>Ga0307514_10000105_pt1 | contig 231391 bp, 255 predicted proteins | sample 16_EM_MG_FD_203088 | JGI IMG/M metagenome (GOLD analysis project Ga0307514, IMG submission 203088) | Populus trichocarpa ectomycorrhiza microbial communities from riparian zone in the Pacific Northwest, United States - 16_EM | ecosystem: Host-associated > Plants > Roots > Unclassified... | reverse complement strand
ATTTGACCAAGAAGTGTCTAGCGTGGATCATGCTCTGAGTGGGTGTCTTCAACCTTTATATACACCTAATTCGCACCTACTCATGCTATAGCACTGTAGCTAGATACAAGTGTCACAGCACCCCTGGTATGGGTCCATGTATATCTCTTACCGCGTGGTCTCAGGGCTATTTTCGATGTCATCTACATTCATACTGTAACCGCCCGATGTCGGCCAGGGACGGTGGATGACTGCCGGGGACGGTAAAGTCGCCATCCCCGGCAAGTCCCCGGCCGTCATGCCGTCATTGTGGAGTAAGGACGGGACGGACGGCCTTGGCGCCGTCCCGTCCGTCCTGGAGAAATCTCGGACGGCCCACCGTCCCCGGACGTCCGACGGGACGGTTGACATCACTGTACGTGAGGTCAGTGTTCCTAAGCGGTGCCGCCTCCATTCCCAAAGCCTGCGATAGCGGCGGCCGGCCTGAAAAGCCTGCAGAACAGTGCAGAAACCTGCCGATATCGCATCAATATAATCTAACAAATCGCTCGGATCTAGTGATACCATACTCAAGAACTTACCTTAACTAGCAGGCCGGAAAAGCCTTGAGGTCGGCCGGAAAAGCCCGCAGTCCTGGCTGCTTAAGAACACTGCATGAGATTGGGTTTGCAGGATGAGCCTCAAGAAAGAAAGAAACGACCGCCAAAAATGTAAAACTGCTCGAGACAGTAGAGTCGCTTGGTCTGTGTTCACAGTCAGAAGTCGAAGTATACTACTGGCTGAAGTGCATACAGCAGGCAGACTAGTTAGATATTGTGGGCAGATAACTCCAGTATTCCCCAATCAGTCAGTTTGGTCAGATATGGCCTTCGACAGGACCGGTCTACGCCAAGGGCGGCCTCGAAATTCTGACCAGTCTGCAGAGATCTGCAGATCTGAAAAGCATCATCTAGCCAGACTATCCCCTACACGCTCAGTTTCCTTAGATTCGTATCCTATTGAGCCTTGCAAGTTGATTGGTTGGAACGGTACCAGGGCTGAGCAGTCCCAGCTTTTGATTGGCCGACAGAATTGATCTCAGACCAATCAATTCTAAGGCTCAAAAAGGCCACAAGTTTAAGGAAACTGAGCGTGTAGGGGATAGATATCTATAGATGACACATGATGCAATAAGAAATTCATTCAAGTCCAACTAAAGTCATAAATGCAGAGCTCACAAGATATCCTACTATCACCTGTTTCCCTGATTCTCCACTCAGTACTCTTGACTATCCACCTAGTCCTGCAGAATCTCCAAAGCTGTATCGCCAAAATTCTAAGTACAATTTCCGGCTTTCACCAGCATGAAAGTCTGAAATCAATTTATATCTTCAGGGCAACTCTGAATGCACCCGGGTATTTCTAGCTTTCTAGTGGGGTATCACAGAGCTACTTTCACACTTTCAACAGACAAGGCTGCCAATCAGATTAAGTTCACCGGCCAGTATGATTCTCCAGCATGACAATCTCTAAGGTTTCTGACTTGGTAAACTCTAGGTTAACTGGCATGACAAACTCTAAGTTCTTCGACTTGGTAAGTTCTAGGTTTTCTAGCACATTAAACATCGGGAAAAAAACCAAGTTGCTCCCCGGGCATACATAGATTGGAGGTGGTTCACATGTTTGAAATGCTACCCCCTCGGCTAGGAGGTAAGGTGACCCTGCGCACATTGAATTTACGACCTTATACGTTGTATTTGTGCTTACTGGTATTTGGGCTTACTGACGCAGTATTCCTTACAGACACAAAGCCCACCGTGGAAATGTACATACAGCACTTCACTCTTATGATGCAGAGTTCCAGGCATCCCAATAGTTCGTCCCGTACACCCAAGGCCTTACCCAAGACCAGACTAAAGTTTTGAGGGCTCAAGATTTTTGGACAGGGCGGACCAGGGCACTTCATGACAAGACTACAGGACTGCAGGCCCTACAGTCCATTAATTGTCCCCCACACAGAAACTGATATTCAGTTTAATGAAGCTTAAAATCCCTGATTTGGTACAAGTTCATCTCCGCTGAATATTTTTTCCGGGAAACTGTGTCTCGGAACTCTCATTCCTGGGTTGGATATAGTATATCCAACCCTGGTTAAGACTACGGTCGTCTGTACTGGACCCTGGTCCTGGAGATTTATGCCCGAGACGGACTAGTCCCTCCATACTCATGCCCCAGACGGGGCGACGATGTCGAGCCCCAAAAGACTGTTGGGAACCCTGGAGACTTCATTGAGCATTGTGATAAGAAGCAGTATTCACTGCAGGCATCATTACCTTAATGTTAAGAACTGCATTCGTATCTCAGGCGTAGGTTACATCAGTAAAATGTAATTTAATCTCTGGAAGACTCTAAGAGTGTCTAAGAATAGTCAGAGCATAATTCTACAATTAACAAATCTTGGAGCTGATTGGACCCTGCAGTGGTCCCCAGGAGCACCTGGGAGCGCAGATACCGAGTCTGGGAGCACCTGGGAGCTCTGGCGACAAGTGTGGGAGCACCTTGGGAGCTCTGGTGATAAGTCTGGGAACACCAGGGAGTGTCGGTCAACTTTCCTGGGAATACTAACATATGTTCTAAGAATGCCTAGGATCACAGGTATATTATTTAGGAGTACTGTTGGGGCTATTTGGGACTACCTAGGTGACCCGCAGTAGGAGGGTTATATCGTTCACTACATATGATATATGAAATATTCAGCGGATATTGATTGTATTTGTTCGTCACATCACCAGCTGGAATATGCAATCCTAAATGATACTATCTATAACATTTCTCTCTTCAACATTCAATATCCTGCATTGCAAACCTTACAAAGAAATAAGGTGATTGATTCACTGGCAAAAATGCAAATCGAGTATAGACTGCGCGTGGGTCTATGGAAGCATTTACGGCCTGTAACGTCTATGGATCTATGCAAGCCCAGGTACCATTGAGCGCATGCTTAAGAAAATCCCGCTTGAGAGAGTCCCGCTCGAGAGATCCCCACAGGAGAGCGCCACACTTGAGAGAGCCGCGCATGAGAGGGAGTAGCGTTTTTGGCGGGAAAGTTTGGGCCGATGGAAAACTCTGAGTTTGTCGAAGCTTTGGCCGGAAACTCTAAGTCTGGGGAAGCTTTGACGTTGACGTAGTTAACTTACTTGTCTAAGTACGTTCACCTCTGGCCTGTACCGTGACTCACCATGACCATCCCCATCATACAGCATGAGCAGCCCTAGGTGCATATGCATACGTCCAAAATCGACGAGAATCAGACTGCAGATTGCACAGGAAAAACTGAGTCGGAGATCTCAGATCTGGTCTCCCCAAGATTCAATTGTCTACCTTTCCTGCAGAATCTAAGGCTGCATTGTCAACATCATGACAGTGAGACATCGTGAGATCCTGTCGTAGTGGGCACAATAAATATAAGGCTCAGACCATAAAATCGACTGACGTCATGATTTGGGCCGCCACACCCCACCCGGCGCCTAGCGCCTGCTTCTCAACGAGTCTCTGCATCCAAGCGCGGTAGATAATTTGCACTGAAGTGCGCTTCTTGAGAGCGTACTTGGGAGCGTACAGTCAAGCAGGCTGGGAGTGTGCAATCGAGTGCAATCGGGAGCGTAAATGGCAGCGTACAGTCAAGCGGGCTGGAAGTGTGTAATCGAGTGCAATCGGGAGTGTACTTCAGAGCATACAGTCAAATGAACTTGGCGGCGTGCAATTGAGCATATTGGGAGCGTACTTGAGAGCATCTTTAGAACGTGCTTGGGAGTGTGCTTGGAGGCGTGTTTGGGAGCGTGCAATGAAGTGCGTTTAGGATCAAGTGTGCTATACGCAACATCATGAATATCGAGTGTAGATATTAATATATTTACCTATGTATCATAGTTATCTAGTCAACATGCAGGTCCATAGGACTTCATAGTGCCACGCGTCAAATATACTATTGAATACCGTCCGAAAACAGCTTCTCTATGAGCTGTGGGTCGCGCTAGGTCACTTTTCCCGGTGTCCGCAGATAACTCCTGTAATAGTTGGGATTCTGAATCTTTGGGGGAAATACTGCTGAAAGACAAATTGAATGAAGATATTGGAAATTGATCTATGTATGGAAATCATAGAATTTATAGTGCTTTATTTTCTCTCCTCCTTTATAGATACCGGTAGATAGTCATGGATATCAATTGTATGCAGTCTACGTGCCAGGAATCTGCAGATATCCACTACATACCTTTTACACACTAGGCATCTGTAGATATCCAGGCTTTTTAAGCTTTGACCGGACCGGTCTGTGCGAAGGGCAGCTTTCTCAGGTGACCGGGCCTAGCCGGACTACGGATCTATAGATGGCCGGGCAGTCGATCTGACCGCTTGGGAACACTGGAAGGTGTGTACAATTAGATCTTAGGATAGAAGATCTCCGACCCTATTTTTCCAGCAGAATCTGTAGCCCGATTCCCACAGATTTTGGACGTTTGCATATGCACCTGGGGCTGCACATGTTGTACGATGGTGATGGTGATGATGATAATAATGGTGATAGTGATGGTAGCAGTGACAGTGATAGTCCAGTACCGGAAGCACTTAGACAAGTTGGCTACGTCAACGTCAACATCAAAGCTTCCACAGACATAGAGCCTCCTACGCCCGGAAGCGGAGGGGGTATTTAGGTCCTGTCATACTCTAGTAAGAGTGCATACAGTATGAATAAACAACAACAACATAGAGCCTCCTATTGGCCAATGTCAAGCGCGGCTCTCTCAAGCAGGCTCTCAAGCAGGCTCTCAAGCGTGCTCTCAGTGATAATATCCATAGTGTGTGTACAGTACCGGTATACCAGCGAAGCCTACGTATACTGGCAGTAAAGACTGGCATAGGTTCATCTCCACCAACCGGCCAGCCGCCAGCCGTATATAGTTCCATAGGCCCACGCGCACATGCTTATGAATCGACTATAGATGACTATAGACTGCGCGTCGCGCAAGGGTCCACGGGAAGCTTGTTATGAGGTGCGCGTAGCGCAGTCTATAGTCGATTTGCACCTTCGCTGATGCACCAATCCGACTACCATTACAGATGTAACAGATCAATTGTAGTAAAGGTGTTAAGTCTCATAGTAAGGTTCATGCACTTAGTGAGGGACTGTAACTTAGCTTTATGTGGTCCTATTTTTGACCACCAGAACATTTAAGCATAAAATACTGCACAATGGGGTAACAAATAACGTACCCATTGATATGCCTATGAACACAAGCAACATCGAATCTGGAAACGCCCAGCACCATAGAAATCCCACACTGCGTAGACCTGAAACACTGTTATCCTAATCTACTGTCCGTTTTCAACCTCATCTTATTTTGCTCGCTCCTCTTCCCACTGATTAATTTTCGCGACTAGCACCTCCTGAACCTTGTTTAGCTTAAGATTGGACTGGTAATCGGTTGACGTGGTGGTAATGCAGTCAGTCAATCTTCTCAACCTTACACTACCAGATTCGTGCAACCCGTTGGCAATGTAGCGACTGATGCTATGGTGAAATGCATCTACAACCTGTGGCTTGGATGGAGGCAATGCACACGGGAAATGCCATTTGTGATGAGATCCTCGGGTGTTGAACTTGGAGCGACTGTGATTGTTAATGGAGGGGTCTGTGACTCTGATATACGCTGAAAATGGTCTATTAAAGCGCACTCGCAATGGACGGGAGCTCGGACGGGGTTCGAAAGGCCCTCTAGCTTACGGAAATCCGTCTGCATCAATGCTAAACCGCAGTCGGTGATTTCGAATTCTTGTCTTTCCATTGCACTGTTGATGACTGAGCCCCAATCTTTGGGCATCATGATGTTGAATGGCTTGATTTGGACAGTTTCGACACGGAACTGTTTGTTGTAAAAGTGTCGGCGAAGACGCGGAGAGTGTGCATATCTTAAGAGGACGTCACAGTGTGAATGAATTGCGACTATTCTTTCAAGATATCGAACAAGTGGAAAAGACATCCAACTCTCTTCAAGATGTCAGCAGCAAACTTGTCGTAGCGCTTGTTTACGCGACTAGCGAATTTCTTAAGAGAGTGTTATAGAGGACCACCAGCAACTGTGAGACCAAAGGGTTCGGCAGCAGCGAGAGCGTCATCGGCAGGCGGATATCGTTCAGCGTATTGGAACAGGTATTTTTGACCATGGCCCGAGTAAAACTTGTAACAGCTCTGCGCAATCTACTGAAGTTGTTGCCAAACTTTTCGGAGATACGACGATACTTCCTTCGGTACGCCATTATTGCCAGCAATGGTGAGTGTAATGGATCCCACTGAGCCATCCTCCTGAAGCTGAATTGCGATAACATAGACTTCCCCTTTTCCTTTACAGACACAGATCGACGCTAGAGATTCAAGAATAGAATACAGCCGACTGAATTGCGACCGATCATCGCGGCGATTGCCTGGCTCCCTGTCTAACCAACGCCCGGCGAAGGCGAAGGCAACGAGACATTCCGGAGCATATGATATTGCGACAAAACTCAGTGGCTGTTGCTGTGAATACGCAGTGAAGTTGTGCTTGGGGTTCAGTGTTGGATGATGCGGGAGTAGGGAAATGTGTGAAAGCACGAAAGCAAGAACAAACACGCCTTTACCCAGCACGGCCACCACGGCCACCACTACACCTGAGCTCGTCAGGAGGGGATTTAAATTGCCGTTACAGCTCATTGCAGTATTAAAAACAATGGTTATTCAGGCTTGCCACTCCGGGGTCTCAATTGTTTCATACTACCCTCGTGTTAAAAATAAATATTATTGATAAATCTTGATCAGAATTGCGCAAACCAGCATCTGCCTCCTTCGCAAGCTCAGTTAGCAGACCCAAGCTAGCCGGCCGACGAAAACTCTGGGCACGAGAGCAGATCAGAATCTGGTGTACCGGTGAGTACAGCCGTGCAAATTATGGTCCAGTCCTGCTCAAGAACAATACTGTACTCTCTAAAATGTTTTAACAGATGTAACGGCAGCACGTGATCGGAGGACGTGTAAGCGCCAATGTGTAGATCTGTACCGAAAACCTTACCCTTTATGGCACACAAATGATCACTCGAGTCCACGTTTGCAACCGTATCCTATCTATTCACTTACGGGACCGTACATAACTGTACCGACCTTTACACTGCTCTCGTGCCCAGAGTTTTCGTCGGTCGGCTAGCCCGGTCCTAAAACAGTCTACCGAGACATGTACCGAACGGTCTACCGAGAGAGCTACCGAGAAGTCGACCGAGTTGTCCACCGAGAAGCTATCTACCAATATATCCACGGAGAAGTCGACCGTGATTCTACCAAAGCCGCCAACTGAGAGGACTACCGAGAAGTCGACCGGACGGTCACCGAAGCTATGTTCCGATTCACTTTTATCGACAGCCATCTACAAGTCAATGCCAATTAACGTATGTTACCTTTACATGGTAGTCAGACACTGTCAGCAAGCCCCGCCATCATAATAAAATCTGCGATTTCTCCATAACTAATATCAATTGCCTTAGAACTCAAAAGCAGCCAACTATACAGTTATAAAGGAACTGGCATGATAAGATCTCACTCTATGATATTATAACCAAGCTATCTTCTGCTAGAACTTCTACTTTCTATTACAGTGTTATTGGTTCTCTCTGCTTGTGAGTTATGAAGGGTCATTTAATCTCGCTGGAAATTGTTGAGATGTAGTGAGCACTTTCAAACTATTAAACATTAATCAAAGCATCGCCAGCACACTTTTAGGTATCATAAGTTTGCCCACATAACTAGCACCAAAACCAACGTTCATAACTACCAAAAAAAGGGAACCTGCCCTACATCCCAGACCGTTTTTCGTCTCTCCGCCCGCTCCCGCCCGCATCCCCGTGCTCATAGCGTCTTGTCTCTCTACTCGAATACCTACTCCCTGTCCAATCACCACCAGCACCCTCCATAGCCACCAACCGCCTCGATTGTTCCTCACCAACCCACTCTTCAATCCTGGCTGCCACATCTCCAACGAGCTTCGCATAAACCTCACCCACAAAAAACAGTCCACAATGTGCGCCCACTTCGTCCACGCCTTTCATCTCCACGGGGGTCCAGGTCTTATCCGGTTGTGAGGGAATGATACAGAATTTTCGCTGACGAGGAGGTTTTTGCTTCTTTGCGTTTTCCTTCTCGCGTTTCTCGCGCTCTTGCTCCTCTTTTTGTATCTGTTTTAGGTGTTCCTGTTGTTGCTTCTCTTCCTCTTTCCCTTTGTCTTTCTGTTCTTTTTGGCGCTGCTTTTCTAAGCACTCCTTCTCCAGTTCCATCTGCCGCTCCTGTTCGTGTTTCTTTTCTTGCTCTTTCTGCCGCTCCTTCTCAATCCGTTCTTTGTCTTTTCCACGCTCCTTCTCTCGCTCCTTCTCTCGTTCCTTCTCCCGCTCCTTATAGACCCGTGCAATGGCCTTTTCCCGCACTTTTACCAGCTTGGCGTATTCCTTCATCTGGCGCTCATGCTCCTTCTGTAGACGTTTATGTTCCTTCTCGAGGGCCCTGTATAGTGGTTTGTCGGCACCTTCAGGGATCTCCTGTAACGTAGGTTCTGCCGGTGGTGCTGATAAGGGAGGAAAGAGTGCTTCCACATCGTCCGGAAGTGGGGGTGATGCAGGGGTTGGTGGGACAATCTCGACCGAGGGGTTAGGCTGGGTCTCTGGAATTGCAACAAGCAATGGGGCTTCCTGGGCGCTCAGATATTCTGATTGAGCTGATGGTGGCCGGGAGGAACTGTTGATTGAACCCGGGGTGAGTTCCTGCATCGATTCCAATGAGGAGCCACTCGGCGTCCTAGAATGTAATCCCGGGGTTGCCAATTGTTCCCCCCCACCTACAATGGCCAACTGCGCCGTCGCCGCCTCGAGCCCTTCCACAACCCCGAAGCTTCCACCGCTCCCACCAATAATGTCATCCGTCATTTCCGCCAGTTCCGGTGGCTTGACGACCGCACCAGTCTTCTCGCGGCCATAACTTATCGTATAATAATTTGCGAACCTGACTCTATCCACCCTACCATCTTGAGTCTGCTCGCCATCTTCCAGTCTTCGAATCTTCGTATACCGATTCTTCAGCCCAATCGGATCCGCAAGACATGCCCCGAACTCAAGATGGCTCATCAGGTACTTCCCCGTAGCTTGCGTGAGGTGTTCGTGATGCTTTTGGATAAAGTGCAGCGTCGATTCCCAAGCGTTTTCCGGTTTTGACTGAACAAGCGTGAAATTCTTGCGCGGTTGCTGTGCAAAGAACGGATCCAATTGCGACTCAGCGCTAGATTCTTCAGAGGAGGAGGGCTGAGAAGGGGCTGGCCGAAACAGGGATGCAATGCCAGAGGAGATAATCCCAGGATGCATTCCCAGAAATGGGGTATCAAATGCGATAATCCCCAAGATGCCAGGATGCCGGCGCGAATCAGGAGAGTAGACAGAGTTGAGGAGAACAACTTCCGCCGCGAGAATTCCACCCATTGAATGGCCGAGCAGGACTACATCTGTGGTTTCGGACTCGAATTGGCTCAGCCTGCCAAGTCAGGGTGTTAGCTTTGAAAATACGACGGGGGTGACGCGCAGCGCACATACCACTGCGAAAATTCGAGAGTTGCGACGTTGATTTGATGTCTGGTTTTGAATTTTGGATACACTTTTGTGTGCACCAAGTAGCCGGCGCTGTCGTCGTCGCTGCCCAGTGTCACAGTGAGAAGGTTGTGAAGGTGTGCGGGAAAGGATTGAAATGAAGTTTCGTTCCCCATGAAGCCGTGGATATACACCAGTAGGAGCGTTCTCTGGCTACTTTGGACTCTTGAGTTGGTTGGTCGGAGCGATGCTTGAGACGAACTGCGCGGGTCTTGGAGGAAGGTGGTTGATCCTGTGGTAGCATGGGAAGAGCCATATGGAGAAAGCTGGGGGGTGGAAGATGATGGCTGCGATGAAGGCGGTCGAGACCCACTGAAGGAGGAAGTGGTTGAGGATGATGCATTGTGAGGAGGAACGCGAGAAGGAAGAAACGGTGACCTTATGGGTGGTGAGTGCGAAGATGTGAATATGGGTTCTTCATAGGGCAAGTATGGCGGTGGTGGTGGTTGTTCGGACATTGTTTGTTGTCGTGATCGAGGGGCATGCTCTTGATATAGAGGGGCGACGTTCTCAGGTTCTAGGGTTGTTCCTTGCCGCCCGATGACGTCGTTCAATCATAGGATGAAACACACTCACGACTTCATCGACAATTACCAGTACTACTTGACCTAATAAAGGACAAAAAGTATCGCCAAACAAACTCGAAATTTTCTCCGGCAGTAGCATGTCGAGCTTACAGAAGGACCAACGCAACTCCAAGTGATTCAGGATCCCACAAAAAATATCCGGTACACAATAGTTGACACTCTAGCTCAACTAGTAGAGCAAGATATGGTGCTATAAACACCAAGATCGCAAGCTCGAAACTTGCTATGGTAGCACTTTTGCCTTTTGCTTATACTTTGTCCTGCAGTACAGCTGCTCTGACATTGGTATTTTCCGGTTGTACTTTCACGAAGCCACCCGCGAAGATACTTAAATTGCCAATCAGTGCCTATACTCGCGTCAGGGCTGTCTCACAGGAACAAGTTCAGTTTTTAATATACCCACCCGTATAGTGATACTAAGAGGGAGAATGTACCTACTGCATGTCTAAACGAGCAAAATAATGGGGATAGGGTTTCAAACCTTAGTGTTTAAAGCACCTGTGAACTTCAGTGTTTATAGCACCAACATGGGGTTTCAAACCTTGGTGTTTATAGCACTCTAGTCTGCCAATCAAGCTAGTCATCAGTTGTTTTTGAACCTTGACGGAAAACAAGAGGGCGACACAAAAATCTTTCCTCGGTAGAGAGCGAGCCCACAGCACTTCGCTTCCACGATCACCATCCGCTGGTACTAAAAAGTGGTTATAAACACTCGGTTCTAAACCAAGATCACAGGCTCAAAACCTGCGGTGGTTACCTTTTTTCGTCTATATCTGTAAGACAAATTCACGTTTCGTGAAATTTACCTTACAAGCGCTCCCATGTGTGAGCTTTTGATTTCCGGTTCTTCCCATCTAGCCATGGTGTTGGGCCTAGTCCCAGTCCAACCTGATTTGATTATCTAGAACACGGAAGATTGCTCGTAACAGATTACCACTGGAATTCTGCGACTATTTCTAGCTGTCGAACCCATGTAAAGTAGACAGCAAAGCGTGATAACTTCAGGTTTTCAGCCGTGTTTGTAGCACCAATAAATTGAGCACTGGAGGTTGAGCCTGCATCGTAGTCGGTGTTTCTAGAACCGTGCTTAACTAATTAAGCTTGGAGATCGCTCCTTGTTAATTGGATTATTGTAACCATGAGTCCAGGATAGTGCAAGTTTATAGTTAGCCACGGCAAGGACGGTGGACAATGGACTCACCCGCTGGCTACCCTGCCACCTAGGTCATGGGCCATCACTCACTGACTTGAACCTTCTTGATGTTACGATATGGAAGTTGGGGAGAACCGTGTGCGTGTATTCTATGGTACAGAGAAGAGAGAAGGAGAAAGACTCGAGATATATACAGGAGGCATCAGCCCCTGCAGCCGTGACCGTGTATCAGACCTGTAACATCATGTACATCTGTAACACTTAATGTTGCATATGTACCTGCATCGTGAGTCTCAGGTCCGTTTAATATGCAGTTAGTGTATGAGGGTATGCCTCAGGAGAGCGGCTCATATCAGTGCAAACGGATATGCAAGCGGATATAGATATAAAGACGAATATAGATGAGAGTCAAATCTATATATATATGGGCCTTCGGCCCTCGAGAGATCAAGTCAATCAACAAGTCTTAGAAGCATCCAAAGTAATACTTGATGTTGAAATACTGAAATGCTAGAGAAGCTTGTGTATTCTAAACTACGGGAGTTTGTGTGATCTTATATACGGCGTTCAGAGTATGCATTGTACGCATGCATGCGTACTCAGTTGGCATCTCCAGCTGAGTCCGGAACGACCATCATCATCATGGGATCATGATCTCTATCAGCCCAGCTGAAGCCCATAAACCATACAAAGGAAGGCGATCCATATATGCAACACTTGAGATGAGACCCACGAAGGAACTTGAGACGTCTTGTATTGTAGCTACCTTCAGTCTAGTCCCGAGATGGAATTTGGGCCAACTTGTCTCGTGTGCGACACTAGTACACAGTTTGTAGTTCACCTTATCAACGACTACAGCGAGCGTCCAAATACAGCTTCTAATCGTTGTTTTGATCTCGTTCCTAGAGTTTCTCGTCGCTCGCAAGCTCGCTCTTTGAAAAGGAACGAAAGAATCTGGGGGCGAGAGCATCGTTAACGTGCTGTTTCGCAGTTGCAATTGACATGCCTGTATCATAGACAAACTCAGTCCGAAATCCCGTACAGCTTCGGATTCATGGAGAAAACCACTTACAGAGGATTGTTATCGTGTGAATAACTGAGTATCCGCTCATCTAACCAATAGATACGCTCCACATCTATATGACGTAACACCAAGAAAGCCGTCTGAAAAAGCACAAAACGTCACTCCAACCGACACTCAATCATTCCCTTCAAATATACCCCGCTTTCGTTTCACTATGTAGCCGAAGCGCAACTGCCTTCAACTACTTCTTTATCTTCCGACCTATTAACATGGCTCTTTTGTGCTTGTGGTTCTGAATCCGGCTCCTGCGCAAGCGATGGAAGCTCTGACTCGTGTGGTACTGTCGCGAGCGTTAAGTAATTATCCTGCTCCCGTTCAGAACGGACACTCACCTTTTGGCTCAAAGCCTTCGATGTAGGCACCCGCTGTGGGGCATTGGGAGCGATTGGCTGTAGTCACGATCAATAGCTGGCTCCATTGCCCGAAGTCTCCGTCACTTAGTGGGCACGACTAGGTGAAATTCCCATTGCTCGCTGAACGGGTCGGACCGTACAAGTATTCGCGATCACTAGTTGAGCATGGACCAAGGTCATCTTGTTCGTTAGCACGCGTCTGACTACCTTTAAAAAGGGATGTCCGTACGACGATGCCTGCCGATGAATTGCAGCCAGCTTTCGGCTGCTGCCGTGCACATCATGCTTTGAAACATACTTCCTTGTTGTTGTTTATTCATATTGTATTCACTCTTACTAGAGTATGACAGAGCCTAATAACCCCTCCGCCTCCGGGCGAACCGGCTAGATGGCGGAGCTCCCACCCACTACCCTTCGTCCCCGCTGACAAATGAAAGATGAAAGATGAAAGATAGAAAGATATAAACCCGTTGCCCGCGCTTACAAGACAGAAGAAAAGAGAAGAAGAAAAGGAGAGAGAAAGACCGCCGCCTCCCGCACCTGAGTCAGCCTCTGCGCCCGCTCCATACCGCCATTCATTTGGGCGGGAACTTCCCGACGTCAGTAGCCGCCAGGAAATTCACCACTGCTTGATCACACTCTTCCATGGAAAACAGCTCAGAGACCTGCACGTGTCGGCATCTGCCCGCTTCCCAGCCCGTCACCTTTCCCACCGCTTTCCAGAGCACTTTCTGCTGGTCTCTCAACCGGCTGCAGTGGCGGAAGAGGTGCTCCCGCGTCTGGGCCACTGTCCCTTCACACCACCAGCACTTGTCGTCCTCTCGGTGGCCGAACCGTTTTAGGTAGACTCCAGTGGGTGCATGCCCGCATTTTAGTCGGTAGAACCTGGCAGCCAGCGACTTCACGCTTGTCATCGGGATAGGTCTCTTGGTCCCCGCCTTGCCCTTGAGTCTGTAGCTGAAGTGCTTGCTGCACTTGTCGGCCTCCCACTTTGCCTTGGCTGCTGACCTTCCCTCGGAGATTCGTCTAGCTCTATTCGAGGCCGAGATGTATGGCCGCTCTATTGCCGTGTTTCCGCTTGCATCTCGGGCTAAATTCGCCTGACGGCCTGCTTCTTCGTTCCCGGGGATACCTGAGTGTCCCGGGACCCAGTGAATCTCGGTTGCGATGCCGTGGGCGAGGAGAGCCTGCGCCCAGATACTTCCTTGTGTTCGTACTGATCTCTGCCATCCTGTGCCACTCATTTATGCCAAAGTCTCCGACCTCCCGCTCTACATTCAGGCGAATGTAGTTTTCCTTCCCAACACCGGTTCGTTCAATTTTCTCCAGCAACTCTTAATGAATGTCTTCATAACGCTGCATCTTAGCTTCATGCTTTTGCTTTGCATCAATAAATTCCCCAGAAATGATCCTTGCAGCATAGAGCCCGACTCCTTACATACTAGCTGACGCACGGCTGAGGTTGAGTCGGGAGAGGGCGGCGCCATCTTGCCGGTTCCTATGGAGACCAATATACCCACGCTCCGCCCGGGCCATTCGTGTACCATCGCTTACTCGAGAACTTTCATAACGGGCGTGTATGGCCCAGGAGCCTCGTTGATGAAAATGTTATGACTGATTTAGATCGGCTTGAAGGCGGGCTAGTGAGCACTCGTGGCTCTTCTAGCCTGCTAAATTGTACACTTGGGACATGGTTCTGATGCTTGCGCTGACTCGTATATTCGAAGAAATGCTATAGGAGCCTCTTCGTCCGAGCCTTCATAAGTCGTGGTCAGAAAGCTGCAAAAAATATTAGCTCAAATATCTGCAACGGCCGGCCTTGGGAATTTTATTACGTCTTGCAACGGTCAGGCTGGAAATCAAATAAGAGGGCATCGCCATCCCCAGGAACGTCAGGTTTCCCTAGTGACCCGGACACAGTCAGACTGTCATTTCTAGATGCGTATTCCCCCACTCCGATGGCTTTTCGGCGTGGCTGGTGGTCTTGATAGCATTAGAGAGGTTGTATAGCAGTTGCTGCTTGTAATTGTATTACTATCACCTAGTTCCCGGCCCACAAACTCTTGAATAAAATTTTAATACCTTCCTCCAATTTAAACGCCTTAAACAGCGTCTTCCGGTACAGAAGGACAGCTATCGTTTTATCCGACTCAATGAAGTCCTTTAAAACTCATACATAGACCTCTTTGCAAGCCTCCAAGTCCACCCACAAACACCCGGCAGTATAGCAATCAAGCTTTTTTGCAAAACAAAATCGTTAGACTTGCTCAATCTCTCCAGAAATAAGAAAACAAGGGAACCAATACACCCACCAGTTCCACTGCCGCCAATCGAGTCGAAGTAGTCGCAAAAGAGTGAGAATTCCCACACAGATTTACCCGGGGCTAACAATCTCGAGGGGGACCTAACTGGTACCAGACGAAAGCAGCTGGGGATTTTTGCATATGGTGAAGCCGATATAAGCCTGGGCATGGTTGTTTGTCCCGCTAAATATCCATTTTTAAACTTTAATCAAGTCACATTGAGCCAACATTAGCAGCGACCCTCGAACGTGCGGATCTTGCGGAGGTCACACTTTATTTGATATATCCCATTCAAAAATCACGTACGAAATACTATATGACGTACTCATGCAGTCTGCATGACATACTCCAACAGGCGGTCGTCTATAGCAGCTTCTATATGGCACTCTTTCACCAAAAATTATCTGCGCAGCACTCGTATCTACATTACACCTATGAATACAGAAAGTCCGTTCTAAACAAAAGTCTCTCTCCGTCAACCATCTCAGGAACGAAAAGTGCCCTCAGACTCTTTCGTAAGCATCTATATTGCCGCATCTTGCTCGCCGCATCTTGCTGCTGGCCTTAATTAGCAGTCTCCAACATCTCGCCTTGCTGTTTCACCCGTGCTCTGCCGCCCCCAATTTTGGTCGACGTTGCCCGTTGCCATATATCCCACTGTCTCGATGGTCACCACGAGCTTCACCGTCCAAAAACGACACCCATGCCCAGATATAGCAAAAATACATCTTTCTAATCCCCCACTTATAACTGTATTAACAACTTTAAACGCCACAACGGGCCCACCCTATACCAGGGAAAGCTCAACCACCTTAGAAGCGCTCCTCGAGCACCCACACCCAAGGTCAGAGATTATACAGCATCCAATAAGCCGACCTTCGTTATAACAGCTGTCATTAAGAGCCATATCAACTCTCACTGATTATACATTTGACACTTAGGGCCTAATGATTCAAACTAACGGATAACTCATGTGCCACTACGAGGCTTCACTTACCTCACTATTGAGGCTTTCTTGAGAGCTGGCGGTGAAGTATATAGGATACGAATGTGTTGTTGAAGCTTGAAGTCGAAGACAGAGCTTGGAAAGTGGAATGGAGGATGCGGACACCCCGTTTCGGGCCAATCCGGATATCTAGAAGTCTACTCTACGTACAGAACATTATGTTTAGCAGTCACTACTCCCAGAACGGAACAAATATTCGCCCAAACATTTCAAAATGAGTGACACCTCATGACAGACGTGCATATTATTCAGCCCGCCCTGTTCCACGGAAAGATATCCCAATTCCATCAAATTCAAGTCCGAGCAAGCACAAGCGCATGGGCTCGCCAAGAAGATGTTCAAGGTGTTAGCTTTGCATATTTCCAACCGAGAAAATAGCGAGATGAAACGGTAGCGCCTTCTTTCCAGCGATATGGGAACAAATTTCCGCAGACTGCAGCCAAGCAAGAAAGGATAAGATCTAAATCGAGCTACATGCTTCGGACCGGGTTATCTGGTATTACCATCAGTTCAATCTAGAAAGCTTTCCGGGCTTGAGTTCAGGTGGTGTACTTACATGCAAGCTTCATTTGCTAATAACGTGTACGTATACATAAGAAAGAATAGAAAAGACTCGAGATATTATTCATATAAGCATATGACATGTGTCTTTTTCGATTCTTATTGGTCAGAATTCTGTGGCTGAGTGGCTGAGTGGCTGATAGTGGCAAGTATAAACCACAAGAACTCAAATTAAAAATGACCCACTAATTTAAGTCTGCAAGTTGCACTCTGACAACAAAGTGTGATATACATGAAATGTCTATAACTCTACCTGCTTTCACATCCCAGGTTGACATTCATGATATTTTGAATATTGGGTGAGTAGTTGTGGATTAATACCTTTATTATAATGTTTTTTTACAGTAGAATTTGCAATGGAGTAAATTGGCAACTGGGAAGTGAAATAGGACCTATTTATGAATGTTTCATCCCTAGAACATGTTGTGATCAGAGCAAAACTTGGTGACATCATTGGATTTCAAATAATTCAAATAGCTGAACAGAAAGCTTTTTTTCAGCTGACAATAATTGCTCTGGCCATAGAAATAGTACCAACTTACAGAGACTTGGAGAGATATGCTAGTGGGCTTGGGACCTGAACAGTGGGTATACTGTAGAAGTTGGAGTTGAGTATATACAGGATGGTGGATAAATTTATATTGTATCTCCACCAGGAAAAATGACCTTATGCAACATGTAACTCATAGAAAAGCTGATTTTCAGACTGTAATTCATAGCATATTTGACTCGTGGCACTATGAAGTACTATGGACCTATACATTGATTACATTACTATGATTCGCATGCAATTTTGTGCGCTGGATAGTATACATCATACTACATACAACATACTTGAAAGCAAGTTGCCAGATAAACTTCATTGCATACTCCCAAGTATACTCTGAAGTACACTCTGAAGTACACTCCCAATTGCTCTCAATGGCACACTTCCAGCTTGCTTGACTTATGCTCTCAAGTAAGCTCTCAAGACACTCCCACGTACTCTACGAGTATGTCCTCAAGTACACTCCCAGCCTGCTTGATTATATGCTTATAAGTAACTTGCTCTCAAGACATTCCCAAATACACACTGAGTACACTCCCAAGTACACCTCCAAGTATGTTCTCAAGTACACTCCTAGGCATGCTTTCCAGGACGCTCCCTATTGCACTCGATGGCATACTCCCAGTCTGCTTGACTGTATGCTCCAATTAAGCTCTCAAGACGCACTCAAGTACACTCCGAATTGCACTTGATGGTACATTCCCAGCCTACTTGGCTCTACGCTCCCAACTTAACTCTCAACAGATAAGACACTCCGAATGTCACTTGCCTATATAATCCCATGTAAGCTCCTGCATGCTCGATCCAGAGACTTGCTAAGTTGCAGACATCAGGCACCGAGAGTCATAGAGTATAGGGTGAAGTGTTTGGCAGATGGCATGTGGTGTGTGGCGTGTGGCTGGTGGCAGGCAGCATATGTTGGCTGAAGTCATCACGTTCATCAATATAGTAGTCTGAACCTTATCTTTAATGTGGCCACCATGACAAGATCTCATAATACCTCAAGGTCATGGTGTTGACAAATGCAGTCTTAGATTCTGCTGGAAAGGTAGACAATTGGATCTCGGGGAGAGCAGATCTCCGACTCAGTTTTCTCTGCGGAATCTGCAGCCAGTTTCCGGTCGATGTTGGGCTTATGTGTACCCATTCTGTCCTGGGCTCATGGTGATGATGGTAATGGTGATAATGGTAATGGTGATGGTGATAATGGTAATGGTGATAATGGTAATGGTGATGATGGTAATGGTGATGATGGTGATGGTGATGATGGTGATGGTGATGATGGTGATGGTGATGGTGATGATGGTGATGGTGATGATGGTGATGGTGATGATGGTGATGGTGATGATGGTGATGGTGATGATGGTGATGGTGATGGTACCGAAAGCACTTAGTCAAGTAGGTTGGCTACGTTAATGTCAAAGTCAAAGCATCAACAGACTTAGAGCCTGTTAGCCAAAGCTTCCAGTAACTCAGAGTTTTCCATCGGCCAAAGCTTCCCGTGGAAAACTCTACTCCTCACGATGCGATGCTCTCTCAACAAGGCTTTCAAGCAGGCTTTTAAAGAGGCTTTCGAGCAGGCTCTCAAGCAGGCTCTCAAGCAGGCTCTCAAGTGGACTCTCAGCGATAGTGTACAGTACCAGTATAACAGTGAAGACTGGTAGAGGTCTATCTCCAGCCGCTAGCCATATATGGTACACACACATCTCTATGAATCGACTATACATGGCTATAAGCTGTGCGTCACAGGGGTTCACGGGAAGCTTGCTATGAGCTGCGCAGGTGCACGTGTGCACGTAGTGCAGCCTATAGTCGATTTGCACTTTTGCCGATGATATCTGGAAGTGTGCCCAACTTTTGGTACCCTCCAAGCACTTGAAAGCCAGGGGTAAGGTATACCTGGGAGTTGAGCTGGAGATGATCTATCTGGGTACCTCCAAAGGGCGGCGAAGCCGCCACCGTAACTTGTATACAGGAGTCATGGGTTGCCGGGTGCCGGCTGCCTTCATCATTGAGCAGAAGATCCAGCACAGCGTTTCTATAAACTCACAACGAAAGATATTATTACTCAATACTCCAGTTCTTGGACTGTAGCTGTTGACACTACTAGAATATAGTATCGAATTTAGGCTTAATGTAGCAGGCTTGTTGTACATGTAGTCCTGGATCACGCGCACGCCAGTACAACAGTCACTCTGTAGAGTGCTCCGCTAGCTACTTTTGAGGTGGTGCGAGCATATCATTAACTACGTTCCCCGTATAAACCATATAGCGATTAGAGTAAAACTCATAGACTTAAATCGAGCTCAAAGTGTCATCGCTGCGGGATCGTAGGTGCGTGGCGTGCGTGGCATGCCTTGTTAGGCGTGGGCGCTGGAAGTACTATGTCCCTGGGTTGTATGCATGAAGTGTCTTTTTGGCCAACGGACTCTTGACTCTGGATATCATGATTCTAGTTGATTATTGTACTCTCACGCAGATTCCGCCTCCGTCACCACATATTGAAAGGGATTACCATCACTACAACTCCTTCCCCGCCCAGAGTTATTCCTTAAACTATCCGAAGTTGATAGAAAGTCTCGCCTTGTACCCCTGTCAGACTGTCGACCGCATCTACTCCAGTCCCTCATTACCGCCAACAAGGCAAATCTTTTAGGGGCGGTAGCATGTATAGATGAATACATACCCACCGACCAATGACCCTACCCCACCTACCCCACTTACAAAGCCATCTCCTTCGCTCCTCCAACGTAGTCTAAATGTGAATACGTCTCCGAAACGGCTGGCCAACATGCGGACACATCAGCCATTCCCGACTGGAGCGAGATTGTTGACGTGCTACGTGTGCGTGTATGTGCCGGGTACATCCAAGGTGGGTGTGGCATGGTTGTCGTCATTGGGGGTTTTGGCGGGTAGGGAGAAAGATTGTCTGCGCCAATGTGGGAGGTCGTGGATATGGGCGGAGGTTCTGAGGGTCTGGTGAATGTGTGGCTAGTTGCTGTAGAGTATATCCGCGTTGAGTATCTGGTTGGGTGTCGGGACGATACTTCAGCTTGCGCTGAAGGGTAGTTCCTTGTAGTCTTGGGAGGGGTATAAGGATAGATGCTTCGATGTACATGCGCGGCTGCCGCAGCACTCGAATTTGCCGTCAAATATGTGTTATTTACACCTCGCGTGGAAGCGGGGTAATTGCTAGTCGGGCGAGGGTTTGACGATATTGTCCAGGAAGGAGAGTAAAATGTGGAATAGTGCTGTCGCGCGGTTGCTCTTGCCCCGGTTGGCGAGGGCGGCGGGTTAACAGCGTTTTCGGCACTATCGATGTCGTTATCGCCGCCTGCGTCGACGTGATCTCTGATGGGAAGAAGGCCGTATTGTGTGGTTTTTGTTGCGTGGAGCGTTTGCGAAGAGCCTACAACCCAGCTGGAGCTGAAAGACGACGAGTATTGAACGCCGGAGCTTAACATGCTGCGCAGGGAGAAGGAAATGGACGGGGAAGAGGCCTTGAAATCCCCAGAAAATATCCTAACTTCCCAATCTGTGGCGGAGCAACAACCCTTGTCAGCTGCATACAATTGCGGCTGAGAATTTCGGCTCAGTAATCGAAGCTACAGGTTCTTATACACATGTCCACTCGCCGTATATATAGGCTCGCGGTAAACAATGGAATTCAACAGGGTGAGTTCGTACGATATATATACCACGTATATATAACTATGCGTGGAGCTAGATCTAACATACGTCACGTGAAAGCGAGACATCCACCAGAAGCGAGTCATAGTCCATGCATATATCTGTGCGCAGTAAATACCCGATATCTTCGCAAGATTATGAGCATATAAGTAGGTGGAAATAAGAGAGGTCTACAGAATGCTATGTGGGGTTTTGGAGGATGCCGGTTTACGAGATCAAGCAAAACGATCTAAAATCAAGGTGATTCCATATAGCATTTTTCTCCTTCAAGGTTGGGTCTTACGATCACGTGGCAAAATTCATAACTTTTCATGCGATGACTAGAAATGTTACAAACCAAATCCTCTTCTCTCTAATCTCGAATGTCTAACTCGTCGATGTGAACCGCAGTACTCTACGTACACGTCGGACATGAAACCATCCCATCGTAATGTGAACATGCGACACAGCGATACCAACGAGACGAAAAATATCCCACAGAAAAGCAGACGGGAACGTGAAAGAATGATCCTAACTAACCACTTAGAAACACTTCACTAATATCTAGAGATACCATTCCCTTACCCTATTTAGCAACGCATAGTCGTGACCAACTCTGCAGCGGTTTGTGCATCAATCGATTCCGGGGCTAAGAAAAGAGCACCAAGGTTCGGCTGACTTTTAATGCTTTCAAAGCATTCAGCGGCCGTTGAATGAATCGGAGTAGGAACGAGATAATGAAGGAAGACTGAAATCGCGGGCCCAGTCGAGTCCTCGATCCAGCGAAAGTCGTTCCCGAATTTCCGGAAGGTCCGTATCGTGTCCTGACCCAACAAAGGCCCACCAGAAAGTTCTGAAACCGATATCAATGTTTCGGCGGTAGAGACTTGACCAGCGGTAGCGGGTTTGCCCAATAACTGCGGCAGTGTTGCGGCTTCCGTCACGTTTTGCCGATAGTCCCAATAGCGCTCTGTCAAGTGGAAAAGCAACCTCTGGAAGATAATGTGCTCCTTTCGGCTTGCCCCTGCGCTGATTTGTAGGTCTTCCGCCGCGCGCATCATGACCACGAAACCTTCAAGAGGATATAGGAGGAAAGGGCAGCTTATTTTTTGAACATCCGAAAAGCTCTGCGAGAGTACCGAAGGAAATGACAACGACACCGCCGAGTCCATAGGTGACTCGCGCAGATCCGCCGAGAGTGATACATTTTGAAGGACATTATCGATCGTCCACCGGAGGGTACTCAAGAGCTGAGCTGAGTCACCAGAGTTGTTGGGTTTTGCCGTATCCATCGAAGAGTAAAGCATAGCAAGGAATACAGCCTCAACATCGGACCGAGCGAACCGTTCTTCGAGAGCAATATTAATGGTTTCTATCCAGAGAGATCTATTGATGTCGTAATTGACGAGAGGAAGCGCACCAACAATTTGCTCTCCAAATGCTGACCGATGACGGACCACGAAGTATGAACATGCCTCGCAACATACAAAAGGTGCGATGACATGCGTTTCGGGAAAATTGCCCATCGTGAGTGGATATGCCAACTTAGACTGACTCCGGGAAGCTGGGAAACCTGCTGTCCTAAGCTCCGTGGGGGGCCTCATTAGGAGGAGAGCCAATGGACGAACAGTGCCCTCACATAATCTGCACTGTCCAGCGCACTCATCAAATGAATCTGTGGTCTTGAATTCTGGCGTGTACAAAAGGTTGGGCTGGTAGGAGGGTATTTGCAAGGGAGTACGTCGTTCGGAAGGCGACACGGCCGAGATGCTAGAACTAAAGGAATCACTAGGGGAATCACTGTCACGTAATGGCTTCAATTCCTTCAAACGCGTTATGCTGTCCTCGACGATCTCGTTTCGTCTATTGACAAACCGAGAAGTGTTGGCAAGAGCCTGTGAATTTGCCGCATGTGCCTCTCTGAGCTGTTGCCGGAATTCCCTCAGGTCGTTAGAAGTTTTTGCAGTCATCATTTCTGCAAGAAGCTGTTTTGTCAATTTAAACGCCGTCGAGTTGATATCTAGTCTCTCCATATAGACGGGATCATCTGATTGGACTTTTTGAGCTGACACCCATTTCCCAACGCGGTCGCTCTGGCCTCGCGTAGCTGCTGAGAGGAGGACAGATTTGAGATTGTCATCATTATTAAGGATATCGTTAACTTCTGTTGCATCTAAGCGGTTGGAGTACAAATCTTCAAGATTGACCACTCTTCCGTCCTGGAGTCCCAATGAACCTTGTTCAAGCTTTCGAGGGACTGGAACATAGAATCGAGCCAGATCATGGTAGGACATTTGGGGTAAATGCCCCCAAGGAGTGTCTTCATTTAAGATTGGATTGTCGCATTCTCGCGGAATGAAGATGTTGAAGCAACCTTTGCACTGCAAAATGCGTAGCCTGCCGGTAGAAACATCGTGGAACAGAAACAAGCAGTCCGGTGCTGCGGCAAAGACCGATAGTCCCACAGATATGTTGCACTCCACTGGACGGGCGGGCATCCGTCCAAAGAGAACGATAACACATGCTGTCCCATGAAGGCCTTCATTTTCAATACCAAGGGCAAAATCTTGGATTAAGCCATGCTCTATCAGCCCATCCGTGAATAAGAACCAAAAAGGTGATCGGAGGAGAGTATGTCTGAAGTTGGGATTCGTGCTGAGCACAGTAGGATCTGTACCGCCACCGGAGGAAAGGGTGTATATTTCAGAGGGACTGATGACCGGATGCGATTTATGGTTCCAAGGCAGGATATGCGTGCGCAGCTTCGCTTCATCTGAGAACTGGTCACAGATAGTGCGGACTGCCGAAATTTCTTCGGATAAGACCTTTCCTTGGGTGCTGCCTGATATGTCTACTGCAATTGACGCACCGGACTCTGAAAATGGTATTCTATTGGGGAATGAAGCTGCTAACGAACGCGGAGAAAATTGGCGCTCTTCCACGTGCACCTGGGTCGGAGTAGTAGCTGGCTCGTTCACGTGCACCTGGGTCGGAGTAGTAGCTGGCTCGTTCACGTGCACCTGGGTCGGACTAGTAGCTGGCTCGTCCACATGCACCTGGGTCAAACTACTTCGCCAGGGTAGGAATCCTATAGCAAGACATAACTCAGTACTGGTTTAAAACGGGTCTTCACAGATTGAGCTTTTCTTACGCTTTCCCATGCTCCCTAGAAATCTGCGCGAAGGTGACCGGATAGGAGAGGTGGAGTTCGGTCCTGGGGGAGGAGTAGGATAGTCCATGGGTTATGAGAGCTAGAGCTTGAATTCGAAGGTGCGAAAGGTCAATAATATTGGGAATAGAGATGCTATATACGAAGGCAACAGTGTTGACAGGGATGAATTCGGAGCCGCACGGTACAGCTAGCACAGCCTCGGATTGGCATCACTCCGCGGGCGTTATGGACCCCAATTCATTTGTGTGCAGACAGTTTTCTTTTTTTACCAAGGCAGACATATCAAAGCCTTCTGTGCGCAATCGTACTGGGGCTGAGCATACATGTTTTACTGCATTCTGGGCAAGATCAACAACTACAATCACGATCTCTTGTCTATCTGGTCAGATTATATGCAGCAATATTCAAAGCCTTGCAGGCTCGACCTGCCGGAATTCCCTTGCCCACCCTCCAGAAAAAGGAAAGGAAAACCAAAGAAAAAAAAGAGGGGCATGAGAGAGTTTGCGATCTTTAGAACCTGGCTCCAAAAGTTGTCTCAAAAGCCTGCTTTGGCCAATCAGAAAACCCCTGTCTTTTAGCGCCAGAATTTGCGGCCAGCTCTCTATTGGTATTTGCTACTATTAAAACTGACAATGTTAAGACTGTCCTGGCCAAGAACCAGAAAGTAAATGGTGCGATATAGAGTACAACCTACTAGTCCGGGCATTTTCCAGCGATGTCAGTGGCCAGAACCCAATGTCTGACATAAATATCCACTAAAAAATGTTATCAGCACCCTATTTTCCGACGGCGGTCCAGGTGGTCAGTAGCGGGGACGTCCAAATCACTAAGTACACAGCCGGATAACGGGGTCACGTGAACTTTGGAGTCACATGATATTGCCCGTGCTTGTTCCTCTTCGCTCATCCTACGCTGAAATTTTATTACAGTCGAAGTGAATTGTATTTTGTGTCGCCCGAACCAAGTCGAAGGTTTTTGTACACAAGTAGGCTGCCGCCGCTATCATTTACCGAGACAGAAGCGCATCAAAATCTCCAACATGAACCGACAGACCTTCCTATGCGCATTTTTCATTTTCTATCGCTAGGATCTTTAGCTTTTAATTCGACATTTCTCCTAGTCTCATTCCCAGCCCCTCGGAGAGGCTGGAACGAGACATCAAGGTAACAACGGTCTGACACTTAATTAGTAGTTGATGTAGTTGCATATCGCTCACTATAAGTCGCTATCCGTCAAACATATACACGCTATTATTCATATAAGGAGACGACATGTGTCTTTCCCTAACACCACATCTATCGCTGCTTTTCCTGTCGCTCACACAAGTCGTCAATCACCCGGATTCTACAACTGTTGTCGATATCAAGCGCATAATACAAGTGTTCGAACGTTCGGGTTAGATCATTAAGTATGTAGCATCGCAATAATCATTACCAGTAACAGGTTCCAAAACTAACCTACCTTCGAAATGGCTGAAGTAGCTGGTACCGCTGTTGGCGTTGTGTCTTTGGGGCTAGTGATTGAATCTTCTTGACTTCATCAGGGATGTCTACTACGCAAATGAGGATATTGAACGGCGGAAAACGACAATCAATGATGTTAAACTATTCTCGACGGTCATGTATCTGCTTTCTCCTTGGCTAGGATTTGCTGTCGAAATTTCTATCAAACTTCATTCCACCATGTAGGGAACCTCAACCAATCTGCCCATCAAACGATATATACCTTATGGACACAAGTCATTCGAGCTTTGTCAACAGGGAAACCTGAAAGCAGTCCAAAACTGCTTCGAGAGAAACATCAGACCAGAACTGTCTCGCCAAAAATGTACCCTGCTTCCCCTTCTCCTGTGTATTGATTAACCTTCTTGTATTTCGGTGAAATCCATTCAAGATTTGTGACGTTCCTGGGTGTCCAGTTTATGTCTGCGCGAACGAGCAACGGAAATTAGTCTCCAGTTTGTATGATGAGCGGACTCGCTGGATCTGTGCATCTCCTTCTAAGTAGCGTAAATATTCTACACTTCACTGTGGCAGAAAGTCTTAGGTAGATAGGGGGGCGTTGTTGCATATATAGATCGCCGCCCTTTGTAAAGCTTACAAGCTGACAGAGATCATGGTATCAAGTTGAGTGCGCATGCATGCGTACAAGGCATACTCTGAATGTCGTATATAAGAGCATACATGCTCCCACGTAGATAGGTTCTATTAAAAACTAAGCTTCTCTATCTTACTATTGTAGCAGGGTGGCCAGAATTATTTATGAGTGATTAATTATGATCCTCTGCAAACGTAAACCATACGGCTATGCCAGCGCCATATCTATTCATTCACACGTGCATGCTCGTCGACACAGTTGATGTAATGCCATCTCGTAATGCCTGAACTTGTCCATCACACCATTATCCTCTTGGCCCTTCACGCAGATAAATTTAATCACACCATCCTACCCTGCAACTGCTCCTCGTCCCCTTCATTTGCAGCTGCGGAAAAGTAGGATCCTTAACGTATTTATGGCAAGATTTTCTCCTAATATAACCAACTCTGCGTGCCTTAATAGTTTCCGATTTGCGCATATCCGATACGTACATAATTGCAACTGTACTGGAAGCTCTAACCGAGCCCACTATTATACTCTCCCACCTATCCAGATACATCGAGCTGTTATATCCGGAAACCACCCATTCAATCCTGTGTACCGACACAACAGTGGTCACAACGCGAGCGCGTACCAAAGTAGAGTGAGTGATAAACAGTGAATCACACAACTCGGACGGGCTCGAACACAAAAAGCTGCTAAGCTTAATGATTCATAAACGAGACCAGAATATAAACCAAAGGTCTCATCCTGGTATGTGTCCTACTATGCCAAAACCACGGAGGTACATACCTGGAACCCTCGCGTGATATACTGTGATCCCACACCGGTGAAAAGTATAGAGTAAATTCATTCTGCTATGAATACCCATTACAGAAGAAGACACAAGGAAAACACAAGGACAATATCCCTAAAGAGTGTGTAATCAAGTCGTAGTTCATAAAATCGTCAATATGCGTGCCTAGCAGTAATAACACCAAAAGAAAGCCCGATCCAGCCGATGCAAATCTGTCGTCGTCATATATCATGGTCATCAGTTTAAAAAAACGCCCTCCAAACGCCCTCCAAAGACCAAGGGAAAAAAAACGGTCCCAAATTAGATAACACTCCTCGCCTCTTCATCCCAGAACACCTCCATTCTCACGACTGCATCCGGGAAGATAATATCAATCACCATCATCTCACTCGTCTTGACCACCTCGTGGACTCTAAGTGGCGCCTCCTTCTTCCCAGCCGCTGCTGGCTTGTTGCTATTATTCTCCGCTTTCTTCTTCCTCAGTCCAGACCGAAGTCTGAAACCTCTGCACTGCATTATCTCACCCTTTTTATTAACATCGCTCAGCTTCCCCGAGAACACTGCGTCTCCGAGCGATAGACCCTCAGAATAGTTTCCCGCGAGGTAGATGGTATATTCAGTCTCCGGCTTCTCCACCACTTTCGCCGGTGGTTTTGGTGAGTCAAGCCAGTGTGCTTGTTTAGTTTTGACCGGGGAGCTTGGAGGGGTAGCATGGCGCTCGATGGTTAGGTTGAGGGCGCCGAGTGGGGTGCGAGGACGGGGAGAATTCGTAGTGGCGCGGAATTTCCCCTTCTCGAGGCGACGTTTCTCACGTGCTTCTGGGGTGGGAGTCGGAGGTATGGAGGTACTCGTTGCCGAAGTAGTGGCGGTTCGCGTATCGGTCGACTTGACGGTGGTGGGAGTGCTTACGTCTGTGCTTTTGGCCTTGCTTTGCGACGAGTTTGGGGTAGACGGGTCGTGGGGGTTCTGGGGAGGGGAAGGGGTACGGTCACGGCCTTTAGAGATCTGGACGTCCATTGAAGCGACACCTGTTGCTGCTCCATCGACTGTTGATGAGCTTCCGGTCGGATCTGTCAGGGTGGCAGGGATGGCTGAGTGCCGTTTTTCCTTTGTCCTAGTTTCTTTCGACTTTTTGCTCCTCATCGAAGCGGGTCCTTGGACAGCTGCATCGAGGTGTCTTGGAGTGTTCCTCCTTGTTGATGTCGGCGAAGTGGGTTGAGCGAATAATGAGACGCCGCCTACTTCTTCGGGTGGACTAAGTGGCACACGTAATATTGAGGGTCGCGACCCAGGTATTGGCGTCGAAATCCTCGAGTGGCGGACAGATGGTGACAGTGGGGTTTTTTCCGGAGATCGCGGTCCGGAAACAGTCCAGTCCTGTACCTTCTGTACGGACTGTTGAGGTGCGGCGGCTGGTAGGTCGGACATGCGAGCTTTCGTCCGTGATGTCACGGCTCCAGATGTATTCTCTTTTCCAGATCCGATGGCGCTGCGATGCTTTTTTGATCCCCGTAGACGTAGAGAAGCGTTGAGGTTCGAAAATGATTGCGCGGCTAGTATCGGGGTTGTGGGGATGCTTGCACTGTTTCGTCGGGCCGTTCCTTCCTTCTGACTCAGGGAAATGGTGCAGGAGTCCTCTAGGAGTGATGTCATCTGCTGTACAACTTGTTTGTATCGATCAACATCTGTCGACGAACTGCAAACAATCGTAGGAACGGTCCAGCGGGGGTATAGGTTCTGGGAAGACTTCGAAACAGCGAATCTTCCGTGTCGTTCCAAGAATAGGTTGCAGAGATAGCACGTCTTTTTGCTGGATCCAATGAATTTCGGTGGGTTGATGGAAGGGTTCTCTTCATAAAACTTGGCCAGTTGAATCTCGGCATGGATGCTGGGGCGGCTCAAATAGAGCTCTTCATACTGGGTCAGCAGCTTGGGGCCCGGGAGACCAGTGAGCGTCTTCAATTTCTGATTGGCCTCTTCAGTCGACGTTCCACAAAGATGCGATGCAAGTGTGGCCAGTCCCGTGTCCGAATGCTCTGGCAAAGCGAAGGATTCCCGCACTGGCGGAGAGATAGTCTGGATCTCTATAGTGCGGAAGGCATCAGGGTGTTTCTTTGCATGAGACACCAAGGAGTTGCTGGCAGACTTATATTGTCCGAGCGTATCAATCGTTTGTACCAACTGTTTCCGGATCTCGATACTGTTCAGAAATGTTCTGAAGTTCTAGTTTCCGTCAGTTTGAAGCACCTCAACACAGAAACAACGTTTGCATACCCTTGACCTTCGGGCTACATAGCACGTGTCCAGCAGCCTTTCGACTTCGTCCCTAGAATTGCTACCGCCATCCTTATTCACTACATCCTGGCACTGGTCATATATCTTTGCGAGCAAGGCGCCCGTATCTGCCTGCCCGGAATCCGTCTGCGTGGTAACGGCCGAGAGCAACGACAATTCCGAATTTGCGCGCGAGGCATTGTAAGCGAGCCTCTTTTTCTGGGCCAGCGCCTCTCGAAACAGCTCGTGTAAGGATTTTGACGCTCGTTTAAATTTCTGCTTCAGATCCTTGACGATTTTCGGAGCCTCAAGATCCAATACTTTCTGCCACACTGCTTCTCGCGATTTCCGATCGCTCTGGCCTGTATAGTGTTAGCGGTGATGTGAGACGGCATTGTCTGTAAGGCTGGCTCACCTTCGGCCATAGCCGCCGCTTCCAACTCTTTGCAGATCTCGTTTAACCCATCCACGATTCCCCGTGGTACACCTTCGTTCAGATCACCGTCGTTCATTGCCAGCCTGAAGGTCATCCCACCACCTCTCCGTTCCTCAATACACACAGCTGATATAAACTCTTGTCTCGAATCTGCAGCCGCAAGAAATGCAAAATTATCCGCCACCTCCCGCTCTGCCTTTCCGGGTAGCAGCCGCCATCCAGGTAGCTTTTCATGTTCCCATTCCTTCAGTTTGGTAGCGCGGTCGATTGGCTCGCTAGGAATGGTGGGAAACAGTGACTGCAGTGCGACTAGCTCCACAAATCGAGACCGACTCTCGGGAGCCCATGAGAATACATTTGCAACCGGAGGGGATGGAGGAGGACGGGGAGGGGACTTTCGAACAGACGAGCGCCGCCGTGGACGTGATTCTGGCGAAACTGGAGCTGGAGTCGACATTCTGTACAATTGATTGAACCCGGACTGTGCTTTTGGCTATCGAGTGCAGTTCGTTCGAAGCACCAGTGCAGCAGCTCTGGAAGAGAGAAGCGAACGAAAGAAAATCGTGCAAAAAAGAAGAGAAGGGAAGAAGAAAAAAATAGGTTCACTGGGCAGAAGGTCGCGTCAGATAATAAATATCCCAGAACTCGCAAGGAACGGATCAGGCAGACAAGATGTCTTACTTGATATATTTAAAAAGGGCTGCGGCGGGGCGGGAAGTGCAACAGTAGCTGAAGCTGTAATACCGGTGCACCCCGCGTACTATACATGTGGCGGCTGCAGGTTCATGCAAAGCATGTGTACTTAGGTAGGTACAGTACATTGCCCCCTGCTTCCGCCATGTACCACACCGTGTACCGTATCAATTGACTGTAATGCCCTGCGGGTGCATGTCTGGCTTTCATTTCCTACCGGATTGACTACTGCATAGCTATCCAGAGATATCCAGAGACCACGATCACGGCCACGTCAGTCGGTACGAAGATACTCGAATGAGCATTCATGATTAGTGGCAATTGCACGCCGCAATCCGTCACCTACTAAATTGCTACCTAGGTAGTTAGCAATTGTATAGTTCTCTGCAACCCCGCCGTTTTGGTATTAGGAAAGCGGAATTCCATTACGATACCATGTTGGACGAAACCGCGACAAAAAAGGGATACAGAGTGACGTTGAGCGTTCAGAGAAGTAGTTAACCGAAAACGAAATAGCGTCGGATATAACGAAAAGGAGGCAGCTGTTGGAAGGTTCGATTGCAACTGAATTGAGTCCACGTATTCGATATCCTCCCCACGATGGCGGTTTGTTGACATGATTCGCAACAGCGTTACACTTCTAGTTCGCATAAAGATTTCCCGATTCAACCCTATTCCACTGCTCCCATTGACCTCTCAACACCCGCCAACTGTTAAACCACACCCCACAGTTTCATATTACCGTACTTGGCGACCATATGGCAGTATTTCACGAGGAAGAAGGACGGGACGAACTGATTGCATGCATGGGTTGGGATAAGGATCGTGCCCGAATATCGTCAGTGAGATCGGGATGCAGGTGAAGTTCGCTGGCTGGTGGGGGATACGAAAGCTGGTTGCTATTATGGTGTTAGGTGCACGTAATGTTAACTTTTAACGTTAAAAGAGACAACACAGCAAGTAATGACGATGTTTGGAGTTGTTGATAGTGTGCTACTAATGAAGAGACGTTGGTACCTATAATACTTGGATGTTTGATATGGCTGACGGTACAGTACTACGGCTTCAGAGTCCTTCCTCCGGATATCGATTAGTGGTCAAGCGACACCAGGAGTAAGCAATACCTTTTGTTCGTCTGGTGCTCTAATTCGTTCTGCGAGTCCGGGGCACATTATCATCTGCATGTCCCACAACCATCATTTTACCACATGCCGTCTATCGACCAATAGTCTTACCGCAGCTCCTTGCGAGCTTTGGAAACGAAACTATCCCCGCACGAAGTCCTCTCTGTGTAATATTTACAATGACAACTGCAGCAGTGCGTCTGCTGCTCCGTTCATGCATGCATCTTCCCGTATCACCGTCTAGAAACGGAACATTGGACATTGGTTCCCCGGCCTATAATGCGGGATTTCGAGGTTTTTGTTTCCATCCGCTAAATCACCACGGCGGGATTGGTACGGATGGCTTCTGAACATTGTACCAGTTGCGTTCCGGCCGACTAACGAACCTAATCCAAGTTGTTCCCATCTGCGAGGGCTGCTGTTGTCGGCCCACGGACTTGCTGCGGGTTTAACCCTCGGCACACGACATGTGTGACTGAATATCACAGGATTCTCTGCTCTCGTGCCCAGACTTTTCGCCTCGCTCGCAAGCTTCCTGCCATCGCGCCTGCGCGGAAATAATTGCAGGGGCTTGGCAATCGAGGTCAAGGATTCTCTTTCTCTAAATATCTTGAACCAAAGGAGTAAACGAACCCCCCTCCCTAGCCACACCACAAATCGGCATTCCGACCACCTTCCTAGCCTCCCTCCGCAATTCTGAGCTTGTCACGCAGGGGATACGTAGGTTGTAATACATACACTACATTTTGTGCTGTCTCATCCACAACAGCAGGAGCCAAAGGGGAGGTGAGGGCGAGGGAAGAATGAAGGGTAATTTGCGCTCGAGTGACACTCCATGCGCCTCAAGTTGTAGTCAGGAATGAAATATTAACGGCTTGCTTGTAGAATCATCTAGCGTAAAGGCAGGATACGATGGTTGAAGTAGGTAGTCTATCAGACCAATTTAGGGTGGAACTGATGAACGTGCGCAGCATAAATCCAACAATCTCCAGAAACCATACCCATACATCCGATCCTAATGTTACAATCAGTGCGACATCGTCGCTCCTCCCATCTCCATGATGGCCTCAAAAATTCAAAAACAATGGGAATAAAAGCTGCCATAATAAAACCACATCCCCCACTATAAGTCAAGGAAAACAATCCTACAAACCCCAAGCGAATGAGCCAAATCAACAATGAACAAAACCAACCCTACAAGACCCAATAACGAAATAATATAAATAAACAAACGGGAAAGGGTGGGGAGAGCATAAAAATTCGATGAAGCGCGTTTTATTCGACCCCGTTCTAAGCTGCAGCTGACTCAAGGAGACTGAAGTTGTCGGTAGGAAAAGCACAGGAGAACCGAGATCTATGCTTTGCTTGAGCTGCCCTTCTTCTTCTGCTCCACCTTCAAGAGAAGCGCGCGGTTGATGTGCGGCAAAACACCTCCGAAGGCGATGGTGGCGCGAATGAGAGTATCGAGCTCTTCATCGCCACGGATTGCGAGCTGTAGGTGGCGGGGCGTGATACGTTTGACCTTCAAATCCTTAGCCGCGTTTCCAGCAAGTTCGAGGACTTCAGCAGTGAGGTATTCGAGGACGGCGGTGACATAGACAGCGGCTGCGAGGAGAGTTAGGGATGCGATGGTAGTAAATATGGATGAATGGGAGGACTGTACCCTTCGCACCGACACGCATCTTGTTCTGAGTGTTGTTCTTTAGGAAACGCTTGACACGGCCGCAAGGAAACTATACGAAGCACCGTATTAGCGATTTGAAATGTACTGAATGTCTCATATTTATCTCTTGCAAACGGAAGACAAAGCAACGATGAATCTCATGAAATTGAGTTTGTCTGTAGCTGCAGGTACGCCATCAAGCACAACGGCACTAGGAGTATTTGAGAAAGTCAATCGCATATATACCGCACAGAGAAAAACCGAAGCAGCGTGCATCAAAAGCACTACCGCCGATGGAGGAAAAACCAACCTGCAACCCCGCCTTAGCCGAGTGTGAGACCTGCGTCCTCCCCTCAGCACCAGCCTTATGGCCAGCCTTTCCGCCATGAGATTTTCCCTTGCCACCAGACATTACGTTCGCGATTTGTTTTCCGACGAGCGTTTATTTAACTTGTGCGCGTCGCGTGTTGTTAGGCGCTTAGGTGTTGTTTTGTTTTGTTTTTATTCGTGGGTCGCGTGAAAGCTGATTCGTGACGATCTGGAATGATTTCAGTCGCGAAGAAGCTAGTTTGTGATGATGGTGATGGAGGAGTGTGAGAAAAAGATGGAGGTTGGGTGGTTGAATGTTAAGGTTGAAGCGGTTGGTTGGTTAGAGACGGGAGCGAGGGTCCGAAGAAGGACGTAGAGACCAAGCCGAATAAGGAAGGCCAAGAAGTTACCCGGTCACTAAACCCGAATTCGAGATCCTCATGCTGGTCATCTTCACCATAACCCACACGTGCAACAAATAGAAATGAAGAACCCCCGGAATAACTATCGCGATACGCACCCCAATGTCGCAAATCTATGCGCAAGACAGACAAAAAGACAGCTGTCAAAAAACAATACTGACCACTCTCTGCCAACGAACAATTCAAAAAGCCCCGCCTAACCACCTTCTCAGCGGACCGCACAGCAATCAAACAATCAATCAATACACCAGAAACATATACTAAGTAGGTACTAAGTGGGCAAGCAAGTATTCAGGACCCACAGCAACAAAGCTTCATTTGCCATCATATCCCCGTTTACTTTTATTCAAGACGAACCGCAACCATTCCACCGAATCGCTAACATCCCGAACAAAGAAAGCAAAATCCAGTGGCGGAAATCAAGCTCAATCTCTCTGAATTTAGCGGTTTCCGGCTCCCTTGCTGACCTTCTCAAGAACAGTCTCGTGGGCAACCTCGCTGAAGTCGGTGCCCTGGACTTCGGCGTGGATACCGGCCAGGGCACGGCGAAGAGCGTCTTTGGATGAGGAGTAGATCATCTTGGCCTAGCGGGTCACGTTAGAATTACGTGTACGGAAAGGTTAAGCTGGGAGCTCTTACTCTGACGGGGGCATTATCAGGCGACCAAGTGTAGAAGCAAATCTTCGACCTGTTGACGAGAGGTTAACTACAACACATCACCATCGCAAAGCAACAGAATTCAAGGCATAATAGCTGAAACTTCATGAATGGCTTCAACAATAAAACATAGCTATGCCTAGCTCCTGCAACACCCAACCATTACCCATAACGAGACTGATGCAAAAAACATACCTCTTGCCCTCACCAGCACCCAATTCGTACTCAAAGTCGTAGATGGCGTACCGACAGTCGCTCTCGGGTAGTTCGGCCAAAAAGGTGTCGTAATCGACGTTTTCGCTAGTCTTTTCGACGACGATAGACTTCTTGTCGTCGCTTAGTTTGTAGATGATGTATTTGGACTTCTTCCCCAGCTTGAGTTCTTCGAAGGCAGGGACGCACTCAGCGGCGAGGCCGACACTGTAAAAGGAACCCAGTTAGCATCTATCGGTCAAACCGTTGAAGCACAGATCTCTGCATCGACCGGCGATGCGGAGAGTACGGTGGAAATAATTACCCGGAACGAGACTATGAGTTGGCAGTGTTAGCTAGGTCCACCTGAGGTTTAAACTCAGAGTCAATAGAAACTTACCATTTTGGAATAGATAAAAGCAAAAAGCTAGCGAGGGATCTGTCTTGAAGTGTTAGAGAAAGATGCTGCGGGGTTATGGAGAACGGCGAGTGGAAGCGTGAAGACGATAGCTGCTGATTTTGGGGGAGGGAAACGTACAGGAAGGAGTTAGTGACGGGAGGATATTGACCTTTTATGGAGTTGTTGTGATGGGGGGAGTTTGGTTGTTTGGGCTCAGGGGATGGATGGATGAGGTGAGGGGAATCAGTAGTGGTGCACTTGTTTCGTTTGTTTCGCTGGTTGGCGGGGTAGCCATTTGCGACTTAGCCACCCAGCCAACATCATCAGCCGCGTTTCCCTTGCGGAAAACTGTCAGACGAGACCTATCAAAGCTCAGCAGACGGCGTGATTCGATGACACTGTTGACAGGACCTTTCATTTCCGCTGGCCACTGTGCCACCAGCGGACATCTTACGTAGGCCACCTTTCAGGCACATTGTCTGATTATCGAAGATAAGATGAGATTATCGCTATCAGATGCTTCTGCCGACAATGCCTTTGTCTCGGTTGCGTGGTCATTAACCGAACGAGTCGGGTTTAGCGTATTCTACCTTCTGGAGGTTTCTGCGACGAAGGGTTTCTAACTGCAACTAGAAGTGCCGATATTTTTCCCTCTCGCTTCATCTCATCACCGTTTCTCCATTCACCCTCACTCTTCCTCAATTCCATCTCATATCTGGATTTCTTTCTCTCAACACATCTCTGTCAGCGATTGCTTACAGCTCTTGACTACTTTCTTATCTTCTCAGCATACATTCGAATAATAATAGCCACAATGCAGCGAGCTCTTACCTCCGCCGCTAAGGCTCGTCCATCGTTCTCCTCGCTCAGGCCTCTTGCCTCTGTATCAGGTCTACCGGGTTACACACAGTCTCGAGGGTATGCCCACAAGGTATGCCTCCACTGTCGATCTTTGGGCGGGTCATGAATACTGATTGCCTTCATCTAATTGTAGGAATTGAAGTTCGGTGTGGAAGGACGACAGGCCCTTCTGAACGGTGTCGATATGTTGGCAAGGGCTGTCACTGTTACATTAGGACCTAAGGGACGGAATGTTTTGATTGAGTCACCATACGGCAGTCCCAAGATTACAAAGGGTGAGACCTTAGTTGTACCATTTTTGCCCATTTGGACAAGTGGCTGATAGTTTGTGCAGACGGTGTTACTGTTGCAAAGGCCGTTACACTGAAAGACAAGTTTGAGAACCTCGGTGCTCGTTTGCTGCAAGATGTTGCTTCCAAGACAAACGACGTCGCTGGAGATGGAACTACGACTGCCACTGTTCTTGCCCGTGCCATCTTCACCGAGACTGTCAAGAATGTGGCCGCCGGATGCAACCCCATGGATCTTCGCCGTGGTACCCAGGCTGCTGTCGAGGCTGTCGTCGAATACATCCAGGCCAACAAGCGTGATATTACCACGTCTGCAGAAGTTGCACAGGTTGCCACCATTTCTGCCAATGGTGACAGCCACATTGGAAAGTTGATTGCCAACGCCATGGAGAAGGTTGGAAAAGAGGGTGTCATTACCGTCAAGGAGGGTAAGACCACTGAGGATGAGTTGGAGATCACTGAGGGAATGAAGTTCGACCGCGGTTTCGTATCGCCTTACTTCATCACCGATGCCAAGTCTCAGAAGGTTGAGTTCGAGAAACCTCTTATCCTCCTCAGCGAAAAGAAGATCTCGGCTGTCCAGGACATCATCCCTGCCCTGGAGATCTCCACCCAGCAGCGTCGCCCCTTGATCATCATTGCCGAGGACATTGAGGGTGAGGCTCTCGCCGTCTGTATCCTCAACAAGCTCCGTGGTCAGCTTCAGGTTGCTGCCGTTAAGGCTCCCGGCTTTGGCGACAACCGCAAGTCTATTCTCGGCGATCTTGCTGTTCTCACCAACGGTACCGTTTTCACCGATGAGATTGACGTCAAGCTCGACAAACTCACCCCCGACATGCTCGGTTCAACCGGCGCTGTTACTATCACCAAGGAGGACACCATCATTCTCAATGGCGATGGTTCTAAGGATATGATTTCCCAGCGTTGCGAGCAGATCCGTGGTATCATGACCGACCCCGCCACCTCTGAGTACGAGAAGGAGAAGCTCGCTGAGCGTCTCGCCAAGCTCTCCGGTGGTGTCGCCGTCATCAAGGTTGGTGGTAGCTCTGAGGTTGAGGTCGGTGAGAAGAAGGACCGCTTCGTCGATGCTCTTAACGCTACTCGCGCTGCCGTCGAGGAGGGTATTCTACCCGGAGGAGGAACTGCTCTTCTCAAGGCATCCAAGAACGCCCTCAACAGCGTGAAGGTTTCCAACTTTGACCAGCAGCTCGGTATTAGTATCGTTAAGTCCGCCATCACTAAGCCTGCACGGACCATTGTCGAGAATGCCGGTGGTGAGGGAAGCGTCGTTGTTGGAAAGTTGACGGATGAATTCGGTGATGATTTTAACAAGGGTTACGATTCCTCCAAGGGAGAGTACGTTGATATGATTGCGGCTGGTATCTTGGATCCCTTCAAGGTTGTCCGGACTGCCATTACGGATGCCGCCGGTGTTGCCAGTTTGTTAGGCACCACGGAATGTACTATTGTGGAGGCACCTGAGGAGAAGGGACCAGCTGGGTAAGTACTCCATGTCTCTTCTATTTTAAACATCCTTCTAATCCTGTTATTAGGCCAGTGGGAGGAATGGGTGGAATGGGTGGAATGGGTGGAATGGGAGGTATGCCTGGGTTCTAAACTAAAAGTCTAGCATTGGTGAAACGATATTGTGTTGGGTTCTCTTGCTTTCTAGGCGTGCAGGTTTCCATAGGTGTATTTTACGAGTTTTCTTATTTGTATTTCTTTTGGCATGCGATTGCATCATTCACTTTGGGTTGGTTTAGTCGCGAAGCTCTACTCTCCCCTCAGTGCTGTACCAAAGACGACGTTGGTTGTGGGGACGTCGGTGTACATATATATTATCATGGGGACATGAGGTGGATACGAGAAAGGAATCAATAGATGTTCACTTGCAATGGCACTCTTCGTGACTCACTAGGGGAAATCTTGAAACGTGTGCAGATGCAAGGTGCAGTTTGGCGTATATGATTAAACTAGTCATTGTCTCCCTTCAGCCTGTAAATGGCTGGTATAGGCGTCGGTCGAATTTCGGAACACTAAAATACGAGAAGCCCCACCACCCTCTCCACGCAGACATGCCGCCACTATGTCATGTATTTTCGTGCGATGAAGAGTATAAGTAACTGGTTTTTTTTTCTCATTCCTGTTCAGTCAATTGAGCGAATTGCGATACTTTAAGATGGCCTCTGGTTCCACTACGGCCACCGTCACCATCCCTGCACCAACAGAGGCAATCGAGCTCTCCACCCTCAAGACCTCAAGACCTTCAATTCCCACCCCCTCCTCTCACCATCGCAACTCCGATGAAGAACGAACCACCGGTGACGAGCCACCCGAGGGTGCAACTGTATTCACTCGGCCCGACGTCTCGACGGTCAAGCTTCAACTGCTGGCCATGAACTTCGCGACCTTCCTCGCGGGGGTCAACGACGCCTCCACGGGCGCGCTGGTCCCTTATCTCCAGCCGGCCTACAACATTGGTCTCCTCTTTGTCGCGCTAGTATACCTCTTCAACTTTGCAGGGTGGACGGTAGCAGCATTTACAAACATACATCTTACTGCGCGGATCGGCACAGGTGGGGTAATGCTGCTGGGTTCAACGCTACAGATGCTCGCTCACGCGCTGCAGCTGTGGAAGTCACCGTTCCCGTTATTCGTCATCACGTACTTCCTCGCTGGGGTAGGGATTGCGTACCAGGACGCACAGGCAAACTCGTTTGTCGGTGGTGTTAATGATGCTCATCGCTGGCTAGGGGTGCTGCATGCGCTCTACGGCGTCGGCGCGTTGATCTCCCCGCTCATGGCTACGAATATTGCAAGCAGAACGCCGTATTGGCATTACTTCTACTCCATCCTCTTGGGTATTGCTGCGGTGAATGTGGGGATTATTGCGTGGGCGTTCCGAAAGAGTATGGGCAGAGGTGTAGCAGGCGCGAAAGAGACGGCGAATAAGGATTTTAAGAGGACAGTTACGAATAAGACTGTGCTGATTCTGAGCGCGTTCTTCTTTTTGTATGTTGGGGCTGAGGTCACTGCAGGTGGTTTGTTGCCCATACTTACTCAGTTTGAGGTAGAGCTAACGTAGAGGCCAGGGTGGGTGGTTGAGTTCCTGATCCGCGTCCGTGGTGGCAAGGCGGGGCAGGTGGGATATGTTGCGTCGGGCTTCTGGGGAGGGTTGACCCTGGGGAGGATACTGTTGGCGGATATCACGTTCCGTCTTGGTGAGAGGCGGATGATATTTGTGTACCTCCTGATAGCGCTCGCCGTGCAGCTGGTGTTCTGGTTCGTGCCAAGTATTATTGCGAATGCGGTTATGATCAGCTTGTTGGGGTTCTTCATTGGGCCTGTGAGTTCTCCAGCTCGGTGTGGAAGTTTCAGAACCGCCACTGACTTAATTTAAACATGTAGTTCTTTCCTACTGGCATCAACGTGGCCACAAAACTCCTCCCAAGAGAGCTGCATGTTGCAGCGATTGGGTTCATGTCAACAACGGGACAGGCGGGCAGTGCGGCATTTCCGTTCTTGACAGGAGCCGTGGCGGCAAGATCAGGTGTACAAGTGCTACAGCCGATATTGGTGTCGTTGCTTGCGGGGATGGCAATTCTTTGGGCTTGTATTCCGAAGGTTGAGAGGAGGAATGTCTAGGGGGCATATCCCCAACAGCCAGAGGACACATCTCAAGCAATAGCAATAGCAAAACATCTGTATCAAGGGATTTCAATACCCAGATGGACTTTGTCCAAGAATTTTAATTCAATCATGATACATGATACATGATACGTTTGTCTTATAACGAATTGATGGAGTACGCATGCAAAACAGGGGGACTCGTATCTATACGCGGAGCCACCCAGATATGGATACGAGCCCACATGACTCGCACTCCCACCATCTTACCTCATCTCGGCCAATCTCCCGTTCTTATAAAACCCCACTCATCCCTCCCCATCATCTCCATCTTCATTAAATCCATCACATCCATCACATCCATCACATTCATCACATTCATCACATTCATCACATTCATCATATTCATCACATTCATCACATTCATCAAATTCATCATCACATCTACCATCACACCCATCATCTATCACCCACTACCCACCATGCCATTAACAGAAGTCGCCCACTTACGTCTGCTCCCCCCAACCTCTTCCATATCCTCCTTCCTCCCAACAATCATCAACCATCTCTCCACCGCGTCCGGAAAACCCTTCCGTCTGTACCACCGCACAGACTCGGAGCTAGAACTATACCTCTTCGGCCACTGGGACGATCTCGCGCACCACCAACGCTGGATAGAGAGTGAGACGAATAAGTGGTTGCTGAGAGAGGTTAGGGGGAAGATTGAGGTTGTTGATATGTTTCATGTAGATGTTGAATTTGACTCCTTAGAGCTGGGGGAGAGAGTTTGGGTTGGGCAGGGCGGGGAGGGGGAGAGGTGGAATAATGTGGTAGAAAAGGAGGGAAGGGTTAAGTGGGCGGGGGAAAAGGGGGAGGAGGGAGAGTGGATCGAGGTTAAAGAGATTGTGGGGGGGGTTTTGTAGATGAGATGGCGGATACTTGGGTTAAGTACGTTGAGGTGAAAGAGACTACGAGGAGCACAGGTGGTCACTCGTTCATCTCTTCTAGCAATTCGTGACAGCTCCACCGGATGAATAGAGTATTAGCTCTCAAGCATCACAATTCAACTCAAAAAGGAATCTGTATCACCTCTCTAGATTTCTCTCCCAGGGTTGTGTTACGCAACATTTCGCACCGATCATCATCCGTCATCCATGATCCACCGTCATATGCATTACGCCCTGTCTCCGAACAGTTAATTCGCAGTCACTTCGCGTCAGTCAACTTTCCGAGGACAGTCTAGAATAATGGCAATATTGCAACTCTACAGATTGAAATTGATCTAATATTATCAAAGGCCAGCATCAAATTCAGCCGGTTTATAGAGGTGGCTTTTGATCATTTTTCTTTTACAGGGCAAACTAATACTACTTAAGATAGAGTTAGTCTAACCGAATATACAAACATCAGGATCGGTCATCCAAATCATTGCTGGGTAGGAAAAGTATAAATGCTAATTGCAACACCGCACTGGCACAACAAAACCTGTGTATCTCTCAAAATCTTTCAATTATGTTTTAGGCCTTCTTAGATGTGGCAGTGAAAGTTGACTGGATCGAAGTCTCTACGAATTGACTATTCGTAGACACAGCATATATATGCATTAAACAATAGTAAAACCGGCCAATTTTTTCTCTGTTCTTAGTCCCACGCGCAAGTTCCAGGATCTCAATTCCCCAAAGAACGTTCTGTCCCCACTTAACCGCAAAGCTCCCCCTCTAAATAACATACCTAAAACTCTTCTCCGTATCCATTACTCCCTCTCCACCCTGCCCTTCTTCTCTGATTCTATTCTCCCTCATAATCCCCAACGCATACACCGTAGCCGACGCCAGCGCCAGCACGGAAAACCCCATACATATCGCATACCCGGATACATAATATGGGCCATCCTTTGCCATAAACAAAAACGCTGCAACAACGCCGCCGGTGTTCCCGAACGAGACCTGGAACCCGCTGCCGATCGCCCGGTTTGTGTGGCCCCTGAGATTCGTCTGGAAGTAGCATACGGTTATCGGGGTAGCTGATACGATACCTATTGGGTTCGTTAGGAGAAGAAAGAGAGGGAGCGAGGGATGAAGGGAATGAAACCGCTAACGATGAGGAATAGAGCGCCGTATTGTGCGCCAGGGTGGGAGTGTGTGGTCATTATAAGAATGAAGCCGATAATTGTGGTCATGCAGCTGGCGAAGATGAAGAAGTAGCGGTGGAAGAAGTGATCGGATGCCGTGGCAAGTACCATTGAAGCGACCCAACCTACGAATGCGATCGGGACGCCACGGAGTTGGGCTTGTGTTACTTTCCCAGCGAGCTATGTTAATTACTTATGAGGAGGGAGGGGCAGGATAACTGACCAGAGTAGTTCCAGCCCCGGAGGATCGTGGGCCCGAAATAGGCGTATGAGTATGCGGGGACTGTCAGCGAGAAGTACATCAACGCTCCGAGAATGAACTTGCGCATGGCACTTATCAGTAACGGAGGGCTTGAGGCGGTAGTGAGCGGTACATACCTTGTAGTCCGTGAATATTACCTTCAAATCCCGTATCTTTATCGGCTGCTCCAGGCCGCTCTTCCCTACATCTTCCTGTAACCGGTTCTGGACCCATTCCTTCTCCTCGTGAGTGAGCCATGTGGTATCTTCCGGAAAATCTGGTATCAAGAAGTATCTGCGTGGAAAAGCGTTAATCCAACTGCCCCCAAAAGGGCGGGTACACGCACCCACTGCTTGCAACAACAAATGTCATTGCGCCCTCCTTGACGTCCATCAGTAATACTGCATGTGAGAGGGACGCAGCTAGCTAACCAGGATGAACATCCATCGCCAGGCACTCAATCCCTTATATCCCTCCATTTTCCCAATGGCACTGGCTAGCAAGCCCCCAAACGCAATTGCCAACACCGCCGAAGAAAAGAAGAAAGTAATGCGCTTTTGGCATTCGTCTCGTTTGTACCACATTGAAACTATAGTGGTGCTCATATTAATTTGCAGCTCTCGATATAGCCCTCTGACATGAACTTACTGAGATAGTAGCATCCCCTGTAGGCATCAGTCGGTGTATGTTCTACAATTGCATGGAGAGAGGCCTACGGAAAAAACCCAGCCTCGAACAGGCCGAGAAAGAACCGAGTCGTTAGAAGCCCGAAGTAGCTTTTCACGAACCCTTGCAGAATCGTGACAAGCGCGAACATACAGACGTTGAAGCTGATCCAGCGGTGAGGTTGGAATCGCCTGAGCTATTGCGTAATTCAGTACATAGTGCATGGACAAACACACCGACCAGAAGTTCACAAACCAGAATGTTTGACGGAATCTTTGCAAGATCGGCCTATGTTACCCAGCAAGTGAAGGAATAGCTGTGGCACACCTCAAACAAAACGTAAGGGACGAAGAAGATACACAGCGCAACATTATACTGTTGGCCTTTCATTCCAAGGTCCTTGCTGATCCCAAATACCGCTGCGTTCCCGATGTTGACTCGGTCCAGGATCGAGAAGAGTGACATCAAGGAGAGGATGGGAATGATTCGGAGGTCGATTTTGGTTAGCACTCGACGAGCATTCAGGGTTGTTGAATGTGAAGACTGCGCAGATCGCACAGAACGCACATTGGGAACTGCTCATTCAATGTAAGCAAATCGAATATCCAGTTCTCATTGAAAATACTCGGCGCTCACTCTGGAAACTATCCGGAGACATGTTGTTTAGTTGATTTGAAGGGTACTTTGCAGAATATTGGGCTGGCAGAAAGGGGTTCTCTCTCGGGATTTATATACACACCATCAACGAAGAAATACACAGCATAAAACGGTGCAGCATGCGGCAACCCTTATTGCCCTCCCCCCGGCATGCCCTCCCCAAGTTCCCCAGCATTACTGCTGCGCTTATGCATCGATAGTACATACTTTGTGATACACCCATATCCCCCGCCGGGTAGATCTTTCTGGGGCCTGCAAATCATATCAGGCTGTCGAATATGACGGCTGGTTACTTATCCGATTTTATCACTGTTATGAGGGTGTAGTAGCAGCGATGTTAAGGCACCTCTAAAGTATACTGTATTGTTACGTCTTCAAACCCCCAGGTAGATGCATGCATCAATCCCCACAGCCATTCGAGAACCCAGGCAAATCCAAAACCCAAAACGTTGAGAATTCTCGCCCATTTAGTCAATTAACAGTATGATCAACTGTAGATCTGGGTGGTAAAGAGTGAGAATTCTCACTTAGATTTGTTCGGGGCGGCGCACGCTCTCTATTGCACACCCCTCATAGTACAAGGGATGCGCGAAATGATAAATTGAAAAAGTCAATTTATTTTAAGGCTTTTAATACGCGCGCTTTATTGCGCTTTTTACCGTGCAGAAACCCCAAATGATGGGTAGGGCTGGGGTTGCTGATACTCCTACCATTTCAGGCTACTGTACCGAGATCAACAAACCTGTCTAAACTTTGGTTTCAGAGTCGGGAGTCGGGGACGGGCAGAGGCGGAGCGGTCGAAAACATGTTACTTGTACATACACTATCTGGTATATTACCACACCGCTCGAATGACAGATGACTGAACTACTTGGCTAACAAACCAGGCCGTGGCTAGGGGCAGTCAATGTATGTCTGCTCGACGGGGGAGCGGCGGGCATGCGCCACCATATTACTGCGGGCACTCGGTATCTGCCTCCTACAACTGGAATGCAACATCAATTTATCACAGCTACCAAATGACATATTCTGCATCCTGCAGCCACTAAAAGCTACCCAGAGTCGTTAACCTCTTCCATGTCAGCCCCAGGTTTCCCTTCGGCGAGACTTCCAGAACCCCTGCTGGTATTTGTGGTTTCTGGAACTTCTACGGTGGCCTACTATACACCGAGCCAGTTCAAGATCAGTTCACGAGGGGAGAGACATACATTGCGAGTCCAGTTCTGGATGTCAGTATTTTATCTAGCAGCCCTTTCCGTAATCTCTGTACCAGACATTACCCTGCGCTTGACTGGACCTTGTTGAGTAGTGCACATTAAGAAGCTGTTGACCGGAATGGTAGGCAGTTCAAAGCGTGGTGGAAGATCATTGATCTCCTCTAGAGAGTGCATATTCTCAGCCTGCAAATTTTCCAGCGCTCGTTTGGCCTTAGTAGGGGGGTGCTCAAGTAAAAGTGAGTAGAAGACGCGAACGGTAGGTAGATGGAAGGAAGAAGAAAGGAGGAAGTAGCAAACATGGAGGCCAATAGCTTTTACTTCAACTATGTACTTAGTACTTAAGTATAACCCTACATAAACTTAATACTCAAATGATTTCAGCAACACGCGCGTGCTTATGCCTCAGCTCGCAATCACTCGTACTTAGTATGGTGGCGTATGCCCCTCTCCGCCGGACAGCCATCTTTGACTGCCCTTAGCCATTGTCCGTGGTATGTGTGTTGCTGGTATTGTTTGGGGCAGCGAATCGATATGAGCCGGAGATGGTGGTTTAGGATGAAGGGATGTATATTTATGGTGCAGATACCTCAGAAAGAGGAAGGAGGGTTCGACAATGTGACAGATGGACGACTCGGGTTCGCAATTAGTGCAGACATACCGTAGCGAGCACGACCGTATGATAGATCCGTCCGCCGTCCCGCTATCTATAGCCCTAGCCCGCGGCGGCTTGCGGCCCCCTTCTCGCTACGCTGCCACCACCCGCAGTCTCATTATCAATACCAACAAATTCCGACACCGACACCGAATCTTGGTGTTGATGCAGCAAATCCGACAATCAAAGCCGGCACTGTAGCGGGACGCCTACAATTCAAAGTGAGGGGGGCAACCAATCAAAAAGGGCGCGGAGGAAACAGGGAAGGGTGTTTTATACGGTTCAAATTTTGACGTACCCCCAACGTAGACGGCCCAAACCTCAAATCCCTCCCTTCCGAAACAGCTGTCAGTCCTTTATTTACTCTTCTTCCCTGCTCCCTGACAGTGAATATGCATATGTTGCGACCGCTACACATCCGTTGCCAGTACAGGAACTGGATGGATTGGTTCGCGATCTTCAGGCTGTTCTAGATCCCCACAGACAATATACGAACCCAGAGGACAATACGAAATCTTACTAAATGCTTTATACCCAGTGGATGGCAGGGAGGTTGACTGTATGCGGACACAACTGCAGCCCTGATAACTACTGCATAAGTGGACAGATTCCTCTCTTGGAGAACAAGAATACAGTAAAGTAGTGCCTTACCGATACTGGTATGTCAATATGGGCTGCTGGGAGTGGATAGAACATGGATATCAGCCTGTAGAGAGGGACATAAAGCGAGAGAAGGTGGTAGCGCATACTCATAATACATCTCGTGCTTTTGAGTTTGTATAAAATACGGTTATTATTCAGACCGCCTCTCCGAAGTCTCAAATTATTCAATCTACCTTCCATCTTCTGAGTCCTACTTTGAAAATGGCTTTCTAACTTAAAGTTTCTGAGGTTACGATGTCCATCACCTTTCCTCTTCAACTTGTTGCTGGGGCGCCTCTTGGGGCGCTGGTGAGTGGAAGCTCAGTCATCCAGCAAGCGGAACTACTACATCAGTAGCATCCAAGGGGCCCGGACTGACCCAAGGCTGAGGCTTGAGCTACGGCGTGGCGAATGTACATGCTGTTCATTCTGGTAGATGGGAATTCCTTTTATGATTGCACGAGAGAAAAAGACTGGTATCCGGAGTATTAACTGGAAGCTGGAGACAAGAACATACGGGAACAAAGGAGCTCCATCACTTAATCTAACTCTGAGTCAAGGTCTGAGCACAGAGGGTAGTTTGAACAATTTGGGATTTCAGAGGGGCAGTACTAGTCTGAACAATGACCGTATAAAATAATTAGTTTGTGAGCCCTTCCTGTAATTTGTGGACTGGCTAATATCTCGCGAACCGTCCTTCAAATCTTGCGAGCTGACGGATTCGCCCATCGGTCGGAATATACTGAGGAGGCTTCAATGGAGTTGCGAGATCTACATGATTCAAGTCCCCGATATTCCCTCCGGACATGCAGTCCATAAGTTTAGCCAGCAAAATTACACCCGATACCGGAACCCTCGTCGGTTGTTAGTTTACCTCTGGATTTCTTCACACCAGAGCCACCAACCAAATAGCGATAGTCTGTAGCCGGCCGGGCCACGTCTACTTAGACGGTCAAAAGTTTTTAGCGGCGTGATCGACTGATTAGGGCTACAACTCAGCCCTAGATCCGCCAAAATTTTGACCGACTAGGTAGGTATGGACCTTAGCGATAAGCTGCACCTCCAAACGGCAATTGACGATCGTGACGACCAGGTCTACCTTCCACGAGGTTCGAATTTCCAAATAAATCACGATGGCTGCGCGTCGATTTGTGGCATCTGGAAAATATGTCTATATCTAAAAGCTATGCCATGCTACACCAGACCAATATGCGGTGTTATGCTGGGCCACCCCGCTTCGGCGCCTCACCAGACGTCGTGGCCTCTCGGTGTAAGACTGCAGCTGTGGGGCTCCGTTACCCGCACATATCTCGAAAGTACATACCCTGCCGAGGAGGGTCGCCCTACGGTGCGATCGTAAGTTGACATTCTCATTTTATCTCTTAGTTCTTGTAGGAGGGTGCCGAAAGAAAAAACCCTACCGCTAGTTTTAGGGTGTGGGACATTTTTTGCGTGGAGTTGGATTAGGGTGTCATACACTTGCAGAACTTGACGAGAAATTTTGACGTTGGTTTTGAGTGTTCCACTAGACTTGTTCGAGAAGAGTACAAAGTAGCCGAGCTAGCCTCGCCAATCGGCCCCACAACGCACGTTATACCCCAACAGACCCCGCATTCCTAAGTGGAGTGTGGAGAGGTGCCCGTTCTCGACTAGGTACTCTAGTCGAAGCGACACACGCTAAATATTAACAGCTGGCCAGGTTACCCCCCTGAATCCCCCCCTCCTCCTCCATTCCTCCCATCACCACATCACCACAATGACCACCCTCGAGTCCCTCCCCCCAGATATCCACTTCCAAATCCTGTCTCACCACTTCGAAGTATCCGTTGGTGGCGGACGTCTCGCCTCGCACCCCTACCTCCGCCTCTCAGCCGTCTCCCAATCCTTCCGCTATACCGTCGAATCCTATTGCTACCACATCCTCCAGAGCAACTTCAACCACCTCCAAAACGTAAAATCCACCATCCCCCGCCCGCCCTTCATCTCCGCCGCCGCCCTAACATATCGGCAGGTATGGCTGACAGACGCCTACCGCCGCTGCCGCTTCTGCAACGCCTCAACAAAGAGCGTGTCCTCGGCAGACTCGTCCGTACGGTGCTGCCGTCGCTGCGACCGCAGGAAATGCCAGCTCCTCGCTCAATGGGCAATTAAAGTCAACTCGTCGCAGGCAGCACGAGAGTATGGGATTCCCGAGGACACGCTTCTCGACCACCTCCCTCACGCTCTCAACGGCGAGTTCATCATGCTGGGGAAGTGTCAGGTAGCAGAGTTTGCGGCGCGCTTCCACGGCGTCGGCAATATCGAGGAGTATCTGAGCGTCAGAAAAGAGGTGTGTAGTAACGTACAGAACCATTTTGTGGCTGAGTCGGCGCGGTTGTGGATGGAGCGGCATATTACATTGGCGGTGCTAGATCGGAAGTGGAGGGAGGAGTTGGAGAAGGAGAGGAAGAGTGAGAGTGAGATTGGGATGTTGGTTCAGGAGCGACTGGAGGAGTGGAGGCAGGAGTGGGAACGTGCTCGGGATAGAGAGTGGAGGAAGAGGTATCCGTGGTATGGGGATATTGATAGGGAGAATATGGAGATTTATAGGTATATGAGGGAACAGAAGGAGAAGCAGAAGCGGGGAGGCGGCGAGGAAGGGGAGGCGTTGGAGGAACCACAGCAGAGCGGTGGAGCAGCTATGGGAGTAAAGAGGGATGGTGAGAGCTATCAGCGCGGTGGGCCGAGCCATTCTAGCCCGCCAACGAAAAGGAGACATCTGGCAGACAAAGATGAGCCCGTTGTAGGAGTAAAGAGGGTTAGGGAAGAGGAGAATCAGAGTGATGAGCCAGCTGTGAGAGTAAAGAGAGTTAGGGAGAGGAAGAATCAGGGTGGTAAACCGGTAGCAGAAGCAAAGAGAGGCGAGGTGGGGGAGAATTTGAGTGATGAGTTGGATGTGGGGGTAACGAATAGCGAGGGAGAGAATCAGGGCGTTGAGCCAACCGTGGAAACAAGGAGGGGCAGTGAAGTAGAGGGATCGGTTTTGTTTGATAGGGGTGGATGGGAGAGACAGAGCAGCGAGCCAGCCGCGGAAGTAAAGAGGAGCGGGGAGGGTGAGAAACCGTGTTTGGTACCCCAGCGTCGGGCATCGGTGTGAGTGGGCATCTGCGTTGATCTTTATTTTAGGAGGTTATCGATTTTATTGGGAGGCTGTCGATTTTTACTCTGTTGGGAGGTTGCATTCTTTTTGGGCTGGAGCGTTTGTTTGTTTATACCAAGTAATCATTTCAAGCTGGACTTAGGGCAATTTCCAAGTGTACTAGACGGCAAAATAAATTATTACACGCGTAGATACGGCCTGCCACTAGGATGTGAACGCCTTCCCATCAACCACCACCTTCTTCCCCGGCGTCTCCAGCAGCCTTAACGCAATGTCGGCACAAAACAGCGCCGACGAAGAAAACAGTGCGAACGTCAACCACCCCGACCTCTTCTTCCTCCCCTCCTCTACCCACCCACACCTTCTTCCCTGTATCTGCAGCTTCTCAATCCCCTCCTCCAACATTTCAACTCTTGCCTTCAACTCTTCGCCCACGCTTCCCTCAAGCTTCTCAACCCTCCCCCTCAACTCCCCAACAACACCAACCACCACCCTCTTCAACTCGGCAGAATCCTTAACCTGCATCGTCAATGGCTCGTAGAGGTCGGTATACATCTGCCGTAGCTCTTCAACACCGCTCTCTCGTGCCATTTGGGACTTGAGGGTTTCGAGTTCACTGGCGAGGACGAGCCAGGGTTTGGGATCCTGTGGGTTTGTTAGCGTGTATGGTGTAGGGGATATACGAAGGGGACGGACATCTGGTCCAGGGCGATGACCGGTTCCGAGGACTTCTTGCTGGATTCGGTGGCGGCGGAGAAGGTTGGTGGTGGGGAGGTCATGGATGAGGCGGCGGTGGAAAATGGGGAGGGATAGGACGCGGCGAGGAGAGAGCATGGTGTGGACGATGGAGTATTAGGTAGTCTGGTGTGATGTGAATATTGGGAGGGTTGACGTTGGTACTTTGTGTTCGGGGCGGTTGACGATGTAAATGGTGAGAGGGCGGACGTTGGTGATTTTTAGCTCGAGGCTGTGGTAGTGATGATATTGGACGTAAGTTGGCGAAAGATCAAGCTTCGGGGTTTGAAGGAAGGTTGAGGCTGCAAGGTGGTCAGTGAGGGCGCGAGTGAGAACATGTGGATGGCAGGAGAAGAGAGGTGATTGTTTTGCTGTTTTCTGGGGCGAAAGCAGCCTACTGGTTGCTTATGCACCCTGCCTTAACCTCGTCGCTGTACTCATAATTTTGTCCCCAAACTTCGAAGTTAAAAGGTTTGGGTTTCAGTCCGTCCGATCCAACATTTCCCACCCCATATCTTAATAAACTTCCCTCTCTACTCTCTTCTATCTCTTTTTTTTATTTCTTCTCTGCTTAACAAGCACCATGGCTTTCCGATCTATCTTCACCGCCGCAACTACCCGCCGCAACTTTATCCCGCTCTCAATCACTCGCATCCGTCCGCTTGTTCCAGCGGCTACAATTCGTGCCTTAGCATGCTACCGCACTAGTGCCAAAAAGAGCGTTGATGCTGAAAATGAAGAAGTCAAGCAAATATTGGATGTTAGTCTCGTCGACATCCTCTTCCTGGCAAACATTCCCACTGACTCGAGATAGAAATGGGGCGAAGAGCACGAAACTAGATTAAGGCTGCTTTCAGAACTTGACCAGCAACAGAAGTTGTTCGGTACACGACTAAAGAATATGGAGGGGCAAGTCGGGCAAGTTCAAGAGAGGGTTCTGGATGCTGAAGAGGTATGTATGTATAACTGAAAAATTGGAAAGGGTGATAATAAGTGGATGTAGACTTTTCAGAAACGTCTCGATGACCATAACGAAAGTGTTCTCTTTTTTAGAAAAATCCTAGAAGAGTACCGGGACATGAGCGTGGACCAGTGCATTCGTAACAACGATTTGCACAAGAAACAACAGGAGTTCGCCCAGGAGCTGGCGGGGCACTCGGCAGATAGGGATGAGTGCCGTGACGTAAGTGTGCTAGAGTCTAAAGAGGAGAAGTGCTGCAATACTAAGTGACTATGAGACTGTCAAACGGTGTGTTCAGGACATATCGGTACTCCAGAAGGATCAGGAGGACCTGCACGCAACCCTTCGGCAGCAGCATTGTGACCACTCGGCACACATCAACGGATTAAAGAACAAATTGTCTCGTGAAAAAGAAGTTCGTCAGGTAATTGCGTCCACCTCGTCGTGTTAACTTTGCAGGTGCTGAGAACGACACAAGGATCAGTACAATGAACATGCATTGCTGATAGAGACGAACCTTGACAAACATGACAAAGCCGTGGATAAGATTTTAACATATGTCGAAGTGAGTACCCAGCTGCGATAAGTTATTGATTAGTTACTAATATAAGAACTCTATGCAGGATCATAAAGCCTCTCATGAACAGAAGCTAGAGGACCTCCAAGATACCCAGTCTTCCCTCAAGGAGGAAGTGGAGGGGTTCGATGAATCCGTTAGCTTGTTAAATACGAAACTGAGGGAGCTCGAAAAGCTGGTTGAAGAATCGACCACAGGGAAAGAATCCTCTTCGGTAACTACCTCCGTCCGTCTTTCCTAACGCTGGCCGCTTATTGACTCCCATTTTCCTAGTACTCCGAGCTCTGCTCTCAGGTAATTGAAGTGCAGAAGCAGCTTGGCTGTTTCGAAGTGGTAGTGAGAAAACACGGTGAGGTACGTTTCTGCGTCATATCCCTGGCAATGACCGCCAACTTAACTGTTATTTAGGAGTACAAAGGTCGTTTCAATAACCATTCCAAACTCTTGGGGGGCTGTGAGATCGATATAAAGGTTATCCAGGGCGACCTTAAGAAACTTCAATCGCTCGTCAACGCCCACAATTCGTTGGTGCTGGATCAAGGCGATAAGCTAAAGGATCTGGCACTGGCTAGATTCGGAGAGATTCAGGTGGGCAAGGATTCCCTCATAGAACGAAAGGACATTCTCCAGGCCTCAAAGGTTTGTGAAGAAAACTCCCATATCGGGGTTGATGCAGCGGGGTCATGCCATTACCTCGAGATCGTGTACAAGATGCATGACGAAAAGATCATGGAACTTGAGAAAAACTTAAACGTTTTGAAGAGGAGCCGTTACTCAGATCCTGCAGAATGCTGGCAGGATCAGGAAACTCGAATGGAAAAGCTCGAGTCTTGGAGGGACGACGCATCCTTAGCCAAGTTGTCGGAACTTATACTACGCCAGGAAGGACAAATCTCTGAGGTGAAACGACTTCGTGAGGAGGCCGACAAAGCGCCCACCATGAAAGAACTTCTGAAACCACAAGAGGCACAGCTCCTCGAGAATGGTTCGCAGCTCTCGGAGCTTGACAACAAAGTCTCTGGACATAAAGACGAAATCTCTGAGCTTAAAAAACAAGTTAAGGGTCTTCAGAACCAGCTGAAGCAGGCAGAAGAGACATTTAAAGTACTTCCATCCGCATCCCCGTGCTATCGTGGTAGAATCTAACCATCCACAAGGCCCAAGAACACCGCCACAAGAAAGAGCTCAAAGCCCAAGATCTCCGCTACGATTATCTCCTCGATCTCTCTGCCCGCCGCCACAATACCATTCTGCAGCAACTCCAAGTCCAATCCACCGAGATCTCTGCGCTCAACGACCTCCATGCCAGTGACCAACTTTCCAAATTCAATACCCTCATGTCCCACATTGAAAGCATTAAGAAGAACCAACGCGCCTTTGAGAGGGAGAAGTGGGCAGAACAGAAACAGAACATACGGCAGGGAGAAACAGAGGAGCCGCGCCAAGGGGAGAGGAAAGGTAGGGCCAAAAAAATCTGGCTCTGGGCGAAGCGGGTGAAGGAGCGCTACATGCCCGGGGCGACAAATGTTTTGTTTGTTATAGCTGGCGGTCTTTATGGATACTTATATACATATAATTTATATGTAAGGGACGCGAAGCGGTGGAACAAGGCTAACGAGGAGAAGAAATAAGTAGTGAGTTTCTTAGATTGATTACGCGAGTCAGGTGTCTTGTTCCCTGCTCATGCTTGATGATAGTATGTAAAAATATACATGCACTGTCCGCAATGTTAAAAGTGACAGGTATATCAAACGCTTTTTGTGGGCAGTTTTGCTCTGGTGACTTTAGAGCTAGTGACCACACACGACCCCTCATTCCCCAGACGAGTCCCCAGACGAGAATATACCCAAGTCTGATCATGAACGTACCCACACACTCATGATTTGCCTCGTGTTGCCTGAATCACGACTCATTGTGCACGAGTGACACTATGTGATTATATCGTCGCCTCCATCATTCCCCTCACCTCCAGCGCCCGTGGTCGTTCAGCAGGCAAAAAAGCGGAGTATATTTACCCTCAGTATCAAAAAAAGGACAGAACGAAAAGCAGTCTTTAGCTCCAATCGAACGCCGCCATTCCCTTTAAGTTTTTCACCATCACCCACCCCCTTTGTTCATAACATTCGTTATCAGTTCCACACAACTCTTTCCCTTCCTTGCCACCCAAAATCAAAAGCCTAAAACCGTCTAATCCAGCTCAATAGGCTCAGCCTTACTTCTCCCCTGCCCCTTGCCATCAACTTCTCCCTTTCTCTTCCGTCCACCATTACCACGCAGCGTCTGCCCACCGCTCGAAAACATACTCGGCTTCTTCTCCTCGGCTTCTTTATCCCCATTCTTCCTTACCGGCTTGGTTTCGTATCCAAAGAATAGTTTTCCGGGGGGTAGGCGTAGCGGCTGTGGGCCGTTTCCTTTACGAATTGTCTGTGCGGGTGGAGGAGTGGGGTCGGTAGAGGTTCCAGCAACGGGTGTGGACGGCTTTGCGATGGGGGTTCCAGTGCGGGAACCCTTGAGACGCTGGCCAGAGCCCGAAAACGCCGATGCCGCATTTGTGGCTGCGCTCGCAGCAAGCGAGGAGTATCCGATTGCTTTTGCCATGCTCCCTTCCTGGAGGGGAGTGACTCTTCCCCCGCCCACGACGCTGCCGGGACGGGAGCTGCCTGCGGATGCGGGTGCGGAGGGGCGTGTGGGCTCCACGTAGTCCAGTGGTGGAGCAAAGTCGACTTCCAGATCTGTTTCTACGCATGAGATGGCACCGGATTCGTTCTCGGGCTTTACTTCGAGGACTTGGATTTCAAAGACGTCGTCGTTGTACAGGAACTGGAAGGTGTCTGATTTTGTGAGAGCTGAGAAATTGCGCAAGACGTTTTCGAGGACGGCTTTAGGGTCGGAAATCGCGTTGATGAAGCTCATGCTTTGTGGTTGGAGCTTGATGAAGCTTCCGGATGGGAGGTCGGTGGATTTGATTTGGAGTAGGTCGCCAGGCTCAAGTTTGAGGGTTTGCATCATCTACCCACTGCTGTTTAGCCACACACTATTTTCCCACGAAGGTTTGTTAGAGCGAGGGAGGGTACCCAGTATGGCAGGTAAACGCGTCCTTGCTCAGCAATGAACTCCAGCACTCCGGCATGGGTCGTCTTTCCTTTACTGCCATTTCGCAGCTCAAATAACATGGGGTATGCGATATGTAGACGGGTGAGTTTTTCTAGCGCCGAAGGCGGCATGATGATTTTTCCGCCGTAGTTGAGCTCCTTTCGGTCGAGAACCGCGATGGGATAACACCGGAAGGTTTCGTCGAAACGACGGGTACGCCGTTGTGGACCCCCCGAGTGCACGCCTCCCAGCATGGCGTAGGGCGACATCATGTCGTCTTCATCATAGAAGTTGCCACCGAACTGGAGGGTTAGCTAGTGGACAAAAGGGAAGGAAGGGAAGGTACCATAGCTAGCTGACCAGGCTGGGGTGAGCTGGCAGTAATGTCGTTGAAGAGAGTTTCTTTAGCAGTTGGGGGTAGATTGAGGGCTGGATGATAGACGGGATACAGCTATTGATGGCGCTGAAATATGGAAGATGGAAGATGGAGAAGGACGTGGAGGGTTCGATAATGGCTGGCTCGATGGAGGGTAGTTGTCACTGGTGCTTCCCTCGACGACGCCAGGCTTGGACGCTTTGTAAGTGAGCCAGAGATCTTTGTGCCTGAGATCAAAGCTACGTGATTCTGGGGGTTCGAATGCATTGATGGAGTATTCTGGGTTGCTGTGATACTGCAAAAGCTATCTTCTAGTTTCGAAGCTGACAATGGACGCTTTTTTCTGACCATCGCCCTGTTTCCTTCGGCGAAACATACTGAAAATGGCAAACAATGTGTGGCTAAATGGGTGTGGCGCTTAATTGCGCTCGGCAGTGCTCATGACTCATGAGCGCATTTATCATCGCTCCTATTTTTCACCACTACGCACAACCACATCACTCACTTCCCACCACCATCCGCCCTTCCCTCAACAACTCTTCAAGAGTCTCTTCCAATCATCATCGCGCGAGAAATCTACGGCAAAAACGACACGAATCCAAAAAGACAGGCAACGTCCATCTTATCTGAGAAGATCAAGGGGTTCATACGTCCGGATTCTGTCAAAGCCTCGTTTTCTCGCCACCGACTCTGTCATATCATCCTCGAAGTAGCTATCAAGGAAATCCCACACAAAGGGAGCGAGAAACACGGTGAAAGAGAGCTAGTTGAGCAACTGGGAAAGGGAAGGACCGGGTCGGTCGGTCGTTCGGTCGTTCGTAGGATAGGATAGGATAGGGTTAGAAGAAGTCGTGGTAGGAATAGAGAAGAGGGAACGGAAAAAAACAGAAACAGAACTACAGTCCTTCCTTCGTGGGGAAAAACGGGAAGGCAGACAAGATTATACGAAACAGCCAACGCAGCTTCGTTTGTCTGGAAACTTGATATAGCTGCGGGGATTCGAAAATTCGCACACATATCGGGATCAACGACGACTATTATTTTTCGTCCTTCTACTCCTTCGAGCTCTACACAGCCGTTCGTTACATACGTCCGTTCGCATATTCGTCATTACATACTTTGCTATAACGCAGAACTATCATTCTTTTCTACCCCCCGTGATCAAGAACAAACTTTATATAACATTTAAACCCAACGAACGTCAAACAAAAAACCTACCACACTTTATCTCTATCTTTTATCACAATGGCCACGCTCGTACAGCCCCCGTCCAAGCCCTGGGAAGCAAACCACAACGTCTCAATCATATGTCCAGATTGTCGGGAAACGCCCGCGAACCTCGTCGAAGAGTTCAGCAGCGGCGACATGGTGTGTGGATCCTGCGGATTGGTCCTAGGTGATCGAATTGTCGACACCCGTTCCGAATGGCGAACCTTCTCCAACGACGACCAAGGTAACGACGACCCCTCTCGTGTTGGAGACGGCGCCAATCCCTTCCTCAATGGCTCCCAACTCGAGACCTCAATCTCCTACACGCCCGGTGGCGCTGGCCGCGATCTCCACCGCGCACAATCAAAAGCCACAGCGCAGAAAAATAACAACAAAACGTTGTTGGCAGCCTACAAAGAAATCGGCGCATTCTGCGACTCCATGGGTCTCCTCAAGAACGTGAGCGACTCGGCAAAGCAGTTGTTCAAGCGCGTCGACGACAACAAATCCCTGAAGGGGAAGCCGCAGGAGGCGATAATCGCGGGGTGCATCTTTATTGCCTGCCGCCAGGAGCGTGTGCCACGGACGTTCCGCGAGATCTTTGCGCTTACGAAGGTGCCAAAGAAGGAGATCGGCCGGGTGTTTAAGCAGCTGGAGAAAGTGTTCAACGAGCAGCAGCGGACCGAGGAGGCCGAGGCGGTGGCGAACGGCGTTGACCCTGCACACACCAACACCGCGTCTGGATATAAGACTACGTCCAGCACCAAGGCCCACGACCTCATGATCCGGTACTGCAACAACCTCCACCTCACTCAGCAGTGCACGGCTATCGCCCAGGAACTTTCCGCAAAAGCGGCAAATCTTGGGACGTTGGCGGGTCGCTCTCCAATCTCTAGTGCCGCTGCGTGTATCTATCTCGTCAGTTACCTGATGAAACAGCCAAAGACAGCGAAGGAGATCAGTTTGGTCGCTGGCGTGAGTGATGGTAAGCCTTCCCCCACTCCCCCCATCCTTCTTCCCCAAGCAGAGAGTTAAACGTGCCGGTTTCAAAAAGGTACTATACGCAATGCGTATAAGCATCTTTACACAGACCGGAATAAACTCATCGAGGCGAAATGGATCGAGGGTGGGAAAGGCGATATGTCGTTGCTCCCTGCTTCGTAAGAAGCTCACTCGGGGATCTATGGTTTGTTGTGCGAGAATGGAGGATGGGGTGGTGGGTTCATATATATAAAACTTTGCCACCTTTTGTGATACAAAAATTCAGTTTCCCCGCCATTTTTTCCCCCTTCTGCCTATCCTTATGCTTTCTCTGATCTTGTTTGCCAACCTTTTTTTTATATATTTTTTTTCTCTTTATCTTGCATAGAGTGGGTGGGCTGGTTAGTTGGGTGATTGGTTCGTTTTGTTTTTTTGCCGTGGGAAGGAGTATTTTGCTTTGTTGATCTCTTTTGTGGATGAATGAACGGGTCCGCTGTGGATTTTTAGCCCGCCTGAGGGTGGTGAGGAAAGAAAGGTTTCGGAAAAAATGTTGGTCTGAGGGGGGGTGTATGATGTGTAGTAACAGTTTCTATGGATATCTAGACTGGAAATTTGATGGGGTAGTAGTAGCTAGAGCAGATTGAATTCATGAAGGGTTGTTGATCTATGGTTGGTGCTCAAGTGGTGTGGAATTCATTGTCATGACAAACCCCTCGGTAATATTCCATCCTCAGTCACGCAGTTTGCACTCTCCTTTCTTATCAAACCCCACTTCGATCCAACAATTCACCCCATCGATCCACAATTCCGGCGTGGGTATATATACTTAAATCCAAGTAATAATGTACATCCAACCCCTCATATCTATCCTGTCTGCATCCACTATAGAAAGGCCCCCTAATTGCAAACTCTCCAGGGAAAGAACCAAGAAAAACGTGGACACAAATGCAATAAACACCCACCGCACCAAAAAGGGAAAAAAAATCAGTAAAAAAAGTCCCCACAACTCCTCTCCAGCCCCACGGAAACCACGAACCAAAAGAAAAAGAAAGGTAGCGCAGCGAGCAATAAATAAGGCAAATCACAATCATTTCAACAGAAAAACAAGAAAAAAACCCCAAAGCAGTATACTAAGTAACAGTAAGAACCCCTGCCTGCCCTTTATCACTTCATTGTATAATGAGACAACAATATGAAACGTGCAAGAGTACGTGTTTGGCTCCCTTCATTGATACATCTGTTTGCTTTCCCCCATTCACCTTCTTGTATGCCTATCATAACCCTGTTCGTATGGATACACCGGCGGTGGCGGTCCGCGCTGGGTCTGCGGGGCTCCATACGGCTGCTGTTGCTGCGGCGGCTGCTGCTGCTGAACTTGGGATGGAGGAGCATACTGCGTGGGAGTGTTCTGCTGGAACGGTGAAAATGTCTGTGCTCTACTAGGTATCGGATTGCGAGGATGATAAACGGGCTGCTGTTGCTGTTGTGGTGGCGGAGGCTGTTGTGGGGGTCCCTGTGAAATTGACTGAGGGGGAGGAGCGCTACGAGTGTATGAAAATTGAGGTTCCCTTGCGGGGGGCGGCGCGTATGGTGCATGCGAAACCTGAGGGTTATAACCTTCTCTCACCGTTTGAGAGTAGGTTTCGCGGGTTGCAAGGTAAGGCTCCCGCTGTGACTGATGAGGGGGATACACAGATTCGCGAGGCTGTTGAGGCGGTGGATGATACGAATCTCCACGGTGATGGCTTTGGGTGACTTGAGGAGCTGGGTAGGACGGCTCTCGGGGAGCATATGGGACACGAGAAGATCCATAGCTGCTAGGATGAGCTGGTGTGTTGAGAGATGGAAGTTGGACCGGAGCTGGTTGTCTAGTTCCTTCATAAAAGATAGCCCGTCTATACTCTTGAATCTTATGGACCTGCTCACTGATATCTCGCGTATCCTGGATATCACCCCGACGAATGTCGCTCTGCATATCGCTCTGTATGTCGCCCTGAATGTTCCTGCCCATATCTACACGTTGTATGTCGCCCCGCATATCTCTCATATCCCTCAATTCACGGGAGTCTCGAAGATCCCTAGATGTATACACGTGCTGCGCTTGAGATTGTGGCTGAGGTGTAAGAGTAAGGCGAGGAGGTTGCGATTGCTGGGTCTGGAATTGTGGCGGTGGAGGAACATGACGGGTAGGAGGAGGAGCTACCGAAGATGCTCTGCTGGGAGGCCGCGACGTTGGTTCGTCATTGGAAGGATTCAGCAATGACATGACATTGATCCTAGGCTTCGCAGGGGGCGCTGATGGCGGAGGCGTTGGTTGTGAAGGAGGAGTTTGCACTACAGGACTTTGAGAGACCGGCTGTGCCGGGGTGGAAGGTTGTGGAACAGATCGCGGCGGGGATGATGGTCTCGAGGACGGGTGGAAGGATCCAGAGTGCGGGAGACTAGAAGCACCGACTGAACGCGGCGATGGTGGTACCATAATATGTCGTGGATGGTTACGTAGAGATGGCTCTCCGGGCGGTGGCGTACCTCGCGACTGTGGGATTGGGCGAGAGGGCTGCTGCATATGCTGCTGGGGTTGCTGGTGCTGAGCCTGTTGCGGATGCATTGGACCTTGAGACAGCGACTGCAATGGCTGCGGACCCTGCTGGATCGGCTGGAGATGCGGGTGCTGGTGCTGATGATGCTGCTGGGGAGCCTGCACATGTTGGGGAGGAGGAGGAGGAGGAGGGGCCCGATGTTGTTGCTGCTGTTGTTGTTGCTGTTGCTGTTGCTGTTGCTGTTGCTGTTGCTGCTGTTGCTGTTGCTGTTGCTGTTGCTGCTGCTGTTGCTGTTGCTGTTGCTGTTGCTGTTGCTGCTGTTGCTGCTGCTGCTGCTGTAGCTGATGGTGATGATGTCGCTGCTGCTCGTGTTGTTGCTGCTGCAGCTGAGCATGGTGTGCCGGTTGAGCGTGTTGCGGCGGCTGCGAAGGATATCCATGTTGGGACATCACCATTTGAGGAGCATGTTGGGCATGTTGAGCATGTTGCTGCTGGGCATGTTGAGCAGTTGGCTGCGACAGGTTTGATCTTTGGCCAACAACAACATCATAGTAACCTCTTTGGGGCTGCTGAGGAACTTCCTGCGAACCACGCATGGAACTTGGCATAGGACCTTGCGCAATCTCCCGAATGTGTTCCACCAACTGACGCTGAGGGAGCTGCACTGGCTCAGGTCTCTCCTGGCTTTGTGGTGGTGGCGGTGGTGGTGGTGGTGGCGGCGGTGGTGGCGGTGGCTTCTGCGGGGAAAGTTGAGAAGGAGGTATCTCTGGGCGGGCATTCTGCACCTTTGCCTTCTGGGTTGGCGTATTCTGAGCAGACATGCCATGAATCGGAGTCCCATGAACGGGGCTTGTATGGATAGGTGATGTGTGCTGCGAGGCGGTCTGCGGAGGATGTATTCTAACCGGCAGCAAAGACGGAGGAGTAGCTGGGATCGCTCTCTCCGCTAGATGTCTGTCTTGCGGTATCCTTTCCATGCGCTCCATGCGTTCCATTCTAGGGGTATCGGTCCTCTCAGCACGAACAGATCGCTCTTTTAACGGCCGATCTTTCACAGGTCGTTCGGACGGCTCTAATACACTCTCAGGAAGTCTCTCTACAGGGATCCGCTCTGCAAGAACTGGGGCGGGACCAGGCTGCAAATTCATAACTGGGGGAGTCGCCACAATATTACTGATAACTGGTTTCTGCTGGGGTGTTTGCGGTGGAGGTGGAGGTGGAGGGCCAAAGGTTGGAGGAACTGAGCCCCGATTAACATTATCTGTATCAATCTCCATAGGGTCATGCGAGCCTATGGATCGAGTGATATCATAACGTTTCTTCGGGAGTGCAGCTGGAGCTGGAGCTGGCGGCACTGGTTCATTGGCTTTGATCTTCCGATCAGCCTCATCCGCAATTTCCTTATAGTCCTGGCGTCCATTGTCCACTTGCCTAGTATAAAAGTTCCGAACCTTCACACACCATTCAGTTCACATTCAATATGAAAAAGGGAACGAAATTCCATACCATTACAGTCGTCTTGGAAGCCAAACGCTGACTGATCAACCCCCAGTTCGTTCCGAACGATGCAAGGAGATGTGGAAAGTCGTTCTGTTCAGGCACACTCCAGTAACTAGAAGTAGCAGCGCCAGCCGAGCGATCACCCTTGTCCTTCTCCTTCTTTGGCGTCGAAGCAGCAGTTCTTGGCTGGGGCAGAGGTTGACTCTCGGGAGTGCACATGACAATATTAGGTGGAGCAGGGGCGATATTTTCTGTTCCCCCCGAAAGGCCAGCCAGCACACTCACTGCATCGGACTCTCTCTGACCTAAATCCTCTTTGATCTTTATTGGTTTCTTCTCTTGAATGGGGGCGAGCGTTTGCTGGGGCAATGGAGTCGAAGGAATACTGGGTGTTGGTGTGGCAGCAGCTGTAGCAGGCGTCCTGACCCGCTTGTTGCCTCTCTCGCGACCGCCATTATTACCTCCCCGTGTCCTCTTAGTTCCAGCAACTTTTTCCTTCTCTTGCCCATCATCTTCGCCCTTGCTCTCTTTATTTCCACCCCTCCTACCGGTTCCCTGATTTTCATTGTCATCCTTCGCATTATTGTTATTATTGTTGCTTGCGTCTTGACCAAACGTGGGAGCAGCAGCACGCTTTGGCCTTCCCCTCTCCGTGATTGGTGCAGGCGTAACATCTTCAGCATCACCATCGTCGTCTTCGCCGTTCCCCCCTCCAGCTCCTTTACCCTTTCCCAAATCAGCGAGCAGAGCGCTCTGCCGTGTCTTTGCCGGCGCAGCAGCACGTCCTCGCTTTCTCCTAGTCCTCTTGCCCTTGTTGAGTAAGTCCTTGTAGTTGACTTGCTTCTTGGTCATATAATAGTGTTGAATACAAGCCTTGAAATCCCTCTCTTCCATCCCAGCAGCAATTTTGTGCCATTGCTTCGGAAACTGAACATAGAGCTCGCAGAACTTCGCCTGCTCTTCAGGGGCGAAGTTGTCCGCAGGGATTTCGTATCTATAAGCTCTCAGGATCTCGTTGTTTGATCGCAGCAGACGGTTAGTATCCCGGAATAATAGCTTCTCCTTGTCATCCAAGATCATATCCGGCACTTCGGCCTCCTTAGGACCGTCGAGCTTGGCCTTGGCATCTGCCGCTTCATCTTGTTCCATAAGATCCCTCATCACCTGTTCCATTTCCGCCTCACTGCGAACCACATCGCCTACAGGGACGTTTCCACCCCTGCGACGGGTAACTGGTTCTGGTGCTGGAGTAACAGTCAAGGTAGGCGAGACCCCAGTTTCAGTGGGCTCAGAAACTCCCTTCTTTTTGCGGGTCGACTCTCTGTCAAGATCATGACACTTTTGGGTCCACTCACTATAGAGTTCCTTGTATTTCCGTTTCAATGAAGTTCCTTTCACATGCACCTCTTTCTTGTGCGACGATATTTCTGCAATGATGAAATCTTTGATGCTTTCATGCTCCGTAGTGCTATCTTGAAAGAAATCCATATCTGATGGCTTAGTCGGCGGGCCGCCCTGAAGGTATGGAAGACCAGGAGGTGTGTTCTTGCGAGCGATATATTCCTCATCAGACTCCGTTTCAACCGAGCCGGCTTCAGAAGGCGAAGAAGGCGTCGCTGGAGAACCGGAAGTAACGGAGTTTAACGGCGCGGGAGAGGTAGGTGACATTGCAGGGGTGAAAATCACTACTCGCTCCTCTTTGATAAGTTTCATATCGTCGACTGCTTCCTCCACAGGTGATTTGGATTTAGCTGCAGCCTGGGCCTCCTGATCCCGCTCCTCCTTTTCCATTGCAGAAAGGTGGTCGGCTTTCCGGTCGGCTAGATCCGACAGCTTCCCCTCCAGGAGTTCAACATCACGATCAAGGTCGGCGATCTTCGCAATGACATCTTGCTGGGTTAAGACATCTTCCTCCTCTTCCACCTCGTCTTCGTCCATCTTGTCTTCGGGCTTTACAGATGGAGGAAGTTGTGGTGAATCCTGCTGGCGTTTCTCCGGGGGACTAGGGATCTTCTCTGGCAACTTCGGTGCATCCACCATTTCCACATCCGGCTTTGAATTCCCATCATCTTTCTCCCGTACGACACTCTCTCTAGTTTTGGCATCTGGTAACTCGATATCAGACGGCGCCTCTCTTGAGCGTCCCCGTTCCCCATTCATGCCACCTCTGCTTCCTACTTGCCACCTACCTCTATCCATCGCCCGGCTACCCCTACCTCGATACCCTGACATGGTGTTTTCCTCATCACCATTCTCTCTTTTTACATTTGGTTGTCCAACAAACCCACCCCTAAAACCACCCCTGCCTCTCGGAACGTATGAAGCATTTCTGCGGGCTGAATAATTCTTGGGACCTGTTGGAGGTTGTTTGGGTAGTGTATTGACGGGACCACTTGGAGCTGGTGTGGTGGTCGAACTAGCAGGCCCCGCCGGTGGAAAAGTAGGAGTAGGACCCACAGAGTGCCCTCTAAATCCTTGGTTTGATGACGAACTTCCTGGTCGCGATGATGCTATACTTGATCCACGCTGTGGAGGCTGGAGTGGTGGAAATCCGGAAGCTTCCTTAGGGTCCTTATTGATAATTGATTGCTCAGAAACCTGTGACAGAGTGTCCTTATCTTCGGCCACTTTCGCTGCCGATTCAATCTCCTTCATACGGTCTGGATGGACATGACCTGCGCCACCAAACTCATTCCTCGGTGGATCCCTAGATGCGTCGCGTAAAGACTCGCGAGAGGAAACTTTGCTCGGCTGTGGCTGAGAAGGTGGGACAGTGCCGCCGATACTCCACGTCGACTCGACCGATGCACCACGCTCCCTGGCCCACATCCGCTCAGCGTCCTTCCTTTCCCCTTCGCGCTCAACCTGTCTTCGAGGTCCTGTAGGTGGCAGACCGGCTCGAGGCCCAGTCGGAGGTGTAGCACCCACATTAGCTGAAGGTCCTGAAAATCCAGTTCGAGGGCCATTTGGCGGTTGTACCGGAACTGATGGTGAATAGGATCTTGACGGAGGTGCTGAAAGCGGAGTAGCCCCTAACGTAGGTGGTGCGTTTGTCGGCAGAGGAGTCGGCTGTGACTGAGCCGAAGACGGGAGTAACGCAGAGAAGGGTTTCTCATCCTCTGTTGGCTCCCGCTTTGGCTTGGAAACAAGTGATAATGGTGCTGGAGTAACCCGATCGGACCGGCGTTCAGATGGTTTTGGTAAAGTTTCCTCTTTTTTAATTCCCCTTTCTCGGTCCCTAACGTTTTCGCCGCTTGTCCAAGGATGCCCTGATGTGTTTGGGCTAGAATATGAAGCCGGTGCTCGCGTAGGAGGTGTCGTAGACGCTGGCGGTGCAGTGGGTTGTGTGCCATTATAAGCTGGAACGGGAGGTGGTGGTGAAGTGGCCGATGTCAGAGCCGGCAAAGGGGCTGAAAGAGGGCCCGAGTTGGAACTAAATTTAGCTTTTTCAGCTTCACGCTTTCTGTTCCATCTGTTGCAAAAGGCAAGAAGGAAAGACGAAGGAAATTAGCCGCTGAATCCTCCAAAGAAAAAAGTCACATTATTTGATTGTAAATGTGTCCCTGTACGAAAACCAAAAACAAAACCAGGGTATAAGTGAAAAGGGCACGTAAAGACTGTAGCGCATGATCAACAATTAAAACGAAAGGAGTCAAACTTACTCGTTGGCATCTCTTTCCCGCTTTTCCCTATCGCGGTCAGCCTGGCTGGGTTCCGTTATTCCAGAAAAGTCGCGGGCTTCAAGTCGAGGCTCGGGGACACGGGATCTTTCTTGAGGTCTCTCGCGGGTATCGCGTCCAGCATCACTAGGCGGGCGTGGTCTTGCTGGAAAGCGCTGTTCGCGCTCCCTTTCGCGTTCCCTTTCGGGCCTCTCACGCTCCCTCTCTCGTTCTCGGTCTCTGTCTCTATCTCTGTCTCTGTCTCGCTCCCTCTCCTTTTCAACCCTCTCACGTTCTCTTTGCTCCCGTTCACGCTCACGTTCTCGTTGATCAGGTCGCCGGTCACCAATATACCCGAGGCCTCGGTCATGCCTATCACCACCACGACCCAACCCATATGGTGCCGAACCTCGCTCTCTTTCTCTCGACGGCGATCTTGGGCGGTGACTATAATCCCGATATAAGCTACCACCCCTTGCATCTCGGAAATCGCGGCCCCTCTCGACATCTCTGTCCCGATCATTGAACCTGAATCCACCTCCCCTCCCATAGTCCATACTCCCGCCCCTGTTATAATCATAATCCCTTTCCCTACTGCGTCCACGTCCTCCCCGTATAGAGTCCCAATCACCAGAGCGTCTCCGGCCGTGTCCACCTCCTCTATATCGGTCACCCTCAGGGAGATATCCACTACCAAACGGCCCACCAGAAGTCGCAGGACCTCCAGGACCACCCGGTGCAGATGAAGTAACAGGTGAACGGCTGGTGCCTGAAGACAGCATTCCGGGGCCACCTCTCCCAGTACTACCTCGCGGTCCTGACGGTGTGTATGAGCTTCCGCTCACACCGACAACGGGTCCACGGGGCGCTGGGGGCGCACCAGGACATGGCGGTACATAGTGGTGCGTGTGCGATGCACTATGCGGTGAAGCTGCATTAAAAGGAAATGTTGCTTTATGTGGGGAGTGGGAAGAAGATGGGGTCGTAGTAGAAGATGAAGACGGTAATGCATTATTAACAAGTGCTTTTGGACCCTTTGGCGCGTCGCGGGGAAAATTGCGCGATATCTCTGCAGGCCGAGGTATTAGTTGATAAGATGCAAATTGCGGAGTCGATGGCGGTGGTTGATGCGTCGACACCGACGGCCGGCGGGCATATGGTGATGCGGGCCGGGATGGTGGGTGCCGCGAAGTCATGATAGCCGGCACCAAAAGAGCCGAGGCTATTGAAAATGAAAGAAACCGTCGTTTTCAAGCGTTGCTCGTATTCCAATTAACTGCTAATTGTATTTGCCCTTTTTTGCAGTCGAAATCCGTCTTTTTGATGTATGCGGTATTTTGTTAGTATTATTTAGGGATCCGGTTTAAGCTTCTTTGGTGTGTGGCGGTGGTTTGTGCGTTTTCAAGATCATGCACACATGGTTGTAAGGCGTAAAGGTAAAAGGAATCCACTCCCCGGCCGAGAATGCAATGAAGAAAGCTCTCGTAAAGGAGGCTACAGGAGAGAAAAGAAGAGGAATATAATGACGCTCTACACGGGGAAGTGATGCCTGGTCAGCAAGCAAAGTAAGAGAGCCGCTGGCGACGCGCAGGGAAGGAGATCGGTTGAATCGCAGCAGCAACCTTGAAGAATGTGGAAATGCAAGAGGCTGAAACGTGCTGGCAGCGCCGCTGATGAAGGGAGAGGAGAAAGAACAAGAACTTCAACGCGACTGTACCCAGCAACCGGGAATTGACGATTGCTGAGCAACTTGGGAAAGGTGAAAGTGCGAGCAACTTTTAGATGAAGCCGCTTCCCTCTGCTGCTGGAGCGAAACGTACGTACCTCTAGCGTCTCCTGTAAGGCCAAATGGAAGAAAGATGTTTAAAGCAACGATAGGAAACGAGACCAGTCCTGTATTCACCCTCCCTGTCTTGTCCGCTTGCTGTCCTGTGGTAGACGAGAGACTAAAGATGGGGGGGGGGGATGGGGGGATCTCGAATGAAATGAAGTGGGTAGCTGCGGATCGACCTGTTCCTTCCTCCCGATGTTTTCGGCTGCTTTTCTCCTGATGAACGTCCCGACTGGTTTCCCTCTCTGCTTGTGTTCCTGGCAGCTCAAAATGGGGGATGTTGGATGGCGGGTTGCGGAGGGGGAGGCGTGAGGGAAAGTGCAGACAGTGCAAAAGAGAAAGAAGACAAGGCAAGCACAGTACCGTACGGTGCTCTAGTAGCAGTAGCAGCAAATGGCAGTTTGGGATGTAACAAGTAACTAAGAAAGGTAAGTACCTTTTGCAGCAGGCTCAACTCACACCTTCAGCCATCAAGCCATTCCAGACGGCGTCAAGTTCCCGGAGTTTCCAACCACGCCAAGCTACGAAACCTCGAAACCCAACGGGCGGACCAATCAGACGGTGCTCCAGATTGTCATTCTCTCAGCCAGTGCCTGCGCACCCCGGCAAGGTTCGCTACGATTCGGACGCTCCACACCTTGCCTAACCGGGACAACGATTTCAAGGTTCGATGGATGGGTTTCTGACTGGCAGTCTGATCAAACCGTTCGATGTCCTCCCTGCGTACCGCGACAAGGCCTGCACTCGCACTCAACTTGCCGAGCCACTCGCTCTTGATGCCCTCTTCTCCACTCACAGGTGTTCTATGTACAGTAGCAAGTACTAGCTGAGGGAGCCACACAGGACAGACAGCTGCACCGTGATCGCGAAGAGGGGAAGCCCCCATTCGGCACGCGGTAAGGCCTGGGGCAAGAGAAGGGAAAGAGAAAGAGGGAAGAGGGAACGGGCTAGACTGCTTTGCTTTGCTCGATCCCTCGACGTGTTATCCCGCTCCACTGACTTTGTCACCGAAAAAAGCAAAAGCGAGGAATCCGCAGAGAAAGTCCCACGACAGGGGAGTGTTCCTCAATCCGTCCACCCACTTTCCGCCACAGACGACACCCCTGTCGCCCATACCATAGCGCAAGTGGATCCGTACATCAGGATAATGTGACATTTCAAGTGTAACCTTGAAGATCTGATGAGCCCGCAAAGTTATCGACGCCCCCCGCCGAAGCATGCGTAGCCGAAGACGCAAGCGCGGAGAACCTACGCCCTTCTCGACGAAAAGGCATCAGCGACAACCGACGATGACTGCTTCTAGGTAGAGTATATCGGCAGTTTCGTGCTCTGGCAAGTACGCAGGTACATTTTCCTGATGCGTGCCTTCGGTGTTCTCTCTCTGCTCTACTCTACTTCCTACACGAGCAAGAGTACCTTGAACTGAACCCTGTCGAAGGCTGGCGTGGTGCTTCGCTCCGGCATAAGTATTTAAATAGGGAAATGGGGATAGCATGGCGAATCCCTGTTCCTTGGAAACTGCACACCACTACCCACCACCACCATCCAACCATCCACCATCCACTGAGAGTCCTTCACAACGCATAAAATGAGACAGGCCCCGCGGTACCTCTCCCCGACTTGCGCTACGACGGTACATATGGCTCGATTGGCTGCACTTCCAACGCACGATCATCTCTCACCCACAGGCACACCCCACTCCTCGTGAATGAGGCTTTCATTCTTGTCGGCGTCGAGCTTCTCAAGACGGCAGGCAGGCCGGCCACACACCGGCATTAAATATCAAGAGTAATTATTACTATCGCTCCTCCCTCGCCCTCCACGGGATGCGGAATCTACTTAACGTATTGGCGACCTGGATGTTGTTTGATCTACCGGTTAACAGATGTGCGCAATCTGCGGCAGCAGCACCATATTATTGGCTATAACACGCGTTCGTTATATCTAGAAGGTGTATTACTTTCATTCTTGGTTCTCGCCCTCCGTCTCGGATCTTATTCGACATGGTACAATCTTACCCCCGGATACCATACAAACGCACGTGCATGATGACACCTCACATTTCAATCCCTAAGGCTGAAGCGGCGCAGAACACACAGCCTGAAACCTTCTCACCGCTGCAGCACTGTATTGAAGGTGGTTGTAGGTTTTGAACAGGACGTGAGAAACGCCCGGGAAACCTGCATAAATACACCACCACCACGGTGATGATGGTGGTGGCTGTGGTTGATCGGTCTTTTTGCCGAGGACACGTTTCGGCAGGCGTGCTAGGATGTTAATCCAAGTCACGTGGAGCGGGGGTTCACGATGATACTTAGTGGACAATAACCGCCGTAAGGAAGAACGAGGAGGTGTGATAATATATAATGAGTTATTGGTCTCACATTCTCTCCGTTTGTCACCGGTTTCCGAGTTATCTGGCTTTCGTCAATGCGTCAAATCGATTTGGCGGAACGTTCGTATTCTGGGGTACAAGCGAGAACCGGATGAACTTACACTACATATCGACCTATTTTACGCAACTGCCTCACTTTGATTCAGCGAGTTGGATTTTCATCACCGTTTCAATGAATAATTTCGGCTGGATATTATATGAGGTGCTTCCGAAACATGTAACGTCGGACTTCCATTCATGTCACTCTGATCGATATTAAAATCCCAACGCGGCCAGAGATAGCGGAAGATGGTTGGGCCAATGCACTTATCCGTGTTAACAGATTAAGCCATCACAGATCAGGTTTGTCTGACATACAGAACATGGGACCCTAGTGCGCAAAAACAATGCCTTTCTTCCTCTTTTCCTCGGCTGAATTTACAACCAAGTCACACCCCATACTGCCAAATGCAGTGACCTTATCTATTTTAACCCCGCCATCTCGCCGTCCAACATCTACATATCTATGCATCTATAGCATTTTCAACTCTTTGCTATGCTGGAGTAGCAGTAGCAGAAGCAACATCACTACTCTCCGGCGCAGCAGCATCGGCATTGTCTCCCTCTGCCGTCTCCGTCGCAACCTTCCTCTTTTTCTTTTGACTTGCAAATGCGCCTCTCGCATCCACCTTTCCAGTCACTGGCAACACTCTAGTCCCGTGAAATACGAAACCCTCCGCGCCACCTCTCGATGTCATAACTGGATGTGTTCTCCCCGGTAGCACCTGGTACTGCCTCATATTCACACGATGCACGGTAGGCGCCAACATCTGCGTTGGATCGGGAATCTCATCATTCCAGTCCTCATTCTTCCCACCATTCTCTGATGTGTTATTGCTCTGTGTGTCACTATTGTTCTTTTGAATCCACGCTGTTCGCCGCACACTGCTGTATAGGTCCGAGAGCTCGGTTGCCTGCTCCAGCGACGGCGTATATACTACCACCTGTCCACTTCCCTTCACTAATGGCACCACTGCCTTTAGTACTCCGGGTATAGAAATATGTGCGGCCACCAGCACTGCGTCATAGCCGCCTTCGCGAGCATCAGCGACGGTAGTAGAGACCTTTTGCCATCGGCGTAACTTGCGATAGTAAGCCGAACGCTTTCCTGGTTTTAGCGCGGCTAGTTCCTCGGATGTGCAGGTAGGCGGTGGAATAAGGGTTAGGTCTTCGGAGGGAGCGAGGAGTTGCAGCCATGTTAGTGTCTTGAGGTGCGTATAGAGTGGATGTGACACGGGAGGGGTGTTGGCATCATAGTCGAAGTTTGTGAGTAGTGAGAGGTTGGGTTGTTCGTTCGCGTGGATGAGTGTTATTGTATTGCGGCTTGGAGGGGGCGTGTCCAGTTTTCTCTTCTTCTGTTCAGGCTCTGTCGCTGCTTCATCTGCAGCTGCGTCATCAGGCGGCGACGACAATGCGGGAGGCGCTGAAAGTATTCCCAGGCGCTCTGCCAATGCTGCCACCAATAAACCGCCCGTCTCGTCAATCACTAGATACCTCCCCCCGTATACAATGTTTGCAAGCGACAATATTAGCGCCAAATGGTGATTCCGCATCTCAAGGAACTTATACGGTTCCTTAGTAGTAGGCAAATAATCCGTAAGCGCAGAAACCGTAAGTCTATGCACCGAGAATCTCCGCAGAAACTTCGAAGCCTTACGCAGCGTATACTTCTGCAGCGAAAACGGCGTCTTCTGGTCAATGGCGTTATGTCCCGCCAGCAGCTTCTGGATCAGGTCCTTCCCCGAGTTCCCAGCTGTCTTTTTTAGCTCCTCGATCTCCTCCCAACTTAGCGTCTGCGATGATGCATTGTCGACTGTGAGCCGGTTCGTGCGCATCACTTCCTCCCCTCCCGGTGTGGTCGCTCCATTGGCATACGAGAGATCGTAATGCGATTCATCTGCATTTCCTGTCGCTGCCGGTGTCGTGTCGCCAGGAACACCTCCTCCCAGAATATCCCGCGTCACCTCCTCCGAGGGGACAACACGCAGACCGGCATTGTTGTCGAGGATGTCATAGGTGAGGTTGTAGGGACGGTGGAGCAGCGCGTTCGAAGGGAAAGTACCGAATTTCCCAAGCGAGATTGTGGTGTCAGGAGAGATGCGAAGGATCTTTGGGACGCCGCTGGGAAGTCGTAGGAGGACGTGCGTGTTTGGGAGGATGCGGTCGCCGTAGGGAGGCATGGTAGATGTGTTGGGGGTTGGGGAGGGGAAAGGAACGACAACTTTTTTGGGAGGCTTGTTGTGGCTGATGGTCACGTGATACTGCTACTGAAAGAGAACTATGATTGGGCTCAAAGTTTACGATGAGAAAAGATGAGGATACACTGGCTTGTTCATGGGTACAAAGATTACCGTGCTGTATTTCTGAGGAGAGAGGATGTTTCAACTTGTCAACGAGTGCTTCTCTATGCTTACGTATGTGGCTTTTCTGCAACAGGTTTCAGCTTAGACTTAGATATCGTGCGTTCCGAGAACAGAGAACCGTAGTCGCCACAGAATCTTCAGCAACATCTTCACCGGTGTCTACGTCTACATCTACATTACTCTCCCTCACTTCTATTTATTGCTACATTCTAAGTGTCCCCGGCTTGCTCGGCTTTCACACCCTTCTTAGGTACGGTACCTGCCACATCCAGTTACGGAGCCACTTGGAAACACAGCCGACATCACCAGCTAAAAGCCCAGTTTATATACTTTACATCTAACCAAGAGCATTGCCGTTGGGTGCCTGACTTGACTGACGACTGACGGACTGACCAAACGACCGACTAATTGCGCAGCGGTCTCCGATAACCGGCCGCGTCATCAAATCACCATCAAACGTATCCGCCACATCTGCGCCATACGCAACCCCCAATCATGACTCTCAAAAAGCCCCCGCCAGGCAACAGTAAAACGCCCCTGCCATATCCCCTTTCGCCCGAAGAAAAGCAGCAGCAGCAATATCAAGACATCGACGGCGATATATCAACTCCAGAACCATATTCACCGTCGTTACTTGAGTCTCCCGCATTCGATCTGAACGACCTCGACACGGCGATAGAGACACAGAAGATGAAAGAGAAAGGGAGGGAACTACCTGACGCTCTCAAAGTTGGTGCAGCTCGAGACGCGGACGTGAAGCGAACCAGTAGCGAGCTGAGACAGAATTACGAGAAGGGTGATGTTCCGGACGCTTTGCGGCCAGGCGCGGGAAGAAAGTCGGCGGAGATGCAGAGACCCATTCTTGTTCCTGTTTCGCTTCCACCGGCATCGGATCACTGTAAGCCCGTTTGCTTGCTTGTCTGCTTTCTTTGTGCTACGGCAAACATTGGGTGACTACGACTAACGCCGCGGGTGCAAATAAACAGCTTCTCCACTTCAGATGACAGCAAATCTAACTGCTACGGATCGTCCGTTCAACGAGTATTCGCCGTTCTATATTCCGCCATATTCTGGGGAAACACCTTCATCGCACCCTCCCCCCACAGCAGCCCAAGTACAAGAGAATAAGACCCCCGCTCCTGTGCGCCCAAGTCTCGTCTCTACAAATTCTCAGGGCGAGCTCCAGCGACATCTCTCTGTATCCTCGAATTCCTCGTTAGCGTATGATCCCGGCGCGGACTTGTCATCGTTCGACGCATCGTATAGCCGAGCGTTACCTGGATACAGGGAAGCACCAGTGGTAGGCATGGATGGGTGGCAGGAAACTATACAGGAGGAGAGCGCGGCAAAGACGTGGGAGGAGGATCTAGAGCGGCGAGCAAAAGCTGGAGCGGAGCTACAACGGAGGGCGGAGGAAGCGCAGCAAAGAGAGCAGCAGGAGAGATTACAGCAAGAGTTTTGGGATCAGGAACGGAAAGGTTGGGACCAGGAAGCGGGTTTGACTACTCCTCCCGTGATGCCGCCGAAGCAGATGACTGTCGGAACAAGTGCTCCCACTCCTGCAGCCCTGACTGATAATAATCCTTGGAGTAATCGGAGTGAGGATAATGGGAAGACATCGAAACAAACCGAACTTGTACCAGCTGCGTCATCCGCACAGTCCGCATCTCCTGCATCACATACACCCGCTGCGACTTCGGTCCAACCATCTCCTGCGCCCACACCGGAGCCATCTAAGAGATCACCTGCCATTGACCCGGCAACAGAAATTTACAACATCAAGCATGTCAATCTCGTCTCCCCAGTCTCTGGCACCGTTCACTGCTTCCCGATACTCTTGCAAAACGCCAATGGCCCCTGCCCACTTATGGCGCTGGTGAACGCTATCACCATCTCCACGCCTCCGTCTCAGAAATCTGCACTACCAGAAGTTCTCCGGCTAAGGGAGCAAATCTCACTTTCTCTACTTATCCAAGCAGTCTTTGAAGAACTCATGTCCCGTGCTCCACAAGACGGCCAATTCCTTCCCGATGTCGGGGATTTATTCGCATTCCTGATCACGCTTCACACGGGAATGAACGTCAATCCGCGTTTCAACACACCGGCTGGTATTCCCGGCGCGTTTGAGGCAACAAAAGAATTAGAGCTATATGCAGCATTCTCAGTACCTCTTGTTCACGGATGGCTTCCCATCCCAGATTCACCCCATTATACCGCCTTAGAACGCTCGGCAAAAACGTACGATGAAACCCAAACGCTATTGTTTGCGGAAGAAGAGGTGATCACAAAGATTACCTCTGACCCCCCAGTCGAGGCAAGTGCGGCCGAACAACAACTACTTACAGACGCTGTGGAGGTTCGCGATTTCGTCGAGACTACCAGAACACAACTTACTCCGTACGGACTGGAAACGCTCCGCCGGGCTCTGCCAGAGTGGAAGCCATCAATTCTCTTCCGAAACGACCACTTTTCAACGATCTTGAAAAGACCTGGTGGGGAATTGGTGGCGCTGGTGACGGATATGGGGTTTGCAGGGCATGCAGAAGTGGTTTGGGAACGCATAGCCGACGTCGCAGGGAGAGATAACGTATTTTTGTCCGGCGACTTTCGCCCGGTAGGAGGTGACCACCGCGGTCAGCAGCAGCAACAACAGCAACAGCAGCAACAGGGCGGAGTGAGTGCAAGGGACGGATGGGTTGACGTTCAGCGGCCTCCTCCAACGCCGCCCCGTCAGCAACAAGTCCAATCACTCCTCAACCCCGACGCCGGGCCCCAGCCTCCACCGAGGACTTCCTCCATCGCTATCTCCGCGCCCTCTCCCGTCCCACCCGCGGAGCCAGACGAGGACTACGACTTTGCCCTCGCGGTCCAGCTGCAGGAAGAAGAAGACGCAAATCATGAGCGCCTCCGCCAACAAGAATTCCAACAGCAGCAGCAGCAGCAGCAGCAACCACAGCAATCACAGCAACCACAGCAACCACAGCAACCACAGCAACCACAGCAACCCCCGCCCATACCCCCGCGACGAGATAACGGCCACACCCCACCGCCGCCGTATGAACACCACGAAGACCGTCGCACGAACACCCACAGGTCAGGCGCGTGGATTGAGAGTCAGCAACGCATGACAGGGCGCAGAGGCAGCGGCGTTCACAGGCTTCATCCGGATGCGGCGCATCCAGTGGGTTTGTCGATCCCACCGGGATCCCAGGCTGCAGCCGCCGCGGCGAAGAAGAAGGAGGATGATAGGTGTGTTATTATGTAGTGAACTTTGTTGTTTTGCTTTATGTTCTTTGAGACTTTGGGATTCGGGGGTATTTGCAGGTGTTTGTGGGTTGGATGACTTCTTTTTTTCTTTCCTTTTTTTTTAATTGGTGGGGGTTGGTTGTATTATTATGCTCCCTCCGTTTCCTTGATGGTATATGTTTGCATGATGGATGATTGTTATGGATTGGTCGGTTGGAGTTGGTCATCGGATATCACTCAATTTATGGAATTCTGTGAATCCCTTATAATGGAACATGAAGTACACATAGATCGAGACGCCTCGTTCATGCATCCCTTACGTCGAGCAAAGTGATGTAGCAGTGAGATCTGATAGCTAGAGTGCAATGGTGAGGTAGAATGGAAGGGGGTCTTCAGGAATGTTGCGTTGTGTGCAATTCTATCACTTTGACTCGCCAGAAAAAAATTTGATACATACAAGACAAGCGTCTTTCGCAAGAGGAATATTTAACACCTGTAGGTGGACCGCATATTCAATCGATACAGAATATCAAAACAACCCGCCCTACCCCAAACTGGCACCAGAGACTCCACCCCCTTACAACCTCCTCCATCACCGTCCCCTCTGTTCCCTCCTACGATTATTCTCCCTCCTCTCCCCGCCATCCCCCCTTCCCCCACCCCGTCGCTTACCCAGAATCTCCTTCTGCTTCTCCCGTGGATCAATAACCACAAGCTCCTCATTCTTCTTCTTCCAGTTGAGGTCCTTCCCCAGCCGATCCTTCTCAAAGCTTAACGCATGACCCCACAGATCCCCCGTCACCTCCCCGCCTTCCCCCTCCTCTTCCTCCCGCTCCGTACGGTCCCAGTTACTGCAGCTCTGACAGTTCGGGATGAAATGAAGATCGCAGAGCGACGCTTCTGCGTCCTCTTCTGCCACAATTTCTTTGTTATCATCTGGCCTTGGGGAGTGGGAGGAGAAGGGAGGTGGAGAAGGCGCGGACGCGAGTTTTTCGCGGAACCGCTGGAGAGCGAGGTAGGCGGTGTCGTCTTCAGCCGCGCGGCGGCGCTTGCGCCCCTGGACTGAGGTGGGGGGGAGCATAGATTTTTGGAGGGCGAGGAGGGAGGGCTTTTTTTGTGGGGGTGGGGCGGGGGGAGGGGAGGCGGAGCGGCGGAGAGAGCGTTTTAGGGCGGCGATTTGAGCATTGGTTTTGGCGAGGAGGGTGGAGGATTTTGAGGGTGGGGGGGTCGGGGAGCGGGTTGGTGAGCGCGAGGGTGTGGGTTTTGAGGGTGGGGATGTTGGTTGGGGGGTGGGGGTGCGGGATCGGGGTTTTTGACGGGGTTTTGATTCCTGTTTTGGTGGTGGTTTTGACTCCTGATTTGCTGGTGTCTCCTTCTTTTCTGGAGCCTTCTCTTCTGTCATGACCGGAGCATCCACTACCAACCGCGTGTCGAATTTCGGCTTCTTCTTGATCGGCGCCGCCATCCCATCCTCCTCATCCCCCATAAACGACAATAGCGCCTTCCCCCCCTTCTTCTTCTTCCCCGCTGCCGCCTTCTTCTCCGGCTTCTCCAACACCTCTGCCTTCCGCTTCGTCTCCCGTGGCTTCACATCCTCAAATGGATTCACCAGCACCTCGGCCCCCAATACCTTCGGCGGGAACATCGGCCTCTCCGTCCCCTCCTCCAACTCCAACTCCCCCATCCGCACCAAGTTGTATATTGTGTCGCCAACAATCTTCCCAAACAACGTATTCTTCCCGCTCAGCTCCTTCGTATCCCCTAGCGTCAGAAAGAACTGCGACCCATTGTCATCCTTGCGCCCGGAATTCGCCATCCCCACGAGTCCACGACGGTTGTACTTCAACCGCGAATGGAACTCGTCCGCGAACAGACCACCCGGATAGATTGCCTCCCCGCCGTGTCCAGTACCGGTGGGATCACCACCCTGGAGAATGAACCCTGGAACGAGCCGGTGGAATATCGTGTCGTTGTAGTAGCCATCGTAGCATAGTTGTAGGAAGTTGCGCGTCGTGAGAGGGGTTTGTTGTCCCCATAGCTCCAGCTCCAGGTCGCCGTAGTTGGTTTTGAGGAGGACTTTGGCACTGCATGGGGGAGTTAGCAGGAGTGATGCACGGGAGAGGGAAGGTGTGGTACTTGGTTTGTGGCTCGAGCGCGTAGAGCTGCGCCATTGCTGGTGAATTGGATTTGTTGTTGGCCTTGGGGAGAGATGGGGTTTTCTGCAGTAAATGATACGCTGGTGGGTGTTGCTGGTTCGTACGGGTTGTGTTGATGTTGGAATGTTGGAACGCGCTTAGTTTGGGATACGCGCCAAGCGATAAGATCTCAGCGATAATCTGCGTGTAACGTCAACTGCGATCTGCTGCGAGTGAGTGAAATGTGAATCCGATATGCGACTTGCATCAACCCCTCGACGAGACACGAATATGCTCGAGCGAGGGATAAACACCGCCGAGCGTAATTCCCTCGCTACCTAGTGCGGATCCTCGGCCGCGATAGACTCCAAGCTACTTGCCCGAGGAGCCACTTAAGGCATATGCATACGATGCGCTGAACCGAGGCGCATATGAGAGAGCAGTCCGTCGGATTCCACATGCAGACGACGATGCACGGGACGATAAGATGCAACGATACTCTCTCTCCCCTCTTCTCTCGACTCCAAAAGCAGCGTCTGATGATCAATCCAACCGCTGCTCCCCGAGTCTCCCCCTCTTCGATTCACCCGACGTTTCGAATAGTGCCCATCTCCGACCACTCTGCTCTCTTCTCCATCCCCCCGATCGGATATCGAAGACTTGATTCATCGAAGACAGGGATGACACTGGGACCACCCAATTTCCCCCCACCATCTGCTAGCGGCCCTTTGCAACCACGTCGCATCAACCACGTCTCCGCACCCGCAAATAACCCCAGTCAATTCGTGCATGTTCCATGCAGCGGCAGGCCAATCACGGCTGCGAGCGTGTCGCCGGAAAGCGTACTATGTCGTAGCATGCCTCCGGCCAGTGACCATCTCTATCGGAATCCGTCGACGGCAGACGAAGACTGTTTCGCTTGCGCCGCAAGGAGAAGCTCTTTCGATTTGTTGAGAAGATCCTGCACACTGCCAGTTGTTTTTGGGGGATTGCCAACGTGACTGTGTGCCGCCCGTTGCACGGACTGCGGGCGTTTAAAGCCCACCCCACCCCCCCAAAGATGCGAGAGGGTACTTTACTTAGCCTTGTTCTCACTCAGAGTACAAATCAATCATCGTCATTCCAATTCCTGTTCAACGGGCATCCTCATATGGCCCCGCTCCCCACAGTGTACGTTACTATTATCGAGATTGATTCGGATTTGCCGTCCTGCAACGTACTGCCTGGACGTCTGCAGCGTTAATCCCCCCCCCCACAACCCAATTACCCGAGAGGAGCTGTTTTTTTACGGGGCTGCAAATTTTTATATACCTATCTTTTTCGCCCCCATCAATCATCAATTCACATCTGAGAAACACAAACAAGAAACAAAGAAACAAAGAAAGAAACATGACCTTTTTTGAGGGATCATCGGCCTTCCTATTCCCGCCGCCATGTCTAGCCGCCACATTCACAATGACAACGCATACAACTACAACTACAACTCTGGTTGCATCTCCAATCATCAAGTCCAAGCCATCTCCAAGTCCAACATCAATTACTCCAACCCCAGCTCCAACCCCACCCGCAACTGCTCCAATATTCAGAACCCCTCCATTCTTTCCCCGGGTCTATGCCGGGAGTAAACGCCAGTCCGTAGCGGTATCAGAACAGCCCGCAAAACGTTTACGACAAAATGGTGCGTTTCGGCCGAGAATCTGTCGGTTCTCGGGTCCAAGAACGGACATTTTCAATAAGGAGAGGAGGTATAGTCTCCCGCCGTGCTGTGCGGTTGGGAAGCGGAGTTTTGAGGTGGAAGGGGAAGAGGAAAGGGGGTTGAAGGCGAGGGTTTTGAGGAGTCGGCGATTGCATTTTGTTACGAGTGATGAGGAGACACTGGATACTGAGAAGGCGGTGATAAAGAAGGAGAAGGTAGAAGATGTGACTGTGAGTTGTCTGTCCGCAATTGATATCTAATGCTAATGGTCCCTCAGCCAACACCAACACCTGCCATTGTGGCTCCGAGGCCGCCGATATACCTTCGCCGTGATGCGAGCCTGGATAAGACAGTCTTCCACTTGGATATTCGAAAGTCTGAGCCGATGCAACCCACCCTAGAGGAGCCTGAGTCCGATGCAGAGACGATTGTTCCATCTCGAATCAATGAGGAACCTGAGCAGAAGCCCAAGGCTTCCAAGAGAGCAGTGCTTACGCCAGTCCAGCTTGCCTCTAGTAAGTGGCTTTATTCACTATATACTCATTGATCAACTGTCTAACATAAATACAGCACCCTCACCCGCAAAGCTAGTCGACGACCACGACGACCACGACGACTGTCCCGCCGACGACGACGAGCCCAAAAAAACCAAGGAAAAATCTGTCCTCTCCAAGATCGGTAGCCTCAAGAGCTTCAAGGATGCCGTAGCCAAGGCCGGCTCACGAGTCAAGAAGTGGAAGCAACGCAAGGAAAAGGAACAGGAAGAGAAGAAGAAGGCCGCAGAGGAGAAGAAGAGCAAGAAGAAGGAAGGAAAGGATAAGAAACAGAAGGAAGTCCACGACTCTGGATCCGACACCGAGGAGGACACCCCAAAGAGCAAAGACAAATCCCTCCGAAACAGCCTCCGCCTCAAGTCACCAAAGAAATCGAAGACCCATGTTCGTAATGTTTTCAAATCGACCCACGATGATGAAGAATCAGATGATGAGGTTGAGGTCAAACCGAAGCGGAGATCCATTCGTGCTGGGTCTCCTCCACCACCATCGCCAAAGTCACCTACCGATGCGGAGATGAAGGATTCGGCCAATCATGCTGATACTGAGTCAGATGGCTCTGGAGATGAGACCGAAGAGGAGAAGCCAAAGAAGAAGAAGCCTGTAAAGGCCGATAAGGAGGACAAGGAGGATAAGGAGGAAGAAAAGCCCAAGAAGAAGCGACTTTCGCTCTCGTCGATTAAAATAGTCGAAAAGCCAAAGGAAGAAAAGAAAGAAAAGGCACCAGAGTCGTCGGCAGTATCTATCAAAGACATCGAAATGATTCTGGATGAGAAGGAAAGTGAAAACAATGCGGAAACGAAGAGTATCAAGTCGTCAGACTCTTCGGAAGAAATGGATCTTGATGACAATAAAACCATCAGGGGAGACGATGAGAAAGACAATACCGGCAGTTCTGGTGTGTCTCTCCTTCCTCCCTGGACTGTCGGAGAGACAAGGCTGATTGGTGAGAAGAGGATTCGGAGTCTGAGCCCAAAAAGACGAGCGAAACCGCCGATGCTCCGTCGAAAGAGCCAGCGAGCAAGAACGACAATGATGACGCCGAAGAAACCGCCACCATCTGCGGCAAGTCCGACGACGCCGACCAAAAAGCCGACTCCTCCAAGTCCGAGTCCAAAGGCACTCAAGAGGCGCAACAGTCGAGTGATTGCCAAGGTGATGACAGCAAGAGAGCTGGTCAGATTCCTTAGAGGAACCGCGAATCCGGGCTAGTGCTGACCTGTGTAATAGATTCTACATCTTCCTTTTCAGGACTCAAACGAGCAGTACTAGGTATGCTATTATTATTCTGTCTCTGCTGGTGGAAACTAACGTTGGCCAGCGGTGCTGCCTCCTCGCGACGTCCTCACCCCTCCCCCATCGCCCCCTCTTGGGTACACCTCTCCCAAGGCTGGCGATAGATCCCATTGGATATCCTGGAGGGCTGGAATTTCATCGACAGACGGGAATAGAATAACAGAGGATGATCGTGCTATCTGGCAAGAGACATGGGCACAAGCCACGACGGGTGAGAACTATCTACAATTGTCCAATCTGCTACATTACTAACAAGGAACCAGGCAAGAAATCACTTCGCCGCCGTCTGTCGGCTATCTTCAAGAAGACACTGGAAGAAAGTGATGTTCCATCAAGTATTTCCCCTATTCTATCTCTCGTGAGATTATAGATTAACATTAGATAGATATCTCCCGCCACGCATACCGCGATTCCTTTTGCCGTGATGACGACGAAGACACCGAGTGCGATGCAAACTCCGTTTACAAACTACCTCTGACCACACCACCTCTGGGCATTGATTTCCGTGCCTGGGAACCCGCCGATAACGGCACTGTTGACTCTCGTTTTCTTGAACGCTTGGAGAGCTTTACAATGGCTTGCTAGACTTGCTTCTCCCCATCTTTTCCTATCTACAATTGCAAACGACGATTTATGAACTTTTACGACACTTTACGACACTTTACGACATTTATGAAAACACGTGTATGAGTATAACGACGATACCCGGCGTTGGGCGTTGAGGTGTTGCAGCGGCGCAGGGGGTTGCGTATATATACTACCTAATATTTTTTTTGTTCGAGTGTATATAGTAATTTTGGGCTTTTTTGGCTTTATGATAGACGGTTCATTCTGGGCGTTTTCTTTAAGTACATATATACATAGCTCATCTAGATCTGGAGTTTCTTCTGTCTGTCTGCATTGGAACTGGGGAGTATATGTCAGGGCGTCTGTTTTGTATTTTGCTTTATGTGTCGAGCCAACCACCGGCGTAGGGGGTGATTTCTTTGTTAGGAGTACTAGGTATTCTATGCTACTTAATGGACAATATCCGTATGAAGTTCAGATAAGTTTATTTTTGGCTGGTTTTTTAAGTTTGCGATTTGTGCTATGTGTGTGGCTATGTGCAGTTTTGATGGCTGATATGGGTGACGAAAAGTTAATTCGAAATTTTTTTTTCGAACTGTTTGCAATCAATCAAGCTTCAATTATATTATTCGATTCCTCGACTGCCTTCGAAATTGCGATGAAATTGCGATGGAACATAGAACCTTTTCCCCCCTCCTTCGCTCGATATGGGAGACGGGAAGAAAGAAGGATACGTGGAAGGTGGAAGGTGCGGCATGATTGGGCCGCGACACGTGGCTGCAATGTGCTGTTCGCTGTTTGTGGAATGGGGTTTGTGAGGGATTGTGTTTGTGCGCTGTTTAGTGTTACTGTCGTTTGGGGAGGGTTTGTTGGCGAGCGAGAGAGGGAGGGGAGAGAGATTGAGGATGGGAATTGTTGGTGAGGGAGGGTGGGATTGCAATTGCGATTGTGTTTTATCTATTTCGCATGAAATACTTGGGGAGAGCGGACGGGATGGCACCTTCTGTCCGCCTGGTGAAAGGCGAAATTTTAACGGGCCGCACCCGGGGTATGGTATGTTCTGGTTCGGATTTTTTGTATGACGTTTGGTGGTGAGAGGGAGGGAGAAAGAGAAGAGACATTGTTGGAGGGATTGAAACTTGTGGGGGGATTGTGTTGTTTGGAGTTCGTTGGCGGAGTGGGTGGGAAGGGGTTGCAATTGCGATTGTGTTTTATCTGCTGCGCATGCTGGCACAGAATACTTGGGGAAGAGCGGACGAGATGGCTCCGTAACGAACAGAACGTTGGTGGAGGTTAAAGTTATTGGGATGAAGTGGGTGGAGTTTTAGGGAATTGATTCGGGGTGAATGAAGTAGGCCAGGCGAATTCAAACGGGCCCGCACCCGGGCCTTGTGTGATACCGACCTTTTTTTGCGGGAAATATAGTTTGTTCTATTGTTCTTCTCGCTTCTGTGGTTTTGGAATGATGTCATCAGGAGCTGATGATTTGGTGGTGAGAGAGATATCTCGGCCGGCGTGGTGAGATATGGGATAATGGATTATGTGGGTGAGTGAGAGGCTGTGAAGCTCCTGTAATAGTTGCTTCAGAAGAGTCTCGAGGATTGGTTGAAAGCCGCGATAGGCGGCAAATGGATGAAGCTGAAAGGGCTTTGAGAGAGCTGTGTCTCAGTAATACTCTACCGGGTGCGCTGCACCATGGCTTAACCAATTCTTCGGGTTTTAATTTTCGACTTGAAAAGTCACCTTTCAAGGCGGGGCCAAACGACTGAAACCACGCAGTCTGCACACATTTGAAGGAGGTGAGTAGGTAAGGTGACGTTTTGTCAAGGCCGCTGCTTCCGCTATCATTTGTCTGGATCGTATCTTCCTGGTCCGTTTGTGTGCTCTGTAGGTCCTGAATTCTGCATTGAAAAAATCTGTCCCAACAAAAATCTCGTTTGAATATCGTGCTCAGTAGAGTACTGGGTTGTGATATCAATAGGAGATTCGAAGCTATGGACAGGAAGCTGACTACATGGTTCCTAGGGCTTATGGGCCTTGTAGTAGTTAAAGGAGGGTTTGGTTTCTTTATGCTTGATAAGAAACGCACCGAGAAGCAGGGCGATTCAACATCAACAATACATTTGTTGGTAAGCTGTGGAATCTATTGCTAGATTTAAATCACGAATGAAGCTGATTGAACCTGACATAAGGCTTACCGTTAACAGCATAAATGCCCATGGTTTCTGATGCTATTTTGTACTACAGGCTTGGTAGGAAGGTATTATCACGGATTGCTGTTTCTCTTCTTTGCTTGTATACTAGAATCAAGATTTCTGCGCCTAGGACATCATAATTGACTTATTATTTTACGGGAGCTATATTTTATTCAATTCCCGATGACGAGTAGAGGTTAGGATATGTAGAGTTAATTATTTGTATTTTAGTACGTTGTACTTTTGTGGCCAGGTCATAAGCCATCACTCATAGACTCGAGCCTTCTCAGCGTTGACTTATAGATGGAACCGTGTGCGTGTGTATTATATATTGTGAATGTAGTGTAGGAGAGAGAGAGAGAGAGGAAGAGTCTACATACGCAGGTACAGGTGCAAGTATTAGCCACTAGACCAGGCCGGACGGAGGGACTTAGTCGTGCAGCAATACGTATACACAAGCTGTCCACAAACGATAAACTGAGAAACTGATGCTGGGGTTTTCAATTTGCGTTGTTGAGGCCTGGGGCTTCTATTCTAGAGAAAGTTTGTTGATGGGGGGTTAGGCCACGTTCCAATGCTTTAGGAGAAGCCTTTCAGGTTCAACAGTACAAAATAATTATAATAATGCTAATAGGATACACATAAAGATACTTAGTATCCACATATTTCTAGTCAGAAGGTAACCTCACCGCCCCAACCGGCGAAGTAACTTCCTTATCCCCCTCATCTCCCTCTCGCTCCCGCTTTCCCTTACCATCACACAAATTCCGCAGAACCCCCCCCCCCCCCCGATCACCCACACTGATACACTCTATACATACTCCCAAACTACACTCGGAGCATTCAAATACAACCGCCTCGTTTCCGCCCAGATGAACCAGTTTAAACCCGTTGTCTCCCCAGCAACATCAAAGGTTCCCAGTTAAACACGCACCTCTCCCAACCCTAACAAATGTTCTGCCGCCTACATTTTTTGCAGTCATAGAATTCTTGACACATTCCGTGGTGACAGACCAATATTTGCCGCAACAATCTCCGTGAGCATGGTTCACAGAAATACTCTACATACCTAGACCACCACCCTCGGTCTCACACCCCTGGCAACGTCGTAGCATTTTCTCCGGAACTCCACACGCAGCACACACAATCTCGTGCGAATACCCAGTGGGCAGGAGAGGGAAACTGTTGTAAGACGTTGCCAAGTCTGCATACCTGCCATGTTGGCATTCCCGTACATCCGTTTCAAGCCCTAGGTTATGGAGAGGTTATATTTCTCACCCGAGCTGAGACCTTAGAGCACTCAAAGTGTTCGGGCTGCAGAGCATCTAAGACCATTGCCCTCAAACGGTAATGCGCATACAGCACCCGAGGCTCTGGATAGGCCTCTCGTGATGCCGCGCGGCAGCAATGTCTTCAGCGCAAACCCATCCGTGCGGATATAATCCGGCGCCAGTGAGTATGTACCTCTGAACCTGGTCGAAGAAGACATTTTCGCACCGGCGGAGCGAGAGGTATTTCAGAGTTTTTGCGGTTGGGGTGCAAATGTGCTCAAATAACGAGTCGCCCCGCACCTCAGTGCCGTCTAAGATAAAGGAGGTGAGGGTGTTGCTTATAACGTGCCTGGATAACGAGAGAATGGGTCACCAAGAGGTTGTAGTGCGTGGTAATTGTGGCCACAGAGCCCCAAGGGATAGTGACAGAGGGCGTTTCGATGCTGCTCCGAGAGGTGCAGTCGACGAAAGCCCAGGCAGCTGATGTGGTATGTGGTAGTAAGAAGGTGGTAGATGGACCGGGAGGTGGAGAGAAGCATGAGGAAACTGTTGTAGTTGAGGTTGTGGGAAATGGTTATGAGGGCCGGATATGAAATTGAAAGAAGAAATTCGGATAGGGATGGTTCTAGGGGTGATGATGACGGTGGTGGAGGGTATTGTTCTTGGAAACTCCTGGGATTTAAAATGAACTGCATAAACCTTTCTCTGCCTTCCCTGGCTACCTGTTGAAGCTGTACAAAAACATCGGATAGGGACATCTCGTCCGATGGTGATAGAGGTGAGGGAGCAAGAAATATGGTGGAAGAAGTGGTAGAAGTGGCGGAGTTGGAGGCCGTGTCATGGACTCATGGCCTCTTAAGTAGTCTATAAAGAATGCCTCCAAATCCAATTCTTTAGCAAATCATAGCCAGATGAACCCTTAAATGGTCAACAAAATGATGTTTCTAGGGTCCAATTCTTTGGTGAACTGTAACCTAGTGGACTCTTCAATGGTCAACAAACTCTTTTTAGGTCCAATTTGTAACCTAAGACCCATGCCCTTTACATCTAGAGCACCAAGTTTGCAGACGCCCATTCGCAGCTGCGGTAGGGGGTGGATCATGGCGGGGTATTCGGTCGGTGCTTTTAGTACGTGTTAAACGTTCACGCATTTTAGGACGCGTTCAGTTGCCCGAGTGCGCTGCTATGATCGCTTCGCATACTCGTCGGATTTTCAAGTCTCTGGACACCCTTGTCAACGATTAGATGATTCCGATAAAATTAGGCCGTATTGAATAATCATCCAACTTTGATGTGTACTCACCAAACTTTGGATGTGTTGCCGAGGGCACTTATAATGTGTATGGAGACTTGAAAATCCGACGAGTATAGTAGACGCCTGATCGAGGCTATTACTATCTACAAACTCGGTTGCCGCACAGGCTCACCACAATCCAGCTACACCGACTACGCTATGGATAGTGACCTATGATAACGGAGTTCTCTAGTGCTACAACTGCTGGTGCGGCCATGGCACCAGGCGCACTGTTCTCTAAGTATCAAGGCCATAGAAGTCAATAGAAGCCACCTACAGATCCAGGTAGTCCCACAAAGAAGTCAAAGAACCTGCAAAAAACGTCTACGGTGTGCTAAATAGGCCTACCTTCAACTTTGAAGATGGGGTCTATTTTGGTTGCCGTATTAAGAAATCTCGAAATCCCTAAAGCCAATATATTTGGAACTGACGCTGATGATGAAAATCGACCATGTGTGTATGCGTTTAGTTGGAGGCAACTATATCCGGTGCAGTACTTAACCTTTGACTAAGACAATTAGGCTTCCATATTCGCAAACCCATTCCCACCCCCTTGATGATTTCCAGGATCATGAGCTGGCTACACGAGGGCGGACGGGGCGGTGATGACTTAAGACTTTATTTTGGGTATAGAATCGACGTTTAGTACTGATGATGATGATGATGATGATGATGATGTCGAGAGAGCTGTAATGCCGTATTATCGAGCTTCTTCCCGCCTTACCATGCATACCTCCTAATCATCGAAACATTCCTCGAGCTTCCTCCAATGTACTCCTCCATCTCGTCCTGACCGCTGGTATCGTTATTTTCATAAACACCAAGTTTCGCAACAGTACAATCTAGTACAAAATCGAGCACTGCACTGTGTAATACCAACTGCTTAAGCGCTCAAACTGTACCAGACCTATATACTGCTATACAATACCTTTGCCATGCACGAGTATGTATCACTGTGTAGTTGTGTCGAACTCACATGCCACGCTCCCGCCTTGACCCCAACTACCCCAGCATCCAGAGGTCAGTACGTGAAAGTGCGCTTGCACACGTATCAACAGTATTGTCCAGTGCAATTCTCCATCTGTACTGCAGTTTATAACGTCCCAACTGTATCAACAGTTTCTTAAACTGCACCAACCAACTGTTTGCAGATACTGGTATTTGTTGGTATACTGGTACATACCAGTATACTGTTGCGAGGCTTGGTAAACACTGCCTGGATGATGAACCCTGCAAGACGGTCCTGTCATATTAAACTTAACCGTCTCCTCTCCACCGAGCCTATAGCCTGCTGGTACTCTGCTGCCAGCATGTAACCATCGAGTGCTTCGCGAGTCGGCCGCACGCTGTCGTCATCACCATATTAATCATCGTTATCGTCAATTTTGTCAAATTGGCCAGACTAGCGTTCCTGGGCCACCCCTCATCCGGCATGGTAGTGGTGTTGGTTAGTATCAAATAGGCGCCAGTCACGATGAAGGTATCATCTGTCGTGCGTTGTATTATACCTGGATTCTGGCGGTAGGGTATCTGTTGCTGTATGGCGTTGGGGTTGGGGCTCATTTGCAAGGCGGGCTGGAATAGCATACGGCCGTACGTGGTGAAGAGAGTACCAAGACGTATATAGTCAGGTGGAGTAAGTCGCCTGGGAAAAAAGAGGTTCATTGTGGACTGTTACTTTGAGAAGAGCTGGAGGTATCATATCGGTGGCGACGAATAACTGGCGTAAGGCTTGGCATAGGCTGCACCTAACCCTGCGGATCTTAGACTAGACCAGACTAGGGTACGCTACTCTACTACCGAGTACTACACTGACCGTTCAATCCCTAGAGACAACAAGCACGTATGAGCAACGAAATTTGCTTTGCTCGGGATTATACACGGAAACGAATATATCGACAAAACTCCACAAACTAGCATAAGCTACTGACTGCAATAAAATTTCATCCAAACGTGTACAGTAACAGTATGTGTAGAATAAAACATAAACACGCACCCCCATGATATCCGGATACCTCGTTTTACGCACATACACACATTACGCCCAGCAATGCTGCTCCCAAAACCACATACCACACCCTTGCTACCAAAAGATCGAGTAGTTCCCCCATTGTTTGTATAAACAAGTCCAAAAAAAAGGTACACATCACATTAGATTCTCCATCATCCGATCCACCTCCTCAATTTCCACATCAACTGACCCACGATCCACCAGAATCACCACACTCACAAGTGCCGCATACGCCTCTCTAATCGCACACGCCATGCACGTCTTTGAAATATCTGCTGTAACTGAGGGCAGTCCCCAAAATGAACACCACGCCCTTGCAAAAACCTCGTTGTCGGGGACTCCAAACGCCTCGATAACTAGCACCTCCTCCACATCTCCCTCATCCTCCGCCTCGTCCTCTGAATCTTCCAGGTCCGAGTCTTTGCCCCCCGAAGTCCCCCAATTCTGTATCTCCACTAGTTTGTCTACTCGCACCTTCTGATGTTGGTAATCGACGAAGAGAACATGCGGGCCGTTTTGACATGGGTACGCTGCAATAAAAGGTGTGTCGTGTCGCAGGGATACTTTCCATGACCTTGCTCGTTTATCTACCGTGATTGCGAACGTGATTGAAGCATTGAATATGATGATTGGTTTTTTATCCGGTTCTTCGAGTGCTTTCCGGTGAATACCTTTGGGATTCGATTGTGCAGGGGTGAAGTTCAAACGTTCAATCCTGATTGAGTCAACGGGGTCTTCTGACGACGAGGTTAATAGCTGATAGTCTTCTATACGATACGACTCCTGTTGAGGCCCTATGGGATCGCTATTGGAAGCCATATTCCGTATAGCACTTGGGGAGAGACGGTTGCACCGAGGTGGTTGCTGGTTGATCAGAGCCATTTCTGAGCGGTCCAAATCGGCCGATGCTGAACAAGGGCCAATCCACCCGGCAATCTGCGTCACTCCCGATGCTGCGCCCAGTACCTTCCCTACGATGCATTCCCATGACCAGTATGTGCAGCCGCGATACTGAAAACCGACATTTGAAACGGTCTGGTGGAGATTGTGGAATTCCGCTGGTGGCTCGCCGTCACAATCGACCAATGCATTCATGAGAATGAAGGACATTGATTTCCCCGGTAACAGGAGTCCGGTAAACCAGGACATACAGTTTGTGCTGCGGTCTTCGAGGAACTCTTCTGGGTCCTCTTCCTCCGAATATTCGAGAACGTCTTCTACCTCTGGCATGTTTGGCCATCTGTAAATTTAGCCGTGAACTGAAACAGAAGATCAAGAAGCAGTAACTTCTGTACGGCGACTGGTAGCAGGTAAAGAACGAAATGACGGAAACTGCACTCACTTCAACGTCCAGGCAAAATTCCTAAGTGCTTCAATCTGATTCTTTTTATTTGGAAATCTGAAACCTACACTAGATTTCTGCTCTCCCCGCCCTTTTACCTTTTTTGGAGGCTCGACTTCCACGTTCTCTAACCATCGCTGGGCCAACATCAAATCCCATTTTATTTTCTCTGGAATATCGGCCAGCGGCTTGCTATGCAATTCCCTAGATTCTGTCCTCAAATAGAGCTCTATCGATAAAAGCAATTGGTGGAAGAAACTATTGGAGACGGCCGGATCTGGGCTATTTAGAAACTGGGCGACTGTTTGGTGTTGTGGCAGCGAGAAGTCTATCCAGCTCGGTCGACACAGCGAGGCAACAAGGTCCGCAATCTGAGAGTCCAACGAAGGTTCGATCCCGCCTGGGAGGTCGTACTTGTGATTATCATGTAGCAAAAACTCATATAGATGGTTATGAAGGCCCATGGTATTCTCCTCAATCCCTTTAACTTGAAGCTGCCGTAACCGATCAAGAACATACAGCATAGTGAGCTTTCGAACTTTTCCTCGGGCAGCAATTTCAGAGCCTTTCAGCTCACTACCGAAACCGGCGACATAATACGCCAAAGTGATGGTCCCGGCATATATTCCAAAGGCATGCCCCATTGCAGGGCGTTCGAGAGCATCGGTTTGCTTTCCTTCAGGTGCTGAGCTCATATCCCCGAATGAATCACTCTGAAATGGAGCTGTGTCAGTAACTTCATCCCACTCTTCGCCCGCAAAGGCAAAGAAGTGGTATTGTCCTCTTGGCCCATTGGAGATTTCGCGTAACTCTCCTCGAAACTTTGGTGCACCACGTGCAATGTAATCTTGTGCTTCTTCTTCTGACAAGTCAGTTTGATAGCGGGAAGGCGGCCAGCGCTTCGGTGGGGGTGCTTCAATTTGTGGTAGAAACTGCGGAATAGGAGACGGAGGAGATGACGGTGCCTCTGGAGGGACGTCGTCCTGGGGTGGTAAGACTACAAGAGTTTGGCCTTCATGCTCTATCCGGAACCGCGGTTTGGAAGGCTTGTACCGCGAGAGCGAGTACTGCGAAGCCTCGCTCACTAGAGATGGTTCATGGGGAGATGTCGCGGAATGGGAATGGTGGTGGGATAGTGGTGGTGCTTCAATCGCATATGGTGTATTAGAATAGTGCGGGCTACTGGGATAGGAAGGCGGGTGATCGTGGCGAGACGAGCGCCGGCGATGATGGTGATGGTGCGAGTGGGAATGCGGGGATGGAGGCGGTTGGGAACCGTACCCGGAGAATGGAGGATGTGAATGGGGAGGAGTCGAGTATGCAGCGGGCTGCGGAGAGGAGTAGGCAGCGTGTGCGACGGGAATGTGATGTGCGATGATATGAGAGCCACCTTCGTAGGCAGAATGAGTTTCAATCGGCGAAGGACCGTACCCATGAGAACCGTGAAGACCGTAGTCGGGCGGGCCGGGGGTGCTTGGGGGTGTTGACCATTCAGTAATGTATTCCTACAATAGGCCCAAAGTTTAGAAAATGTAACGTCTAAAGATGGGTGTCTGGGTAGAGCGAGAACAGTATAGGTATGCCGCGTATATAGTGCCATGGTGTGTGGGAATGAGGATGGATGGTCTTGAATGTAGAGATAATGGGGTGGGTGGGATGCGGGGGTGGACAACTCTGATGAGGGGTTACTGAGGAAGAAGCAAGCATACCCCTTTATGCCATGAACTCGATCCCCTGCGAACGGTTGTTGCTGGCCGTGTATGTATATCTGAACCGTTGTGGGCACGATATCTGGATGATCCTGCAGAAGATGCTTTCATTTCAAGGATCGAAACTGGCTGCTATCTGCGGCGTTTATTTGATCGAGTCAGATAGAAATACCACAGAGCCTTTAGAATTGCCTGAATATGTAGGAATGAAGTGAAAGGAAGTACTCTTAGCTGTGGGAGTGGCATTGTGCACTCCTATCAGCCGTACGGTGGAGAACAGGTATAATGTCGGGAATGAGCTGAACCAAACAAAGCAAACACAAATAAACAATAAATAATTCGGGCAAATCCCCTCAAGTTGACATAGCGCATACCAGACGGATAGCGGCATGCCCGAAGGTAAAGGGCAACATGATGGTGATGGTAGGAAGGCTGTCTGCAGGAACGGTGGTGCTGGTGTGTGGATGGTAGATGGATGGATGGATGGATGGATGTATAAGAGGCAAAATGTATATGGCTCACCAGGTTGTAATAGAGTCCAGAGTCCGCCGAGAACCCACCAGAGATGTACGTACAGCGAGAGCGGGGATGAAGCGACGAAGTGGAGACGGAGATGTGACAATCAACTGGACTAGGCGTCAAAAAGGTGATAGGTAGGATAGAGATACTTCGCTTACGATGGAAGCGGAACAACAGTAATTACAGGTCGAAGAATGTAGTCGTTTCGTGGATTAGTAGAGTAGACGTTATGGAACGCCAGCGGTAATTATCGAAAGAACGTGAGAGTGGATTGAGTATCGGAGATGGAGGTTAGTAGGGAGATGTCTACCGGTAGTCGTCGTCTAGAGGGAGATCTTCGATCCCAGCTCCGTTCGCTTCGATATTTTCTCAGCGTGGCCGTTCGTTCGTCTATCGTCCGCCGTTGTTCACTCTTGTAGGCGTTGCCGGTACTTCCTGCCTACTGCTTTGGCCTCCCCTCTGAACACCAATGCACGACGAGTACGCTACAGAAATCCTGCAGCTAATCACGTCGTTCGCTGCTTCGACTTGAGCACACACCGTCGCCGCGAGTAGCCAGACTTACCCACTATGTGTGCGTATGCACTTGTTCCTGAATGTCCAAGCAAGCTGGGCTTTGCGTCTGTGGCATTCTAAGTATCTTCCAGAAACGGGGCTAGGCTGATTACCGTCTCTTTGTTTTTGTCGGGCTCTCACAGTGGGACGGACACGAACAGAGCAACGAGGGAATGAGAGGACGAGAGAACGAGCGCAAGTACTTACTATTATCTGCAGTGAACGGAAGAGAGCGGGGTTTTTGTTTTGTCTAAGAGCGACTCTGATTAGTACCAGGATGTGGGATGCAGCAATCGTTCTCGCGAATAGAGAGACGATCTCAGTTTTAAAATGTTTGAATTTCTTCTTTAACATCGATTGGTCCTGAGCTTGACACCTTACCTATGATAAGTACTAAGTACCTACCTCTACACCATCTATCGACGAAGGATTACCGGTATTTAACGCCAGTGCGACCGACCGACCACTACGTGTCTCGTGAATTACCTGCCGAAATGATTCATGCTGTGGTCTCAGACTCTTGACACATTCGATAGCAATACATGTACATGTACATGTACCTCCCTCAGCTCATACATGCGACATTCCAGGCTTCGTCAAATGCGAATCAACATACATCATGCGGCCACTGGGTTATTCGCGCAAAGAAACACGGCGATGGAACCCGGCGACACCTCTTCGGCACTGTTGGATCTCGACCTCTAGCCTCGCGATTAAGTGGTGGCATACTTACCACGCTGATGAGCGACAAGGGGACAACATGACTGTCAAAATAATGAAGATCTTGAGGGGGGTTGTTTCAATGGGAATATTCGGGGTTGAATTGAGGAATGGGCTGAAGGGAGAAATCTATTGCGATTCCTCCTTCCCCATGATATCGTCATTCCTCAAGGGTCACAATGAAGCTGAAATTCAATTAGTCTGCGCATGTCTTGGCCCCCACCACTGGATCCGTTCTTTCTTTTTTCCTCTTTGCAACACCCCACAATCCAGCCACCCCGCAAAGAACCTTCAACTAGGAGAGCCAATATGTCGTCAGTCCCCTCGGTGCCTTCTCAAGTATATAAATATACTAAATACTAAGTATTTACCATGCAGTTTGACTTTAATGTATGCCAAAGAGAGGTCTTCCATGTAACTAGTGAAGCTTAGTCTCCGCTGAAGGCATGGTCGACTGTCCAAACGCTGGATGCCTACATACCGGCATTGGAATAGGAGTAGTATCGAAATCGTCTGTCTACCCACTGGTGGGCAGCGGCGGAACGGCCGAGCTGGGTTGTAGCCATCCAGGGATCGGGCTATCGTCAAAGACAGTTCATAACAGAAACAAACAAACCGGAAAGTCTGCAGAGCACAGTAAACGTGTTCATTTCTTGGAGAAGGAGGGAGATGTGCTCCTAGCGTCTAGTTTCAGCCTCATTGCGAGAGTTCTTTTGGATGCGTTTATCATGAACGCCAGTCCGCTAACCCATCATTCGAACGATCGCCTCATAATCCTGTTATCAAATGGAGGGCAGATAATTGAGGCAGACGCCTTCTCCAAACAAGAGGCACCTTGAACCTATTCAGGCTGCTAGATGCGATGATCATACGGTTTCGATACATACTGCATTCCGGCAGTTGCAATTACTTCTCCAGGATACCGAATGCCGAGAACACCAAGTAGTGATAAGCAAAGGATGGACGTCCTGGAATTTTGTCCCAAGATAGTATTACGAGACACTGCGAATTCCTAGTGAGATGAAATATCTCAAGCCCATTTGTTCGATATAAGTCTCGGGGGAGTATCTGTCGAAGTACCTTCTGGCCACATACAAATGTCCATTTTGTATCATTGTATTGCACGCCAACCACCGCTCCTCCCTACGTTCGAGTGGGAGGATGGCTCCGAATCGCGATAGAAAGCACAATCACAGGCACATTAATAAATCTCAAAACCATTCTCCAGAAAGTTCAGTATAATACGATATCGTCCACCGCGGGATATCTCGAGACAACTCTCGAACCTCTCTCGCGCCCATCACTAACCATAACACTAGAGAAAAGATGGTGGAATCAATTGAGGAATTCGTACTTAATCTTACCTGTCTGGAAAGCATGAGCAACTCCATATTCGGTCATAGGGATGGAACTGTGCGGTACTTTGGCTGACTGAAACAAAGAAATACACAAAGAGCTAACAAAGAGGGTAGTTACAGAGTGTAATTACTTTATGGAGACCGGTCCCGGTTTTGAGAGTGATGTCCTTCGCCGACCTTTTAAATAGCAAAGAGACCCGTTTCACTGAGTGCTACGGCTAAGGCGCTAAGAAAGCAGCGAAGGCCGCTCGTCGAGCCGCTGTTCTCAGTGTTTGGGCTGGGGTTTTCACTCATTGCTTGTTGTGTACATATCTCTTTTTGCAATGCGTCCGTTCCGTCTCGCAAGAGTGAGCCGCGCCCGCCAGAATACTCCCAACATCGTCAACTCATCGATCTTGTTTCCACGATATTGGACAAAATTCCCGCGTTACGCAAAGTTTGGTGGTTATCGAAGTTCGAACTAGAGTCAGACCGCATACCCGACGGCATGCCGACTACCTACCCCACATTATTCGGAATTACCGGAGGAGATAGGTTGCCTCGGGAGCCCCGACGCTTGTTCCACCTATTCTGGAATTTATCATGTAGCTGTCACTCAAATTAGATACTATACCTAGTCTTAGTGATTTGGGCGCGCTGGAGTCGGGGTCAGCTTCCTTCTTCAGACATTGAATCCTTTAGTCTATCTACGGTAGAGATGGAGCTGGATTCCCTACCGGATCGGATCAGAACTGTGGGTTGGATGCGGTAATGTTTACTAGATACATGGCGATTGCATAGATAGAGCCAACTGTTTTTGTTGATGTGAGGTGGGACTATCGGAGTTGTGGTAGGTTTTACAAATCTAATTGGTTTCGAATACGAAATGTACAACTGCCTTTTCCGATACCTGATACAGCCAGCACTTTCTGCATGCAAGAACCTCCTACAGCTTACTGCTGAGCATTGGCAATTCGCTGTTGCTCGAGTTTAGCGTAGTAGCTATGCCTCAATTCAGTATCTATCGCCATTGACGGATGAAAGGAGGGGATCCTACGCATCACGGGTGCGAACAGCAGGTATATGGTAACCTATATATCGGATACTAGTGTTAGAAGATGATTGTAGCATAGACATTCAATTTGGTGAGCGGTAGTCTCTGGGCTACAAAGAAGAGTCCTTTGTCGGTGGGGTGTTGGCCACAACGTACCATACCAAAACCAGTAACCCATACCTTCCAGCATTGTCAGCAACGAAACATAAAGCATTTAGAAGAGAACAACTGACCCATTCCAAGACCAGTGGCTACGGAAAGGTCCATAACGAGACCTTTCCTAAGTCTACCAACGATGGGAGCGATTCCGGACATTGTGGATGTATAGTAGAGATCTGCAAATAGGTATTAGTTTGGGCGACAAAAAGAATTCCATCCGATGGAACGTACGGGGTGTTGGTGGATGTTGTTGGTGGATGTTGTTGGTGGATGTTGTTGGTGGATGTTGTTGGTGGATGTTGGTGGATGTTGGCGAAGTTGAGAGTCAAATGGTGATTGTGGAGCGAACGATTATGAACTGCGGTTATCTGTCTTGGCACGGCTCTTTCTTTATTCCACGTGATCACAACAATCCTTGGCATACGACATACGTAACTGAATAGTCTCAAACGTTTGGTACCATATTCTGAGACTAGAGAACACATCGTATCTCAATGACGATGTGTTTTGGATCTTCAGCATGTTCTACTTAAAAAATAGATCTTAACTCTTGTAGATTGGTGATACAAACAGTACTGTGGGTGGGGTACTCGTCGACTGGATGCCCAGAATGATTCGGGGCTGTGGGCAGGTTGGTCGCTGGCATGCCCACACTGTCTCTGCCCCTCGCCCTTCTGCTGAGGGCTTCTGTATATACACTGAAGTCATACGTAGTACATCATCCCTATAAATATCCCTATATCCCGAGGTTCCGGACACATAAATTTACCCGGCCGATGCTAGGGGATGGCGAGCTTGCGAGCAGTGACACGCGCCAAAGGCGAGTTCGCCCAACTTTTAGCACACATTTGTTCATTCTTGGGGATGGCTTTGATATGATATCATGATTCCAATTGACTTTCGTTTTACTAGACCGTTGCAACTGCAACGGATGTCCCCTAGTAGGACCATATTAGTAGAACTTTCAGAACCGCGACCTACCTTCGCATGAAGGCTCTCTAGACCCTGCGACTATTCTTTGGAGTGAAATTTCTTCAACCATGGTGTAGATGGGCTTACTCTCATTGCGTTGAACTTACTAGCAGCGGCAACCTACTGGCAGTGACCACGTACCGGCATCAGCCACGTGGTGGCAGCGTGCAATCCGGACCACCCAGAACTGCGTTATCCAGATGTGTTCCTGCAGTTTATGAAGGATGAGAGAAGTTCCTGGTTTGTCCTTAATCTCTTGGTAGTGGGAACATCTACTGATCTGCATGATTGGATGATAGAGATGCAACATTCAGAGATTTCAACTTTGTCGAATTTGAAATCCCGAAGCTCTGTTAGTAAATATAATTGGACGGCTAAGGCATTTTACAATGCCAAGACCTTCGTCATCTCTTTCGGAAAGATCAGGCAATATATTACGAGACCAACACCCCGTTCGAATTGAATTAGAAACTCCACAAGGCTCTTATTTGGTGCCGTGGAGGGCGCTTCGCTGCCGGACGACGAGAGAACTGGTTAACCAGATTATCTGGGAAGACTTGCAAGATGGAATCGCAGTCTAAATTGCGCCTCGACAAAGACATCAAATTGCACTGCGAGATGATGCTGATCAAGGTTTACGAAGAAAGGTGGGGAACGTTCAAGCAGTTCCCGAATTATATTGGCGCGAGCAATAGGTCGTGCTTCTGTTGTAACTGTCATTAGGAAGTTACAGGACCCGAGATGCCTTCAATGCTTTAAAACTGCCAGTCAGGCCAGATCTAAGTTCCAACCTTGACTAGGACCGGCCTGTGCCAGGTTGACCTGCAGAAAGTAGGCCTAGGTCGGCCGGGCCCATGCTTGTCGAAAGCTGACCTGGATCGGGCCGCACAGCTAGATATTTGCAGGTCGGACGGATATCTGCAGTCAGGCTTCTCCTGGATCGTCCCGGACCGGCTCATGCCAAGGGCGGCTTCATATATGATCTGTATCTGACCGGTCTGCGAATCTGTGGATTGACCGGCGGTTAGACTGGCTGCTTCGGAATACTGCGCATCAACTGCGCCGGCACCGCCATCTTTCCAGGCTTCCAAGGTTTCCGAGGATAAGCCGATGTGATACTTCGACCAGAGTTTGTAGCATATCTATATCTTACGCCCAATAAAACTAGTAGCAGCTTGATTATATATTCAATCCACTTTCGGGATTGACCTGGCCGGTTTGTAGATACTCACAAATTGGTACCTAACGATGATTGACAGCGAGAAGACTTGGAGGACCCCTTGGCATATAACTCACTATATCCACAGCAACCAACAACTATAGCAAACCAAGACGAAGAACGAAGAACACGCAGGTAAGGAGAAGAGCGGGCATAAATCAGCAGGTGGCAGTGGGAGCTAACCTGAAAACAGAAGGGTAGATGAGAAGACAGGCATCTGCTAGTCAACCCAGGCTTTCCGCACAATGACCCAGGATTTCCAGTAGTTGGTCTTTACCAGCCTATACGAACGGGGGCCTCCACCATAGTAGGCTTATTATATGACCAGTCTGCAAATTTGCAGATCGTCACTGCGTGATCTAGGCAGTTCGAAGCTCTGTTCGTAGAAGCAGCGAGGATCAGGCTCCAAACAGATGCGCCCTGTGAAGACAGTGCCTCTAGCCTCGCCGGCCCTGATGATCCTGGCCACCAGTGGATTCTCACTAACAAGCCAATCTTTGCGAGTGATATACTGGGCCTATTTGTCGTTACTTCCATTCGTTGAGTTTCTGCGCGGTTGACTATTCAGATGACGTGACCTCAAGCATGATATGTGTGATAAATATACGAATACATGGATTTACAGACGGTTTGGCGGATTTGTCTTTTCATATGCCGAAATTTGATTCATGTTGGACCTACAGCTACAGCTATAAACATGAAATAAGACATACCGTTTCCTCGGAGCAAGCCATCTCCCAGGTTATTCTAGAGTAGTTAATGTTCCATTTTGATGCTGCACTGTTTCCCGCTACTATGCCATTTCGTAAGTCTCTGCAAGTGTACTCCTCGGATTCGAGCAGCCCCGCAGTCCGGCCAGGAGTCCTCCTGAGTGTGGCTCGAATGCCGTAGGCTGTTAGCTGTGTAGTTGAATACTTTTCTCATTCCGCGAACAATGAACCGTCTGGGTTCAGGTTCCAGTCTATCTTTGATAGCGCAGCCTAGTCCCTAAAGCGATTACATTCTCGACTCCTACCCTGCCTCCTTGCCCACAACTTTCATCTTCATGGCATATAGCTTCACGTCGATTGGTTCTCTTCTTTCCGCACCGCCGAAACCGAGAGCCGTCGCTAAAGGTGTCTGTCGATCAGCGTGGTAACTTTTTCATCCAGGGCGATCACTCTTCTCCCTAGTCGTCTACAGTAGAGCCGTGTTCTCGGCATGGATCCCCTGCTCTGTACGTAAGGTCAATCCTTGTGGTTTCCGTCAAGTCATGAATGGTCCGCATAACTAATCCCGATGGCGGTTCTCTGTTGCGCGTTAGTCAGTCCATTCCAGGTACCTAGTGTGACCATTTCCCTACATGCTTCTCGCAACTGTCACGCCATTCTTTGTAGCGAGTATTCCTAAGCGAATCTGCACCGCCGCCAAAGCTCCATTCATACTCTACTCCGAGGTACTTCGTCACACACTCTCCCTCCATTGTATAGGATCTTTCGGTCTCTTACCTTGGTCCGGCACTCGTCTTGGTCCGCCTCCCGCCTAAATATGGGAATCCCAGTCTAGTCCTTATCTTCGTACTGCACTTACGTAGTGATCCAGTAAGCAAGCCAAGTTTTTTTGCGGTAGCGACGGCCGGTTAAACCTGTACTCTATCTACTCGGTGAAGCGAGAATTTATCAATGACAGTCCTTCAGGCGAGGACTGACCTTGCAAGCATCCATTCCATTAAACATGCTAAGGAGTTCGATTCTCACGAAGAAAGCTTCTTTTAGATAACACGTACTCTACACCTCTGGTCATGTGTAGCAAAGTATACCGGAACATCTGAAGGTACTCGTACATAGCCATTTGCCGCAAAAAAACCCATCAGCAGTAGTGTATCGGATCCACCGACAAAAGCCCGCAGGGGTGTTGATAACCAGCACCATAGATGTCTCGAAGGAAGTAGGTCACGAGCAACCGGATGGCTCTCCGTTCCCCTTCGTGCGAATGTGCATGTACAAAAAAAGCTTATTTACCTTCTGTCTATGACCATCCATAAGTTTGGTCCATTCCCCACACTCAACCGATAACTCTTATACTTTAATTTTATTTCTCATCCCAACTTCTTCTCAAAAAAGACAATTCAGCCAAAAAACCAGTCACTTTCGTCATGGCGGGGGACACTTCCGCAGATGCCCAGCTCGCCGCAATGGGGTATAGGGCTGAGCTGCCCAGGAACCTGAGTATGATGTCGATATTGGGATTGTACGTGTACCCACCAACTGTCCAACAGAGAAAATTTTCAAACAGAGGTAGCTGTGACTGATTAGTTTTGCGAAAAACACTATAGGAGTTTTGCGATTATGGGTTCGTTTCTTTTTTATCCTCGATGTGTCTTTACACGTTGCTTTCGTAACCAGAAGATTGTGGAATGGAAAAGACTAATTGGTGCCGGCCCGATCCAAAATCAGCTGTACCATTTGTATGTTTCCAAAGTTTCGGGCACAAATTCCCGCCAATTTACCTCTGAGATGCGTCGGACTGACGTGGGTGCTGTAATGTCAATCTTTATCGCTATACACAGGGTTTAAGCACAACCATGTACATTACTCTCACTGATGGTCAATCCGTCACAATCATTTGGGGTTGGGTGTTAGTATCCCTGATATCCCTTGCCATTGCTGCGTCACTGGCAGAGATTTGCGCTGTATTCCCAACGGCGGGTGGGGTCTATTATTGGTATCTCCTGTTTCAATACCAGAAGGTTCTATGTGGCGGCGTCTGACGCAGAAAAGGTCGGCAATGCTCTCCACCAAAAAATATGCGCCTGTAGCATCGTGGATAACCGGCTGGTTGACGCTGGTTGGAAATTGGACTGTCACTACCAGTATCAACTTTAGCGGTGGCCAACTGATTCTTTCCGCGATTGCGCTGTGGCGAGATGACTGGGCGCCGAATCAATGGCAGACAGTCCTGATGTTTTGGTGTATGCAGCGGTTGGCCGGTGACGCCCAGAGGATGATGGGCTACGTTTCTAATGTATTGGTTTAGGCGTTATGGTTGTGTGCATGCTCGTCAACATATTTGGCGCAAAGTATCTGGATCTTATCAACAAGGTTTGCATATATTGGACCGCAGCGAGCGTGGTCATCATAATGATCACTCTCCTTGCCATGGCAGACACCAAGCGTAGTGGAGAGTTTGTGTTTAGCCACTATGATGCATCTGCCAGCGGATGGCCGTCTGGATGGGCATTCTTTGTGGGACTACTTCAAGCTGCATATACCCTCACTGGATATGGAATGGTCGGTTTGAATAGTGGCGATCTTATTATATTGACCGCTGACCGCCGAGAAGGTTGCCGCTATGTGTGAGGAAGTCCAGAAACCGGAAAGGGAGGTGCCTCGAGCTATGGTACTCTCCGTAGCTGCAGCAGGAATTACCGGCGTGATTTACCTAATCCCTATTCTATTTGTTCTTCCAAACGTGGAGGACTTGCTTGGGGTTGCAAACGGGCAGCCTATAGGTGCGGATCAACAGTTAAAATTTTGTGGGATTATTAACTTACGCATGCTAAAGGATTGCTATTCAAAACTGTAACTGGTAGTGCAAGTGGAGGCTTCGGGCTATTGTTTCTAAGTGTGTGCTTAAATTGACCCTGTCTGTGGTTCTGTACTGACACTCGACGATAGTCTTGGGGATATTGTTCTTTGCAGGAGTAGGAGCCTTGACCGCAGCTTCTCGTTGCACGTATGCTTTTGCTAGGTAGGCGAACAAGCCTTTGTGCTGACAAACTTGTGCTAATGACAGCTGTAGAGATGGAGCTATTCCCGGAAGTCGTGTGTAAGGCATAATTATTCATGGCGAAAGTTCAAACATGCTAATTATGGCCAACTAGAAAAGGTGGTCCCAGATTAACCACAAGCATGATATGCCCCTCAATGGTCTGTTTTTGTCGACGACTGTATGCTGCTTGCTCGGCCTGATTTACTTCGGAAGGTATTTTCCTTGATCCACCTTGCAAGATACGTATCACTATGGCCAAGATTTAATTCAGCCGGGTGTTGCAGCTCTGCGGCCTTCAATTCCTTCACTGGGGTAAGCCCCCCGCGACTACCGGATTGAACCGACTCCGAGCTGAGCAGCTTGCTTACCGAATGGTATAGGTAGCAACTATTTGCTTGAGCACGTCGTATGCAATTCCAATTCTTATCTCACTGCTGCGGGGCCGTAAGCACGTCAAGAATTCTCCGTATTCGCTCGGAAGATTTGGCGTCGCAATAAATATGGTAATACCCCTCTCAACCCGTTCAGCATGTACTACAGAGCTGATTATCAAAGGTAACCATGTTCTGGATCGGTTTGGCCGTGGTATTGTTCTGTATGCCTGTGGCTCTCCCCGTTCAGGCCGACGCAATGAGTGAGTACTCTCCTGAATTATCCTGGGCGGTTGTTTTGATGTTGATATCTGCTCGTACTGCAGACTATGCCTCCGTCGTGTTTGCCGGGTTCACTGCGATCAGTGCTGGGTGGTATTTCATTCGGGGTCGAAAAGCATTCACCGGTCCGCCAGTAACATCGGATGCGACAGGCGAAGAGGTTGATATTCCAAGTGACAGCCTGCCGAAAAAAGAATGACGGAACTTTTCGAGAACGTAGAGTACATGGATAGTAGGGGCTTAGTTGTATCCGGAACCATGTTCCATACCCACTTAAGTAGATACCATATTTTTATATCCGAATGTTATCAATTGTATAAAGATCGAAATGGATATCAATCGAAATGATAGATTGGCGTGCATATGCGGATAATGCATCCCACCCGACCGTTACGGGATGTTTCGGTGTTGGTGATGGTCGAACGGATGTGTGTGTGGGCGTAAGCAGCCCTGGAGAGGAGGGTACGTAGGTCAAAACGTGCGATGCACTTTTCTTGTTTTCACTTCGTCCATGGCCGCAGAATCCAGTGGATGTAGCCAATAGGAAGCTTGAGGCTAGATGATGAAACGATAGGAGGAATTGGTAGCTCTTCGGAGTCTTAATTTCCCGCTAGGTACACCCGCTTCGAAAATCACTGTTGCCACCGCTGATGCATCATCGTTGTTTACACATGCACGACAGTGGGGTTGGCATTCGTTTCCGGCGATGGCTCGTAGTTCGAGGCACAAAGGCAGAGAGCAACTGGCGCCCGTTTTATTTAGCCTGCCCACGCTGCTGCGGGAAGGGCGGGCTAGAGAAGGGTAGTCGATAATAGTAGGCGATAGTTTTCGAACCGAAGATAGTAGACTCGGTCGATGCTGGACTTTTGAGTGAATTTTAGTTGCAAATCTCCAAATCCGTCGCGTCTTCGTCTTCGCAAGCCCTTCTTTTTGTCTTTTGCCTTGCCTCTTCGGCTCTGGCTCTCCGGGTTGCCGGCCGGACGTGTTCGCTGAGAGTTCAGAGAGAGAGATTGCAGAGTCAGGATTCCAAAATTCTCACAAATATCATAATAGCCGCCGCTCTTTGCAATATCAATCTGCAGTTCCGCAATCAATCAACCGTCCTTGCCGTTCTCGTTAGTTGCTCTAACCAACCACTGCCGATCCACCACATCATCGCCCCAGCCTTACATATCCATACTACTTGCCTACTATACCTAACGGCATACTCTCCTTCACTCTCCAAAGCATCCCCTCCGCATTGCTACTAATTCTCGTCGCCTTCACAACGACTACTTCAAAGCCAGCTCGGTGCCATTGTTCAGCGGTATAACAACGTCGGCCCTATTCGTGGAGGATACTATTGCGGCTCAGAGTTTCAATCCATCCATCGCTTGCCATCGCCATCGCATTGTCGCCAGTCACACAGAGTTCAGCACTTCGACAAACTTCCCACAACAATCCACAAGGCAGCCACGACAAATTTAAGATTTTAAGCTTAGATTCCTGCCAAACGCAGGTTCGCTAAGCCCAGTATAAGGCAATGAATGAAGACGACGATCTGTCCCTATTCCTCGAGTCCACTTCGCAAACCGATTCACTGTTTCCTCTTCAAACGCCCTACGGTGATCTCAACGGCGTAACACCCCCACCCGAAGACTTTGAGCATCTCCTCAGAGAGTGCCAGTCTCTGGGTCTTCCAAAGCCGTATAGCCACTCTACGGTGCCCCCGACTCCGCCTAAAACTGAAGCCGTCTCGTCACCAGCTCGATCCTCCCAGTCTGACGGCTCCTCGCCTGCGAAGTTAAACAGATACTCCCCCGAGACGAGTCCTTCATCCCCGGGGAGTGATGCTGTAATGGAAAGTGATATGAACTTTGGCCATCTCGTACGTGCTGTCTTACCCCTCGATGGGAGAAGGTCCGTGCAACTAATGACCTACTTAGACTTCAAACTACCTTTCGCAGGACCCTCTCAATACCCTCTCTACATCCTCAGTACCAAGTGGGGTTGTGCCATTAGTGGCCGACGACGTTCACGAAATTAACGCTATTCTCGATTCCAACGACTTTACGACCGACAACAATCCCTTTTTCGACTTCAATAGTGCCGCCAGCTCACCGAAACCGGCCTCGAACTCTCTACCCTTCAATCAACAACCCCACCAGTTTCAAAGCTCATTCAATAACCCCATGTTCCAGCCTAATCTCTCCCAGCCAGTAAATCCACTTCCAAACATGGAGCGAGGGAGACCCAGGAAAAGACTTAGAGATGAAATGCCGGATGACTTTGTTGGGGATTTTACCATTGATAGTGAGGGAACCTCTCCTACGGTAGACGTAAAGATGGAGTTCCCACCTGCAGCACAGCCTATCAACACAGGTTTTGGCAATCAGCAATCAAATTACACCTTCCAATCCCTAGGCAGCCCACAAGAGTTTAACCCCACCCAGTCATTTCACCCCATGTTTCCAACTCCACTACAATCCCACAGCGCAACGGATTCAAACAGTTCAGAGATATTTCAACTTAAGTACAACTTAGAAGTTGACTTCCCTAAGCACGTTGTGAAGTCACCAAACGGATATAATGTGCCCCAGGTCAAATCTCGGGTGGAGACGCAGATTGCTGTCAGGTTCATATTGTCTCCAGCCCCGGACACCATCACAAGGTTACGGCTCCCGCGTCCTGCGATATCGAAGATTAAATACATTGAGGACAGTCATCCTCAGAACAACCCCGATACGTTGGAGCTTTTGTCGACATTGGTGTGTTCTAGTGCGATGGCGGTTCCTGACCAACTCGAACGAGCGTTGTGCGAGGCGAGGGGAGTCCCTCTTCCGGAATGGGTAACGAAGGTACAAACCGAGAAGCTTGCTTCAGACGAAAATATGGCAGATGCCTCTCGAATGAAGGATGGGAGTCTTTCAGATGGAAGTCAGAGCAGCAAAGAAGGTGGCAGGGAGGAACGGAAGCAGAAAGTTGATTATAACAAGGCAGTGTTTGGGGCGGCCGTCCAGATTTGCGAGCAATGCATGAATAGGGAGAGGAAACGGGCGAGTAGGAAGAAGAATAAGAAACCCGAAGAGGAGGAGCGGTGGGCTCAGGATGAAAGGTTGCGTATCATCGTTTTTAACACAAATCAAGTTCGGCAATTCGAACCATTGTCGACCAATGCAGGTAGTCCGGCTTCAATAGCTGCGGAAACTCAAATGCGGATATGTTGCTACTGTCGTCATCACGGCGAGAAAGAGGGATTTCGGTAAGTACAGCCGATTATCTAATTAATATACTTTCTTTGCTGATGAATTTTAGGGTAATATTCACACTTAAAGACCACACTGGTGCTGTGGTAGCGCAAACGATCAGCAGTACAATCGTAATCACGGATGATCACAAGAATACGGCGGCGGCAGCCTCGTTACATTCTCCGTCATTCCATGTGGATGGCAGTATAACGATGCCTGTGGATCAGACACCTCAAACTCCATCACATTTGGGTCCAGGATTCGCGCAACCCGGTTTCATGGTTCCCCAGATGCAACCATCACAAGAGATGCCGCCTAGTTATTTACAAGAATACCCCATCGGGTCGCGAGCAAACAGCCACACAAACTCCCCATCACCCTCGATGCGAAATTCGTTGAGCCCTGGGGTACATCAATCGAAGAGACGAAAGAGTAGCAAGGTGCCAGCAAATCTTATAATGACTCCGTCGGATCCTTCGCAATTTCACCGGCCGCAATTCGACCATTCGGGTATGTCTTTCCCACCACGAAATTCCGCGGACATTCGGCAACAGTGGATGAATGGCCCTCCTATGACCCCGGTGGCACAGACCCCTATGGAACAGCCAGGGGATGCTTACTTCGGCGACCCGAGCTGGAGACCCGGAGACAACAGCTTCAACTCTCCAATTGCCAGTCAAATCAGTCAGATCCCAAATGTGCAGGGATTGTTTGGTGGACAGAGGACATCTACAGCACCCCCGAAAAACCCGCCGCAACAGCCCCAACAGCAGGGGCCGCTTCCGACCGTTGCCCGTGTGGTACCGTCTGAAGGCCCAGTTCGTGGAGGAATCGAAGTCACCATTTTGGGCCGCGATTTTGTCAATGGATTGACTGTTATGTTTGGCGAAATTCCTGCCACGGATACCTCCTACTTCAGTGACACAACTCTTCTCTGTCGGCTACCGCCCACTTCTAACCCGGGAGGTGTCATCGTTTCTTTGAAGAACATTGACGCAACGAGTCGGGTTGGGAACACACCATATTTCACCTATGTTGACGATGTCGACAAAGAGTTGATGGCTCTTGCGTTGACTGTTGTCGGGCTGAAGATGAAGGGGAAAGGAGAAATGGGTACTTCGAAGCAGATTGCCCTCAGGATTTTGACGGACAACGGCCTCGGCAAGGATTACATCGAAAGGAATCGCGGCGGTGAAATGAGTCACACAGACCTTGAATCGACACTTTTAACATGCCTGGATGTTATTGATATGGACGAAAGTCCGCATCCCGCTTGCTTGGGCCAAAAGAACAAATCCGGACAGACGATGCTTCATCTCGCATGTATGCTTGGAATGCAAAAGTTTGTGGCTGCGCTTCTTGCCCGCGGGGTCCATGTCAATAGTCGCGACAAGAATGGCTATACTCCATTACATTTCGCCGCTCTGTACAAGAAACCTGAAGTTGTTCGACGGCTACTCATGAACCGCGCAGATCCTGGGATCCGCACTAGAGGCGGGGAAACAGCGGCCGATCTCGGAGAGTCGGATCAGATTGTCAGAGCAACAAGAAGTGTTTATCAAATTCATTCTCGGCAGCACAGCAGAAGCAGTTCAGTCTCTTCGGAAGCTCGGTTCGGTAGAAGCCGCTCTGCTAGCTCAATATCACTCGTTGGTACTTTGTCCGCTGCAATGACGAGGGACAGTGTCGACGATTACTATACTTCCCCCAGTGATGAGTATAGTAGTGATGATAATGATAGCCAAGATGGGGTGGCTCAGGCCTGGACATCAAGGAGGGGTAGTATGCAGGATCTACCGTCAGCAGCGAGAAAGGCAGAGCAGACGGTAAAGGATAAACCTATAACAGAAACGATTCCGCCTCTGAACACGGTTGGTAGTCTGGGCTCTCCTCTGTCACCACCAGCAATTATGGCTGCCTGGATGGATGCCTGGCGAGAGCAGTTAACGCAGAGTCTTCAGAACTTGCAACTCAATATGCCTGCGATACCGGCGGCTGTCGATTATCAAACACTATTCCAGAACCACATGGCTAAGTTCCAGAACCCAATGCCCAAATGGAACACCACTAAACCCGAATCCTCGCAACAGCGCGAGGTGGGTCCAGACTACAAATGGTCGGAGCTTTTCAGCCCCCCGCCCCCACCGGCGTATGACGAGTTATACCCCGACGGAAATGAATTCGGTGGTCAGCCACCTGAAAAGATTGTGCCAGCAGAGGATGTACCAGTTCAGACTTCTTCGGTATCAACACTGGTCCGATCAACTTCGCCGGCATCATTGACCGTTGGCCTTCGAGAAATTCATCGACAAATCGCCCGCGGAGACCACATTCTCACCGAAGCCCAGCAGGCTGAATACCGTGCACATATCCGTAAAATGAAGCGGATTCAGAGTGACCGGCGGCTGTATTTCTTCTGGGTATGTCCGATTTCATGTCTTGGGTGTGTTTATTGATACTAACTTGCATGTTTTAGCTTCCGATTTTGATCGTCATCATGGTACTGATGGCATTCAACCACAGCCCACAGGTTTGGGCGGCAGTGAAGCAAGTAGTGAGTTTCGTCAGGCAGACTATTGAAGACCCGCTGGTCGTGAGAGATAGACTGCGGATGGCTTTACCAAGGGCTCTAGCAGTCCCCTGAAATAGCCTGATGCATCTGCACGGTTGTGTTTAGTCTTTAGTGTCAACGAGACTATTACGATTGCGTGTTCCTTTTGTTTTATTTCATATTTTCGGCCATTTTTTCCTTATCTACCTTAATGATGGTCATTAGATTAAAACTCCCTATCATGGGAACTATTTTAGAACTCGGAGAAAGCACCTAATGTAGGTATACCCTTTACATGAAACTGACGACATACAGCGACGACAGCGATTGCAGTGGGAACATGCATTTTGTCTTTGCTTTTTGTTCAAGTTCGGCTACTTTGCATTTTTCTTAAGTTGCTTTTTTTTGTCATAGGAAACGGGAAAGCGAAAAGGGGTGTTTTTACCTGTGGGAGTCTTCACAGGCGGTTTCTTTTACTATACTACTACTACTGTGACTGGACTGGGAGTTCATTTGTGTTTGAGATTGGGTATGGGAATGTATAAGTACCGCTTTAATTATAGGCATGATGACGGATGACTGACGGAGGGATGGATTTCTGTTTTTTTTCTTCAGTTTTGATTCTGTTGGGTGGTTTGAGTACTGTAGCGGAAATGTACTAGGAATAACTTGGTTATTTGCCTATCGTCGTGACTACCCGGCGTCTAAAGTGCAATAAACGACCGGCCGAATCCCGACGGAAAGATACATCGGCCAACAAACATCACTCGGCGGTCATACAACACAACGGGACGATATCGGCTTTCTTGGAATAATATCTATAAAGTCCCCCGTACCCTCGTGTGCCCTAGCTAAAAAGCATTCCCCTCCAACTGCACTCCCCCCAGCCCCATCGGCGCAAACCTTCGCCTCACCTCCCACACAACGTCAGCACTCAAATGCTCCAACTGCGTATCCGAGATTCCCTTCAGCCTCCCGCCCTTCTCCCCGCCACCTAGCCCCCGCCTCCGCCACAACACCTCGTCGTGCACATCCACCGCGAAATCCCGCAGCATCTCGGTAGAGAACTGGGAGACGTGGTGCCGGAAATTCGTGCCGGTCTCCCAAGTCGGGGGCGGGGAGGGGACGAGCTCAAGAAGCGTGGTGTACACGGCAAGGGTCTTAGTGATGGCCTGATGCGTGGACGGAGAGTAGGAGGGGGAGTGCGGTGGCGTAAAGTCGTCGGTGGGAAGCGGCGGAAGCGGGGAGTCGCAGTTGGTTGGTGTGCGCGGGGTGTGCGGTGGGGTCGGGAGGAGGCGGAGTGATAATGGCGGTGGAGACTTTCTTGGTGCTGCGCCTGCGGTAGGGGTGGGAGGCGCAGAGTCATCCGGTAGTAGGATTATTGGCAGCTCCGCGCGGAAGTCGTAGTGGCGGATGCTATCTCCGACTATGTCCTCCGGCCACAGAGGTAGCTCTACGACGGCGAGATTCGAGACCTGCGCCAGATTCAAGCTTGAGAGTTGTGACCATGGGGTGGAGGTGGTGGGGGTGGCAGTGGTGTCCTCGCTGGGAAGGAATGAGGTCCGTTTCGAGGAGCGGTATGCTTTTGTTTTTTGCAGAATCGCCTCGAAGGAGAACTTTACCCATGGCGTGATGTTGATCTCTGAGATTGCGCTGCGACGTTTTGTGTTGGTGGTGGTGGCTGTGGTTGTGGTTGTGGTGGTAGTGTGCCTTCTTTGTTGCTGCGGCGACGGCGGTGGTGGTACAACCCGTCCCGCACTCGTTGCAATCCTGTCCACCAGCTCTCGGTTCGTCTCCGCCACCCGCTCAACAAGTATTCCCAATTTCTCCATCGTCCTTTCAGCCTCCCTTTTCTCCCTCCTTCCTTATCATCAGCACACCACCACCCTCTGGTAGATCGGGGAGGGAGAACACTAACGCTGTTAAAATCGTCAACACGAGCGTCAAAGAGGACCTATGCGTTTGCAATGCCTCTAGAATCCGTCTGATACCCGTTTCCCTGACTGTCCACTTCAGCCGATCCAACATCCCTACTCCTACAACACCGTCCAGCTCCTTCTCCAGCTCTGCAAGGCTCCGAATACACGCTGCAACTGTGAGCACGAGCTGGTCCACAAACACCATCGATCTCCGCTCGTCTTCGTCCTTGCTGCTGTAGTGGTGGGGTGATAACAGGGGTTTTAGCTGTAGTAGAATCCCCGAGAGAGACTGCATTTCCATTACCACGTTCCTGGCAAGATTCGGCGCGTCAAGCATGTTCGCGGTGAACCCGGAGAGTAACGAAGCGATCTTCTCGGCGGCCTTTATCAGCCCGGATATACCGGAGGCTAGGGAGAGCGGGTTCACAATTGCCATGTTCGTCGTTGTGGTGATGGTGTATCTTAGGATACGGGGGAGGGGGGTTGATAAAAGAGAGGGAAGGGTAGGTAAGTGATGGTGGTGGTGGAATTAAAATGGGCGAATATAGGCGCATGATTGGGGAGGTGTGCGCTGACGGTAACAGTGATAGGAAAAAGGAAAAATGAGACATTCGCGCCCTGCACAAGCACACTCAGGCCCTTCCCCCCCCCTTCCCAACTCTCATCTTTCCCACCTGTCGTTGGATTTGCCAATGTCACTCCCCCACTTCACCTGCGAGGGACGTAACGTCCGCCCGCTGTAGAGTAAGCCTGTCTGTTGGTCCTATATATAACACAATAGCAGCGATCATAAACTCATCACTCGAAGCATGTGCTCGATCATAGCATCGTGGAGTTAATCGTTTCTCACCGCCCTATTCACGCATTATTCCACGCGCACGCCCTGCCCTCCACCTGCCATTCTGACATAGCTTGATCCGGTACCTCCGAGCCCCCCGCCAAAACACAGCCACCCACGGACCCTCTTCCCTGCGCCGTCTTATCAGCGAAAATAAGATTCCGTGGCTATCGTCGCAACGGCGGACAATAGCAAGTTGTTCTGGAATGCTGTCCCCCCCGGCAATAGTTGCCAAATTCAAGTTTTCGGTCGGATGTAAGGCACAAGGCACAGAAAAAAACCTACCAGTTAGAACTTTCCCAATCCCCGATCCTCTCGCTCGCTAGAGGCGGGAAACGATTTTAGGTCCGTTCGTTCGCTCCAGTCAAACCCTGGAACCGGGATGATGATGTCACGAGAGCAGGAGGTGAAATAAGACCGTCGTGAAAACTTGCGTTGGTTGGTGATGACGTTGAAAGTGCAAATGAGTGCTCCGGATCTTGAGCTGTGAGAGGAGGGTTATTTTATTATGCCCCGTCTGGCTTATTCTCACAGTAGGAACTGGGGTTTCGTTTTCTGTCACGGTCGATATCCGAAGCGCGCTCCGAATCATAGCCGCACCTGCCGGTGATAGGAAAGCAGAAACGGTGGTGGGCGCATCAACGAGGGAGATTGGGGTGAGGAGCAAGATGGGCGGATGGAAGATTGGATCGGGGGGGAGGGGGAGAGGGGGAGGGGGAGAGGGGGAGAGGGGAAAAGGGATTGATTATATATCATCCACTTTCTTCACGTGTATGTCCCGGAAAAAAGAACTAGCTGTCAAAAATTTGCGTGGCGACCCCTTAACCGTTTCAGTTTCAGTATGCCCATACGGAAGGCCGGTGAGATCTACGAGGCAATAAAAATCCCAACATATATAACACTTCTCCCTTCCCAGGCGGGGAAGCGGGCCAACAGAAATTTGTGCACGCGTTCGGAGGTGGGGGGGGAATGGGTGTGAGTGATATCGTGTGATCTGATGTGTTCATCTTATCATTCCATTACTCATAACATCATAACTACTTTTACACAGTGCTATTAAAGCCCAAGCTCTCCACCCTCCCTAACAAATACATAAGCTGCAAAAAAGTCGCACTCGGCGCTGCTCCCGGGGCCATATGCCCCGTCAAATCCATCTCAACCCACGTAAGCCCACGCTCCGTATGTGTCTTACCAGCCGTCTGACGATTATCAAATGGGACATAAAACACCTCCTCGGGCTTCTTCTGGAACCCCTGCGCGCCACCCCACGTCATATTCTGTATTGCCAGCAGACTCCCATTCGCGATGAGGATGTAATCCAACATTCCGTGGCCGATGATAGTGCGCTGGTTCTTTTCGATGAGTCCCGGAAGGACCGAGAGTGCGGAGGGAGGCGAGGCGTCGCCGAACGGGAATACGTCTGTGGCTGATTGTCTGCATTCCCTCCAGTCTGGGGTGGGAGGCGCGTGGATCGCAGTTTGGACGTCGGTGCGGTTGAAGTAGAGGGTTGCCCCTGCGGGAAGGTATTCGTAGGATCCTGGGAAGCCGAGGACGTCCCAAAGAAGAGGACATTGCGTGTTGATTGAGTAGATGTTGAAGCAGGGGTTTATGCTGAGGAGTTCGGCGCTGCGGGGTGTCAGCGGGGATGTTTTGTAGTACGGGAGGGGGGGAGGTACACATAGACATCCCTCCAAATGTCACACCGCTCGCTGGTGATGACCTGCGGAGGCGTCGGTAGCGGGACGGGCGGGGGGTAGACAAGGTTTTCGTTCAGAAATGCAGCGTAGCCACAGGAATTATGCCGCTCCCGCATATCGGCCATAAAACTCTCGTTCAGCCCGAACAAGGGGGCGAAGTATTCGATGTACGGGTAGGCGGGGATCTGCCGCTGCACCACATCGTAGGAGATGGAGGGGTCGTAGATCATCAGGCCCTTGGGATTAAACAGCGTCGTGTCATTCCTTTTGTACATCGCATCGACCTATTCCATCAGCATACAACAATCCACAGAGGGCGTGGGGTGCGGGGGGAACTCACAATATACGGCACATAATACCCCGCATAGCTCTCACCAGAGACATACGTGCTCCGTCCCTTCATCCCAAACGTCTCCATCCAATTCTCCAAAAACCCCAAGAACTGCGCCGCAAGATCCTCCTCATTCCTAATATTCGGGACGCCCTGCGAAAAACTCGTCCCCACCGGCTGGTCAACATACAGCATATTCGCGAGCTTATTCCACGAATATCTGTTAGGAACGGGTTTGAAGACTCCATTCTGCCACAGGAACGGCCCGTTTTCTTGCAGTAGTCCCTCGAGGGAAGTACACCCCGGCCCGCCATTCAGCCAGATCACCAGCTCGTCTGATGTCGTGTTGCCAGTGGTAGACGGGAAGAACCAGAAGAAGAGTTGTCTGGATTCGGATGCGTTTTTGGATATGGGAAGGAGTCCGGAGTAGGACTCGCCGACATCGAAGTCGACATCTGGGATCGAGGTACCATTGACGTAGAATTCTATCCGCAACTATCAGCTCGGGGATATCTGAAGAAGGGAGAGAAAGTACTAGAGGTATTGTCGTTGAAGTAATTCAGCCTTACATTTTGGCGCTTCTCAATTCTTGGAGCAACTGGATGGCGTGGACGATGTGATAGAAGTTCATCCCTCAGTCGCAGAGCGTCAACAGAATTGTACGCAAGGGCCTGGGGAACAATGGCCACAGCGGTAAGAAACGCAAAGATTTTCAACTCCATACTAATGAGGTAGAGAGAGTGGAATAAACAAGAGCCCATGTCTCAACTCGTGGTTACATCATGACTTTAAGCTTTTTTTGGGCATTGCATTCAGCTCATCACTCGGGCAACGCAAGCGGAGCCTTCTGTGCGGTCTGCAGGTCACACGTGTTTGTATCTACACATGAGACATAACAACACACAATCAAAGACGATCGGGTCTGCGGTTGGCCGACAAAAGCCATTGCAGATGCACAGTTCGGCATATGCTCCGAGGGCTATTTGCCACCCTCGTACTGGCGTACATATGTTCTCAGTTGTGGGCAGGAGGTCTGGCATGGCCTGCTCATCCACGCTCACTCGGCACCAAACACAGCCTCACCTACCTGAGCTAAATGCTAGGAATATTACATTCACCCACTCTCTATATATATCCTCTCGCAAGTGTCTACCCCGTTAAGTTAGTCTATTAACCCTAAACCAGGGAAAAAACCGAAGAAAAACCAAAGGAAATAGACAAAGTGAAAGAAAACACGACTACCTAGGTAACTCTCTGTTATGGCGGAATTCGAGCCAATACTAATGCCAAGGGAGCCAGAATCAGACGCTGAGAAAGCCATTTCCACCACTCTGGGATGGAGGATCACCATACTTTTGGACCCTACCTGACTACTGTATGACGCAGGACCCTGCTCCTTGTTCCCTGTGATAGTACCTCTTCCTTGTTCCGATCCCGTGCTGTGATTCAGCCTACACCCCGAGAGCCTGGTAAAGTAGTTGCTCGATATTCTGAACCATGGGATCTTAGGATCTTGTATAGGAACTGAGCGACATTTCCCCTTGCAAGGATCCGACATGTCTTTGGACAATGAGCCCACAGATAGGATCAAAGATTGGAGAAGTACCCTCTCTGGTACTGTCTACCTCTCCGATGTCCTAAGAAGAATGGATCTTTTAGAGAGTCAAACCTAAGGTAATACTACCTACCACGCTAGAATCACCGCTTGAGGTTATGCTATGGACTTCAATACGGTATCGTCCGCATCAGACGCATCGTCTTCAGCCCCACGTATTTTCTCCACAAAATAACCCTTAATTCTCATATCATCCTATTCCTCTTCCTCCTCTTCCTCCTCGTCTCGCCACAGCCATCGGGCGGTTCCCTGCCCAGCACGCTCGGCAACGCAGCTGCACCGTCTCAATCGACCACTCCCGCCACCCTGCCCTCGTCATCGATCAGAATATTCCTTGCCTCGAAATCGGGATGATGTAAGACAGCCCTCCCATCAACGCCTCCAAACACTCCCTCGGCTCAAAGAGTATGAACTATCTTGGCCAAAGTGTTCCACTGGGAGTCTTGCCATCCACGTGCACTCTTATTCCGTGTTTGGTAGTGTGACTTCTGCTCGCTGATGTAGAACAATATGAAATCTCGTAGCCTCATGCTCGGTATGACAGAGTCAGATGGTATCAATAATGGTTTGTCAGACCCCTCCATCTTCTGCGACAACAAGTAAGCGGATAGCGAGGAAGGTTATCTGTTTGAGGCTCTTATGTTGGTGATTTAATCCACGACGGCTAGTTTATATTCAAAGAGGAGAGAAGCGTAGATATTGTCGAGGCGGACGCCGGGGAGACGTGGATGAAGAGTGTAGGGTATACCGAGGGGGTTTGTGCTTGTGGTGGAGTACGCTAGGATTGGCGCTGGGATAGGGATAGTGGTGTGCGCCGCAAGGTAGGTGAGGGTCACGACCTGTTCCGGAGAATAAGAGTACTTGGTGGGAGAGATGTCTCGGTTTTATAGACGTGATGCGGTTGTATAGCTGCTGAGAAGACGGTTGATGGAAGTGATATTACTGAGGTTGAGAGAGTCGATGAGTAGTGGAATGCGTTGCGAAAACAAAGCGAAGGGTGGGCCTTGAGGAGTTGGTGGTAGAAGTGCTGGACATGGTGATGGGGGTAAAACATATTGCCACGCCACGGATCCCGCCATGGATCATATGATCCTGTTAGTTTGCTAACACTTCCTAGTTTTGACATCTATTCTACCAAGAAGCGGAAAGGGACTAGCTGCGATAGGAATTCGCCATAACAGAATGTTACCTAAGTATATGACAGCAGAAAGAAAAGGCGGAAAGAGATTGATCTATAAAGCTAAAAATATCAGATATGAACGCCCCACTTCCACAAGGCCACCCAATGCTTATTTGTACAGGATATAAGAAAACCACCAGCGCAACTACTTCGTTCATTAGTCTTAACCCCGCATACTGTATGTACTTTTTCCCCTCATTACTTCTTTAGCCACACATGCAATATGTACATTTCGCCGCCCATCATTCCCACCAGTGAATTAGCCGGTAGACGTTGTAAAAGAATCCTCCAGTCTCAACCGTCGAGTACTTGTCCGGGATACGGGGATTCTTGAGTGCTCCCTGTCTACCAGTCGGAACATCTGGGGCGCTCTCCCAGGCCTTCTTCTGCACATTCCAGCGGTGACTACAATGCACTGTTAGTGAATGAAAATGATTCATGGCATTGGACACGGACCCTTCATATTCGGTAACCACCAGTGCCTTATAACCGTACTCCTTGACAAGGATCGGATCAAAATTGTATGGGATTTTGGCCGGAACACCTTCAAAAGTGGTATCACGGAGCGGCCAGATATCCTCGGGGCGGTAGCGATGATAGTTCTTACAATTGAGAACGCCAGGGTTCTTTGGGTCCGTTTCTGCGATTCCGGTGATGTCGATGAACAATCCATTCCGCACATCGATCCACCGAGCGTCGATGATGTTCTGTCCATCTCCCCGCACACGTTGCCAGATCCACGGGTTGACATCCAACAGGTATTCTCGCTCTATCGTGCCATCGTCGGACGTGTATTTATGCCTCGTCAAGTTGTATTTTTTGCCAACCACTTGCAGGGTATCTGCATGCATCTGGACGTCTAGATCCCAATCCCAAGGCAGTAACTACAGCTCCCGTTAGCCCCTATACCGGGCTACACTATAACCCCCGGATTGGGATGGGGGCACGGCTCGTGTACCTTTGCATTCCACCACCAGCCCAGCAACGTTCCGTGTGCAATCCAAGTCTCAATCCCTTCCTTTGCCGTCATCTGAAGCCATGCCCTCACCATATGGTGCAACGTATCTAGTCGTGTATTATAATCGACAACCTTGTCGAAATATCTGCATACATCAATCCGATCAACAATCCCGTTCCGGAAGAGGTCCAGACTGTTGAAAGTGCACATACCGGATGTCGTAGTGTCCTGTCAGATCGCTCCGTCTATATTCCACACATCGTCGCGTCAGTTGACAATGTCCCGAATATTTTTTCGGTCGATATCCAGCATACCCAGGTTCATCTGTAATCGGACATGGCTGTTAGCACATACATAACACAAAAACAATCCGCTGCAGCAACTTGGCGACATCATCGATAACGCCAACAAGGAGCAGGATCCACGCACGAAAGTATTTAGTATCTGGCTTCTTTATCAGAGGGGGCTCAGGTATAGTAGCTGCACCGACCACTGCCACCGCAGTCAATCCGAGTAATATCCAGTTGAACAACATTGTGATGTGATGTGTAGTGGATTCCGGAAGGAATCTAGACGGTGAGGAACGAAATCGCACGAGTCGTGGGTATGCAACGGGGGTGCCCGAACGTGTATGCGTGCAAAGGTGAGAAGCCGGTGAGAAAAGTCGTGAATAGTAAATGAATGTCGCGCGAATGTACTCTTTGACTGTCGTACCAGGAACGTCTATTGAAGGAAAAGGAGGTATACGATGAACGAGCGAATAGAATTAGGTGTAAGGCTGGGCTGTGTAGTGTAGTGGGTGTAGCAGTTAGTGTAGGAGAAGAAGGTGGTCGTGTAGGTAGCAGTCGGCGTTTCCAAGCTCCAACCCCGATCTTGAATAACGACTTATGTTATGTAAACCCCGACAAGGAGCTCGCTGAGATTAGTTCTCGGTTGCTCCACAGTCCGGGGTGCCCTATAAAGCAAGATTCAGGATTCAGGAGAAAAAAGCCGAGACATTAGTGCGATGGGGTTTCTGAATTCGGCAGTAAAGGCTCGTTACATGTTTTGTATATCTTGACCCACAGAGGGTCACCTTGAGCTGACGAGGAGTAAGTGGGAAAACACATGCCAGGGAAAAAAATATGCTAAAATACTGGGCGCTTTTCCCCTTGCAGTACGCCAACCCTTATTTTCAGAGCCAGGGGCCACTTAGCAACCAGTACTCGCCTCCGAATCTCGGAAACCCTCACCAATTCACAAATATCTGCTAAAACGCAGATCAGCAATATTTACAATGCTGGAGGTCATCCGAGACGAGACAACAGGAGATAATGCAGGTGCAGGTACTGCGTCACTACTCCGATGTGACGCCGGTGCGTGCGCGTGTGCATCTGTAACTCTGCTCTTGTGGCGGCGGCGAGTTTTGAGCTTTGAATTCCGCAGCACACAGCATGGAGAGTCCTTGGGTGAAGATAACGATTGGATGGATTGCTCGGATCTCTATATAGTCTTCCGTCTTGGAACTTCATCATCGCCGCGCGTAAAATCGTAAGTCAACTCTTGGCCTCAAGGTTTTGGAGTGACAACAAACCTGGAGTGTGTCTTGAAGTACCTTTCATGGCATTTACGCGTAAAGATACTTGATCGATGGCGCCTGCATTGAGTCGATCGATGACGTTGCGATGTATCACTTTGTACTCCCCAACACGATGCAATCAACTCCAAACCCGCCAAATCCCCATACCTTGCCATTGATTGGGAGGACACCAAGATGTATCGTTCACAGCCACAGAAGGAAGCAGAATGCGAACGCATCGCGTCGGAGGTATTCCATGCAGGAAAATTTGGGGCTTGTCTGCAGTACACACCAACCATGATCAGCATTGTGTAAGCCATCTCCTCCTGGCCATTAATGTAACTGCGCTGACAAGTCTATAGTGAGTGCCTCCATTCTCGAATCAAAGAACACGGATGTCCCATTCCCAACTCAGCCCGTATTACCGTCGAGGTGGATAAACATATTACTCTATGTAATGATGTCCTGACAAAAACGAATCCAATTTGAGGTGCTTGACCCCCGTTAATCGGGCCTCTGTACTCATTATTTGGGCCCTTTTTTGTTATGAATTTCTCGGACGTCAGCTTGCACAACAATTTATGCTGCTGGCTTGCAGCGCATTTGCAAGATCGTGTGAATACCACGATCATACACAACACGATCATCGCGTACTTAAGTAGCTAGAGAATAGAGCTTCGATCTTTCACCCTCTTACAAGCACGTTGATAAACTTTTAGACAAAGCTTATCCCAGCGACCAACTCCACTACCCACATCTGCCTGAGACTTCCTATCGGTCAGAGCTTCCTATCGGCCAAGCTTCCACAAACTCAGAGTTTTCCATCGGCCCAAAGCTTGCCGTGAAAAATGTTACTCCCCCAGAAGCGCGGCTCTCTCAAACGCAGCTCTCTCAAGCGCGGCTCTCTCAAGTAGGCTTTCAATGATAGTATCCATAGTGTGTACAGTTCCAGCGAACTGGCTGAGGTCTATCGACTGCCAGCCGCCGGTGTTCGTTGGAAAGCCTTTCTAGCAGCTCTTTACTCACGTCCCCGGCTATGACCGCCTTCGCATCTAACGCATTTTTACTAAGTAATCTCTCGTGATCGAGATACCGTCCGCCCGCCAAGTGCCATTTATTAACATGCCCTGCCCGTCTCCTAGACCTTGTAACCACCTCAACCCTCTTCCCTACCATACTAGCTACAATTCCATTCTCTCCAGCGTTTCCTTGACCCAAAATATCATCAATACGAACAAAAAGAATCCTCCTCCCCCTCAGAGCCCCCAAAATCCGCCCCGTCCTCACCCATAATTTGAGGACCAGACATATGGAGCTCCTTCAACATATTCTCTGGTCAATGGCCTCCTTTTCCTTGCTCTTGGCCGCGCCTTCTGCAGTAGCACCTTGCTTTTTCTTCTTCTGCCTTGCAGCCGCCCTGGCCGCTTTTTCAGCATCTTTTTGTCTCTCCTCTCTCATGCGCACCACCTCCTCAGCAGTGATCACCCTAGCTTTGGTAAGCTGGTGCCTTGACAGCCACATCTTTGAACCGCAGATCATACAGCATTGCAGCACTCAAATCCTTGTCTGCAGCCCTAACTCTTTGCCGTGTAACATCTTCATGAATGAGCCTAAAGGTAGCTCCGAGGCGCATGAGCGTATGTCGCTTTTCTGGAGTGTTGTTGGACTCACCCTTAAACGCTTGGAACGTCATTGGAGCGCTGGAATGGTGTTGGTGTTTCAAATTACACGCCTGGTGAAAACGATAAAGGTCGAAAAACAAGTGCCAGGGACCGGAAGATCGGGCCGCCGGCCTTTGTCAGGACTCTAAATATAGGCTTTCGGTATCTTTGCCGGTAGGCCTTCCCGTTGCATTGTGGAGGTTCGTATTCAGATATTGCAAACTTTCAATTTGTAGCTGCTAGATGTCAAGATTTACTTTCTACGATAAAGTACCTTTGTTTATCTATGCCGCTTGAAAATGTTGGCTAGGCTAGCTACAAACACTTGAAAATATTGTTTCTCCAATGGACTATTCTTTCGGCTCCAAAAACCGTTACTGTTTCATCGCTATGGATTCGCCCTGTGTCAGACCCCATCTCATTCCCCCATGTCCATCGGTTCTCCCCGGCTATCACGTGCCGCAACCGCGGCAGTTCGGTCAACTCAGAGCTCCAACAGAGCTGTAACTCCGACATCATCACTAACCTTCAACCACAACGCCACGGCATCCATCATCCTCGCCTTTTCTGAGCCGCGCCCTTATGTAATATAGATGTCTGATTCCGTTGGTACCATCCCCCTCGCCCATATCCCTTCCCGTACTCTCTAACCGTAGACATAGACCGAGTCTTTGCCCACGCCCTTCAAACCGTCCGAAAGATACCCCGCAATGGGTCCATGCGGCCGCCACCCGACGCGCGGTTAAAGCTATATGGACTATACAAGCAGAGCATGGAGGGCGACATTGAACGCGTCATGCCACGTCCACCCACTCTCTTACCGCCCGATATCGTCATCGCAAACGACGACCAGCTGCGCGCCGAGGTCGAGAAATGGGATGCATGGTATGCGCAGCGGGGGCTGACGAAGACGGAGGCGAAGCGTCGGTACATCACGACGCTGATCGAGGTAGCCCTGTCCCTGCCTTCCCTTATCAGTGATGACGACCGCTGATGGGGGATAGACAATGCACCGGACCTCATCCAATACGGTGGAAGCCCGCGAATTGATCGCAGAGCTGGAGTTCGTGTGGGATCAGATCCGCAGCAATGTTCCGTCTACGCATTCGCAAGCGCCGAGAGCCGAGGACGACGACGAGGAGGAAGATAACCTGGGGTTCATATCCCCGAACCCATACGATGACAACGGCGGCGATAACGATCATGATGACGCTAGCGAGCGTAACCGAGTCTGGCGCGGACGTGTCGAGAATGCGCTATCACGAGTGATGACGGAGGTGGCGGCGCTGCGGGAGCAGCTCGAGAAGCGGCGTGAGGAACGGCGGCAGCAGCGTGCAAAGCGTGTGTGGGTGTGGCTGGCGTGGTGTGTCTGGGCTGTTGCCCGCCATCTGGTCATCGAGGTTATCTTCTGGGGTATCGTCATCTTGTGGATGCGGAAGCGCGGCGACAAGAGGGCGGAGGAGGCGTTGAGGGTCGTGGGAAGGTTTGTGAAGGAGAACTTGAGGCTGAGGAGGAAGAGAGTGGCACGGTAAGCTATGGGTATACGATGTAGCGTTGTACAATGTAGAAGTAGTAATGCGCCGTGTTTGTGGTTAGAGATTAGAACTGAAGACCTAACATTCCATTTACCCCTTCGTGACGCCCCACCTTTCTAAAAACACATCTGTTAGAAGAAGCAATAACATGTCCTAGGATTCCCCACGTAAGGCAAGTATTGATTAAGATTGGGTAATACTGATTAAAATTAAGTAATATTGGCATCAACAAGACATCGACTGCTTCAATATGTCGAGTGCTATAACATGATTGCGAAATGATCGCACGCGCGCGCCATAAACAAACACAATTTGTGACACCCGTGTGAAGCCGCTGCCTACTAGGCGGCCCTGGATATTTCAGGTATCAGTGAAACAAATAGCCGTCTGACACACTGAAGGGGATGGGGGTGATTGAGGAGAGGAAGTGATGGTGGTGGAGTTAGCATCACTATCTCTCACCACTTCATCGTTAATTACTACCCTATATACAAAAATTCTACATACACTCGGGGTATCATTCTATCCATCCCATCTAAAGTTTCGAATCGAAATCCCCCAGTCTAAACGACGGCATGAGCTGAGATCTGGGCTCGGGCTCATACTCCATCATATCCGGCGGCGGGCCAACATTCGCCTTATTATGGTCAACTACTACATATACGATCTTTCCATCCGGGCTTTTGATCTCGCCTCTGATCAACGCCATTGTTCGCCCCGCCTGGACCACAGTTGAGTCAATGATCACCGGCGTGCCTTCGGGACAGTCGCGGATGTAGGTTATCGAACTTGCCGTATTAGCAGGGGATGCGAGGAAGTGAAGGGGGAGTTACAGAGAGCGTGTTACGCCGCCTAAGAAGCTGCGGGTGTGGGTGTTAGGAGAGTACGAGAGGCGGAAACGGCGGTTAGACGCACACCCAGTACTTATGATTTGCAAGGGGGCCGAGAGCGGACATGGTACACACTGGACTTCGTTAGCTATTACTCGCGGGAGGACGCACGAGTTGTGGGAACATACTGTCAAGCAGCACCGCCGCTCCTCCTCCATGTAACGACACTGTGGGCCCAATCAGCTGACGAGAGTCTTTGCCTTCCATTGCGCAGGACGGTTGGCATACAGTTAAGATTGCAAAGATACCTCGGGATAGTGAGCGACCACACGGAACGACCCTCAGGCCTCGCATCAATAAGCTTCAAATCCCTCATCATCCGATAATCAACCAAGTCCGGCAGTCCCCGCGCTTCGGCCACGGCGAAATACCAGTCCCAGATGTGCTGCACCTTCGCCATCGCGTCTGGGTCTGGGTTGGGTGTGTACGGCTGCAAGCTACTCATCGTGACGTGGTGTTGAGAATGGTGTTGAGAATGGAGGCGAAAGTGGAAATCCGGGGTAAATGATTAGAATCTGGAGGATATAGATAATACGGAGATTTCCGTGCCGAAGAACCGAGGCATAGGTTCCGTTGGTGACATCTGTGATGGTCGTACAAAGCTCAAAAATTGGAAGTTGCTACAATTTGAGTCGAATATATACTTCAGCATATTATGTAGTACAGGTGGTTGCCTGAGCATTGATAGGATGAGCCCGGAAGAGTAGATCTAATTCACCTGATATCTAGTTACCTGTAGAGTGGTTGCAGATCATGAAGACACTCGAGTGCAGAAAGCTCTGCTCTAGTTGACGTGACGACGATCTCGGGACCTGGAACCAGGTCATCGGGGTTCTCCAGCTAATTATATTAGTGGGCTCCCCACGTGTATATTCTGTTGGTAGACACTGTTTCGAAGTCCAGTCCAAATGCAGCGAGCAGTCATTTGATGCGGCACTTGAACAGCAATGTATATAATCCCTCCACGTAAGTAATACCTCCATGTCACTGCAAAAGCCGAATATCAAAGAAATTGAATCATATCATTGGTAGGAGCCTCGAGCGAACACCAAATTGAGGATTTTTTAAAAAGAAAACCACACAATTGTACCCACACTCTCTAACGGAGAGTGGAGCGGAAAAATCTCACTATTTGCCGCGCAACTGCTGTAGATCGACAGTCGTGTTGTTGATTGGGCAGGTCAAATCTGCGAGAATTCTTAAAACTGGATTTTGGATTCGCTCGGAGCCCACACTCTCGTTTGCGATGGTTGATGTGTACCCCACATTCTGTACGACCCTCTGCTGCATGCAGTCTATATTTTGTGGCGGCCGGGGGCACTGCGGCCGGTGTTCTGGAAGGGGGCAAAGCTTGTAATCGCTCAGGAACATATAAGTTGACGGTTGGTCCGAATCCTTGGGCGAGGGAGTTGGCATTGAATCTCAACTACGGTGACGGAGCCCTTCCGGTGTATTCCCTTCCGGATCCAATCACGCGGGGTGCGATTGTTTGTTCCTTCCTTTCACGATACCACCCACCTGCATCTGCATTCGAATCCAGTAGCGGCAGCAGCAGTACGGAGATTCAATCGCTAAAGTTCGAATCTGAGTGCCGGCTCATTAGTCCATTTCTTTTTCGTCCGGGGACGCAGCACGCGACTCACTGCATGTCGACGAGACACCTATAAGGAACGCCCGTCCATCTCCGAGGAACTCCCGAATATCCAATAGTAAATTTAGTAATAGGATATGTCGGGTGTAGAGTACGGTTTCCGGAGATGCCATATCGACTCTGTAATACTCGGCACATACGGCCGATTGTATGTTTGGGGAGCCTGGACTAGTGGCGGGGTCTCAGAACCCCACGTTCGAATTGTCGGTTCTTCCAGACTAGATGCCGAGGGCTAAGATGACCAATGTAGGAAGAAGGATCCATGGGGCTGCTGAGCGGGGGAAGCCCTATCCGTAAGCTCGTAACCAGCTCGTGGTGGTGGTGGTGGTGGTGGTGGTGGTACTGTATTGTATGATTGTGCTGAAGACGTCGGCGAACACTCGTTTCGTTAGTCTGACTCTTTCCCCGGAGGAGACACAAATTTTTTGGCGCCATCCCTTGGAATTTATCTGAGTACCTAATGCATTTGGCACATCCCTTGGACTGGTTGATTGGAAAATAGAGGAAGATCGTGCAGATATATGCACCCGAATTCACCCGTCGATGAAGTCAGACGCATTGGCCGGGAACTTTTTATTGGAATTTTTTCTCGGTCATGTGCTACACCACTCACACTCACCAGCGAGCGGCCGAAGAACCGGGCGAGAAGTTCCATGAGCTGAGGGTCGAATAGAGAGCCGGTAATCGGAATGGCATTCACAGTTCTCGGCGAGGAGGTGGAAGGTATATTTTCCTTATCGATGGGTTATACGGCATTGGCCGTGTATTGCTTAGGGCGGCCACTGGGAGGGCGGGTGCGGTGTACAGAGTTACACGAGGTGGCAGCATTCCCGTTGCCTTCTGCTTGCCTGTGCGCTTTAACATCCGAAATGGTTGGAGGGCGAGGCAAGCGTGGGGTAAGTGTCTGTGCACAATGAACCCTGACGCGTAGAATCTGCCTGTCTTGAAACGGCGTCTTTCTGAGTGGTGCTTTGTTTGGCGAGAGAGGGGCAAAAGCAAACCAAGCAAGCACGCCGTACCCTCGCTGTACAACCATTTGAGATCAGATCCGCATGAAAAATAAAGTGATTCTGGGACCCGCCAGCACCCACCACCACACACACACGCAATATATCCATCCCCACCGGCCTTTTCCGCGCTGTTCGTGCCCTGATATCTTCCTCCACCACCCCACCATCACATCTCCACCGGCACCAGTTTGCTCCTCAAGTCGACCGTTGGACCTTTGTTCTGGAGGTATAAAGTTTGTTTGAGCCCCCCTCCGTCTCTTTTACAACCTTTTGCACCCTCTCTCCAAAAATCCAGCTGTGTCGTCCCTGTACAGTCATTAATCGATTGGGCCCTCTTCGGTTAATAAATAAGGTATGCACCGGAAACTTGGATTGCTTAGGATTCACTGCTTGGGACCTGGCATCATTCTCCTTCACCCGCCTCCCCTCTCCTCATCCCAACTTCCCCGCCCACTGCCGGACTGCATATCCGTAACGCCGAGTCTGCAATGCTGCTGTAGTTCGCTATAGTCTGTTGCACTGGCGATTTGTCGCTACATACCCTTATCGGTGGCTCCAACTGCGCAGTTGCTAATTGCTTGACGTTATCGCAGCAACCGTTAACCCCGCTACTACCACACCTCGACGCACCCGTCGCTCCTCTGCCCCTCCACATTGCGGGGTCTAAGAAAAATTACTATACGAATTCATTTACGGGAGCCCCGACACGTGCCATAGCTTTGGCAGCGTGCCCCGCGATAATAACTTCCCGAGAAGCCTAAACTACGTTCACTCCCAAGCCTAAGTAGCTGTCGTCTCAGTTTCCGAGAATTTGAACTCTGGTCTTCCGTACTTCTCCGCCGGTGTCCTCCCTCATTTATACTTGTTTCTCCTACTTTGCTCAGGAAATCCTACTCTTCCAATTACCAGCCGTGCATCAAGTGAGTGACTGCTTCCACTGTACAAACAAACAACTGGTGTATCGTCGAGAGGGCGGGGATCCACGCCATTGAACGTTATATTCGACATAGGACAGCTCATTGACAGTTTCTAATTTACAGGCGGCGGAAGAAGTCGACAGGAGGGGCAGTAGCCACAGCTTCGCAACCATCACATATTCCAGTTCCGCGAGTGACCGGCGATTGGATCCCACTTCAAAAGACAAAGAAAGTCTCCATCCACATTCCCAATCGGTCCCTAGATACAAATGGACCCGATTTACGACTTCGAAACTGAACAACTAGAAGAAATTACAAATGTCTTTAATTACCAGGAGACTCCTGAGAACAAATCATGGGCAGGCACTTTACCGCTGAAGCAGGGTCTGTATGATCCGGAGCTAGAGAAGGATGCTTGCGGTGTAGGCTTCGCAGCGTGAGCTTCCTACAATTCAATTTCTGGTTTATATGGGAACTGACATGAAAAATAGGAATATCAAAGGTATAGCGAGCCACAAGATCCTGAGCGATGCACGAAGTCTACTGTGCAACATGACCCATCGAGGCGCCGTGGGTTCCGATGCTCGCGACGGTGACGGCGCCGGAGTTATGACGTCAATCCCCCACAAATTCTTCGTCAAAGAATTGCGAGGGCAGACAGGGATTAGGCTGCCCCCACAGGGTCAATACGCTGTCGGGAATTTATTTTTTAAACCTGACGAAGAAACACTCAAGGAACGCAAACTGAAATTTGAAGAAATTGCCGACTCTTTGGGCCTACGAGTTCTTCACTGGCGAGATGTACCACACGACAGCTCGCTTCTGGGGCCTGCGGCGTTGTCGCGAGAGCCTAAGATTCTCCAGCCTTTTGTGGTTTTGAGATCTCGATACGGCGATGGAAACGAGCCCGCCTCGACAGACCCCGAGACCTTTGACGAAAAGAACTTCGAAAAACAGTTATACATCCTACGGAAAGTCAGCACGCGAGAGATTGGCTTGTCCAATTGGTACTACATTTGTTCCCTCTCGAATAAGAACATTGTGTACAAAGGACAGTTGGCTCCGGTACAAGTTTACACCTACTACCATGACCTGGTGAATGTTGATTTCGAGGTGTACTTTGCCCTGGTCCATTCTCGCTTCTCAACAAACACATTCCCCAGTTGGGATCGTGCTCAGCCGTTGCGATTGGCTGCTCACAATGGCAAGGATCCCAGGTCGTGTACTATACCGGCGGACAATTGCTAACACTGCGATAGGTGAAATAAATACACTGCGTGGTAACAAGAATTGGATGAGGGCACGTGAGGGTGTCATGGAGTCTACATTCTTTGGCGAAGAGCTAGAGAGACTATACCCAATTATTGAAGACGGAGGTTCTGATTCTGCCGCTTTTGACAACGTGCTGGAGCTCCTCGTTATCAACGGTGTAATGTCCCTACCAGAAGCCATCATGATGATGGTTCCCGAAGCATGGCAAGATAACGCCGATCTGGACCCTAAGAAGGCCGCGTTTTACGAGTGGGCCGCATGCTTGATGGAACCATGGGATGGTCCCGCACTTTTCACATTCGCAGACGGACGTTACTGTGGTGCCAACCTGGACCGAAACGGTCTAAGACCATGTAGATTCTACGTGACCGACGATGATCGTATTATTTGCGCGTCCGAGGTTGGGGCTATCTTGATACCGTCTGAGAAGATCGTTCAGAAGGGCAGACTCCAGCCCGGTCGAATGCTCCTGGTTGATACGGTGGAGGGGCGTATTGTCGATGACAGAGAGCTGAAGTCGCAGGTTTCGTCTCGTTTCGATTTTAGATCGTGGGCGGACGATCAGTTGCTCACTTTGGATAAAATTCAAGTAGAGTTGAAGAGTAGTGGTGTGACCATTGATGCCCCTCTCGATGATGCCCGACTGCAAAGCGATAACCGTTTGCTTGCCTTTGGATATTCTTATGAACAGGTAACCCTGCTGCTAGGTCCTATGGTAAGCCACAAATCCTGAAGTCTACGCCCAGGCAAACGATAAAAAAAACAGCATTTAATGAACCTCTATTGTATAGGCAGCGGATTCGAAGGAAGCCCTTGGTTCCATGGGTAACGATGGCCCCCTGGCATGCCTCGCAAACCAACCACGTCTTTTGTACGACTATTTCAGGCAACTTTTCGCCCAAGTCACCAACCCGCCAATTGATCCTATCCGTGAGGCCATAGTCATGTCCTTGGAATGTTATGTCGGGCCCCAGGGCAACCTATTAGAAATTAACCCTTCTCAATGCCACCGCTTACTCATCCCCTCACCAGTCCTCTCTCTAGAGGAATTCAATGCAATGAACCGAATTCAGGAGGTCCACAAATCGTGGAGTGTTCAAAAGATTGACATCACTTTCCCCAAATCACACGGTATTGCAGGGTACACCAATGCTCTAGACTCCATTTGCACTCAAGCCAGCGAGGCCCTCGAACAGGAAGCTAAAATTATCATTCTATCTGACCGCAATACCTCTGCCGACCGCGTTCCCGTATCCGCTCTTGTTGCCTGCGGAGCAGTCCATCATCATCTTGTTCGCAACAGACTCCGTTCAAAGGTTGCAATTGTCGTAGAGACTGCGGAGGCTCGGGAGGTTCATCATCTGTGTGTTCTCGTGGGCTATGGTGCTGATGCCGTCTGTCCTTACCTTGCCTTGGAATGCATCTTAAAGATGAACCGAGAAAGATTGATTCGGGGGGGCCTTACAAACCAGAAGATCGTTGAGAACTATCAGCATTCGTGTGACGGAGGTATCTTGAAGGTTATGAGCAAGATGGGCATCTCCACGCTGCAGAGTTACAAAGGCGCTCAGATTTTCGAAGCGCTTGGTGTCGACGATTCTGTTGTGGATCGATGTTTCGCTGGGACAGCGTGTCGTATCAAGGGTATCACATTCGACTACATCGCCGAGGACGCCTTCGCCTTCCACGAACGGGGATATCCATCGCGAGAGATTATCTCAGTCCCTGGACTTCCCGAAACTGGGGAGTACCACTGGCGTGATGGTGGTGAGGCCCACATTAACGACCCTGTTAGTATTGCCAACATTCAAGATGCCGTTCGGTCAAAGAACGACAAGTCCTATGAAGCATACTCTTTGTCTGCATATGAACAGATCAAGAAATGTACACTCCGAGGTGTGCTAGATTTTGACTACAAATCGTCGAGAGAGATCCACATCGACGAGGTCGAACCTTGGACGGAGATCGTTCGCCGCTTCTGTACCGGAGCCATGTCTTACGGATCCATTTCCATGGAATCTCACTCTACTTTGGCAATTGCTATGAACAGATTAGGCGGAAAATCCAACACGGGTGAAGGTGGAGAAGATCCCGAGAGAAGTCGCATCATGGAGAATGGAGATGCCATGAGATCCGCCATCAAGCAGGTTGCATCTGGACGCTTTGGTGTCACATCCAACTACCTTGCCGACGCCGACCAACTTCAAATTAAGATGGCACAAGGTGCGAAGCCTGGTGAAGGAGGAGAACTCCCCGGGCACAAGGTTTCGCAGTCTATTGCGAAAACACGTCATTCTACGCCCGGTGTCGGTCTCATTTCACCTCCCCCCCATCATGATATCTACTCAATTGAAGACTTGAAGCAGCTCATCTACGACCTCAAGTGCTCAAATCCCCGTGCGCGAGTTTCCGTCAAACTTGTGTCTGAGACTGGTGTCGGTATCGTCGCATCTGGTGTCGCAAAGGCTAAGGCGGATCATATCTTGATCTCTGGCCACGACGGTGGAACTGGTGCTTCGCGATGGACTGGTATCAAGTACGCCGGTGTACCTTGGGAGCTTGGTCTTGCCGAGACTCATCAGACCTTGGTTCTCAATGATCTGCGTGGACGTGTCGTCGTCGAAACTGACGGTCAGCTGAGAACGGGGCGTGATGTCGCGATTGCTTGCTTGCTAGGTGCCGAAGAATATGGTTTCGCCACCACTCCTTTGATCGCCATGGGATGTATTATGATGAGAAAGTGCCATTTGAACACCTGCCCTGTTGGTATCGCCACCCAGGACCCAGAGCTCCGCAAGAAATTTACAGGTACACCTGAGCAAGTGATCAACTTCTTCTACTATGTCGCCAATGAGCTCCGTTCAATTATGGCCAAATTGGGTTTCCGCACTATCAACGAGATGGTTGGACACTCGGAGAAGCTTTTCGTTCGCAAGGATCTGTTGACTGAGAAGACCAAGAACCTTGATCTCAGCCGTATCCTCACGCCTGCACACACGCTCCGTCCTGGTGTTGCTACTTTCAACGTTAGGAAGCAAGATCATCGTCTCCATGTCAGGTTGGACAATAAACTCATCGAAGAAGCCGAAGACACGATCGCCAAAGGCATTCCTAGCCGTATTGATGCTGAAATTGTGAACACCGACCGCGCGCTTGGTGCCACGCTCTCCTACAAGATCAGCAAAGCGAAGGGAGAGAATGGGCTAGCAGAAGACTCTGTTCATGTCAGTCTGACAGGTTCCGCCGGGCAGTCATTCGGTGCTTTCCTTGCACCCGGTGTCACGCTGGAACTTGAGGGTGACGCCAACGACTATGTCGGAAAGGGTCTCTCTGGTGGCCGCATCGCCATTTATCCTCCCCGGAACGCTACTTACCAGGCCGAAGAGAACATCATCGTTGGTAACGTCTGTCTCTATGGTGCAACTTCCGGTTCGGCATACTTCAATGGTATTGCTGCCGAGCGTTTTGCTGTCAGGAACTCTGGTGCTATTGCTGTTGTCGAAGGTGTTGGTGATCACGGCTGCGAGTACATGACAGGAGGTCGTGTGGTCATTCTTGGAGAAACTGGTCGCAACTTTGGTGCTGGTATGTCGGGAGGTATTGCATATGTTCTCGACTTCAAGCAAAACTTCCCCGGCAAAGTTAACATGGAGATGGTTGAGCTCTCTGGTCTTTCCGATCCCCTTGAGATTGCTTGGGTGCGTGGGCTCATTGAGGACCACTACCATTATACTGGCTCCGAGATTGCGAAGAGAGTTCTCCTGGACTTCAGAAGAGCCCTCACACGATTTGTCAAGGTTCTCCCGACCGATTACAAGCGAATCCTTGAGGCTGAGGCCGCGAAGGCTGCGCAAGCCAGAGGTTTCCCCCATGCGATGCCGGAGCACGAGACTCAAAGCGTTGACACCGAGAAGACGGAGCACAAGCATGAAGCCAGCATGACCGACTTGGAAGACAGTATCCCGGATACCAAAGCACAGAAAAAGAAGTCCACCTTGGTTCTCAACAAGACAAAGGGATTCATGCTCTACGACCGCAAGACCGAGAAGTACAGGAACCCCAAGTCTCGTACCAAGGATTGGCAAGAGCTCTCTCGGAGACTAGACGTCGATGAGCTCAAGTACCAGTCGGCTCGTTGCATGGATTGTGGTGTTCCATTCTGTCAGAGTGACACTGGTTGCCCCATCTCCAATGTCATCCCCAAATGGAACACATTGGTCTTCCAGAACAAGTGGAAGGACGCTTTGTTCGCTCTTCTTGCTACAAACGACTTCCCCGAAGTTACTGGTCGAGTCTGTCCCGCTCCCTGCGAGGGTTCTTGCGTCCTTGGCATCAATGAAGACCCAGTCGGTATCAAGAGCATAGAGTGTGCTATTATTGACCGCGGTTTCGAAGAAGGCTGGGTCGTTGCAAAACCTCCAAAGAGCCGAACTGGAAAGAAGATCGCTATCATCGGCTCTGGACCTGCAGGAATGGCTGCCGCAAATCAGTTGAACAAGGCCGGCCACAGCGTTACCGTCTATGAGCGTCACGATCGTGTTGGTGGTCTTATGATGTACGGTATTCCCAACATGAAGCTCGACAAGGGTGTCCTTCAACGCCGTATCGACCTCATGACTGCGGAAGGCATTGTTTTCAAGACCAACACGCATGTTGGAGAAGACATCCAGCTGTCCGCTCTCAGGGAAGAGAATGACGCGGTTATCGTCGCCACTGGAGCAACCGTTCCGCGCAACCTTCCTATCCCAGGTCGTGAACTCAAGGGCATCGACTTCGCCATGACTTTCCTTCACGCCAACACTAAGGACCTTCTTGACTCCAACCTCCAGGATGGGAAGTACATCTCCGCCAAAGACAAGGATGTTATTGTCATCGGTGGTGGCGATACCGGAAACGACTGTATCGGTACTGCGGTTCGCCATGGAGCCAAATCTGTGGTCAACTTCGAGCTTTTGCCTCAACCTCCTTCTGAGCGTGCCCGTGACAACCCTTGGCCGCAGTGGCCTAAGATTTTCCGTGTTGACTATGGTCACTCTGAGGTTCAGGCTAAGTACGGTCGTGATCCGCGCGAATACTGCGTCATGAGCAAGGAGTTTGTTAGCGACGGTAATGGAAACGTCAAGGGTATCAACACTGTCCGCGTTGAATGGCAACGAAGCCAACGCGGCGGTTGGGACATGAAGCAAGTTGAAGGCTCTGAGCAATTCTTCCCTGCCGATATGGTATTGCTTTCCATGGGTTTCTTGGGTCCTGAGGACAAGGCTTTGGGCGATCTTGACCGTGATCCACGCTCAAATGTCAAGACTGCAGCTGGACAATATGCGACTTCTGAACCTGGCATCTTTGCTGCGGGAGATTGTAGAAGAGGACAGAGTTTGATTGTTTGGTGAGTAGCCTTATCTTATATATCAACAGGTCTTTGCTAATATACAATTAGGGGAATTAATGAGGGTCGCCAATGTGCTCGTGAGGTCGACCAGTACCTCATGCAGTCCACTAGATTACCTGTTACGGGGGGGATTGTGAACCGCTCCACCCGTCCTGTCGAGCTCCTAGGCCGTGCCGATCGCGCCCCGCTTCAACAGATTGCAGTTGCAGCGTCCTCTTAGTTTATTTGTTGTATGAGTTTGGTTGGGACTGATTCTCTTGTGCTTTTTCTTCTTGTATCTGGATTACTACCCGGAGCGAACTTTGGAAGGCAGGTGTTTGCTTCTGTTTATGACTACGGCTTATTTTATCAATGGGAAAAGTATTGAGGAGTGGGTAATTGGGATTGGGATTGGAGGTTCTATCTTATATCTTGGGAGAGGGGTTTGTCTTGGGGTCTTGAGGGGGTTTTCGTTGGTGTGGGCGGGTGGGTTTTTTCTTTTGCTTATACTGGATGTCTGGATGATTGTCATGGGCTCATGGGTGAAGGGTTTTTTTACTTTCCGCTTTTGCGTTTATTTGTTTATTGTTTGTATTATATACAGCTTTGTGGATCGTACATATTGATTGGGCTGGTCATTCGGTGTCTTTTACTGTGAACTTGGTTTTTCTTATGAGATTGTTGAACGAATAAGGCTGCGAGAAGACTGCAGCACATATCTAGTGTGTAAAATAACCTATCGAATGGGCCTGGTACGGAGAATAGAGCGGAGAGAGTGGGTGACGCCTCTTTTCTGGCTTGCTTCATGGCCTCTACCAAGCGGCAGTGTTGAGTTGATAGGATTTGAATTGCTACTGCTTCACACTGATCATGGCTCTCGGTACGCCCCGTACTAATAAATTCGGTACCGTATTTGTGTAGCCGACCAGGCGGTCATGTCGAAAGGCCTAGCCTGCCTACTACAGTCCACTAGTCCACTAGCTATTTATATGCATTTCCATCAAGGTTGACCTAGCCGAAAGTGAGATAAAGAGCTCTGTAGCCGTGTTCACGACTTGTCCCAAAACGCGACTGTTCGAAAACTGTACCTCAACGTCCGGTTCATCATCCAGCAATATGGACAGACGCTGGAAGTTTAGTAAAAAAAAAAACTCGATTTTATGCACATGTAAAGTAGGTATCTCTAAAATTTCCAGAACCTCACAGGAATTATCACGTAATAATTTACAACACCACATCAACTCGTCTTCCCCTCCAGCCCGCCCACAACCTCCTCCACATCCGCCGTCCTCAACCCCAGCTGGCTCACATCCCACCCACTCCCTTCCAGATACCGTCTAAACTCCCGATCCTCCTTCTGGATAGTATCCTGGCCGATGTGGGGCAGCAACATGGCCAGGCCCGCCGAAAGCACGCACAGACAGCTACTCACCCAGAACGGCGCCTGGTTCCCCCTGGTCGTTTCGCTTCCGCCCGCGTTCCGGATGATGATGGGGAATACGTACGTGCCGACGAAGGCGCCGACCTTCCCGGTTGCGGCGGCGATGCCGTAGTACTGGCCGCGGATCGGGGTGGCGCAGGTCTTGGAGGCGATGACGCCGACGTTGTCGCCGGCGCCCAGCTCGCCGAAGGTTAGGAATAGGCCGTAGATCACGACGAAGGCGGCGATGTGGTTTGCGGTTGCGAGGGTGCCGTAGAAGCCGGTCATGAGGAAGCCGGAGATGGCTTGCAGGACCAGGCCGAGGATTAGGCAGTAGCGTGGCCCGATCCAGTCGCTGGCGAAGCAGCCGAGGAAGCTTCCCGGGATGTAGAAGAGGTTTAGGACTACGTTCCAGCCGAAGGCGGTGATCATGTTGTCGGAGCCGGCGACTTGGCTGAGGATTGTGGCGGAGTAGATGCCCGCGGAGTAGACGGAGAACTGTGGGCTGTTAGAGAGGCGGGGAGGGGGGGAAGGGGGGAAGAGACGTCGTAGATAAACCAGATCAGGGATACGAGGGTGAGGCGCCACCAGTAGTATTTTATCACCAGCCAGTAGGGCGTGCGCGTGTTTGCCATGCTGTTCTTTTTGGTCTGTTCTGGCTCTTGGAGACGTAGTCGGAGGAAGAACAGGGCAAAGGGAGGGATGACGCCGAGGCCGAGGGAGATGCGCCACTGGCTATCGTTAGCAATGAGGGAGGGGAATTGGGAGGGGAGGACAAACATTGGTCATCAAATCCCGCCGGTCAGTTCCTAGAATCCACATCCAAACCAATGGAACAAACGCGGCCACCACAAAGCCAACGTCAATTGAAAAGTTGGTAAACAGTATAAACCACCGGTTCCTGGTCCCCGACTTCACCTCGCCCGTTGCTTCTGCGGCTGCAACACTTCCAGCCGGGTACTCCCCGCCAATGCCTATTCCGAGGAAGAAACGACAGGCCACCTTACATCGCAGAAGCCCCCCAGTGTTAGCAAATCAGCCTGCGTGGCTAGGGGAGGACCACGAAGATACATACCAACATCGTAAACAACCCCTCCACGCTCCCGCCCGCGCCATAACTTCCCGTACACAGCGCCGCCATAACAATCAAGATTGCCGCGCTCACCGTCATCGCAAGTTTCCGCGTGTACCGATCCGCCATGTACCCAAACACGAGCTGCCCGATCACCGTGCCCGCAAACGCAATCGACGAGACATTCGACTGTGCCCGCGAGCCCTTGTACTCGTTCGGGTAGATCTTTGCGAGCATGGCGCTGACCTGCCCGATAACGCCGTTGAGGTAGCCGTCCGAGTACAGTCCCGCGCCGCACGCAAACACGGGCCATACGCGCTGCCATTTCGTTTTCTCGGGAGGAGCTACCGCGGCGGTTGTGGGTTCTTCGCGATCGTCGGCGTCTAGCGTGCTTGCTATCGAGAGGCGGAAAGGGTTTGCTGATACCATCGCTGCGGTTTTGCCGTGGGTGACGACGTTTGCTTACAGGAGGGGTTGTGATATATAAAGTCCTGGTTGCGATATGTGTCTATCTCTTCCTGTGTTCATTTGTACTCGCACGGGTAGACGACATCGGGAGTGTGTTGAGCGCAGTACCCTTCGCAGTAGCACTCTGGAATGGGGTTTTCACGTCAGCTCCGTCCACAGCCAATAAACGACCCTCCCTTGCACTCCTGATTTCGCCTTCCTTCCCTATGTGAGTACCTCGTGTGGGCAGGCAGGTCTGTCGTTCGTCGCCCGCTGTAATGTGGCGGAGAGATAGAGTGGAGGGGCATGGGTCATATCCGGTTGTGCCACTGCATCGGACTTGTCTCCAAAATCGCGAGAACCTGCGCGGAAGGACGCCCAGATGACCTCACGGCGAGATTAAAGTTAAGCTTCTCAGCGGCGCCGACCGTATCTGGCAGGTGCCGATCTGGGCAGGGTTGTGCCTTGTCGGTGGCGGAGGGACGCGTGCCAGAGATAGCCGCTCTGGATTTTGACCGCGGTGGTGGATGAGGCATTCGGAGACATGTGAATCTACTCAACGTCAGTCGGCAACTCTTTCGAGGCTGAGCACTTCCCGTTGTAGGTATTCCAATAGATCTATGTAGAGCCTCTTCGGTCGCCTTACGCCACGGCGGTCTCTGGAGTATCTAGAAGGGGGGTAGAAGCCGTTATCTACAGCTAGCTTCCTCAGCGGAGAGTTTATTAACCCCGAGACACGCCTGTCAACTGGCTAAGCTTTCAAGCGTAAGGCGCTAGAATTTTGCGCCAATGAAATTCGGTCTTTCTAAAGAAGTCCCACATAGCTGGTGAATAGGGCAGGAGTTCTATACAAATTGCTATGCTATCGTTAGAAACCGTCTATTTCTGAATTTCAATAGAGTAGCAATACATTATTTTCAGTAAAGCAAAGTACCAAATGCACGTCAGTCCCAGTTCTTAAATCTCTCTCCTAGTAGTACTTAGCCGTGGGGTAGTATAACAAATACGTGGTCTTGGTGTTTTGGTTCCGATGTTTCGTTTCTACTTTTCGGAGTTTCGGAGTTGTGATATGGTAGCACCTGGATTTCATGGGTTGAATACTGACTTCAGGATATCTACAATCCGAGTCATGAATTCGAACAACACTGCCTCTAATCCCGAGCCAAAACAGATCCAGACATTTCTAACCCAACTTAGCCTAGAAGTTCGGTTTGTGCAACCATCGCCATGTCTCACCCCGCCCCTTGATATGCCACGTAAGGAAACCTAACCTCTGACAACAACACCACCACTTCACCACGATGAATACCACAGCAGTGGTCGTAGCCGTGACTACCGTCGCCTGCTATCTCGCTACTGTGCGCCATCGTCGCTTCGCGCGGGTTAGAGCATTTGCGAGAGAGCATGGATACGAGGGTCTCAGCAAAGATGAGCTCTACGAGAAGATGACGCTCCGCGATGCGGAAAAGGTTAACCTATACTTTGCGAGATATGAGTTTCCAAAGATCTACAAGGTGGCGTTGCAGTTTGCGTTGTTCCGGGTACGTACCTATCCCACGAGTGACAGGGGGGTTTGAAGACGGGGCCCCCGGTGCATGCTATCCGTTATCCGTCCTCACGCCCCTCATTCTCCCGTACCACATGAAGAGGTTGATTGAACTGAGACTCGGTATCTAGACCTATGCGATTCCCAGCATCTCGGCGGTTCTCAAGAAAACAAAGCAGCTCGCAGAACGCGAGTATGCAGGCAGGAGATATGCCGACACCTCCGTCCTGATCGCCGAGTTCACCGCCAATCCCCTCAACTCTGAAAGAGCGTCGTTGGCAGTAGCTCGTACCACCTCCCCTCCCCCTTCTCTCCCCCTGCCTTCACGGCTGAAATGTTCCTGCGAACAGGAATGAACTACCTCCACTCTCTCCACCCACAGATCCTCCCCCGCGATACCCTCTACACGCTCCTCCTATTCGCCACGCAACCCGCCGAGTTCATTGAGCGCCTCGAATGGCGCACGCCCACAGACCTTGAGCGTGTGGCGGCTTGGAAATACTGGACCGAAGTAGGCCCTCCCTCACCCCTCTTCCCTCACCATTAACACACCCGTAGCTCGGTATCCGCATGAAAATCCCGGCAGAAACCATCCCGCGCACCTTCGAGGACATGGTGGCAGCGCAGCAAGCCTACGAGGAGGAGTACATGGTCCCAGCAGACACCAACGAGTACGTGGGCAGGAGCACGGTGGACCTGCTGCTATACTGGGTTCCGTCATGCGCACGCGGGTTCGCGTGGCAAGTAATCCTGTCGCTCCTCGACCAGCGGCTCCGCGACGGGATGAAATTTGGATCCCCGCAGCGCTGGGCACCCCCGCTCGTGAACGGCCTGATCGAAGTCCGCAGGTTCGCGCTCCGCCATTTGGTCCTGCCACGGAGCCAGCGGAATCCGAAACTCTCCCTCAACGACGAGAAGGATCCAAGGACTGGGAGGTACTTTTTGAGGCATGCCGATAATGAGCCGTGGTATGTCCAGCCGACTTGGGGGAGTAGGTGGGGGCTTTGGGGGTGGGTGGCGAGGCTGGGCGGGTGGCCGGTGGTTGGGGAGAAGGGGTTTGGGGAGCGCGGGTATGAGATTGAGAGTGTGGGCCCTGTGAGGTTTGAGAAGGTTGGGGTTGAGAAGGTTAGGATGGAGGCGGAGGAGATTAGGAAGGTTGGTGGGGGATGCCCGTTTGGGTAAGATGGATGGTCGGGTTGGGTGGTTGGTGTTTTCTTCTTTCGTTATGTTATGAATTTTGGTTGGGATGGAGGGCAAGTGTTTATATTCATCATCAGTATTTAGTATTATCCCCCCTTGCCTCCTTGTATAACCCATATCAAACATACTAAGCAAATAAATATGTCGCCTATCTTTCGTTGTAAATGTCAGGTACTAGAAGCATTGGTGCTGCAAACATTGTGTAGATTTGAAGCCTGCTGTACTCGCTCTTTTGCTCTTCTGAAGGGTGGGCGGTATTGCGCAACGAAGCCCAGATGGAAAATACTTTGTCTCGTGCCAGCCCCTCACGTGATGCGGCTCTAGTCGTACCTTCCTATTATCGCCGGTTAAGCGGCAGGGTTTTGGTGGTGATAGCGAGGTCACGAGCGACAACCACGTGACCCCGGAAAAGATCGCTTACCGTCTGGAGCGAGACAAGGATAATACCACTAGGACATCGTAATTCTTCTACCCCCAAACTGGCATCGCTTAAACCCTAATCACGGCTTCTTTGGGGAAAACCGCCTTCAAAATCCCCCTGTAATATGATACATAGTGCACTTGTGTTCAAGATATCAGAGCTATTTGCCTAGCGTTGAAAACCAGATGCTTCAAAAACTAGGTCAGGTGCTGTAACACTGTAACCTTGTATTGAGCTCTCACGCGTAAAGTACACTAATGAAGAATTACGGAACAATAATCTGATGTCATTACGCCAGACCAACAATAAGATTCCTCGGGGTTCAGCACCCCCGCCTCCTTGCTCAAAGCTCGTCATGCACGTCTCCATTGGTGGTGGACAACGTGGTATTCCTGATTCTCTTTCGAAAGCTTGTACACCCCGTAGAAAGGCCAATACACTATCTGTGCAGTACCTTCATCCTCATCTTCCAGCTCATCATCCTCCATCCAAATTTTGTTCCTGGCCTTCGCCATTCTCAAATTTGAAACCCATAATCTCCGTAGCAGATACAGATACCCCTTCTACGATTTCCACTGCGGACCCGCTCCAAACCCTCAAGTCTTGAGAGATCTGGCTATACACCACAAATTTCTTCAGAACCGGCTGCTGCACTTTGATATCCTTTTTTAACTCCTTGTCCGGCATTATTTCGGTGATTATCTTAGTGGCCGCTTCTCCAATGGCGTGCCGAACGTCTCGTCAAAGCTTCTTCCGGTCAGTGTTCCCGGCTGTCAGTCTGGTCGATTTGACCTTCTATTGGACTAGCCTAGGTTTTCGGGAGCCCGGCTGACACCGGTCTATGTTAAAGGCGGCTTTAAACTTCCTGCAGATATCTTGTGAGTGGTGCTAGAATTCGTGGTCTTATCTAGCCGATCGATTTGACCGCTTGAAAACACTCCTTCTGGTAGGAATTGGCAGCGGGGATGAGTTCCTGGTAGTTACCAGTCGGAGGAGTTTGTTGAACGGGATCGCAGGGAAGGCGGTGACTCGCTGGCTCATCTATTCTCGGTGGGTTGAGGGGCTTCAGAAGAGCCAAATCGGATCATAGCCTTCGTGAAACTCTTGACCTTGGGATCGAACTGCCTATCCAGCACAACAGTCTGCTAATATTGTAAGCATCTAGCTAACAATGACTGGTGGTGTTGTGGAGGAGGACTTGTTGGTGCGTCGTCGTATCTATCGACCCGTACCAACGGCATTGGCATAAGACTGGAGGATGATGGCTGTGGGCAGTAGCCAATAAACACCGAGATTAAGTTTTGTAGGTAGTGAGAGCAAGGAGGCAAGGAGCTCCATCGGGGTCACGCTATTGATAACTATGGAGATGTACTATCCGCCATACCGACCCAGGCCAGCACATCTCTTGTGTGCCAAAGTGCAGAATAAATCCGAGTGCGCCGCGATGATGCGCTCTTTCCTAGCTACCAAACATGAGCACCTTTCCCTCGCCCCTTCTCCACCCACAAATACTTCGCCGACGCTCACCTTTCCACTGCACCTTCACACAAGCAATATGTAAACTCCCCCATCTCCCTCATCTCCCCTCTCTCCTTTTCTTCTCCACAAACACATATCCCGATCCCCCAACCTTAAATAGCTTCAACACATTGCAATAGTATCTGATTTATCGGATTGAGCTAATGGTCGCTTGCATTTGGTTGTGGAGGTACGGAGGCGTGTTAGAATAAAGATAACTTGGTTGGTCTTTCTGACTGCTAAGTGCACCTTGTCTGACAAAACAGAGATACCTTCGAGGTTATATCTTGGTAGTGCAGATGGGTGCTACATACCGTACTTATATAGATAGATATATTAGAATGGAATTCGATGCATGTACGTCTACTACCGTGCTGAAAGTTTGATATGAATGCTCGACTGTTATACGTCGACTGTTTAAATATAGCTCGCTATATCTTGTAACCGGTACTTCCTCTATGGCATCCGTTTCTCCCCGTCATCAATCACACTCAGGATTCCAACACATAATTTCTGCAGCCTACAAGCCGCTGGTAAGGTATCTCAAATCTTGGGTGCAGAGCGTTATCACAAGGATTCAATAGAGTAGAGTATATCTCAAACCCATCATTAATCGCATCTCGCATTTACAAAGGGCAGCAGTTCCATGACGTTGGAACGACCAACCCAAAAAACCACCTCCAACTCCCCCGCGTTCAGACCACCCTCGACTTCCCTTCCCACTCCCCAACAGCCTGCGCATAAACCACATACACCGCCCCATCCCGATCCCTCATCTCTTCCCAAACCCGCTTTATACTATACTCACCCGGCAGTACCTTGCCATGCACAAAAAAGAACAGCGGCGCCCTAGGAAGGACTCGGAAGTCTTTGATGACCGCAAACATGAAGTCCTCGAAAGTCTTGTCATCTGGGACGTAGTAGAGTGAATGCTTAAGGTCCTCGAGACTTGGGGAGCCGACGGATTTTTCGATAACCACCGGGATACTGGAGATTGAGGGCTTTTGGAGTTGGTGTTTGCGGTGGCGGGCGAGGGGGGAGAGGGATTTGTGGGTTCCGGCGAGGGGCATGGTTTTTATAGAGTACCTATTGGTTGTTAGTCGGATGGGATATATCTAAAGGATTGGGTAGTCTCGGACTGCTGCTACATCAGCGGCAGTATGAGACTAAGGATCGGGGTGAGGTTTGACGTACCGAATAGGATGTGAGTTGTTTTGTGAAAAGGTTGTGGTGGATATTTCTCAAGTCGGTTATATCGCTGATGGACGTGATCAAAACAAGCTGAAGACTTTGCTGCAGAATCTGAGGTGTTTGACTTGCAACTGCCTTCCATCCGTTCCGTGCACGGCTCACCGGCTGCCCTTCCTCCTTAAATGGAATGATAAAGGAAATGAGAAAGGCTCTTGTAGTTAAGGAAATTCAATATAGACTGAACACATCTCACTCTCGATCTTTATGATCCTCTTCATCGACCATCACATTTCCGCCACCTCCTTCTTTAAACAGATAGTTTTCCCCAGGATAACTCATTGGGGAGCCGTATTTTACAGGATAACCCTTAAGCCTCATTTTATGTAAGATAACCTTGGTTTTTCGAGCATAATATTCAGCAAAGACAGCTAGTGAATTTGGGGCGTATAGAACGGCTTTATGTGATTGAGGGTTCTAACAATGTGTTGGGACGCAGCTTTTGGGGTGACAACATAGATCAGGGTTGTCGTTATGTGCTCTAACTCTTGCAAGAGTGAAACATTTCGATAACTTGCAAAGGATTAACCGGGCAGTGCTTACATCTGACTTTCTGGTTCTCAAACCGCGATGATATCCTAAGCCTACTCATTAGCATGCATGGTAAACATATTGCATTCTCCATCACTCGTGCTAACTCAACCCTGAACCCTAAGTCCAAATTTCTACAAAAGTTCAGTTGCTACATACCCCTTCTCATTCACCTGGTCTGTGCAACACCGATACTTCCGTCCTACAGCCCCAAGTCCTACTACGATATATACCCAAAACGCAAGTTGTGAAAGAACGGAATCGATAGGATTGAAACTCCTAAAGCCGAAATACTACGTCTCGTTACAGCAACTGGGTGTGAAGTCATCGGCGTAACTACCATGGAACCGTGTGTCAGCGGTGCCTTACCTTCGGACCGCAATATGTAGGTTCCAATATGCTCTCACGGAGCAACGATGTGGGGATGTAATGATGCCAGCCTGTACCGCGAATATTCTAGGGTAGAAGGAGGGAGATCCCCCACTTAGTCGGCTGTCCGGAGGGGGAGAGGAATTAGGTACTGCCATACTCTAGTTAGAGTGCATGCAGAATGATTAAAACAAAAACAAAAACCGCGAATATTCCGAATGTGCCCCTCCCCCCGCGGAGACGAAGCAAGGGGACTAGAGAACTGCATTCAGCAGACACCAGAGATTGGGATAACAGCTGTGAGTCTAGACCCAAAGCTACAGGGTTTCAGAGGCATTGTAACGACAAGTCTTTGAGATGATATGAGTTCCAGTCCTAGTTTCCTAGGATCTGCCCTTGGAAAGGATAATCATCTACTGATGGTAGTTCTTCTGAAATATCTAAGCTAATACCCACCAATGTCTGAGGTCGAGCGCGCTTTAGTACGAATTTAGTGTACTAACCAAAATAGAAGTTTCCGGTTCGTCCCAATGCCTCTCCGAACAACTTAGGGGCTGAAATCGTCTATACGAACTCTCAAGGAGCAGTATTGGAACTCACAGCCCAGCAGCGGATATTTCGTGAGAAAAGCATCCAATATCCGCGGCAACTTGGTGCTTTTGGGGCTTCTTGAACAGCCTTAATCCCTCATTGGCTCGGAACAGATATACCGCTAATTACATCTACTATAATATTCCTGCCCGTTTCGTTCATACACAAAGGTAGTGGTCCCGGCAGCCACCGAGCGTTTGCCTCTAAGGAAAGAATCGACGGCTTGCAATAGAAGCATATGGACTAGATACAGACTAAGATATACATTACGGAATTAGGTTTCTTAGCGACCTTACTCTGTCTTGATTGGAATAGTGTTGGATCGAGTAGCAGGAGGCCTCCAGTTTAACCCTCACTCACCAGTCTTTTCTGTTTGTATTTGACAAGACAGGGACCACTGAAGCTTTATCCGAATAATTCAACAGTGTAGTACAATTTTGGCAGCATTCGACTTCTCCGCGGTTCCAACTGTTGTGGAGAGTGATAGATCAAAAAGCGTTTGTAGATAGCAAGTGGAGCTCGTTGAATCTTTCGTAACTAGCCTTGCGGTAGATTATACAATTAGCAAGAGCCATTTCTTACAGGTGTGCGTATACAGCTTCAGTGCCGGAGCGATTTTCATCCGTAATTGGTTTGCCAATGCAGTGGTGACGCTGGTTTGAGGGATGTCTCTATGATGGGCGATGTTACGTCATGCTTAATGATCCCAGATGGATGACTATAATTATCAACGCTGCAGTCGGTTCGCACGGCTGCAATATGCAAAGAACCTGCCAATATCTGCACCGCCGCCGCCGCCAATACGCACATGGCAGATTGGTGACCTCCAATTGGAGCGGAGGATGTTGGCTGTCGATGGAAGAGATGCAGATATTGAGATACCATTGCAGCGGTATAGCATCCCGCAGCCATGTGGAGTGATGGACTGCATGTTTATTAAGTATCTGGACCTGAATGTGCGATAGTGTTCGGCATGCGACTTAAGTTTGTGCTGTCAACCTGTCAAATTTAGCCGGTAAATTTGGTCCCGGAACTATTCGTGCCGAATAGATGCACCCCTCCTGCTGCCCACTTTGTGGCAGTAATGGTGGCAAAAGCAGACAGATCCGACGGTCTCCGCATTAAGCCCAAAATATCTGTCATAATCAACTCTTAGCTTCCAACAAGTCCGACATGCCGCGCTCGTATCGTTAAGATTCTTGGCAGCTACTTGGCAAGCTGAATTGTCTAAAAGAAGCCTCCGAGTAGTTTCAACACTTGGATACTTAGTAGTGATGTATTTAGATTTTGGACTTTATACGTCATTTAGTATGGAAGTTTTGCTTATAGGAATGTGTTTATGACGTCTTGGTTTCTATTTGAGTGACTCGTTATGATTCTCTGCCTATCTGGCGGAAGTTGGAGACAAGGGACTGCGGAGTAGGCTGCTAGCTTAGCTAGTTTATTCCTAAAAAAACACTTTAGCAATTGAAGCCTAACGGTCTGAGAAGTGCTAGGTAGCATTGATTATGGCAAATAGTTAGTCTTTTGTCTTAGAGTGATGCTAAACATCAAGATATGGGTGATAACCGATTTCGAGCAGTACCCACCCTTCATAATCTCCATGTTCATGTTTGATCCCTTAGAATTTACACAGGTTACCATAGCTACTTGTTGTATACCCACCATAGAGTCCTACCAAATCTTTGGCGTTATATTAGTATATGGGCTCTGCAAATGTGGAGAAGAAGCTATTTCAAGCACAACCCAATAGACAGCCGTAAGACACGCAATCCTCACAAGACGGTGATGAATTTACAAGCCCTTCCGGATCGCCCGGTTCTCACCACAGTCTCGTCTTGGAATTGATATGATGTTGAAATAAGCTTGGCCGTGGCGTACCTAGCGCTTGGCTGATCAAGGATAATCTCGAGTCTGATTGGCCTGAGCACATGTCTATCTACCGCGGATGGGTGGGGTCATGCGAGAGATTGCCAGTTCAGGGGTTGTCTGGGCATGCCAATGTCTGCTTTTTTTCCTATCACCGCCGAGAAATTGGGGGAAATAGCAACTGTCCTACTAGCCTATCTATATGATAGCAACGATGCTAGGGGTACCAACGCTGCAACCAATCCTCATACCAAGAGGTGCTAAAATGCATGAGAGACTTGCTATTTGATGAACGATTCCCCTGAAGTCTTGGTAGCCGTCTTTAGCGGGTTACGCCTGTTGAGATAGCACGCGAGGTCACTGTTCAGCGGCAGGACTCGCGAGGTGAACTTCCCTCGTTTAATACAAAAGGGTTAACATGCCCATTTCAACCTGAATGCCTTCATTCTGAGCCGTACAGTCCTTACTGAACAGGTTGAAGCTTTAGGAACCGAGTTTTCAGTATCTCTGCGCAAAGCGTGCCACTCGTTTTCAGACCCTACCACTAATACCCATGAAGAATTCCGATTTTGGCGGTTCCAATAATGGCCCGCTGGGGCGAATGGGCGAAATCATGGCGTCTCGACGGCGCCGCATTTTCATCATCGCAACAGCGCTCTTTCTATCATTATTTTTAATGTTACATCTCTCTTCTAAGCCTTCATCTGTTTCCAGCTGGACGAAATTTAGTCATTCAAAGTTTACAACACCTTTCAAGCATATACCTGATGATTCCCCGAGATTAACACTAGATGACGTGAGTACACCTCTAGTTGTTTGATAGAAAGTGCCTTCCTACATCAGACTCTGATCTGAAGTCTCCCCAAACAGCATTTGAGACTCGACTATCTTTTAGTCGATATGCTGCCCTGATTATCTCCAGCCAGTGAGGACTCCGGATTGCGTTCTCCAAGGAGCACTTACTGACAGTGTTACAATTCTAACAGATATTAAATACAAATTATACTATTGTACGCAACATAAACGAAACCACACATTCATTCGAACCAGAATATGTCTATTCTCACAAGCTCGGCCGTGGTTACGAAGGTCAAGCTGACATCTACACATCCAAATCCACCAACCAAACTGTGGTAATTAAGACGTTCTTCCCATGGACCCGCGAAGAGGACATGCCAAAAGAAATTGCAGCTCGCCTACAGCGCGATTACAACATCACTGAAAAAAAATGGCCCGTCGACATCACCGCTACATTGCGGCGGTACAATGCCAAATCATCCATGGCAGACGATCTCACAGTCCATCCCATCGACGTCTTTTACGTACCCCGGACCGAAAAAGAGTTGGGCCCAAAGGAACGCCCGCCGCTCCCATGGAGGATGGTCCTGCCACTTTACAGCTCTGGCTCTCTAGACTCTGCGGCTGCAGCACTTGCCTACCTCAACCTCACAACCGCAGATATCGATTTCCTTTATCGCCCGCGATACAAAACCATCTTTGAGGCGCTGGGACGCATGCACACGACCGTGGAGCCGGAAAGCAATGCCACAGGCTTCTGTCACGATGATATCAAGCTCGACAACTTGTTCCTGCGCAACGAAGCCCACGAGATCATGGTTGGAGATATGGGACAAACTCGATCGTTGAGTCATTCCTATCACAAGAAATGGTACGATTGCAGACTTGTCGACGCGCACCGGGCGTGGAAAACGTATCTGGTCCTTCTTCGCAATTCGTCAGCTAGGAATAATGGGACCAGTGAGTTTGACGAGGAGCTCATGGCCCAGACCACAGACTGGGCTGATGCGTACTGGAACTGGCTTGAAAGTGATTTGACATTACCGCAGCATATGGTTCCAGAACTAGACGATATGGAAGAGGAGGAGGAAGAGGAGGGGGCGGGAGCAGGGAACAGCACTCATGGGTTCTGGAATACCACCCCGAAGGGCACCATTAACTTCCCCGTGTATCGGGAAGGCCGGATAGAAAAGGTTGCAATGGGCCGAGAGGAGGCGTTCAGGGAATTGGAGGGGATTAAAAAGGAACTGACAGAGTTTAAGAAGGCACGAAATGCGGGGACTGCTGGGGAGTGGGTACCATGGTGGTGGTGGAACGCTACAAGTCCTGTGGCGAACAAGACGGTGGAGTACGAGTTGAAGGTCATTGACGGGGCGCATTTGGTGGGATTAGAAGATTCTTGGTAGTAACTTGACTCAACCTGAGACTTTTTCTTTGTATCTATTATTTTGCTGGCAGATACAAGTATGTACGCACTTCATTTCTTCGTATGTATTGGTAAGGTTTTTGGGGCGTTTTTTTGATGATGGATCGATGCTATTATTCTGGTATTGGAGACGCATATGGAGGGTCTTGCTCATAATTGCTATAAGCTTTGCCGTGGCCGAGGTCTGTAGTTTATGGCATGAATAATGAAGATCAGTAAAATCATGTGTATATCCTATAACTCCGTTTAGACTTTGCCCAGACTAATCTATCAGCGAATGTAAGTGGTGGTAAATTAAATTGTTTAGAAGCAATTACTAATTATAAAGTCCATCAGATCAGCGCAAGATATCCTTCAGTTCAAGCCTCCACAACACGGCTTCAACGCCCAGCCTACTCACACAATTTCATCCAGATCTCCCTCCTTTCTGGTTCACAACCCACTTGATTCTGGCGAACTACCACAGCAAGTCTAGTGTACGATTTAAATATGGCATATTCAAGATCTATAGCTAGATCCCCTATTCTATACCACCTCCATTCATTTCCATCTTGCCATCACGCAAACGTGGACTCACGAGTCGCAGCAAACAAACTCTTCAGAGTCACCAACTCGCATACAGCAGCTGCTACAGCACGAACCGGGGTCCTGAATTTGGCATGACTGCTTGTCGGGCGTACAAACTGGTTCGGGTGTGGGAGCAGGAGCAGGTTCATCGGCTGTAGGCTCATCGGCTGCAGGTTGACCGGCAGCAGGCTTGCACAATTCAAAAATACCGAGTGTTTTGCAGTGCTCTGTCAAGACTGAACACCACTCGTGTCAATAGGGACTCGCAGTGCCAGGGAGGGCCATGTATACGTACCTTTGGCCGGGCAGCACATCGGGAGCTTAACAGGGTTTGAATCTGGCTCCCATTTGCCGGGGGCCGCGGCAGCGGCGACGACTATGAGGAGCATATGGAGGAAGTGAAAGCGGTTCATAGTGATAGTAGTGGAGGAATTTTTATAGGAACAGGACAATGGCAGTACGTAGGATGGAAGGGAGAAAGGTGCTGGAAGGGGTCAATTCGGGGCAATTTATACAAGTTGAGCTCAATCATATTTACGATATCAATTGTGGGTTTACCATATTGGTTATTGTCAAACATCTGCGTATATAGTGAAAGGAGAAAGTGTTTCTGTTAGTATACTTGGTTCAAGCCACATTTGGGTGATTCCCGCTTCAACTGAGACATAGCTAACCGGACAATCCTCACAGGATGGGAAGATCTGTTGGGGGCAAGCTCCGCAAGCGCTTCCCATCTCGGAGAAGGTAGATTTATCTAATAAGATTCTTTGCTTGACGGCGTGTAACATGAATACTGGTTGATCCTCAAACCTTGATGAGGATCTCGACGTCTGGGCGAAAAGTTAGGGTTAGGGCCAACTAAAGTAGTAGCTCCTTATCTTCTTGACTCAGAACTTGAGCTCCCCCGAACTCTCCCCGCCACCACACATCATGCCTGCAATACGCACCGGCAAGCGTCGTGCACCTCCACGCCCTTCCTCCAGCTCCTCCGCTAACGTCCAACCGAAGCGACGTCGAAATGCCATAACCACAAGCGCAGCCCCCCCGCGCTCCTCCGCATACTCCAGCAAATTCTCTCAGTCCAGGAGGAATCTCTCGCAGCTGCCTTATCACATCCTACTGGATATCTTTCTTACCGCTTCGAATCGGAACTACCTCCATGGCTGGTCAGACTGCGCGTACCTTCTCGGTATTGCGACAACGTGCAAGAACTTTTATGAACCTGCGATCGCTGCGCTTTATCGCAATCCACCCACCGCACCTCCACTGCGTGCGCATCAGCTGCTAGAGACGCTACGGAGAAAACCTGCGCTGGGAAGGAAGATCAAACATCTGGTTTTCGAGATCGACCCACTCTTGAGACTGACAACACCTGGCTTTGGCCACTTTGACGTGGCGGGGTTCGTGAGATTGTGTACGGGTCTGAAGGAGCTGTGGCTAGCGCACCCTTACGATCTTGCGCCGTATCGGTGGTCTTGCCCACCGCCCCCGTGGAAATACCCATCTGTACTATTCAATGCGTTAGAAGGAGTGGCGGAGGAGGGGGAGGATGACGACAGTAGTGCGCCAATACGTTTACAAAGCTGGAGGTGGAACGGCCTTTTTACCGGTGATGACGGACCAGAAGAAATAACGCGCATCCACCTCCAGCAGTCATTCCAGAGCCTAAAACGTCTCTCGATAATCTACTTTTTGGACGCGCATATTGACTTTATTCCTGCGTTAGCGGTCCTTCCGAATATTGGAGAACTGGAGCTGGAATGCTGTAGTTTCACTCCCGAAACTTTGTCGAATATACCTGTCGCAGCCCCGAACTTAAGGCTGAAATCCCTGTCCTTCATCAATTGTGCACTTCTCGAATCGGACTCTCTTTCAATTCTTCTCATTTCCCGTGTCTGTGACAACCTGGAGCACTTGAAGGTTGCAAACTGTCGTAACTGCAACCTTGCGTTCCTCCCCGCGCTCTTTAACACCCCACGCCTGCGCTCCCTCTTCTTTGATGGGAAATATTTCTCTACATCGATTGTTTACAACGACGCAAAGCCCGGATACGAAAAGCTCCTCCCCCTCTCCGCCGTGCCTGTTTATCCACCAGCCCTGCATTCTCTGAAGCTGTTAAACTTGCGCAAATGGAATTCCGAAGAGGCTGGGGCATTCCTGGATAGCCTACTATCTGCGGCATCCGGGCTACCTGGGATAAGAGAGCTATCGCTTCACTGCATCCTGGATGGTCTGGGCTGGAGAGAGCGCGCAGACGTGCGGGATAAGTACGAGAACAAGTTGCTACATGCATTTGTCCGGCCGCCCACTGTATCCGCTTTTGCTCCGCAACCACCGTCGCCCGCGGCTGAATCCCCTGCTCAAGAATCATCAGAACGGAGAAGCGGCAGAGCACGTGGAAAGGTCAATGAAACCTCCGACACACCTAAAGTCGTCCCAGATACAACCTTCAAAGGCACGGCTGAACTCGATAGAGTTGAGCTGAAAATCGATAATGCAAGACCGACTGGTTTGTCTCCTTTCTACCCACCAATGGCTCCCGCTTACTTATGTTTGTACCACAGAGACCCATTTTGATGAGCAGGACTTCCTGGACGCTGGGAGCCCGCGAGTGCTGATGTGGACGCGTGAAAGAGTTCCTGCACCGCGAGGGCGGGGGAGAGTGCGGGGACGAGGAGGTCGTGGGAGAGGTCGGGGCCGCGCTGCGGCTTCGTCATCATCTTCTGCAGCGGCAACGACAGCAGGTAATAGCGACGAAGAAGGGGATTCGGACGAGGAGTATGTTGATTGATTCGAGGTTGTATTTGGACGATAATGGATAATGGGTTTTTGCACAGTTATTGGGGTATTCGTTGGACTGCGTTCTGAGTTTATTGTTATGATATTACTAGTGGGCTTGGGAGGATGTACTCATTACTATTGACCTACATACAGAATCACCTTTTTATTTTCTGTGTATGAGAGCAATGATCGAAATTTGGATGTCTAATGCTTGATGGTATGATGGTTCTAATGGGTGCACCACCGGCGGCTATATTTTCTCCGCCTTCCCGTCGGCCTATGTTGGTCCGCCAGGTATCCACCCAGGTATCTCGATCTTCACTATCTGCAGAGCCGCACCCTTCTATGTGCAGGCGCCTGTCATCCTCAGCAAGCTTCTTCCACTTTCAAAGTTTCTCACTCTTTACGGTGATTCTGGTGTCAAATTAAGTCGAACCGGCCTACAGATGTACCTTTTGGACAAAACCTATCGCAATATTTTGATTTTATGTGTTCTTTTACACGGCCAATCTAATCCCCTGTTCTGAGGCAGAACCCTCAGATATACCGGTCGTCACCTTGTGAATGGCAGCAACCCCCCCCCCCGGACCAGCTGTAAAATTAGAATCTTGATAAATTTTGTCTAAAAGGGACTTACCGTGAATATGTAAAAGCAGCCTACTACAGCCGAGAAAATGCTGTAACAACGACTAAAGCATGTAGCATTTTAAAAGAAACCTCACTCACCTTCTCTTCACAGTTGGGTTGAAGAAATACTCGCCGGTACCATCGGAATTCACATCACGACGATGGGGACCGCCAAGTTGAGGGAAGTAAAACATTGTAAAGGTTAGAGACACAAGCCCCGCGCTATACTGGAGCCAGCGTTCCCAAACGGTCAGATTGACCGCTTGGTCATCTACAAGGTCAAGCTCGGTCACCTCTGGGAATGCCGCCCTTAGCATAGGTCGGCCTGGTCAGTACTCTCAAAGCCTGGATATCTCTAGATGACTGGCGCTTATGAGGCAGATGGTGGATATTCATGATTATCTACCGGATTCTGAAAAGTCCAAGATTTCTGCAGTACAACACGCGTTCAGCCAATTCGTGTTGCTCTTCACAGGCCAAGGCACGCTCCGCCGCTTGTTGTCGCTACTTCTCAGACTCCAAGGTCCATTCTACAGTTTCTCGTCGCTGCTTCTCAGACTCCAAAGCATGCTCTGCAAACATTGCGAGAGATGGCTGTTGGATCGTCACGGGAGACCCACTAGAAACTTTTGGCAGCATCCCCAAACGGTTTTTCTTCTTATTGTGGTCCCAGTTCCATCTGTAATCATAGAACGGCCAAATAAAGATCTGTAGGTCTGCAAACCGGCCAGGTCATGATTCTTTGACATAGATCAGCCCGGTCGAAGGTCATAAATGACCGATCTAACCTGTGAGGAACATTGCAGTTGACGGGATCACGCGGTAACGTCAAGCATACGAAAACTATCGTGTCGGTGGAGGCAGACCGTTCTTAAATAGCCAAACTTATACAGACCAGTATGTTAGCCCATTGCGTTCCTTGAAGCTGGGCGAGATGCCCAGAGTAGTCTGATAATGATTGAGTGCAGTTTCACTGGTAAAAAAGACAGTGTCGGCGCAGTAAAAGTAACCAAGAACGAGCGAGAGGTTGTTGGACGTGATTAGCTCACAGGAGAGCGACAGTGGTGGTACAGCGAAGGAAGAGGAGGATGATACCAATCCTCCGGTTTGCTGCGCGGAGGAAGACGTCATAACCCCCGAAGTTTCCACTACCTCGGTTGCGGGACCGCTGTTCGCCGGGCTCGTACGAGCCGGGCACTGTAAATGCAGTACCTAATAAATCAATTATCAGTCGAAGTTGCATAGTAGGAGGATCAAAACAGAGTCACTGTTTCAAGAGTGCTAAGATGATTGTAGTGGTGGGGATAAATTTGCGGCTCTCTTGGTGGGGCGGGCGGCTGAAAACGACTTGTCACCATAAGAAATCGATCCCTCTGCACCAACACATTGAAAAGCCGCACAATGACGCCATGCAATTGATTTCAACCTTCTCTTGCGCACCTTCAGTGGGTCGCCAGGGCCAGTCTCGGTACTCCCCAGATCCGGTGCGGTGCGACTTGCTTCTCCGGAGCCAGTGCCATACTTTCCCCGACATTCTCAAGATCGTACTCTCTCCAGATACATGCGGCGATGATTATAAAGTTCCGGTTGCGTGGGGGTACATATATATATGCCGCATCACCGATGTTTACGTACATGACGAATGTTTCATGTTCCGAGGACCACGTTTTTATATTAACATTTACCTCCGCGTCGGCGTTACACTCTTAAGAGCGGAGCAAGGCACACATATTGTTAATATGAAGAGTGTTATTGCAATTATGAAGATAAGATATGGGTTCAATTTCGATGACCTACCTCAAACGAATTTGCTAACATATAGAGGCGGCAATGCACGGATTTGAATGTGCGCAGGTTGGGTTGGACCTTTTTCTGGTCAGGAGAGAATTGTACCACATAATTTTTTCTTTTTACCAGAAATTTTTTACTCCAGATCCATTAAAAGAAGTGAGTCCCAAATTGAGTTGGTTGACGTGAGGTGCTGATTATACTTTGCTGCTTTGGTTGGTGTTAATGTTTCACTCTGTACTCGGTCGGGAATTATAGGCTGCAGAGACGGATATCTGCATGCATCCCATGGCACTCTATCGATTTGGTATGGTTGGTTCCGGCGCACGCAGACTTCAACTCCTTCGGAAATGCCAGCCGGGCGGTCTATTAATGACTTCCTCTCCCCTGTCGGCCAGCGTTGGTCCGCCGGGCATCCTCCACAAGCAATTGGCTGTGTGGTTTTTGCTTGTGGAGGCATACGATGGCATCATCAGATGTGAGTGAGTGACTTATTACTTGAACGTTACGTACTGAAGAAAAGGAAGGCCTTTGGTGCTTTTCCGCGGAGACGCGTCTTAGCCCTTACAGGCGCTAACCCCCAAGGACGGTGTAACGGTCATACGAAGAAATTTACCACCCCTTGGAAGAAGGTCGGGAGTGTAAAGGCGATATCACGTGTTATGGGCTTCTACCACGAGTATTGTGGCCTGGTGGGAAGCAGCAGCATCTTCTTGCTTCCTTTGCCGCGCGCACTCTACGAAACAGCAATCGCGAGATTAGGCTCGGTGAAGAAATCCGGCGTATACGAGGTAAGCGCTCTTAACTAGACTCGCTACCTAGTGCTCAGCTAACAGGAAGAGCAGCGCGACCCTGGGACAAGGCTGAAGCAGACAACACGCCGGCTGATCCATAGTTCGCCAGGCCCTTCCTGCTAGCAGGTTGGAACTACCTTCAAGATAAAATATGTACTTATCCGAACAAGGAAAGGCATACGGTGGATATTGACAGATTGGTATTCCTTTCTAGAGCCATATGATGGTATAGCATTCCGACTGACCTTGAAATTCCCAAGGAAAACATAGGCAAAAGAAAAAGATGTCGATGGAAAGACGAAGGTCGGGGGACTGAAATCAGGCAACAATGGAAAAGGGGAACGAGGGAACTGGTTTTCGATGTTTCCCACCTATGCACATGCAGTATACCATGCCGAGCTCCGCCTAACAGACTTTATGAATGCACAGCATCACCAGTGGAGCGATAGGTGTTAAAAAGGAATATTGCCAACTCTATTAGGTGGCGATGGAGTAACACAGTGGCGAGGAGAGAAATTTCTGGTTGGCTTAGAGGTTCTTTACTGTTTATCTCGCATCTTGGGTGGGCTGTAATTTTTTACAAGGCACGTGGTTTCGCGGAATTGGTTTTCTTTGTACATGGTGTTTTGCAAGAAAAGAATGTCATCCACGGCGGTTTCTCGACCATCTGAACAGCGGCAGGGAAGAGCGGGGGGAGAGATCAGGAGCTATGAAACTAGAGGGTGTTTCCCAAACAGTCCATGTCCATGTTCAGATGCTTCGAGAACTACTACTTCTTATACGCCTGGTGCCGTCTTTGGATCTGAATAACGCCAGCCGGTTGAAGAAGCTGTGACATGAATCCGTGGGCGAGGGCCGGCGGAAGGGAGGAGAGGTTTGGGGGCGTAGACAGCAGAGGCCGACGATGTCGATGTAGAGTAGGATGTTGGAGAAAATGCCAAGATGTGGATAAAGGATACCCGAGCAGGAAATCATAATACTAGGAGAAGGATAGAGCTAACCTTTACGGGAAGTCGCTGTCATAGAGTCTAGTTAGTCTCGGTCCGAGATGTATCCAGTAGGATGGCTGAATACTTTAAACCTCCAGTAATTGATCGGCAGTTGGCTGAGTTGTCGCACTGTCCCGTTGGACTATCCGACCCTCTATTTAGTACATTTTCAAACATCAAGCCTTTCCCACAGACTCAGTAGAGAGGCGAAGCTTTTCCCGAGCCTTCTGTTCGTGAACGTTCCATGCAGGCTGCCAAGAGTAGGCGCCTGGCTAGTATGTTCTCTGGCATCTAACACAAGAAGAGTCTGATAGATCGCAGTGTATCGGGAGAACGCAAACGGAGTTGACAGGTGATGTCAAAGATCTCCCCTGGCTACCATTTCCCGGCTCCCACCGACAAGTACCCGACGGCTCGAACACCACATATCGGGCAAAATCTACGCAGTATCTATACCTCCCTCAGGTTCACGATCGTGGTCGTGCAGGCATCTGGCGACTCTATAGTGGAGTTACGTAAAGTATCTACGGCTTTTTCGCCTTCTCATTTCTTTTGCTGCTTGTGGTGACACATGCCGGTTACGGTTCGTTCTCTGCCGTAGCTGAATGTTAGAGTTTTTCCATTTCACGATAACAACGGTACTTCCTAAATGAAGTTGTCTTTTCGCGAATTGCTGCACGTCGTGCCCGTTTGTGATGGCTGAGGGATGCTGAAGCACCCTAAGCACCCTGTTGGGCCCCGGGTCGATTCATCTCGAATTTCTGCTGAGTTACTGGTATTTAGGGTCTGCCGATGATCTTTTTCAATTTAATCTCCCCACTGACGGCGATGATGATGATGATGATGAAGATGATGAAGAATAGACACACTCACTGAAGGTTCAATCTATCGAATAATCAATCAACTCTACCCAGACCCGCACAATCAAATCACCTAGCCAGCCACTCACTCACTCGTTCTTGCGCACGACCCGCCATCTCCGTCGTCACGTCGCCTTGTTGTCCCCCTCTACCGAAATTGAGTATATTGTCCTGCAGCCACATACCGTCTGGCATTCACCCTCGATCGATATCTCGCCCTTCTCCGAACAGGGATAGCAGACACCATAGGTATCCAGTACCAACGTCCGGCTATCGCACGCTTAGTCGCTCCATCAACTGGGTTCTGGGGTTGGTGGCAGGAAAGATACTTAGGTGATAGGAAGAGAGGGGGCGTTAATTAAGAGCGCAGTGCATGATTTCTGGGGAAGTTTTTGTTAGCTTCTAAACGAGCCATTGTGGTCGCCTCTTTATTTCGCTTTGGGTCTTCTTCACCTCCACCGTCATCCCAATTCCGACACCCCGCCTCAACGCATCCCCTTTAGCAGTTGTCCTTGGTTTTGTGAGATACCTCCGGCCGGAGCAGCCGCAATAAGAAGAGAAAGAAGTCAATTATCTACCTATATATTCCGCCTATCTCGAGCGACTCTTATCGATACTTGCACCTTTTCTCACGAGCTAAAGTAAGGATCACTATCTCCAGATTTTTGGCTGGTTTCTCCATATCTCACCCCGCATTTCGCCACATCGAGAACAACCGTCCGAGCCTCCAGCCTTACAAAATTGTCCTTTCCCTTTTTGTTCGGCTCAAAGAGAAGAGGTGATCGCGTGCTTCTGCCGATACGGACGAAAGGTTGTTGATGTCTTTATGCTTTTTGTTCAAACGTTCACCTTTTTTTTTGCTTTTCCCATTGACTTGCTTTGGTGTTCCCTGGATCTTGCGTTCGACAAAATACCCGCTTATCGTCCACGCAGACCAATGGGATATAATTACCGCGTGGTTCCTTGTTGTGTTTCTTTTTCCTCGATCCGCAGTTATTAACGACTGGCCAGATCAGGTCAGGATTCTTACTGGAAGGTGTGGGTTTTGACGTTCCACGTTCCACCACACCCATGCAATCATTCCATCTACCCGTATCATACCTTATCACCCAGAAGGCATAGCTTGCTGCCTTATCTTCAGTGTTTCTCCGTTCCGGACGGCGTTTTGTGAGACCGCAGTTTTGCGTTTTTATTTTTCTGTCGTTGTTTTTTCGATATTTTTTTCTTTAATCTTTTCTTTCTTTTCTTTTTTACCCGCACCTGAAAACGAGCAACACACCGCTCGCTGATTCCCTGGACTTAGCTAGAGTAGTCTGGGTGGCTAGGGCGGAGAACTCTAACACTCGTCGCTTGTTTGATGACTTGCTGGCCTACATCTGAGTGGGCTGCACCCTTATTTTATATTAGTTCTCTCACTCTCCGCTCGTCGCTGGCCGCTCACCCGCAGCAGTAGCGGCGGAGCGGTGTCAGCCATCTGATCGATAGCACCCCTCCTTCCTCCCTTCCCGACACACCTGCACACATGCCCCATCCCTGTCCACACATATCATTCATCACGCACCACGTTCTTTATCAGACGTCCAAATCCCTTCGCTATAGTTATTGGTTGCTATATTTGTCCTAGCTATCAATCTTTGCTTTATTATCTGTTCAATTCTCGTCGGTCTATCTATCTTTCCATCGTCTATCTATCCGCCTGCATATCACTGCGATTGTTGTCGCCTCAAGAACCCTCATCGCTTTCTGCCTCTTCTAGAACGCCCTTGAAATACTCGCAGCATTGACACCACCAGTCTGGTACAACGCCACTGGCTGTCGAAACCTTATCGCACCCCAACACCACAATATCCATTATATAAGTACTAACCGCTTTTAAGCGGTAGCCGTCGTACATACCCTGTTTATTACTTCAATTCGATATTTTGTTTCGTACTTTTATTTCCGCTCTTACCGATGGCCATACACCTATTGTTATTGTCGTTGCTATTGAGTAGTGCATACCTGCTAACATGATATATCGGGTATAGAAAATTCCGTACATACACTCCCCACCGCGGTTCGACGACATGGCGTCAGGCTATGAGGCTACATCACGGCCCAACCTCTCGCCCGTGAGCTCTCAATCGCAGAAAATGCTCCTTGTTGTCGTCAACTCGTCTGGCCGCCAAGGTTCTTCGGTGATCCGGGTAGCTTCAGCTGTAGGCTACCGAGTACGAGGTCAGTTGCGTAATATCAGGAAGAATGCGTCATTATCAACCGAGCTATCATCCCTGAAGGATGTTGAGCTGGTGGAGGGGTCTCTGGAGGACCGGGCGTTTGTGGAGAGGCTTTTCGAGGGTGCCGAGCTGGCCTTCATCAATACCACGCCATACGGTTGGACGGATGAGGTGGCGACGGGAAAGTCTCTGGCGGATGCGGCCAAGCGAGCAGGCGTGAAATTTTATGTTTACTCGGGGTTGACGGATCACTCAAAACACCAGGATCGTCCACTGGCACCGCTCCCATTGTGGGGAACAAAGTTTGAGGTGGAGGAATATATTCGGGCAATTGGAATTCCAGCAGCATTTCCTTATGTGGGGTGTTATCACAACAACTTTTCCTCACGTCCGTATCCGCTCTGGCAGCTCACGCCAATTCCGGATGGGAGCTTTGAGTGGAGGACACCATTCCCAGCGAATGTCGGGATTCCGTTCATCGATACAGAACATGATTTAGGTGCCGCCGTAATCCAGATATTGAAGGATGGCCCGAGGAAATGGAACGGGAAGCGGTTTGTCTACCACACCCCCGGTTATATATGTATCACGGTTTCCGGTAGCTGATTGAGATGGGGAGGGGGAATTAGAATTGCCTTGGCATTCGAAGTTCTAACACCGCAACAAGCTTGTGAACGATTTTCTCGCGGCCTCCGAAGACCTGTGCGTTACGTAAATGCACCGTGTGAGATCAAAATCCCCATCCCGGATGGATACAGAGCCCAGTTGGAAGGGATTGTGCACACATTATGTGACAATAAGGGAGCGTACTTTAGACCGGAGATGGAGTGTCCCAACACCGCACGGGGCCTTTGGCCGGGCTGGAGGGGACTCGAGGAGTATGCAAGGGAGGTGTGGCCGCTAGAGGAGAAGCAGAATGGGGCACAGTGGGCCAAGGGATTGCGCGGAATTGTCACCCCGGCGGAAGAATTGGAACAGGGACTGGAGTTTGCAGCATGACTAGCCGACCAATGGGAAGGTTGAGCCAACAGCCTTTTTTCAATCAGTTATTCGGGACACATGCTATGGATGGATATTTTTTCTTAGGTACTCACTTGATGGATCACTACTTTCGGAAACTTTTGGGGACAAGGGGGCGGGAATGGGCAAGGTGGAAATATTGTGTAGAGGAATGGGGTTGGGATAAAAAAGTTATTAACTGACAATTTTCTTTCTAGCTTTCTGCGGGTCTGTTTTTTTTTCCCATTTTTTTTCTTCTGACTCCCCACTCTACTGTGGTTTGTATTTCATTGATTTGATTGAAAGGCATTTGCTTGTCTGTGGGATGGAGTTTTTGAGTGGGTTTGCATTTATTATTATATATATCGTTATGATGGATGGGTATACGACCACGGAAAAACCTTAAAGTTTATTTTTTCTTTCTTTCTTCTTGTGGCGCTCTCGGCTTGTTTGGAGGCGGGGGGGGAGAGATGTTCTTGATGTGTATACTTTTTTAGCATTTGTGGATGTACTGATGTCGTTGGAGACTGCGGTCTTGCAAGAAGGGTTTTCTATGCTTACTCTATCCTGCGGACTAGTGAGTTCCTTGCTAGTGGTGGTTGTATCATTCTCCAAAAGAGAGGGTTTTTTCCTCTTCCTCCTCTTCTTTCCTTCTTTCATTCTGGCGATATTGATGTGACGACAGAAGCACCGGTGAGTCACTCACGCCGCCAAACATCCTGTCTCCCCTGCATACCCGCCGGAGCCCGAAAGCCGATACCCATATAGATTTCCCGCCCGCAAACGAAACGGGTGGTGAGGGGGTAAAACGTGTTTTTTTTTGCCACCCGTTTGCCGGGATGGATTTGGATGGTCGATCGAGGGTGGTATTGGAGCTCACGTGCACATGACCATGGTCCGCCAGCCAGATTGTCGGAGGGGTCACGAGCAGTAATGGGCGATGAGATGGAAGTCTGGGGAAGGCATGTGGAGGTGGTGGCGTGCACGGCAAATCATCGGGGTGGGATGATGTGGGCTTAACTTTAATTTTGTCTGCTTGCGTATGGCGATCGTGAAGCTTTTTTCCTTTTCACTTCGCCAGTACATTCTTTGTTGGGCCCATGCATGCAAGTTGCGCTGGGAACGTGATCGTCACGGGGAAAAATTAGAGTTTTTTTCTTTCTCTTTCTGCAATGCGATGCACGACAGATTGGGCTGCTGCGTACTGCGGGTTGCGGGGAAGGATGATGAAATCGGGCGGGGAATGGAAAAGTTCGATTATAGTGCTAGTGCTTCTGTGAGAATGCACGGATGTTGAGACGGCCATGGTTCAGCTCGCAAAGTGGACAGGCCGGCAGACAGGTGGGGGGCATACGTAACCACTACGTTCCGCCAGGCAAAAGGGCTTTCCATTTCTTGAAGACTAGAATGCGCGGGGTGGCCGAGCACGTACAGCTGCGGGATTGGTCCAGTGTTTTGGGTTTCCGCCTGCAGCACAAGCTTGCAAGCGAGCCCGCAACTGTGTAACTTGCTTTGCTATCGAGAAGTTGCAGGGTGTATGTAGTGCTTGATGGCCCCACTACACATGGGAGGTCACGAAGTCTTCCAACGTCGTGCATCCCATACCGTAGAAACAAACGGCATAGTGCACGGGGTGGGGTGGCGCCGAGTAGGCGTTGCATATGCCCGCCTGTATCAAAAAAAAACGAAATAACATGTGGAGCTTCCCACGTGCCAACGAGTTTTCCGGGAGCCGTCCGCATAGTCCTGCTAGTTATCCGGTTTTATTTGTAGCGCCGCAGGTTGCATATGCAACCCCCCGATGGGCAGCCCTGGAGCTGTGAAGTTGTGTGGACGTCCAGTGTGGCTGAGAGCGGACAAATGGTAGCGGTCGATCTTGCGTCCTGCGGCCGCTACAAGTATACCGGATTCGGCTCAGATTCTATGGAAGACTAGTGATGACACGGAGTTGAGGCCACCGTCTTTCCCTCGTTCGGGCCGGCGTATTGGTATGGTTCGATATAAGTTTGCAACGTGTTGGGCATCGATACTCGTCCACTCCCTATTTGCGGCTATGGATAGGTATGGCGTCCGTATGATGAAGCTCCGTATGTCTCGACCACCACCACCACAATGCTCCACGATATTGCGAGACCACGACTTAGTTTTTATCTCCGAACCACGTGTTACCTCAAATCACTTACCAGTTGTGGCATTCAGTCAGCACAATTTGGGGTAGATACTTACTTTGTGCTGAATGTGCGCGTTCCTGCGAGACAGTGCTGCTGAGTCAAACCGCCACCGTACCAAGGCCAGCTCACAGTTCGTCTCGAATGAGGTGTGTATCGTCCTTTTCCAATACTGTCCCCTACAACAAACCCGACCGAGTGACGATCCATGAGGGGATGGGAAGATGTTTGATAGAGTAGGGAGAGGAGCATGCAACAACTGGTGGGACGAGATTCTGCGGTATTCCTCGGCTTATCTGCTATTCCCACTCGACAGCCCGTTGGGGTTCTACAGCAGCTAATCGCTTCCAACAGGAACAGTTAGCTTAACAGTCGATAATTATGAGACACAAAAGGAGGGCAAAAGAAATGGCACTGCAGGTTTTGAACCCGCTCGCAACTCAGTGTTTACGGCACCATGGCGTTTATAGCACCACCTGGTATCGTACACAGCAGGGTTCGAACCCGCACCTAGTGTTTACAGCACTTAGTGTTTACTACGCTGGCTATCAGTTCCTATATCAATGTACAGTCGCGCAAAAGGTGCGCAGTGGATTTTAGGAACCACCATCTAAAATCCGACAGCGGTGTACCTTTGGCAACCTCAATTATAACAGAAACCACTGAAGCCCGAATTGCACGGTCAGCTATGGTGCTACCACGTCTGAGAAACCACTAGCATGCTTCACGGCAGACAATGGGCAAAAGATTGAGTATTGCAGGTTTCGAACCCGGGCTTGGCGTTTACAGCACCTGGTGTTTATAGCACTATTTGAGCTAGGAAGCTCTTGTTCATTCGATGTCCTGGACGATTCGACTCCCAATCGATGCATGTGTAATTGTATAGGCTGACACCAAATGTGTACTTAAGCGTCGACGCTGGCGGCTTTGAACCTATAACTACAGCTCCGCAAAAATTTCAATGTTGGAGCAGTTGCACTGCGGGACAATAGAAGAGCAAAAGAGTGGCCATCGTAGGTTTCGAGTCTGTAGCTTCGGTGTTTATAGCACTTGGTGTTTATAACACAACACTCACTAGTTGAGCTAGAGAGTTATCTATTCTCTTGGGCTGCGTGACCTTGGATCACTGAATTGGAATCCTCTTAACTACTGGTTGATACGAGGGTGGGTTTAGGTGTTTTCTCAGGCACGGAGCAGGCGGCTTTAACCTTACAAACATGAATATCGGAGCAGCAGCCCTGCAGGACAAAAGCAAAATAATGAACGCTGCAGGTTTTGAGCTTGCGACTTAGGTGTTTACAGCACTAGTACTTGTTGCACCATGATCTACCAGTTGAGCTAGGATGATATTGTTTATCTGATGGTCTTATGGAATCCTGGATCGTGTGGTGACTTTATGAATTTTGCTCTCCGGGCTTTCAAATCTATCTGAGAATGCTAGTTGGACGTGGAACCGCCAACTGGTTGGCTAGTCATAAAACATGCTCTACGGCAGGCAAAATATGGGCAAAAGAGCGAGCAGGTTTCGAACCTGCACATAGTTTTTACAGCATCCGGCGTTACAGTACCTGCCTAGTATTTACCGTACTAGCATCAGTTCTCATGCAGGTTCCCATGCAATATACAGTCGCGCAGAAGAGTATTGGATTTAGAAAGCTACTACCTAAAAACGTCTGAGAAATCACCGTGGTATGCTCCACGGTAGACAAAGGGTAAAAGGTGTGAGCTCAGGAGGTTTCGAACCTGTATTTGGTATTATAACACGGTGTTTACAGCACCAGGCGTTTCCAACGCCATGCTTTACTTAGTGCATTTGTTATGCATCATGGCATTATCCCGGGGGACAGACAGGGGGCTTTAGCTATGTCATCAGTATCTGGTTTTTAGGGCCCAAGTTCTACTAGTCAGAGGTAGATATACTATATTCCAACCGACCATGGCCTCCGTTACACAAGATCCTTCAGAAGAGCAAAAGAGTGAGCGAGCGGTTTCGATCCCGCATCTGATGTTTATAGCACCGAGTGTTCACAGCACCTGGCGTTTATAACGCCGTACTTTGTCGGCTATGGTAGACGACATACTTTGTATAGGAGCCCTGCCTTTATACTAGCATAATCAACTTCAACCTCTCTATCAGGATCTAGAAATGTTAACTTAACAAAGTAGGGAGCGGTCGTGAGTTACAAAAAAACATCTGAGGCTCTACGGCCCGTCCCGCACCTATCCTACACTATGCCCTTTTTGGTAACTTCACACTCATCTCTTCCTGAAACAAGCGACGTCTGACACACAAGAGAGCCTTCCGCGGCTTACTATTAGGAGGCGCTTGAGTTCCTTCTCATCCTCGACAACCCTGTCATGACACTGTCTATCAATGAGGACGATTTCCTTGTAATCTTCGGCGATCTCGAGAATACACATCGACTCCTTGAGTATCTCAGGCGTGAAATAGTCTCGAACTTCTCGAGACACTTCGGAAGACTCAAGCGTGAAAAGGTGACAAAGAAACAGATAAACATGTGCACAGAGAGAAAGCATACGGTCCACCACTTCTTGAGATGATGATGTGGCTCGCTTTTGTAAGTAATAGAGATATAGTCGATTGGCATGTTTTATAATTATGGCTTTATTATAGCCTGTAGCACGTCTCATTGATATCTTCTGTGATACCATCTCGCCTTCGTCGTTTTCCTGCCACTCCCGGACATTCTCGGCTAATTGTAGTGCTTGAAGCCGTGTAATAATCCTCCTCTTCTTCACACTTTCGCTTGAGAGGGTTAAGAATAACGGTCCTCTCATTGACATGCTGCAACGGTGCAAGCGCGGGTCGCTTTTCAGGTCCATTGAGTATACTATGTGAAAGTGGCATAGAAGTTGTATTTCGCTCCTGTACAGGACTACGCCCTTGGCGACACGGTCGAACTCTTTGTAAAGTGGGGGGTCTCGTCTAGGTTGATCATTGCCAACGCTATCATAGCTACTCATGCTATCTATCAAAATATCACTCGTTGTTTCCTAATATCCGCTGCATTAGCTACCACTAACCAGTACTTCGCATATTAAGCGACCGTATCTCACACCCATATTTATGTGTAGTTTTCGCTGCTTAGCCTGTGGTGGTGGTAGTGGTAGTAGGAGTAGAGGCCGACCGTGAGTTGTACATAGGTTCGCTTTTATATGATGTAACCTTAACTGACTCGACTTTTGAATAGTCTGCATGGACTATAAAGGAATTACGTTTCCACTGGGTTTCATGCGGATATTGTACCCATAGGCGCTCCCTCCGAGGAGAAAGGGAATGGTGGACGACAACCATGCCGAGGGAGATAAGAGAGCACGTATTCCTTGTAGATACAGTTGTTGCAGATGTTGATGACCAGAAGATCATGGACAGCGTTGGAGATGTGACGGCTCCTGATTCTCCTTTAACGACACATATTTGCACACACTAGCGCTGGAGGGGGAATCGTTGATTAAAGGTACAGACTGTTTTCCGGTCGGAGCATCGGGAATCTTGCGTAACACGTTCATAGTAAAAGATCTCTTAGAAGAAATTCTGCCGTAGCACGAGACTAGAGTAGACACAACGAGACTCCAAATCAGTACAGGACCTCCAGTGAAAAATAAAAGACTCGGATGCCATTCATGAGCCCAAATTAGCACATATTCGGTGGAAATCCCTCGCCCGAGTACTATGACCGGTCATTGGCCATCACTCACGGAGCTCAGGATATCTCGTCCAGAAGTCTCGTTCCGTCCGTACTCGAGTCCTAGGACACGTGTCGTGATAAATACTAAGATTCGTGCACAGTGTTGGAGATTTAGAAGCAGAGAATATAGGATCACAATCGTTCTCAGTATGCTACAAGACCCTGCTCAATATATCTGCGAAACGTTCAAAAGTATCCCCTACACGCTCGGTACCTTTCAATTCGTATCCCTTTCTTTTCGGGTATAGTGTGAGTAAAAGATCGTCGTGTTACAAAAAATTTGATTAGCTGGCTAGACGTCTGATGTTACTCTTTTATTCACAATAAACCCGAAAGGAAAGGATACTTACTCAAAAGGAAAAGGATACGAATTAAAGATTATCGAGCGTGTAGGGGATAAGTCCTCTGTACTGTAAACAATGTATCCTTGCGATAGATCCCACAAAGTAGCCTACAGCATACTTCGGAGATTGGCTTGGACGGTAGCATAGGAGTCTTTGTGTCTAGTTTTCGGCTTTGATCTCAGTTTTATCTTTGATAAGGCGAGCGATCGTCGTGCCCTGCTTGGAGATCGTATTGCCTTGGACCGAGGGCTTGATATCGTACATTCAACCGGCGAAGAATCCACCACATAGTGTTATCTATTAGTTCGTCATTACGCTTGCCGGACCTGGCCTACGCTAAGGGCGGTCGACAAGAACGTGGCCTGTAGGCGCCCGAAGGCCGCTTAGGAGCATTGGAATTGGACCTAAAGCAATATGTCTCGGACGAACTTTCGGGGGGGTGGGGAGGTGTTTTTGTAAAGCGTCGAAAAGAGTTGGTGATAGCCCACTTTTGCGATTCTCCGAGTCAGTAATACTGTGTGGGCGCGATGGTTCGGACGAGGCTTTTGTATATATATGTACAGTCATGTAGCAAAAGTCTTGGTGATAGCGGCTACTGGGCACCCTATTAAGATGCAAAATGGTGATTGCATAATAACCACACAATAGAGAGAGCTGTAATTGACCAATTAGGCCCTTTAGGTGATGGGGGAAATGGTGGTATTCAGGTTAAAAAAATTTTGTGACATTCTGCTTTACCTTATGATTGCCTTTTTGTATAGAGACAGTTACAAATCCACTTCATAAACACTGTAACCACACAACAATGACAAAGAAATAAAATACACCCTTTGGCTACATGAAAGTCCGAATATGTAAAAGTCTGGATATACAGTATAAAATGTTTTGCAATTGTGGTGGTGGAGAAATGTGCTCCTACTTTGGGTGGTGACTTATAGCCACAATTTTGGTGGGTTTTGGTGTGTAAACTGAAGCAGGACCCAAATCGTCGGAGCTGATATAGTGATCACCAGAGTTGACTGACGAGAAGAATAAGCCGAAGGAGCTGGACATTACCGCAGGTTGACCTAACCGCAGCAACATCCGATTGATCTATGGATCCACAGATGTCCGGCGGTCGATTGACCACCTCTGAACAGTGGCCTTCCAGTCCGCGACTCATGATGGCAAATACTAAGCGCATCTCTCCATTGGCTTCGGGCAAGCGTAATACCGACGATGAGCTTACCATAGGCCACATTATTTCCCAATTAATTCGAGTGCCAACCCATGCCCCATATAGCATACTTGCATCCCTTTTAGCTTTCGCATTGACTGATCAGACACCAACCACTCCAATCCCGCAATCCCTTTTTAATAACGAAACACAACATAGGTACGCAAAAAGAAAAAGAAAAAAAAAGAAAAGGTAACTAGCCAGCAAAACAAAAAACAAAGCTCAAAAAACGAAAAGGAAAAGCACCCAGACAGCTATGATACGAAACCCTCTCGCCCGAATACACACCAACTACCTACAATAGACCTTCACTACACCATCACCACCACCACTAACAACCCACTTTCCATCCACACTCCAGACAACAGCACACACGCCCTCCCCGCGCATAAGCCTATGGCACGTAATCTCCTGCGTACACGCACGTTTCTCCATGCTCCAGAACCTCAAACTCGCGTCGTGGCCGGCGCTAACTAATTCCCTTCCGTCCGGACTCAATGCCAGACTCGAGATTGCGGCAGGATGTGCCAACATGGTGTATGTACATTGACCTGTGCCAAATTTAGTAACCAGAGACTTTGTGTGTGGGGGTGGGGACTCACCACTATTGGCGTCAAAAATACGTACATACCGATCCTCATGGCCGGTGATAAGCACGCCTCCAACTCCGCCTCGTTGTCCGGTGGCTCCGGCAACAAGTACATCCCCCTCTTTCCCTGTTTCAGCACCAGACTCGAGGCTCATTGTTGTTGCCACCACCGAAGAGACACCGGTTGCCGGGGTGCCATCGTAGGTTTCTTGCGAAGCCATAGCTACAACTTCCTCGCACGATGCTGTGTCGTAGATAATCACGCTTGCGTCGTCGTACGATACTATAAACATCTCGCCAGTAACATTCATGGGCGTTATACTTGTCGGGGAAGCATTATCACCGGGCCCTGAGATGGTAGAAACCAATGAGTATTCAAATGTTGTCGTTACGTTGTTAGTGTACCCTGCGCTAAAAGATCTTGCACTTCCAACACTAGAGTTGGAAGCGGAAGATGAAGGTCGCGGTGAGCTGGCGGGAGCAGTGACGCTCCAGATCTTGACGGTTCCGTCTGCAGATCCAGAGGCCAGGAAGATTCGCTCATCGGATGATCCGAGGATTGCGGAAGCTGAGGGGAGAACACAAACAGCCCATACCGCGTCAGTGTGCCCTACCAGTGTTTCAACAGGATCCACCTTCCCTGCTTCCCAGATCTTTATTGTAAAATCTTGCCCTCCGGAAAAGACCCAGCCGCCACCGCCCCCTCCGCCACCGCCATCATTTGTGTTCCCAGGATATGCAGCTAGAGATGTGACCATTCCGGCATGCCCTCGGTGCGTAAAGTGACTTGTTACATCCACATCCAACACGCCGCTCATAGAGAGACCGTAGTTTCCAGGAATGGTCCATCGCTTCAACACACCGTCATCACCAGCCGTACATATCTCCGGTTCACTTGCCGTTCCTCCGCCGGTGAACACAACTGCTCTTACAACATCCAGATGGCCTCTCAGCGCAAATTTGACCTTGAAGTTTCCAGAATCCGACCTGGTAGAGGTGGGGGACGTTCCAGAGTGTGACTGCCGGCGTTTTGATGAAAGCGATAGTTTCCGCCTGTGGGAGTTGACGGCGTTGGATCTCGCGGCATGTTCTAGAGAGCCATACTCGATAGGTTCTTCGGCACGAGTGTCGGAGGACGCAGAGTCGGTATCACTGCTATCGAAATCCCAGACATCTGTGTCTTCAGTGGTATCCACCGACAAGGCGGGTTCCCGACGTTTCAAAGCCACCTCGATGCCGGCTGCAGCCGAGAATGGATTCGTCTCTTTCTTTCCGTATTCACGCTTTAAGGATGAATACGCGCTCAGATGAGGTGGTATCTTCTCGGCGGCTTCGCCGGGCGTCATGGAAGGTACCGCGATCTGCGGTTGGGGTGCTGCTACCCTCTCCTGGAATGGTGAAGGCTGGTGGCCCCGGAGACTTTGGGCAGACTGCGAGCGCATCGGAATTGATTGTGCAAGTTCATGGTTGGGAGGTGGAGGTGGTTGGTGATTCGGGGAAGGGGAAGGGTGTTGTAGATGTTGAAGGTTTGACTGCTGTTGCTGTTGCTGCTGTTGCTGCTGTTGCTGCTGTTGCTGCTGTTGCTGCTGCTGTTGCTGCTGTTGTTGCTGTTGTTGCTGCTGCTGCTGGAACATGGCAAACTGCTGTTGTGCGAAAGGCTCGAGGTTTGTCCCTGACTGCTGCTGTTGCTGGAACACGCCAAACTGTGTGTGCTGTTGATGTGCGTTAGACTCTGGATTCGTCCCTGGCTGTTGCTGCTGTTGTGGTGGAGGGTGACTAGGCGGCTTCAATAAATATGTTATTTCCTGAAGACATTTCTCGAGATACGCCCTGCTCTTGTTTCGTGCCGTCTCGGCTCGGTACAGCGAGGAGGTGGAGGAGGCGTCGTCTAAGCGCTTGAGTTTTTCGGCCACTATCACCCCCACGGAAGAGACCGTCAGCGGTCCTCCAGAGATAGATGATGATGAGGTATGATGATGAACATGTGGACGTACCCCTCGCTTTCTCCTTCTCAGCCAGCGCTTCCTCGTCCAGTCTGACATCTTCGAGAGTCTTCCCTTCTCCTAAAGCCCTATCCGACCGCTCCTTTTTGAGCGCTCTCTCCAAAATCTTAATCCTGGCCTGATGAACTTGGTGTAGTCGCTTCTCCGCGCGGTTCTCCCCCTCCAACTTTGCAATCCTTGCTTTCATCTCCGCCCGCTCAATCTCCCAGTTGTTCCGGTCCCTCTCATGCTTGTGCCATTCAGTCTGCAAGAACCGCATCACCCCTTGCAGGACCATCTCTTATCAGCGCAATCCTCACGCGGCGACTAGTGACGACGAAAAGTGGTTGCAAACCTTGGAGAGTATACTCCGCTCCTATGGAGCCGGTTCCGTTTCCATTCCCGGGTCCCTGTTGCTGGTGGTGCTGTTGCGGACCTCCGCCGCCGCCGTTGCTTGGTCCATCCGGTGAAGCGTTATTGTGCGCAGATGGCGACTGCCAGACCATTATATCTCAGCAACTGTTGTGATCAATCGAAGAGCTTTCGACGTGATCGCCGCTGTCGCGTCGGAAATGCGCAAGAAGTATCTGCGCCGGGTCTCGAATCGAGGAAGGACTAGTAGAACACGGCAGCGCCGTTTCGAGTGGAACTTATTTTCCGCAGTTGCGGGTGTATCGTGAGCGGCAGCGATGTCGATATTGAACGTCTAGGAGGATATCGTCGGCGATGGTTGTAGTGGACGGGTGGTCTGTGGGTCGTGGAAACGGAGTTGTAGAGTTGAGGTGTAGTTGTCCGAGTAGACTTTTCCCCTGACCCCGATTAGGGAAAGTAAGCGAAACGTATCTTTTGTATAGTATGGAGCCCCACCACAAGCTTTCTAAGTTACTGAGTCACGATAAAGTTAAAACGAGAGGTAAATAGGGCCGGGGAATAGCAGATGACTGATGAGAATGCCGAAGAGTGCTGCAAGCCGGAGGGTGGGGAGGGAGAGCGATGGTAGGATACCCGTTTCATCGAATGTTTGACGTGTTCACTTGTCCTGCAGCATCATATCATAGTCGCGACTGCTTTCGGATCTCTACGAGGAAACAAGCCTGTGATAACGCCGTCTGCGAGCACTCATCGCCCGTACTGGGTGAATTTGTTCGTGTAGGGCACTGGCCTGACCGAGGAGCCTGAGCATCATCGGACTGCTGCATATCAACCAGGCGTATCCTGGTGCCAAGGATGGAGCCACCTCACTCGTATCGCGCCAACATGCCAAGTTTTAGCGCCGGGCCGATGTCCCATCATCAGGCAGCCACACAGAATAATCGGTTCTGGCTCCTCAACGACGTCAACGTTATCAGTTAACAGCGTGTTGTCTGGATATACGCCATCTCGAGCTTGTGAAGCTGTCGGTGAAAGTTTCAAACCAGCTGTCATCGCAACCTCTTATTGCAAGCCCCACCATCAAACAAGTCGGCGATATCATGAACGAGGCAGAACATGGAAGTTAGCATAGCAGGCTCCGCAAAATACCAGAGCGACAAGTAGCTGCCATTCCAGGGCGTAGATCGCCTCCATCTTGATAACTTACGACAACAAGCTCATTAATCTTATCCTCTGGAGGAAAAGCCAAGTATGTTTGCCAAAGGAGGTATCATACAGGCCATCGTCAAAAACCGGAGTTTTGAATCAGAGAAAGCCTTAAACTACAGCTCCGAATGGGCAAGTCACTGCTTCTCTTGTAACCAACTAGTTCTGGGTATTGCTACATACAGTCTACATTGCACACTCGAGAGGTTTGCTTCAGCCATCTCTTTGTATTCGTAGTTTGTACATGTCACTCATATCCACATAGGTATAATAAACAGTCTCGAGTATGGCAATCAAATGGACTTCTTGCATCTCTTGGTCCCCTTCCCGACGCGTTGTCACGGCTTCAATACAGGTGTTTTAGATATCAAAAACCATAAAAATTCATCGACACAGAATTTTCTGCTGGCTGGCGACCTGCTTAGTGAGTGATATTCCATGCACTGGTACCCAAATACCCTCCAAAAAGCAGCCAGTCAAAAACAAGAGACAATAATCTATTACCATTATTGATAATGTCGTTGGTCAACATATATATATAATGAGTTCACACCTTACTGCGGGTTCGAATAGAAACAGAGCTTGGATCTGAAGAGCGTCGTGATCATAGAAGAACTTTGTGTGATGCCTAGACTCAAGTTGGGTTACAACTCGTACCTCGTTTGTTATTGAGCGAGCTTGCAAGCGAACGTAGGTAGGCTAGGGACGAGACAAAGAACTTAGGATAGGGATTAAAACTTGGTCTGGTATATAAAGCTTACTACAGTTTTATCTGTTCAGGCCTTAGGCTTTGATCAACACCAACTGATGCACCGGGGTTTCAAGTCGGTCAAGATTAGGGCAAATTCCCTTACGGACCTGAAGAAGACCCTCACCTTGTTAAACGTTTTGCTATCCCCTACACGCCCACGAAGGGCAGATCTGTTGCAGTTTTTCATTTGGGTACTAATCAGGGGGTGGTAAATTTTCATTGGCCGTTGTTAGTAGTTAGTGAACCAGACAATACTGCTTTAGTATCACTCACCCACCTGTGTGGTCAGCATTCGAGACTACTCTCTGGCCCAAGTTGGTAGGATCTTCGCTGGTGGCAAACGGCAACAAACCCGCTCTTCGTGAGCGTGTAGAGGATAGCCATCACTACTAGCATCTTCTTGGAGCTTCGACACCCATTATTCACCAGCAGCACGACGTTGTGGTAACTCCAGATATGCCAGGTTGCTCAAAGCACTCCCCATAGCCTCATAGTGTTGTATACTTGCCAAGGAGAGGAGATGTCCCGTCGAGTCTCTCTGTCCCAATGTTAGGTGTCGATCCTTCCCACTATTAGCTTCAGGACCTAGCAACAGTGATTATTTCAATATTTAGTGTGATTTTTACCTCTTCCCTTTCCAACATCCTCAACCGTCTACGATCCCCAGATAAGTCGGTTCGTCTTTACGTGTTCAGAGTGCTGTATCAGGCTGACATTATCTTAGACGACATCCTGTTCGAGTGAATGAATCGAACGAAGGAAAGAACCTGTGAACTTCACAAATCTCGTACACCCTCCCATGTTTTGGCGGTCAGGTACGGCCTAGTTCCCTAGATGCTCGGTAGTCAAGAAATGGAATCATCCACAGGGGCATGGCATGGAATAAGATCCCTGTCGCAGGTTTCACTTTTTTCGTCGGGAGATCGACACCGCGCATGGAACCTACACGAAGCCACTAAGACTTTCGATGACTCCTTCCTTGGCCACGGAAACGCACATACCGAGGTCTCCCCAGGACCCCACTAGGCCCAGAAAACACACAGCTCTCAAGTGGTGAGAGTTTCTAATGGTTTAAGCACACGGATTAACTTACAAATACACTGTTTCTATCTTAATATCCGACCCAAAGAACGCCATAACTCTAATCGTAACGATGTCGAAAACTATATAACCCACTCCTCAAGCTCAAACCCACACTCCTCGCACGTTTTGATAGTCTCTCCAGTGTCCCCCTTCTGGACAGCAGTTCCCCAGACATGCTCATGCTTTGTGGACTCACCTCCTTTTGCCCTCTCCCGTTTCCAAGCATCGACTCTTGTTCGCTTCTTCAGCTCCCGGAGCTTTGTCTTAAACTTATTCTCACTCCTCCTCTTCTTTTCAGCCGTCCTCTTTTCAAACTCAGCATCCATAGCCTCAAAGCTTCCCCATTTCTTCTTGGCGAACTCCTCGACCTGATACTTGAGATAGAGCATCATATTGCTCCATGTTGACTTATGGGGATTTGGCTGTTCCAGATGGGGGAGAATCTCCTCATCTCTCAGCTCAGCTGTAGCATCATTGTCAGCTCATTGTTTGCACCTATTTCATCCAACTCACGGTCAGTCAACAAATAGTCCTGTCTAGCCTCAGTCTTGGTAAGCAGCGAGTATTTCTCTGGGTTGTCCTTTTTGCACTTCTCGCAGACCCTGCATTTAAAAACCTCTTTCCACTTCCAGTCGATCTCCTTTGCTTTACACTCCCAGCAACTCTTCTCCTCGTCCGGAGCATCGAGTGCCGAGATCGCAGGCTCAAATGCACCCTTTTTCTCCTTCTGTAGTTTGATCCGCTTTTGGTGTCGCGCCCATTCCTCCAGTGTCATCCCGGCTGGCTTGTCAGCAAGGTTTTCGGCGGCGAGCAAAGAGTGTGGGTCGTCTTCGGTGGTCATGAACCCGCCCTTAGTATCGGACATCTTAGAAAGGTCGTATTCGACATACTTTGCGAATTTCTTCATCGGGCGGAGGTTTTCGCGGCCCTCACCGCCTTTACGGGAGGTGGGTTCGATGGTGGAGAAGGGACGCTTCTTATTGCTATCGGTGCTTGGTAGCGGTGGAATAGTGTGAGCAGTTGGGACGGGCTCGCCTCGTTGGAGGGCATCGCGGATAGCTTTGGCTCGTAGGCGGTTCGTTTCCTGCGAGATATGTCTGTTTAGTCCCCAGATCGCTGTGGGAGAGGCGGGGTTGTGGTACTTACTATTCGTCGCACTTGCTCAGGAGTGGGTGGAGGCTTGGAGGACGACGCTCCCTGCCTCGGCGGTGTTGATGGCCTGTTTCCAGAAGACATAAAGAGGTGGGCAGCAAAGGATGCGGGGTTGCAGAATATATATGATAGAAGGTTCTCGAAATGCGATGCAGTCACGCCACCGAGTCGAAGCTTTAGAGTTGAACGATGAGCAAGAGCTTTGCCGCTACCGTTCCCCTGTCAGAGCGCCACACAGAGCCGCAACCAAGCCCACGCGATAGGAAGGTTTGGGTCTGACATGACGAAAAAGGTTGCAGCGTGCGACTAGAGCAGAGTAGGATCTCTCTCGGGCCGCAGGCATCGCAAAAGGAGTGACGGTGGAGATGAACTGAAGTACTGAAGTTTTATTTGCCGCGTTTCGTTTGATCGTTTGGAGTGAGCACATACATGAGAGCAAGAAGGCAGTGCTCTGGACAACTCACGATTGCGCCGAACGTTCTTCCGCTATTCGAGCGACCAGGGTACAGCAACCCAATGTAACTAAAAAGTATCTAAATTTTGCGATCGATTCACGCATATCACAAAGACATACGTATCTCAGATCTGACTCGGAGAAGGTTTTACATGCTTAGCTACATCATCTTTATTGCTTCTTCTTCGTTTTCTTTCACCGGTCAACCTGTCATCAACCTGTCCGAGTCAATTGGTGTGACGTGCGGCACTGACAACACTTTTCACTTCACGGTCCCTCCTCCGCCTTATTCGACTCCGCCGAAATCTCCAATCTCCCATCCGACAACAATATCAAAAGCCGAGTACAAGAACTGCCCGGAATTCCTTGAAAGCGCGACAGGCCCCCTTGTGTGGCTTTCACAGCCCTTCATTGGCGCTTGGTTATTGCATCACATCGCGCACGGGTTATTATCAGACACCGCAGCTGCAGCAGCGCACAAACCCTCCCCGCATTTTTCACGGACCTTCACCAGCCTTCCTTGAACTCTAGCTTTAGGAGTTACCGTATATACCTCCGACGACCCTATCGCCGCGACCACTCTTCTTTTCAACGCCCTTTATTCATTTGTCGTTCCACGGCCCATCACTGAAGGCAACCTTGTGTTGATATTTGGACCTAACCTCCCCCCGCGTCGCTGCCGACCTACAGCTTTCCATCGCTCGCTTTCGTATTTCCGCTAAGACATCGCTCCCTTCATCTCTTCTCCATCTCCTCCGCATATCGCTCGCAGCTACTCCTTCTCTTTCTACTTACAGAGGTAGAAGATGACGACAGCTCCACAACCTGCCACACAGAACGGTCGTAGTCGAAAGCGTCCCATTCCAGAAACAACTGCACCTCTTACCTCAACGTTACCCGCAACTGCTGGACCCCAAGTATCAGTTGTTGAGATGAATTACTACAACAGCCTCCCGACTTCTACTGCAGGCGGCTCGACTGGGAACATATATGCCAGTGATCCCGCGACTTCCATACCAGCATCGCAGGGCGACATTTACCGACACCAAGGCACTGCAGCTCCTCAAGGCAACATTTACCAACCCCACGACACCAATAACCAGATTGCAAGAGTTCCTAGGGGTAACCAGTTAGTGCGAATGCCATCCTTCAACGGTATGGCTGCACCCTCTATTCCAGCACAGATGATGCCAGGCCAGATACCGATGAATATGAACTTGATGGGAACGCAAGGAATGATGGGGTCACACAGTAGTTTCGAACAGCAGGTGGGCACCAACGATGCGATCGACAGAGAGCTTTTTGCCAGGATCGAAAGTATGAAAAAGAAACGGGCCAACATACCACCGTTTGTGCTGAAGCTGAGCAGGTATGGTGGCTCTCGTCCCTTGCGTATCCGTAGGATAGTTAGTGTCTGACGAGACGATGTGCATTTAGTTTTGTGAATGATCCGAAAACAGACAACTTGATTCGATGGTCTGACTCTGGTAGTTCGTTTATGGTATTGGACGAAGACGAGTTCTCCAAGAGGCTCATTCCAGATTTATTCAAACACAATAATTACGCGTCTTTCGTCCGGCAACTCAACATGTACGGATTTCACAAAGTCGTGGGCCTGGCCGACGGCTCACTCAAAACATCTGAACAGCGGAGCAAACCGCCAAGCGAATACGAGAACCCATATTTTAAGAGAGGCCAGCCAGATTTGATGTGGCTCATTCAGAAGCCAAAGAGTAAGAATACCAGGGCAAAGGGGAAGAAGGGGGTGAAGCAAGAAGAGCAGGACACTGACAAGGAGGACAATATGAGTGATGCAGGAGGAGGCGATGGCGATATTGGTGGAGGATACCTTGAAGGACCGAGAGATGCCCATGATAATCACCACGGCGGTGGCGGGGGAGGAGGCAGAAATCGGGGATTTGACTTTAATGCTCTAACCGTGCAGATTGACGCTGTTCGGAACCATCAAGCTATGATCTCCCAGGCGATAAACCGATTACGAAAAGATCATCAGCAATTGTATGAGCAGAGTTTGGCCTTCCAAAGCCTTCATGATCGACATGAGAATTCTATAAATGCCATTCTTACTTTCCTAGCGACAGTATATGACAAATCTCTGGGAGGACACCTTGGCGGCGCGGTCAATAATCTGTTTCCACACCAAGTTGATCAAGGCCAAAATGTACACCGCGGAACGACTGGGTCACCCGCAGGTCCCGCTCCAAATGGCGCGATAGTACCTGCGGTACCAGCTACACGACAGGGTGGGCTGCGTACTCCTCAGGTGAATAGGAGAAAGCCTTTATTACTAGAAGGCGGACCGGGATATTCCGGGGATATACAGGACGTATCATCAACCAACGGACAGTCCTCACGAAATCCCGGAAGTCCATCACTCAAAGCCCATGGATCACCCGGTCAGCAGTATCAGCAGTACTCGCAAACCCCGAGCATTCAAGAGCTATTCACTCCCAATGCATCATCGCCAACAGATTCACCCCAGATGCAGAATGCCGATCATCATTTAGGAGTAAATCCATCTAATTCTGCCGGGTTTTTCTCTCCTTCCTTAAGCCTTCCCAATTCTCCGGTTCTGGTATCAACGCCACAGACCAACAACTACACTACATCATCATCCAGCATGTCACTGCCTACCCCGAATGGTGATATTCCTGTTCCAACCCCAAGGTCCATTGCAAAAGCACTTGGAACACCATTCGCAGGGACGGCGCAGGCCTTGCAAGAACACAATGCATCGCTCGCGCAGAAATCGAGAGAGATGGAGGATCTGGAAGATTTACAAGCCAGACAGAACGAAAATATCGATCAGCTCATGGGCATGATGCGTGACTTCTCGGATCCGGAAGTAGCAGCCCAAACCGTGCCAGAAATGTCTCATGGGGACGTCGACCAGTTTTTCGACTTCGGACTGCAGAGCGATGGATTTGGGCCTGGAGACGGCTTTAGTGGCGATGATGGGCAAGGGACTGTCGATATTGAAGATTTGCTGAGGAGTGTGGAGGCAGACGGAGGAGCCATTCAGAACGGACAGAAGCTTGGAGAGGTGCAGAGTACAAATCCTAGTACTGTTGCAGCGAGTCCTGCGGCAAGCTCGGTCGGGAGTAGGGCGAGGGAGGAGCTGGAAGAAGAAGTCGAAGAGGTGCAGCCAAAGCGAAGACGAGTTCACTGACCAATAGTCATGTTTGATGAGGCCAAATGACGGTATGAAGACGATACGTTTGCTTTTTGCAGGGTTTTCTCTCCTCCCCGCGTTAACATTGGGGCTGTATTGTTTTCTCAATTACTTGTTTGGACTTGCATGAATTGGAAATGGCCATGGAATGACGGTGTTTAGACTAACTGGTGCCTTTCACGTATATTCCTTTCCGTTTGTATTTGTTTTGGGAGGCTTATTGTTATATCTGGCGGCGTGGTTCAAGGTGGGACATTTCGGGGTTTCTTGGTGATATTTTTTCCATATTCCTTGTGATGATTTATGGTGTTTTTGTTATGTTTTGTTGATGGCATTGAAAAAAAGGTGCAGTGTTACTATGGGATGATTATTAGTCGTGCATTATTTCTATTCGGGACCTTGGAAATCATGACTGATGTCTTTCCTTGATCCCCTCTCGATCTCATCCTTATTGATCCCTATGTTTTGTATTAGGTACCCAAAAGTAGATGGAAAAAAATAGATAGAACCCTTTAAGGATATTCGTCGTCATATGAATCACGTATAAACACGATTATGGGAAAAGAGTCGCCTGTCGTGGTACCATGATATCGATGGTAAAGTAAGATATCTGCTCATTTTTACATGGCAGGTGGATATGTCGGTGCCAATAAAAATGGGGCGTGTCTTGTCTTGACCGCCTCCAGTGAAACTTTTTTCAAAGACGGCGAGTATCCCTGGAGCATGCGCGTATCCAGATTTCTTCTTTCGCCGACTTCGGGGAAGACAACTGACGACGTCTTCGGTCATCCCACGATCACGCCACACGATCATGTCTTGGAGTCCTGTGGTCCCTTTTTTGCCTCTCAATTGCTTTGCTTTTTGGGACAGAACTAAGATGTTTTTCTCCAAAGTAAGTGTAACACTTGTGCTCTAAGGTTGTTGGGGAGAGCATTAACAGCGCCATGATGATAAGGATGGGCTAAAGAGATAGACTGGTCTCGTGGAAGGGCGTCATCTAGCGCTGATCGCTACGCCATAGTAAGTTGACAGGAGTTTTTCTGTGCAGCAAAGGTCGCGGAGGTGTGCGAATAGAGGAAGCAATTACTATTACTTGAAGTGCCCCGCCGTCCTGTCCCCCGCGTTTGTGGCACATTGCTCTCATTGCTTTATCAGTGGTTAAACCCCTCCTTATCCCACTATCTCTCGTCGCCCATATTGCAGAGCCAAAATCACCACCACCGCCACACTGATCATTGCTATCTCCGGCATTGTTGTCGCATTGCTTAAATATTTTTATCGTATGTGTACTGTTCTTTGTCCCCCGTCTCTCCTTCGAGTTGTTGTTCGTTACTGAAACCGATTGCGGGGCAGGTTGTCGGCGCCCGCCAGAAGTTTGTTTGATATCATTGGAACGATGTCTATCCCCGCAATGGTCACCCCTTCTTCAGACCAGAAAATAGAGCTTTCACTTAGGTAAGCTCTCTCCCGCCAGTTTTGCCCGCTATTCCTGATTGCACGTCATTGTCATTGCGAGTTTTTCCCCGCCAGGCCTCTATTTCGGTATTGTCCACTCAAAGCAATGTCTGGTACTAACAATTTCTGCTATGTACCTTCCAGTGGTGTCTCATTTATATCGCTTGTAGCATCGACAGAGGACCTTTTCTATTCGACCGTTTCCTTCTACATCGATTTAGGTTTTGTCGAGATCTCAGTTTACGATCGCGCATTGCCCACACAGAAGCGACATAGTGATCACTGCCTCACTTCCGAGAAGGAGACATGGCTGCTTTCCGAAAGCGATAGGACCAACGTCACCCTCAAAGTGCGTTTCGTCACCGAAGCACGTCACTGGAAGGATGGCGCTGGAAGGAGGGATTCTTCTGTGCAACATCACGAGGACGGATCTGAGGAACCCGACTGGCGAGGCTCTAGCCAGAGCTTGGTGTTCCACACTCCACAAATGGAGCGCATTTTGGAACTTCTCACAGCAAAGGGTTACTCATACCAGTGTCAGCCAAATGATCGCGATATTGTGGAAATCTACACCCATGACCCGATCGGAACACTCGTCGGATTCACTAAAAAGACAAATCCGTTTACAACGGCTACTACCGGAGGATTGTCTGCACCGGATATCCTGAATAGCATGTTGAAGACACCTATCGGTATCACACCTGCCGTTAGTAGGCCAGATACACCTGGTGGGGGCCGTAAGAAGCGGATCGCGGTCATGACTTCCGGTGGTGACGCACCAGGTATGAACGCTGCAGTCAGAGCGGTCGTACGGATGACCATTGCCAAGGGCTGTGAATCATATGCAATCTACGAAGGATATGAGGGAATGGTTAAGGGAGGAGACCTGATTAAGAGGATGGTTTGGGAAGACGTTAGAGGTTGGTTATCGGAGGGAGGTACCTTAATTGGTACAGCCCGATGCAAAGCGTTCCGCGAGAGAGCAGGACGTCTTGCAAGTGCAAAGAACTTGATTCTCAATGGGATCGATGCATTAATCATTTGCGGTGGTGATGGTTCCTTGACTGGTGCGGATATCTTCCGAGCAGAATGGCCGAGCTTGTTGAAGGAACTAGTGGAGAAGGGCGAGCTCCAGCAGAGCCAGGTTGCGCCATATGAGCAATTGGCTATCTGTGGCTTGGTCGGAAGTATTGACAATGATATGACCGGAACCGACGCTACCATTGGATGTTACAGCTCCTTAACCAGAATCTGTCAGGCTGTGGATTTCATTGATGCTACGGCGTACAGTCACTCGCGAGCATTTGTGGTGGAGGTTATGGGTCGGCATTGCGGGTGGCTTGCCCTCATGGCCGGTGTCAGTACTGGTGCGGACTTTGTGTTCCTTCCTGAGAAGCCGCCTGCGAAAGGCTGGGAGGAAGAAATGTGCGCAATCATTTCCAAGGTTTGTCACGTGAATGGGTGAGAAGCTGCGAAGACTCCAACTAACCGCTTTGTTAGCACCGAGGGATGGGTAAAAGAAAGACAATTGTCATCGTTGCTGAGGGTGCGACTGATAGGGACTTAAACCCAATTCCCGCTACTTATGTCAAGGACGTGCTTGCCGGAAAATTGGGGCTTGATACCCGTATTACAACCCTTGGTCATGTCCAGCGTGGAGGAAACGCTTGTGCTTATGACAGAATGCTCTCAACCCTGCAGGGTGTTGAAGCTGTCGAGGCGATTCTCGAGTCTACACCAGAGACACCCAGTCCTGTGATTACCATCAACGAAAACAAGATCAGCAGGAAGCCATTGCAAGAATCGGTTAAATTGGTTTGTGTTCTCTTGTCCTCTGTTCCGTTTTCTTACTGACATATCCCAGACGCAAGCTGGTGCCGCTTGTATAGCAAACAAGGACTTTGACGGGGCCATGAAGCTTAGGGACCGCGATTTTGAAGAATACTACCACTGCTATATGGCGACCACGAAACTAGATGACCCAACCAATAAGGCTACGGATGATAGGCGGATGAGAATCGCTATTATTCACGTTGGTGCTCCAGCAGGTGGTATGAACGCTGCCACGCGTGCTGCAGCGACCTTCTGTCTCTCCCGCGGACACCGTCCGTTTGCCATCCATAACGGGTTCCCTGGCCTCGTTAGACACGACTCGGTCAAGGAGCTATCATGGCTCACTGTCGACAGCTGGGCAATTCGTGGTGGGTCCGAGATTGGTACCAACCGAACCTTGCCAAGTGAAGATATGGGAATGGTCGCCTGGTACTTCCAGAAGTACAAGTTCGATGGATTGCTCCTCATTGGTGGCTTCGAGGCGTACCACGCATTGACGGAACTCTACCACGCACGGCAATCATACCCCGCCTTCAGGATCCCCATGACATGCTTGCCGGCTACTATCTCGAACAATGTCCCCGGCACCGAGTTCTCCATTGGTTCCGACACTTGCTTGAACGCTTTGATCGAGTATTGCGACGCCATCAAGCAGTCCGCGTCCGCATCCAGAAGACGTGTTTTTGTCGTCGAATGCCAGGGAGGGCGCTCTGGTTACGTCGCAACCATGGCCGGCCTTAGCGTCGGCGCATTAGCCGTCTACACCCCCGAAGACGGCATTGACATTGCCACCCTGCAATCGGACATCTCATACCTCCGGCAATCCTTCGCTTCCGACCGCGGCATGAACCGCGCCGGAAAACTCATCTTGCGAAACGAGCGCGCGTCAAAAACATACACAACGCAGCTGATCGCAGACATCATCAGGGAGGAAGCACGCGGGCGCTTCGAGTCCCGAACTGCAGTCCCCGGCCATGTCCAGCAGGGCGGTACCCCGTCCCCTATGGACCGCGTGAGAGCAGTTAGGCTGGCTGTTAGGTGCATACAGTTTATGGAAGAGAATTACATTAAATTTGCGGAGGAGGGGTTTGAGGCTGGGAGAGGCTGTATGGACCATCCGGGAACGGCTGCGGTGATCGGGATCAAAGGCGCTAGTGTGGTCTTCACGGGTGTCGAAGAGTTGAAGGTGGATGAACACACCGATTGGGAACAACGCCGTCCGAGAAGAGGCTTTTGGAGGGATCTGAGGGGCGTTGTAGATACACTCTCTGGAAGACATGGTGTGCCGGGGCAGAGTTAGAGTAATCAGTACATCTTGATCTATATCGGTAGAGCGCAGGCGGGGATAGGTGTAAGGTGTATTTTTTGTCTGCTTTTGTTTTTTCAGGGTTTTAGGAGGTTGAAAGCCGGGGATGGAAAAGTTTCGGTGCATGGGCGACATGATATTGTCTCTTCTGTATGGCTGTCTGGATCCGGGTTATTTGTCTTTATCATTCACATGAGATATGATACATAACATAAGGAATATACATGGATATTTTATTCTTTTGATGTAATATCGAATTGAACCCCATGTAGATGCATGAGCACTTTATGTATATCCATGACTCTCGGCAATCAGTAACGAGCATACTTTCAGATGAGGTGCGTCAGACTTGATTGCGGGGATTCCAGGAGCTCGAGATTGATATCAATAAGGAAGAATGGGCGGCGGCGGAGCATATGTGTCACTCTCAATCACTCGCAGGTGAAATTCGAACTTCAGGTGAGGATCTCTAGAACAAAGTTATTCCTTTGGGAACATGGCGCAGTTAGTCCTGTTGAATCGTGGTGAAATTTATTATCTATAGGTCAAAGATAGTACTTTACGATAAAGTTAGTCTTTGGGTTGTATAGTAGATAATAGACCCCGGTTCGGAGACCTGCCCGTGCCATTGCTGGATGCATAGACCACTGGTAACAGAGGACTGACGAAAGTATAACGTCGATAGAACAGTCTGCATAAACCTTACATGCATCAACACCACTGATGTTGAGAGAAATCACACGATATCTTGTAAATATGGTGTTGAGATATTCAACAGCCGTTTCTCCGTGTCGGTTGAAAATCAGTGGATGGAGATAACAGATCTTGGACTTAGTTTGTCCAGAGGAATCTATAGCCGAATCCCATCGAATTCAGCTGCAGGCGCACATATTTGTGCTACTCACTCTGTATTGGGGGGTTGTAATGATGGTGGTGATGGTACTTGTGATGATTATGAATATGTACCTGTGTTGTGAACCTCATAGGACTCGAGCGTACTAATATCTGGGCAGTGCAATTTGTGTCGATAACTGTCATTCGCGGGTTCAAGTAAGTACTTTGTTTGCCATTCAATGTAGTAGTAGTAGTAGTAGTAGTAGTGCATAGTGTCTACTTGCCCACGGAGACCTATTTAGGGCGCCAAGAGTTACCACCATATTGCCATCTATTTAAATGTCTGCTCACTGTGTAGCTAAGCACTTTACTAGGATTAGAATGTTTCTTTTCGAGAATCTGTTGTGTGTTGTCACGCAAAATCACTCGAACAGTTTGCGCTCTCGACACAACACAGAGAGTTTCGCAGTGACGCTCAAAGGTGGTCTTAAGGCATAATTCACTAACCCAAGCACTGTTCTCAGCAGATGGGCCCAGGGCTGTGGGCTGTTTGAGCGCCAGCGCGCCAAATCGCCCCTCGCCCCCAGATTTTACTGTCTTGTTGAGCTATGTGTACCCTGCGTGCACTCCAGTTTACCAGATGGTATGGGAACAACCAGCGAAAATATAGTCGGCTAACATCTAGACTCGCTGCGCTCCCAAGATATATCTTTTTTGTCACCCAGAATATTGTTTTCCACACCAACCATAATGACGTTGACGATCCCAACGCGTTTCCTTGCCGGCTAGGGAAGACTGGGAAGTCGAATGATGAGGAATGACTGACAGTGACCGGTACTGGTCATGACGACAGCCCACTTCTTTCAATTCTTCCAGCAACCTTTATGGCATGAAAAAAAACTAGTATCCGGAGGGGGGGATTTCCGATCACTTCTTCCAGTCTACTGCACGTAGTCAAATAAATGCCTAACTTTTAATCCGTGATTTAGGTGACACATCAAATAGATATATATATCCAGATGCCAAAGTCTCGCGGGGCTTCACCAGTATATGAAAACAATATCCAATTCCCGGCAGCCAACCAAAGTATGTCAGTAAGCGGTCATAGTGACTAATTGTGGCTAACTGACCGCTGCTAGACGCAGTCGTCTCTTCCCTACACGCCGGCGTGCTGGAACCGTATTTACAATTTTCAGTACGCCATTTTACAGTAACAAGCACCTTAATTGTCCCGGGTATGCTTCGAGATCGAGAGGTAGTAGAGCGAGTCCATTTTCACCGCATATGTTCCGATGCTCAGTCGATTTCGTACAGTAGTTTCCATTGTCTCACCAAATTCTCTAGCCGGAAACACAAACCCCAGCAATGCGCAGCGATTTAGGGCTGAGGGCTATATATGTTTCTTGGGTGACGGGCCAGGCCGATCAAGAAACGTCGAACGATAATCTCTGCGTTAGTGCAACAACTGCTACCATCTATGGTTTCGAGCCATGAGTATAGCTTCTATCGTTTGGAGGACGATCGGAACGTCACCCATGGCAGTACATCTTCCCGATGACCTCGTTAAAGAGATGCTTGATCATGGAATCTCGTTCGGAGATGCTTGGTTCTGCAAAGTTTTGCAACTGCAACAAGAGAAACGAGGAACAGTGGCAATATGAGGGCACTACGCTGTGTTATTATTGCCCAATTAATTAACAAAAGTTATCATTTGGCGCTCGTTTGAAGGCAATTAGTCATTTTAAGATATGTTGTTCGTTGTTCACCCGCTACAGTAGTTAGTTGTTAAAAACACTTGATCTCACTCGTTCCGACAGACGACACACGTATGTCTCCGAGCGGCCAATTCTGACCTTCAAATTTATCACGACAGTTGCGTTTCAAAGGCAGGAATAAGAATGGATACTCGTACGACAGGAATGTCGCCCACTTAGTACGGGGATCATCTCAGTGTAGATGCGACGGTATGTACTCTAGTGTGGTTTGGAAACCGAGAGAAAGCTAGGTAATGGTTCGTTTCTATTTATTTGTAACTTGCCACCTCATCCCGCAGCCCTCAAGTTTGTAGGGCGGTGCTTGGGCATCTTGTATGTGTACTATACATGAGGCTGTGGCCAACAAGAACTCGCGACCGATCAAACTACACGCTGACAGCTCCCGCAGGATCGCTGTAAGACAGCGGAATCGTGCACTTTTATGGCGTGAACATTCCATTCAACCCTGAAGGAGGCGAACAGCGGGATTGCCGCATAAGAATCCTAATTAGGCGAGGCAGTCAAACGTCCGCGATCTGACTGTTGTACTGACCGGAGAAAGGCCGCAACAAACTTGCAGCGATATTAAGAAAAATAAGACATTATCAAGCCCCCTTCGCTCGCTGAAACACCTGCAAACTACTTCTAAATCAGCCTCACTCTCTGCCATGCACGCTTCCATTCGCGAGCCGTGGTTCCACAAGTTTGCCCAAACAACATTCCAAGTTTACAATTCCCCCCTGTGCCGCAATGGGACCGCACCCCCCGGCCCCGGTCTCCGATCAATCAATCACAATCCTCAGCACCATGTCCCCTGTGACTCTTTCTCCGAGACTTACAGAGAACCGGCGATGTTTTCGGCCAAGTTCATGCAAAAGCACCCGCGCGCCTATCAGCGGGCTGTACTCAGGACCAACATAAAGCCTCATCCCACCCCGCACAACGAAACAACAACCAAACATTTCCAGAGCACACTATGGATCTGGATCTGGATGGTTTTGACGACAGCCTTTCGGCGGTGCTGACATACCGCAAACTCGCACTCGGTAACTACATACATCTCCTTAATAAACAAACCAATACAGTCTAACACATACAGATAACCTCAACACGCTACTTCGCCTCCTTAATCTTCGCTTCCCCCAAGACAAATACACACCAAATTACCCCTTAACTATCGCCACGTTCAAAGACCCCGATGGCTCGTTCCGAGCGGCGCCTTATGTACCGGTCGACGGATACACGTCGGTCCCGATTATGTTCCCTGAGTTGTTCGCGATGTTCCAAAAACATCTGAACTCACCATCTATGGCTATGTGGGCACTTCTGAAGGCTTCTGAGAAGAAACTGGGAGAAGTGACGTATTCGGGTGTATGTGAGAATGTGGTTATACATCCGGTGGGAAGGACTCTGAATCAAGCGTTGAATGAGGCGGCTCGTGGCTTTGATGCTGCAATGATACAACAGAATTCGATGCCTTACGGAGTTGAAGTGATGGCCGACACCTCAGGCGACGAAGAAGAAATAAACTATGATGAAGAAATACTTGAAAAAGATGAAGAAATAAACTACGATGAAGATATACTTGAAGACCAAGAACTAAGCGATGAAGAAGAGAAAGATACAACAGAAATTGAAGAACACTCCGATGGAAAGATCGAGAATACTAAACAACAAAATGAAGTGCTCTCAGCATTCTTTAGGTAAGTCTGGTACAACTGTGGCGAGCTCGAGAACTGATTTTTCGAAAGGTCCTTATTGGTTAAAAAGAAGGCTGAACAAACAAAACCGCTGCTCGCCCCAGAGCCAGACACAATGGACGAAATCTGCCCTGCTACAGCCCCGCCTCATGTCAACACGTATACCCAGTAAGTTAGGACCTTGCAAATAATCTCGGCTTGTATATATAGGACTAATGTGCTGGGTCTTAAATAGAGTAGAGACCAAATCTGAAGAAAATCTAGCGTCATTCGAATCATACCCCGCTCTAGAACTTGAACCAACTCCTGTCCAGGAAACATTGCGCTCTGGTACCGTGTCGTTTGGATGGCCTGAAACTTCTGGGAAAAAGAAGCCGAAGCCGACGCAGAGGCAGATGAAGGAAGAGAGTATCGCGATATCTGAACAAGAAATTTTCGATCCCATTTGCGGAACACCAGTAACAGACCTTTCATATTCATCAGAAGACGAAGACAGTCTACCCGACAGTTTACCAGACAGCATAATCATTGAGAAGAAGAGAAGGACTGCACATAAATCTATACCGGACCTAACACCGCCGCCACCTGTGGCCCCAAGAATCGATCTAGTTCCGAGTCCTTTCAGCCAGAAAAGTTTAGAAGAATTTAAGAAGACTGAGGGGGCCGATGAATACTTGGCCAGAATGAAGAGAGAACGTGAGGTCGAAGAGGAGGAAGAGAGAGCGAGGAAAGATGAATTCTTTAAAGTCATGACTAGAATAAAGAAAGGATATGAGGCCACAGAGGAGGAGGAGGGAGCGAAGAAAAGAACCACTGAAGAGGAAGACGCGGCGCCATGGAAAATTCGACAGAAGGTTATCACGAACAAACAGGAGGCTGAGCAAGGAATCTTCTTCAGTCCATTTGTACCACAAGAAGAAGCAGCTACTATCCCAGAACCCGGCCACAAGCCCGCATCTGATGTTCCTCCAACTCCGGAAGTCTATGTTGGTGTCGGAGATTCGAGTGGGAAAGCACTTTGGGAGCGTAGGAGACGGGGCAAGTCCATCAACACAAGCAGTCCCTCTATAGTATGCCAGGTCATGGCAGAGCGATCAGCAGCATACAAGGCCGCTCATCTGGCCGAAGAGGAGGAGCAAGCCAGAGAAGCGGCCGTCCAACACGAACGAGCAGCAGCACTTGTAATTCTACGAGCGTGGAGAAAGGCAAAATCCCAGCGGGCCAAAGAGGAAGCACTCAGGAAACAAAGATCTAAAGGAAATCTACAAACTTATCTACAAAGCAAACTTGAAGAACAAACAAATGAAGCAGCAGAAAGGCTTCGAGCATCGAAAGAAGCCGAAGCAAAAGAACGAGCCAGACAGGACCGAGAGGTCAAGAGGCAACTTCAGGAAGAAATGGAGAGGGTTCGAAACTGGGGTTTGAAAAAGCTCAATCGGCCACGACCTTCAGATTCGAGTTCGGCAAGCACGTCACACAATCGTCGTAGCTCATCACTGGGCGATGTACTCTCGAACATACGCCGAGGGATTGAAGAAAAGAAGAAACGAGCTGAGGAGATACTTGTGGAGCAAGAAAAGGCTTCCAAGGCTGACACGGACGAAGCGGTATCTCCAATCGAGGACGAACACGAAGCACAGCGACAGATTGGTCTCTGGATTCAACAATGCAAACAAGCACAACTCGAGGGGTCTGAACCGCCTTTTGAGTCGCCTAACATTCCCTGTATTCCAATTGCACCCATCTCAAGGCCAGCACCACAGAACTTCACGCCTGTCTTTGCCGTTCCCACCGCTTCGCCTTCTCCATCCACTGATCATGGATTCTCGATAATTCATACGCCGTTGTCTTCACCGACTTTTCATGAACCTTCCGTGATCGAACCTTCAGATTCTCTAGCTGGTTATTCCACTAGTATTAATGGCAGTGAGATTCACTCACTAAGGTCTTCTGACGACTACAATCTCGAAGTGGTTGATACCCCTACCTCTTCGGCTGGTCAGGAGGCAGTTGATACACCTAGTTCATCGGCTGGTCAGGACCGCTCCTCTTCCGCGATGGATTATCTCTTACCACCACCAAGTGAACATTCCGCATCAGATGGTGGAATATCTAATATTAGCAGCGGCGGAGGGCGAGATAGCACCGGCACGCTTGGAGAAATGAGCCGTGAACAACTGAGAGATGAAATCAGATCTGTATTTGGGGACGCATTGTTGGGAATTGTGAAGCAGATGGGGTCTGCGTTGGAGAGGAATGTGTAGTCTTTTCTTTCGCAATCAACAGGCTTTTGGTGTCATTTGGTGTCATTTGGATGGTTTGCATCGTGTTTACCGGTTTTGCTGTTGCTATTATTATTCAAGTGTTTTCATTATCGATTGGTGTTACAATTATTGGGTTGGAGTATGAACCTAAGATAAATTTGAATTCAAGTGTTATCAATACCGTACCGCTACCTTGAGGCTTCGGACTATACAAACCGTGAAGACTAAGCCAGCCTAAATCTTCGTTGCATTCCCTACACAACTTTTTGCTATGCTCTATCGGTATATACTGGGCCCGTCCTTCCCCTCCCCATCCTGGTCCTCGACCACAGCCCTAACACCGCCTTCCCAAATCTCATATTCAATCTCTTTCCCCCCTTCCGCCCACCCCGCAAACACAACCCCCACCTTCCTATTCCCCCCCTCCGTCGCCTTCCTAAGCACAATCCGTCCATCGAGAAGATTCGCCCACACCAACCCCAGCGCCGGAACCTTCCCATCCTCCCCTCCATCCCACCCCGTAAACCACCTACTCTGATAATCCAACGCCAACGGATCCATCTCCTGCGTTCCAGTCGAAAACCGATCACTAACCTGATTCGCCACGACGACAGCAAGTTTGTGGCGTCTCGCCAGCTCGCGCAGTCCCTGCCCAACACCCACAAGCTCCCCGCCCCTCCTCGCCATATGTGCCGGGGCCTCCGCAGCCGAAGTGGTCTTCACCCGCTTCGCATCGGGGCGATCAAACTCGGCGCGGAAGTTCGCGGCGATGCTGTCGACCACGACCACGCCGATGTTGTGGCGCGCGACGGTGACGGGGAGCTGGTACCGCAGGATGTGGTCCTGGGTCTCGAGGTCGCTGCACGTGATGGAGAGCACGCGGTCGGTCGACACGGGCGGTTGCGGGTCGAAGCGCCGGTTCAGTGCGTTTGCGATCTGGAGTAGCCGCGGGGTCGACAACGGCGCCTCCGTCGATATGTACACTGCCCCTCTGCCGCCGTCCAGGAGCTGCACTGTCAGCGTTAGTGTCAGCAGGAATTGGCTCTTCCCTGCGCCACTCTCGCCGACGAATTCGGTGATTGTTCCTGTGGGCACGCCGCCGTGGAGGAGGGCGTCGAGGCGGGCATCGGTGGTGGGGATGAAGGTTTGTGAGGCGTGCAGGGAGGCTGCGGAGGAGATGGGTGTGTCGGCGGTGAGGGCGGCGGAGAGGTCGTGGATGAATCGTTTTATTTCGAGAAGGGGGGGGGAGAATTGCGGGTGCTTTTTGTCGGTGCACCGGCGCGAGATGTCAGTGGGGTCGAGGGTGAGGAGGTCTGCGGTCGTGAGGAGGTGCGTTTGGAAGAGGGAGAGGAGACGCGTGTTGGTGGGCGTGTAGTGCGGGAGGACGTTGGTTATGTCGGTCATTTACTGTGTGGGATGGAGGGAGACGCGAAGGAAATGTGGCGCGTGGCCTGACGACGCCAAGCGGAGGGTCAGGGACGGTCACTCGGAGTGCGACACGTGAAAAGGGGGGAGCTGTTATGCCCTCGCGAACCATCCCGCGTAAGAGTCGCCGACGCAGATGTACTGGTCCGTTATACGCTATCCATCAATTTGCGACGGACAGCCATCCATGCCCAATCTCCACATCTGCCTCGGGCCGTGAAGCTTGTTCCCCTCCAATGTCGGGCCTCGGCCCGCCTCCGACTGTTGTCCCTTATCACAAGCGGCCAGGGGTGGGTGTTCAGGCCCTTCGGAGTGCGCAGCGGATGCTGTGCCATTGGCCATCTCAAGATTGGGTGCTTTCGCCTAAGCCGGGATCCTCAGCGAGAAAGTGCAATAACCAATGCGGTCTCGACTGAGGGACAATCTCGAGTTGCGGCTATATAGTTTTTCAATGTGACAATGGGGCGGAGCTTGTTTCAAAGTTTTGGTCGAGACTATGGAAACCGGCAATTCCTAGGTCTCTATGCCACCTCATAAAGATAGGACTTCCAACCGAGCATACTGCAATCACAATGCAATTATCGACGTCGTAACCCACTGCATAGGGACAAAGGGAATTCCGCAGGGGGTTAGGGTTTCGGTATTTGAGTTGCGCTTCCGAGTGATATCTTAGGTCTATGCGCGTTTGCACTCAAGTCCATCTTTATCAGGTCTAGTCCCTTCGAACCTCATAAAGGCAAATTGTTGAGCCGAAGCACGTGACTGTTCAGCTATGCATGTGCGCTTTATCGGAATCCCGTCTATCGAAACCCTGTAGTTTCGATTCCCAACGAGGAGTCTTGTGTAGCAGAATTAGAGTGCAACTGTCGAGTTTATACCCATCAGTACAAGTAGGGCTTTTGTTCGGCCAGAGAAAGTCGTGAACTCCTTTTCTTCGTAGGCACACTGTACTCCTAAATAACGGAGAGGAGGAGGCTGAGACATACATACTGTGAGCTCTACTCGATGTGGACAGTTAGTTGCCTCCCCCTTTCTCATCGAAATTTTTGTGTCAAAGCGGGAGATAAAGTGCTTGAGATGGCAACAACGGTGTGATTTTTGGACCGATTGGGAATTGCGGGAAACGCGGTGTGAAAGTGGTCCGAGCGCAGTAGGCAGCACCATGCGTGTGCAGATGTCGTTGCCGGCAGAAAATTCGGGATTATCCCAGGAATGCTATAGGGCAGGATGTACTAGAGTACATAGAACTTTGGATGGAACAGTAGTGGAAGAAGAGGGAGGCGTCGGCGGTAGTGATGATGGTGATGATGCTGGAGAGTTGAATTGATTGGCGGGTGAATGATTGGATCACTACTCCTGAAGTCGTCACTTGAGTCGCTCGGAAACTTAAGTACTTGAGTATCGTCTTATCGATCCTCTATCAATCTTTTGGGCGGGGTTACATCAAGCTGCTGGCTCCGTTATTCGCTCAAAATACCCAAGTATTTGTGGGGCTTGAACATCAAGACTTCAGTAGTCCACGTCGCGAGAACTCTGTGGAGCATGAAACCCACGGAGAAGATGAAGAATAGCAGTGGCTACCATGTCCGTTCAATAGGGCGGCCCTCTATGTAAAATGCAATGCCGTTGGCTGCTCTGCACAAGGTTCATGGAGGTTGAAGCCTGACTGTGATGTCAATCGAAGACGAGTACTTGTAGGGGAATATTACACTGAATACTGCTCAAAGGTGGAGGTATCAGAAAGGAGAAATACTCGCTCTTTCATTGTCATCGTTAGCACCATATCTTCCTTCCTGTAGTCAAACTGCAGGTTCGTCGTCGTGTCGTCGCCCTCTCTCCTTTTTTCTCAGCCCCTTGTTACAATGTCTTGTCTTTGACTTACTCACCCGAGCAGTGAGCCATCCAGCCCAGCCCAGCCCGCAGCCCGAGCAACGGCACCCCACACACCTTGACCAGTCACCGCTCGACTTTCACCATTTCACCTACCTTTCCTCCTCCAACTGACCTCTCTCCTCCTTTTCTTGCCTCGTCCGCAGCGCGATAATCTTTATTATCACTCCATTACACCTCTCAAACCCTCCAAAGCCGATCCGAAGCCCCTCACCACTCGTTTTCCCCCCGCTTGAGGCTTCCTTCCCCCTTTTCACCATCGGTTAACGAGACCCACGCTTTTACGATCCGGAACGAGCCACGCACCGCATGACCTTGTGAGATTATTTCCAGACGCAAAAGACCAAGACACCCCCCTCGAAAGATATTCAAAAAAGGGGTTGTATATCATATCCTGTCATCATCAGCATCTATATCGGTTGTTTTTTCCGGGTTTCACGACAATAGTTTATTACGAAAAGTTTTCCTGCAGCGTTCAGTAGCAAGTCAACGGAATTTTAATACAAGCACATTGTTGTGCTTCTACCCGCATCTACGGTTGTTGGTTACCGACTCGGCAGGGACGGAGAAAGGTTCATTTTACGCGTTCCTTCGGAAACGAAAGTCTACGAGAATATAGCGAGGCTCGAGTCTGCTTGCGGCTGCGAATCGTCAGGCTAGTCTCGTTTTTCATCCGACGGACTTTCCCGCTGTCACTTGACTAGACGAGAAAAACGAATATCCTCCTATAAACGCATAAACGTTCAGACGGATTGACTTTGGTATATCGGAGTTCGGTTTATTAGCATTATGGCCAGCCACGAATCTTACTACGACACAATAAACTCGACGCGGTCGCCCAGTGGGCAGCACCAGCCTCAACACAACACCCTCCATCGTGCGTCGTCCCGACAGTTTGAAACCTTCGGCGGCCAAACGGGCCTTTACACAGCAGAAGACCATGCTGCAAGGTATGATCACACACGAGCATATGATACTACACGTATAAATCCTTCTGCGATGGGTGCATACGGGGGATACGAAGCATCTGGTGCCCAAACCTGGAATCCTAGCAGCTTCGTGGGTGCTGGTGCGCTTGCTACAATGGGTGGATCCGGGAGAATAAAGGGTCCTTCAAGACAAAGAAGCGCTCTTCCTTCGGTACGAGTTTTACTACCCCATCCAAATGAGCTGACTGCTAATCGGTTCCTTCGATAGATGTGGACCGAAACCCCACCGACTCTTCCAACTGTTACCCCGTTGTCGGGAATGGGTGGTGGTGTATCGTTGGGCGCCTCTCCAATGAGGACTGAGACTGTAGGGTCGGACATGGGGGAAGAGGAACTCATTCCAACGGCTATCGTCATCAAAAACATCCCGTTCGCCGTCAAAAAGGAACAGTTGGTCCAACTGATGACAGAGGTCAATTTACCACTACCGTACGCGTTTAACTACCACTTCGACAATGGTGTTTTCCGCGGTCTTGCATTCGCCAACTTTACAACGGCTGAAGAGACAGCTGCGGTTATCGATATACTGAATGGATTCGAGCTGCAAGGGAGAAAGCTACGAGTGGAATACAAGAAGATGCTGCCTATCCAGGAAAGGGAGCGAATTGAAAGGGAAAAACGAGAGCGAAGAGGCCAACTGGAAGAGCAACACAGGCCTGTACAACAGCCTCCGCCGTTGGCCACTTCTCCTACCCCTGGCTCTTCACGAACCAAGCCAGGTCAGCCTATAATTTCTGGAGGGGGTGTCATGTAGGCAATGCTAACCAGGTGTACAGACGTAGACTTGAATGACCCTCAGACACTTCAGTTCTACTCCCAGTTACTCCTATTCCGTGACGATCACTCTCGAGAAGCGCTCATCTTTCCCCAAACACTTTCGCCTCAGCAACGTCGCATTGTGCATACTCTTGCCCATCACATGGGACTGGCTCACATTTCTCGCGGAAATGGCGAAGGTCGTCAGGTGCATGTCTTTCGCGCACCTCAGGGCCAAACGCCTAACATTAGCCCGCCGTCTATTCCGACAGTTCATCCCGTGGAAAACCAGCAAAGACGTGGATTGGCTAGAGCCACCACGATGGATTTCACTGATACCCGATCCGAAAGTGCTGCCATGTATTCCAACCTAGGACGCCAGGCATCCGCGCTTTTAGATATTCCGTCCTCCCCGTCTGCGCGCGAGCACGCTCTCCAGAGCCGCCGGGATCTTCGCCCTGCAAAATCATTTGCCGACCTACGGTCATACACACCTTCCCCGGTGCCGTCGTCTGCTAGCTTTCCGGCTGCTTTGGGCAACAATATCTCCAGGTACCAGCAAGAATACGGCGCTCAGAGTGTTACCAGTACCACGCCTAGTCTGACACCCACAGCCACGGGGAACAATAGCCATAATGAGTCGTTGCTTGTAAATGGGCTTGCTGGCGTTTCACTCTCCTCCCCTTTGAGCGGTAATTTGGGAGTCTCGGGGGGCAGCCTGAGGGCGGACCCACGGGACCCCAGGGGAGTTCTCTCCCATGAGAGGGAAAGGGGTGGGGACAGCACAATTGGAAGTGGACACAGTGGTGGAGTGACTAGAAGCTTCAGCATGGGCTTCGATGAAGTTAGGGCCGAGAGAGACAGAGGCCATGTTATCCCCCAGCGGCAACCCAGGGGTCCGGATTCGGATCGTGGAGCCGGGTTTTCTGGAAGTCGTCGTCAGCATCATAGTACAAGGGGAGGTTCTGATGGAGAAACATTGAATGTGCAGAGTGGAGTCGAAATTGTTGTGGAGTAATTATTGCGGAGTAGGTGGGGTCGGATGTTTGAAGGTATCGTACAGTACAGTTGATGGATTCTTAACAATTATTTTTATATTGGAGATTTTTTATTTTTTTCTTCGTAGGCGATGGAGCGGGGATTCTTTTCCTTGACGAAGGGATGGGACATGATTATGAGAGAAAGACATGGATTGTTTCATAACTCTTTGGTTTTTATTTTAGTGTTCCTTTTGGGGGTGACGGTTATAGTTGTACCCAGATGGGGTTTGTCAGTACGTACATTTGATGCCTGCTTCTACTGCTGCTGCTATTGTGTTTTTAGGGGTTCTGTGCAAGAAGAAAAAAGAATTGGTTTCTCATCACCTTCCTTCGTTAGTTATGCATTGCCGTGTGGTACTGTTTGTTTCGTTCTGCTTGTCATTACAAACGGAGGTGAAGAATGGGAGGGCTGCAAACTTTCGCATTGTGTTTATATCTACTGCTTTTAATAGTTACCCTTTACTTATTCCGGGCTTTGATGGGGTTGGATTGAAAGTCTGGATGGATGGATGTGTATACAATCTCTACCGAATACGTCATCTGCATTCAAAGCTGTGTTTTTGCTGTGGGTATTTGTTCAGTGTGGGGAGGGCAGGGCACGCGACAGGTTTTGGATCAAACCCCCGGCGATCCTGATCCTGATCCTGATCGATTGCAGCAATTCGTATTCCCGCTTCGTTAGACTTATTCCGGGTTTCACCTCCGCAATCCAGTGCGTTCCATTTCATCTATGTATGAGACGGCGGGCGGTACTTCGGGATCTGCAGCAAGGGTTTGGATGCGGGTGGGAAGAGGCCCATCCCCACAAAGCTTGGCTTATCCTCGAAAACGTCAGATGTGGGGTTGGAAATGAAGTGTTGATGACGGCATTTATTTTTGGCCCATTGGCATGTGGGTTACATTGGCATTGAGTGCCCGCATGTTACACCCGGTTTTTGGTGGTGGGAGTTTATAAAACCCCTCAAGCCCGGCTGCTTGGTTTTCTTGAAAATTTTTGAGCATGCCAAAGCTTGAACCGGCAAGACATAGCTCTGATTTCACCGCTCAGACGCAGGATATACGACCTGACCCACTGCACCGGGCTGCCACTACATCTGCTGCTGACCTCCCTCGATACCTCCCCCCGCTTCCGTACAGGAAATCTATCAAGCCGGCAGACAGCCCAGTTACTGTCAATAGCTACACAACGGCATATAGCAACTTCCCGACTGTCACTGCAACTCCAATCCGTCAGCAACGGGTAAACTCGCACACCCCGTCTGCACTCCCACCACTCACGGTCCGCAACGGCTACGATACCTACGCTAAGGACCCAGCCCTCGACGCCAGTCACACTCTGGAAGCAAACAAACACCACCGAAGAAGAATGACTCACCAACGCAACGACACACACAACGGCATCCACGATGCAGCACGGGAGCCGCTGATCGCCCGTGGAAATGAACCGGTGTCGTCGAAGAAGGCGGAGGCCATGCGGCGGAAGCTACGTGCTTACGAGGCCGTGTTGGCGTTCAAGAACGGCTGCATGCCAGATACGCAGCAGCTGGGCGGGTGGGCGCAATACCTCCTCCGGTCCAGCAGCGTGCTGGATAGTAGGAACCGCCGGCTCAGTAGTAAGGGACGGGAGTTTGTGCGTGATACCAGAGCATGGGTGGAGGCGCTGGTAGATCTGTTGTTGAGCAAGAATTATGATGATAAGATCCAGGAGTTTATTTGGCATACGTCGCATGCGGGGGTGAGTGCGACTGTTCCGGATGTTGGGGGTGCGGTTAAGGCTGGGGCTAGTGGGAGTAAGGGAGATGCTAGCAAGGCGCTAGAGAGGTTGAGGGGACTAGCAGGGCTGCTATGGAGTAGTAGTGAGTTTAGGGCGTTGATTGGAGATTTTGCTGGTATGTTGCTGCTGCTGCTGAGGTTGATGGATGGTGGTGGTGCTAATTTGAGGTAGCTGTGGGCCGTGATATGTTCGCTGATGCAGCTGCCCAGGTTGCATCCGCTGCTTCTCGGGCTGAAGATCGTGCCAGGTCTTCGGATCCAAGCAATATCAATCCTGAGGACATCAGCCGTTCTGCCGTCAAGGAGAAAGGTTCTGCCATTGCTGATTCCGCACGCAAGGCAACCTACCAATTCCGCGATGACCTAGAGTCATACCTTCGCGAGAAATTCCCCAAGCAGCGTCGGGATGCAGTAGTAAACCGCATGAAAAAGGTGGTGCAGGATATACAAGAAAACCCCGACTTCCAGGAAACAGTCGACTTTATCGTCGAGCTACTACACAAATATGTTACCAAGATTAAGGACAATGTTGCTGTAGAGGGAAAGACAGCCGATGTGAAGCCCGATGAGCACTTTGATATCGCTATGAAGGACATTCAGGTTTGCGAGTGATCCGTGTGACCGAGTGATATATGCTGATGAAGTTGCTAGGCGCTGTTTATGGCTTTTGCCAACGGAAAGCCGCTAGATCCCATCAACGACGCTCTCCGTAAAGTGATCGACGATATCCAGTCTGACAAGGATTTGAAAGAGTTTTACGACCAAGTTGCGGAGGAATTCAACCGCCTCTTGACCGAGAAAGGTTACGTCATCAGCGATGCTGCGGACGCCCGAGTTCACCAGCTATACGAACGATCCCAAGAGCTTCTGCACGAAAAGCAAGACAGTTACCGCCCGGACGTGGAGCACTTCTTCGCCGAAGTCCGGTCCTTCATCGACGCCATACGCAACGACAAGGAAAGCCAGCGTCTTGTCGAGGCTAGCAAGAAGGTATACTCGGATCTAGTCATCACTGACAGATACGGTAACTTCAGAGGCTTCCGGAAACGCATCTTTTGGGACATGATCGAGGTCATCTTCCCTCGCTTCGTCGACGAAATCAAATTCGTCCCCGTCCCGCGCATCGAGTATCAAGACCGCGACTTTGACCTGATCCTTGAGAATGTCGTGCTCGAATCTGGTATCCCCTTCCCCTTTCCAACCTGGCCGCAGCGTTCTAACAGGAGTAGAACACTTCCTTCCCACCCGCACTATCCTCGAAGCCTTTACCCGCCTCGAGCTCACAAACACCTACACCATCTCAAGCAGCCACAAAACCACAACGCACCTACACATCGATTCAATCAACCTCTTCATTCGCGACGCATCCTTCATAATCCGTAAAAAGACTGGCCTAGTCCCTTTCTCGGACCGCGGGTACATCGACATGTTCATGACTCACCACGGGGCCTCCGCCGATATCGTCCTCGAGTCCGTCTCCTCCGATGAGGACGATGACGAAGAACTTGCAGACTCCTACTTCCACGTCAAATCCGTCAACGTGACAATCCATAACTTCTCATACAATTACCACGCCTACCACACCTGGGCCGCCGCACTGCTCTCCCCAATCATCAAGCCTATAATCCGGAAACTCGTCGCGAACGTGCTGCAGCAGCGTATCCGCTCGGTTATTGAGCAGGCGGATAGGGAAATCCATGCTGCCGCGGAACGGATGAGGGTTGCGAGTATTGCGAATCGGGGAGGAGGGAGCGTGGAGGCGTGGATTAAAGCTGTGTTGAGTCGGCCGCAGGGGAGTGGGCGTAGAAGGGGAGATGCGGAGTGGAGGGTTAATGTGGACGAGCCACAGCTGTTTCCCGACGAACATGCGCCCGGGAGTGTGCTAGCGAAGATGAAGAGGGCGGAGGAACGCGTGGAGAGGGAGCAGGAGGAGGATGGGTGGAGGAATAGTGTTTTTGATGTTAAGGTGTGAAAAATGGAATGGGATGGGATGGGAGAGAGAATATGAGGGATGGTTATGTAGTTTAGTTTTAATTTATGTGTTTGTTGCAATTGGTACTGGCGGCCCATCACAGTGCGTTTCTGGACAGCTAACTTGAACCTCGAGCTCGATAAAACCCCTGTTGATAATCTCGCAACTAATGTGTCACCCGAGGAACAGAACCCTTAGCCCTAGCTCGCTGCGCGGACTTAGGTTTATGTTCCCCGCTAGAGAGGATGGTTTGTTGCCAATATCAACCCGAGTGATTTTTCGTGCCCAGCCTCCTGCGTCTGGACACGAGAAATCCGAGTGAGAGAAATCCGCAATATCCTTTAGTTTTATCTTTTCCCAACTTTAGACCCTACTACGTACTATGAAAGAAACGATGTTGCAAAGGTGGTTGGTTGTGTTACGGCACAGGCTATACAGAATCGGCTGAGCACTGAGGACATTGCTGTGACTTGCTTTTCCCAAAAGCGCCTCGAAGCATATGTATACACGAGACTGTTAGGTGTGTTGTTACTAGAAGACGTCCTGAAAAGGTAAATAAGGCTCCAGGCTGCTGATGTTAGAGAGGCGGTCAATCAGCTATGGTTATCACAATGACCGCTCAACGACATATTTTAGTAGGCTGTCGGAAATTAGAATATTAGATTTCGTGCGCTGGTGGAAGTCGCATGCGTTTGACCGCCTTCTTTAGGATCACAGGTGCAGAAAAACGATTACATTGCAGCGTTACTTGATGAATTGGGATCCTGATCAGACTTTGGCATCTAGATATCAATACTGTTAAATTGGGGATTCGTTAAATTAAAACGGCTGTCTGTTATAAAACCCTATTAATTCCACCAACCATCCGAATACCTGTGAATGGTCTGGAAACGGCTACAAAATTAATAGAGATTTAAAGCAGAGCACATTTTTGAGAACCCGCATTTTTACAACAGTATATACCTAATTTCTGTTTGATTTGCCATCGAAATTATAGATCAATAGCCAGGCGTTTATTTCTATGACTACGTGCAGTAAACTGTGGAAGAAGGGACTTCAGGATACTGAATTTGTTTTCATGCCATAAAATTTGTTGGAAGAAGCTGCTGTCATGACCAGGCCTGTCGCCTACACAAGTAATTTTGCGTGGCAGAACACTAGACCTTGATTTCTTAAACTAGCCCTCTTCTTATCAGCCTTCATGCGCTCGCAAGCTTTGTAGAAGCATCTCTGAGTGAGGTTCCATGATCAACCATCCATTGCCATAGGTAAATCTCTAATTGATAGAAGCTATGCTCAAGGTTGGAATAATAAATGGTAGCAGTTGGTATCGACACCAACGCAGAGGTTATAATGCATATTGGCTCGCCTCCAAAACAGGATCATAATGTGTCGTCAAAGTATTGGGGACTGTCCAGTCGTTTGTGTCGATTCCGTTCAACAACAAGTTAATCAGTTGCAATTGTATCAGAGGTTCCGTCGATGATTATATAATGAGGAGGGTGGGTTGCTATCTTCTCCACTTAAGATAAAGCACTCTATACCATTGGATAAAAGCAGCTAGAGTAGATTCTATCTCCACGCACCTAAGGCAAATCTGACGTCTTGACAAGGTTAGGTACGGATATAATTTCAACATACGCCCAGACGCAGTTGCATTGATATATATGACGACGACAATTGTAAACACTACCTTTCACCATTCTACCGGAATACAAACACAATTTCTTCTCCGCTGCAACCAGCTCCAGATTCCAGCCGGTGCAGACCAAAGCCGTTGCACGACATCTCACTCAGGTTACGGGCGAACCCACTAGTGCACAAGCCGGTGAGAGAAATGGTAGGTAGGTGCGGAATTTGATACGGTCATTATGATCATCCTGGCAGGAAGGAGTATCTGCATAAATAAGAACAATCTCCAGGAAAGCCATAAATGAGAGATCTACATACATAGCCTAAGTATGTCTGAAGGCTATCCCAAACCCCAGGAGAATAGATTCCCAGCGTGCGGATAAATCTCCTTTACTCAGCCGGAATAACTAGTTGTAATTTATCATATCAAATGAGACCGAGGATATCTGAATTCGAAAAGTTAGGACAGTATATCCTTGCGCTCTCTCTAATACCTCCAGCGTCCCAATTTAGGGATCGATGGGCAACATTCTTGTAATCAGTATTCACACGGAACTTTTATTGTTCCTATGGAGCTCCTTCTCTTGACGTACGCCCAGTCAACTCGGCTAATCAACCCGTTGCCATATTCTGTAGTAGTAATGGGCAAAGAGCGGTACTTCCCGAGGGGCCAGACGGGGCTGAATGCCAACTGGACGAGATTTCTCGAATCCCGGGTATGGCTCTAGACCTGTAATACATGTAGGTAATAATTTATGAATCGGTGTGTAGTGCCTTTGATGAGATTGGTGGTCCTGTCCCAGGGGCGGGAATCCCGTCGGTGGACTCGTTGTCCCGAGGCCAAATCTCAATCCTCATGATGTCCCAGGCCTATTCCTCGTCTCGTCTCGCCCCTCCTTGCTTCTCAAGAAATCCTGTACCAGTAGGAAGAAGAGGCGGATATAATCCACCCACTATCGTGGCGACTGCCACTTTCTAGGAACAATCGCCGATTACTAGTCCAGATCTCCCTCTTCCGTTCCCTCTCGTTTCCGTCTGCTCGTACTGGTCGTACGTTTTCCAGTGGCGGTGATTGGGAAACAGCTGGCTGGCTTCAACATCTTGATGAGCGAATAGGGTGTGAATGAAAACGCGGGTGTTTCCAGAGCGGCGGGACCAATGGAAGTAGAGTTGGCGGAGATAGGTGGCCAAAATGTTGCAGCGACGGTAGAATAGATAGGTGGTTCGAAAAACGCAGCGGGGAACGTCCATTGAAAGTGCACTGCTTGTTCTTGGTTCAACTCTCAACAATACTTGTACATGAAATTTGGCACGCGTACGGGGAGACGCGTCATCTTGGTAAACGTCACGAGTAGATTACATTGTGCACACGTGTACATTCCAGCCCCGTGTGTACTTTAGAGTACAAGGCATCTGCTTACTCTGCGGCTACTTCGAAAAACAGCAAATACGAACGATCGCTATGTTATGGAACACAACCTCGGCTTCGGCTGCTTCTCGACCCGGTTTGTTAACTAGAGAAGCGCCCAAAACCCTAGCGGTAGTTATCGGTGAAACCTCAAGTCGTCAGCGGGGGAGAAACTTAACACCCATTATCACTCGCTCCAGAATCGATCTTTGCTATAGTGAACATCCCTGTCTGGTGGGTAGAAACTCTGGTTAGCATGGTGAACCTTGTTATTGGAGGCGGTGACAGTAACTGCAATTCCGGGGGAGGTGTGCTCAATAATAGGCCGGACAAATCTCTTACACTTTACCGCACGGCTGCTGGTGGGATCTACAGCCAATCATACTATTGACTAGGGGGTCTGCGTGCATTTACTGGATTATCTTACTGGAGAGCTTTATGGTGTTCGGGATGTGTTCTGGTTGTCCGCTGCCAGTGCAACAGGTGATATGCATGCTCTGCTGTAACTAACGTCTTATCTCATGTACATCTATGGCATCTCCACGGCTCATCCGGTCATCGGCGCTATCAACGTCCGATTATAAGCACGTGAGGAGTGATTGATTGTGAAGTGGATAGACTGAAGATAGTGATGAGAATCGCTATGCTTTGAAGTGAAGCTCTTTTTACCCATTGGCTCGTTCATGCGGGATTTTCATCGACTGTTGTTGATGATGGGGGTTGTAGATTTATCCGGACCCGGGAATTCGTTTGAATGCCGAATATCGTCGAGAAGCAAGCGGAATATATATATCTGTAGTAGCACGGCAGCTGTTCATATATAGCGACAGAACGGCCCAGCGGCAAAACGATAATAGCAGTGTCAAATATATCATGCTATCGGTATCATACATGTTGCTTCTATCTATTTGAATATTTATCTATAGATTGAGAGAGATACGCGCGGGATTTTAAAGCCTGGAGTATTGAGTCCGATCGATTGATTAATGGCCAAAATAGTCGAATCATAACCCCCACGCACTTTCTTGCGGTAGAACCCATCGACTACAATTTCCCGGGTATTGGTCATGAGGAGGACGTCGGGATCAGGGGTTTGTGTTCCGCAGATTTAACAGCTCGCCGGTATGGATGCATCTCTACCGGTGTTGCACAACCTATCCAGCTGCTCGATGACAATTGATCTGAATCCTACAACTCCACGTGCCCAGAGATTATTAGTTGGTGGATCATAATGAAAGTTGATAGATTGTTCCAGACCGATGTTACTCCGTTTCGTTAGGTCGATGGTACTCGACAGTATCTCTCATCTAGCTGCTCACGTCGTTGTGAAGTATGTGCACTGCGTTAATCAGTGATTAAAGTTACTATTTTGGTCGCATTTCGCTTGCTACCTTTATACGTCGTCAACGCTTTTTCAGCCAGCCATCAATGGCCTGTTTGTCACCTCTGCTTGCCAATCAACGAATAATCCAGTCAACTAGTTGGATCCAAATATTCACTCAGAAGACGGATACACTCGAGACATACCACAAGAGTGACAAGCTCTACTCTTCAATAGCAGCCAACCTTGCAACAACATCGAGGTGCAGAAACAAACGGCTGAGGCTGAGAGCTTGGAAAGCTAATTTGCGGGAGGATACGGTTTGGTTTACTGCCACATAATGCTTGTCGAGGAGGTTCGTTAGCACCAGCCCGGAGCCGACCGTAAACTCTTGATGGGATGAGAAGGTTTGTTGTGGTGGACGGAGTCAGTGCGAGGCTCTCTTCAATTTACCGTTTTCGCCATTATTCAGATCGCATTTACCAAAAACTATGTGTCCTTAATTTTACCTAGTCTGTCAGACTAGATTTTACCATTTCTACTTTTGTAAAAAGGTGAGACATTTTTGGTCGTTAAGAGCCTTGTCAGAAAGTGGAATCAATTCTACAAACAGTTTAGGTATGTCAACACATGGTTCCAGGACATCGACAGGACATTTAACACCGTTTTGAACCCGTTCCTGAACATTAAGGTAATGTCCAAGCGAGTCATGCTTTTTCACAACAGTATGTTTGCCAGAACAGGTGCGTCCGATCCTTTACCTCCAGACCGAGTACATATTGGAGATTCTCGGCTCCAAAAAACTTGCTCCTCAAGCCCAGGACCCCCACTTCTAGTTCCCCCGAGCCCAACATTCCCCGGACTTGAGATCGAGGCTGTTTGATCGTTAGGTCAATCCAGTAGCCAGTGTGACGCTCAAAGTAGACAAAATTCCGATTGAACCGTATTGACTAAAAACAAGGCGTGTGGAGAAGTGACTGCGCCACAGGCGTGTTCCGGGATTAAGTCCAGTGCGGGAGTCATCGCCGGCAATATAAAGGCTGAAGACCCGAGGCAACTGACTCGCAGGTGGAGTACTCTGCAAGTATCCTCGTGTCTGCACGATAAGGTTGCTAGGTTGCTGCAAGTGTCTTTCACTGTTATCACCCATTACAGATATTTCCGTTGCTCCTTTATGGGCCGCACCATTCAACTGTCTGCTATCTGTCCTGAGACTCGAAGAGACGACTCGGGTGAGTCGCTGTGAGGCTTGGCAACAGCACGAGCGTCGCGTGAGTCCGTGCTATCTATCAGAAGACCCCCTGGACTCCTGCATTGACTCCTGAAGGGCTGAAGTCGTTTTCGTGCTCAAGATAAGGTTCCTAACTTTCGGATAAACCTCCACATAAGTACTCAAGCGCAGGCAGTGACGAAGTCTCGTAATGACGCGCGAGGCAAATCTAGCTGAGAATTGTCACGCACAGCTGTTGGTAGATCTACCGTCGATCAAACTGTTAATTGGCTAAAACGGTGAAATCCTCGAATGGTAGGCCTTGGCTTCTCTAATATTCAACAGCCTGGAAGTTAGGGTTGTCTCTAGTGCGCAACGCTTCGACAACTACTGCCCCATTCCATGCTGTTTCCATGTTTAGGTGGTCGTTCGTTGTCGCGCGCATGTTGATCAGAAGCTCTTGAAGCCTCTCCAAAACACACCAGACTCGAGCGTTCTGACCGACGAGGCGATCCTTTACTTTGCCTCTCAAGCGGCCCAACATCGCGAGGACGCTGTTTCCATTCGAGCACATAGAATGGCCGGAACCTCCGGATCAAGATCACGATCAACCGGTAGCCGGTACTTCTGCTGTACTCCAGCACCAAGTTCTGACGTAGTTTAACGTGCATGCGTGATTTTGCCGCTGCCCTTACCGTCGTCATCGCTACGGCTTTCAGTGTTTATATGCCCGATTGATTCCTAGCCTCCATTTTTGGCGCCGACAAGATTGGAAGGCATGCCTCCTATCTAACTAAGCCCTTCTCGCTCTCAAGCTTCCCGCTCCTTGTTCGTTTTGCACTTGCGGCTTCCCGTCCGCTGTCCCAAACTTCCTCCTCTATCACCTCACACCCCCCACAGGCATTCCCTTATGCCCTCGCTGTCTCTTGTCCCTTCTTTTGTACTCCACACTCCCCAGGCACCCTCACCCTCGCTTTCTGCTTTTTTTCTTTAGCTTCTGTAATTGCCAGCCACGATGAGCTTCAGATATTAGCAGTATCCACACCGCAGCTAATGGTATTTGTCGCCCTGACATCACTCGTTATCTGACCTTTAGCCTCACGTTCGTTTTTTCGCTACTTGATCGTTCACAGCTTTTTTGCTATCGCCCTCGCACGTACATACGTATCTCTGGCTCATTTCTCGTCTTTCATCCTCCTTTCACGTGCTTGCAGCAGAATAAGACTTTACGATGGGACATCCTGAGGCCGAAATGAAGGGTGGGGGGTTTGTCAAGAATAAGAGTAGCTTCAGGTCGTTGTTTTCGATATTCCGAAGTTCAAAGCCCGCGAAGGAGGGTGCAATTGCGACATCATACTCGACAAGTTTCTTGCCTTCGGGAGCCCGACGTTCATTCCCAGCGTCTGAGAGATCAAGCGATACCGATTTATCTTCCGATGATGCCGCATTGTCAGCCATATCTCTACCCGACCAGATTAAACTGCCGTTTTCTTATACGCCGTCATCTTCTTCCTCGTCAGCATCATCTTTCGATTTTGCATCCGATGCATCGACGACCGCGACCACCCCGTCCAATTCCTCACCTTCGGTCTTGATGAAAGCCTCGGATATGTCAAGTGGTGAACTTCAAACCGAAAAATCGCTGCCAAAGAAAAGGTTCTTGGAAGGCCGCAGAAAACTACCGTCTCCGTTATCCACCGTGACCGACGCACATAATTCGCCGTATATGCTCCCATCGCCACCGGCTTCCGAAGTTCTACGTGAGAGGCATAGTAGCTTTCAACCAAATCGCAGGAATTCGCTTGGCCGGCTGCTTTCACGCGCATACCGATCCAATCCGGATCTCACGAAATTCGACGACGGTGATAGTAATTCTGCTCACATTATGCCTTCGTCTGCACCTTCGTCTCGTCCAGGCTCGTCTGGTGATTCTTCGATGAGATCGAGGAAACTCGGCAAGAAGAAGAATGGTGGTGAGAAAGGACGTGCGGATTCTGAGAAGCGGACTAATCCGGAGCAAGAGCGGATGGAACGTCGGTCCATTCTTGGAGCCGATCCTGCAGGCGTCGGGTTTTACTTGTATCCCAAGACAGCCCAACCAGAACTGCCTAGTCAAAAGGTCAATGTCGTGGGTGGTGGACGAAGTGGTTTGTCGGGGCCTGATAACGGCCGACGTGCGTGGAGGGAACAAAAAGGCCGGAGTTTTCAAAGAACTATTGCGACACCAATGATTGTGGAGGAGGAGGGCAATGGCAATGATACATATGCAGTGTCGCCTTTCCCCAACCCGCAGCGTCGCCATTCAAGACTTTCTATGCAGGATGGCCAATTGCGTCAAGCTCGCTTTCATGCAGACCAGCCTGCACCCCCACAGTCGGCTACTAGCTCCAGATCACAATTTGCCTTGCCTTCGATTGACAGCCTCCTCGACGGTAATGGCGCGAAAGCTGGTCCTTCCACTCCGAAGCACACGCGCAGGCGAAGCTTACATAACAGTTGGGATCATATCAACGCGCAGAAAAAAATCCATCAGCAAATTTCTGCACTGGAAGTTCCACCCCGGAATAGCGAAAATGCAGTTCTAAGCCTCTGCTGTGAGGAATCGACATTGAGATATTGGCGGCAGGAGGGGATGCACGAGGGGAAGGATAGATCGGATGTAGTTGACGATGAGGAATTTGACACATCCCAATCACGGCAGATCACGGATAAGTTAAGCGGGGTTGTGCAAATACCAATCATCAGGGTGGAGATGGTTAATGTGTGATCGGCCGCGAAGAGCATTTTCGGAAGTGGGTGCATGGTCGGGGAAGGACGGCGCGCTGAATTAGTCTGTTTTTGGGCGGGATGTAAGTTTTTGGATGTAGTTACAGCGTACTAGGCTGCTTTCCACGCTTTTTGTTGGATGGCTTTGTTACTAGGTACTTGGGGGGCTCTTTGTCAAGGCCTTGGGGTTTTTTCTTATATTGGGCGAATCAGGCGTTATCCTTTGTTTGGTTCAGGGTTCTGATTCGGTGCAGGATAATTAATATCCAAGCGGATCCGGGTTATATTTAGTGTCTCGGCCTCCGGTTGCTTTGTGGGCTTACTATTATAGAAAGCCAGTATACGTAAAAGTGGTGATGGTTGGAGGTGAAGGAATAATGATTGTATTGTTGAATTGGAATATTTTGTGATCGTGGTTTCAGAGCTACTGGTAACTATTCTGGTGGTGGGCCAGTCAAAGGTTATTTATCGAGTGTACCCGCGATCGATTGCAGTTGTGCTTGTGCTTTGTGTCGCCTCCACGCTGAGCATGAGCTTGCTTCCCTTCAAAACTGGGGGAGTTTCGGTCTATTCTCTTGAGTGCAGGATAGCGGTTCGGACAACCATTAATATTGTCTGGAAAGAGATCAGAGAGTATCGGTGGAGACACTATATCTCCACCTAACAAAGGTTGTTGTTAGGCAGAATTCATAGGACTCCGTACTAACAGGCCTCCAGAAAATTGACTGGGGCGAATGGTTGGTTTATCTGTCGATGAGGTTTGAAGTTGTCGCAGAGCCATCACTCGCGGTCAATCTTAGTCAATTTCCCCACATCCACACTCCACTCAACTAAGGTGATGACCCCCCTCCAACCGGACCATATACCGCCACCAACAGCATCAACGGGTTGATTATGTCTACCTGCGGACATCCCACGGGTTGCATCGCGGCGATCCATCGCAGCCATTTCGATCTCTCGAGCATCTGCCTACAGCCCCTGGTGAGTGGATTGTTTGTGTGGAGGAGAGGGGGTTGCAACCTTGCCTTTCGTGCGCACAACAGCAGCAGGCCCAGTAAACAAACGTCGCCGGAAATAAACAATTGACAAAAACGTGGAGAGTCGGTTTCTCGACATATGTATGGTAGATGTAGGAGGCGGATGCATTGCTCTCTACATTCATTCATTCATACATAAGGCTCGACTCCGCTCCAGCTAATAATGTCACAATACGCGGCTGCACAACCCCCCTTCAATTCTTCCCGGTCCCCCAGACCCACCACCACCACCACCACCACCACCATCATTACCACCATCAGACAAGCACCACCCACCCCATACTTCTTTGTCCGTCTTCCACTCCCCCACAACAAGTTGATGCTGTGCCGCCTCAACCCAACCCTGAAAGCAAGGAAGTGAGCGGTGAAAAGGATTTGGGGAACGGAGAATGGAAGGAGGGGCCCGTCCATCGAAGGGGGTGGGTAATGGTGAGAGTGATGGTGTGCAAAACTGAGGGGGTTCGTCTTGCGCGGCTTCTGATCCTGCACCCCCCCCACCTTTGCACTCCATCCATCTCTCGGTTTCACCCCCTCCCCCCTCCCCCTCGATATATCTGCCATTCCTAGTTGATTGTTGCCGTTGTTATTACAACTTCTATTCTATCTGGCTCCCCTCATCCCCCGGCACTCATCAACCGTGGCGCACATTAACCTACCTCCTCCTACGCGCTTCCCCTTCACTACTTACTCTCCCGCTTTCCCATCCGACAATCTCTCTTCTTTCTCTAAGTTCAATTAACACTTGCGCCGGCTGGTTAACACGTGAACACGCCTTCGAAGCTTTGGGGATTGAATTTGCTGCTACGAGTTTTGACTCCTCTGACTCTGCGCCATTCCTGTATTATTCCCTCTCCGGGATTTAACTGAATGCTGGTCTACTTGTTCTCCACCGAGTTATTGCTAATTGTCGGGACCCGCGTTGCGCGTTCATAGCATTGGACACTATACTACATTCGCGTCGGCTACCTACGACGTCATAATTGGCTGCGGCTCCTTTGGGACTTCCGGGAAGAAATCTGCGCGCGGCGGCAGAAGTAGGCAACAACTGAGTGAGTTTCTCCCCCGCATCTCTTCGGGCCTGCAGGAAGAGGAAAAGGAAAAGTTCACCATTCCAACAAAAGTCCCCGGTATTCCCTATTCGAGATGATTCGGTAATTGTTGGGGGGCGGGCATTCATGTGGTTCTCTTGGGGTGGCTTTCGTCATGGGAGAGTAATCATTGACGGCTTTTTGAAACACAGCACTACCGTTACCACCGCTACTCGCCAGAAACATTGCACTCGAGCTCCGCGAATTCGAACCCTGACACGAAGAAGTGCCTCCTTCCGATATCCTAAAAAGCTCCTCCGCTACATCTTCATCGTGGCGTCCTCACTAGCCCGCAGCAGCAACACCGCCGGAGGGACGAAGCGAAAACGTATGGGCGAGCCGAAGTTCTATGCCGTACAGTCTGGCCACACACCGGGGGTCTACACGAACTGGAAGGATTGCCTGGACCAGATACGGGGGTTCAAGGGTGCAAAGTGTAAGCCCCTTCCTCCTCACTGTCTCTGCGCTCCAAGTGGAGGGTTGCTGATGGGGCTGGTGGTAAAGTCAAGAGTTTCTCGACCTCCGAAGATGCGCAGATGTTTATGTCTGGTAAAGACCCGTCACTAGATCCTGCGTCTAGTTCCTACACAGCCAAGTTCTACGGAGTTAGGAGCGGAAAGGTTCCGGGGGTGTATACCGACTGGGCAAGTGCCGAGATGCAGGTGAAGGGTGTGCAGAAGCCGAAAGTAAAGTATGTTCTCGGCAGCCAGCTGTGCATGATCCGGAGGGACGGCTGCTGATCCGGAGAAATTAGATGGTTTCCCACCCGCGAGGAAGCAGAGGCGTTCGTATCCTTTGGTGCAACAGTCGCAAAAGAAACGGAAGGACTCCCGAGGAACCGGACATCACCTCAGCAGCAGCAGCGGCAACAGCAGCCGGTAGTATCCACATCCCCGACACCGCCATCAACAGCAACAGTGAATCTAGAAACAGACGATGATGACGAACTCGATCTCATCTCCGGCAAGGCCCCCGCCCCAGCCAACAACCGCGATACCGACGGCGCCCCACCAGCCAAAAAGCGGAGATCTACTGGTAACCTAGCTGAGCGAGAACTCAACGAGACCCCGGGACCTCCGGACACTTCTGAAAAGAAACCCTCCGCACCTTCGAAGCCCCGTGCCGCAAACGGAGTAAAGAAGAACCCCGTCCTAAGAATCTACACCGACGGCTCCGCATTGTCAAACGGCCAATCAGGCTCTAACGCGGGAGTAGGAGTCTGGTTCGGCGACCACGACACTCGGTACCCCTCCTCCTTCTCCCTCCCCCAATTCTCTCCACTAACAACGCACAGGAATATCTCCGAGCCCCTCGCAGGCCCCCGACAAACAAACCAACGCGCAGAACTAACGGCCATCCTCCGTGCGATCAATGTTTCCCCGGCCCACCGGGATGTGCTGATATTTACCGACAGCCAGTACGCGATCAAGTGCGTGACCTTATGGCACCACAACTGGATCAGGAACAATTGGATTACATCTGTCGGGCGCCCGGTCGAGAACCGAGATCTTGTGGAGCAGATTATGGATAAGATACGGGAACGAGAGTGTGCGGGGAGTCGGACGACGTTTGAGTGGGTGAAGGGACATACCGGTCAGAATGATGGGAATATGCAGGCGGATAAACTTGCAGTTCAGGGCGCCAGGATGGGGAGGGAGGCGAAGGGGTAGATGTGATGGAAGGATTGGGGGGGATGGGGATGTATATAGCGATATAGCACTCGGAACGGACGGACGGACGGGTTATGCTTCTTCTGCGGATATGAGAGATAGCAATGGAAGAAATGCGTTATGAACTAATGATTTCTGGGAAGGGGACTAACCCTAACCCATGCGAGTGATGGACTGGGGTTGGAAACGTAATTTAATGAAGATTGGATTCATTCGTTGTTAGCATACATAATTTTCCTGCCATTTCTGAGGTATCTCTTGGCCTGCATAGATATGGCTGGGACATGTTACACGGGGTGGCTGGTGATCGTGGGTGAGTGCGGTATACCGTACCGAGCAGTGAACACTATTTGAAATAAGGACGAAGGGTAGATGGAGGGGATCTTCCACGCCTAGCCGGCCACCCCGGAGAGGAAGGGGAAGCGGGCACAGTCAACAGTCATACTCTAGATAGAGTGAATACAGTATAGTTAAAACAAACAAACCGATCAATGAGCAGCGAACGTCACCGGCCATCGGTTTTTCTGGTACGCATCACAAATGTGTCATTTGAAGTTAGTTTGTTTAGCCACGGGGTTCAGTCATTTATCATAGATTGGCGTAGCGATGGAATAAGGCACTGATAACTTGTATTCTCCGATTTTCAGTCTGGCTCCTTACCCTCCTCTAAAGTCCGTTTACATATCAAAGTCCTGTTCATATAGTTCCTCAAGGGATGCTGTGACATTCCACAAATCGTTCGCAGCTTGTGTTGGTTCGATCCAAATTCGTCATTTAGCCCCCGTTCGCAAACGAAATCCGCCATTTTCAGACGTCGGTTCGTTGCTCACTGCTCGATGTAGTACAGGTAGGGCTTGTAGCGGTGTAACCCGAGTGATTCCACGGTATAGAGACACCGACCCGCTTCTATTGTCCATTGTAGGCTCCCGTGGCCCCACTAGTAGTGCTGCCTCACTACTTTAGTGCATACGCCTTAGTGTCTTGATCTACACATAAGTAGGCGAACATCTACATATTGTTCATTGCCGTAAGTGAAGTTGTTGTTGAGAAGGCTATCCTTGTAAGCCTGTATAAAGACTGTATTGGAGCCCTGTGGCGAATTCTCATATTTCGTAGTCCTCAAAACTTTATAGACATTGCTGATGAAAGAGGTATTTTTGCTTCTGTAATGCATTCTCATGGTATCTGTCTTGGTGACTCAGTGATGGCGATCCGAGTCAACGGTGATGGTGAGATCTGATGCCAGAGATCTTGCCATGGTCATCAGTTGGGTTGAGATTCTGCAATTCGCCGTCGGTCCTGTGTCTCCCTAGGTCGTAATAATGCTTCCACCGTAACAATTCCATCCGTCTTTGCTTATTAGTCCATGGAGACCTTTGTTTGCAGTATAAGATACTCCTTGATCGTATTGAAGGCTTTGTACGAGTCACCACCGCGGGAACAAGAGAACTCACAGCCTTTCCCCGCATGTATAAATGGGCACTGACCCTCGTCCCCAACCGGCATCGGCCAGCATACATGTGGCTCACGAGTACCACTGCGTTTAGTGGCCTGGCCGTAGGAAGACGTTTTCCGCCGGCCACTCTGAGTACCAGCCAAAGTGGAAGTCCCTTGCATGGATTTTGCAGAATGCAGAATTCGGTCTAGCATTGATCCAAAAGCCATTCGTTTTCTGGAGTGAGCTCATGACCAGAGGATGGCAAGACCGCGAGCAGTATTTCCAGCACGGCTTGACATCACATGAGCTGACTGAGACCCGGGCAGTGTGGCAATAGAGTGCGCTTGTTGATGACATCAACAATGCGTATGTATTGAGTGGCAACCATCACTAATCTTAGACTGGACCTGGTTTGCCAAAAATATTGCTGAAAATGTGGAGATAGGGTATCTCCATATTAAAAACAGGAGCTGGCGGGGGAATATTAGGTATATGTAGAGAAGTCGCCGAGCTGCTGCGGTCTTGGACATACAGCTATAAAACTTAGCCTCGGGACGATGACCGTTGTGCTGACAACTTCTAGAACATCTCGGAAATCCTATAGAGTACGCAAGGATTGGGGCAGATAATTTATCCTGCGGGTTCCAGGGAAAAGGCGGCGTGAGCGGAAGGTAACTCGTTCCTGCGACAAAAACAGAGAGCTGCTTGGCCGCATCAGACGCCGCCGCTAACTAACTAGAGTATCTACCCACTGACCAATAAGTGACATATGCTTATGTGCATCTGTTTCCCCAAGACTGTCGGTGGTGGCGGTGACTCGGATTGATGAGCGTTGTACGTCATGTTTTGCCGTTTCGGTCGATAGTTTCCAACCCGCAACTTGATGTGTAACTCCAGACCTGAGCTTTAGTGACTATCTCGAGTTCGCGAATGGGAGGGTTTCTGCTCCTCATACCTCGGTAGCGTGAGGTGCATATATTTGAGAAACAGGAATTAGATAGAGAAAGCCTCGGGTTCTCGAATGTGTCGGTTAGTCGAACCTCAGTGACAAGGTCGAACCCGGTCATCAGATTATCAGTATACGGCAAGATCCGATTGGAAGATTCGAGTTACCAACACATTCGACTACCTGACGGTTTCTCTATCTCACTTACAGAACCACCTAAATTCAGTGGAGCGTGGTTTGAATCATAATCTCACACACGGCCGTAAGGGAATCAATCCCGCATCCGCCGCCGTGATTGATAATATGTGTGATTCCAGAGATGCAGTTTCAGCTTGAGCCGCAATATATGTACGAGGAATGTAGGGACAGGACAGATCGACGATTTGTTTCAACCCGGATAAAAGAAAATGCAAACACTCTGCGGCGGCCTATAAGATGCACAAGCGCTGTCACTCCGCTTGAGGGTTGGATGAGCGAGAGATGTGGGTGTATCGTGTAAATAAAATGTGCCGAGAGGCGGTAGATAGTACGATAGAACGGCAGTGTAGATAGTGATAAGGACGGCGGGGGAAGTTGAGCAGACGTAGATACGAACGGGTCGCGTGATCATGAGCAATCGCGCTTAGGGTTGAGGGTTAGTATCTGCATGTCAAACTTCCTTTTCTCTTTTCTCTTTCTGACCGCTTGCCGCCTGTATTTGCGACACCCATCACAAAACACACCGGGCGATCCGAGTTTATATTTGCAAGATTTTTCCTATCATGGTTTCGGAATCGGTTTCCTTCGCAATTCATTCCTGTTATTTCTTGCTGACATCTGGGTCTGTTGCCCTGCAAACTACGTGTTTGAGTTACGCTTTGGATGATGGATCCGCATGGCCGCTCGAGATATCGGTTCCGGAGTTGTTTCATAGATCCGCGCGCTTCCTAGGAACGGATTGGCATTGCCGACGCGGTTATTAGAACGATGTTTCTTGAGACCCAGAGCACGCCACCCGAAGCGCAACTTTCGAAACGCCGGCGCCTTGTGGTTATCTAACTGGCGGTAGGATCCATTTTGCTGGTGTACAAAGGTATATTCTGCGGTCTGATTAGCAAACGGTTTTGAACCGCTGAGTCTGAAATGTTGAACCCAGAAAAGCACATACGCTGCCTGCCTTAATCCCCAGTCGCGAATGCATTTTCCACTAGGACTACACAATGTTTTAGATCTATTGTGTCTTCAGGTAGGTCTCTTTCGTGCGTGCCTACTCTCTTCCGGGGCATTGTCTTTCTACTCTGTAGAGAAAAATATCGAGCATCACCTCCCGAGAATGAGCACATCTCTATGCAACCACATTGGCTACACATATTGGGGCGGAGGAACCTGGAAACCGGCATACTGCATTACAGCTGCTGTGGCTATGCAACGATACTGCGACCCACAGCCAGTCTAGTCGCAACTAGACAATCAGCAGCTCCATTATCCACCACATTGACTGCCGTCCGCGCATTGTAGGCCGTATACAGAACGTTGATATGTCCATATTCGCAGCGTCCCGTTGTATGTAGCAATTTCATCTTGGTTGGAATTGTGTCGGAAATGAAACTTCGTCGAGGACATACTCTGCACTGTGGCACCTGCATCTTATCAGCATCCCACCCACAGGTTTTCGCCGGCCTCATTACCGCGACCTTGAGAAAAAAGAAACCTATCGCTTACGAGATTAAGCCGTTATTCATGGTAAACGATATTGCTCGCCCCGTCAATAATGATCTGCGGAAATATTTCCTTTCCGACAAGGACGGATCTATTCGGCTAGGTGCTAACTCATGTGCAAAGTATAAGTACTTTAGCATAGCAGTCACGGCATAAGATTGCCACGGGCCCAGACGCTCTTCCCGTCTATGGATCCTTTACACTGGTTTCATGCCAATTGCTGTACTTTCGTAAACCAAAACCATATACCTATTGATCGTTCACTTTCAAGGTCACGGGAGGAGAATTCCATCGTACGTCTGGATCGGGTCGTGAGTCGCAAAAAGACCAAATCTCGATCGGTCAAGCCGGCGCGGTGCTTGGGCAGAAGAGGACAGCGGGGGTATCATTTGAAGAAGCTAGATGATATAAATGAAGGATGGATTCTGGAAGAACTGCCGTCGATTACCTCAAGATCCATTAGCTAGCTACGCTGGACATTATACTGCTGGTCACATGCAAAGATTGGGATGTTTCATTCGCCGGTCCGTTTGCAACAGTCATATGTCTGCTCTAGATATTGAGGGCCCTTTTTTCTTCTTTGCGCACTTCGCATTTTATACGCTGTCTTCAAAGCTTCCCCGCAGTTGATTGATGTTTCCGTGGGGTTCAATTTGAGCCGCAATACAATTGGATATGTATCATGTATGGAAAGATGTCAGATTTCGATCGACGATCGATTCTACCTGGATAAAAGAACGCAAACGAAATACAATTGGGTGAGTGGCACTGATGAGTGACAGACAAGTGGCAGATAAGACGATACAAATACGGCCTATGATGCATAGGCGCTGTCACCACGCTCAGCGCTTGCTGGCAGTGATTGGCTGCACGTGAGGCTGAGATGGGACGACGAGATGGATGGGATACTCTATTGCGCTGAAGAGGGGATAATTGGGATTCGATTCGATTTGTAACTGCGTTTGCTGTGGCGTTTTCTCTTTGGTTTTTGGTGCTGGGTTAGTGAATGATTCATTGAATAATCATGATCTCCGCTACCCTGATACCTCTGCATCCGCCCCCTGCCAAGTTGCAATACGTAGCGCGCCGCACATATGTAACGCAAGTTCTTGGTACTGCATTGCACGGGGTCAAAGACCCCCAATACCGCCTCTGAGACATCCAAGTCAAGCGAATCCAGACGAACAAAAGCAAGCAGCAAAGTCACCCACATCAACCAACAACGAGTCAACTCCCGTCATACGCTACGCGAACACACCTCCCAACAAAAATTTATATCTAGAAAGAACAGAGTGCACACGGCTGAATATCACCAGCAACCAATCTTACAGGAATAACTTCAACCGGCGCTGCTTGACAGCATCTCACCTTCGACCCACTTTCTCGCTTCGCAACCTCACTCACCCTCAACATCTACTACCCAGTACACAACTACAGGTTATCACCAACCTCCCTGAATGGCCCCGTCCGCCACTCCAGCGATATTACCCACGACTGCGCTGCGAAGAAACTTTACTAGCTCTCCAGTCTCAAAACAAGAATGCCGAACTCTCACTCTCCCCCAGCACCTCGCCATGGTCCCAGAGCCCGCGATCATGGAGTCGCCACCGACTCCTATCGGCAGAAAGCAGGCGCAGCACAGTTCGATCGCAAAATCCGTGATGGCACCGAGCATGGCGCGTACAAGATCTTACGGGCGAGAAAGGGTAGAAACACAGCTCGTGGCACCTCCGGAGCCGACGATCCCCGGAGGACATGCTCTGACGGATACGCCCGTGCCTACCGCGCCAAATTCTCCTAGAATGTGAGTTTTCTCGAGAGAGAGAGAGAGAGAGAGAAAGAGAGAGAAAGAGAGAGAGAGGGGGTGGGTGGTGACAGGGCTGATGTGCAAGTATAGTCGCGCTACCACTATTGACGTGCCTGGCTTGACTAAGAGTAAGGTTTCGCCCGATGGGAGGATTGCGAGTAGAGATCTGGGATCGAAGTTGGTATGCTCACTTCTCCCCTGCTGTTTGCGGAAGTTTGCTGATAATTGGTTGCTGGTAGGTTATTGTGATGGTAGGCTTGCCAGCAAGAGGTACTATTTCTGTCGCTGTTGCGGTAGTGTGTGGATTCTGAAGCGTGTATTGCAGGTAAATCCTATGTTACAAAGAAGTTGGCACGATACATGAATTGGTATAGCGTTCCTTCCACACATCTGCACCCCGTGTTTGCTGATTGGCTTGATAGGTTGCAACACGACACCAAAATATTCAACGTTGGAAACCGGCGAAGAGTTGCAGCAGGCGCCCTGGATAGTCTCCCCATCGAATCCAAAAACCAGAACGGCGTTCACGTTCCCCAATCCGCTCCTATCAAACACCTGCTGTCGTCGAATTCATTTTCCTCATTGACCGCAGGTGCCAATGGCGACAGCGGCCTTACTCATCCCCGTAGTACGCACAAACGCACAATGTCGTCGAGTACTGATATAGAAGGCGGCGTTGACCAGTCTGCGGCGTTTTTTGACCCGAATAATGAAGCTGCTGCTGAGCTCCGAGAAAAGGTTGCTCTCGAGACACTGGATGAGTTGCTGGACTACGTGCTATACGAAGGTGGTTCCGTTGGTATCCTGGACGCAACCAACTCGACTCTGCGGCGGAGAAAGGCAGTGCTTGATCGGATTCGACAGGTGGCCGGGAAGCAGATTGGTGTTGTATTCCTGGAGAGCGAGTGCACCGATGAGAAGCTGCTGGAAGCAAACATGAGGTTGAAGCTTCAGGGACCCGACTATAAGGACTGCGATCCTCTGCAGGCGCTGGAGGATTTTAAAAAGCGAGGTATGTTAGATATATTGTCGTGCCAGGGAGATCATCGAAAGGGGCTTTAAACGAGATAAGGGTTGGACTGACACGCGAGACTAGTGAAAATGTACGAGAAGAGCTATGTTTCGCTCGGAGATTATGAGGAGAAGCTTGGGATGCAGTACATTAAGGTGAGTTGACTGGCGCTTCCGCCGAGGCTTCACGCGGGTAGCATATCCGCTCACCCGGATATGCCTATTTGCATGTGTTCTGCAATAACCACTTGCTAAAATCTCTGTATGATAGATGATAGATGTCGGCCGCAAGGTAGTAACACACCAAATCCGTGGCTTCCTCGCAGCACAAACAGTCTACTTTCTCCTCAACTTCCATCTCTCCCCGCGGCAGATCTGGATCACAAGACACGGCGAGTCTCTTGATAACGTCGCGGGGAAGATCGGTGGTGATGCATCCCTCTCAGATAATGGAAAACGGTACGCAAAGGCCCTCGCTGCCTTCACCGCCTTCCAGAAAAAACACTTCCACGAACGCCAACTACACAAACACTCTACCAGCCACATGCCACCGCACCCGGGCGACACCACTCCGCCGAACCCGGAGTATACGAACTGCTGTCAGCAGGATGAAGATGGTCGGCCGCTGGAAAAGAACTTCTGCGTCTGGACGTCAATGCTGAAGCGCAGCATCGAGACCGCAGACTCCTTCGACGAAGAGGAATACGATATCAAGCAAATGCGCATGTTGAACGAACTCAACGCGGGCATCGCCGAGGGAATGACATACGATGAGATCCGTGCGAAATGGCCTCAGGAGTATGCGCAGCGCAAGGCGGATAAGCTGCGGTATCGGTACCCTGGCGCGGGTGGAGAATCGTATCTAGATGTCATCAACAGGCTTAGAGCCGTCATCGTTGAGGTAGAGAGAATGCAGGACCATGTCCTGCTGGTTGCACATAGAGTCGTTGCAAGAGGTGATCCCCTCTTCCCCTTCAATTCTTTCATAACTAATGGGGTTAGTACTCCTTGCGTACTTTTTGGGCTTGCAAAGAGAAGACGTTGCGTGTCTGGATGTGCCGCTTGGGACTTTGTATATGCTGGAGCCGGTAAGTGATAATGACTATCTACCAAAGAAGAGACTAATATCAAAGCTAGAAACCATATGGCGTCGAGTTTAGAGCGTATCAGTATAATCCGGCCACTGAGTGGTTCGATTATCTGGAGAATTTCCAGCTCAAGAACGATGAGCAGAAGGACGTTAAGATTTCGAAGTAGTGGGTGTGATGTGATGTGGCGTTGACTGGGTGAGGTTGATTTGGGGCTTTTTTTTGCTTGCTTGATTACTTTGTGTGGCGTTGGTGTGATGTTTTTGCCTTTTTTGCTCCCTTGATGCTTGCGATCGATGATATAAGGTTCAGTTCCTTGGGGGTTTGGGTTGGGGACTGGGGTACGAGGGCTGGGTGGATGAGGGCCCGAGGCTATATATATTGCTGCAAGCATACGTATTGTGGTTTTTTTCATGTGTTGTGCTGTGATCATGGGGGTTACACACAAGATTTCTTCTTCTGCAGGCAGTGTGATGCGGATAATGGCAATGGGGTGCAGAGACGTTTTTTCCCTGTAACAATTATATTCATACAAACTTCCCACGAAGCTCATTGCGAGATATGTCCTATACTACTATCATGTCAAGCTTCTCAACGTGGTATGGTCTCTATTACCAAAGAATAATTTAGCTTGGATTGGATATACATAGGCTACTGTTGGTCTGGTGTTTTGGGCGTCCGCTAGCAGTACTTAGTGCTTGAGGCCCCGGGTTTGGTGCGTGCTCCAACGGCTTCGCTCGAGTAAGGCCGAATCATCAACACGGTATAGGAATGGTGAGCCATAGCAAGTCAGAAAGAACTATTGGGGTTCTTCGGGGTTCTTGGGGATGCGTGCCCGGCGATTTGAGACCAGGACGATGACTTGTATCAAAGCAACTAGCAGTGAAGATGTTGGGATACTGGATACTGCTAGTTAACGACAATAGCTAACGGTCTGTTGTCGGGAGCATAGCTGCGAAGACGGGAGGGGTACGAAAATGCCTCCCCGCAACCCGGCAGCGCCAGAATGTGAGGGAGGTGGTGGACATGCGGGATTAGGGTTTGTTCAGGGACGACGGGATGACCAGCAGGATGCACCTGCATCCAACAGGGAACGCTATTCGGCGACTGGTGATACCTCATGCAAAAACATTTAGCAAACGACTGCAAGTGTGTCTGATTAACAGCGACGTGCATACACGTGGTTCGATAAAAACCTGGAATCGATATTGGCCAACTCCCGACCATTCCGGGTTGTCCCTGCTCCGGTTCCTTCCGAATGTTCCGACCCGGCGATCCGGCGCCGCATGGATGTGAGCGGGAGGGGGGCAGAGAGGCGTCGAGTGGCAGGAAAGAGGGGAGGTACTTCTGGCGGTGTTTGGTACACTTGCGCTGCTTTATACCTCTGCTGTATACACCAGAAGTTACACTTGTACAACCACCACGTCACTGGATAGGCTGGATAATATGTAGAGTTATAACACATGGATGGATGTTTCGTGAGAGGCTGCAGTACTACAGATCTTGTACCATGGGGTCGGGTTATTCAGTGCCATTCGCCATCAGCTGCAGTACATTAACTCTCATTGTTTCCGGGCATAAATTCATTAGCTGCGTATGGTTTTCTGGGGTTTTATAAGGAAATCCTCCAATTACTTCCACTCGGCCTCGCACGAGGTACCCATTGAATCCAATTCGCATATCCTCTCCCGTCCACAAAGCACCCTTCCACCACAACCTCCTCCTGTTCCTATCCCTTCAAAGCCACTTAAAACTTATCCTTACACCTCGGAAGATTATCTGCCCCCACCATTAGCACCATTCTCTCAAACAACCCCAGGAATACATACGCCAACACCCAGCCTCAATCCTACTCTCATTAACCCAGCACCCATCGGAGGTCTTATCCCAATACCTAACCCCCTTAGCCCACCATCCCCTCATTCTTGAAAGCTACTTACCCAACACCACTAACAAGACTCCCCGAATAATACCAGCAATCGAACGCGATCGAGCGCCTCACACGCTTGCGGATCGGACACTTGTTGAATGGGCACCACCGACAGGCCGCCTTGGAATTGTGTGGGATGATCTTGCAGCGGCTACGAGGCGCGCCGTGGCGGAAGGTGGCTGGGGTGGTTGGAGAGTCGGGACGGTGCTCGGGGTCGCTGGTGGGGGGAGTGCGGTCCTGCGGTTCGGCCTCGGCCTCGGCGTCTGGGAATGCTAGGGCGTCGGCGTCGGCTTCGGCTTCGGCGTGGGGGCTAGGGGAGGCGAGGGTGCTCGTCAGGAGGAGGGCGAAGACGAGGAGGAGGAGGTGCTGGAGGCGGAACTGCATTTTGTTGGGGTTGGGAATGGTAGATGAGTGTGCAGTGGGTTGGAGATATGGTAGGTGGAGATGACTCGAGTGAGTTGGAGAGAAAAGTTGGAAGGAGGGAGACGATGGGGTTTTTATACACCCCTATTCCTTACTCGATGCTACTGGTCTATTGATATCTCCACCTGGAGCTAGGACCGCTTGATTTCAGCATGGTTGGATGGACCCGGAGTCTTCCAGATCGCGAGATACTAAGTATGCCCAGGAAAGAGGCAATACGAGGTGGATGAACACCTCCCTTGATGGGAGAAAAGAAATACGAGGGAGTTCGAGCTCTGCTTGGCTCGTATTTTGTAAGCTAGCTCAGGTTGGATGATCTCACATCCGCTGACCGCAGGAATTTCTATCGACTTTGTACTTCCTCCTTCCGTACAACTCGATCCACCATGACTCGTGTTCTCTGGGTAGTTGCACGTGTAGTCACTCGACGGCAAGATCCAGCAGCCGTTTACTGAATCGGTGTTTTTAGAGGTGATGAAATTCTAGACCCTGAATATCGACCCCATCCAACTGATCCAGGCGATATAATGTGGACTGAATGAGCCGCGACCAGAGCCAGTAGGTGCGTTTTCCATCACCAGGCATCTAAGATACGAGCATGGAGCTAGAGTTCACTGTTGGATTGTCAAAAATATCTTCGAAATGGCACCAACTGTGCAGTGGAAATCTTGGTATCGATAGCGCAATGTCTCAGATAGATTTCTACGCCATGTGTTTGCAGTAGTCATACCAGCTCTGGAAGATGGGGCTGTTTACTGCAATTAACGCAACAAACTAATGGCCTGCTTGTGATCATCCAGCACTGCCCGTGAACTCAAGCATGGAAGCTAGGGATGACACAACCTAGCAGATATACACGCCCGACGGAAAGAGCTCTTCCCATGTGCACAGGCTGCTCAATTCATCCGTTGACATCCAGCCTGTAGACTCATTTTCAGTCAAGTAGAACTCTTCTGTTTAAATTAACATTTGGGGAAATATACTCGATAATGGGGTTTGAAGAAGTAGTAACATAACTAAGCCACCACCATGTGTCTCCTCTCTCTTATTTGGACAATGGAATGGTGCTTCGAGAATGCACATGCTGTTGCTTCTCAGAACCCCAGTACGGAGTACAGGCTTGGTGCCTCTGGGCATGGTAAGAGGGGGCTTCGTGGCTATGGAACTCGTGTCACTGTAGTGGGTAGAACCAATGGTAATGTCGAAGGTTGTGTGTAACCATTGAATTGGGCCGCCACGTTTGTTGTAGCACGGATGATGATTCTTCAGCCCTCGGCTTAAGCCGTGGAAGATGGGCTGGTATTGGATGTGTTTGGGTCGGAAATAGAAGTCGATAGGTACTATTGAGGAACATGCAATTATTTGTGTCTATTAATAAGATAGTGGCTGCTCTCGCGCAGATGTCTGGGCAATAGAAAACACTGGCAACGGGAGCGTGGAATGGCTAGAAGAGCCATAATGGGATTTGGGGATTGTACAAAAGTTGAGGCTATTGTTCTCTCGATTGAGTGGAATCCTATGCAGTGTTATGGGATAATGCAAGCTGCTTGGTGTTCCATATTGTGAAAAGGAGATATCTCTTTCTACACCAATTCTTCCATCAACTGTTACAGAAGTTTCTCAAGTCCTGCAGTATTTGGGAGAGCTAGGAGCTCCTCAAGTGTGGTCTGTAGGATTCAAGATGAGTACATACGACAGCTGTTCACTGAACATCAAGAAACCGTATGATAGCACTTAAGCAATGGCCACTTTCCCTTCTACCTTTAGGTTCCCATCGCTAGCCAATAGCTCAACCAAGGAGTCTCATAATCTACTAACAAACTCCTGATCCTGACGTCATGACTGCTAACGACCCTCAAGATCCGTTACCCCCTATCCACACACAATCGTCTGCTTCACCATTAATACCGGAGAAAAGGGTTACAACTCCCACCCCACCAGCATCACAGATACCCCTTCATAACCAGATCCGGAGCGTAACTGGGAAGCCGACACAGGAGTGGAAAGAGCAGGAAGCGTTATTGCTACCAATTGATGGCGATGAGCTTGTGCTTCCACCGCCGATGCTAAATTTTGGACGACAGAAATGGGGGCGAGAGACAACTAGTAAGGGAACGAGGTGATTCAGAGGCTGTGCACAGAAGATGCACTCTTGATACTTCTGATTGTCAGACGGAAGACATGTGGTTGTTAAGTTCTTGCTCGTCGTCACGTACCGGATAGTTCAGGTACCATTTTGACGTTTAAGAATAGAATCAGGCCTACTGCTACCTAAAAATACTACACGCTTGATTCCGTCCAGTCAAACCCAAACCCACACACTCTATGTACCAGAAAACCTGTAATTCTACACTTGGCAACTACGGTATGAAAACCTACATGTACACTACAAGTCCACAATACGAGCCAACGGCTAAAACACATCCGGATTCCCCGCATGAGCGCTCTTCCCTGAAGCTGCTCAAGCGAGTTAGGGCTGAAACAAATTTTATTTTTTTCTGCAACCTTCTTTTGCAAACAGTCCACTCACAGTGTACGGTATTATGTGTCCCTGCATATATGCTCGAACACATCACCGATGGTTGCACGGCCGGAAGCTGTCGGCTATGGTGCAGACGCACGGCTTTTCAAACCTGGATGTCGGCAAACAACTCCTGCAAAACCCGGGCCGGCAAGTGATACAGAGGTGCTACAATGTGGGTCTGGATCCGGACTCAAGAAAACCTAACCTCCGATGTCGGATCGTGAATTCCATTTATAGCAGGGATTTTTCCACGCCCAGTTATGAGAGGCACTCTCTATAGGATCGTGAGTTGTATTGGTTTATGGAGCCACTTTACCATCACTGTTAGGGATAGTGGATGCTAGAATTCAGTGTGCTTCAACACTAGATTTGAGGGCCGCCAACCATACGTTCATACACAGCCACCTCGCTCTTGGCCCAGCAAGGTTATTTTGAATTGTCACGGACGACAGTCATGACCACTCTTTATTCCAGCATTTAGCAACCTCAACAATATCCAACTGAATTCATAGTACATAACGTAAATCACTACAGACAAACCATAGTGAATTCCAAGACCGTGCCCCCCGAATTCGGCTTTGAAGTAGCGGTTCTTTTTCTAGCTGACACCTTCAGTGTTGGTAACTGCTCAACTCTTCGTACCGCGATGTCCGACACTCGGAAACTAAATATGTGAGTGGATCGTATGATAGATATCAACTACAATCTAACGACACTTCCTCCTTTCTCCTCGATATCGGGAATATACACCATTTTTCCTTCCTGATCAAGCTTCCAATACTTTGGGTCCAAATCCGCATCCAGCATCCCTGGTTCCTTCTTTATCTCTTGAAAGGGTGGCTCTGGTGCGGATACTACGCGGGCAATCGGTACAGGGTCCTTGTATTCTTTTTCGCGTGATTGGCAGCCGTTGAGAACTTTGCTGACCGTGATTTTGGCAGCTTTGCGGATGGACTCACGGGTTCCGGGCATGATTGTGTAGATTGTATGTGGTTTGAGGGAGTGAACACAGCCCCAGGTCGATATAAACTACAAAGCCGACGAGGATCAGTCGAGTTGAAAGCAGGCTGTGAGTTCAAGATGAGGCCTGATGAAATATTTGCCTGTTTCAGCTCTGTTCCATCTGATATATATCATGCCAGTCATCGCCCATTCCCGCAATCCCCAGTTCCCTTTCTTCCACTAAATGTTCCACCGAGAAACAGAAAAGCCGCTTCCCCCGTTACCACCGCCCTCGCCCCCATCGTTTTTCCGCCTATTCACTGATCCTCGGAGCAGAACTGTACAGCGCCAATCCCAAATAGTGTCTAGTACCAGTCCTCCCGTCCTCCCCGAAATTCCAACTGGGGTAGCTGAAAGATTTGCTGCTGAATGGAAGGAGCATGAGAGCAGTTTAGGATGGTGTCGGTGATCATGAATGTAGCCCCCAGGGTTCGGTGGTATATCATTGACATGGCAGGGGCCCTCCACTTTGTTTTCGGGGTTCCTCCCCCATACCTCGCATTCTAGAATTACAAAGAATCTCCGGTGCTATCTAGAGCACCATTAGCATATATAATAGAACCTCTTATCCATTATTGATCCAAGCGGTATCGCATTGTGAATCACTCGAGTCTGAATTAGCACATGCACAACCAAATCATCAATTCACACAGCTGTTATCGCACAACCGCTAGATTTCTGCAAGCCTTAGCTCTTACAGTATAGGAGACCCAGGGTGCGGCGGTGCCTATGAAGTGCATGAAAGCAAAGTGTTGAGCTAGATCTAAAACCCAAATCAAATTCAAATACTCAATACTTGCGGGGGTATAGAAGGCGTGAGGGTGGGGAGGACTGGCATATCCAGAGCCTGTGGGCATTGGAGTATTGATAGACCTAAAACATGCTTTTATTCCTAGCACCTTCGAATGTTGAGTTATTGCTAGATTCACACGCTCCTCTCCCTCGACTATTCTCGCACGCCCAGTTAGCCAACATTAATTCTATTCCTCGGGTTAATTCTGTATCTATCAATCATCACAAGCAGCTGCACCAACCTATCCATCGTTCCTACATTATCCATCTCGGCCCACAGGTCAATGTCAACCGCCTTCTTGGTAAAATCTACCTTTGGTATTAGTTATCTCGAGAGTAGCAAACGACAATGGTACTCCACCAACAAAAGTGCAAAATCTTTAGCAAGATTGACTTTTCAGCCTCATCTTATCGGTCTGTGGGCTCATATCGCCTTTACATTGCCCAAAAGCAAAATTTCCGCGACGAACTTCAGTCGCAAATATCTCATGGATCTTGATGTGTTGCTGGGCTTTCACTCCAGCATGTTGGTAAGCTTTCTTCAGAGTGTTCTATGAGCGGATCATCGTTGCGTTTGTAGCTGTAGCCGTCGTGATCGGTAACTAAGGTAGCGAAGCCTCTAGCATGGAACTCTTCAAATATTCTCTTTGCCCCCTAATAATATAGCTGAAAGACGCTGGCGTCTTAGGCCCATCGATATAACCGTGGTGACTTCGACGAACACAAGCCCATGATCCTGTCTAGAAATAATGGCCGGCTTTGGTACTAGAACTGCAATGAGACCCAGCACAGTACAGCTGCGGAGATCTCGAGTACCAGGAAAATTGTAGAGGCCCACTGATAGTAGATTGTTGGATGTTGGGCCATGTATCACAGAAGAATCATGCCCGCAGACTTAATCACTGCGCCTGATACGGTGATGACAATCACCCAAGTTGATTTCCAAATTCCCTTAGAAATGTCTCGAATATTTTGATGAATATCATAATGAGTCATATAAGTAGTCTGTTTATGCCGGATCAAAATGCCATCAAGAAGGATCCATTCCTGGAAACGCCTAACAGAAGACCGGAACTATAGCCATTGGCGAGTAGGAGATATTGCTAGTAGTCCACAAAATCAGGTCTCTGTACGAAGATTAGTATGAACACTACTTTGCATAAAGCGTAGCTAACAGACCGATTGATAGTCATAGACTAGACGTAGCTAGAACTCATAACTTAGTACCAACAGGACGAGATGTCTCCAGTCCATATCATGAAATCCAAAGCCTCGGGACTCGTACTACAGGTGATAATCTGTGAGCTGAGCCTTGTTTTGGCTCGTTCCATCGCCTACTTGGTCTACTACTACTACTGAGCTAAGGTACTATGGGAACAAATATGGTACGCCGAGCGATGGTTGAAACTGGGGTGGCGGGGGGTTTGGCATTAATCTTGAGACTTCTGGGTGCAATTTTTGAACGTCCTAGGGTCCTAGAGACGAACTTCCGTATTAGCGAGATATCTCGAGTCGACTCGGGGTCTTATCCTGTGCTTGTACTTTGAGACTGGCCGTAGTTTGGAAAGGTGCAACTTATTGTCTGCAACGAGCTCGAGTATTATTGGCTGGGGCTGAGCATTGCGTTGAAGTGAGTAGTTTAGTTACTACCCGGACACGAAGGGGAGTGGTGTTGCTTGATCGGGCTTCAAGCTCTGAAATATCTTTCTGTACACGCTCTGGGTCCGATATTTGTTGTTCATTGTTGTAAGATGTGGTGGTTCTGGTGAACTGTAGTTGCCCTTTGATAGGTGCTGTAAAAAATATTCCGACCTGGTTGTGTGAGTAATGCCTAGTGGTGAATCTAGATGGAGAAATATGGTAGGTACTACTAAGTGCTTAAGTATGAGGTACGTACCATAGCGGACACTAATCATGCAATCCCCCACCAAACCTGGCATCGAAACACACAGATCCCGACTTCTAAAATTGTTTGCCAAAGCGTCGTGTTGCCAAAAAGTTAGGTTTTGTGTGTTAAGACCACCGGATTGCAATATCATGGACCTGGAACCTGCGAGGTGTTGCTGCTGTTCCTTGCTCTTTCCTTTCATATATGTGAGCCTGAGATATTGATGTTCTAACCGAAGACTATAAGATCGATCTCATTCGCAAATCTAAACTTCTAATGTTTACATTTTTTGCCCTCGTTTCACACCCAACATATCCCCCTCTCTTTCCTTCGTAAATTGCAATCGACCACTTTCCCACCAGCCTATCCACGCGTACGCCCAAAGTTTCAGTCCTGCTGGCAACCAACAACCTCTACCCCGACTCCACCCTCTCACAAAGTAATCAAACACCAAGGAATCAACATCCCGTCCCGAGCCCCCAGATTCATCATCTGATTCCTTAACTCATCCAGCTAGAGATCATCCTTCAGACATACATAATGAGAACGACTACGGTATTCACAAAAGAGCATAAGAAAGAGACCTCATATCAAAGTGAAACAAGTGATTCCGAAATACAGGTTGATCAGTCTGGCGAGGTCCAAATCCGATTAGCTATAGATTACAGTTGCTTAAGTATACATAGGACAATAATTCACACCCAAGCCATAAAGGAAGCAGCTAGTACAAAAAAACCGCCAGATCGCATATAAGTATCATAAAACGTTTGAGAAGCTATTAGGAAAATACCGAAATTCAACCGGTCTAGTTCAACAACTAGGCAGCGGGTCATCGATTAGGAGCATCGAGTACTCTGCTCAACGTATGTAAACACTACAGGTGATAGATATTTTGATGGTAGTATCATTGAAACAGCCTTATCTTCACCTAGCGTACGGAGCGTCAAGGTTCAGACGTCACATATCACAGAGGTCCTTTCTGGAGGGATTCTATTGTGGTTTAACCTAGTCTCAGTTAGACGCTTTTTTCCCGCTTCGCAGAAGCTTCACAGCAACTTGTTGGGTGGGCGGCTAATCGAGACTAGTTTTAACCCACACTCGAAATCTTCTGCGAGCCTTGACACCCGATGGATGGTTTCCGATCGTTCTCGATGAGCAGTTGAGCCACCGGCACCCTTCTCGATGAGTAGTTGGGTCACCAGCATATGTCCTCCCTGTGTGGCAAAGTATAGCGGTGTTGACTTGTTATGGTCGGTGACGGAGACGTCCGCGCCCTTCTCGATAAGCAGCCAGACCACCACTTCTTGTCCTTTCCACGCAGCCAAGTGTAGCGGTGTCCTGGTACTAGGCCGGCAGAGGAGACGTCCGTGCCCTTTTTGATGAGCAGCCGGGCCACTGCCTCTTGCCCATACCTCGCGGCCACGTGCAGCGATGTCCACTTGTTGCAGTTGGTGGTGGCGGCAGAGACGTCGGCGCCTCCTCTATGAGCCGCAGGGCCACTGCCTCTTGCCTATACCTCGCGGCTACGTGTAGTGGTGTCCACTTGTCGTAGTTGGTGGTAGCAGAGATGTCGGCGCCCTCCTCTATGAGCCGCAGGGCCACTGTCTTTTACCCATATCTCGCGGCCACATGTAGGGGTGTCCACTTGTCGCAGTCGGTGGTGGCAGAAACGTCGGCGCCCTTCTCAATGAGCCGCAGGGCCACTGCCACTTGCCCATACTTCGTGGCCATATGCAGTGATGTCCACTTGTCGCAGTCGGCGGTATGGCAGAGACGTCGGTGCCCTTCTGTATAAGTAGCAGGGCTACTGCCTCTTGCCCATACCTCGTGGTCATGTGTAGTGGTGTCCATTTATTGCAGTCGGTGGTCGTGGCAGAGACATTGGCGCCCTTCTCGATATCATCTGCGTATCGCCGGCTCGTCAGAAACAACCAGAGGCCACTTTTCCCCATGTGGTGGAAAAGAGGAAGCAGTATTTCCCTTAGTTCGTGCCGATCACATTCGTCCAATGCATCGCAAATTACGAATGTCTGAGCAAACGACTTCGATGTTTCAACAAGAACAGTATATATATCTTCATAGGTCGGTCTTCTTTCTTCCTCTTCTCCTTGCTTTAATCTGTCGTACAACTCTTTGAGATAGGCAGGGAGTCGTAAGGACTGACTAGCAAGTTGTTTGACTAGACTGGCAAGAACGTCATAAGGCTTTTATTGGTTCTGCTCCTTGTAGTTGAAATAAATGTAGGCAACTCCATATCTTGCGGATGATGCACGGCCTCGAAGGTAATCAATCACATTGGAGCTAGATAAATGGTCTTTCAGTTGTGTGGATTGTGTAACCGGATGCAGTATACCTTAAAAACGTTTTTCCAGCCCCCGCTATCGATATTTCATTAGTTAGTGTGGACCTTAAGCTTATATATAAGTGGGAGTTTTGATGAACGAACCAATACCGTAAGCCTAAAGCAGAGGGGAGTGAGTCTCCTTGCATCCACTGTTGGAATCTTTTCGTCTTTAAAAACTAATCGCCAATACCTTCCTTCCTTTGTTTACGGATGCTGTTATGCATATTGTTTGTGCTTCATGCGTAAAGCCAGTTGAGTATCTTGATACGCTCGCCTACGGCCAAGTACATAGATTGATTAGCCATTAGCCACCATTACTCCGCAAAGCCCTATGAGGGTATCTGCTAGTGCGATGTGACATACGAATAGCTTGAATATCTTCCCTTTTATTTCCTATACAGAAGTGCAATATAAGCGCTCTTATTCCACTTACTCTTTAGGGACCATCACACACCAGCAGCTGTAACAATATCATTCACACAATTAGTCATGTGTGTAACTACCGTTTGATAGGTATTATCCACCGAAGCGGCGAATTTTACGATATTTGTGTGATTTTTTCCAACAGGAATGCGATGCTCGAATTGCCAGAACAACTGAGCGGAATTCCTCTCAACCATCTGAACCTCGTCGCCACTTCTCGTCCAGCTTCCTGATTTAGACTAAACAGGATCAACACAAGGTAAGTCGACATTCCTTAAATGCTTACCTTTGTAACAGTTTGAGTACGAATTGTTTCATATAAGCTAAAAATTTGGATATTGGATGTAGGTCCCCAAAGATTTACAATATCGTCTCTTTGTGTATCAACAAAGTTTGATCCTTCTCTCAGCTGCTTGACAAGTTCGAATCTCGATGTTTCCCCCGGAAATACATCTTCAACCATTGATAAGAGCTCATTTATCTCAAGCCCTTGATGCGGAGTCCCGAAAAAGAATATCGTACGTGTTGAATCAAACAGGTGCTTATATTGACCTCCATTTTTGGATTTCAATAGTGACTATTGCGCGTGGATTAATTCGTGTACTATTGGACAATTTTTCACACGGTGGAAAGACTCGCCTGAAGTATCAAGATGCTATGTCCAACAAAGATGATAGGTCGGAGTTCCTCCTTTGAATATAAGTCACGTAAACATCCGCAAGAGAATTTCTTAGGACGTACTTCAATTGAACGCCTTGCGTTCATCAACATCTGTATCAAATGCATTCTATAGTCCAAAAATCTATCGTCCACGGCTTCCTTGACGAGATTGCTATTGTAGCCGTAAGACATAATACGGAGGTTTTGGATGTCATACGGAAGGAAATCCTTCAACCACATTTGGCCAGTTTTACGGTCCCTCCAGGATCCATATGCATGGCCTGCAAGGCCGGTCACCGCAACTACACTATAGCCAGAACGAAGTCAGTATGGGTTCGACAATGTAAGGAGCAACTAACTCTGCAACTATATTGCCACCAGGAGTGTTTAACGGGGTTAAGTCGTAAAAATGGCTGTCGATTACAAGCTGACTTGTCTCGCTGGGAATCTTCACATAATTGAGGACATCCGGTCTCGGTCGCTGAAAGTATTCGGTACAGCCATCTAAGTTAAGTAGTGCTGTTTGGGTGCCGCTGTTACTATATGATCTGAAGGGAAGTCGCCGATACTGAGATCGCCGAATTGACTCACAGGCTACGGACTCATAGTCGTAGACTCATCCACGAGTTTTCACTCGCCACCGCCACTGGCATTTGCAATCGTGAGCATCCATAGACTTCCATAGAGTTCCAGGCCTTCATATATATAAAGACTGAGCTTCTTCCTTAGATAGTAGAATAGGCTTAATCCGCTTTACATTCGTAACAGCCGCCACAGCACGCTGGATGGAGTGACAGTCGATGATTTTGGTTTTTGAGGAACGGATCAATAATTTGAAGAATAGCCTCCAGGTTGTTTTTACTCCAACTCCGAGGGACACTAGATATCCGAAAACACTTTGACCCGGAAGCCGGAATAGAGCCATTCCTTGCAGTGTTCGAGCTTTTGGCTGCATTTTCTTCTGCTTTTTGAGCAATTGACTGCTCGCGGCCGCACTTCCGGACTGGACGTTGAGTATTTCGGTCTGGTGGTTCGGATGTTGCCAAGATCTGTTGACTTCCCTTTAAATGGATAGTAGTCATTGGGCTCCGTCTCCAAGTCGACAATGCAGTTAGTTCACTGAGTGCGAGATGGAAAGGAGAAATTCAGATCTATTGTCGACGTGCGTCAGTATGGTAAGTATAATAAGGACCGCTTGTAAACCAACTTAGAAGTTGCAATGAAAAAGAAGCACCTGCCGTAACGATACGCTTGGTACGGCTGGCCAGTCTCCTACAGGGTGAGCCAATCAGTTGGCTCTAAAAATGCCTTTAAACTTCACAATTTCTGAACCAACAAACTCAACGTGGCTGACACCATAGCCCTCCCGTCATAGGTTCAAATTCCCCTTGAACTTCGACAAACTTCTCCAAGGCAGTCCAAAATTTTGAGGACAATTAAAGACTTTTCGCGCGTACTAAAGTTTACATTGGAAACGATGCAAGATACAGAGTTTTAGCAGGAAGCAGATATTGCAAAAACACGCACTCGCTCGAGGGGATGATCGTATCGAACGCTCCAGTCACTGTGCAACACCAACTGGTGGAAGTGAAATCTGTAACACATCCGAGTCTCGCTACTGAGAGCATGCCCTAGGGAGGCTTGTATCCCCTGAATCGTAACGGTTCCCGGCCCATACGGGCCGCCCACGCAACCACCTCACCACACGTCCAAAAATGGTCATCAGAGGCTATCCTTTTTATCAAGTCTTCTTTAGTAGCAAATAAAACTTTCTGTGAAAGTGAATTGTAAATTATATGTGATGTGACTTTGTAAGTCTTACTGCCCCACCAAAATTCGCTCTCTGAACTGGCAACCCACCCCATGTCTATGCACCACTGCCCACCTTTCTCCTTTACAGGTGATTGAATTCCACAAAACGATGCCTTTCATTATTGAGACACCACAGTTACTTGCATTTTGAACATGCTTAGCAAAGTTTGGGTGGAGATTTGGTATTTCTGGCTGGGCTTTCCTGCTGGC
>Ga0307514_10000104_pt1 | contig 236015 bp, 259 predicted proteins | sample 16_EM_MG_FD_203088 | JGI IMG/M metagenome (GOLD analysis project Ga0307514, IMG submission 203088) | Populus trichocarpa ectomycorrhiza microbial communities from riparian zone in the Pacific Northwest, United States - 16_EM | ecosystem: Host-associated > Plants > Roots > Unclassified... | reverse complement strand
AGGCCGGCAGGAATGCCCTCCTAGGGTCTGATACTCTCCTGAAATTGACGCATCTAAGTTTACACTCCACATCCTCTCAGACACTCCTGGAGGCTTCCAGTGCCTAAAATACATTTTGCTGATGTATGATGTGGAGAAGTTTATAACAGCTGGTTCAGATTCCTTTTGCGGAGTGTGCAGCAGATGGGGACATGTTGAAGCGAAGTGTGGGGCTTTGAAGATGCCGGTTTGCATGTTGTGTGCGGGACAGCATTTGACGATGAATCATAAGTGCAACGTGGTGGGTTGCAAAGCTAACGCAGGACAGAACTGCACCCATACTGTCGACAAGTGTGTCAACTGTAAGGGGAATCATATCGCGAAAGCAAATGTTTGTGTTAAAAAACAGGAGGCTATCAAGAAGGCGAGAGAGGAAAGGCGAACCTGGAAAGAAAGAGAAGGGGAACGCCAAAATGTGACAACGGATCAGCAGAAGAAACCGGATCAAGTTGAGGATGGGGGACCGTCTACAGCGGAGGCCGAGAAGAAGGTTCCGGAGGAGGAACAGCCAGAAAAGGAGCCGGAAGTACAAGTTGTTTCGACACAAGCGACGTCCGAGGCTAGCTCTAACGCAGGGATCCCAGAAACCCCCATGAAGCAATGGTGAAGTGCATAATGCATAATTGCGGAAGGGGGTATGCGGCGACGATGATAGCGTTGGAAAAAGGAATTGTTTGGGGGGCTGATGTGGTTATGTTGCAAGAGTATTTTGAGAAGGAGGGATACCCCATCAGCCACCCAGGATATAGACTGGTCAGAGGAGGAAGAACGATGACAGCAATAAGAAGAGATACACACCTGGAGTTTTCGGAAGTGGATAAGGGGGGTGAAGGGGACGTTCAGGTGTTTGATATAAGATACCCGTCGGGGAGAAAAATGAGATCGGTGAATGTGTACGATCAGCAAAGACAAGAAGGGGGGGTGAGAAGTCAAGGCAGACCGGCACAATCAGCAAGATGGAGCGAGATAATGGAGCAGAATAAGATTCTCTTGGGAGGAGATTGGAATGCTCACAGCGATAGATGGGACCCGCAGTGCCCACCAAAAAGAGATGATCGTTTTCTCACGAGTTTGATGAATGAGTACGATCTGACCGACGTTACGGACGGGCAAGAAACCCATATGTATACAAGGAACGGCGAAACTTCGGGATCGCTTATAAATTTCTTCATAACGAAAACCTCGATGGCCGACAATATGGAGATAGCTACAGATTTGGCAACTACTTCGGATCATGCGATTGTGTGTGCCCATTTAAGATGGGACGAAGGGGAGGGAGCCAAAGTTTCGAGAAAAATTACAGGATGGGATATTGATAAGCTTCGGGGAGAAACGGAGGAAGAAAAGAAAAATTTTAAAAGAGTACAAAAAGAATGGGAGGAGCGAAGCATCAAGAATCCGGTACTGAATGAGGAAAGCAGTGAGGGGGACTTACAGAGGGAAGCTGATTGGATTCAGAAGAACTTTGTCAGTCACCTTAATAAGCACTGCAAAAAGGTTAAGGTTTGTGCGAGATCAAAAAGGTGGTGGACGCAGGAGATCGCAGAAACTAGAAAGATTTTGGGGTCGATAAAAAGAGCCCGGAAGAGAGGGGAAGCATCGCAGCAAGATGTAAAGAGGCAGAGAAGCTCCCTGAGACGAATGATACGAAAATCGAAGACAGAGATGTGGAGCAGGTTTTTATCCACAGCAAAGTCGGAGCAGGTGTGGCAGGCCCTGAGGTATACGAAACCGGGAGGGCAACAGACAACGAAAGCTTTGAGATCCAGGAGTGGGGAGGTGGCGGAATCCTGGGAGGAAAAAGCAGAATTGATAAAAGAGGAAGCGTTCCCCAAACCTTTAAAGGGCGTGGAGTGGCGGGCCAAAAGAGAGGGGGGGGAAATGCACAAAGAAATTACGGAAGAGGATATACGAAAGGCAGTATACGATCAACCGACAAATAAAGCACCCGGTCCAGATAGGCTGGGGTTTAAGGCTATACGATTATTGTGGGAGTGGGATGCGAACAGAATAATCGCAATAGTAAAAACGTCTTTTCGATTAGGAATTCAACTGAGAGCTTGGAAAGAAGCGAAGAGGGTTGTCATACCGAAACCGAATAAACCAGATTATGGAGTCGCCAAGGCATATAGGGTGATAACGTTGTTAAATTGTCTGGGAAAAGTTGTCGAGAAGGTAGCAGCAAATGCAATAGCAGAGAAGTGTGAGCGAGAGTTGCTGCTGCATGATGGACAGTTTGGTTGTCGAAAAAGAAGGTCAGCAATAGATGCAGTGGGAAGGTTGATGAAGAGAGTTGAAGAAGCGTGGGGAAGGGGGAATACTGCAGCTGTGTTGTTGATGGACGTCAAGGGAGCTTTTCCACATGTGGCAAAAGGGAACTTGATAAAAAAGATGGAGGAAATGGGATTTGAAGCCGATCTGGTGAGATGGGTGGAAAGTTTCATGGAAGAACAAAAAGTGGTTATGTCGATGGATGGAAGAGAAGGAGATATTATGGATGTGGAAACGGGAGTTCCACAGAGGTCGCCAGTATCACCGGTTCTTTTCGTTATATATCTTTCGGGATTGTTCGGCGAAGTTGAAAAAGAAGAAGAAGAGTGTGGTAGTGGGGGTATATCTTTTGTCGATGATGTGGCATGGGTGGTGGAGGGGGAGGATGTGGGGGAATGCACACAGAGACTGGAGAAATGCGCTGCGAAAGCACAGATTTGGGCGAAGGATAACGCCTGCCAATTTGATGTTGAGAAGACAGAAGCGATGCTGTTTACTCGAAGAAGAAGTTATAAGGAACCGAAGATGAAAGCTCGAGTAAGAGTGGGAAATCATGAGGTTCCATACAACAAAGAAGCGACAAAATGGTTGGGAGTGTGGCTGGATGATATGCTCACTCTTAACGATCATACGAAAAGAACCCTGGCGAAGGCCAGGAAAGCACAGAATAGGGTGAGATCCTTGACGGTTAAGACAGGATTGAATCCGGGAAGTTGTCAAAGAATCCAAGTTGCAGCAGTTCAGGCAGTGGCGATGTATGGAAGTGAACTGTGGTGGCGAGGACAAAAAGATAGAGCGCAGGAGGTGCAGAAGTTGTTAAATGAACAGGGTAGAAGGATTACCGGATGTTTTCGAACAACACCTCAAGGAGCTCTGATGAATGAAGCTGGGTTAAGACCAGCGGAGGCCATGCTTAATAACCGAGTTAGAAGGTACAAGCTAAGGCAGATGAAGATGCCCGACGGAAACGGAGGGGGAAGAATGTTAAAATTGAGGAGGGGGGTTCTACAAAGGGTGGAGGGGATCGATGAGTTGATCCCGGAGGAGTTTGAGGAGAAGAGATTTTATGAAAGAACAACCCTCCCGACAGTTAAAGAAAGCCTAAGAGGCAGAGTGATTATACAGGAAGAGGAAGAGGCCATAGCGGAGGCGGAGAAGGGAAGAGATGGCTTGGTTCTCTGGACTGATGGATCGAAAAAAGAGGATGAGTGGGTGGGGTGTGCAGTGGTTTGGAAGAAAGAGAAGTGGGAAAAGAGGAGGGTACACCTTGGCCGACAGAAAGAAGCATTTGATGCGGAGATGTATGCGATGTCGGAGGCTTTAAAGATTGCGAACGACATTTGCAATAAAGAAGAAGTGAGGAGAGTGTCGGTTTTTACGGACTCCCAAGCGACTTTAAGACGAATACAATCGGACGAACAGGGACCAGGACAGGTTTTAGCGGCTCGAACGAGAATATGGGAAGGAGCTCTGTCAAGACGAAATATCCAGGTGGAGTACCGGTGGGTACCTGCTCATAAGGGTGTGGAAGGCAATGAAAAAGCAGACTCTCAAGCGACAAAAGCGGCGTATAAGTGTCGAGGAAGGAAAACCGAGACACAAAATCCGTTACCATATTTGAATTACGTTTCTCTTGCGCATGTTTCTCGGAAGGTTTCGGAGAAGAAGTGGGAGGAAAGTAAAGAAATTATTCAAAAGATGGGGAAGAAGTCAAAGCAGAGTTACCGGTATGATTTGGTGAAAAGGGGGGGTAACAAAGCAGTGATGGAATCCAAGAAAACAATTGCGGCTAGGTTCAATCAGCTGAAGACGGGACATGCTCTTTTGGCAGGTTACTTATGACGGATTGGAAAAAGAGATGATATGAAATGCTGGTGGTGTGGGCATGAATATCAGACGAGAGATCACCTGTTTAAATGGTGTAAAAGATGGAAACGAGAACAGAAGCGGCTTTGGGATGACGGGCAAGAGGGGGAAGATGGGTATGAAGGAATAACGAAAATTATGAAAAAGCCGAAGATTAGTTTGCCGATGTCTCTTGTTTTTGCGGAGGAAAAATGTACGCGGGCATTGTTGGATTTTCTTTATCGAACAGATGTCGGTAGAATTAGCGGAGTGGCAGAGGAGGCGGAGAACTCAGATCACAAGGAGTCGAGTGATGGGGAGGTGTAAAAGTTGAGGTTGTTTTTTGGCGGTTTCTTTTGTTAGGGGGAAGAGGACTCGTGACTTTGCTTTTGTTTCTTTACGTTACGGAAGAAGCGGGGAGGAAATATGTACGGGATATGCCATGGCCGCTAGCGGCCGAATGCAATATGATTACAAACAAACAAACGGCAATCTCACTACAATCTCACGCTAATCTCACGCTAATCTCACGACACCTCGCGAAAATCGCACGACAGCGTAGTGTAAAAGCATGCTGCCAGTCGTTTAATCTAAACGACATCCAAATGTACTGTAAGGAAGCCGGAAATGACTTTACCTACGCACGTTTGACCAATCCATCACGTATATACTCGGTACAGGCCTTTGGAGTGGCAATGAAAGCGCCACTGAACAAGTATCTTTTGGTGGTTATTACTGCAAAAGTGTACTTCAAAAGTGCACATGCTGTTGTCACTCCAAAAGCCTGTACCGAATACAACCTATGTAGCATTGGGAGTTCTCACAGCTCCCGTTTCACCAACTCGTTACGGTCGTTTCGAACCGGATTGCTGTGCTAGCCATACTGGCAAAACGGTTCTATAGACCAGCTCCTAAGGCGGTTTTGATGCAGTTACAACGGTTTTTACACCTCAAGAACTGAGAATCTAAATCTTCAGAACGAGTCTCGAACCGAGTGCCGTGAGAACCTCTATTACATAGAGTAGAGTTACAAAGGGTACCAAAAACGCCTACACTTTATTCACTCCCAAAACCACGACCGCCCTACTATTCCTCGTACACGGCGCAGCCACGCATAGTCGTTTCCAAATTGCCTATCTTAATTGTAGTTATAACCCCACCATCCCGTTGCATCTACTCCTCCAGTACTCATCACTACCACTACTGTAGACGATACTTCTGTGGTCAATGGAGACTTAACGTAGCGGTCTAGGTCTAATGAGATCAAGCTATCTCAAACACGAACGCAGTTGCTGGTTACCGGTACGCTTCATTCAGCAAATGATGAAATAGGGAGGTTACGGCTACAATGGACTCACCAGCAAATTCTGACGTGTTCCGGATCCGGATCCCGCGCACAAATCGGCCAGCCTCAACTTCTGAGCCTGCATATTCATAATTGACTTGCGATATATTTATTAGTCAAAGCTTTCGGAATCAATAACAGGGATCATCCCCTTACTTGTTCATAGGAGTCTTTCATAATGTATCGAATTGTGGTGACTTGCTTTTTCTGGCCGATTCTGTGAACCCGTGCAAGTGCTTGTTCTTCCATCATGGGATTATACTGCGGTTCCATCAAATGAACATATGTAGCCACGGTGAGGTCAATCCTATGAACAGTTAACAGTGGGAACCTTTGAGAATGATATGCAACGATATGATCGTACCCGACGCCGCTACTTCCAATGGTGGCGAGCATCACTGTCTTATTTTCATCCTCACGAAAAGATTTTATACTCTGCACTCTTTTCTCTAGTGTCATAGAACCGTCGAGCCTGGTGTAACCGATGCCTTGGCGATCCAATTCAAGTGATATGAGATTAAGCATACTAGCCCAACAAGCGAATACAACGCTACAACTGGCATTAGTCCTGTTACTTTCCTGGTAAGGTGAACTCAGGGGGTACCTCTTTGCTCCAGGCTCTAATGCTAAATTCTTAAGAAGACCTTGAATTTTGCTTGATGGATGTTCGGAAGAGGTACTTTTCGGGTTATTTGGTATCGGAGTACCGCGAGTTGATGGCTGGCTATCTGTACCCAAATCGACATCAATGGTATGGTCGGAGCATGTGGGACAAAGTTCCGAGGCTGGTCCGGAAGCTCCATCTTTACCGAAGCAACGGGAACAAATGAAATGATAGCATCCCTCGAACAGTTTACTCGTGGCGGTGTCCAATTTCGACTGGCAGCTTTCGCAAACACCTGTAGATGAAGAGAGGTCCACGCCGACTGATCTAGTATCGCTTCCAGAAAGGTTTAAAAGAAAATCTTCTGGTAGAAGAGCTATTCCATTGCATAGCTGACGAATTCGAAGGAGGCTTTGCATGATAAAACCAGTAAAGTGGACCTCTTTGCCATTCTTGATAGCTTGATCAAGTGCCTTCTTAGCTTCATCACCAATTACAGTGTGAAGGCGCTGTTCCTCCTCGCTCATCTGTAATCGTTGAACCGTGTCGATTCGTGGAAGCAAATCGTCCGATAGATCCTCAAGAGACTTCTTCGTACGCCTGAGAGTTGTAGCCGCAATGATCGTTTTGAGGTTTTTCAACCCGTCCGGAGTGCCTTTCTTGAGCGGGAGAGTGACATGTTTCGAGAATTTTTGTTTTTGATCGAATGGGGCGAATCTAAGAAATTGAAGAAGCGCTCCAAAGTCATCTAAACGGGTTTGAACCGGAGTTCCCGTAAGACACCACCGGCTCTCGGCTTTGAGCGAGTAGATTGCTTGCGTTTGTTTCGCTTTCCGATTTCGAATGACATGCGCTGCCATGATCAGCTTCCCAATATTTCCCTCCAATCGGAGTTCAACATACCTTCATCGAGAACAATTCGTCTCCATTGCACCCCCTGGAAGAAACCTTCACCACACCCAGCTCTTTTGCTTGTCTTACTAGCATGCATGACCATGGCATATGTTGCGATGACAATATCAAAATTTGCTGCGTTCTTGTCAGAATCCGACTGACCGCTATAGTAGAGAACCGTGAAATCCTTTGTGTGTCTGGTGTATCATCCATTCAGAACTATTACGCGCAGTAGTCACAGCGTTATAGGAGAGGCCTAACCTTATTATCTGTTCCTTCCAGCTTGCGATTGCTATCAAACATCCCGTCAGTGGTGTGGATCAAGTTTCTCTATCAGGATTATTTACTAGCGGTAGGGACAATAAGTAAAGTGGTGTGGACTTGGTCAGTGGGCCGTTCGCCTCCTACATTCGAATTTTCCTCCTTGTCCCTAGAAGTAGCTATGAAAGCCAGTGTTGTCAAAGTCTTGCCCATACCCATCTCATCGGCAATTATGCCACCACTTGTCGTATTAGGCCTCTCAGGACTATATTCGTAAGTAATCCGATGACGAAATCTGGAAATTTCAGCTATGAAACTGATACCCGCATGGTCCATGCAATCTGGAATATGCTACCTTGTCTCCCCCCTGTTGTCTATTTCTTCCCATAATATTGGCAATGAATGAGGCGAATCAACCGGCAGTTCTTGTCTCATCATAAATGCAAGAGCTTCTTGCTGGTGACTAGAATGGAGATGTTATGACATGGCATGCGCAATTAGGAAGAGAACCGCGCGCACCTGAGAAGAGAAGTCTCGATCCTAGTACTGACTGATGGAAAAGGAAAGTCTTCCTGGATACATGTTTCGTTGTCAAAAAGGTCGAACACTCCTTTTTCTTGGGACTTGTAAGTCTCTAGTGTCGACAGGCCATTCCTCCTGTCCTCAGCTTCGAGCTCGAGCTCAAGTCGGACCTCTTCAGGCACGTAAAGAGTGTGTGGATTAAAGTATCGGATCTTATCATCATAAGATATTGGCTCCTGCAGGAATAGTCCTTCTCTGGAAAGTAGAGCTCCAGCTTTCGAAGCTTCGTCGGCAGGACCATATATATTCAACGACACATTCATCAACTTCGCACTCGGATCGGGAAGCTGAGATATATTCGCCTGGATATCAACACAGACTCCGGAGAAGAGACATCGAAGTTTCTGTGCATGTTCGGGAATGACAGCACCAAGGTACAGATCTTCCGTAGACCGGATGGTAAAAAGCGAGCCGATGCGGTTCACCTTTGCTATGCCGACCACGACCAGGCCGAACTCGGAGTTATTGCGGATTGATATATCAACCTAGTGGTATTCAAGTCAGTAAACCTTGGAGTAACCTCAATGTTGAAAATGCATCCGATAACGTGGAAGCCTTACTGTTCCAAAGCATGTGCGGTCAATAAACTCTCGAGAATGGGGATTTCCAGGGCCGAATCGAGTCATCGAAATGTCGTTTACCGACGGTTCGTTCGTTTTGGAGGGCCTCTCCAGGTTCATGAAGTTTTCTTCAGTACTATTAACAATGGATACCTCTTTGTCAGGTATGGGAGTGCAAATTTCCACAAGTTGTGGGTTTATGTCCGACTGAGGCAAGGTATCGACCATCATCAGATTGCTTTCGTCCCAACATATTTTTTGGGTTGATGGGAAATCGAAAAGACAGCCTGAAAACGGAAGACCCTGACTCAAGATATTCTCTGATAGGGAACCTGGTATATCAGAAAAATACGCCGGATTAACTGTTTCGTATGCAGTAAGGAAATCTAGAGGAGAATGTGTATCGACGCCAAAGGCAACTGGTGGCTGGATACCCACGACAGATTGACTTCTGGAGGTCTTTTGTCGTTTTCGTGATGGAAGGTCATCCTCGCTCGTCCGACGGGTGGCATCATTGTATTGTACTGAGTATACCACCGGGCAGTAAGGATCTTCTAGTCTTGAACTAAAGTCGTCCATGTTAATGTCGTGCATCTTCGTGTCTACACGTCGAAGTGAAACTCGAAATAGTCTCCACGCAAGCCTGGATTCGGAATGAAGATCTTGTTTCGAGGAAACTGTAGCTCTTCGTGGCTTGCTCTTCACATATGCCAACGTAACTAGTGGTCTGCCTTGAAGGCTATCGCACTGCACCACTCTCGAGGCTGTGTAGTACACCTGCAGGTTTACGTGGCAAAGAGCAGCAGAATCCCTGCTGCATCATCCACTATCACCCAACGGATCTGAAAATCTGTGCTTATAGCACCGCTTTTTACCTCTACCCCTCATGATCGATTTTTCCTAATGCAACATTTCACTGGCTAGGGACTTTAAGTGTAAAGTACAACAACGTTAACGCCTTAGACAAGGCCTTACCGAACTTGACCACATGTACATCCCAAATTGTTCGCGCTCATAATTTGTTTTTCCTTCCTCTTCTTTAGAATTTCTCCTCTCGCGGCTGTGAAGTTTATATAGGGGTGGCATCGGGCGATGGAAGGTGCTCACTCCGAAGGATTTTCTACAGATGTCTACCAACACGCAAAGCAGCAATACTACTTCCGACATTGAAACCATTTTCAAGGAAGCCGTCGAAGTTTTTAAAAAAGACATCCCTTCTGGGTTTCCTCAAGATTACCAATGGGCGACCTTCAAAGACGTCCAGAAAGAAGCGGCGAGAATCCAAGAAACGCAGAAAAACAGCAGGACAATGCAAAACTTGAATAGAATACAACCGTTCCTCGAGGCTATGAATAGATACGGCGTCATCATTGACGTGTTTGCTCAGAGCCATTTATATATGCCCTTTGTCTGGGTATGGAACACCATAGAGTATTCAACTTGTGTTTGCTAATGTTAGTCATAGGGTCCAGTTAAATTCCTCCTAAAGGTAACGAACAGAATACAACTACAAATCTTTGAAAGGAAGCTGACGAGTTCCTTCGGTATAAAGTTTGCAAGCGGTCATGTTCCTGCTTTGAACGAGCTGCTGGACTGTCTCGAAAAGATCGGAAATAGTTTTCCGGTTTTCGACAAGTTCAGACCTTTGCTTCGGACTGAGCCATCGCTAGGTCGTTTTGTTTCCCGAATATTCGAGGATATCTTGCAGCTGTTAGCAACAGCAATGGTGGTTTTCCGAAAACATGGTATGCATATACATTTATAATTGCTTATGCTCTGCGCTAGAGTAGTCTTCTGATTTGGATGCTAGTCGTTCAACAAGTAATACATGTCCGATGGCCAACATTTCGCAAAAAGATCAAACAGCTTATCAAAAAATGGGACGAAGACACCAAGGAACTTCAAGGTGCCGTCTTTGCTGAACATGTCGGACAGTCGGCCACATATAACGCACAGTCTGAGAGACGCGAACGACACCTTCTAATCGAAACTTTTGCCCAGAAGAGAAAATTGAATGGATTCGAGCAGAAAAGGCAGGAAGCTTATGATATTAGAAAGAAGGATCCAAACTCTGGAAACTGGCTATTGGGTCATAAGCGTGTCAGACTTTGGCGCTCTCATACGGATAGTACAACATGCGTAATAGGACTGACCGGCATACCTGGATCTGGTATAAATAACAAAACTCCTAACGCCATCGATTGCAATATACTAACTTAGGTTAGGAAAATCTATCTTATCAGCCATAATCCTCAACGAAGTTTTAATATCCACAGAGAAAAGTAGCAACACCTTGATTTGCGCGAATTTCTTCACATATCATGAGAACCTTAGCAATACGTACTTTGGCTTCCTGTCATCTATACTTCACCGACTTCTGCTGCGCGACGATACATTGGTAGACTACGTCCTTGAGAAGAGTCCGGCGTTATTATATGGCACTGAATCACCAACTAAGGATCTTGAGCAGCTAATTGATGACATGCTCTCAAATTTCACGGTATTTTTCATGCTTGATGGTGTAGACGAGTTGCCAATCCTTGAAAGAAAAAGGATTATTGATTTTTCAATGGAACGCATTCGAATACGTAACATTAAACTATGGATAAGCAGCCGACCTGAGCACGACATAGTTGAACCACTTGAAGCAGCTGATAAGGATGGAGCGGTAGTTATTCGCATTACAAAGAAGGATACCACGAAGGACATTCATTATTATACCATGCATCCAAGTAATCTCCCAACTACGGAGTTTCCTATATCTGAGCGTAACAGGACAAAGATATTAGAGAGGATTGCACAAAAAGCCGAAGGTGAATACAAACTTGTGCAATATAAGTCCTAGCTAATCAAAGGCAAGGAATGTTTTTATACGCCAAATTGATGATCCATGATATCAGCCAACAGATCGACTTAGAAGACGTAAATAGGGTTATATCAGAGCTGCCTGACGGTCTTGAACAAGCGTGCGTACTGAAACGAGCACATATTGCAACTATAGGCTAACTATCTCCACAGGTACGAGAGGATATTAGCCAGAATATAAAATAAACATAAGATAGCTCAATGTAGAGCTCGGAGGGTTTTGGAGGTTCTGCTGGTAGCAGAAAGAGAGTTGCGAGTTTCAGAATTATGGCAAATGACAATGATGGATAATACGCTGAGAAGTTTCGAAGGCGAAGATTTACTTAGGGAGCAAAAAGTGCTCGAAATGCTTTGCGGACCAATCCTAGAAACAACCAACAGTGGTATCATTCAGTTTGTCCATTTCACGGCTAAAGAGTCTGTCCCTGCATTCAACTCATGGCAATTCACTAATATAGTACTAGGTATTTGATGGGAAAAGATACAATCCTTGATGTGCGAGAGTCGTTGGCAGAAGACACCTGTGCTATTTTGTGTCTAAGATATCTCGCTCTTGTTCTTCAACAACAGTCAAAAGATACCGACAGTGCTCAGCCAGATATAAAAAAGAGCATACTCGATGGAAGCTATTCTCTTTTCTTCTATGTGTATGAAAATTGGGGCTTTCACCTCACGAGGAGAATACGCGCTTCGTCGAACTCCAACTTCGGTGGACATTTGGACGAACAGGTGCACTTTTTTGATGGAGTACTACAACGGTATGGAGAAGTCGCCCCAACAATATCTAGATCCGCCGAAGCACTATGTGAGCAATGGGCGCAGTCTCCGGCACCACAATCATCATCTTCTGGTCAGTGAAACCCAGGTATGACGATAGTTGACCTGCTAACAATCCAGTGACCTCTAGACTTTGAAGCTCTGCGACATGCCGCAATCAAGATCAACAGCGCTCTGCGCACCTTGGTGCTTTCAAATTCAATTCCGGGCGAAGTTGCCGACTGCAGAAAACTACGTGCGATATATGGGGAGAAACTGCACAAGTGTGCAAGGCCTGATTGCATGATGTTTCTCATTGGCTTCGAGGACGAGAAAACGTTGCGACGGCATGAATCAGCACATGAATGGAACGTGATGTGTCACGTCGTCGAATGTCCTAGGTCAAGATTTGGATTCCGATCCCAGGCACAGCGTGAAGATCATATTGCCACTACCCATTCCGACTTTGACTGCAAGGATGTCGATGTTGAAACGACTCCTTCTGTATCTTGTGTTCAGTCTTATATTGCATGCCAAGAAAAAGATAGAGCGGAAATTCTTCGTGAAGTGATCTTATCCGGGGACGTCGAATTAGCAGCCGATCTTGGTATCAGCTTTCAAGGGAACCTCAAGGCAAAAGATCTGCTGGATCTTGCAGTCCAGTCCAAATCTGTTACAATGGCCAAGTTAGTCACGGACAAGCTCGAACTAAAGAAATCGTTCCTGAACGGGTCTAAACCCGTCTTTGAAATTTCGAAAGAGAATGTCGTCAGTGCATTCTTATGGGCTGTGCGATTGGATTGCCGCGACATTATCACCTTCTTCTTGAAGAGCGAATTTGTATCAGATTTGGCAACGAGAATGATACCGGCGCAGAGCGGTTCGGAGTTGTACAAGCTGGTGCCGTACACGCTTATGCTTCACAAGGGTCAGAATAGGAGGGTAGACTGTGTTAACGCTTTGATCGCTTCACTCATCCTTAATGGCAACAATCAATTCAAGTTTATTATTAGTCATAACATCAATGTCGATGGCCCCCTACACTGGGGGGAAGGTTTGTTTTCAACAACAGCAGATACATTACTATGTTGGAGCTCCCCGAATCGTGCCAAAATTTGGTCCTTAATCTGCCAATTGTTCGAAAATGGCGCTGATGTTAATATTCGGGCTCCTAAGACTAACAATACAATAGCCATAGCCGCTCTTCAACTCGGATGGCAAGACAGAAACGAATTGGACGCCATCTACGACCTTGCCCGTTTTGGGGCGAATTTTCATGAGAAAATACATCAAGTAGGTGCTTGAATGAGTCATCCATGTTTACGATACCGAGGCTTGGAGTAACAACAGCATATGCACTTTCCTCACTATAAACCTTCGAGGAGCTACAGGGCGGTTGTTTATACTGCTACCAAACATTATTTTATTTCGCTGTGTTGTATCATATTGCTAATTTAGTTTGTTTTACTCCAGACCAACCAGGGAATTCTGCACATCGTGCTCAGGTCCAGCCACCCCAACCTATTTAGTTGGGTCAAATATCTTGTCGAGGAGAAGAATTTAGATATCTATGAACGAGACAAAGGCTCTCGCACGTTATTTTTCAACGCAGTTAAGTCTAAGAACCGAGAAATAGTCGACGTCATGAAATATATCGAGAGCAAAGGGCTGGATCTACATACGAAATGCAAAATTGGCCGCAATGTCGCCTTCTCAGCAATATCCTTTACTAACCCAGTCATGAAGCTTGAGATAGTCAAGTACCTTCGAGAACGGGATGTTGACTTTACTTTAACGGACACGCGTCAAGAAACGGTTTTGACATACTATGATAAGGACAGAACAGCTACTACCAGGTCGACCATGGACGGACCTATACCAAAGGAAGAGATCGAAGTCATCCTAGAATGTCTAGCGGCTGGTGCTGAGCCTTGGTGGGGTAAGGAGTCAGGGGATCCTGTAGGGTATCTCAAGAATCAGGATGCACTCACATGGAGAATGTTGAAGGGGTACAAGTAAATGTAAGTTCTCCTTAGCACGTTCGTTCAAGGTCAAACATATACAGCGTAGCACCAGATAACAAAAAAAATATAGTTTCGGTTTTTGAGCATTGTGGCAACTCGGGGCAGACCACCGATTTCGGTTATATGTGGGGTAGTGGTTCAGCGTTGTTTCTTGTGTTTTGATTTACAGTTTGAAATTGGGGGGTTTCGTTTGGTTTTGCTCAGACTATTGTCGATGAGTGTTAAGTTTTTGCTATTGTATCTGGACCGGAACCACAGCAGTGCAGTCATCTTCAAGTCTACCTAGATATCAGAGAGACACCGCTATCAAATGGCGCCCACCTTTCTGCGTGTCGGTCTCGGTGTCGTTGGTAGTGAGCGCTCTGCCCTGACCCTAAGGCTCCCTTTCCTCCAACAAAACGCCAGGAAAACCTCTTTACCACTTCTCTCCGCCAGTTCCCACAGTTCATATTCTTCACTCACTCTTATGGTTATTGCTGACCATTCTTACAATCTATTCCATGACCAAAAGCCGTGTGAAGCGGCTCGAACCCAGCTGCAGTACGAGACTCAGAATATTTCCATCAAAGGACCGTGATCTCCAGATTACCTGCTGCCGTGCTTGCGGGTGAATTAGTACCACGGGTTCACTCCCACTTATGCCAATTTATAAGTTGAAATCGGGTTTCTACAGAGTAATCTGTACGCTGGGTGCGGTGTAAATAAGGCACAAGAGCATATGCTACACTTCACAATTGGCCTTCACCGCGGCAGAAAATCTTGGGTGGGAGGGGGTCAGGATTGAGCGAGCAGTGCCATTCAAATTACGTATTTACATTAACCATGTACGAGTACATGTACACTCTCACACGACCTTGATAATGTGACTTCAATGCCTATCCAGCTCACCAAGGGTACTCGGGAGGGCCGTAAGAGCGAGCGTGCTCTGCTAGTCTAACGTACGCACTCATCTATAATCCATCGATTCCCTTCCAAACAACAAATCCAGTCCCATCACTCTCGGTCTTACGCTGCACAACTTCGCGGACCTTCTCCCGCACCCCTTCCTTGCCTTTATACTCACGCACAAACCACTCTACCAGATCCTTTGCCGGCATTCTTGCCCGCTTCACTACCTCGCGGATCTGTGACTCGCTTGGCAGGCCGAAGACTTCGTGTGGGTAGGTGGTGTATTCCGGTGCGCCCTTCTTGAGGAGGGGTAGTCGCTGTGATGCCTCCGGGATGGAGAGGAAGTCGTCGGTGACGGACTCTGGGCACTCGGAGAGGGTGGGGGGATCCCAGACAGGATCGGTGGGGGGACGGTTAATGAGACGGGCGGAGACGCCGGAGACGAAGTCGGGGTGTGACATGAACTGGGTTGCAATGTGGTATTCGCGCTGGAAGGTCTCGCCGATAGTCCAGTCTTTGCCGAGACGCAGCTGCTTTAGGGCTACGCGCAGGGAGGTCGGGGAGCGAGCTTCCAGGGTTTTAATGGTCTCTGCAGCCCAGTTTTGGTGTGTGGTTTCCGAGGAGAGGGAGGAGATTATCTCCTCGATTGTGGAGTGGCTGAAGCAGCGGTCAATGGATTCGCGGAGGGAGCCGGAGAGCTTAAAGGGTTCACGCGAGGGCAGGCCGGTAGAGAACTCTTCGAGGGTGTCGTTGATGATGCTCCAGCGCTCTTGCAGCGAGAGGGTGTCGGGGAAGACTAGCTCCGCAAGACGGGCCTCGACGTCAGGGAGTGACGAGGAGTGGAGATAGTGTGTTGCGATGCCGGCGTATCTATCTCATTAGTACACGCCGAGGATGCAACAGCGGGGAAGGTACAAAGTATCGACACCCTTCAATCGCTCACTCGTAAGCGCCAGGTAAGTTCCGATCTCTCCGTCAAGACGGGGGAGAAAAAAGCTGCCCCCAACATCGGGGAAGAACCCAATCGTAGTCTCGGGCATCGCAAACAGGGACCTCTCAGTAGCGACGCGGAACGGCGCGTGCACACTAAGACCCACCCCACCGCCCATTGTGATCCCGTCCATAAACGCCACATACGGCTTCGAGTACGTCGCGATCAGGTGATCGAGTTGGTATTCCTCTCCGAAAAACTTTACGCTTTCGGCGGATTCGCCGGCTTCGTTCTTGAGTGCGAGCTCCGCTACGTCCCCGCCTGCACAGAAGGATTTTTCCCCGGCCCCCTTGATGATGATAATGTTTGCAAGCTGCGATTTCTCCCATTCCTAAGGGTTGTCGTTAGTAGGTGGTGTGGAAGGGAGGGGAGGGGGGAAACTTGTAGGCGCGGTTGGATTTTGCTGATCATGGAGCCATTTAAGGCATTGAGCTTGCCGGGGCGGTTCAGCTCGATTGTGCGGACTCCATAGGTGGAGTTGAAGAGTACGTCGTCGGCTGGTGGTGTCTATTCTCATCATCAGTAGTAGCTAGGGCGGGTAGGCACGGCGGCAGAGACAGACCTCCATTTGTTCGGAGCAGTATGGTCGTGAAAATGCAGGGTTCGTGATCTTTGCCCGTAGTGGCATTGATAATCGTGGACGAGTTGTTGTTGTGCGGAAGAGGGCGAACGGGGAGGATGTTGTCGCCTTCGCGCAACAGAAGAGTGGTCGTGACATGCTGGCCGGTGCGGCGGGTGTGAGAGAAGATAGGAAGAGAGTTGGGCCGAGGGTCTGGTGCTGTGGTTCTTGTGCGACCAAAAATTTAGCAGCCGAACGACGTCAATGCTTGCCGCGCTAATTACACGCGAGCAAGAGGAGAATCGCGATTGACACAAAAGCTATGGAACAATTACTGTGCACACCATGGAATTGCGTTCTTGATACTCAGGCTAAGCTACCCTACACATTCTAATAACCACTTCAGCAACAATTCGCAGCTCAGCACATGGGAGAGACGTTATTTATTTATCATGTCAATGCATTTAAAAAGCCTAAAACCCAGTCCCAATCCGAACGCCATAGGGTCACCACATAACATAATATACATCCCTTCAAGCACCAAAGTTCAACCGTCTAGCAACTTTCTTCCCCCTTCCCAGATCCATTTCCCCAGCATCCAACATCTCATCCCACCCAGCCCTACGTTTCAAATCCTGCCCCGCCTTCTCCTGCTCCTCCTGCTCCTTCCTCCCCGGTAGATCCTGCGGCTTCGTCGGCAGCGGCTCTTCGCGGAACCAATCGCTCTCCAGCGCCCTTCTAGAGCTCAACCTCTTCCTCGGATCAAGCCTTATCATCCCATGCAGCAGCTCCACTCCACTCGTAGACATCGACGAGAACTGTCTTTTCAGATTCACCAGATCCACCTCGGGCAGCTGGTTCTCTGGGTTCGGAATGACGTACCCGGGGAGACTTGTCACACCCGGCCAGTTCTGCTCCGTGGGTGTGCCCAGTGCGTTGGCGATTACTACTAGCTGATTCACGTCGGAGTCACCGGCTAGGTAGGGGACCCGGAGGATAAGTTCTGCGAAGACGACGCCGAGGGAGTATACATCGATGGTAGAGGAGTAGGATTTTGCGCCAAAGAGGAGCTCCGGGGGGCGGTACCACCGTGTTACGACTTGGCTGGTCATGTTTGTGCTCCCTGGATCTGCGAAGGATCGGGCGAGACCAAAATCGGCAATTTTTATGACGCCGTCCATCGTGTAGAGTAAATTGTTAGGTTTAATATCCTGAGCATGGTTAGTTACTGTGGCCGGTTCGGTAGTGGGGGGGGGATTACTCGGTGCAGAACAAAATTCCGATGACACCACCACAGCCCGCGTAAACTCATCGCCATCCAGCTCTTAATATCGCTACTCCCGTATATACAAGTGTTGTCTTTAATTACCCCCTCCAAATCGCCCGCCAGGAACTCCAGCACGGCATTGATATTCTGGCTCCTCCCCACAAACACGTCGAGGAGGTTTACAATGTTTTCGTGTCGCAGCTCCTGGAGGTGCTTGATCTCGCGCAGAGAGTCCATCGAGATCCCTTCCGCCTGCGACGAGATCTTGATCTTCTTTATCGCGACGGGTTGGCCGGTAGCTTTGACGTGTGCGCGGTAGACAATGGCGTAGGTTCCCTCGCCGATTTTGTCATCTAGAGGTTTCTGAGTTAGCCATCTTCGGGGGAGCTCCGGAAGGACAGAAGGAAATGCCTTTCACGTATTTATCGCGCGTCTCCTGATTGATGTCTGCGACTTCGCCGCCAACGGGAACCAGCGCGGAGGCCGAGGGTGTGCCATTGCTGGGGGTCGCCATGTCGTGAAGCAGGCGAGGTCGAGATCACGGCAGAGCATGGAGTTGTTTCGCGTGGTTACACAGAGCCGAGACGCCAAGAACAGCATTGGAGCCATATATAGGGATCATGTGATGTGCGTGGTATGGAACGTTCCACGGTGGCCTTGACGACGAAGAGAACAGCTTGCCCCATTCCGCTTCCCGGATTTGGATCCGTCATTCATTCGTTGGCCTCTTCCTCTATAATACGTACGTGTACTCTATTCAAAAGGCCTTTCAACTTCCAATCCTTCAAACAAGCTTTTGCAAACTCTAATATCCCGCCAATTTAGTCGACACAAATAAAAACGTTAAAACATGCTCCTCCTCCGGGAATTAGCTCTCACCTCACTGCTCCTGCTCGGCAGCGCCGACGCAGCTTTCTACAGCAAGAAAAGTGCCGTTGTTCAGCTCGACAGTAAGAATTTCAAGAAAGAGATTCTAGACTCAAGAAATGTTGCGGTATGCTACTGAATTAGAGCTCCGTTTGTGTATGTCTGTTCTAACGTCTGCTTTCTGCAGGTTGTCGAGTTAGCCACACCCAACCCCACTACCTGCTCAGTTTCTAATCCGGACTCTAGATTCTATGCGCCGTGGTGTGGACATTGTCAGAACTTGAAGCCGGCGTACGACAAGCTTGCAGAGTCGCTGCAAGGCATTGTAAAAGTCGCAGCCATTGACTGCGACGATGAAAAGAACAAGCGGACATGCGGAGAGCATGGGATCCAGGGTTTCCCGACGCTGAAGATCTTTAAACCCTCTAAGCAGAAGGGGAAGCCTGTGGTTGAAGGTACTACTAACCCTACTGTCGCACCGCTGAATCTTGCTCACAACAATAGACTATAGAGGCGAGCGCACGGCCAAAGCCATTTCCGACGCTGTTCTCCAGCGTGTTCCGGACCACATTACGAAGCTCACTAGTTCAGCGTTTGGCGGCTTCCTCGAGAAGAAGAACGAGACTGCGAAAGCAATCTTGTTCACGAATAAAGCAAAGACTAGCCCGCTCTGGAAGAGCATGGCGATTGACTTTCTGGATGTCATCTCCTTTGCGCAGGTTCATGAGAAGGAGAAGGAGGCGGTCGAGAAGCTCGGGATCACAAAGTACCCAACGATTGTGTTTCTTCCTGGGGGAGATGCCGAGGGAGTCGTCTACGATGGAGAATTGAAGAAAGCGGGGCTGTCTGAATTCTTTTCTAAATATAAGACCCCAAAGAGCGACCCTTGGGAAAGCGAAGAGAGCAGCTCTTCTACCTCTTCGTCCTCCTCTACCACCAGCGCAGCACCAAAGGCCACCGAGAAACGTAAGTCACGCCCGCAAAATTATAGAAACAAGCACTAACAACCACACCAGCCAAACCCGAACTCCCAGCTCTCTCCGGTGTCGCTGGCCTCCAAACCACCTGCTTGGCAAAAAAGTCCAAGACGTGTATTCTTGCGCTTATTGACACCCCCGTAGCTGGCCTGACAGAGGTCTATGGAAAGCTCCAAAGCCGACCTCCTCCACATACCTTCCAGGTGTTCAAGGTTGATAATACGGACGCACTCGCTAAGGAGTTGATTGAAAAGCTGGAGCTGGGATCTACACTACCGCAAGTCGTGGCCATGAACCACAGGGGTTGGTATAGACGGTTTACAGGCGACCTGGCGAAGCCTGAGGAGGTATTGGCTTGGTTGGATGCGATTAAGATGGGAGAGGGGAAAAAGGAGAAGGTTCCTGAGGCCTTGTTTGCCCAGGAGAAGACTGAGGAGAAGGAGGAGAAGGAGGAGGAGAAGAAGGAGGAGAAGGAGGAGAAGAAGGAGGAGGAGAAGGAGGAGAAGGAGGAGGAAAAGAAGGAGAAGAAAGAGGAAAAGAAGGAGGAAAAGAAGGAAGAGAAGGAGAAGAAGGAAGACATCAAGGACGAGCTGTAAACCAGCATTTTGCATAGTGGTTGATATTTGCCATTTATGTTATGAATACCAATATCAGTTGAGTTGACATATCTTCACGTGGCTATGTGCAGGTTGCACGAACTGGAGGCTGGGATCGAGGTTCCCATATGATGACATAGATGGTCCGACTTTCACATGCAACGGCAGCACGCGCCTTCACTCGGCATGCATGTGGAGAACCCAACGCTAGGCAGAGCGGACCATTGTGGGGAAGGAAGACGGAGAAACCCTTTCTGTGGATTTAGTAGTGTACGGCCGAGGGAAGTTCCGCTATGCTAGAAACTGCGGCGTAGTGGTTACCGCTTTCGCCTCCAGCCTCAGCCGAGGCAGTGGGCAGTCAGCTGCTAGAATCTGGGAGTACAAGAACACCACCACCACCTAGTTCCTCTCCACCCACCTCACTACTCTCCACTGTTCTCCATTACTCTACTCCTCCCTTAGCTCGAAACATACCTGACATTGAGCTTCTCTCATTTCTCTCGAACTCACACTCACATACACTGCAAACACGATGACACAACGAGCAATTGTAGTCGGCGGCGGTCTATCCGGGCTGAGTGCTGCGCACACAGTCTACCTTTCCGGAGGAAACGTGCTCGTTCTCGACAAACAGGGTGTGCTCTCTCCCCCCCTCCCCTCCAGCTCCGCTGACCGATGCAGGTTTCTTCGGTGGCAACAGCACCAAAGCAACCTCGGGTATCAACGGCGCCCTGACGCGCACCCAGGTCGATGCCGAGATCCGCGACAGCGTAAAGCAGTTCTACGACGACACCATAAAGTCTGCGCGCGACAAGGCGCGACCAGATCTGATTAAGGTGCTCACATACAAGTCTGCCGCCGCTATCGAGTGGTTACAGGATGTGTTTAATCTTGACCTCACACTTGTCTCGCGTCTGGGCGGTCACTCGCAGCCAAGGACCCACCGTGGGCACGATGCGAAGTTCCCCGGTATGGCGATTACGTATGCGTTGATGGTGCGGTTGGAAGAGCTGGCGGAGAAGGAGCCGCATCGGGTTAAGATTATTAAGAAGGCGAAGGTTACGAATATTAATAAGGAGGGGAACCTTGTTACTGGCGTGGATTTCGAGTTTGAGGGGAAAACCTACACTGAGAATGGACCGGTCATTCTTGCTACTGGAGGTTATGCTGCCGATTTCACAGAGACTTCGCTGTTGAAGAAGTACAGACCTGATGTTTACGACTTGCCTACAACTAACGGCACTCATGCTACTGGTGATGGACAGAAGCTGGTCATGGAGCTTGGAGGGAACGGAATTGATTTGGACAAGGTCCAAGTTCATCCTACCGGTTTGGTAGATCCTAAGGATCCCGACTGCAAGACCAAGTTCCTGGCTGCTGAGGGTACGCCCTCGATTTAGTAGTGTTGTGGTGTTGGTCTAACACTGACGTCTCAATAGCTCTGCGTGGTGAGGGCGGTTTGTTGCTCAACGCTGAGGGAAACCGATTCTGCGATGAGCTTGGACACAGAGATTACGTTTCGGGAGAGATGTTCAAGAACAAGTTCCCCATCCGCCTTATTCTCAACAGCAAGGCCTCAAACGTCCTCGACTTCCACACTCGTCACTACTCTGGCCGTGGCCTGATGAAGAAGATCTCGGGTCAGCAACTCGCCAAGGAGATTGGTTGCGGACCTGAGCACCTGCAGAAGGTGTTCCAGGAGTACAACGACATCGCCGCCGGTAAGAAGAAGGATCCATACGGCAAGAAGTTCTTCCATAACGGTCCTCTTGACATCAACGACGACTTCCATGTCGCACTGATGCAGCCCGTTCTTCACTTCACCATGGGCGGTATTGAAATCAACGACAAAGCACAGGTTTTGAACAGCGAGGGCAAGCCTTTCGGAGGTCTTTTTGCTTGCGGTGAAGTTGCCGGTGGTGTTCACGGCGCTAACCGTCTCGGTGGTTCTTCTCTGCTGGGTTGTGTCGTCTACGGTCGTGTCTCGGGCGACTCTGCAAGCGAGTATCTCTTCCAGAAAGTCCTGTCCGAGGGCGGTAACAATGCTGGTGCACGGCTGAGCCAAATCTCACTACACATCGACCCGAACATCCCAGGCCGCATCACAGTGGACTGGAGCGGCTCCGCACAAGGCTCCCCCTCCTCCGCTGGCCAGGTTTCCGGTCAGACCGCCACTCACCCCGTTTTCAAGGATAGTGCTGAGGCCGCCGACCCGGCTACTGTTGAGCCTGCGGAGAAGAAAGAGTTCTCTATCCCTGAGAGGGAAATCAGTCTTGACGAGATTGCAAAGCATAATAAGAAGGACGACGTGTGGGTTGTTGTTAAGGGGTGTGTTTTGGACTGCACTAAGTTCCTCGAGGACCACCCGGGTGGTGTCCAGGCGATCCTGAACTTTGCGGGACGGGACGCAACTGAGGAGTATGTCCCCTCCTCCTCCTGTGCTGGGATAGCTAGCTTACGATTATCTTAGGTTTGCTATGCTCCACGACGACGAGGTTATCCCCAAATATGCACCGGGAACGGTCATTGGGAGAGTGACCGGGACTAAACCCGTGTTGGACTTGTAAAAACTGATGTTGGAGGGGTTGTTGGTGGGGTGTATTTTATTTTGACTTTTTCCTAGCGGTTTGCTTTGGGAGTATTAAAGATGGTATTTTTCTGTTTTTCGTGGATGGATACCAGCCGCATGGTCGGCATCAAGACCAGGGAGAGCGTCTCAAGATAGTGTAAACGCGTATGCAAACGGATATGGGAGCTTGTACATATACGGGCCTTCGGCCCTCGAGAAATCAGTCGTCCTCAAAGTTAAAATGCTACGATTGGTAAGATTGAGGGCTATGAGTGAGACCGAATGATGCTGCAAATTCCGGTAGCTAGTCTTGGTTTTGTTTGTTTTATTCATACTGTATTCACTCTAATTAGAGTATGACGGAGCCTAAACCCCCCCCTCCGCCTCCGGGCGAGCCGGCAAGATGGCGGAGCTCCCACCTGCTACCCATCGTCCCCTGTGAGCTAGTCTTGGTTGCGACGCACTCTACGCGACTAGAGTCTCTCTAAACACCAAACTCAAACTCGATATCAATCTCAACATAACATGGCGAAAGCTTCAAGTGCTGGTGCCGGCGGCAATGAATACAACGATGATATTTTCGACTACGATATCGAAAATGTTGAGCTCGATTTCAACATCCCGGATCCAGAACCTCTACCAAACTCGATAACATCCACAACGCAATCCAAAGGTTCTAAGAAGAAAGATGAGTTGAGATTGGAAAACGAGGTGGAGATCAAAAGGAAGCGCATTACAGTGAAACTAGATGAGCAAAGGTCGTTTCCTCATGCCTGGCATTGCAAACGGGTTGAACTGACGATAAAATTAGACTCCTGTCAAGCAAAGGACTCTAAGATTGAGAAAAGAGGCACCTAAGCAATTGAAGTTCAAAGGGAAGGGCTATGAGGTATTCCACCCGGTGCCCCTGCTGAAAAGAATGTTTCTAACTAACGTTGCCGTCAATTAGTACAAGGATGCAGCGCGACTTTTGTCTTACTACTAACTCTGGGCCGATGATGTATTCAAGAAGGCGAAGTTTAGGGACACCTTGGAATAATTGAGAAGCTCGGGTATAGTGGCTCCATGAGGAAACAGAGAGAATATGGATTGACGGGGGTCGACAAGGTAAAAGGGACGCTGAAGATATGAGGGATTTGCATGCTCGGAAAGATGGGGAAGAGGACCCAGCGGTGGCAAATCTAAGGAGTCCGGTGCCGGTGGAGGATCAGTTGTCGACAAGGGCGAGAGGTCGAATGACGATGAGCTGTATTCACTTCCCACTGGCCGCTCTGCACCAGGGCAACCGAACGCTCCAGCGTCAAACACTGTTACTCCACAAGATCCAAATGCATTATTTCTCGGCGGTGCTCCGGATGACAGTGATGAGGATATGGATAATTTCGACGATGAGGATTTTGAGGCATTACTGGCTGCAGAAAGAGAAAGCAGGCAAGACCAATGAAAGTGGGAAAGCCCCAGCTCCACCAGAGCCAATGCGGGATGAATTCAAGGATTATTTAGAAGCCATGGGTGATCTTGGGAGTAATGGAACCAATAATGCTCCACTACGAGCACCACCACCGGCGCTGCCAGAGGATGACTTTGACGAAGAGATGGAGGTGGTGGTGAGGGGTTTGGGAGGGAGGGGAGAGGGTGGGTGACGTTTTTGAATACCTTGATGCCCGTTTGTAACTCTATGCAATGATACTTAGCTTGTATATACGTGATATGGTTTTCTGCTATTTGCTCTGGATCCTGGGTTGTGAATGCTCTCGTGCAGACCCTTTCGCCGAACTTGCGAACGAGGCGAAAAGTGAACCCGGAAAGTCTGGTATATGAGAACAGGTTGTGAGCGAAACCTACTTGGTTTGGGAAGGAAAGGGGAGTTTAAGTAGAGCATTGTTTCCTGCCTCCAGTTTCGCCAACGTTCACCTTTCCTCAATATTTTGGCCCCCGTCACCAGCCCATCGGTATATAAATCTCCCTACGATTCCCTTTTTCCTTCCCAACCCTTCCAGCCTCTCAACGACTTTTACTTCCACTAACTAACAGAAGTACCAGGAATTTTGGGAATGACATTGACAATACAACAGCATGCTTGGCCCTTGCCTCGTGCTCAGACTCCGGTGGGTTACCACTCTATCCACAGGAACCAAGCTTGCGAGCGAAACAACGGGAGGATGGCGACGAGATAATTGTCTCTAGCAATTACGCTCGCACAGGATATAAGCAGAGTTGGCCATTACCCACGAGGACCTGCAAGCAGCACGACATGCAAGAGAACCCGAACCTACAAAACAAACAATGCACGCTGGGGAAGGCAAAGGTATTATGGAGAGGCAGTCTACAAACGAATTACAGGTTGTGTATCCTATTGAGTAGAGAGTTGATGGGATGAGGGGGTTTCTCCCACACATACACATACGCACGCAGCAGCAGCAAATGCATTCACTCAGGCGCGAGGCTGCAGTTATCTACAGGGCACCTATGCTTCACATCTGAACATGTCCCGTACAAATTTGCGTGGAAGTAATTGCTTTCAATCCCATACCTTGAGCATAGTAAGCATGCGGGTATTGCGGCAAGTTTTTTAGGTGGATAGTCTACACGCCCTCCTCTCCTCCAGACCGCACCCGTTGTCAACCTGATCATGGTTATCACTCGGCACCCGGCTCCGGCGCGGACCCCTGGGCTCGTAAGCTATGATGAGAGGCGAGAGGCGGAGCAGGACATTGCCAACGATGCAGAAACTAGATTAGGTCCCGGATCTATGGTTTGTGGTGCATCACCCCGATGACGACGAGTTGGATATGATAGGGTAGGTAGATGGAGTAGGTAAATTCACTGACAAGCACCCCCTGGGGGCCGGGTTCCCAACGCCCTAACCCCGTCCGCTGCAAACCACCCCGCTAGTGGGCACCTCTCCGTGTAGAGTACACTAGCCAACCCCTCTCTGATGCTGAGCTCTACTGAAGTCACATTGTCAATGTACCAAAGAATAAAGAATAGTGGCTGGAATGTAATGTAGCGTAAACCTGGAAACGGCTTTGTTGATGCCTAGGCCCAAAACCGAAATCCCAAAGTGTATCCTTTGTATCCTTGCGCCTTCAGATTGGAATTCTCCACTCCCAGGGCATGGGATTATTGGTGTTTCTCTGTCTATTGATCTTCTACCGATGGAACATTGCGTGTAGCATCTACACGACGTTACCCCGGCCCTAGCGGTGTGTGAAGGTAGTACTTATCGAAACAATTCCTTTTATTGATTTACATACCCTGGGTACTACTTCTCTTTGACCGCAGTCAAGACCTCCTTTGCCCCTGACTACCTACCGATCCGAGGGTTGAATAGTCAACCTCTATCGTGACGTTCTACTACTTGGGTTTGGCTCAATTTATCCCTAGCACTCGCACAGATTGTTCATGGAAGCTCACCCGGTTGTGGCATCTCAAGACTTGTACTTAACTCTATGTGATGGTAAGGGAGTTTGCTTCATCGTCAAAGGCTGGGTTTCTTTGAAACATAAAGTTTCGTACAAACATTATACTGGAATGAGATTTTTGTTTCCATTCCAGAAGAACAAAAAAACGCATCTGCAGCCCAATATCTTCTTTGTCTGTCCATTTCTGTTCGCCAATAAGACAACAAAGAACGAACGCTACATGACTTCTCGAGCAATCACGAACAGAATATCTCCACAGATAAAACCACACCGTCTCACAGTACTCAACTCCATCAGTCGCCGTCATCTCAATTTGCACCCACTTTTCTCAGTCACCACCCATTCCCACAAAAATGTCCGTATCCGCCACCAACCCCCCAAGCTCCCTCACCAAACTCCTCTCCAACGCCGAAGCCTCGCTCGCCAATTTCACCACCCAGCTCCCATCCCTCCAAGAAACCCAGTCCAACGCCATCTCCCAGATCCTCTCCCTCGCCACGGACCTCAAGAACTCCCCCATCACCACCGACACCGCCACCCTCGACTCCTACGAAGAAAAAGCCGCACACATCTACACCCTCGCCGAGGACCTTCTCACAGTGCTGGACACTCTCGGCCTCCTCGCCGGTCTCCCCGCGCAGATCGCAGCCATCAAAACCGAACTCTCCGTCTCCCCGCCACATCCTGTCTGGCTCGAGCGCAGCTCTCCAAAATGGTGGAGCGATTCCGAGGTGGAGGGATTGAACGGCCTACAGTTTGTTGCCGCGCTGCGCGAGAACGAGAAGTACCGGAATCTTGTTGAGAAGAATGCGAGGAGCTATAATCGTGGGGGGGGGAATGAGTTGCTTTTGCCTGTGAATGTTGTGACGGGAATGCGGATGGAAGGTGCTCCGAATACGAAGGAACGCATTATGGCGATGGAGAAGGGGCAGTGGAAGGAGGTGTTTGAGTTTTACAATTTGCATTGGTGTGAGAAGGATGGGGTTGAGGATATGAGAGAGGAGTGGTGCTGGTTTTTGGGGGTTCCGGGTTTGATGGAGAGGAGGGAGGAAATGAGGGAGTAGGCAGCGAAACCTCAACTAACGGTATTGGAGTTTGTACTAGGTTTTGTGTTTGAATGTAATAGTAACCATAGAATGTCCAGTTTGTTAGTTCATTAAGGCTTTGTTTGATCAGTTGAATTTTCGGTATCATCAAAGCGGCAGTGTCCAGCGCTTTCTACAGGTCCAACACCATTGAAAAGTGCTATCCCCATCAAACGATCTTCAAACGATACACGTATAGGATCAAACTGCTAGGGCGCTGCGGAATTATATCCAATGCCTTCCAATCTCTCTCGTAGACTAGACGTTCGTTTTCGCTCCTGCGAGCAAGGTGAAAATGTGGCCAACGAGAGTAGTTCCAACCCTGTGAGCGCGCCTTGAGACATTGATAGGACGGCCCCGAACTCGAAGTACTCCCCAATGCTACGTGAGGCGTTTTGATAATTCCCCGTTGTGAATAGTTCTGCCAGAAATGGGTGTCCGAGTTCTTTTTTTCTGCCCCGAGTACTTTCACGGAACTGCGGCATCGCAGACAGCCGCAGGCTGTCACATTGATAGGAGTGCAAAGAAGCCGTTCCCGGTTGCCGTAGAAGGCCATGTCCGATGTTCTGATTTATGCCATAGGCATATCAAGCACTGCTATTGGATTGAGCCCTTTGGCTACTGGGGTTTGTCGTCGGATACCGGAGGTTCAACTCTATGAAGGGATGAAAGCGCTGTGCCTGTGGATCAAGTTAGATAAATTTTGCATATGATGGAACGGCAGCTTACAGTGCAGATAGAGTATTGATAGTAACCCGTGCAATTGGCGCGTCTACACTCCAGACCGCAATGCAACATCTCTAACTCAAGTACGAAGTCGTTTACATTCGTCTCCACTCACCAAAGAAAGCTCCACCATCCGCTTACCGCCGGGATCCACACCGTACAACCCACTCTGTATCACGGGACTTTAGTTGACGCCACATCTTATACCGGCAAAGCAATCCTGAGGAATGTATTCGCCGACGGGGCACTCATCCACCGGTCCGAATCGTGATCGACGCAACAATCGATAGGGGATGGCTGGACATGGGGTTAATTTCAATTTCTCCAATCGCGAACCTCAACGCCTGTCATCCACAGCGCTTGCAGGAAGGTGCATTTAAGAATCTAAGACCCACAATGGCGTGGTACTCTGGCGGGGAAATAAGTAATCGATATCCAACGATGCTTTTTTTTGATAACGTATCGTATTATCTGAGTTTTTGTAGCGCCGCAGGACGCGAGATCCATTATTCTTATTTGTCCGTGGTAGACTTCGCAGCTTCAGTGCCATCGGGTTGCATATGCTACTTGCGAGCGCAAAAAATAAACCAGACATATCCAGATAATATGGTATCACGATGCATGGACCCGCCGGCGGACCAAAGAACCTCATCCGGAGGGTTGGCAGGGGAACAAATTCAGCCGCTGTCATCCACTCGGCGCTTTCTTTTTCTGTCGACTTAGAGTATGCAGAGAAGCACCTGTGGAACCTTCGGAAAATCAGGCCAACTTAAGTAGGTCCATACTTACTCAGTGTAGCAAGAATATCAACGCCGGAGCAACGCAGAAGTGGTTGGAAATTGCAATAAAACATCTGTGATACGTATCGTTCAAAAGGGGATTTACCATGTACAACCCACATAATGCAGGTACGGGTTCGAAGTGGGTGTGCATATGGTGGGTGTATCATTGAGCTGCAGTGGTGATGGTGGTGTGTGTGGTGGAAAGTTGGGGGTTATGCATCACAAACGTTTCCAACATGGGATGAACTCCGTAGCCTCAAAGTCCAATCGATAACTACATTCGATGTGAAACTAAAACCAGCTCGGCTTGATAACGATTAAGAACAGATTGTACTGCGGCTTATCCTAATATCCGCTGACACGGGCTCTCTTCGAGCGCTGACTTAGCATTGGAATTGACAGAACTCGTTGGAACCCTTCACCCTTAGCGGCTCTTCTAGCCTAATTCCCTATCTTCAAGAAAATCCGTTGTTTAGGTTATCGCACATTAAATAGAGCTTATGAGAGAGTGCGGTTTTGAAGAATTATTTTCATCCCCCTTCCACCACACAAACAAGCATCATGTGAACAGGTCTCCCTCCAGAACAAAAGCAAAGACTCCGTGATATGCGTGCATCTCATCCCCCTGGCCACCTCCTGTGCAGCTCTACTGATCTTTTTCCAATCAAAGTCCACTATCTTTGTACGTTTCTCAAAGATCTGGCCATCTAATCTACAACGAACCGAGCCCCAGACTACCCGGTGCCCGATGGAGTACAAAAGTTCAATGCCATGAGACACGATTCCCTCAAACGCCTCTTTCAAAGGATACAGCAAGCAATGGCCGGGATAGGCACCCTCATTCAGTTTAGTTATTATTCCTTTAGGTAGAGGCGTGATCTCTAGGAAAAGTACTTCTTTAAAGGTTCTTTTCCCGGCTTCGTTTTGTTTTCAGCGAGGAACTTCGCCAATACCGGCCGAAAATAACGTTCGAATACATAGCCGTTTTTCGGCCTACCAATGAAAACCCAAACGCCTCCGTCCCCGTCAGGGGTTAGGGGCCAGTCACTCTTTCTTTGAAGACTCCCTTCCTGTAATCGAAAGGGAATGCTGACAGATCATCAAGCTTGGCTACTCTATAGAGTGGTAGGAGCTAAATCAATATAAAAGTTAGTGGGCCGTGTGTTATTTTAGCGGAGATAGTTGAGGAGTACTGTACCTCCCAGTGTGACACTGTTTATTTTTAAATCAAGGCTGTCATAACGGTCGTCGTGTTCTTAGATTGAAGCATCTGTGACGAGTGAGTAGCGGTTTGCTATAAGGTGGCTTGAGAGGTTGTCAACACCACTACCACGGAGACCGGACCGCTTTTTTCTGAATTGAATGCAAGCTGTTTTCCCTGCGTATCATATCAGTGTGACGTGATACGAAATAGTGTTTCTCGTACGAACATTGACGCTCGGTAGGTAGTCTTGCTCGTGACCAAACACAGGGAAGTTGAAGTTTGTGTTTATTATGGGTAGAAAAAGGTAGCCGCTCATCCAACCATGAAGTAACCTTCAGAGCACAAGATGCTGTGACGCAGCAGGATAAGAAGCGTCCAACGAGATCAATATGCAGGCAGAAGGGGTAGAGCAGGAGTTTACTATCAGAGTGTGATACACGAGTTCATGTATAGTATGCAGTGTAGAAGGGGATCCAGAAAACGGTGCCCTAACCCCGGATAGAGTTCCCTTCGCAAATGTTCTACATACTCCCTACAGGTCTTGCTAACGATTGAGCAGATTGTAAGACCACTCATCCTATATTCTGATACGGGCTGACTTGAGAATTGGAATTGACAGAACCCGTTCGTTTGGGACTTTTAATGTTTAGGATGGGGATTCGAAACCCCAAGATGACGTGATACATCTCTGGTTTGATTGGGAAAGGTGTCGTCAACACAGACCAGTTTGTGGCCACGGCTGAGTGCGCATCGTCGATCATCAATAACTGAGACATCTCTAACCCGATATAAGCATGGGGTAAGACAGACCTGCACTCGAAGAAATTAAACCATCATCACCACCTTTAACTTTACAATGCATACGAACTCTATTTACTTGGAAGCGAAACAGGGGAAAACCTTGGAAGCGACAATTAGCGTGTGAATTCAGCTGTTGGCGAACACCCGGTAAGTCACTGTACATGCTCTTGGGCAGCTGAGCGCAATGCAGAACCCGAACCGAGGGAAGATGCAGGCGGTAAGGCGGCGCAATTCAATCGAGCCTATCTCATCTCGGCGTGTTTTATGGGAAGGCATTGACTTTTCGGCATGGGAATGTGAATCCTGGTACCTTTTTGTGTGGCATTCCGACTCTCTGCAGTTGGCGTGCGGCGGGGGTCTTCAGCCCCAGACAAGGCTGTAAAGTTGATTTGGCGTCATACTTGAAGATGGAATTGTGGTCACGCTCCGCCATGATTTTTGCGAGATATTCGCTTCACGATTTCTGTAGGCCTCCCGTCGTCAAGCGCCGTGCGTTGGTGCCAGCCGTTCCGCCCTGTTCACTCGGATAGTAGACATTGCCTCACTCTCAACTCCTCGACAATGTGCTGACGAATGAAATCTAGACTCGACCGCTGCGACGTCATATGTCGCGGTCCTGTCTTAGTCTTAGTCTAATGTCATTTGAGCCCCTCAGCTGTGTGGTTCTACCAAGCGACATCCGGGGGGCGTTCGGCTCCGAGAAATGCAAGAAGGAGCTCGGAAGACTTTAGTGGATACGGCAGCGGCATGCCCTACCTGCAGGTCGGAACCAATTCCGAATTGAAGCTGTCCTACGCAGACTAAGCCCTGCGGACTCGGCTTGCTTGAAAGCCTCTAGGAGCGTAACTAGAGTAGGCGGCCTTTTTGCCAGTCGCGGGCATTCATGTGAGTTCAAATGACGTCTGGACCTGGCCTCAATCCCTGCGAGAGCTCTGCGAGAGCTGGCGACCATTGGGGCCCACGACAGACGCACAAGATGATAGTGATAGATATCCTCTCGCTCCCAAATTGGCCAGCTCTCTTGCTTCCATTGATACCCCATTCACTCGACATCTCTCCGCGTAGTAGCAAAGTCAAACTTCCCGGGTCAGATCCAGGTAGCGAATGTCAAGTGTCAATTGGTGATATGGGGGGGGAGCAGAGACATCTACGGTGAGGGTAGTACCTGGGATGTAGGCCGTAGATTACCTCAATCTATATTATCACTCACCTGCAGAGCATCATCCCAACGTCACTCCTCTGAATTCGGGTAATGAACTAACTTTGCCACAGCCTGAATCTGCCTCGCTTATCCTTATTTATTACTACGCGAGAACGTGCTACTGTTGAGTGGACGACATATCTCGCTCTGTAGTATTTCATCTTTCTTCTACAATAAAATCCCCCGCTGGCTCACTCCCTAGAGGTTTTTCCGCCCGAACCGTTATCTCAGAATTAATATGTGTCGCTGGAATAGTACTACATTTGTTTCCCCAAAATCACTTGCTGCCACCCAGATTTGGCATAGTCGCCGTCTTACTCTACCCTGGCATTAGTGTTCGGGTTGACGCAAGTACAGGTACATAGGGCATGCACACGTTTTCCTTCACATCCAAAAGAAGTAAGCCTATCTGCAAGTACAATCCCTGGAAATTCTCCGCCTGCACAGACTTGCAGCATTGACTCAATGCTCATCGGTATGAGACACTTTTAATTGTGGACGAACAGGGAAGTTATCGTCAACGCTTTCTACAGGAATGAGGGTTTCATGCAGAGTAAGTTGTGTAAAGAGACGCATGGGAATTCCGTTTTCTATTTTTCTTATTCCTGGCATACCTGTGCTGCTTGCAAGTGAAACTCAGTACATACTCTACGGTCAACATCCAAATTACCGGCGCTCATTCTTGAACCGTCCAGCAGCGCCTATTTCTATCTCCCCATGGCACCGAAACCTGGCCAGACGGCTTTCCTCAACAAGCCCCTTTCTGCAGGCGGTGGGTGTGGGTGGGGCAAAATCATGCTTGATCCCTGATGCCACCCGCACTCCAGTGCCCTTCGTGCGCGTACTCGGAGTATAGTGCGTAGAAGCGCAGCCTCGGGTGGCTCCATAACCCCTGTACATAGTTCGCCCAAGAGAAGCTGTGGGCCTATCAATGCTGTCTCTGGGCTTGTTCGCACTCTAACCCAGTGAACCAGTCACTCTTCAGAAACATGGATTAACGATAGTAGCCCAAGATTTGCCATCCCACTGGTGAAATGGGGTGAAGCCTACTTATTTATCATGGTCCGCTCGCCCCGCGTATCCGGTAATTTTTGCACAGTGAGTAAAAGGATATTAAAACCGACATATCGATCAGATCAGGCTGCAACTACGTCGAAATTAGTCGAACGCATAACGGAAACGTCATTCTTTAAATTCGATTGCACGGGAACATCAAGAGGTGGAAAGTTGCGCATGAGGTTGCTTGGGGATATTTGACAACATTTACACTTCGGGCACGGCTGTCAAACCCACGAATTACAATGGCTTTTAACGCAACATGCCCGTACCCTTTCGCTGCAGAGAAGAACTTCCCAAAACTTGGCGGTGGTGAGTTTCTTCTTGGAGAATGGGACCCGGGGGATATAATCTCACTATATACAGACACGAACGCGCGGCTGTGTTTCCCTCTGCCTTTATGGCAAACGGAATGTTGCCTACCATGTCCCAGACAAGATTACTTCTATAGAGACAGTAGGTTCAATATTCCTTATCCTTTCCCTCGGTGGGCCTTCGAATCTGATTATCCGGTGCTTTACAGGCTTCAAGACGTTAATTCATGCAACGACTTATGTTAATCTGGCGGGCATCGCTTGCTGCTCCTTTCTTCTACTCAGTTTTGCGGTTCTACCGGTGGAAGTCACACGCCGCCACTATCTGAGTGTCTGTCTGGCATTTGCAGTTCTTTTGATGCAGGTAGGCGAAACCGTCAGTTGATTGGCTGGGGACAGCTTACTAATGGGATACCCGCAGATGTCGTTCGTAATACCAGTCGGGAACCCCGAGGGTCAATGCTTCGACGAAATTACACCTCATGATATGTACTCCAGCCTCAATTGTGCACTCTCGGGGGCGTTCCTGTTGGGAGGAGGTTGGTGCGTTGTGATGTGGGGTATGTCTCACCCACAGCAATCAGTTGTGGTCGAGCGCAGCTACTAACGGCACTTCAGCTTTTCTACGCACCTTGTCACTTCACCTCCAGATTTGTTGGCAAGTTGTACCCGGGCGGAAGTTCTTTTTGACCTCCCAAGGATTTGGCTGGTCGATTCCGGTGATCTTTCTAGCCATCGCCTTGTCCCTGACTGGAGTATCATTCCGTTTTGGGGAGTCCTGCCACATCAACTCAAAGAACGGTGTGCAGACATTCTGGGGCCCGATGCTTGCGATGGCGGCCGCATCCATTGTCACCCAAACCATAACGTCAGTGTTTCCCCAACCACGGAAGTTTTGGAGAAATATGCTAAAGGTTGAGTTTTTAGTTTTGGTTATGTTACTCAAGTATACATCCGTAGTCTTTTCGAGGAGCCCTCAGCAACGCACGCTTCGGGCGGTTCCCAGGGGCCGCATTCCACCAGCACCAGTCTTAGGACTATTACTGCCTCCCGTGCATTCCGCAGGATAAGCAAGGTGTTTGAATTACAGTGGAGAGGGATCACCATTGTCATCATCATCCTGGCGGACGTTATATACTTTTCGACCGTTTTCTTGCAGTTCGACGGGACCACGCAAATGACCAAGGAAAATATGGAACACGCCAAGGTGTGGGTGACATGCATGATCACGAACGGTGGCGATAAAATCAAGTGCCTTGATGAAGCGGCGAAGATGGTCGTCAGAGAATCGACGGCTTTTACCGTTCTGTTCCTCCTCTCGGTAGGTTACGTCCTTGCCCATTACTAGCCCCGTCCCACGTCGCTAATTCTGTCCCCTCGCAGTTCAACGGCATATGGGCACTCCTATTACTTGGCCGCTTCAGTATTTACCCCGCCTGGATCGAGTTCTTCAAGGGCCTCTTCAAGCGCAGGACGATACCGGACGAATTCGTGTCATACAATGCCCGGCGTATCTCCGAGCCCGGAAACTCATCCTACGAAATGCTAGAGAGCAAGCAACAGCGACATCACACCGCATCGACGACCGACGACCGGCTCAGCATCATGAAGCCAGAGCCCTCGCTAGTCCCTCTCAACTCCTTCCGTGAATACAACCCCTCGACTTTCTCGGCGCAGTTGAGAGGATCAAGGATATCGGATCCCCCGTTCTCGCCCTTTCGAGATCTGGAGTCCGGCGGGAGTCGGAGCCCACCGTTCTCGCCGTACCACGACACCCCGCCGCCGCCAATCAGTCCGGTCACTGGGAGCCCGCGGTTCCCGCCCCGTAGTGGTAGTGCCCAGTTTTCGCCGTACACGGATAGTCCGAGTCGGTCGCCGGCGAGCGAGAGGGGGTCTGGAAACCCGGCGTATCCGCGGGAGGTGCGGATCGGGCTCGCGAAATAAACCGCTGGGGGGGCTTTTTTTATTTTTCTTGTTGATATTGGCGACGGCACACCTCGCATTTACGGTTTTCCACCGTCACATAATCAGGCAGTTTTTGGTGGTGGGAACAATTTATTCTTGATATGCTGGTCTTAGAAAGCTTGGTCTTCACATTGAGGGCCGTGGGTGTTAATGGTTTTCATGTATATAAGTATTTGTTGGCTGGTCTACATAGGTGTTCTTGTTTTTTTGGTTGCTTTTTATGGGAAGGGTTTTTTTGTTTTTGAGCGTGGTGTTTAGCTGGAGTATGGGGAGGCCGGGGTTTCTCCAATGATATATCGGAGCATACAAGCATAAAAGTAGAAACTAAAAACCGTACGATCTTCGTTCGTTTATTCTGATCTACGCACCCGCAACTTTGAGATTTGTATTCCTCGGTATTATGTCTATTCCTGATGACATCTTGCCACCCACCGCAACAACTGCAGCGGTAGACAATCGCGGCGCAGGAACATCATCCATGGACCATTCTTGTGGCGGTCTCAAATCGCAGCAAGACCACCGTTTTGGGAACAGAGACAGCGCTAGAACATCTATTTGAAATCACCACGAGAGAAGCAATGTTCCAGACGCCGTGGCTTGAAACCAGACTGTCTGGGGCGAAGGGTTAGGGTTACGTCGACCTGATCTACTGCACGACGCATTCGGGGATATAATATGCGAGCAGATGACATGAGGGGTCTGGATGTGTCCATCGACTAATGGTGCGTCGCTGCGCTTCACGCCGAACCAGTGCTGAATTTGTCTACTTGCAGCTTTTCTCGTCAAGCAAAAGCTCGGGGATGAGGGAAGTTGATATGTCTCCTGTTATATGAACGTCAAGTATGCCAGTGGTTCTTCTGGAAGGAATTGAAATGTAGAACCCGCGTTGCAGCCTGCAGGATGGGAAGGGTTTCTGTGTCACCTGCAAGGTCCCGCCGAACGATCTTGCCTTGCTGTCTTGTGCCTCTATATCGGGTGCTGGACATATGTAGGTTTGAGACCGGACGTGTACGACGGAGTGGTGGTACAGAACATACCAACACCGACGCATCTCACGTCAACCAAGCAGAACATTCCGTTGCTATATCGAGGCGCCGTATATTAGGACAGGGTCAGTAATTAAATGTCTTAGAAGCCGGTTTTGTAATGTTGGATGTGGTCACATTTTTTTGGACCTGCGGTTAACAGGAGGCTTTAGCGCTGGGGTTTCCGATTTTTACATTCTCAGTGATGGTGAAATTGGTTCCAACATTAGACGCCAGGGAGCCAGAATCGAACACCCAGGAGGCCAGTTTTGGATACTCTTCCATGACGCCAAAGTGGCAAATCAGCACATTTTAAAATCCATTATTTAGCAATGAATATCAAATCATGAGTATTAAGGGGGCAATCGGCCGGTAATAGATATACGAATAGAGTGCTACTTTGCATATCGTCGTTGCCTACATAGACAAAAGAGTATGGAGGTCAATATAGAAAACACCGATGAGTGGTGCAATATATTAAAATGGTTGAAGTGCAAGAGTCAGTAAGTAAATCTTCCCTGAACGGTTTCATTACGCATAAGCTACAGTGGTACAGCGTTCAGAACACAAAGCGCCGATACCCCCAATCCACGCTTCCACTCCTTCGAGATCAACAGCTTTCAGTCCATCTCATCCAGACCTGTACCGCTCGCTGACAGAACTCTACCCTCCTCCAATTCTGTACGATCGAGAATAGTGTTGCACACGAGACGGGATATAAGATAGGCCTGGACTGACTCGCGTCATTGGCCATCTAGTCTCGTCCTTTAGCACCCTACCAATGGGGAGCCTGAGTTCGGAAAAGTCAGCCTCAAGGTGGATAGGGAATGTGTAGTAGTATAACCCCTTAGGACTCTACTTGGAATGAACTGCTTGAGCCCTCACACACACTTCATTTATCACCATTCCCAAGTACCCGGGAGATCAAAGGAACAGGCCCAGGATATATCATCTCAAAAACAGTCCATCCGTCTTGTCTCGAATCTGAGGACGAGTATCTGGGACAGCTCGTCTCGTGTGCAACGCTGATCGAGAATATCATCTCGAGTCGCCAGTGGCGGAGGCATCCAACACTTCCGCACGGGAGACGTGAAGACGCACGGTTTCGGGATCTGGTGGCGAGGTTCTTTGAAACTCGTAGAATTAACGACGGCAGGCAGCGAGAATTGCTGTCTTGGTTGGAGTGTAGATGTGCGGGATCTGTCGAGAGTTAGCTCGGGCGTATTCAACTTCCACTTCCACCCTAATTAGTACAGACATTATAGTGGGCAAGAAAAGGGTGTACCCTAAAGGACTAGTACTGAAGATGTTGTGTCGGAATGGAGAAGCGGAGAGGTATTTGCTGCAGAGATAGTAAGAGGTTCAGACTTTGTCCGATAACGCAGGATCCCGAGATACCGCGTCTACACAACCCGTACCGACACCACCGCGGCTAAACACGTGCACACCACCCCAGCCTCGGCGCACGCAACATTGTCCAGCCGATGGTCTCCAACTGCATACGAATGCCAGTCACCGTACACCCCGAGCCGTGGAACACTGCGGAACACACAACGGCTGGGACATGCTGCTGGGACATATCACAACGTCAACAAGGCACGCACACCAACCAGATCGGTCCCCAACGTCGTCTCCCCCAGCACCGGTAGCTATAGGGCATCCGGCCCCCAGACGGCTGGGAGTAACTACGCAGCTTCTCCAGCAGTTAATGAGCGCCTAAGCTCGTTCTACCTCCAAGACACTGAGGTTGTTTCCGCCATAAGAGGGCTGCTATAGGTACGAACTGTGGTTGGGTGGGCAGACAGATTGGTTGTGGTGGCACTGCAACTACCCCGGGTGAGGAGAGGAAGGCTCCCTTCTGCCTAATATAAAACATGACCCGTAAGCCGTCAAATCCCGCTGTCGCACCGCGCCGCGAGTGACACAGCAACGTTGGCCCGCTCATCTCACCTCATGCAGGTACCACAACACAGCGAGCCTGCCTGGAGTGGCATTGCAGTGGTGGTGGTTGCTGTACTAGTAGTTGGTTATGCTAGGCTAGTACTTTGTTTAGATAGATTGCGGGGTTGATGGGTTTATGTAGCGCTACTAAGTAAGTTTGTTATGGTGGGATCGGAGGCAATGCTGGGTGCCAAGGCTTGTTGATGTCAGCCACGGGCTATGAGTGCCCATTTTGGGATGTTAAGAGCATAGCCAATACACCCTAGGAAGGGATGAATAAGCCTTCTATTATTCACACGTAGTGGAGTCGGGAAGGAGGAGAAGGAGAGCGTCTGTCTTGTTGCATTATGTACGCGTTTGTGTTTCTTATCTATAATGGCATAGTGCACGAATACAAACCGGACCTGTTTGGAACTGTACTGTGTGGAAGCCTGAGGCTTCTACCAAAAATGCGCAAATCCGTACAGACCAGAATTTCCCCGTCTTCCGTGACATACACCATCTCCTTTTGGATCAAACATGGAACTCAGTGCCACTGATCTTCGGCAGAGGATTCAATGTTTTCACAATGCAATACAGTCGTCACCAAGAAAAGGCAATCGAGCCCTTCGAAAAGTACCGTCCACAAGTCTGCCCATGGAACCCACGAGTGTGGCGATTGACAGCATGACGTGACAGGTATCCGCTCCATTCCGGGTCTTTTTCGATTGCTTCCGAAACAAATGTGATACGCAGGTTAAGAAAGGGATATGAGCAAATCAGAGAAGCGTCAAACGACACAGAGTATCCACGTCGATGGGGTAAGTCCACTGGCATTCATGCATTGCATATTGTACAGAAGGCCCAGCAAGATGACGATGATCTTTAAAGGGAGGGGGGAGGAGGGCGACGGAGGGGGTTGTATACAAGGGAACAGAAGAGAGGTGGAGTATGCAGATGATGGCGAGAAGACTGGCTACGAGGGTTGAGCCAGCTGGCCTTGTTTGAGGTTAACGGTGATTGTGGAGGAGGGAGAGGGGGATGAGAATGTTAGGAAGTAGTTTTTGAAAGGTGGAGAAGAAAGTAGAGGTGGAGAAAGTGCCAGTAGAGAAAAGAGTTAGGACAAAGGAGGTGGTTGCGCTGCAGGAGGACAGATTTGAATGCCCGACTGTAGGGCGAAGGTGGGCATTGGGGAGATTGCGGAACATAGTGGGTGGCATAAGAGAATGCTAGAGGAGTGGAGGGATGAGAGGACTTGGAGGAGGGGGCGTTATGATATCCTGTTCGTGCTTACTTAGCTTTTGGGGTGGATGGATGATTTTGCATGATCCTGAGTTGCGTCGTGTCGTACGCTTGGTTGCTGATTCCTCTCCACGATCTATAAACTAATGTATAATACGTACACCAAGTTGATAAGGATGGCTGGCCTAACCCTTAGTGTATTATGGTTTGGGCAAACTTCTTTAGTGCCATAAGTTCGAGGGATTGCTCTCCAGTGTCGAGACAGACTCTATCACTTGTTTCAGAGACTCCAGATTTTTCGGCGTTGTAAGGGTACATACAGCCATAATTCAATGCCTTGGCAGCCAAACAGCCCGGGGATGCTGAGCCAGTGGTATCTATCGTTTAGGGTAGAACTTGCCATTTATATGTCGGCCTCTATGGTGCAGTAAAGTGGTCAAAATGCCATTCCAACGATGTAGTGCATGAAATTAATGGAATTGGGTAGCTTCATGCACACCAACACCCAATTTCAGTAGCTATACACCACATCAGGTTAGCACTACAAAATTGTGGTATGACTTTGTGTAGTGGTCAACATTATTTAACATCATGTGCCAACTAGCAGGATTCAATGTTTGTGCACATGAATTAGGAATTTTAGAACTTGATGTACATCAGATACTGGATTTTGCAAACTATTTTTGATGCATGATTTAGGAAATTCAGTATTTAATGTGCATCAAGTTCCAAAGGTCCTTTTTCATGTGCACCAGTGCCAAAGTCTACAAGTTCATGCACAACATTATCAGCTATATACATCATCATGCTACAATATCATTAAATTCACAACATCATGCATGGAATTGGTGGAATTGGGTGTTGGTGCACATGAATTTACCCAATTCCACTAATTCCATGTACGACGTCGTGAAATGGTATTTTGACCACTTTACACACCTCATGCACTGAGTATACCCACAGATCAACACAACGAGCGATGGGCGTTTACAAAACATCTGATAATACCCCACTATCAAATCGAGAAGCAACGGCCCGATGGTAGTCGTTTGCTAACCAAGATGAAAAGCTGAAGAATTTCAGAATATAGACCAAGGGTCCAGTTCAAGCCAGACCGTAAGAAATGGTGATCGCCCTCCTTAGGCACCGCGAGAATCCAGCATACGGGTAGATTCTCGCCCGCGTCTCACCCCATATACACCACCTCATCAAGCTGGAGATACACTCCATACTGCATCTCTGCCCTGTCAAGCCGTCTATAATGGCCACGGTTTTTCCTGGTGCCTCGGAGCCGTACTGTATCCGCATCCAGGATAACGACGTGCCGCTGAACGTTGCCGCTGGGGCTAAGGCAAGCGGAATGCGGGTTATGTCACTATTCTTAGCGTTAGGAGCTCTTGGGAGGGTGTTGGGGGTGGGTGGTTATGGCGGAGTCTTGGAGTGGTATGTGGATCATCTGCTTGAACTAGAATCAAGAGTAGTGTATATTCAGGTTCCAAGGGAAGGCGAAGAGGTGATGGAGGAGAGAGGAATCAATCAGACACTGGTTCAAGACGTCAGTGCTAATGGAACACCGTTGAAATGCCTGAAATGCCTGAAATGCCTACTAGATCATTTCAGAGGACGGAGCGATGTACCGTGTGCAAACATTCTCACCCATCTTCCCTCTTACGATGGATAATGGTCTTGAGGAACTTAAGACTATGCTCAATTACTACGTGAACCTGCTTATAATCAGAAAAGTGCCCATTAGCCAAAAAGTGCCCGTTAGAGTGAGTGATAATTTGTGAACATGAGAAGTGTTTGGGCTCGCATGTGGTCACGAGGGCAGGTCTCCCGGCCTCACAGCAGAAGGGCGAGGGGCGGAGGCAGGGTGGATGCGCTAGCACCAGATCTGCCTGTAGCCCGAGCTCTTCTGCTGGCATTACAGTAGCTTGCTACACCCAGCATTGCGAATGTGATCAGAGCATCGCGCTCACTTGTGTTTCTACGGTTACATAGATAGAAATAAATCGCGCCTTAAGACAAAGTCTTCGCGCCAGTGGAGCGGCCAGTGAGCAAGGTAGACTGTAATTTCATAGTATATCACTCGCTATTGACATTATCAGCCGAGTTTGCTCACACTTACTGGCATATAATAGTATGAAATTTATTTCTGTGTGTTTTTAACAGCATCCGATCTATCTGGAGATAGATTTATGCATGTTTCACTCACTCGGCTTGCCTATACTGTCCTGTGCGTGTCCACTCCTCTTCCCCCCTTCCCCTGTATTTACACACCATGCTCCTGCAGCTGTCTCTTGAGCACCTTTCTTCCTCACATTGAGCAAATCCTCCGCCATACGCCAGATCTACTCTTGCAACCCTCGCCAGTTTCATGCATCCAGGAGCTCAAGATGTCTTTTAGTTTGACCGTGGGATAGTCTTTAATGCTACCGCGTGGTGGGCCGAGAACCACACACTGGTATAGTCCATTGACTCTAGACAGGTCGGGAGGATAGCTAACTAGCTAAGGGGAATCGCATGTAAGCACTTTCGTATTTACAATATTCCTCTTAGTCATCGGGTATGGACACTGAAATATTCGTCTCTCGGAGGGGCTCCAAACGGCAATAGCGGACCGGTCCATGCCAAGGGGCGCATTGGATCACATCTAGCCGGTCTATTGATCTACCGCTATCGATCTGACTGGTCTGTAGATATCTACAAACTGCAGTGCTGGGTTGTTCATTGGAAATGGCTGCTCCTCACATTACCGTACCAAATGCGAAGCTTTGGACGTTAGGAAGTAGCAGGTGCTGATTTTTCAATTTGCAGAAGAGAAGTGTACTCAGGCATTGATGGACTTTTTGGAGGTTACAGACGTCGGAAGAGTGGTGGGAGTGAAGGAGGAGGCGGAGAGTTCAGAGAACGAAGAGTAGAGCCCGGGTTATATTTTGGGGATGAGAATAAAGTTATTTAGAGCGGAAGAGGGGATAGGTGGGGAGCCTACAACTTGAACTTTTCTTTGTTGAAATTGGAGTGGCGAGGAAATTGGGAATATGTATATCATACCCCACAAGCGGGTGAATATGATTACAAACAAAAAGTTTGGATGCCGCACCTGCACCCACAGCCCCAGGATACTCTGGCCGGGTGGCGAGGACGAGCAAGAGCCAAGAAATGATGGGGACAATGAGATATATATCAGCTTTTCTTCTATTGCTAGCGAAACCGCATCTGCATCGTTATTTTTTTTGCGTGTGCTATGTGCCACTTCATTCTTGGATGTGAGGGTATGAGGTCATGAGTGACGATGAATGAGCAATTTGTGCGAATTAAGAGAAGTCGTAGTAATAGTGAACCACCTAAAGGTGTCAGAAAGCACATTGCAAGCCAAAAGTACTATCTACCCAAGCCAAACAGCCAACCTAGCCACCTAAATTCCAAGAGTAGTAGTATACATGTATATCAGAAAACGCCGAACGCCACCCACTCACCCACCGTAGCCCATATAATAAAATAAATACATTGCCACGCTAAAAAATACAGACAAAAGACGAAAGCACAATACATCTATTACTGCTTCACTGCTGACCACCCTGTCCCGAAAACGAGATCCTCACACGCTTAGGTCCGGGCGTTTCGACTTCGGATACACTCTCAGATTCATCATCCGCCTTTCGCTTGCGATTCGGGTTCTTCTTATTATTGTGGTTATTCTTATTTGCCATCTGTGTTGAGATCCTCGGTAGATCTGGCACCGTAGGCGTAGAACTTGCTGTAACGGGCGCGGATTCGTCCTGAAGCTATTTTATATCGCCAAGACGTATTAGTAATCCACCCTTTATACAGTTTGCCAGTGGCAAGCTCACCTTCGCGGCGTATGAGAGGGATGAGAGCGAAAAGATGCGGTCCTGATCGTTGAAGTTTGTTTTCCGCCGTGGAACCCCGGCTTTGATGTAGTTATCAAAGCCCTTGATGATGTTGCCGTTCTGAGTCTCTTCTAGATACGCGGTCTCGGCTTTTAAGATGTTTTCTTCGTATAGTGCCTGTTTGCGAGATTAGTGCTGGAATGGGAGTAGGAGGGGAGCTATATTACAAGCTGCTTGTCGTGGTGCCGCTTCTGGTGGATCAGGTCGCGTAGCTGCTTGCGAACTTTCTCGTAGTACGCGACGGCTTGCTCGCGGGTGTGGCCCTGGCTTGTGGGTGCGGGCTTTGTGGGAGTCGGGGGGACGGGAGTGGCTTCTGGCATACTGGAAATTGCTATCCGGTGGGATTTGAGGCGCGAGATAAGGGGAATAGTTGGTGATAGGTGGTCTGTCGTCGTCGTTCGTCGTCGTGCGCGGTTCCGGTTGACGTGATAGTGACGCTACCCGACCGTCGGACCTCTCAGCTCAAGCGCTTGGGGTGTTTGTGGGTTGGCTGGTCGTTGTGGGGGAAATTGCTGTGCATTAATTGTGCTCTCAGCCCAGTCAATCACAACCCAACAACACTTTCGCTCCAGCCATTCCTTTGTTCTCGATCCCCCCCACAGGACAGTAGCTCTATCTTCAACACCTCACGACACGACACAGATACAAGTCTCCAATCGCAATTCCTACCCACCCTACCACACCCACAATGGCCCAACAGCCCCTCCGTCGCGTCCGAAAATTCCCCTCCTCCTCAATCCTCGAGAACAACTTCAACGACCCCATCCCCACCACCTCTACTGTTGCTACCCCCAATACCACCAACACTATCACTAGCACCACCGCAAACGTCCCCCGTATCTCCGCCTCAACGAATGCCCGTCTGTCCACGAACGCGCCGCAAGTCAAGCACCACCTCCCCACCTCCCGCTCCTCCGCAAAACATCTAAGATCGCGCTCCCAATCGCAAGCAAACCTCGACATGCCAGCCCACACACCGCACCACATCCACAGCGCCAGCCAGCCGTCGGCGCTGCAACGGTATACCCGGAAGGCGGCATCGACTGCGCAGCTCTCCCAGCACCAGGCATCTACAATTGAGGGGCTGATCAGCAAGCCTCCCGCATCACTCACCGAAGCTCTCCAAGACCTGCGATACTTAATCCTAACACAAGGCGTGGCTGCCGATACAGATGGAAATGTTTGTCTCTCCGAAAGCAAGCTCCCTCACGCGCTAACACCCACACAGTCCGCCCTGCGAATCTACATCTGGTCGATCCTCCTCGGGGTCGCGCCAATGCGAACGAACGAATACGTGACTCTTGTCCGCCGGGGCGCATCAAGCAGCTACTCCAAGATCCGAAACGACACGTTCCGCACGCTAGCGACGGACCCCTTATTCCGGCGGCGCGTCTCAGAGTCGTCGATAATCCGGCTGCTGAATGCGTTCCAGTGGAAGATGAAAGACACGGGGGAAGACGCGCAGTACGTGCAGGGTATGAACGTGATCGCCGCGCCGTTCCTGTATGCTGCCCGGAGCGAGGTGGAGGCGTTCTCGCTGTTCGCCGTGTTCATCCAGCGCGAGTGTCCTGGCTACGTCCGCCCCACTATGGAGGGTGTGCACAGCGGGTTGAAGCTGGTCGACCAAGTTTTGGAAACGGTCGATCCGAAGCTGTTCGCGCATTTACAGTCTAAGTTCCTGACCGCGGAGCTATATGCATTTCCTTGTACACTCTCTCCCACCCTTGTCCACTACTCTATCCCGACAATGCTAATAGTATACAGCGGTCCTAACACTCTCGGCATGCACACCGCCGCTGCCCGAGGTGTTGAAGCTATGGGACTTCCTCCTAGCCTACGGAGCGCACTTGAATATCCTCTGCGTAGTGGCACAGCTACAGCTGATGCGCGATGAGCTATTGACGGCGCAGAGTCCGATGAAGTTACTGCGACAATTCCCGCCGCTGAACGCAAAGACGATTATCAGTGTCGCTGTGAGTCTGGTGAGGAAAATACCGAGCGAACTGTTTGATCAGGTGGTGGATCATGCTCGTTGAGTTTATCATGTTTTTACGATTTTTCTTCTTGCTTTTGGAGTAATGGTTCTTTTTCTTTTGTTGTTTATGCAAGTAAACTTATCTGCTCTGCTCTATATATACCCCATGATAAAGTTCGAATATTATATTCTTCCTCTCCGTAGTAATGAACCCGGCGTTTGATCTTTGCTCTTTCTTTTTCTTACGATGCATGTGTTTGCTTTTCGTGTGTACAAGTTGTTTTCCTTTTATGATAGCATATTTGCTTTGCTTGCTTTGTTTTGCTGCAGCTGGAGTTTGGAGATGGGGGCCGGCGGGGAGGGGCGTATTGCTTCTTTGTTCGTTAACCTTTACCGCCTGGATACATGACTGTGTTTACACGATGCAGCAACTAGCTGGGGAGGCAGCTTGTGATGGTGGTGTTCACTAGTGATCTGTGAGTTCAATACCATGAGCTTCTAGAAGTTTAACCTCCCGCGTAGCATAAATACCCGAGTGACCTATTGTGATTATTTCCAGCCCCACAAACATACCAGACATATTAGCGTTCATCTAGCCTCTACCTACCTTTATTTTTGTCCATCATTGATTCTATATATATAACGTATTATTTTGGTATCATCAACACAGCAGTTTCTCATCGTAAACCAGCGTGTGCACAGAAGAAAAGTAAAGAAAGAAAAGCCTCCCAATGCACAAAGTACAGTCAGTAATTATAGTAAAAAGGAATCGTAAGATGCCCCAATAACGCCAGCTCGATCAAAGGAAGGAAAGAAATGAAGAAAAAAACATCACGCCCAAAATATATATTTGCACGCAACAAAAAGAAAGGCATCATGAAATTTGAAAAGCATTAACATTACCCACTAAAATTCCGCCCAGGATATCTCCGCCTGGGCACAGGACGATTCACCAAAACGGCCTGCAATTCTCTCTGCAGCGCCAACCCGGCCTCCGCCGTTTTCCGCATCTCAACCGTTTTCGCCCGCTCCTCTTGAACCTTCCTAATCCTTTCTTCGCGGCTCAGTCGGTTCCTTGCTCTTTGTTGTGGTGGTTCTGCTACTGCCTCGTAGACTTCTTCCGCGTCGTGATCCGACTGCTCTTCTTCGGTAGGAGAGAATAGTCCTAACCCCGCTGCATCCGCCCAACTTCCGTCTTTCCCAAACAACCCCGAGTTTCTGGGTGTGTCGCCGACGAGCGTTGTGCCATCGATCGACTCCGACGATTTTGAGTCTCTAGGGGAGGTCTGGCGGTCGACACTGATGGAGAGGTAAGCACGTGCTTCCTCCCACTCATCGACGAGCCCCCGAAGGTCCGCGCCGATAGAGTCATAGTGCGAGAGGAGGTCGCGGCCAAAACTGTCCAGGTCCAGGGATCCCTGGAGTGTGCGGTCTGATTCTTCGCGGAGGACATGCATTTTTGCCTGTAACCCTCGTAACGCCTGAGAGAGTGAGTTCAACTTGCGGAGCTGGCCCCGGTGCTTTTCGCTTTCTGGAGATGGCGGAGATATGGGCGTTGGGGGGATGGCGAATTCTGTCCGAGTCAGCTACCGGAACTCCGAGGGGTTAGGATGCGTGGCTTACGTTCTGCTTCCGCTAGGATCTTTCGAAGTTCTCCAGCTAGCTCGGCAATGAGATTCCCAAGGCTTCGCAGCTGTTCTACAGCTAAGCCCCACCGAGTGTAATCTGCATGTCCGCCGTCTGCATCGATGGCTAACAGGGAACAGAGAAACACCCTCCGGATTGTATGTAGACGATGTAGCAGTGTCTTTAGCGCCCTCAGGCTCTCCAAGTCACCCAGGTCCTTGTTATTATCAAAGCCCAGCTCCGCCTCTTCTAGGTCCGCCATCTGTATGTCATAAATGTCGTAATATTTCTCCAGATCCGCCTCTTGGGCAAGCTGGCGAAGTGATACGCACGCACAGTTGTGCGGCGGGATTGCCATGCTAAGTGCTGACAGTACCGACTTGCGCAATCTGGCACATCGTCGGGTCTTATTATCTCGCTCTAGGCGAGTGATCGGCGGGAGAGGAAGACTCCTGGGGCATGGATTAGTCTGTAGTAGGTTTGTAGGGGGGGCGCGTTGCTTACAATCGGTAGCCCCGAGATACCAACTCCACCTCTTGTATCAGAGTTACTGCATTTGAAGCCAAAATGTCGAACGTTTGACTGTTTTCGACGAAGACGGCCGCGAATTCGACGGCCTTCAACCTCAACGATCGTAACCACTTCCGCCTGGCACGTGTGAACAAGAAAATGCCCACTACCACGGTAATTATAACGGCAATCACAGCCTTCCCCTTAGTGAAAATGCTGTTTCCGCGGAAAATCCATGACAATATAAACGATGTGGCCAAAGCAAACCCACCACCCACCCAGTACCGTATCATCGAATCTGAGTTCCCAAATATAGTAGACTTTTCGTCATCCGAGAACGGAGGTTCTCCATCTCTGTCATAGTGCGAGACATTGACGTGACTGTTGAGAAGCTGCGAAGCTACTATGATATAACGAAACCGTTCTAGGAAACGCGAATTCTCCCTACGGCCTAGTCTGGAGTCGACGGTTTTCTGAATAGTCGTCAGTACGTGGACGTACAGCTGAAAAACTAGCTCCATGTATCCGAGCTGATGTCGTACTGAGAAGAGCTCAAAAAATCTGGCATGTCGGCCAGTGCCATATTGACTCATCCTCAACGGCCGTAAACCCTTGTAATCGACTCTGGATTTCATTTTCGCCGTTGTTGAGGGGGCGAAACATGGCGCAGCATCCGACTCGTCTGCAGAATCCACTACCGGCTCGATCCCCCAGTCCGCTTCATTCTGACCGTTTCCTATAATCACCATAGCAGTAAGCCAAAGTGTCCGTTTGATTATAACGTTCGCGAAGCTTCTGTAGACAGACCCTCAAGGTATTCCGCAAGTGGTGAATTGGCGAAAACTATCGACTCCATCAAGCTGACGGTGGCGAGAGGTGTGGACGAGAATCTAACGAATGTGTGTGGCGTGATTCATCGGCAGATTTCGCTCAACGCAGGCGCGATAATGATAGGACAGCACGAAAGGCCGATTCTTGTTGGGGGTATGACGAAGGTTTTTGTTGCAGGAGCGCGCCGAGGAGGCTCCAGACCTACGATATGTTGATATCCGAACGTTGCACGTAGCACGCGCTCGAAGGGTCGACGTTGACTTTCCGCTGCAAAACTCCGGGATAATCAAATCTAGTAGGTATACACGTTAAACGGGTAATGTAAAACCCTCAGGAGAACCCTGCTGAGCAAAGGGGGTATGGGCATTTGGGAAATGAAGCTGGCGGATGATGACGGTTAAGGTTAAGGGTGAGATCCACTCCTGATAGCGAGGAAGATACGAAGGGCAGGAGGATGAGGCGCATACTCTACACACGGAAATGAGATGGTCTGCAAGCGGCGACAAGAGCGTCGTCGGGCGGGTGTGGCTGTTCTTACAATGTGGGAAGCGCAGAGCGGAGAGCGGCGAGCGGCGATGGAGTTGAGCTGGTACTGGAGCTCTTGGGTTTGAAAGGACGGGAGGCAAACAACGGGCGCGGTGCTCGAACGCCGCCACAGACCAACCGTATTTGACCCAACCTTCAAATTCCGCCACCCACGTACACATGCGTAGCGGACATCTAAGGGTAAGGGGAAGGAGCTAGATACAAACGCCATTCAACTAATCTCAGGCAAAGAAGGAAGCCCAATACATCGTCGAAGGCCCACTTTTCTTTACAGTATACTGATCAACTAACCCAGAGCACTCTGATATCTCTTAGGCCACTTGCGTTATCATTTGAGACGGCTCTGTGATCAACACTGCAAGGCTCAGATCTCTCGCAGAAGCGAGCACGAACATTAGCTTAATGATGCACAAACATTAGCTTGATACCGGACTTCGCAGTATATATATGGTGAAGGATTGCGGTTGGGCAAGTTTTGCACTTTAGCTGCACCCTAACCCTAAGTACATTATTCTTCATCCCAATCCCAAACAACGACACCACTACGCCGCAACAATACACCTATGCTTCCAATGATATCGTTCTTTAGGCCATCTAGTAGCAATTTGCTCGGCTACAATTCTTACGGCATAGGCTGTCGTCCCAGATTCCACTGAAAAGCGGAACAAATGCAGTAATGCTCGTACTGACCAGTCGTGGATCTTGCTTTACGGCAATGATGACTGTGATAGTTTATTTAAGCAGCACGCCGTGAGACGAATAAAATAGAGCGATCCTCGCCTATTTGAACCATTTCAAGTCACGGGTCAACCCAAAAATACACCGAGTATCTCGTCCTGTAGCATTCACAATCTCTCCAGGCCCAGGCTCAAGTTCCGAGTGGTATTTTGGGGTGCTTTTTCTCATGGAAACGCTAAATATTGGTCCGTTACCGAGTCTTATTGATCCGAGGTATCCCTACCTGCGTGCACCCCAGGTTTTATCATCAAATCTTCAGAAATAGGACATGGAAGCCAACGCCAGCTGACATCTATTGCCATGCCGATTTGCTGCTGCCAGCGTCAGCGGTGGAGTATGAGGGAGGAGACAGTATGATAAGTTGATAAGTTGATAAGTCTCGACCACGGATCCGGATCAGTTGACCCTGCAATCCACAGCTCTTTGAGGGTGCCGTAAACGGTGGAAGCGGCAAAGACGCTGATGTGAGGAGTAGGGTGCGGACTCCCTCACAATGGAAATCCCCAAGAATCTGCTGTCAAAATGCCGGGTCATGTAAGAGGAAGGCACACCTAGCGACGGCTGTTTCCGAAGGAATGGTCGATAGCCACACCAGGTGCAGCTGTGGCTGCAAGGAGATATGGATGAAGGGTGGGATACCCTGGAGGAGCTGTACCCAGGCATTGCTTACTTTGTGCATGCTCAACTTCTGTTTTCAACCCAACAAGTGACTTTTCAATGCGGTCAACGTCTTTAAAGCGCGGATTAAATATGACATCGTGTTCCACATAACTGGCTTGGAAGTAGAGGAGACTCAAGCTCCGCAGTAGTGTGCCTACTTCTAGGTATTGAAAATGAACAGAAAGGGTGAATAGAGCTTAGAGAGGGACGCGGAAGAACCATCACAGATGTGCGCTAGTGAACAAACGTTGATGCAAGCCAAGGCGTCGTCTCAAGCTCCCACCGAAAGTCAGAGGTTGCTCATGCAGTGCAGAGGAATGGAAAATGGTGGGGGTGGTGGGGGGAAGATGCGGATTGTCGATTCTCGAAAAACAGTTCAGATCCGCAAAATACAGCCCTTGCACTGGCCACAAATAGGAATGACTACACATTTCGCGGAACCATCACCGCAACTAACTAATCAACGGAAATCTGCGAGTTAACGTCTCAACTTGTCCACGCATCCCTAATTCTTTATTTTATATACTCAAACCTTCGACATCATCTGCTGACGAGATCTACTCACTGCTACATACAAAACGCCACATAAGAATTCCCTCATCAATCCAATGATCTGATTCGTCAAGCCTTGTGTTACACATAAATTGTTTGGGCATTCTAGTGATAAGCCTACGTATGCAGGCAAGAGTCAAAGCCCTTAGTTCTATCCACCCAAATCTTTACGTAGTCGCCTACTTCTGCTTAATAACTGTCTTTCTTTCACAGACTATCTTTCTCTGATACCTGACTCAGACACTTATTTTGTCTTGTAGGTATAAGTCCGGATGTATAAGTCCGATCTCACCGCGTTGGAAAAAGCACTCGATTTGCCAAAGGGTGTGCTATCGGTGGGCTAAACGTGGGTACAATATGCACCCCAAAACGTGGTTCCTGTATGCGGCACTTCCGTACCTTACCCGTGTCACTGGGATGTTTTAACGCCTGTAGGTCACTTCTACAAAGCTTCCAATCTGACCCTGACCCTGGTTCATCCCTAGTGTCCGATACCCGTTCTTCTCTAACGGCTCGGTTGTTTATGCTTCCAGATACTGGGTGGATCATGTGCCTTACCTTGCATGTGTTGCGGTATAGCCCATTACGTCTATCAAAACTGTGAGAGATACGTCGTTCTAGAAAAAAATATGGCCGGCTATCAGCGCCATTTCTTACTCCTCTCCGCCCTCCTCCTCCTCCTCCTCCTCCTCATCAGACTACCGTTTCACTTTGAGCTAGCCAGATGATGACATTGTCTGCAGGATACCGAGTTCCCGGTCCCCAAACTTCATTGGCTCCCTAATGGAATGTATCATCCATCGGGTTAGGCATCTTGAAGAAGTAACATAGCTATCGATATACTAAAATGATGACAATATAATTGTAATGCCCCATAAGGCTTCCATCCGATTAGTAAATACAAAGTGAGGGCAGTGCTGTTTTGACGTACTCATGCGTAGAGACGTCAACTGAATTGCCATTGTTACCTTGAGTAGGATGGATATCCGTAGTTCTAGCCGGAAATCTACCTTCTCATCGTCTTCGCCCGTGTGCATTATACGCTTGATGTTGCAGTTATGTTTAGATGACTACACAATGAGCAAAAGGAGGCAGTGTTCTAAGACAAGAAGCGGTTGTTGCCTTGCTTTACGGAATCATAAGATGCTTTATATGGGGGCCACAGCTCCCCTAGAGTATATCCAGCACAGAAAGCTTCATCAGCTTTAGTACCTCACTGTTCTTGAAGCTGCTAGAAACCCAGTCAACACATTCTTCAGTAGTTTCCATCTTTAAGAACTCCATCTTTCCCAAGATCCTTATATCTACAGTCTCTTCAAATCACGTCAAATCCTCTCTTCATATCCTTCTCTTCATAGATCCAAACAAGCAAAATGGACGCCAGGACAGAGCAATACATTGCCAATGCAAAAGCTGGATTGACCAACGTGCACAAAGCCCTCAAAGGCAATCCAACTCATTGGCGGTCGTGCACTTCGGCAGTCAAAACATCAATCTCATACGTCGACCACAGCCGGATCATGTACGACCCACGCCGGATCGAAGAGCGGGTCTGGATCCTCAATGAAGTCCAATACTTTGCTTATTTCGACCCAGACTCCGGTGGAGTCCCAGAAGTGACTGCATGGTGTGAGAGAGAGTGGAATAGAGTTCTTACCACGGATCCATCCCACGTTGTTGCGCTCACCGGCATGTTCCATCCCACCAGCCCAATTTGTGTAGGAATGCATCTGACGGAAGTTACGCTTTAGGACTGGGTAGCGCATGGCTATCCAAAGCTCAATACTTGCTAGCACGAATCCACCGTGAGGAAAGAGCATCCAGAGATATTGACGACGCCTCTGCTGAGCGGCGCTTGCATACCGCAGACTACGTCGAGGCGCGGGCAATGCTGCAGGTATGTCTAGATCGGTGCTCCAATTGTCATCCGGGCCATGTTTTTGTTTTTGCAAGACTAACGTTGTACGAGCAGCCTGCAGTAGATTTTTTTGCTCGTGCAGTCGAGAACGCACGAAATCAGGGACGTCTGACTGGTGACCTGCTGGAAAAGGTATGCATGCTTCTTCTTCTGTGTTTGTGACAAGTGGGTGATAACGTCCGTACCTGACGCTGCGCAGATGGCCGAGGCTTCAATGTCTCTTGGGAATGTTTCGTCAGCAAAGGCAGCCCGCAAATACTTCAAAGAGGCGTTGCTGGCGCTTCAGGATGCTACCGCCGCAGGGTATCCTCTGCCTAGGCATCTGCAACAGTAAGAACCCGATCTCTCACCCAAGATCTAAGACTAGAGCTGAAACAGAATCTGATAGGTGGCTACGGGAAACCGAACGTTACGCTTGAGTGCTAACCCCTAAACGATCTTATGTATGTAGTACCAAGCGAGACGGACGACCCTGCATTGGGGGCGGAAAACCGCAATCTGGGAGCGTTTACTCGAAATATGCTAGGTGGGGGCCTTCGGTTTTCCAACTAATTGTCATGAATATTTGAGTATTTGAGTAGAGCCCCGGTTTCTTTTGTCTGATTGGATTTTAGAAGAGCCATAGAATAGACCAAGGATGCGGTTTGGCATTCGCAATTAAACAAATAGTACGCTTCATATAGCAACCCTCTTGTCTGTCTTACCCAGCTCATAGCTGAGGAGTATATATAATCAACACTTCATACCAGTACAGAAGAATAACGGTGGAGGTAGAAGTGAGCTTCTGGGTATCACGAGGAAAATTAATCTGCAGATAAGCATATTGTGCCTCATGCATCCTGAGTAATTACTTGTTACCGGTACTTGCCAATGTTTGATGTGGATATACATTCCGCGCCTATGTATTATAGGGCGCCGGTTGTGTCAGATGACTGGCGCCTAAGAACCACACACCGCAATAGACGTTATGCAGTTCGCAACTTCCATCGCCCGAGAATTCATGAAAAGCGCGGGGATCACCGATACTGGGTTATTTGTGTGGTTATCATATCCACCCTGAATTATGGACTGCTGTATATTTGAAAGATCGTGATTAACAACCCTCCTGTAGAGTAGAGTGTTTCCCGGTGAACCTGGGGCAAGCCCTAGACGAACTGTGTTCTCGTTTCTAGAGCTTCGTCGATGTTCGCAGGATTCCAACACCTGGTTTAATTAAGAGAGCAGGCAGCAAGGCTAGCCAAGATTTACTTTTTAGACCCGAGACCCTGGGAAGGTATGCGCCCTTAGATCTCTTCCAGACTTGGGGTTTGGGAATTTGCTCGGCACGGGTACCAGGACTCTGGACTTCTGGGAAGCACTCCATTGGTTGGAACTAGTAGCCGTGATAGCTCTCCTTGTCTCTAGCGCAGGCATTCAACAGTAAGCTGGGCCGATTACTATACAGAGTTTGAAGTACCGCGCGCTCACCCGCGGACACATTCAGCCGCTGTAGAAGTTACACCCAATCTTTATAGTCATGCAATATAAAGATTGGTACAAAATTCCCTGAAAGGAAAGAGGATCTATAATATGACTCACTACTCGTCAACACGGTCCATTACTCGTAGGAATATCACCTGTTAATGCATACCCATCACTCGTCTCTGTAACTTACCAGGTAGCACATGAGCGCAAAAGCTATCTCCATCAGTATTGCGACTATCATGCCGGCAAGATTGGGTTGCAGTCTACTCACCGGGGCTGCCATGCCAGCTGCAGTCCTAGTCTATCCACGCCTTGATCGGAGCAGAATTCACCCGGTTTTCGATTACAGTGAACGGCCTTCACCGCTGTACTCTACAGATCTCTCCTCGCCTCGTCTTATGCATGCAACTCCGGCCCGGCAACCCTTGCTACGCGTTGACATCCTGCACCATCCTCGCCGCCAAATTGCCCAACCATCAGCCCCTTCGTCGTACTTATGGAAAAGGCAATCTTCCCCAACATACAGATATATCCATCTGAAGTGATCCCTATGACGCTTACAATGGTGATGATGGGCGGTTGATCTTTTCTTGGGAGTTTGCTACAGTGTTTGATCGTCATATTTAGGGCAAACCCGCAGCCCCAACCCTAATACTCATGAGCTCAATCACCCCCCCCCCCCCCCTCCAAAGTCTCGTGCGAGACAATCATACTGGCCAAATAGCTTTATTGCCTAACACAGAGTCCCACTTAAGTTACTCAATAGACATATCTATGAGACCATGGCCCTGGAACCTGTACGACAACTCTGGTATCATCTTTAAGTTTCCTCTGTTTGATGTGGTCCAGCATTCTAGTATGACTGTAATACGGTTGTAGCACATTAACCGTTGGATTCTTGTTGCATTTATGTCCAAGGGGTCGACTTCATTAAAGTACATTCCGCTGCCTAGGATGAAACGGTCGCTTGATAGTTGAATCATGCACGCTTTGTCTGGTCGGTGCCCTATCCTCATCACCCTCACCGGAGTTACCCTAGGTTAACTGAAGAGTTGGTTCCAACAACACAGCTGGCTTCCCAGCGATGGAAGTAGAACTGAAACAAGAACGCCCCATGCATGAATGATTGGACCACTACACCAAACAACTTGACCGTACTCACCAAACCCTGCGATGTGATAGCCTTTTAGCCAAGCAGAAGAGTAGATGTATGCTAACTCGGGATTCTTGACCAGCAGGTCTTGAAGCAAAAGGTTGCTATATCGAACGCTGTATAGAGTGGCGGAGCAGATTTCGAATACACTTGCATCAATCCTTCCAAGAATAGTAATAGCCCAGCTGCTATGCGGCTCGGAAATGACTAGCAGGTAACGGTGATAACGGTTGACAAAAGGTTGTGAGATATAGGAGTTCAGGAGCTTGAGTCATCGGTCCGACGCGACTATTTCCCCCTCAGCACTTTGCATTAACCATCACATTCCACTCACATTCTAATCTGCAGCCACAGTAAGCTGCTCCTTGTAAATCAGCGGCGGTATTTACCATTTCACTGCACTTTATTTTCTCCACTCAGGAATCTCGCGTGACTGTAATCAACTCCTGTACGTTTCAGCATCCAGCCATGTACTCAATGGAATGACATTTCCGGAAAACCCACGAGCAAAAAAGAAACCCAAACATATGTGAGGAGGAAAAGAATGTAGTAAAATTGGCACATCATCATGGCTCGACCCGATCCCCTTGCCCTTAATGTCCGATCTGAGTGCTCTTGTGATGGAAGAAGTGATGGAATACTCTCTTCTCTGATTTCCCAGTAATATCATCCCCTTCTTCCATTAGAGCCTTCAGGTCGAGCATTCTCTTGTTATTTGCTTTTTAAGGTCTGCAATCTCTTTCTTATGCTTCTCCTTTAGTACTGCAATTTCTTCGCTTTTCTCCGCAAGGGAGGCCCACAGGTCTTTAATTGTCCTGTCCGTGAAAGGAAAAATTCATTCTTCCGCCAACTCTATCCTGTCGTTCTTCTTCAACTCTGCTATTTCTCCATCTTTCCTCACCAGAGAAATCGCCTTGTGTATCCAGTTTATTTTCATTATATCAATAATTCGGTTACGCAGGTCCTCTATCTCTACACAATATTGGTTCTCTAGAATCGCAACCTTACTGAAATTTTCTTCTGTATTCGTTCTATCTTCTCTTCGATCCATCTCAGTCGCCGAACAATTTTTCCCATTGGGTCAACTGCAAAATTCGCCGTTACTCTCAACTAACTTCTGGCATTCTGTTCTCAAGCATAGTAATCTTGCGCGATGAATGTTGAAACCACCTTCATTAATGGCTCCTCGGTACTAACCAACTTCGCCGTATTCTGAAATACATAGCAGCAGAGGTCTACAACTGCTCTCACAGCATATGATCACTCGGTGAGAATCTTTGAGAGCCCTTCAAGGGACATTAAGCCGTCCAAGTGCCAAATCACTAAGCTCCTGAATGTGTGTATATTGGCCTAGACAATACATACGAGCGTGGCACTGAAGCACAGAGTCGTACCCTAGAGCAATATATCCCTAAGCAAGTCTTTCCAGAGAGTCTGGACGGCATTCTGAGATCGTTTCCCCTGGTAGGGTGGGATTATGGTGGGAGGAGATCGGCAAAGAATGTGGTTCATATTCTTAAAAAATCTCGAAACGCTCATCAGGATCTACTTGTAGTTCTGGGACAACTGGAAGCCAGGAGTCACCGGTATATAGCCACTCCGGAAACAGTACAACAGAGTCTTCATCCCATTCTTCCTAGTCGATAGTCGCGTCTTGAGATTCTTTCCAATGGCCGCCTGAGATGAGGCCTTTAAAATAGCTTGATATTTCGGAGAGGAATGTGGAGTGTGCATGGTAAGCCTTTCTTTTGTGGAGCCGGCGACAATCTTGAAGATCGGAGAGGTGAGGAAGCTGAACATTGTAGCCATTGATTGGGGCGAGAGGGCGTGTGGAGAAGACGGATTTTGGCATTCGGAAGATTTTATAATCTCGGTAGTCTGGTTCGAGACTTTGGAGATTGTTGGAGTTAAGTAACTCTAGAATGGGTAGACCTTGGGCTGGATGTTGTGACGGTGATGGAGGAGTGCTGCAAAATTATGTCTCCCACATAAACCAGCAACAGTCTTGCCGTCTACCTTTCGTAATGCGGGGTTCTCTACTAGCTGGCTGGTTCTCTCGGCGAGCGAACCTCTAACACAGATCGTAACGTAAATCAGAGTGATTTTTCATGACTCTCGATAAACAAAACTTCAAAGCAGGGAACCCTAGCCAGAAATATACAACTTGTTACTCTTCCATTCTTCAGGCATGAGACAAGTTCCTACACCCACCCTATCCCATTACCAAGGTCCAAGGTGCGGAACGAGATTGAGAGCCAGGCGTAAGAGCATAAGCCTTGCATTTGTGTGATTCGCCATCTCAATCGTCCATGAGTACCGCTTCCGTCAGACCACATGCTATTGGTGGCTACGATATGCGGGCCTTCCCGATTAGAATCCTTGCAGATCGTGACTTCTAGCCATATCATACTCGAGTCAACATATCTCAGCAGGAGCACAGCATACCGGAACATCGTCTCTCAGCAAATTAAGCAGAAATCTTCACTCATCAATCAATGCCGAGCTCTTTGTACAGCGACTCTGTCGACGGTGAGGAGCTGAACTACGTATTACATGATGATTACTACGACAGCGACGAAGAAATCACATGGGACGATTATGACGAGGGTGGCAGCGACGAATATACAGACTTCGGCCATCCACAGCGTGACTTGCCTCTTGAGCGGGTACATACCAGCGCTGGATCTCCAGCTCTAACATAATTACTAATTTTAGTAGGACGACACATCCGGAACTGCAGTGGTAATGATGGCTGTTATCGCCATGGTTGGCTATGGGGTATATCGCTTCGGGAGCGTGGTTGGGAACATTGTGCGTCTAGGGAGCGGATTGTTGTAGTTATGCTTGAGGGTTCCACCTGTAGTATGGCTGCTTGTTGGTAGAAAAGGCAGGAATTTGTATTGAAGTAAATTGGCTACTGGCCTTTCATTATCCATGTTCCAGTCATCGAAATTCGTGAGGCTTGGGTTTGTATGCAGTGTTCGCAAGTAATTCAATCCGTCCAGTCCTAGAATCAGACCAGACAGACATGTCCCAGTTCGAACTGTTGGAGGGCCATATATCTGGGCGGTTTGTAGGGGAGGGCGGCGGGCATCTGGGGGACCGTCGGCCATGCGGGGATCTATACAGGGTGTGAATGGGACTACTGAGGACTGGGGAGTTACAGATGATCAGCGTCGTGCTTGCCCTAGAAAACAAGAATAAGGTAAGATGTCGCACGACTTGCTTGGAAACTTCTTTGTCGTCAGGCCATCTATAGTCATCTCCGGCCCCTCCCACTCATAGCACGGACGGTGGTCATCTTTCAAGCCTGCCCTGATATGAACTCCCTACATAGTACCAGTTATAGTCCTTTCCAGACTGAAACAGTTGCGGATACTGGTGTGTATGGCCCTTGGCTCGAGCTCACCTTTCTTCCACAAAAGGTTGTCCCTTCTCACTGGTCTGGGGACGGACTCGATCTCTATTCATTGGCTACTTCTCGGTCCGTGACTGCTACCAATAAGAAGACGCAACTGTTGCGGCTTTAGCCAGCTCAGTCCTTACCGAAGCTCCCACGAGCAATCTCAAGACTGGCATACACGAGTTGACCTCAATTGCGCACCTATTCCTACCTTCTCGCTGCCATGGCAAGTTCACGCCCCAGCGACACCTACGACGAAAGCAGCAGCGACGTCTACCCCGACCCCGATTGGGACTATGGTCATGACCCCGATTCGAGCGATGGAATGCAGGACAAGAGCGATGACGAGCAACTAGAACTCCCAGAATCAAACGTAATTGTCCAAGCCACCTTCTCATTCCCAGTACTCTGATTCATGTCGTGACAATGCTAACTTGAGGTGCCAGGGTGCGGAAGACTTTACAGATGTGATAATTGTCGGCGTTTTTGCGTATTTCGTTGTTAAGCATTGGGGTCGTTTTCTATGGGAAAAAGTTGTGTGGCCGAAAGTTGCCGGTGGATTGAAGTGGTAAATGGGAGGGCTGTGCTAGTGTTAGTTCGATTGTGCTAGTATTTTCTTTCCTACGTGGATGTGGTGTAGGATTTAGCAACTCGGAAATGGACATCAAGGGCGGCGCTTCTGTTGCCCCTCGCTTGACAGTTCGAGTGATGACGTGTGATAAGCTTTGTCTCAGACATACCTCAAATAATACCGAACCTCTGCACAACAATTTTGTTGCAGGACAGATGCAATGTCTCTCTTCTTACCACACACCTACCTGTTCAGATGTTTCTCCATAGAGATGGACTTATTCTAATACACATCCCACTCATAGTAGTACCCAGTAGCATTCATCCACATATATGCATATTAACTTCCCGCTCTTGCCACGAGTAGTTCGCCAATGCCGTATGACTCTTCGTCACATAGTCGTGAAGCCATCTCTGGTGACGCTCCACCATCGTTGGATTGGCCAACAAACCTCCGCTACCAAATGTGTACATCAAATCCGACCCGTGCCCGCAGAGCCTGTGATACGTTGAACATGTGCCGAAAAGCAGTTATTGAAATTCAAGACAACGTCGCTCAAGAGCTCACGATACTGATTGAAATGACTGGTGAAGTGCCATCGTGTGGATATAGAGGGCCAGCAGCTGATAGATGAAAATTTCATTGGTAGAAAGCCAACCAAAGATTTTCTCAATCTCTGCTTCGGAGATACTAGTGCATACAATGCGTTGTCGTACACTCTCCTAGAATGTGTTTAGTTGGAATGGGCACTTTTCCTAACTTACCTCGTATCGAGAATTCGAGAAATTCCAGAAATGATACTCCGGAGTCCCGATCCCACCTTTGAAATGTGACTTCGGCAAGAAACGTGACTAGTTCAGCCAGGATACAATAACTATCGACGATGTGCACGAAACAAGGTATTGTTATGTTCGACCGAACAATGCGGCCCCCTCGCGCAACAGGTTGACCTCTCGCGCTTCACATGTTATCACTCGAGACACCAGAGTGAGCAAGTATTTATCACACGCGAGTGCTGAAGAGAGCAATGAAACAGCCCGGGACTGCCGATGGCTGTATGGGGGACCAGTCCCACTCTCATCTCTTAGGGTTTAGCATAGTGTTGAGGGTTCATGAAGAGCGGTCACGAACGACTATTTATATACACTTTCGAGCTCTCGTGCGTCATTAGAGTTCTCTTCTCGGTTTCTCCCACTCCAACGGTATCGTCAGTAGCCCGGACTCGCTCCGTATAGTCTCGAATTCTGGGGCAAATACCAGGGCCAACTGATCTGGTGTGTAACATTACCGCATTCGGCAGAAAGACATCACCGCCGGCATCAGCACAGATAGCTAAACCAGCGCAGCTGGAAACATCGAGTGACTTGTGCCGCGTTATTATGTCAGCTAGGTATCAAAAAGTACAGAACAGACTGGCTAGCGAGATGGGGTTATTGAAGCGCTTCGAGATCTGGCTGCTCGAAAACCATCTGCGGCCTTTGGGACCACCACCGGAAGATTGTGATGCTCTGTCCGGGTTCCGGATATACCCTTCTTTGACTGCCGCTGCAGCCAGCTCGGATCCAGTCCTTCACCATGGTAGGTTTGTATGGTTAAAGGCTTCAAAAAGCGAGTTGTCGAAACACCTTTTCCCACGGCTGCTAGAAACTCTGTTCCTGGAATCCAACATGGCCGAAAGCCTTTCTGGGATTCGTCGCCACAATAATTACAGCACCAATCCATCGAGATATAACTAATCCATACTCTCTAACACCCAAACTTTAATTTCCGCCAACTTAGCCTCACCGTTTCCCCTTCTTCGGCTTATGCTTCAGCTTTGCCACCTCCTCTTCATAAATCTCCGCCGCCGTCTCACCCGCTTTCCGCTTTGCTACCGATTTGCCTGTCTTGACGCTCACCACTGTACTTCTGCCCTCCTTTTCTCCACTCTTCAATACCGCATCCTTAATCTGCTTCTCAGCATTTTTCCAGTCCTCCTTACCCGCAAGTATTTCGTACCTACTTCCATTAGCACCTCCGTAACGCAGCCTCACCCGCGGGAAAACTTACTTCGACAGATCCAACTCATTAATCATTTCCTTCTGTAATTCTCTCAGCTTCAGCTTCTCTATAGCCTCCTCCCCAGCCTCTTCCAGCTCATCCTGCAAATTCCCTTCAACAGGTGCAAACTCCCGGTCTGCCGGATCAACATCCATAGCATCTGCATGCACTCCATCCTGAATCTTCCCTTTGGCCTCCTTTGGTAGCGTCTCTTCATAAGCCTGGCTCAGCAATTCCCTAAACGCAGTTGCAACCTTCCTCATAATCTTCTGAAACATGGAAAGCACCTGCGCATTTCCCACGCCAAGCTCTTTCTCCAGGCCATCCAGAGTTTTCCTCTGCAACCCGATAGCCATAAGGACTGCGTTCTGGATTGGGGAGATGGAGACGATGTTTTTCAGGCGGCCTGTAAAGTGGAGGGTGGCTATGAGTGGAACCATGTCGAGGATGACGTGGTAATCTAGCATGTTGTCTGCGTAGCTCTCTAGACGCTTAAGATCGAACGGTGAGAGCATGGAGTCGAGTTGTGGCTTCGTCAGTGGTTCTGGTGCTTTCTCGGCCAGCTTCGCACCAGCGTTTGCAGACTCAAGGACTAGGAGAGGGGTCATGTAATTGAACTTCCTGAACTCATAGGAGAGGAGCTCCAGGAAACGTTTCCGGAAGTCTGTAGCAAATGCTCCAAGCCAGCTGCTATCTTTACCGGCCAAAGTCTTGATCATAACACACGAATGCTCACCGGTGAGTTCGGTTGCTGTTTGTCGGAGATAGACTGGAGTAAACCCGGATTTCTTCCAGAATTTGTGTAGCTGATCCGTTAATCCGTAACTGACACCGACATAGTCCAAGAGGTCTGGGCGTTTCTCTGATAGCCGTAGCAAGAGAGGGGGAAGTGACTTGGGATCCCGGACTTTTACCGTGTCCGTTGTTAAATGCGAATATTCAATCTCCTCGTCCGTAACCCTCACAATCTCATCTTCCACGTACGAATTCTCTTCTTCCAAATTTGTGAATTTGCCCTCGTAAAAGTCGATCAATAGATCCAAAGCACGCTTGCCGTATCCCATACCTACATAATCTGGATTTGTCGCGATACGGACCACGCGTGCGCCTGAGAGACCAGCGAATTCTTCGTCCTGGAATTGCTGTGATACGAGCCAAGGGATCATATCACCCCCCTCGCGCTTTCCTCGGCTAAGAGCAGCCTGCACACTCTTTTTTGAGATCTGTCCTTCTAGAGCTACCTGGATTACTACCAGTGGGTCAGGGATATGTTTGTTCCCCTCTTCCGTTGGCGGGAGTAGCACAAATAGTTGATGCGCTGGTGCATCACTCATGAGCTGGAGGTCGTTGGGGGAATTCTTGTAATGCGAGGCAACATAGAGCGCTATCATCTTCTGAAGGAAGCGCTCTGAGATCGGGTGGTATGAAAAAAGGGTATCACGAGACACGGCGAAGAGCTCACATTTTGACGGCGAAGGTGTCCCGGCGATAGTTTTGCGTTTCGGAGGAAGGGTTGCATCAAGGCAGAGGATATTATTGAGCCACTTCTCGACAGGATCGTTAGGGGCATATCTGATTGGCTCTTCGAGCGCTGCTTCCCGAAGAGTTCGACCTCCTATCGGCCCTGACTCTGACGCCTTTGCCTCTTTACCGGAGCGGTCAGTAGTCACACCTTGGGTAACTTTCACGACACCACGGGATTGGTCACGCAGCTGCTGGATAAGCTTGAGGGAGAGCGACCTTCCGGTTCCTTCGTATCCGTTGATAGTAGACGCCATGAAAACAAGGTAAGGTCCCATAAGCTTTTTCACCAGCGGCAAGGGGATGGCAGCAGCCTCATCAATAACAACCAACTCTGCCTGACCGAGTACGTGTGCATCCTGTGGCTGGATATACTGAATCGTCTGTCTGTGTGCCCTGTGGATATTAACTCGCACAATAGCCTTGTTAAAGGCTGGGTTCGTGGACTGGATAATATCGTAGTCTTGGTGGTCGGTGTAGTTGAGTGCGTCGAATCCCTTGAAGATAAATTCGAACAGGGTTTTCAAGTTCTCTGGGGAAGGAGAGGTGATAAAAATATTGGAGTATCCGTGTGCAACTGCAGCGGAGATTGCAACACCCAACGCTGCAGATTTACCACGTCCACGAGCTGCGGTAAGCGTTACTGTGCTTCGCAGTGTTTTCCCCTCAATAGCATCGATAAAGGTCATAACTGCTTTCGCCTGGTCGACCGTCTTGGTGATCTCAACTAGTGACCCGGCTGGCTGCACATCCGCTAAACTTTCCTTTAACTCTTGTAGCTCTTTTTGCTCCGGCCGCAGCGCCTCGTCTGCGCTCGACACCGGCGGAAGTGCCTGGACATTCCTTCCACCGGAGATGGGAAGGACATTCAATTCATCGTCCACCACTAAGCAGCTTGCACAGTCGGCCAGCGACAAGATAAACCGCTCGTTGAAGCGTGCAATAACGTCGCCATGCGCCTCCGTCCTGTAACGTGAATGCACATCCATACTCATGGTATACAGCTGCTTCAAACTGGTCATAGTTTTGAGCAACAGCACGACCAATCCACCACCTTCAACCGTCTCAACCGTCCTTGCCAGCAAATTTGGAGTAAGCGCCTCAAAGTCCTGGAGAATACACATGCCGTAGGTGTTTCCCAAGATTTTCTCAGTTTCCTTGTAATAGACATAGCGGATGTTGGTGAGGGAGATGAATAGCTCGAATGGGTCTTCAGTATTGGCCTCTCGGATACCGCGCTTGACCTCCTTCTTGATCTTCGCCTCGCGCTTCTTGCGATGACTAGTGAAGCCTAGAAGCTTGTTCTTGTAGGCCCAAAGGACTGTTTTGTTTTGTTTTGGATCTGCGCTTCCGAGGATGTAGTGAAGGTTGAGAATTACATCTTTCCCTCGATCACCGACGACGACAAAGAACGACCGTTTCTTCTCCTGTTGTCAATGTTAACTATCGGCGGCGGTAACGGCAGCGGAGGAAGCTGATTGAGGCGAGAGTGTTCGTACCTGGACACCATTGCGAATGAGGTCGGGAATGCGTTTATCACTGTCTCGGGTTAGTCTAAGAGTGGGCGACGGCAATGGGGTAGCTTACACCGCCTTCTTGACCATCTTGGAAGTTTCGCAGTGAAATTGGGAGCTGGTGGTTGAGAGTTTTGCAGTTGCAGTTTTCTGAAAATTAAAAAGTGCACTTTCTGTGTTCTAGATGTATATCCCTGCCGCCGAGACGCCCGTTCCTTGGCGTCAATGTGGTAGAATATTCGTTCAGATCCGGTACGGACTGGTAGCAAGGATCCCGGTTCATATCTCCATTGACATCCCATACGCGATCACGAATCCCAAACTATGTCAGCTTCTTGGATGCAGGCGCACCAATGATATCAAGTCCGGAGCATCCGGAGTCTGAGTCTGAGGCTGTCGATACTTTGGGACGCGATATCTCGGGACGGTTTTTGGTAACCCCGTGAGTAATGACATATGACCGCTAATGTGATCGGGTCGAGAGATATCAACCGAACGCCGATTAAATTAGGCAGACAGCACATTGAGCGGCCTATGCATCACTCGGGACAATTCAATGCCTACTATACCAAGAAAGCCCCGTTTATTGATGCCGAGTTAATGCTGTATTAATGTTGAATTCTTTATAAATGTATACATTGGCTGAACTTGTGGGGTATTTCAGAATTTGCAATAATATCAATTGTTTTGAATGTGGGATCAATTTCACAATAATGTAGCACAGAAGACCACATTGGATGGTGCATTGATGCTGCATTGATGCTGGATTGCTGTTATATTCAAAATGATGTGCATTGGGTTAAATAGTAGAGTTATACTATATTACTTCTACATGTATATATTTCGTACATGCTTACACACACTCGCACATGCCCAATAGCTTGCCTCCAGGACTAATGCTGCCAGTGGTACCTCTCCAGCTGACAGATGTATGGTAAAAAAATATCTCTGGCATAATTCAAACCTGTTTCAGTGGGTATTTTACACACCCACTAACCACTATACTATGTTTGTAGTTTGCTGAACATAACATCATGTTAGGGCTATTTGTAGGTATACTGGTTTATTACTGTCACATCATTGTGACAAGAATGTGGATTGCCTGCCACATCTATGCAAATGCTCAATGCTACTCAATTGACCAATATTATCACATTCAACTAAATAATCAATCATTTACAATGTCATATTTGCTGGTATCTTGCATTACTGCAGTATTTTGAGCTATTCCCCAGTAATTGGAATGTTAAATTTAGTAATATGCTACACTCTGGGAGTCATGCTGCACTCGGGTAAATGTGGCACTGCAGTCACATCAATAAACGGGGGTTTTTTGGCATAGTACTTAAGTCTACAGTCGACAGATCATTATGAACTACAGCCAGGAAAAAGCGAGCTACAGCTCAGAGTATCCTCGTCCGAAAAAGCTATGCAGATTACCCCTGCATGCCAGCAACCGCAAGACAACAAAAAGATCGGATAGCTGTATTCGTCACACGATCCAGAGGAGTCTCAGGTTCTAATTAGAGACCAGGGGTGCTCTTAATATCTCTCTGTTACTTACTCGACATCAACTTCAACAGCTCCAACAGCCCCAGCCGTCGCAATGCCGTCTTGTGAGATTGTCGGTGATCCAGATCTCTACGGCTTGGGCGTCCGCCTTGCCATTTACTCCCAGACAGCCATCTACCTCATTGCGGACGCTCTCGGTACAACTAGATCTGCACCTATCCTCGAGATTCCGTGCATTGGTACTGAGCTGGCCATGATGTCATGATACATAAATATAATATTGGCTAACTAACTCCCTTCGACGCCATGATCACATTATTCATGACCGGATCTTTAGGCGCCGTGCGGCCGATATATCTTTCCGACTCGCGGCGATTCTCTGCCTGGGGCCGTTTGCTGTTCTGGGCGAAATCATAAGTCTGAATTTACAACTTAGGTTTGGGATTTGGGCGACATGGAATGCGATGGATACGGGATTAGACAAGGAGTGTCCGATATAGATTTATTACTTTCAAGGCGCGATGCGAAAGGAGGGTGGCTACGTCTCTGGATCTCGGCTTATTGCTTCACGATTATCATTTACGGGATATCAAACCTGATAGAACTGTACGCCGAGCTGAAGCAATTGAGGGTTGGGTTCCGGTTCCAACACCCCCCTCTACAAGTCCTAAGCGTACTACACCGCCTGGGTCGACGTTGGAGATATCTGCTCTAACTCCAGCGCTTCTCCATGGCTCACAACTAGACCCTCTGCCGCCACAGAAAGGAGGAAACGCTACCAATGCACCTGACTAAGGGGGCAACATCACGAAAGCAAAGATCGTGCATACGGCCTACCACCAGAAAATAAGCAAATGGAGGCAGGAAACGCGAGTCTGGCAAGCGGCTTGGTTTATTGGCTTCAGTGTGCTCGGAGGTGCCATCTCATCAAGCGCCGTGTCTTTCCAAATTGGTATTAACTATCTCCCAGGTGAACTCATACTGCACTAGAATGCTGTTTTAGACGTACAGACAGTAGGGACTTCCCAGGTAGATAATGTCCATCCTCTTCTGTTTGTTTACCACATTCCAGTTTGCAGTGGGTATTATCGGTTTGGAGGTTGCGGTATGAAGGAACTTGTTCAAGAGACTATGCCCATTTACTTCAAAGGTACCTAGGCTCTCTGGCCCTCATTCATTGATTGTTTGCCTAATTTAAGCTGAAAACCACTTGCTCAACGGTCGGGATTACTTGCTTCTTGCAGTTCCCAACAATGTTGACCATAAATATGCACTTGTGGTCGAATTTTGGGCCGGCCACTGAGCTGTTTACTAAACGGGAACCGAGGTTCGTTTACGCAGGTACACGAGTGAGGCTGTGTATGTAGATTTTGAGGAAAGCAAGTACCCATCTGGAGCCAATTGTATGAGGGATTGCGAGGTCGCGAATTGAAGCTGATTGTTATTCAATTTGTGGTAGAATATATAAAATAGAAGACATCAGAGTGCCACAACATGATACCGCTTTTCACCCACCTATTGATATGTAGCAATCTATCTGATGGAACTCGGAAAGGTAGCGCCATCGTCCTAGCTAAAGGGTAATCCAGCAAGGGTCCATTTTAACGTCCCATGCAGCCAAGCCCCTCACAAGCCCAAACCCCTCCTCGAAGCTCAAACTGCTTCACTCCATAAAGCTCTACCACCCTCCCTCTCTCTTCCCTCCCGTCAATTCCTTCTCTCAATTATCCTTGCCACCTCGCCACCCATCAATTCCCTAATATCTATACGTACTCCTCCTAATCACTGCTTAATCAATCACCACCATAATGTCAGGCCTTCCTGAAGTTTACATTGTTTCCTCTGTTCGGACTCCTATCGGTGGATTCCAAGGGTGATCCTGCTCCTTCAGGTCTTTCTTACTGCAGATTCTAACGGTCCCTCCAGATCTCTGGCCTCCTTGTCCGCTACTCAATTGGGTGCCCATGCCGTCAAATCTGCTGTAGAGAAGGCTGGTATCAAACCCACAGATGTCGAGGAGGTTTTCTTCGGAAATGTTTTGTCTGCAAAGTATGCTCCTGCTCCCTTTCCCCGCTCCTTCTCACCTCTTAACTAACCCACACCAGCCTGGGCCAGAACCCCGCCCGCCAATGCGCAATCGGCGCCGGCCTCCCTGAATCCACCGTCTGCACCACCGTCAACAAAGTGTGTGCCTCCGGCATGAAAGCCGTTATCCTGGGAGCACAAACCATCATGACCGGCAACGCTGACGTACTTCCCCCTCTGCCCTTTACCTACTCACTGCATTGACAGAATCTAGATCATTGTCGCCGGCGGAACCGAGTCCATGTCCAACGTCCCCTACTACCTCCCCACCGCCCGCGGCGGTGCCCGTTTTGGCCACAAAGAGATTGTCGATGGCGTGCTGAAAGACGGTCTCACTGATGCCTACGACGACAAGCACATGGGTCTAGCCGCAGAGCAGTGTGCAAGTGACCACTCCTTCTCTCGCGAAGCGCAAGATGAGTACGCGATCAAGTCGTACCAGAAGGCTCAGACTGCGGCGGCAGATGGACTGTTCAAGGACGAGATCACACCCGTTGAAGTCTCCGGTGGCCGGGGGAAGCCAAACAAGATCGTCGACACGGACGACGAGGTAAAGAACCTCAACGTCGAGAAACTCAAGTCTGTTCGCCCCGCTTTCCTGCCAAACGGCGGCACTGTTACCGCGCCAAATGCCTCCCCTATCAACGACGGTGCCTCTGCTATCGTGCTTGTTTCCGCCAAAAAGCTGAAGGAGCTTAACCTTACGCCAATGGCAAAGATCTTAGGCTGGGGAGATGCCGCTCAAGCCCCTATCAAATTCACCACCGCCCCCGCACTCGCGATTCCAAAGGCTATTGCACACGCAGGTGTCAATGCAGCGAATATTGATTTCTATGAGATCAACGAGGCGTTCTCGGTCGTTGCACTTGCAAACCTGAAGCTTCTCGATCTCCCCGCCGAGAAGGTAAATATTCACGGTGGATCAGTAGCATTGGGACATCCCCTTGGTGCGTCCGGTGCCAGAATCATCACCACTCTTGTCCACGTGTTGAAGCACAAGGGAGGAAAGATTGGTGTTGCGGGTATCTGCAACGGTGGCGGCGGTGCCAGCGCTATTGTTATCGAGGTTTGTTAGAGAGAGGAAGGGGGTGTTGGTTTCGTGTATACGAGATCTTGATACCTTTGCAGTTGAAGTTTGTTTTATGCTTGGGAATGGGAAAGGTGTTTATATTGGAAATGCGAACCACGATGACGAACTAAATATGATGCAGTTTGGAAGGAAATTCAAGCATCAAGTAGACAGTTCAAAGTTCAATTCATCATCGCCGTGAATAACTGTGTATCTTGATTATAGCAAAAAACGGATAGCAAATGGGAAATCTATATACATGGAAAAGAAATGATGACAGGCAGCACCATTATGGACCTCGCTTTTTTTTTTATTCTAACGCATATGCAAGGGCGTCACATCATATCGAGGACAACAGACCATCGGAATGCGCTTACTTTCCCTTGGGTTTGCCCGCGCCTCTTTTCATGGACGTGCTCTGGGTGCTCAACTCTTTTGTGAAGGGGATGAATTCGGGGGCACCAGGCAGGTACTTTCGCAGGGGCTCGGGAACATTGAATCCCTATTACCACACTGTCAGACACTTCTCTCAGGCCTTGGGGGGGAGGTATACCTCTTCAGTCTGGTAGTTCTCCATAATACAGCACAGCGCACGCTCGGTGGCACACAGCGTCGAATTGAGGCAGTGCACATACTTCTTGATGCTATCAGTCTGGCTGACGGCACCATATCTAATATCCAGATTCCTGCTCTGGTAGTCGGTACAGTTTGAGCATGAGACGAGCTCCTTGTATTCTCCCTGGAATGGGAACCACGCCTCAAGATCATACTTCTTCGCTGCAGCGTTATTGAGCGCTCCCGAGACGATGGCAACAACGCGATACGGGATTCCGAGAGACTTGTAGAACTCCTCGGAGAAACCAATCATCTCGTCGAACGCCTCCCAGGACTTCTCGGGCTCGGTGATCACAAACTGCTCCACCTTCTCGAACTGATGGACGCGGAAAATACCCCAAGCGTCTTTTCCATGGGCGCCAGCCTCGCGGCGGTAGCACGTCGAGTAGCCTGCATAGCAGACGGGGAGCTGCTTATTCTGGAACCACTCGTCTGCGTGGAGGGCAGAGATGGGTTGTTCTGAGGTTGCGATGAGGTATTTATCATTTGAAGCGTCGCCGTCGACGACTTTGTAGAGTTCCTCGTCGAACTGCTCCAACTGTGCCGTCTTTGCCATCATGTCCTTTAGCATGAACTGCGGGGTTTGCAGCGGGGTGTAGCCCTTGCTAGAGAGGAATTCGAGACCGTAGTTGATAAGAGCTTGGTTCAGGAAGACACCCCACTGCTTCAGGAAGTATCCACGGTGACCGACGACCTTGACACCACGCTCAGGTTCATAGCCGTCGAGACGGGCAAGAACGTCGTGGTGGGACAGAACATCACGCTTCTCGACCTTGACACCGTCTGGTGCCCATGTGCGGATAAGCTCGTTGTTGTCCTGTTCCTAACCTTAGTAGAAACCCAGACGTGTAGGAGGGAGGAAACAAACCTCGTTATCACTGACGGGTACAGAGTTGTGAACAATGTTTCCAATGGTTCCAAGCTTCTTGTTCATCTCCTTCTCCTTTGCATCCGCGATTGCTTCTAGTTCCTTCTTTTCGGCTTCAAGCTGAATCTTTTTTGCCAGCAGTTCGCTGGCATCTTCTTTGGCCTGTTTCTTCGTCAGTCCCGGCCCCGGTGCGTACGGTATGGTAAGGGCTACCTTCTTTTTCAATCCAATCTCCTTTTGTACGACGTTTGCGTCCCGTCCCTTCATGGTAACTGCGTACCGAGCTGCAACACCACCACCAGGATTAGAATGGGCTCTCTACCTGACACCTCCGTCCCGTGGGAATTCTGTCGCATTGTAGAACTCACCCTCCTTGCAATCATTCCACATCTGAATAATCTCATCCACAACCTCGACGGAAGCGTGTCTCCTCCGTTGCGACTCACGGATGGCCTCAGGGTTACCCCCTCGCTCCTCGATGAATGAAAAAACGTCGAGCATGATCGATGTGATAAATTTGTTTCGTCTGGTAGGCTATTGGAGTGCGAGTTGTAATATAGGTGGTGGTGATGAGTCGGAGGTCAAATAAGTTGGAGGGGTACAGAACGCGGGGAGGTTTCGCGCTATAATGGGCCAAGCGTTTTGCATTCACGGTCACTCGAGAGCCTGAGATTGAAGTTTTGGCGAGAGAAGAGTCTAGTATTGCAACTACTATCTGTCACATGCTGATGCTTTATTACAAGTATATAAATCAGAGTGAGTCTGACCATCCTACCAAACTGTTTGGCTGCTGGCAGACCACATATACAAATACCGCCCATCACCAATCATCCCTTAAAATCCTATCAACTTCGCAATTCCTCCCAGCTTCCTCACCATAGTTTCCCCATAACCAAGCTCAATCAACCCCTTCGTAAACCTCCAACCCCTCTCTCCGTCCTTCAAAGGATAATCCACCACGGCTGGAATCGCAGTGCTAGCAATCCTCGGGAAGCGATCCACAGCTACTGCTTTCAGGTTACAAACACTCCTCAGCCCCTCCTCACCCGCAAAACGTCCGTACCCGCTACCTTTCACCCCTCCAAATGGTAGACTCTGGTTGAGATAATACACTGCAAAGTCATTAACCGAGACCATACCGCACCGCATCTCCCGAGTCACTCTATCAAGGTCCTTCTTGTTCCAGCCAAACACAGAGCCGCCAAGTGCGTACTCGGTCGAATTTGCGATCGAGATTGCATCCGAGACGGAGGTGGCGGGTATGAGGAGGCCGATGGGGCCAAAAACCTCATTTTGCGCGATCGCCATTGAGGGAGTAACATCAACAATAAGAGTCGGCTCGAAGTAGTGCCCCTTGGGGTAATTGGGATGGATATGTCGCCTTCCGCCAATAAGGCAGCGAGCACCCTGTTTGACTGCATCAGCAACCAGCTCCTCCAGCCTCGAGAAGTGTGCATCAGAAATAACAGCGCCACAGTCGACACTAGTGCCATCGTCCAGAATGGAACCAAGCCGGAGCTTTGCAATTCGAGATTCCAATATGGAGACGAGTTGTGGATAGGCCTTTGGAGTAGCAACGACACGTTCTATGCCAACGCAGTTTTGGCCGCAGGATTGGAAGATGCCGCGCATAAGGATTGAAGCTACGGAAGGAAGATTGCGGGTATCATCAAGAACGATGGCAGCATCTTTGCCCCCAAGCTCAATGCAGAGAGGAGTGAGGGTTTTCGAGGCCGAGGCGGCGACATGGTGTGCAACAGGGCGGGATCCAATAAATGTGATATGGGAAATTCCGGGGTGAGAAGTTAGATGGGGAGCAACTTCGGGCCAGCATATTATTGACTATTAGAATCATGTCAGCACATCACAGGAGTATCTTGGTTCTTTTCACCTACTTGAACTAGGTCAGGATTGTGGCCACAAGCAGCTAGCGCTCCCTTAACGATGGAGATGTAGTATTGCGAGCTCCAGGCAGTCTGTTCACTCCCCTTGACGATGATACCATTACCAGCAAAGGTGGAGCTTATGATTGGACTGAGGAGATTATGGAAAGGGTAGTTCCAAGAGACCAGTGCCGCAACAACACCCAGAGGCTCGTATCGAACCTCGACCTTCTTGTAACACATAAACGGCCATGAAGCCTTTCGCTGTTCAGGTACCAGAGCCTTCTCTCCGTGACCAAGAACATACTTGATTTTCTCCGCTGTTACAAGGATCTCTCCCAGTGCAGCGTCGATTTTCGTCTTCCCAGAGTCGAGGCATGCTACCACCGTGATGTAGTCTTGGTTGTCGAGAATGTACTTGAGAAGAGTCCGTAGAAACTTTCTGCGTTCGTCCCAGGAAGTTTTGGCCCACTGTTCTTGTGCGACAGCGGAAGCTTTAATGGCGGCATCGATGTCTTCAGGGTATGCGGGAGCGACTGTTCCGAGAGAAACGCCAGTCGCAGGGGCATAGCATTGTATCAAGTAGTTGGAAGTTGACTTTATGGATGGGTTTGCCATCACTTCTCCCTTCCACCCCTCGTGAGCTTGCTCCGGCACTGGGACATTGTAGGGTATGCCGTTGAACCTGGACGCTCTCCACAGACGAAAGAACACAAAGCTGGCAAAGGCGCAGACAAGCGACACGAGAACAGACTGGCCGGAGGGAAGTGAGGATTGTGGTGGTAACGCGTCGAAGGTTGAGAAGGAGAGGCTGTCGCGTGAAATCGAGCAACCAATCTTAAAACCGGACACTAAGAAGTCGAAGGAGACTCTGGGAAGAAAGTTAGCCAGCATAGCAGTGAAGTACTCATCAGCATACCTCATCGCCATGGCTGGTTGCGACGCCTGGGTTGAGAAATACCCTTGAAGTGAAGGATGTACTGAGCTTAATCCCCGGAGAGGGTTGATCCGTCCCGGCCACACGTGCTATAACCAAGAAAGGGTACTTCAAAGTTTGAATTGATTTTCCGGTCCCTAGGCATCATTCTCGGGAACCAACCTTGGGCATCTCCAGCTTTTGAGGAGCTTCTGCAAACTCAAGATTAGAGTACCCTCACTGGAGGAAGCTTTACATCTCACAACCGAAGTCTAACATACTCTCTCAGAGTTAGGCTGGCTTAACATACTGTAAGGATTAATTATTTTCAACCCTAACCTCATCCTCCCTGCTGAAGCTCAGATTTTAAGTTATTTTCTTGAGTCGACCGGTGGCCAGATTATTATCACCCTCGCATACCTCCAACACCACAACCACCGTAATGGCTTCATTCTGGAACGCGCTGACCGGAAACGGCCCTCGCAAACACCCTCCTTCCGACAATGCACCAGCAGACTCCGGCGACATGGCACCGACAACTTCCTTCACCACCGCTCCAACCTTCGACCCATCCTCCGCCTCGACCGTTTCCGACTTTCTCACACCCCTCACCAACGATCCCTCATCCCTCCATCCACTCGCCGACCTCGGCGGCGACCTCACCTACCTCGACATCGACGATGCTGCAGTATCCAGCCTTCCCGGCGCACAGTCCGTTCTCCCATCGCGAGGGTGGTCTGACGACCTCTGCTACGGCACCGGCACGACGTACCTGGTCGCATTGACAATGGGCGGAGCATACGGCATGGCAGAAGGACTCAAGAAGCTACCCCACAACACCTCGCCGCGCCTTGCGCTCAACGGAGTACTGAACGCGGTAACTCGACAGGGCCCGTTCATGGGTAATTCTGCGGGCGTGTTGGCACTCGCATACAACGGGATCAATTCCACGATTGGTGCGCTGCGAGGGAAGCATGATGTTGCGAACTCTGTGCTTTCGGGGGCGCTGGCAGGCGCGGTGTTTAAAAGTACCCGTGGGATCAGGCCGATGGCGTGGAGCAGTGCTTTAGTAGCCACGGCTGCTGGTGTGTGGGCTGTTGGACGTAAGGCGCTGCTATAAGATGGCGTTGGGGTTTGGGTTTAAGATGCATTATTATAGTGGAATTGACTTCAAGAATCTCAACTCTTTTTCTTTGTTCGGGCATGGTATAATGATGGGTTTCTGGATGAGTATCTGGATGGGAGTATCGGCATTGTTGGTGCGATTTATAGAACAGTTTTTGGGATGGATTGTATAGATGTGGAAGTGGAGGTTGCCTGTTTGTCTGTATCATATTATCTCAGGGGTGTTTGTATACGATATTCGAAGGCAATTGTGACAAATGAATGATAGTCCAATTTTTTTGTGTTTTTCCCGCAGAGCCTCGAAACTAACCACATCCCCAGACTAGTTACCATCCAGTAACGTCCCACCTACCTCGATACCACCACATTCGGATGGACACCCCCTTCGCGAACTCCCTCTTCCGCTCCCTCTTCCACCACCGTCCCTGCGTTCGCGCCGCGCATGCTCCCTCTTTCCACAATGCCTCCCGCATAATACCCCACCGAACCATCTTTGCCCTGCGACCAGACGCAAAGGTCGCCCACGCAGCCGGAGAATGGCAGCAAAAATCACCGTTCCTCCAAATCGATATGACTGAAGAATTCAAGCGGTACCCAATGGTAACAACCCTGCAGCTGTCCAAACGTCGGGAGCGGCCAAAGCGAGTCAAGATGCTAGTGCGCGACTACATCGATGGTGGTTTCTCTCCCCCAAAGCTTAGATGCGGGGGCTGAGGGATGTAGATGCGTTATACAACCCCCACTACGGCTACTTCTCGAAACACGCCGTCATCTTTGAGACGGCACAGCCGTTCGATTTCACGGATATGAAGGACGAGATGGAGTTCCAGAACCGGCTCGCAGTGGAGTACACCCGGTTTGAAGACAAGCTTGATCAAGAGGATCCAAACCCCGTGCGGCAGTTGTGGCATACCCCCACAGAGTTGTTTAAACCTTTCTACGGGGAGGCAATCGCAAGATACCTCGTCACAAACTACAAGCTCTCCCTCTTCCCATACAACGACCTGGTCATCTACGAGATGGGGGCGGGAAACGGAACAATGATGGTCAATGTGCTGGACTACATCCGCTCTTCGGACCCAGACGTCTACGACCGCACCAAATACAAAGTAATTGAGATCTCAGAGCCGCTCGCAAGACTCCAGCGGAAGAAGGCGGAGGAAAAAGGGCACCTGGACAAGATCGAGATCGTCAACAAGAGCATATTCGAATGGGACACCTACGTTCCGGACCCGGTATTCTTCCTCGCGCTGGAAGTCTTCGATAACTTCGCGCACGACATGATCCGGTACGATCCCGAGACCGAGGTGCCACATCAGGGAATAGTCCTGTGTGATCAGGACGGCGATTTCCACGATTTCTATACCCCACTGCTAGATCCCGTCGCAGAGCGATTCCTGCGGGTGCGCCAATATGTCGTCCGCTCGTCCTACGCGCATCCTCTAAACACCCCAAAGATACTACGGAAGATACGCGGGCTCTTGCCCGGCGCAAGTAACCTCACGGTGCCGGAGTATATCCCTACGAAGGCGATGCAGTTCTTTGACATTCTCCGGGAACAGTTCCCGGCACACAGACTCGTGATGAGTGACTTCAACAGACTCCCGGATAGTGTGAAGGGTGTCAATAGCCCCGTGGTGCAGACACGGTATAACAGGGAGACGATTCCAGTTACAACGCCATTTGTAAGCATTTCCCTCGCGCGGGAATCATAGTGTAGCGCTAATGTTATGATTTACAGGTCCGACAGGGGTATTTCGATATCCTCTTCCCGACTGACTTTGAGGTAATGGACGATATGTATAAAGCGCTGACGGGAAAGCTGACGAGGGTAATGACACATGAGGATTTCATGAGTAGATGGGCGTACCTTGAAGAGACCGAAACTAGGTGTGGAGAGAACCCGCTTCTGGGATGGTACAAAAACGTATCCATGTTGAGCTCTGTATAGTTTATTTGGTTGGGGGTTCATCGCTTGGGATGTATCATAGTTCCTTAATGATTACAGGTTGCAAATTGGGGCAGGCCGAGCAATATACCAGTTCCGGGGATGAAGTATCACATTCCAATTCTTGATGCGAGTGATCAACCATGTATTGCTTGATACCCCATCTCACCACAAAACTCCAGCAAATAGATATCTAACCATTATCATAAGCACAAAAATGGGGCCGACCCACCATAACACACCATTACGCAACTCGTAACGCCAAAACACCTGCATTCTACAACCTTGTCTAACAGGAAACGAAATTAAACTGGCAGATTCGAGGCGGAACTGCACTTGAAACAAAACGGGTTGTATCGAATCCCCTTCTTTCTACAAACGCAGTTTACTCTCCTGACTCTCACAATCTCGAGTTCGCTCTCTGAGGAGACGGGACTGGAGCGTGTTGACAGACGATTGGACGCAGATCTTGGCTGTATGGCATTGGATCTAGACGGTGGTGTGGGGGTGGTTCCCTTGGTATTTGGAATTGGTGTATTCACCTTACCATCGTCTTTCGTTTGCGACTTGGGCCTAGCCGGGGTCTTAACATCGGTGAGAGAGCGCTCCCTTGGTTCGTTCTCTCTCAAAAAGTTAACTAACCCAGATTTCGTACGGAGGGGCGAACTAGTCCATCCCGGTGTCACAGGTCCCTTCTCCCTGTTCTTACTCGATGGAGCGACAACGGTGGTGTTTCGCCTTGGGGTACCAGCGCTACTGACGCTATCCCTTTTCCTCCGACTAGGGCTGGCAATGGCAGTATCTCTCTTGAGGTCTTTGATTATGGGGCTTTCGGCAATTGGTGATGTTCTAGCCTGGATCGCTTTCGGAGTCTTTAGAGGCGCTGGAGTGATGAAGATGGAATCTACCACAGGAGACGGGAACTGTCGCGGGGTACCATCCGGGTGTTCGTCATGCCACTTGGGGTCGTAAAATGGGTCGTCAGTAAGTGGAGCCCAGACATTAAAGGCGGGTGGAGATCTGCGACGAGGAGTAATTTTAGGCTTTTCGGTGGTAAGGGCGGGTTTGGGCCGCGGAGCCTGCAAGGGTTTTGGAGTGTTCGTGGTGAGGCGTCTAAAGGTCGATGTTGAGATGGAGGGGGGCTTTGAGGTAGTTGGTGTAGGCCTTGAGGAGGAGACGGTTGGGGTATTGGCAGCACTAAGCTCGTCCTCCGATTCTTCGGCGGAGATCGAAATGGAAAGTCGGGTCTTCCTTTTTCGAAGTGTTGATTTCGCTGTTAAAATATCGGACTTAGAAGAAGACGATACCGTCGGACTGTTAGGAGCTTGCAACTCGTCCAATTCGTCGTCGGGAATGACCGTGGACTTCCTCCTCTCTAGACCCAGCTTCGAGGGAGCGGTGTTTGGAGTGATATTTGTTTGTTGATCGCCCGCCCGCTCGCACACGCGGTGCGCGAGTGGACTCGAGGCGGCCATGGGAGCAGGTGAGGAAAACAAGATATGGGGGCGCGGTAGTTGTGCAAGAGGGGGGGTCATTGGTTTCGGTGCTGGTATTCCAGGAGAGCGCTGTATATTGCTTTTAGCTCCCGAGTTGCCGAGTATTTCGAAGGGAGTAGGTCCGCATTCTCCTAGGTGTTCCGGCAACACATGATCGTCGATTAGGAGTTTAGACGAACGCGGAGTATCTGTGGAGAATATCGATTCTTGCCGCGGTGTCTTCTCCAAAGGACTGCCCATTATAGCACTCATGGGCAGTATATCTGGACTATTTGACCCACAAGGTGTGTATGTCCCATTCTCCCCGCAAAGCGTCTCCTCAATTCTGGCTGTCTTTGCAACTGCAGCCTCTTCACCACCGTCATCCTCTTCTCTGCCGTCATCCTCTTCGTCGCGCTTCCTCTTATTCTTCCGCGGTTTGCTCTCTTCCTCCGGACTTATGATCTTTCTCCAGGATACGTCATCCAAGTCCGAGTCCTTATCACTCTCATCGGGCATTGCCCGGAGGTGCCCATTATCCACAAAAACCTTTCCCGTACGAATATCAACCTCATCTGCTACCCCATCAAAGTCTTTTCCGTACTTCTCAAAGATGCGCTCCCACGAATTCTTGAGACGGTAGGTGTTGAGTTCGCGTTCTCGAGCGAGCTCAGCGTCGGCAATTGCTCTGGCTTGGGCTTGTTCTGCGAGCTCAGCAGGGGTGAGGGAGGGTGCAGAGGGCTTTCGTTTAGACTTTTTAGCGGTGCTTTTCGTGCCTTTGGAGGCGACAGGTGTAGTTGTAGATTTGATTGGCGTTGTCTGCGGCCTGCGCGGTGTCTTTGGCGCTGACAGTGGGACGGTCATTGTGTGCGAATTGGAAATGGAAAAGAATAAGAATGAGTATGAGGAGCAGTCTAGTTAAATCATGAATGCCTTATTTCTTGCGAAACGCGGTTGCGAGTTGTGCTCGAGGACTCGAGGCAAGGAGAACAAAGACGAGTTCTAGAATAAGTGACAAGTTGAACGTAGACGACGGCTCAAGCCGAATATCAAGTCCAAACCCCAACCCACATCGGGGCGCTACACAACGTCTAAAGCTTCTAGATACCTAATACCACAGCCCACTACAATATATCAATCATGCTGACGGACGATGAAGCTGCTACACTCGCCATCCAGACCTTCTCACCGAAGTCACAGCTCTCTTCCGCTCAAGTCGAAGCTCTAAACATAATTACCACTGCCCTCTCTTCGACTTCTCCCTTTTTCGAAGATCTCCACGTCCTTTTCAACACCTACTCAACTCTTTACTTCCGCTCACTTCTCCAGGCCACGACTACACTCACCTGGTCAAAGCGTATGACATCCTGTGCAGGCGTCTGCGCTCTTCTTCTTGACAAAGCCACCAATCGCCCTAAGGACCCGCGCGAATGTGCCGTCCGTCTTTCCGAGCCTCTCCTCAAGTACCGTCCTCGTTCTGACACGCTCAATACACTCCTTCATGAATTGATACATGCTTATCTATTCATTGCTGGAGGCAAACATGTGCGCGGGGATGACCCAACAGGTCACGGCGATGGATTCCAGCGGCTTGCGGCTGCAATTAACGCCCATGGGAAATACAACGTCACCACAACGCATGGGTTCCACGATGAAGTGCGGAGTTATCAAAACCATGTCTGGCAATGCACCGGGAGCTGTAAGAGCCTTCCGCCGTACTTCGGAATTGTTCGGAGAGCTATGAATAGACCGCCAGGGCCGAGTGATAACTGGTATTTGGACCATCAGGCAAGGTGTGATGGTGGAACCTGGGTGAAGATATCGGAGCCACCTCCGAAGGAGAAGAAAGGAGTGCAGAAGACAAAGATTGATCGGTGGGTAAAGAAGGGAATGGGCAATGGAGAGGGGCTGCAGAAGTATGGAAGTGGTTTGCAACCGAAGCCTGGTGGGAGCAACAATGGGGAGAGTAAGAAGACGAATGATAACGAGAAAGGGGAGAGGAAAGTATCGCTACTGGAGGTTAGCCTAACCGCTAATGACACCGGAGAAGTGATCGTGCAAGACACCGGGGATAAAGGTATTATACTAAGAACGGAAGTGATACAAAGCAAGAAGGGACCAGAAGTGGACGACAACGGCGGAAACAGCGAACAGAAGAAGAAGCCGAGTAGGAAACGGCGATTTTTAGGGGACGGCTCAACTGCCGACCATACCTTAAAGCGGCCAAAGGTGCAGAATGACAATGCCACCGCTGCGATGGAGACGACAAAGCCTCATACTAAGATGGTGGAGTGTCCTGTGTGTCCTCAGCATGTACCTGAAGCAGAGATCAATGCCCATCTGGATATGGTTCATGGCTTTTGACGCCAGGTGTGGGAGTTCAACCTGCCCCATGCAATCACGGTAAAAGAAAGGCTCTAAGGCATACGTTTTTTTTTGAGGTAGTGCGAGTAAGGAGATTCACTACGACTTGAGCCTCGGGTCAGAACAGAACAGCGTGTTGGTCTGGCAGCTAGGCTGCTGATAAACGGCGAGGATTGATGAATATCTTTCTTCTTCCTTACCGAAAACCGATCACCTCGGGGATGCCGTCTCAAATTCTGAGCGTTTCTTCCTCTTTTCCTTCTTCCTCCTCTGGGGGTGGTCTCTACTCATCGATCCACCAAAAAACCTTCTGCATCCCACAAATCAGATCTCCGATGCCTTCGAGATTCTCTTAGTGAATTCAATTTCTTCAATCCGAGAGCACCGCCCTTCACTAGGGGAACATTGCCAGGGCTCTGCTAAGCGGGGTATAAGGCCCATTAACGCTTAGATCTATGGGTCGTCTAGTATAAATGCGAAATCTTGCAATACTGAATGAATGGGAATGAACCTACCTCTATCAGGGTACGACTTCTGCTGAAGAAAAGGAGTATATACTGAGAGCTCGGATTACTGTTCAGGTTGAGGTGTTGTTTTTGTTCATTACAAGTGTAATTTGAAATCCTGTGTAGACTGGTTACGATTACTTTTCATGGCTTGAGAAATATTTCGGCAACACGCGATGTCAACTCAATATCATCGAAAGTATCAAGGCAGACAAGCGAATATAATTGATACAAGTGCAAAATACCTGATGGTACTTTTTTCTGTGTATTTTGGAATGTTCGATTCGATGAATTGATAATCCCTGTAAGAAATTTACTACTTTAGCTAGCTCAGCTTTTCTCGTGTTTCCATTCGCGTCTCCCGCCACTGCATAAACACCACCTAAAGTATAACATGACAATTGCTCAACAAGCTCGAGGTGAATGGCGCAAGCTCCCAATTCCACTCAACGAACTTTGCATATCGACAGTTCTGCGCTGTGGCCAATCCTTCAGATGGAAGCTCTCAGCCCCTGACGAATGGTACATCTTCATCAATTTACCCCTGGAAAGTTTATACTAAGATTCTTCCCCAGGTCTTGTGCGCTGAAAGGCCGAATCCTCTCTCTCAAACAGGATGCATCCCACCTCCACTACCGAAGCATTTATCCCATTACCGCTACTCCCGATGACGATGACACTCCCGCCCTAATCCACGACTACTTCAACCTTTCAGTCGACCTGGGTGAACTCTATAAAACCTGGTCCTCTCGCGACCCCAACTTCCAAAAGAAAGCCCCTAGCTTTGTAGGTGTACGCATCCTGCGACAAGACCCATGGGAGAATGTTGTAAGCTTCATATGCTCGAGCAATAACAACATTTCACGCATTTCGCAAATGGTAAATAATCTCTGCCTTACCTGGGGCCTGCCACTCGGCATGCTCGAAAATGGCTGTGTATACCATGATTTTCCGGAGCCCAAGGCTTTGACGAAACCCGGGGTGGAACAGAGGCTAAGGGAACTGGGCTTTGGATACAGAGCGAAGTATATAGCGAATACAGCGAAGATGATTGTGGAAGAGCGCTCCGAAGGATGGTTAAATTCGCTCAGGGCCGTACCGTATAGCGAAGCGCATGCAGCGCTTTTGGAACTCCCAGGAGTCGGCCCAAAAGTTGCTGACTGCGTTGCTCTGATGAGTCTTGACAAAAAAGGAGCAGTACCTGTAGATACTCATGGTTGGTTTACATTCCTTCCTGTGAGGGTGAAGAAGGGCTAATTATGGGTTGTGCCAACTAGTATTGCAGATTGCGCAGAGGGATTATGGTTTCGGCAAGACTAAGAATAAGACACTGACGAAGGCTACTTATGATGCTATTGGAGATCATTTTAGGAATCTGTGGGGCGATGAAGCTGGGTGGGCTCACTCGGTATGTACCGTGCATGTTCAGCTCTCTCTGACACTCCCCTCATATCTGACACGGATATTCGCGTCGACTTTCTCGTTCGGCGCTTGCTATGCACACACCCACATACAGTTGATTGCATTTACTTATACTGTGCACTTTGTATAGGTACTCTTCACGGCAGATCTACGCACCTTCTCTGAGCGACTAGTTAAGACTGAAACCAAGACTGTAACAAAAAAGTTGGTCAAGAAAGTCAAACAAGAAGTCGGGGTTGTCAAAGTAGAGGAAGAGGGGTTGGCTGTTAGGGAAACGAAGACTCGGAGTTTGAAGAGGGTCAAAGATGAGAACGTTGGTGATGAGGTGCTTTCGTCATTAGCTGAGAGGGTCAAGAGAAGGCGAAGATGAGTCTCGGTCATTTAGAATTTTCAACAGAATCAGATAAACGGTGACACTTGGTACCCATCAACCTTTGTCTGATTGCAAGAGAGCCTAGTTACCTACTGCTCGCTTCCTGCGGCGAACGTTTCTGGTGGCTAGTTGTAGTATCAATCGGTATCTGGGAGTTATAACGATCTAAAATATCGGTGATATCGCAACTCCCATCGCTTGTAGGTTCTCATTTACGAAAACTGCTCGACTCCTGGGTGGCGGCTATCAGTGTACCATTATGGGAGACCAGTCATCTCTGGCTCCGTTATAGGCATATACGGTAGGTCGTTTCATATCTTTGCCAGCTGCTTTTATGGAACTTTTCAGAATAACAGGATAGGGGATATCGGTCAGGTGTTCACGCACAACCTTGCTCGACGAGTTGTGTCTGTAGCCAACTGTGATATCAATGTTAGGCTGCACCTCCATATCATAGGATCCATCAGGAACGTCTCCACTTTGGCTCTAACCCCTGGAGCACTTATCTCCTCTTCGTAAAGCCTGATAGCAACATGCTCTTTAGATCTATCGTTAGTTATCGTGGTAATAATAATGCTCGTGAGTTTCTGATTGACAATTGCTTTCGAGTACATATATGTATGTAACTGCAATAAGGCAGCTCGGGAGAAGGAATCATACACTTTCTCATTCGTCTTGCATTGAGCCTCGTTTCTAGCAGATTATTGTAGGCTGAAGCCTTACCAACCATAGATGTCTTTGTAGTCATACGGGTGGGATAACTGAATGACATATCCATAAGCTAAGGACCCGATAATAAGGCATAGCATTAACGTGCGCAAGCCACTACAGGAGCCCGTGGCTCACGCGTGGCATCTAGTCACTTCGCCACAATTTTAATACGCCATCTTATCGATGCACAATGCAGGTACCGCCAGAGTATCCCCTTTAATATCTTCAGCCTGGTTCATGCTGAAGAACAGATAATATCCTTGGTTTGAAAGACAGAGGTTTGTTTACCAAAATCAGGCACCACGAGGCCAAGATATAGTTTGATCGAAAGTCTAGCCAAGTTAGCAAGAGCTATTAGCAACATCGAAACTTTCTGTGTGATACATAGTACCATTCAGGCTGTTCCTCGGCGGCAGCGGGGTACGTTCGGACCTTATTGGATCTGCTGTCATACTGGTTGTTACATATTAGCCTGGCGAAAGGAGTTGATGGCACTAAAGGTTTGAAATAAACCGGTGCGACTTCCGGTGATCTTCCTAGCTGTATAGTAGTGGCTGAAGGGAGGAGACGCCCGGTAGGTGGAAGGCAATGTAATGTTAGATGATGAAGGAGGCGTCTGAATTTGCATCAGCAATGGTCCTAAGAAACTTTATTGCTGAATCTCTCCCAAACACGCAGGCTAACGTACAACGAAATGACTGATGGGAAGCAATCAATGCTTAATTTCTATCCGGAGTATACGAAATGCTCTGGTGAAAAACGATATCATCCATCGCGTGAGCTATTAAACCCTAAACCTAAAATGCTAGCCGATCTGATCAATTCATCTAATTACCATTCTCACGATACGATCTCTTGACCGTCATACAGCATGAGATGGAACTCAATCAATATGGTACGAAACAAGGTGATGATGTTTGGCAGATGATCCGCCTTAATGGAAAGCAAGCGCTCGCATTGGTAAATTGCATTTCCGTAAACAGAAGGCTGTGGCCCTATTCGGGCAATAGCCGTTGTGCTTCCTGTAACACCGAGTTTTGATTGGGCGGATACGAACATTAGTGCCTCTTCCTACGGTGAATGAGTTGCGTTTTCCCTGTCACCAAACAACCCACCCCAATTACCCCATTCCCCCCATCCATTACTTGCTGCAGGTCCGTTCGTTGGTGTTGTACCTTCACAAGCATACCTATACTTGCTGCTCCTCTGCATCAAGTACCATTTCTCGCTGAAGAGGTACACTCTCCTGAATCTTGAATCTTCTTTCTTTTCGAGACTACACCGTACCGACCTTTCTCGTCTATCTAGACGAAGTCCACTCTTTACGTCTCGGTCCGGCTGTTGTCTCTGAAACAGTCATTCGCTCTTACACTCTTTTTATTTGTGCTTTCCGTCTCCTGGTTTTGTCGATCGAATCCTTCCGGCCTTGTCCCCGTCGCTCGTCGCTGCACACTCTCACACCCCCCCAAAATTCATTCGCTCGAGCCGACGCACGCACACGTACGCTGCCGACTCTCAGTACCTAGGTACTACGCGATTGATCTCATCTGCAATTCATTCGTCCTTCCTCAGCATCTGGTATTCATCGCGACGCCGTCCCTTGCAGATCGTTGCTGTACGTGCTGATTGTTAGGTTGCCAGTTCATCGTCTTCACCCTGCATGGACCAATTGAAAACGCCACAGTATTAATACCACTTCGATTTTTCAGCAGTGTTTCAAGTCATCTTCTACCGCCCTAAATCGGCATTCTTTGCGCATACTTTTATCGGTCGCTCCCGCCGTGTTCTCCTGCTGCTGTAACAACACAACCGTCACCATCGAGTCGACAACACAACCCGTTTTTTCACAGTCGACCCCAGCATGAGGGCGCCCTCATTGCTGAGTTCGACAACACCGATGTCATCGAAAATATGGGCGGTGTTTGCGGCAACGATTTCGGCTGCTCTCGCGATTCAGGCGCCAGTGGCAGTTCAGCAACCGATATTTGATCTCGACCAATTAGGGAGGGTAGGACTAGGCGGTGATTTCAGTGGGATTTCGCTCTACGAGTTCACAAGCCAAGCGCAGTCGTTTTCAAATGGAAGTCAAAGTCTTTTGACTCAGCTACCAAACGGGATTTTCTCCTCGCTAGGGCTGGCAGATTCGGTGATCAATGCGATGTGTGTGTATGTGACGAAGGATGGAACCCAGAGAGGAGTCGTGGTAGGAGGGAATTTTACGAGTTTGGGAGGAGTGGAGGCGAAGGGAATTGCGCTTTACAATCCAAGCAATGACCGTATTACGGCACTGAACGACTTCAACGGCAAGGTTAACGCACTGTTGTGCGACAGTGACACCGACAGAGTGTATGTTGGAGGGCAATTTAGTTTGAACCAGTCTGAGAACGCAATCGCGTTGGAGGGTGACGAATGGAAGGTGTTGCCTTTTGAAGGGTTTACGGGTCCTGTCAGCACCATCACCCGGTCAAACAATAACACCATTCTTTTCGGTGGAAGTTTCGACGGCCTGCAAAACTTCTCCTCACCCTCAGTCAAGGACGCCCAAACACTTAACATTGTCTCTGCCACAATCAGAGCCGAACAGACATCTGATTTAGCAGGGTTCAACGACCCGAATGCGATCACTTGTACCAATGGTACGGATAAGCAGTGGTTATTGCGTGATGGGCAAAGAGGATCATGGACTGCGAATTTCCGCTTTGAGCTCTTTCCTACCAAGCTACGGCTCATTAATGCCAACTACGAAGGACGTAGCACAGAATCCTTCCGATTAACTGCATTTCCTTTGGGCGGTATCATGAACCTCACTTATACGGATCCCGAGACCGGAGAGAAGAGAGCTTGTACTGCGTCATGTCCTTTGGCAGCAACCGACAAACCTCAGGATTTTGAATTCATCAACGTTGTAGGGATGAAATCTACCCGTTTGGATATCTTGTCTTTTCGCGGTGCTGGTGGGGGTCTATCAAGTGTTCAGCTTTTCCAGGATGAAATTTTTACTTATGCAATCCCGGAACTGAACGAAGCCGGTTGTGCGGCAGGTCAAGATGGATCTAGTTCTTCCTTTAGCGGGCCTTGGACCGAGACAGCGATCAATCCACAAGGCGATGCCGACTATCTTTCAGTAGAAATCAACGCAGCAGACACTAGTTCGGCGAAGATCATCTTCGAACCTCACATCGAACAAAAAGGGAGGTATCAAGTGCTCGTGCATACTCCTGGTTGCCTTCAGGATGGTACTTGCAGCACTCGTGGTAAATTCTTTGTTACCGGCACTGTAACCAAGAATGGTAACCCATTCAGCTCGAGCAGCCTGTTTCAGACCAATTATTACGATAAATACGACATTGTTTACGATGACGATGTGGATCCTGCTGAGGGGACATTCCGACCCAGTATTACAATTGCTCCCGACCCACAACAGACCCAGGCTACCGTGAACCTTGTTGCCCAGAAGGTGCAGTTCAGATTGGTTGGCGATGCCAAGGGGGATTCGAGTAACACTCGTAGCTCCAACTCAACTTCGTCTAGATTGAACGGAATTTATGAATACAACCCTCGCGAGACAGAGACAACAAATCCAGCCGGTTCAAGCATCAACGCTGCCGGATTACAATTGAATGAGAACGCTTCTGTAGTTGCGATTGTGGTCAAAGGCGACTTGACTTATGTTGCAGGAAACTTGACCGCTAGAGACAACAAGTTCCAGCACTTTTTCGCGATCAACAAGAACCAAGAGAGCTTGCCGGACGTCCCTGGAGGCGGTCTCAATAACCCCGTACACGCCATGCTAGTGGTTGGAGATTTAATTTACGTCGGCGGGTCTTTCTCTGGAACAAAAGACGGATCTCCAGCTGGCCTTGCATTTGTAGGCGCCTATGATACAGCCAAACAGTCTTGGGTTACTCTCGGTGGTGGCGTCGATGGAACTATAACAGATATCGTTCCAATCAGCCTTAATCTCACCAGCGGTGTTACGGATGGTATCGCCGTCAGCGGTGAGTTCGCTCGGGTTCGGCCTGAGAGTAATGGCAACAATGCAGTTGATGTGGATGGATTCGCTGTTTGGGTGCCTTCGAAGAACCGGTGGTTAGAGACCATTCAGGGCGAAACAATCTCAATCTCTGGACTGCTTTCTGCAGTTGTAAAGTCAAACAACGATATCATCTACGCTGGATCTATACAGTCAAACACCGTTTCGTCGTCCGGGGTGATTTACCTCCTACACGATAACGCTAAGGTTAATGTCGCGCCGTCATCTCTAAAGTTTACCGCTTCAAATTCCAATTCGAGAAAACGTGATGTGGTTACACAGAATGTCACTGGTGTCGTCACTGGAGTATTCTACAAGGAGAACGGCAAGAATCTGACTGTGCTTGGAGGTCGCTTCGAAGCCCAGGGCAAAGATGGAACTATTAGGAATCTTGCATTTATCGATGGAGAATCGGGTGCTGTTACAGGTGCTACCAACGAATTTAATGCTGAAAGCACGATCTTAGCTCTGCAGGTTTTGGATAAACAGTTGTTTGTCGGAGGTTCTCTGGAAGGAAACAATGATATCACTGGTATCGCTATCTGGGACTTGGATCAAATGAAGTTGGCCAATGCCCAACCACAGCCTTTATCTGGAGGGAATGTTACTGTCTACGATATTTCCAGCCGTCCAGGTACAAAAGACATCTACGTGGCTGGTGATTTTGACTCTGCTGGATCATTAAACTGCGCCAATCTCTGCATCTATCGGAGCGACGCTCGTCAATGGGTGGATGCTTCGCCTGATACCCCCGGTACAATCAGGGTTATGCGTTGGGTTGGCAAGGACCAACTTATCATCGGGGGAGAGATGAATTTGAACGGAACGACTACTTATATTGCTATGTTCGACGCAAAAGCAGCTAAATTTATCGCTCTAGATGCCAATATTAAGACCATTCTTGGACCGGTGACTGGCATCGCTCTAGATTCGGATTCGTCGAATTCATTCTTCATTTCTGGAACCACCGCCCGCGATAGATCTCCTTACTTGATGAAACTTAAAGACAAGCAGTTTGTTGTACTGGGTATGTTATTTTGTTACCCGTCCACTTTTGAGTTGTATTTAACAAACTTTCAGATGATAAATTTGGAAATACCACCGAGATTCACGGCATCCAAATTCTGCCTCTGAAAGACGTCAGCAAGCACGAAAACTCAAATCTTCTCCGCAATGACTATGTCCTCATGGTTACCGGATTACTCCACGTGGAAGATTTTGGCAATGCGTCTGCTGTGACTTACAATGGCAGTAGTTGGGAGCCTCTTTTCCTCACCTCGAAAGCCAATGGCGAGCCCGGAACCATCAGCGCCTTCTTCTCCGAGTTTGAACCCAGTTTCTCTTCCGGCCGGGGTCGACTGGCTAGAGGCTATGTTATCCTCATCTCTCTAGCGATCGCGCTCGCTCTCGTGTTCCTACTCGTTGTATTCGGTGTGCTAGCGGCCTATATTCGGCGACGAAGGGAGGGCTACGTCCCTGCGCCCACTATGGCCAGTGCAGAAAAGTCGGCAAATATGCAGACTCGATTACCGCCGCAAGATCTTCTTACCTCTACGGGAGTGGGTCATGGTGGTGCTCCCGTGATCTAAAAAAAAAGGAAATCGAATTTGATTTACATGCTTTTGGAATTTGTTTGTTGGCTTAGTCTTCTGATTTTCTGGTTGTACTTTTGCATGGAGCAAAGAGGAGTTTTATGCTGGGTTTTTTGTAATTTGCGATGTATTTCTCTTTGTCTTCCTTACATTATCCTCCCGCTGATTTTGTTCGTGCATAGAGTGAGTAAATAAGTATTCCAGCTTGACTGTCCTTGTTTGTTGCGATCATACCACAGCTTTCATTCTCTTTTGTTGCGTTTTTTTCCCTTTGTTGGGTTTATTTGGGTGGAGAGTTTATTTATGTGGTGGACGTGGGGTGCTCGATTGGTACTACCGATGGGTTATGCTCTTTTATGACAGCAAAGCAGGGTGGTTATGTTAGATATAGTGCGATGGGGTGCGGGGTGCTGTAGATACGGCGGAAGATTAGCTTGTTGGTAATTGGTAACTTAATGAAGCCGTTGATACCGGCACTTGATAACCAAGAGTTGCTGGGTGATTTTCTGTGATAACTCTGTAGATGTTTCCTCCACCACCTCAATATGTATCCAGCCGATGACATCTTAGGAAAGACACCAGACAGTCCATCAGCACCAGCACTAGTACAATGGCTGACGTGCGTACCGATCATTAGAGTGGATTTGCAACGCAGCAGTATTTGGTGAATGTGGTGGCGTATCCAGGAGCAACGGCATGATCTACTCTGGAAACGAAGCTAGAGTTGTTTGTTTTGATCTGAATAACAGAAGCCCTAAAGTTGTGATATATACCACGGTGTTATTGCTAGTATCAGAGTTAGCCCGCCAGGGTTCCGAGACTATGTTATCGCGACTTTGTTTACTGCAGTAAACCGTCAACACAGTACCCAAAGTCGTTAAACACCATCTACTTGTGACACCGGACAAGTAGGCCAGCTGGGGTACCTATGGACTCAACACAGAACCTGACTGCGTAAAACAGACCATCTTTTGGTGCTGTGTTAAAACAAAATTCTGCACCATTCTAATACCACATTATTGAATATCGCCGCGCTGCAAAACTCCTCTAATCTGTAGTCCTCTGCGACGCCGAGAGAGTGTAGGATAGTGAGGACGTAAAATTTATTTGCCCAGATCTCCTCCTCTGCCTCAGGATATCCAGTCAACTGAGACTGCTGATAAACGGGCCGTGAAATCCCGCACTTCTCCAGTACCAACCGCGAAATCCCAAATCCCACGATATTCTCCCGTGTGACAATCCGTGATCCAGCACTGACGTAACCGCAACGTACCACAAACAGGGGTTACAGAAACCACCTAGGTCCGTTTCGAGTAAATGTGTTGCTATATATATCCTAAAACGAATGGCTCTCTAATTTTTGTGTAGTCCCATAGCATAGCTCCCTATCGCGCTCCACGAATTCACGCCTCACAACATACGATATATACGACCCCGAGCCATGTCCTCGACATGGGCAGGAACGCCATCCATCCGGGGCTCCTCCGAGTCTGTGAAGATGATTCTATTGACGATAAGGTTGTTCCCTTTTCCTCCTTCCACGAGTTCATGCTAATGGCGAAGTTCAGTCTTACCGGAGTGCAACTAGGTTTCCTTATTCCCCCCCACAGTTCCGTCCGAAGAGTAGCTACTGACAAGTTTTGCACGGGAAGTATGGGGGATTGAGATGGCTTGTTTGTTCCCCCTTCTCCTTTTTATCCCGTTAGAAGGGAGGTACTAATCAAAGCGAAGATTGCGCGCCGTACCTGCTATCCCTCGGATTGACGAAAAGTTTGATGAGCCTGGTCTGGAACGTCGGCCCGATTAGTGGGATGATATGCCAGCCGATAGTAGGGGTGATAGCGGACCGATCGCGGTCGCGATGGGGTTGGAGGATCCCCACATTCCACCGTGGAGAACGATGGCTGATGCAGGGAATTGCAGGACGAAGACGGCCGGTTCTTATTATGGGGAGTTTGGCAGTCGGACTGGCGTTATTGGTGTTGGGGTGGACGAGGCAGATTGTGGATGTGTTTATACCGCCTGGAGATACTGTGAGAACCACACCATGGAGAAGAAAGAAAGGGAGAGCTGAAGATTGCGTAGGCGACTACTATTACCATAGTCTTGGCTGTGTTCATGATCTACGTCGTCGACTTTGCGATTAATGCTGTGCAAGCGTGTTGTCGCGCGCTGATTGTTGATACGCTACCAGTGTCGCAACAACAACATGGGAGTGCGTGGGCGAGTAGGATGATTGCGGTGGGGAATATTATTGGGTATTTTGCGTATGTTCCCGCATTCCCAGGAGTAGCTGTGGAGCTAACTAGGAGAAGCGGGATGATTGATCTGAGAGGCATCTTTGGGAATGCCCTCGGCGATACGCAGTTTAAGCAGCTGATGGTTATTTCGGCGTTTTTACTGCTGCTTTGTGTGGGCATCACTTGCTTTTCAGTTACGGAGAGAGTGCTGCTCACGAGGAAGTGTGTTCCTGCGTGGCTCCGTCCGGTAGGAGCATAGTACTGACGGCCGATAATAGGGACACCAACTCGGGGGTTGGGCACATGTTTTCGGTGATTTGGAATACTCTTTTCCACTTGCCTAAGAACATCTGGGCTATGTAAGCTGGCAAATGCATCCACGTTATGAAGGCTCCAAACTAACACATCTTCCAGCTGCATTGTTCTCTTCTGGGCATGGGTGGGCTGGTTCCCATTTCAAGTCTATAGTACGACCTTCGTCGGCGAAGTCCTCAAACGCTACGACATCAGCAGACAACACGAGATTGGAGAATCCGAAGACAAAGTCGGCGACATAACCCGAGTTGGAAGTATGGCTCTGGTACTGTTTTCTTGCGTATCACTCATTTCATCCGTTGCTCTCCCTTGGGTCGTCGAGTCCCCGCCGAGCGACGAACTGCACAAGAAGCCGGTGCCACCCCGTGGGGTCCTCGCAACTTTTCTCAAGAGGATTGAGCCGTACAAACCGGACTTGAGCTCGGTGTGGGTTTGGGGACATATCTCGTTCGCCTTTTTGATGTTTTTGACGCTGTTCGCGGCTTCGGTGAGCTTTGCTACGTTTTTGGTCGCGATGAGCGGAGTGTGAGTGTATCGTTATCCTCATTCTTAGGTGATGCTGATGGACAACAGAGCTTGGGCTCTTATGACGTGGGCACCGTTTTCAATTGTCGGTGAAGAGATCCAAAGACTCAGCGTAGATGGACCTCGCTCCAGGTTGAATGCGAATGGGCGTTATGAGCAGCTTGCGGTGGAGGATGAGGGTCCAGATATGGTTGAGATGAATGTGGGCCGAATCTCCTTCTCGAGCTCCGTACCTCCATTTTCGCCTGCAGATCTAGAAGCAGCCGGGAATAACGTATCCACAAACGAGCTTTCGGGGGTGTAGTAAGTAAAACCGCGCATATTTTTCCTTGTGGATGGTGATAATAGCGCTGACTAGTGTGTCATGTAGTCTTGGGATCTTGAACATATTCGCCTGCCTCCCACAGATGGTGGGCTCATTTATCTCGTTCGTTGTGTTTTCGATTCTGGAGCCCGGAAAGAGCCCGGAGTTTTCCGATGATGCAGACCTCATTGAAGCTCCAAAGGGCGGGGTTAATGCTATTGCTGTCTGTCTAGGAATCGGCGGCGTCTGCACTCTTGTGGCGGCTCATTATACAATGAAATTTAAGAATAATTACCACTAGATGGGTGCGGGAACTGTATTGTACATTAGGAGAGGAAGATGAGGGATTTTTAGAAGGCTATATATCCTGCGGGGCGTTTGGTTGGAATTTTGTTTGCGTATTTTGAATTGATGCACTCTACTGTAATCATTTAATTCTTGCTGCATTGTCAATTGCGGTTTGTTGGGTTTCTCATTGTGAAGCACACTGGGCTCGGCGAACAGGCTAGAGGGGTGTGGAGGGGTTCACTTTACCCCATTATACAAACATTTGCATTCATAAGAGTCAAGCCTGCGCAACTCTCACCACAACACCATCACCTCCTCCTCCGACCAGCCATGATCACCATAAGTGCGTCTCTTCCCACCCCCCAGATTCCATCATCACCATAACCGGCACTAACCACAACCACAGAAGTACCGTGCTCCTCCGCCAACATTGGTATACCCTCCCCATCTCTCTCACATCCCCACAATTCCAACTACCCTCTAACCACAAACCTAGCACACCAGGCCCAGGCTTCGACGTCCTCGGCATCTCCCTCTCAATCTGGCTTGAGATAACCGTATCCTTCGACAAATCCCTCTCCACCTCCTCGTATCCGCTGAACTGCAAACTCACCTACGAAGGCGACGGCGCCGACCACGTTCCATTGGATGCAGACCACAACCTCATCACCCGCACCGCGCTCTACGTGTTGCGATGCCACAAGCAGCGCGCCTTCCCCGTTGAAACACACGTGCACGTTAACAATCCCATTCCCCTGGGTCGAGGGCTTGGTTCCTCCGGTGCTGCGGTGGTTGCAGGCGTAATGCTTGCCAATGCCGTCGGGGAACTTGGGTTGAGTAAGGACAGGATGATGGACTACTGTCTGATGATCGAGCGACACCCGGACAACGTTATGGCTGCGATGATGGGCGGGTTCGTGGGGAGCTACTTGAAGGAGCTTGATCCGGCGGATATGGAGCGGGCGGAAATCCCGTTGGCAGAGGTACTCCCGGAGCCTGCGGGGGGTAAGGATACCGGGTTGGAACCTCCTGAGCCACCAGTGGGGATTGGACATTTCATCAAGTTTGGGTGGGCGAAAGAAGTCAGAGCGATTGTGATAATACCGCAGTTTGAGGTCTCGACTGCGACTGCGAGGAGCGTGCTGCCGAAGGCTTACTCGGCGAAGGATATGGTGGGACGTTTTATTGCTTTGTAGGGGGAATTGGGCTGATGAGGGGGCGTTAGATCTTTAATTTGCAGAGATTGGCGGTGTTGACAACTGCGTTGACGAGGAGCCCGCCCGACGCGGAGCTGATCTATCAGGCGATGCAGGATAAGGTCCACCAGCCTTACCGCAAGACTTTGGTACAGTTTCGCCCCATCCAATCCCGGCGGAGAGTATGCGTTGACTTTTGTGAACGCAGATACCTGGATTGCCCGAAATCCTGGCCTCAGTCACTCCAAAATCGCACCCAGGTCTCCTTGGAATCTGTCTTTCGGGAGCAGGCCCTACCATCCTCGCCCTAGCCACAGACAACTTTGAGAAAATCGCGGATGAGATCCTGGCACGCTTCAAGGCCGAGGACATCACTTGTGTATGGGAGCTGTTAGACCCGGCACACGATGGAGCTCAAATCATCTACTCGTAATTATTGGACGCATTTAAACGGGGCGATAGTATTTTGTTTTGCATGTTTGGGAGTCACTCGCAATGGTTTCATATGGGGTGTCTATGATTGATTACTTCAAGATCCTGTAGAGAGCATGGCTGGCGTGAGATGATTAAAAGTACATATTGTTTTCTCCAACATGGCCCGCGTCTATTTGGCGAGAACGCCGGATATCCGCAGCGCCAGATCTAGAATCTGTAGATGTTCGTCGGAGCCGTCTGCAAGACGCTTGTCAACCTCGGAGAAGATCATGACAATCTCGTTCTTCTGATCCGCCGTCACCACATCATCGTACACAAGTCGGTTGTATAGCTGCCGATTGCATGTCAGTTGGTATTTCCCTAGAGCATATCTCAGCAGCGGAACTCACCTGAATAATTGTCTGTGAAGCATTCCAACCATCCGCCACCATGTCGGAAACAATCTTTGCAACCTCGGTGTAAACACTTCTCCCGGGCTTTGGCTCACAAGCTTTCAAGAGCTTATCGATCACCTCATCCGGTATCACTCCGGCAATCTCCTCCACGGACCTCACCGTGATCACCTCTCCACTCGTATCTCCGCCTCCATCCATATCCACATCTCCTTCCGCATCCGCCGCTCCAAACTTGACCGGATTATGCAGCTTCGCCGCACTCTGGAGGTAAGTGATAGCCCTCCTCAGATCACCGTCGGAGACCTTAATCAACGCATCGATAACACCAGGTTCACATCTCACATCCTCCTTCTCCGCAATCTCCTGCAGTCTCGCCTTCGCATTCGTTTCATCAAGTGGCTTAAACCGGAACTTTGAGCACCGCGATGCAAGCGGATCGATGATGCGCGTGACGTAGTTACAGATGAGACAGAACCGCGTGATCTTTGAGTACGTCTCCATCGTCCTTCTCAGTGCGGCCTGCGCGTCCTGCGTCATGCTGTCGGCCTCGTCGAGGATGATGATTTTGTACGGCGGACACGGGTACTGGTCCGATTGGGCGGCGGTGCTGTTGCTTACGGCTGTGCGCGCAAAGTTTTTGACTTTTTCGCGGACGATGGAGATGCCGCGTTCGTCTGAGGCGTTAAGTTCCAGGACGCGGGTTTTCATGAGTTCTGGTCTACAGGGGTTAGTTAGTGGGGGAGGAATTGGGGGGAGGGGAGTGAACCCGTAGAGTTCTTTTGCCAGGGCAAGAACGGTCGAGGTTTTGCCAGTTCCTGGTGGACCATAGAAAAGCATGTGTGGGAGCTGAGGGGGTCAGTTTTGTCCGGAAATGGGGGGAGGAGGAGCGAACATTGTTGGATTGGAGAGTGCGTTTGAGCACCGTGATAGTATGGTCTTGTGCAGTAACATCGCTCAGAGATTTTGGACGACTGAGTTGAAAGTTAGTAATTGATGGTCGTGATGCCCTGTTGGTGGTATAAACTCACTATTTCTCAACCCAGGGGACTAGGCGCTTAGGATCCTTTACTGCTGTTGATGGGGCTGCTTCTTTCTGTGCAGCAATAGCAGCTGCTCTTCGGGCTTTGAGGTCGAAGAAGGATGCCATGGTTTTTGTGTGTGGAGGTTGCTGTGTACAGAGGATGGAGCTGCGAAGGTGATGGTACTCTCTACTGGGATTAAAGAGGTGGTTGACGCGACGCCGGAACAACTTTGACGCGCTTCGGAGGAGACGAAGCGAGTTGCGGTTGACCACCCGGTTCTCAGCCAACAACTCGAACTCCACCACATCACTGCCGCCACTACCCGCCACGAGTGATCTCGGTCTACCACACAGACCCAGATAGACTACTACCACCTCTTATGATTCAATGAGCGATGCCGCAGATACCGATTCTCCCTCCTCTCCCTCCTCTCCCTCCTCCTCTGCCACCACCTCTGCCGGTGACGGCGACGCCCCCCCCGTGAACGACCACAAAGCCTACCTCACGCAGAAGCGCACAGAATTTCTAAACCACATGCTACGGAGCATCGACATCATCACCTACCTGCACCTCACTTATCTCTATCTCCTCGAGTACCTTCCCTCCCTCCCTCCCTCCCTCCCTCTCTCCTCCCAGCCGCGCTAACATCCCGCACAGCTGCAGCTTCATCCGCTTTGCCCTGCGCTCAAGCACACAGTTCCTCTTCCTCACGCCCAAGATCCTAACCTTCCCTCTCCCGCCGCACCAGCGCTCTCCCATTATCGCCCTGCTGGGATCAACCGCATTCTGTGTCCTTGAGCATCTGTGGGAGGCGAATCCCGCTGCGGGAGAGCTGACACATGGATATCAGCACGGAGGCCTGATTGTTGACTTTATCGGACAGGGTATGTCCCCGCCCCCGAGGTCCAAAAGTATGCTAACGGAAGGGAAACAGAGGGGCCGATATCGAAATGGCGGTTACTCTACGTTGACGCCGCGGTGTTGCTGTTACAGCTCATGATGCTAAGCCTAGTGATTTCGAAACAGGGGCTTTCCCCGCCGCCGCCGCCGCCGGCAACAACGGATGAGGAGGAGGAAGGAGCGCACGAACGAACATTGCAAGACCTTGAAACTGAGGAGCGGGGAGAGGTTGGGATCCAGCCGCCGCCACTGTTGAGTGATACCCTGCATGACTCCCACACAGACGATGGCGGGGAGCTAGAGAATGGAGAGCTGGAGCGGATGGTATTTGCGGTTACGGCGGGGGAGTTTGAGGTTGCGAAGATGGATGTAGTGGGTGTTGTGCGGAGGCAGTGGGGGCAAGCGGGGACAACGATTAGAGTAGAACAGAGTACCGGCCCTCCGGCAAGGTTTGAAAGGAGGGGTGGGAGATGGAGGTTTACATTTAACGGGCAAACTAGGAGCTGGAATTAGTTGGTTTCTTGACGATGATGATCATGATGAGCCTTGCTTTTGTGGCGTTCAGAGGCGTTTGGTGTATTTATAGTGTGTATGTATGTACGGTTCCGAGTTGTTTTTAGTAGGTTACCACGCAATCCCATTAAACTGATTGTCCCTAACCCCCAGTCCATTGCACACCACTGCACTCAATGTCACTCGTCCATGTCCTCCACAAATACCCCAAATAATCCAAACATATCGACACATCTCCCCACCTCCCTTCCACCCCACTCTATCCCTAGTGGCAAGCCACACTCTTAACACTACTCCCCGCAGCGTCGCCCCATATAACATACCCCACAAACGCGCCGAGCGCGACCGCAATCATAACCCATCCGTTATACGTCATAAACAGCAGCATGATAAAGAAGCTATAAAACACCTGAGCGCCATACAACAGTCCCTTCCCGATATGTCCGTGCTTCCCACGCTTTCGTACGCCTACTGGAGCCGCGAGGAGTGAGCTTTCTTCCGTGGGAGCGGGGGTGCAACAGGGGACGAGAGCTTCGGGGTCTGTCGGAGGGGGGGGGGTTAGAAGGGCGTAACGCCTTTTCTTCTAGGGGATAGTGAATGGAAGGTGGAGGATGTACCAGTAGCAGCATTCGCGGCATCAACACGCGCCTCGTACAGCCGCGAGACCGCGCGGAGATACTCGTACCCGGCACCCAATGCGACGACGGCGAGGAGGGAGAGCACCAAGCTTAGCGTCGAGGTTACGTGCCACCATCGGAATACGAGACACAGGTCCTGTGTGTTCCAGGTGAATAGCCTGTGCGCGCGTTAGCAATGCGGTGAGATTGGGGGGAAAGGGGTAGGAGGGTACGTACATGGACATTTGGCAGCGATGGCCGCCAGCCATTCCGCCGTGGCCTCCCATGTCGAGAGGGTCGGCCATGGGCATGGAGTGATCGTGATGTTGGTGATCCATCGTGTTGACGCTGGATGTGCGCGAGTGTGTGTGAAGTGGGTATTCTATGGGATCAGGAACTGGAGCTCACAGCCCTGTGAAGATAGCTACCTATAGCTATCTATCGACCGGGTAAAACGCTGTGGCTGGGAGGTTGGCCGGGATTGGGGGGAGGGAGTTATTGGTTGGTGAGCACATTTTCGCTGATAATGTGAGGGAGTTTGGAGGATTGGTGGCAGGAGGTGTGATACGGGTATCCTGGTTGTGACCTAGTCGTTGGTTTTTACCCCACCAAACGCAACTGGGTAAAGGTAGCTAAAAAAAGCATCTAATAGATGTGGGGTCGCGAGCCGAGAGGAAGCGTCATGAAAGAAGTGAAGAATACTTGTGAATGCAGGAAAAGAAACCACCGAGTATATTTTACCCACAGCCAACATGCCGCTCTCCCAGCCTCTCAACATCCCCAAATGGTTCGTTCGCTCCTACCTCCTACACTGAGGATATCTAACACCTCCACAGGCTAAAAGACAACTCCCATCTCCTCCAACCACCAATCAACAACTACTGTGTCTACGATGAACACATGACAGTGATGGTTTTGCCCACCCTTCTCCCTCCTCCCACGGCCGCTCACAATGAAACCCAGATCGTCGGCGGCCCCAACGCCCGCAATGACTACCACATCAACGAAACGCCCGAGTGGTTCTACCAATACAAAGGCGCTATGCTCCTAAAAGTTGTCGATGACGGGGAGTTCAAAGACCTCTGGATCAACGAGGGGGATATGTTTCTGCTTCCTCGTACCCCTCCCCCCTCCTCCCATGTTACGCGGTATTAACGGAGAGGCAGCAAATACTCCCCACAACCCAGTGCGATTTGCAGACACAGTAAGCCGCATCTTCCCCTACCCCCTCCCGGGATCCCGCTGAACTACAGGTTACAGGTCGGAATAGTTATCGAGCTCAAGCGACCAGAGACAAGTCTCGACCGATTGCGATGGTACTGTGACAGTTGTAAACGGGTGGTTCACGAAGCTGCATTCCACTGTACAGACCTAGGTACGCAGATCAAGGACGCGGTGAACACATTCAAGGCGGACGAGGAAATGCGACGGTGTAAGCACTGCGGGACGGTAGCCACAGCAGCTCCTCCCGCAACCAAATCAGAAATCTAAAACCTCCAATGATGTCATATAAAATTGCCAAGCATCTTATTTACCCTAAACTTTTTTCTCCACCCATCACAATCACCACACACAATGTCAGTCTTCCACTTCCGTTCCACCCTCCTCCTCGACAGCACCCTCTTCAAACTCCGCGGCTCAACCACTCCCTACGCTATCGCCAGCGCGTCAGTCCTTCACAACCCCTTACATCCACTCCACGCGCGCACGGTAGAGCGCTACCAACAGCACCTGCAGCAGCTGAATGAGTACTACGTCGTTCCCTTGAGCATCCACAAGTCTTCGTGCGTGCGTTCACGGATTCGCCGGCGTTTAAATGAGGCCTCGCGACTTGCGCTGAGCGAATATGGATACAAGCTCGATGGGTCACCGGTGAACAAAATGTCAGGCCTGCCGAACATCCTTGGTTCCCTCGCCTACTTTCCCGAGTATGAGGTGGTTTCGGCGCCGTGGGAGAAGCTGATGGGGGAGGTTAAGGAGGGGATTACGAGATTTATGGAGATGAGGGAGAAGGAACAGGGACAGGGACAGGGACACAAGAGTAGGGAGGACAAGCGGTGGCCAGGAAAAGGTTTCAAGCATAAGCACGGCAGCGAAAAGTATGGCGGTGAACAGAAAAGGAAGAAATATCCAAACCCTAGGAGACAGCAACACGTAGAGAGCACCGGTCACGGAGAGAAGACGAGCGGAGTACAGCGGAGGAAGTACCCAATCATAAGGGGCACGGGGGGCACGGGGGGCATGGGAAGACAGCAACACGCGGAAAGCGCGGGACACGTGGAGAAACCAGATGAATACAGATTAAAGTTGACAAAGAACGGCAGATGAGTGTAAAACCGGGTGTTGATAGAGCATAGAATAGCGGTCAAAGTGCGCAAGTAGCTTGACCAAATTCACTAAGCTCCGAGCTGAACATAGGTAGCTCGTCTCGTTATACGCATTGGTCATCATCTGAGCTGTAATTTTATAGCCTGTAGTATAATGGATAACCCCCGTACGGATTTCCCTCCCCCTAGTCAGATATAATCACCAAAATTGTGAATTGGTGTGGACAGTAGTAGTTCGATTAGTTAAAATGAACTGGGAACGCCGTTTATTGGAAGTATCAAACTGTAAAAGATCCCCCATTTTGCCCTGGAAACCGTTACTTTTCCCTTGCTCTTGCCCAAACACTCTCCCCCCATCTCCATGGAACGTTTAAACGTTGGAAGGGTAAAGCATGACGCGGAGAGTAGCACCGAAAGAGGTGGGAGGGAGGTTCTTGCGGAACCTATAGAGTAGAAAAAATGAACGTCAGTCAAATCGCAGCGCTTCGTCGCGGGGAGAGATGGATCGTACTTGGCACGGACGAGGCCGCTGTTTCCATGTGGCCGGGTGACCTTTCCCCAAATCACCTATAGCAATATCCGTCAAAAATCCGATCTTCTTCCTCCTGCTGTCCATGAGAACATACCCTAATCTTGGAACCCTGTCGCTCGCTCTTGCCCCTGTAGACGAACGCAACCTTCTTGCCGCAGTAGAAAGTGGCATCCTTGGAGGTAGCAACACCCTCGATCTGGACGAGAGAGGTGCTGGGGTTGGTGTTACGCTTGCCCCGCTGGTACGAAAGGTGGCGAGCCTGGAAGCATGCACAAATCCATCATCAGTCCCACATTCCTTGATCATAGCTCCAGTCCTCCCAAGCTTCGCATCCGCCCCCAAATTCACTTGTCATCTGTGTGCCGCATCGTCTTCGCCATCGGATTCTCCACAACTATCCACCTCAACACTCTCATTCCATTCTCACCACATTCCGTAGACGACAAATTCGGGGACGTTTGCTCTCGCTAGCAAAGGAAAAACCGAAGTATGTGGCTCACCTTAACGTATACTACACGTCTTCAATTAGCAAAGCCGATTCCAAAGCCAGGGTAAGTGGTTTTGGTGGGTTCATACATCTGTGATTGGACTCCGGCATTTTGAGGCCTAAGAGAGCTATCAGCGATCTATGTCCCTTCCTCCAAGTATAGCCAAAAATTTCCTCCTCCTGGCCTGGTTGTTGCAATATTCGGGCAGGGCCGCAACTTACGATCGTTAGGAATTGAATGTGGGTGGGTCCGGAGGGCGCTCGCTGGGTATTGGGTTGCTTGTCGGTCGTTCGTTGTCGTGCCAGAGTTAGCAGCGCTAGGTTGTCGCATATCCAGCCCACACACACACACAAATCAATTGTTCGCAGTCACACCCCACAATCCGGGTAATCTAGCGGTGTTCGTTCAACCATGAACGTTTCCCAGCTTGGCGGTCATCAACGATCAAGCTCAATTCTCTCGCGAACTGTTGCTTGACATTGAAAGACCGATATTCGTAGAGTCCTCTCATGGGTCTCATCATGTTATGTCACTCACTGGCCAAATAAGCCACGGGAGAAGATATTCAGTTATGACTGCCCGTTACTTATGCATGTCAGACATCGCCTCTTGTCTGCAATTATGCAGAGATATGTTGTGTGTGACCTGCCCTACGTTTGTCTATCTAACTGACCCTGTCCTGGCATTAGGATCGAGCTGCGCTAACAGGAACAACCACTTTATTAAAACCGAGTGATATCTGACGACTAGGCACTTCCTGCCAGATATCCGAACTCGCAATCAGATTACCATTCTCATCCAGAAAGCATCCCCTCGGTGCATTACATACGCCGGCCAGAAACGTTATACGGCCGATGGGCGGATATATACTCCGCGGACCGCGGTGATATCGAGCCGACGCTACAGTTTACACTTGATCCGTCGTATCCATATTTAGTATAGAATACCGTGGTACCTATGTAAGGGATATATGCCGAACCAAGTGATACCGAGTCGCCGATATCGTAGTTATCTAGTCTGGATGATGTGGTCTTCTGATAGTCTAGTCACCCGAGCAATGCTCTCGACGCTTGTTTTATGAACGGGTAAAAGATTATGCGAGATCATACGTGAGAATTAAGCCCTACGCCGTGTTCCAGGGCAAAGAGACAACAGCTTGAGATGAGCAGGATAGGAACAAAGTCAAGAAAGGGGCCAGGCCACTGAGGTGTTCAAAGTTTGTCCCAAGAGAAGAATGTTCCAGCATATAACGAATAAACGAATAAACAAACCGAAAAAAGGGAAAAGGGATGAAAAAAATTACAAAGAAAGACTTCTACTTTTCCCACCCAAGTCCAGAAAACCATCCGTGCGCCTGCCTACTACCCCAATTTTTACAACCTGTTAGGAGCTGTGCTCTGAACCGGCCACTGGTAGCCTGCAGGATCGTTGAATTTGTAGCCGTACGATGCAGTGAAGTCATCGAGAACGGCGGGTCCACGAGATCCTAGCCGACATTCAAAGGTTAGCTAGATGCATCGTGTCTGGAACTACTAATGGTACATACCGTAGGGGTACTCCATGGGAATTATTTCCTTATTCTCATCAAGGTAATGTAGCAAAGGTGTGAAGATTCTCCAACTCGCGTCTAGCTCATCGTCCCGGACAAAGTTGGAGTGATCTCCCTTCAAGGCGTCCAGGATGAGTGCTTCATACGCCTCCGGGATCTTAAGGTCGCTGAATCTACGGCGGTAGGTGAGGTCCAGCTCGGTGACAGCCGTCTGCATGCTCAGGCCGGGGAGCTTCGAGTTCATCTTGATATATACGCTCTCATTGGGCTGCACACGAATAACAAGTTCATTACGCGGGATATCCTTGAAGATACCGCTTGTAACATCCTTGAATTGTATGCGAATCTCAGTCTTCTGCTCATTGAGGGCTGTCACGATTTAGTAAGTTTGGTGGTCTCCATAATAGTTGTTTGAATTTACCTTTGCCTGCCTTCAGGATGAATGGAACACCATCCCATCGCTCGTTCTTAATATAAACAGCTAGCGCACAGAAAGTTGGGCATCTGCTGTCCTTGGGAACGGTATCGTCATCGAGATAACCGGGCTTACTTCCGTCGAGTGACTTTCCATACTGTCCAATGATGACGTTCTTTGGTTCAATGGCAGGAATACCACGAAGAACACGGACCTATGGTGGAATTAGGCAAATCAAAACTATGGTGAAGTAGCTTACCTTCTCGTCGCGGATATCCTCAGCAGAAAAGGAAATCGGGCGCTCCATACCAATGATCGTCAACACCTGAAGCAGATCTACAAGAAGCATCAGCTATTACAAAATCATAGTCGACAAAAGTATACTGACGGTTCTGCATTACGTCACGAATGATGCCGAAATCATCGAAGTAACCGCCCCGACCCTCCGTTCCAAATGGTTCTTTGAATGTGATCTGTGTCCACATTGTTTAGCCCGTATGTCTTCGTGACTCGCACTAACAAAACAAACCTGAACGTTGTCGATGTGGTTGCGGTTCCATGTAGCGCCGAAGAACTCATTGCCGAATCTCAAGATAAGAAGATTCTTCACCATCTCCTTGCCCAAATAATGGTCAATACGGAAGATCTCCTCTTCTCTCCAATCCGGCTCAAGCGCTTTCTGAAGTTCTCGGGAAGTTTGGAGGTCTCGCCCGAATGGTTTCTCGACCTTCTCGGACGTCAGCACGACTATGGTTGGTTGTGGAGAAAAATCGCTTACAATCAGTCGTGCGATGCCCCGGTCGGGGTAACAGTTCTTTTTCAAGTGTTGTGATACTGTGGTGAACACACTCGGAGGTAGTGCCATGTAGAATATGCGGTGGTTTTCCGGTCGTCCCTTCTCCAGCTCATTCAGATGGTCACGCAGCCTTTGGAATGATTCGTTTTGGTCGTACTGTCCGGATATGTAGGTACATTTCTTCAGGAATTTGTCAAGTTGTTCCTCCATTTCTTTCACCGGAGTCTTGATGTATGATTTGACCCGACTGTGATACTCCTTCTGGTCCATTTTCGTCCGTGCATATCCGACGATGTGGCAGTCCTTTGGTAGGAAGTTGTTTCTATACTATAGTTGGTGTTAACTGGTCTGTATATGGTAGCTAGATTCGCGATGATGTCACTGACCAGGCCAAAGAGCGCCGGGAACTATGCTGTCATCAGTAATTTGCATTTGACTCCCGGAAAGACGCAAACCCACGGTCTTCTTTTTCGCCAGATCACCAGATGCTCCAAGGACCACCACGGTGGTGTTTTCCTTGAGCTCGAGCGTGCTGGACATATTAGCCCAGTCCCCAATGATAATCCTCTGTTCCTTCCATTGTGCGTTACTCCAGAGTGAATCATTCCCATTGATAGCTTTTGGGATGATAAACAACTGGTTGTGCGCCAAATGGGCTTGAGGCGCACAGCAATTTGATAGCACTCACCCAGCATTGGCAGGGACGTCGGGGTGGACAATTGTATCGGCCATCTTTGTGGATGTGGAGTCGAGATTTCCGAAGTAAAAGTTTCCTGTGGTGTGGTGTGCGAGTTGAACAGAGCGGACAGATTGATGGGGAGAATGAGCAAGAAGCGGAGGAGTTTTCGGCGTTGTTTAGGAGGCAGTGAGTAAGAGGTGGTGGTGGAGGAGGTGGTGTTGGTGGCGTTGGTGTTGTTGGGATTTTGTCAAGGAGGGGTAAATAATTTCGAGAAAGCTAATAGTTACCAGGAACCAGTAAGGTATGAACTCTACTTGTACCTACCACCTACCTGGTAGATTTGTAAATTCAGGCACTCTAGAGACGCAGCTCCGATCGGGTCGAACTACTTCCTTATTTTTTTTCTTCCTTATAAACCCACTCTACGCTGTTCTAGAAGAAGATACCTAATGATGCCTCTTCCTCGAGTTCTTCATGCTAGCCACCATGTACGGTGGTACTATAGCGCCCCAAAAGCCGTGCGTGAACGCCGAACAGTCGCGGAGATACTCACAACTGCGAACCCCGCCATGGTTCCCGCAGTCCCAGCCAACCAGGCAAAATATAGCACCTGCGAGGCAGAGAGTGCATGGCAGAGTGCATGTAGCCGAACAAAGAATTGACTGGCATCCTAACCTACAGGTAAGAAATTGCACTATCTAGAATTTCTTCATCCTCCGCGGACCGTCCAACGAAAGCGATCTGTAAGCACAACCAAGTCTCGCATCATCGGGATCGTTAGATCTGCTTGCAGTCTCTGGGCTTCAAACCCAAGGACGCGGCGAAGAAGCTAAATTGAACCTCAATCTAATAAAGTGCAGAACGTATCGCAGCTACGCATCCCAACTCCGTTGTCATGGATTTATGCCTAAGACCCCACGTGCAACTGCGTTGCGTAAAACTAACGACACACTGTTAAACGTTTCGAGTGCGGGCCCATGATTGGTGGTCTGCGGGTGCGGCTTGACTGCATCCTTGTCCGCAACACCAACAGGTTCCTTGCGATAGCGATACACCAACATGCAACAACAGGACCTCCAGATTCCAGCTGTGACCATTGTGGGTTTGCCCATCTCTCTCCAAGCGCAGTCGTATCCAGCTCACTGACATGTCGCAGAATGACCTAGCTGCGTTTCATCACAGTCACCTGTGTCAAAGCACCAATCCGGATGCTTGCTCGCCTCTTTGCAGTGCTGGTGATGAACAGGAAGTCGCCTATTGGGAGCAAGATGACCTGGGATACTATCCGGATGGCGTGAAGCGTACGCTAACCGACTCTCAAATCGCAATGTTTCGGTTCTCTGAAATCCAAGGGCTGCTAAGTGCGACCCCTCCTTGCTGAACCCAACATTCCCGGCAATGTTGACCTCCCTATTAGAACAAAAACGACGCACGAAAGCAAGTCGCAAAAGACGGCGGAACGAGGCCGAAGAAATAGTCGATGCGTCAGAGATCCTACAGCCTGCAGCTGTCCCGCCGGAAGAGGCTCGAAAGAACAGACTTGAAGCTGCGTTATGGGCTGCAAAACATAATTGGGATGAATTTGGAAATCCGGTTGATGCTCCCACCGAACCACGGGAGTACATTGCAGAAGTTCAAGGAAATGCTGAGTCGGAAAAGACCTTCCTGTGGCCAAAGATTAAAACTTGACGGTCTAATGAATATTACTTCTTTCTCTGTGTATGAGAGCTGGTGTCTCGCAGGAAATAACATGTCCTGAGGTCGAAGTATTACTAGGGAATGCTAAGTGTGAGGCCAACTCCATATTCTCGAGGAGGCTAGGATTCTATGGACACATCGTTTGCCCTGTATTAGATACTAGATGTATATTGGAATAAGTCAGGTTGTTTCTCACCATATCTTCGCACATTGAAGCAAGTTTGAAGTTTGAAGGGTTGTATTTTACCCGGCATAGCTAGTTTGTTGGAGCTCTCCATCACTTTCAACCCTTGTCAACACTTCACAAGCTATCTTCAACTACCACCCAATTCTGGCATGACGACGGTCAAAGGTTTCACGACCTTCAAAAAGAAAGATGGAACTCTCGAACTTACTCGCGACATCGTCACATGGACTCCCGCCGCTCCTCCGAACTCACCGCCCATTGTCACCATCCAGGTGGGTACCATCGAAAGTCCGCAGCCTTTCACACCACCTCCCAGGTCATGGAACTGACATTCACCAGACCTCCAAGCAACGCCCGCATCATCTCCAAGGGTCATGATCAAAATCTTCACAAAACAAGGAGATACCCCTGCCGAATCCTACGTCTTCAACTTCGCCTTACCCAATGCTCGCGCCGAGGCCGATGCGATGAAGGATGCACTCGGAACCGCAATACAAGCAGCCAAAGCGGGCATGGTGCCAGGAGGACCTGGTGAAGCTTCTTCAGCTGCAATGGCCGTTGCGACTGCCGGGTCGGCCGTCATGAATGATCTGTGGAGTGGAGCGCGGTTGGCAAAGGACATGGAGCTGCAGATGTCGTTGCTCAAGTCGGATCCGGCTCTGAGCAATACGTTTAAGGAAGCGGTTATGACTGGTCCTGTTACAAGTGAGCAGTTTTGGTCTACGAGAACACATTTACTGCGAGCCCATGCTCTCGAAAAGGCTCAAACACGAGGACCCCACAACGTTCTTGCCGCTGTCAGGTCTACGACGGTCGATGGTGTCGCGCGGATATCTCTCTCGCGGGAACAGATTGGGGACATATTTTCGCAGCATCCACTCGTGAAGACGGTCTACGACGAGAACGTGCCGCGGGTGTCGGAGGATCAATTTTGGAGCCGTTTTTTCCTAAGCAGGTTGTTCAAGAAGTTGAAGGGAGATAAAGTGCTGCCTTCAGACACAACAGATAACATTTTCGATCGCTATTTAAATAGAGATGACGAGGGTAACTACTTCGGAAGAATGGGTGGATAGTGCGCCGCTGAACTTGCCTCTCCTTCAGATAATTCTAGGAAGCGGAGGAAAATCGAACATGTCCCGCTCACCATTGATCTGGAAGGGAACGAACAAAATCTCAGCAGGGTAGGGCCTTTGAAGTTATGCGCAAATATAGGCTGATCAATGTGCGCCACAGAGCAGAGGCAATGCTCCAGACATGACAATGAGACCTTCACAAGTGGAGAACGTGCCTATCATAAGGACACTCAACAGCCTGAGCCAGAAGCTCGTCGATCTTGTAGCGCCGTACGTGTTATCGTATGTCTATAACTAACCCTACTAACCTTAGTTCAGAGCAGATCCAGACCGGGATCAGGATCAAGATGAGCTTTACATGGTCGAGCAACGACTTGGAGATCTTGGGGGCAACCTGGAAGAAGAACGCATTATCCTGAACATCCAGGACCAACGGAAGTTCTTCGCAAACGAACAGGGGGACGAGAAGCAAAATAGGTTTGCCGGCATAGATGCAGCGAGTGTGCTGGAGAATGTCAGACATGATCTAGGAACGGCACATTTTGATATCGCAGCGTTTCTGCCAGGGGAGGAGGATGAGGACATGGAGGATCACGACGGCCCGGCAGTCGGAAAGACTGCATTTTATCTTGCCACTAAGCAAGTCACCGAGGCTGTACGAGATCGAAGCTCTCAGCTCCTCACCTCGACATCCAATAACTCAACGGCCATGGGGGGGCTTCCCCACGAGGTGTTTCAGTCGGTGCAGTCGGTTCATGCCACGACCAGTGAATTCCTTCACCACTTCTGGCTCGCATTCCTCTCTGGCGACGAGAAGCGCGCCAAAGATATAAATACTATGGTCTCTAGTCTCAGGAACTCCAAGACGCGGATAGAAGCTGTCGCCCAGACCGCCGAGGAACAGAGAGAGGTGGAGAAAGTGAAGCGGAAGAAGGACTTACAAGAGGAATACAAAAAGACGGGAATCAAGCCCAAGCGCAAGGACCTGGAGGTTGGCGGTGGGAAGAAGGTGGTAGAAGAGATGCTCAGGCCTACGGTGATTGCCATCGACAAGGCGCTGGCAAAGTACCAGATTGCACTTGATGAAGCAGAGAAGGTGAATGGTGGTGGTGGTGGTGGTGGTGGTGGTGGTGGTGGTGGTGGTGCTGCTGCTGCCTAGATTGAGTTATTCTTGGGTTCTTTCGGAGATTATCGAGGGGCTGTTGTACATATCCGGACTTACATAGAGTACTCAACTTGCAGTCTGTCTGATCGCGACCCAACAAGCCCGTTCGATATATTGAAGAAGCATGGTATTTTTTTACGTCCGAGCTTTTTTATAGGGCTGCGGATATATGCTCACTGACCCTGCATTTCGTACTTTATATGCATTACCTAGTATATATCGATGCATGCACAATGCAGTAAGTGAGATGTATATTTAGCACTGCCACCACCACCGCAGCTGTAACTATATCACCAGCCCTCCAGCTAACTAACATATAAACACCATCATCCGTTTCGTACCCATTCTGTTCATTCAAACAACCATGGCTACGCAAGAAGAAACCCCCGCCACCGCTTTCGTCGCAGAACTCGATGACACATCAGTGCCTCTCCCACAGCAGCAGCTCCGACAACAGCGACCCTCTGTATCCATACCCATATGTCCCTTCCCCCCCCTTATCATCCTCTAATACCCCAGCGCATCAGAAATCACCAGTAACTAAGCTCCTCGACACTGAACTCGCCAGTAAACAAAAAGACCCGGCTGTGCTTGTCAACGTATGCACCCCACCCCACCTCTCGTAGGTGTCCGGCTAATGATGATGGCAACAGCTCCCGGAGTCACCGGCTGCTCATGTATGTATACCCGCGGTTGGAAAAATGTGTTTGGTGGTACTGATAATGCTGTTTTTGTTGCCAGGAGCGTTCCGCGGCAGAAGAGTATTTCGGTGCTGTGGATCCGAAGGGAATACTTGTGGAGGAACAGAAGTAGGCTGGGCGAGGAAGAGGAGAAGGAGAAGGAGGAACCAAAGGTAGGATATATGGGAAGGGGATGTAATGGGAGTTGGCGTTTAAATATACCCTCACTTTTGTTGCTGTTGCTACCACCTGAACAAGGCGCCGCTATATCTACTTCTATCACTGAGTTTATGGCGACTATCCACAGTGATATGTAGGTTAAAACACGGTGGGACCCACCATAGCCCATTTGCTCTCTCGCTCTCTCTCGCTTGCCGTATTGTATATATCGTCCAGGGTCGTCAACTGAATTCATTAAACTTATTGCTTCCCTTCAACTATTTACAAACCATCCATTACCTAGACGAGTGAAGGAAGTGAGCGAACGCTTGGCATTTACGCGACTCACGAGCAACGTTTGAAAGCCGATTCCTCAACACAACACAGGTCAATTTGATTAAGAATGAAATAACAAGTAGTATACATATATAAGAAACTCTACCATCATGTAGGACCACCATTGTTGTGAAACAGGGTACAGACCCTCTTAGGCATGCCATCTATCCACCGGTAAATACACTCCCACAACTACTCCTCCCACAACCATTGTGACAACAATAACTTCCTCACAGTCATGAGGTCATTGTTTAGGGTCCCGCATTACTTTTCTGAAGTGTACTTTCTGCATAGATCATACATTGATGATTGTGTTCCATCATTGACAATGCAATGAATAGTAGTTTTGCCCACTCCAGTTTTCTGTTGCATTTCACAAAAGGAATGACCTTCAGACTTTAGCTGAATAACCCAAATGGATTCTTTGTGTGTTGACTCCCTTCTCCTGCCATCAGGACCGATAGGCATGACTGTGTGTGGGGTGGGAGCCTGGGAATGCGCCGGGGGTTGCGTGATGTGAAACTAGCGCGGGTTCGCTCACTTTCTTCACTCGTCTGCCACCGCCATGCATATATCCCGCAATAGTGCGGTAGTCTAAACGTGCCCATAGAGAGCGGGTATAGTAAAGAAATAAAAAAGAAAACTAAAAGCAAAATCTATGACACAGGACAGATCAAGCCAACGCGAACATTCAACCGGTCTGCTCCATTATCACCATGCATGCATCCACAGCAATTATACAAGAGTAACACGAGTAAAGCAGATATGAATCGTCGACAAGCCATCAAAGAGTTTGTTCGCCTCATGCCAGACTAAGTAAAAACAAGCATAGTAGTTATAAGCAGCTAGGCGACCTAATTGGTTGCCTGTTCACCTTGTAGTGCTGGAATAGCAAATCTATAGGCCTTGGTCGCACCGGATGGATCGTGCTGGTCGATTTCTACCCTCAGTGTCACCTGCAGTCCATCCCGCATCAACTTGTTTGGATCCAAGTTCATGGTGCTTGCGCCAGCTCCATCCATACCTCCCTCGCTGGGGAATGTGTTGGCTGGAGGATCTTTTCGAGACCTTTTGAACGTGGACTTTCTGATTTTCGAAAATGTTGATTCCTTAATAGGCTTCTGTTCCAGCTCGGCGTTGGTACCCTCCGGATCATGTGGGCTGATAATACAGTAATTTCGTCCTAGATTATTCAGAAAACAGAACAATTCGATTGTCGACAGATAACTCACTGGGCATTAGACGTTTGTTGTTGCGAGAGGTCCCATCGACATCCGATTCAAATATAGGATACATGTCCTCATCAGTGTTAGCATCAAGGTGGTGGACCTTGTTGCGTTTGTTGAGAATGTCGGCCATTGCTATTATGTACTGTCAGTGTGGATATGGTAAAGCGGGCTGGAATAGTACCATTTGGAGGAGGCGTATTAACGATTGCCGAGGAAATAATATTTGGCATGTACCGGTGATCGATCACTTTTGGAATCTTCAGCTTCGGATTTGACATGAATTGGCCGATTCCAGCCAAATGGACATCGCCCCTGCGAGAAATCAGTCAGATATCACAATCACAAGATGCGTGATAGACAAACCCAAGCATAGTAATACGAACTGAATGTTCGGAGGCAAATTCTTGTAGCTTTTTGATGAACTATTACTAGTCAGATTGGGAGAACCCGCTTTAAAGATGGACGACAAACCCAGTTCCTCTCGGATTTGTGGCTCTTTGCTGTCCAATGGTCGTCCAAATCGTCCAATAGTTCGACACCGCCTATGTGGACTGCATAAGTGGATGAAAGAACCCGAATATGATGGGATAACTCACCATCAAAATTGTTTATAAAGCCCCCGAGAATTCCAATACGTCCCAACGCCTTGATCGGGTCCATAATTCGCGACGTCAATCTGCCCATTATTCGTGAGTACAATTCAGACGAAGTACCAGAGTATAATAAATACAAATTTTCAAGCCATACGAGGCGTGGGTACGCAATGGGTATTCCTAGAAGAACGATTAGGTGCTTTGTTTCTCCGGGCACCATTTCCTTCCGGAGTCGACTGAAAATTTTCTCATAAGTTTGTCCAGAAACTACAAGATCTCTCTGACACATGGATGTTAATGATTATTCACAGAGAACATGAAAAACTTACCATCCTTTCAGTCCTACAATCGAGCCCTAGAAATGCAATTGAGCGACCGAGAAACATGAAAGTGCTGCGGCTTAGCTCAGTGATATATGGACCTGGCGCACTCCCGAGAAGCCAACTAGGTTCATTCTCCTCCTGCTCTTGGACAGTACTCTGGTGTTGGAAGAGCATATAATATTTCATAGCTATAGCACCGAGGCCTGTAAACACCGGGCAGCGATTGAAATGATTCGGATACGACCCAAACCCATCGATAATGTCGTGATCTATATTTCTTTAGTCCGGCGGTCCATTCCAAAGGCTGAGAATCTTTACCATCCCAGATGTTAACCATGGGGATCTGAGCGTTGGCTACCCCGAATAAACCCTGCGAAAACCAGAAGCCTATATTGAAGTGTCAGCATAGATGAAGGGAACAATAAATAGTTGACCAACTGTATCGTTCGAGATAAAAATCTTCTAGCTCGGTGGACATTTCGCCGGTAAAATCATGACCGGACTTTTGGAAAGGGGTCTTAATGGCAAGCCAGTTACGGAAGTGGGTCGTCCGTTTCGAAACGGCGTCGTTGTAGACTAGCAAAGCTATAAGCGAAGGAGCTTTGAGACAGTTTCGGGAAGAGTTTACTCTGATCGCCACCCCCAATCATAACATGAAATGGTTTCTCCTTATGCTTATCCAACACGTCTTTCCACAGGGGATCCGGTCCATTGAAATCATCGGGGTTAACACTGAGACTAAAACCATTGCAACTGTGAAACATGATGTTCATTGTTTGGCCTACTGCGGGTACCCAGAAATGAATTGGGGGACCACGATTTATTCGATAAGCAATCTTGGATTCAGTATCCGCCAACTCGACTTCAAGATTGAATCTCCAGAAAGTAACCCCGCGCTCTGCATGCAGCACTTGCCCCTCAACCTCTCTGAACTTACCCTCTTTTGCCTTACCGGATCCACGCTCGCCATGACTCCGATTGACATAATACAGACGGATAAACGGGAGTTGTGAATACTCGGATGAGCTGTCCGTGGTTACGACCATGACAGAACCTCTCCAAGTTTCCCGGCCGCCTTGCGGTGCATTTGCTGGGGCGTCATCCCGACGCAAACCGGTATAACGCAACAATGGGCCACACTTTACAGAGAGTGGGGGTGAAAATGATGTTGGATCTGGGACTGCACGAGGTGGAATAGCCCGGATATAGGACAATATCAGCGCGTCTTCTCTTTCCTCTTTAGTATGTGGAGCTTGGAGATGGTCCGGGTGGTGATGGTGAGAAGGATGTTCAGGGTCATGCTCATGACGGTGATGATGATGGTGAGCAGGAGACTTCTCCCCTTCATGATAAGAACGAAAAGGTTCGGGTATATTGGGAGAGTTCTCCGTATCTGCAGGACCATCGAGGGAACCAGGAAGTTCCAACGTATTGCGAAGAAAGTTGGATGGTTCCGACCCATGAGTGGTATCTGAAGAAAATGGAAGATTTTCCCCTGCTCCTTGGGCTTGAGAGAAATCCTTCCTATCGTATTCGTCTGTGCTTTCAATCCCTCTAGCTGCGGAGCCTTCGAGCTCTCGATCCTCCAAAACCAAACGGGCAACTTTGTGAGTAAAGCCTCCCCCTACACGCTCTGTTGGGATAATGACGTGCCCACTGCCTTCACCATGATTCCCACTGTGCTTAAAGAATCGTCGATGCTGGCTCATGAAGCCGACCCTATTGTTAGACTCAACGGCGATGGGATTTGACGGAGGTATGTCGTATGTTAGCTGTGGTCCCGATAGATTCTCCGCACCAGATAAAGTCTTGTAGTAGTCTTTCCTCTTCACCTGGTCCTGCTCCTCCTCCTCCACTTCATGGTGTTTGTGATGACTGAAGATGGAAGGCATCTCAAGATGGTGGTGATGATGAGATGATGATGACCTTCCCTCGTAACGGCTGCTGCTGTGTACTGAGTCCTCTCGATCCACTCGATGTCTTCGTGGAGAGGATGAAGGGCTGGTAGCAGTCCGTTGGAGATGTCCGTCCTTCCGTTTACTGAGTGAGCGAGCTATGCCTTCAGCATTGGCTTCTCCCTGGCTGATGTGTTTCAATTCAAGCTCAAGCTTTTGCAGGGGAGATTTATCGCTTGCAAAATCAATGGAACGGGTGGAAGGAGTGGCAGAGGCAGAGGAAGGCTTGCGAGCAGAGGCAGAAGCAGAGGAAGGCTTGCGAGCAGAGGTAGAGGCAGTGGGAGTGGTGGGTGTCGTTGGTCGAATGCCGGACCTAACGACGCCTCGACGCACCGCAGCACCGCTGCCATCTGGAGTTTGTTCGGAATCCAGGTTTTCGGCTGAGCTCCCGGTAACTTAGTAAGTACCGGTAGGAGGTAGGTCGATCAATTGGCAGATGGAATGTAGGTAGGCCGTAGGTACCCAGACAGGTAAGTAGGCAGGAAGAAGGTAAGTAGGCAGAGGCACCTGAGCGGGGAGCTGCTGCAAATTCAAACACAATCAGCGTCTAGCTCCAAGACAGCAGTGGCATTGGGATTTCACTCTTCTCTACTAGCCTAGAGCCAATGACGGCGAAGAATCAATTCGAGTCTTGGAGGAGGAGGCTGGCGTTTGGCACCGTTGACTTAGAGTCGCGCTCCGTCTTGATTTTTGGCGCGCTGGGAGTTGGAGATCGTCGTGTTTCTCTTGTACGACAGACCAAGTCAACTAGTAGTAGTACATGATATCCGCCTGCAGCTCGCCTTCACATCGGGCTAGTCGGGGCTTCCCCAGCTAAAGTTAGCACATGCAGACCAGAGTAAACAGAGCCCTGAAGTACTGGTACTTATGGCCGAAACGGGATCTCGACCTAGGCATTCCAGCCACCCCATGGTACCGCCTTTGAAATGCACTCCCGCTCGCCACGGTCCAGCAAGGGCCTGAAAGTTTCCAGAATGATGATGATGCGCTACTCTTATCTTGCAGGCATGGAATATGTAAACCCTGGACCTGGATCGCTTCGCTGGTCTTACGTCTCGCAGGTTCCGCCAACGACACCCACGAGTGATATCGCCGCATCTAATGGTCTGGTGCGAGAAAAGCACTACTCTAGTTACATCATACACTCATCTAGAGCATTAACATCGTAAACGCTCCCTGCGTCCCTCTGCTCAAACATTTCCAGTCTCCTCCTCTCGTCTAAGATCTCAAACCTCGCTTCATACGATTTTGATACTAACCCCCCGAACGGACTCGGCGCAATCCCCGGTTGCACGATTATTGGCTCCATTTGGGTGTTGGAATCTGGGTTTGGTCTGTCTCTGGGTAGGAGAGGGAGTACTTATGATTGGGGAGGTGCTCGATGGATGCTGGAGACAAATGTCTAATTATCTAATATCGTATAAGGCGTTCCGCTTGAGTCTTCAATTTTTGAGCCCTGTTCAGACCAGGCCAGGACTTTGTAGACACATCCAAGTCACAATATCATTTCTGATTCCAGCTGCTTGGAACCTTACTATATTTTTGCGTATGTCGTACTGTATACACGGGGGTGGCAATTGGCGCTGGGAGAAGGTTAATGCGGTGACTGAGGGTGGAATAGATATAAGATCGACAAGACCCTTAAAAACCCCTTCCGAAGTCTGTACCTGCTCCCGCTCCCGCAATTCCCTCTACAGGATGCGATTCAAACAATGGTCCGGGTATCGAGCCATGTGACCAAAACGAGGCCATTCTATATGACCCCATTAGTTCTACTTTAGCCACTCAAAATTCTAGAATGACTACCACAATCGGAGTTCGCTGATCCAGAGACAGAACCATATCGTGATTCAAGATGCTCTCGCGTATCATTTAGAGTATTGCTCTCGGGACACCCCGCCTGGTATTCGTCTGATGCTTATTGTACCACATGAACCATAGATACCACATAAGCTAGATTTATATTAAGCTTCGAAGAGGCTCAGTCACGCAGTCGCCACACTTGACGCGCAATCTACAAACTGTTGCCACGGTATTTTGAGACATCTGCATCCACATCAATTTTGAGGTTGAAGTTAGACCGGATAGCTGCTTCTACCTACGCCCCTCAACAACGTCTATCTTCCTTCTTTCCCACTTAGATACACCCCTCGGCAATCTCTATAATCCGTCGATACCTTTTGTCTAGGCATTTCTTACTGGTCCATGGGACCTCCAAAAGGCAACTAGCGCAAGCCAAACGACTCCCCACGGTCGTCAACTACCTCTCACTTCGTTTCTTATCAGGATCGCTCGCTATCGCGATGCGATTTACAGCGTCATGGATTGCTCTGCTCCAGCTGGCATCCCTTGAGCTCGCTAGTGCCATCACTCCTCCCGTTCTACGACCTCGGCAATACGATACTAGAGATTATTATGCCCTGAAGCTATCTCCCGATGCAGTTCCACAGGATGTGGCCGGTCGCCTTGGATTGGAATTCGAGGGCCCACTGGGACAATTGGACGACCATTACCTGTTCTCCGGACCGTTAGGAGGTGGAGACATTGTTTCAGATTACCAGCGACGACGGAAAACCAAGCGAGATGCAGAAGGAATGGATGCGAACGATATGATTCTCTTCACAGAGAAGCAGAGAGTTAAACGGCTTGAGAAAAGGACTGTCTCCCGACGTCAAAGCGCATCAAAGTTTGGGTCCAAACACGACCAAAACTTGGTTCAGGAGTTATTGGAGGTTGCGGAAGCTTTGAATATTCAGGATCCAATCTTCCATGAGCAATGGCATCTGTTCAACACTATTGAGAAAGGCCATGATGTGAACGTTACCGGGGTTTGGTTAGAAGGTATCACAGGGTTCAACTCAACAGTTGCTATTGTCGACGATGGATTGGATATGTATAGTGAGGATTTGAAGGCGAACTACGTGAGTCGTCTCTTTGGCACGGCTTGTACAAAGTTAACTTTTATAGTTTGCAGAGGGTTCTTATGACTTTAACGATCAAAATTCGGAGCCTAAACCTCGTCTGTCAGATGACAAACATGGAACCCGATGCGCCGGAGAGATTGCCGCGGTAAGAAACAATGTCTGTGGTGTGGGTGTAGCATATGACGCCAAAGTCGCGGGAATTCGAATTCTTTCGAAACAAATATCTGATGCGGATGAAGCTATCGCCCTCAACTACGCTTACCAAGAGAATCATATCTATTCCTGCAGTTGGGGCCCCCCCGATGATGGAAAATCCATGGAAGCACCAGGAATATTAATCAAGAAGGCAATCCTTAAGGGCGTGCAAAAGGGTCGCGGGGGTAAAGGTTCCATTTTTGTATTTGCATCCGGAAATGGTGCAGCGAGCGGCGACAATTGCAACTTCGATGGGTACACCAACAGCATATATAGCATCACAGTCGGTGCCATAGATCGCAAAGGAAATCACCCTTATTATTCTGAACATTGTTCCGCGCAATTAGTAGTTACGTACAGCAGCGGGAGCGGTGATGCAATTGTAAGTGGATTCATTGTGTAATGGTCAGTCACTTGCTAATAAAAAGCAGCATACCACTGATGTCGGCCCCAATCAATGTTACTCTGGCCATGGTGGCACATCTGCTGCAGCACCGCTTGCGGCTGGTATTTTTGCCCTCGTACTATCCATCCGTCCGGATCTATCCTGGAGGGACCTCCAATACCTTGTGAAGGAGACTGCGGTGGTCGTCAACCAGGATGATGGGCTTTGGGATAAGACTGCCTCGGGCCAACTGTTCAGTCATCGGTATGGTTACGGTAAACTCGATGCATATGCCATTGTACAAGCCGCCAAAACGTTCAAATCGGTCAAGCCACAAAGTTGGTACAAGTCGCCAGTTATTCTCGTAAATCATGCCATTCCACAGGGCCAAAAAGGCTTGAAGAGTCAGATTATAGTCACCAAAAAGCAGCTTAATGAGGCCAATCTTGCCCGGATTGAGCATGTACAAGTGCACATGAACGCTAGACACGGTAGACGTGGTGATATGAGCGTCGACCTGATCTCTCCAAAGGGAATTGTAAGCCATATCGCAACCAGAAGGGACCTGGATTATAGTGTCGCTGGATACAAAGACTGGAACTTTATGACTGTGAAGCATTGGTATGTATTGTTTTCTGTCGCCTCGAGCGTCTGCTAATTTTTCTAGGGGCGAGGACGGTATTGGCGCCTGGACCGTCATCATCAGAGATACGCAAGAGAACCAATATAATGGCACACTTGTTGATTGGAGTATTACATTGTGGGGAGTAGCGATCGATGCTGATAAAGCCGTACTGCATCCGCTACCAGGCGAAGAACACAAAACTCCCTCGCACCACCCAACCAGTACCGCCGCACTCGTCGCGACCACTGACCTGCCGAGTACGCATCATGTTCAGGCTACCGGGAATCCTAGCGGTCATTTGGATCGTCCTGTTAACTCTAAACCAACTGCAGAGGGCTCGGATCCCTTTGAACCGGAATCCACTGATGGTTTGTCCCATATCTCAACTGCTGTGGTATAATACTTGCTAATTTATCCCAGGGCCTGACTCTGAGTCCGAAGCAGAGGAATCGGGTACAAAATCCGCCTTTCTTCCTTCGTTTCTTCCCACCTTTGGAGTCTCAGCAAAGACGCAAGCATGGATATATGGTTCATTCTTTGTTATAGCTGCGTTCATCGCCGCAGTTGCTGTATACTTTTTCAGGCAACGTCGCAAGCAGAAGGCTCGACAGGACGGTATGAATTATGAATTTGAAGCACTAAATCATGACGACCTCGAGGAGGGAATACCAAGCAGTCAAGGACAAGCTGGTGCTACTGGGGGACAGCGGAAAGCACGGGACTTGTATGATGCATTCGGTGCATCTGATGATGAGGGGATATTCAGTGATGATGATGACGACGATGACGACAAAAAGTTGGACTATGATGATGAGGAAGCCCGTGGATTAGACGAGGGTTTGAAGGGGGATGGCGATCGAGAGAAGTTACTTGGGCGTGGAAATCGATAGACAATGGATGTTGAGTACAAACATCAATTGCATTCCTTTGACTCTGTAATATGGGCACTTTTTGGTGGGGGTTCGGTTGCATTTCTTTTCCTTTTCTGCATTGTATGAAGTAGACATAATCTACCGGTGTATTTTTTGGGAGAAAGTCTTGATGCAAGTATTGGTGACTTTTGATTTAATGCAACCTCCGAGTGATTCATGATGTGGCCGCAGATAATTGATGCGGTCAAAAGGTGCCGCATTGGTGTCCGTCAGCTCTGTTTCAGTCTTAGTCTCGCTGATACGTTATCCCTCCGCCTGCATTGATGGATCGAGAAGCCGGAGCCGTCAGGCAACATTCCTGGTGTTGCGTGGAGAAGGTCTGGCCCATATTTGATCCATAATCAACCAAGCGATGGACCATCAGAAGCAACCCAACGCGCAACCCAGGAATACCTTGCGTCGTACCAAGTCGCTCTCGGTCGCAAGAATTTCAGAGCTGATATACGTAAGTAATATACACTTCATCTGGAAGGACGGGCAGTCAGGAAGCACGAGAGCCGATATTCTAGAAGCACCACTGAGTATTTTTCTAGATAAACGGACGTTGATATCAACCAAAACGCAAATTATCGTCATATATCAAGTATGAGAGTTGTGTTGCCTTACCTGTTACTTCTTATTTGCCCCTAGAACTTGCGTTTGGGTCTCCCGGGTTTGTTATTTTTGTTTAGATATCTGTTTCTCCTATCCTCTCTCGCGCGCTCTTCGGGTCCAGTCTCGCGAGCTCGTTGTGTCGTTGTTCTTGCTTTTGCTCTTGTGTCGCCTTCTCAAACATTGCTGTATTGCTGTTGATTCATCATTTCCCGCCGCTAAACTTGTCCGCCGCTCCTGTGGCCATTTTCTAGAGCGGCTAGTGTTCCCCACTTGCTCTCTTTTTCAACGTGCGTGCTTCTTGCGCCTTTGTCAGAACTGGGCGTCGTTCGTCGTTGGTCTTTATCTATCCGTGTCCAAGTTCCAGCCCTCCGGACTATCACATCAGCAACTTTCTTCGCAACGCTTCCGTCTCTTTCCCCGGCTATCCCTCTTCTACCTTTTCAAGCTCTGATTCTATAAATCATTCACTCCTCTTGTTATTCTCTCCTTTTATCCGAAACTCAGCAACCACGTTTTCCCACCGTTTTACCAGATCTCTGCCCCTCAGGAGTCTCCTGGGTATTGCACTGACTGCCTCCTCCTCCGCTACTACCATTCCCCATCAACTACCACAACAACTACTCCAAAGCAGCACCTTTGACTCCAAGAAACGCAACATGCATAGCAAAGTAGTCAGTGAGTTGCTCTTCGTTCTCCGTTCTCCGTGAGTTTTACTCAATACTAATCAATATTTATTGGGAATAGTTATTGGGTATGAAGCGCGACCTGCAACGCCGTTTTCCTCACTAATATTTCGTTTGACAGGTCCGGCCCCGCTGCCCATACCGCTGCCATATATCTTGCACGCGCTGAATTGAAACGTGAGTTCTGGACTCAAATTGTGGTGGACTTTCTCTTACAGTTTCACAGCCATGCTCTATGAGGGTATGATTGCAAACGGGATTGCCCCTGGTGGTCAATTGACGACAACCACCGATGTTGAGAATTTTCCTGGCTTTCCCGATGGGATTGGTGGACAGAAGCTTATGGTACGCGCGGCGGTAACCTGGTTTATATTATTGAGAATGGCCTGCCTAACGTGGATTAGGATGCCATGAGGGCCCAGAGCGAACGATTCGGAACCGAAATCATCACCGAGACTGTCACCAAAGTCGACCTCTCCAAGCGACCATTTAAATACTGGCTTGAGGGCGAGGAAGAGAGCGAGCCTAACACCGCCGAAGCCATCATCATTGCTACTGGTGCCTCGGCAAGACGACTGGGCCTTCCGGGGGAGGAGACGTACTGGCAGGCTGGAATCAGTGCCTGTGCTGTGTGTGACGGTGCTGTGCCTATCTTCAGGAACAAGCCCTTGACAGTTATTGGAGGTGGTGACTCTGCTGCTGAAGAAGCCATCTTTTTGACCAAGTACGGAAGCAAAGTTACTGTGTTGGTACGAAAGGACAAACTTCGGGCATCCAAAACCATGGCCAAGCGCCTGTCCTCACACCCCAAGGTTGAAATCAAATATAACACCGTGGCTTTGGAATGCAAGGGTGACGGAAAGCTGCTGGACACTCTAACCATCAAGGACACCGTCACTGGCGAAATTAGCGACTTTCCTTCGAATGGTCTATTCTACGCAGTTGGACACGAGCCTGCCACGGCTCTCGTGAAGGGCCAGGTCAAGACCGATGAGGATGGTTACATTCTTACCCAGCCTGGAACGTCATACACGAATGTCAAAGGTCTCTTTGCTTGCGGCGATGTACAAGACAAGAGATATAGACAAGCAATTACTAGTGCTGGTACGTTATTCACATGTCACATTGCTTAGTTTGTTTTGTCTGAATGGTGCTGACATCCATACTAGGATCTGGCTGCATTGCAGCACTTGAGTGTGAACGGTTATTAGCAGAAGAAGAGGAAGAGGAGCCAGTGCCGGTGTAGGTTATACCATAACTATATTTTTTGCAAGTAATTCTGCCTGACGCTAACAGCCCCTTTGCCGTGTCTGCAGCGTCGAGGCGGAAAAGAGTCAAACTAACGGCGTTGCCCCAGAATACAAGTCCAATCCGATGATCTAAGGGCTCAAGGTTTACCTTTGTTTCTTCAGTTGGGAGTTACATTTTGGCGGTGGTGTTGGCGATGAAGGAACCAACATATGTAATCTATTGGTCCCCCTTCGTCCGGTTCCCTTTGCATCTTTCTTTCCATTACGGCTGGGTTACGTTTTCTCCTTGTTTTCCTACTGTTTTCCTTAATTGCAATAAAACTAGAGAGCGTGGTAGACGTGGAACTGGATGCACTTGCTTCTTTAAAGGAACGGCTTGTATTTAGATTCGGCTACGTCATTTTAGGACAGCTGATGTTTCTGAGTGAATATAGAAGCAATATGATATTACATCTTCAATTAACGATCCTCCTTGAACCTGGAAAGTGCGGAGCTCAAACTCTAGCAGCGGTGTAATGCAGAAAGTTTTTAGGGTGGTCACGTTACTGCCAAGCTTCGGAGGTGCGTTCTCGGGTTGCTGCAACTCCCTGCAACTCCCTGAACTTGAACTGCTAACACTACCACCACCTAACTACCATCACTACACCCACTCCCACTCTATAGATAGCACAATTATGGCGAGCGGTGTCGATGCTAAGCTCCTCAAGAGCACAAAGTTCCCCCCAGAATACTCGAAAAAGGTGGACATGCAAAAGGTCAACCTTGAAGTGATGAAGCAGTACGTTTTTCTCTGCTTGTTCCGGATGTTACCGACAATAGTTAACGGGAGTGCATAGATGGATTGCGCAGAAGGTGGTTGATATTCTGGCTACCGAGGATGATGTCGTCATTGATTTCATTTTTGGAATGCTAGAAGAAGACAAATTTGTTGCCCACCCTCCTCCTGTGTCGCAGCTATATGGACTGGTTGCTAACTGGAGCTTTCTAATAGCCGGATCCAAAAAAGATTCAGTTAAATATCACGGGATTTCTAGAGAAGGACACCCCGAGCTTCTGTAAGCAGCTGTGGAATCTCTTGTTGAGTGCGCAGGCGAACCCACAGGGCGTGCCGACGGAGCTACTAGAGAAGAAGAAGGAAGAGTTGAGACTGCAGAAGGTGCGTGGACTCTTCTCACGTAATAAACTTGGATTTCACACTGACTTGCGTAGTTGGAAACCGAGAAAGCCGCCGAGCAACAGCGTCTCCGTCGCGAAAAGGAAGACAGCAAAGGTCGAGAAATCGACACTGTCCGCCAGCGCGAACGCGAAGAACGCGGTGGTGGTGGTGGTGGTCGGCGTAATAACGGACTTCCGCCACCCCGTCGGCGCTCTGAAACTCCACCTTCCTCCGCCCGGGGCTCCCGGCCATCCCGTCGCGATGATTATTCACCTCCGCCCCGGGGAGGTCGCGGTGGCGGAGGAGGAGATAGATACGGCACGCGTGGGGGACGTAGAGAAACAGACACGTACATTCCGTCATCACGCAGGGAAACTTATCGCCGTGATTTTGACGACCGTGAAGGCAGGAGTCACAGATCTTATGGACATCACCACCCACGCTCGCCACCGAGGCGTAGCGGAAGGGATTCTTATTCGAGGGACGATCGTCGTCCGAGGTATTCTAGGTCACCGCGGGAACGGAGACGCGATAGTAGGAGGGAGGCAACGAGGTCTAGAACTAGATCTCGCTCTCGCAGGCGCAGCTCGAGGGATCGGGGAGGCCGTTCAAGGCGCCGGTCTTATACTCCCTCTTCATACTCCGAACCAAGCTCCGCAACTTCTAGATCCGTGTCGAGAAGCTCTTATGAGTCTTCGAGGTCACGCTCGAGGTCGGCGGTGAGAAGCAAGAGGGACCGCTCACGCTCGGTCTCTTCAGACAGAGGAAGTCGCGGAGCAAGGAGACGCCACGATCGTTTACCGCATAGGTCACATGCTGATACGAGAGAGAAACGCGATAGAAGCCATTACCGCGATGAAACACGCGATCGCCGCCGACGCTCTGTAAACGATGACAGGGAAAAGTACACCAGACGTGGTCGAGATAGAGAAATCACGCCCAGCACCAAACGCCAGAGATCTGTTTCTGCTGACGAGAGCAACAAGCGGCCGAAGGATTCGTACAAAGACGGGAAAGAAGTAAAAGAGGTTTGCGGTTTGCCTCCTCCTGCATCGTTTGCTGGAATATTGCTCTCTAACATATGTGTCTGCAGATGGATCTGAAACGACAAGAGAATCTTCTGAGGGAGAAGCTACTGAGAGAGAAACTCGGTAAGGGACAGAAAGAGGATCGGGACTATGGTTTGGGAAACGAAGAGGTTTGTGGTTTGTTTCTCCTGGCGGGCGGGTTGAGCAACCCTTTGAAACTTAAGTTCTGACAGATTTTGGTGTAGCAGTTAGGATTAGCACAGAGGGAGAATCTTCTCAGGGAGAAGCTGTTGAGGGAAAAAATTAAAATGACAAGGACGAGCATTGATGCTACCGAGACGATAGAGACTTGATGACGGTAATGAACTACTTAGTATGTATGATAAAGGATTACTTTTTCTTGCGCCGGGATGGATGGATTATTGAAAGCTTCTTTGGTGATGTTGAATATTTAGAACTGCGTGTTGGATGTACAAACTAGCAAGCTATGTCTCCTAATAGCGTTTCAATGTTACTAGCATTTAGTCGAGTTATTTCAAAGCAGTGTGGAATGCTACCTAGCATTCGTTGTGGACCAAACATCAGCACTCGGTGTTCTGTGAAGATGGCTAAGACAGCGTTCGAGACGACCGTATCAATACGCCGGCTTGAGGTTTATCCAGATCAATAGGCCTCTAGATATGATGATTCGTACTATCTGGAACTATCAGAACTTCAGTTACCTTCCACAGCTTTATCAACCGCATTGGTTGCCATTAGGGATCTTTCTAGAAGCAAAGCCCTAATTCCAAACGGTCTATTACGACGTCTACAATCCACTCCTGGTCCACTCCGAGTCTAGTCACTTCATCTTCCAACCGTGCTACAAACGCAAGGCTTCAATATCTCTATATTTCCCCACAAAACATCAAGCAAATCACAGCACCAATCCTACCCACGATGATAGAGAGGAGTTGAGGTGGCATCCCTCCATCCCTCTCACACAGTTTCATAATACTCGGGAAGCCCAATCGACAAATCCGACTCCCCAAGTATATCTGACAACCTTACCTCCCCCTTCGACGAAGTCGTATCCCTACTCCTTCCGCTCCTCAGATCATCCATAATCCCCTGCGCAACCAGCTCGACTCCTGCCTAGATACTTGCACCGGGAAGGATAATATCCACGGTGTGCTTGATAAGGAGGATATGGCGTTCATACGCGACCTTACTCGTGCGCGCATGGTGCTCAAAGATCTGTTCCAGCGGTATCCCGCGCTCCTCGTGATCCCGCAACACCCGTCGCGCTAGCCGTACGTCGGCGTCCGAGTCGACGAATACCTTCCCATATCAGCGGTGTAGGAGAAGGGGGGGAGGGGGGAGGGAACTTTGACATCTGCCATGGCGACGATCTCCGAATGGGAAAAGATAAACTGGCCCTCGGCGATATTACATCTGGCCGGGGAGGGAGTATACGGTCTTCCAGACGTGCGCCGGTGTTAATGTCTACCTGCGGGATGGAGATGTTGTCTTCGCCGGCGCGGAGCCGTGCGATCGCGTTGGAGAGACCATCGAAGTCGTACGCATCTGTCTTATACTATGTCAGTTAGCGGGGGAGGGAGAGCGGGGAAGGGAGACGGGCTCACCCAATATTTCGGGATCAACCGGTACTTTGGGTGGGGATGAAGATGGGTTGAAGAATTTGAGAAAACCATGGAGGTGAAGCTCTTCAACGTGGAAAGTGTCAGGTTCACCTCTGTGAAGGCTGAGAAGCGAAGATTTCAGCGCCCTCTGGACAGTTTTCTTTCCGGCCGCGGCGCCACCTGCAACGGCGATGAAGATACAGGCTATCATTGCGTGCGGTGGTTGGTGATGGTAAGTGGTGAGGTGTGGGAACTATAATGGAGACTCGGTGGTGTTCTCGTTCAGCCGCTAATACAAGCTGCAGAGCTCGTCTAATCGACTTTGTTGGGTCTTCAGAAGCAAGGCACTATAATCGAGTCATGTGGACAAAAACCCGCACAAATTCTAAAGGAATCATATTCTCGAAGAGATGCTGACAGGAATCCAAACAATCACAAAGCACAGAGTGACGCCAATACAGATAGCCCATTCATAAACTAACCACTGGAACTGCGCATCTTCTAGTTGCAGAAATAACTCAGGCCATGCGCTTCCCATCCCAAATATAACTGTATATTCACTCTTCGTCTCCAATCTTCGGAGCAAGGTAGAATCTGACGAAACCGGCCTCCATCTTGTACCTGTGCCAGCGTCAGTAAGAGCCCCCCGGAGTGAGAAATGTGAGGGCGAGTGTACTCAATCAGCAAAGGAATTTCATTCGACAAAGACAGCGTCACGGTGGAGGACAAGCCGGAGGCCTTGCAAAAGTTGACAAGGTATTTCAGGGAAAAGGTAAGAGCGACAGGCTCCTGTAGCTCGATAGTAGTTCCAAGCTCAGGCTTATCGACATTGGTATTTTGTCTCAGGGTGACTGCTCCGCTCCCAATGTCTCCAGCGCAAGAGAACTTGATGCCCTCCTTGGTAGCCTCAATGGCAACTACAAACCCGTTAGCACACGAGCCCAAACCCGGCAGATTTGACACGACATGCCAGACTCGGAGAGAAGCGACAAGTCTCTGCAAATCCTCTGGAACTCGGAGCTGGGCAACGTAACAGTAGCACCATACTCCGTATCTGGGATACCAAGGTGCTCCTGATCAATATCCATCAACTTAATATCATACTCGCTAATACGGTCGTTCTCTGAGTTTTCAAAGACGAGACTGAGAACATCCGGTGAGTCCTCCGCCTTCAGGGTCAACAGATCTTCGTTTTGTGCTGCACGCAAGACCTTTTGCAGAGATACAAGGTTGATTCCGAGCGCGATGTTGCGGTCGCATCGGTAGAGGCTGAATCCCTCCGTCTTTAAGTGCATGGCGACCAGGGCAACATGTGAGTTATCCATAGCCTGCAGTGCAATACCAGAGTCATTGCAGTCAAAGTTGCAGTCTTGGACGAGATCCTTAATGGCATCGACGACCTGAGAATACAGTTAGATGGTATTCGTAGTGCTCATTGGAGGCTGGGATGCGAACCTTTTTCAGCACGGCAGCTTGTTCGAGGCGAGCTTCAAGCACTACAGGATGTCAGAATAAGGTGCAAATGAAGACATAGACGATGGACTGACTCTTGAGATAGATTTAAACCGATTTTGAGGGTAGTGTAGTTCAGTACAAATAACTACATCATTAGCGAGTTAGCCTTAATATCAAACCGACGCAATCCGTTCAAGACGTGCAAAAGCATTTGACTGGTTGCGTGGATGTATACACGGGAATATAATACGTTTACAGGAAGTTTGGTAGATGTGATGGAATGATGAGTACCTAAGTGAGTAATGTTGGTGCTGGTCCTGGTGTTGGTATTGGCGTTGATGGAAAAGACAACAGAAGAAAGGGCAGAGGAAACGCGACAAAAACACCTGTTGAACGCGTTTTGCCAAGCCATATACCACTTAGAGTCACTCTACAATCAACAATTCAAGAGGTTTTAGGCTTGTTCCTGTCCGGAGAGTGCATTCTTCGAAAGAGGATATCGAATTCACCAAGTGGTAACGCGGAATATGGAGAATAGCTCACTTGATCTCACTGTTCCCTTTATACCCACTTGAGCAGGTACCACATTTCACCTAAAATTGATGTCCATATATTCGAGAGCAGTGACGTCACGGGCTCCGTCCATGCCACGCTGCGTCCGAGCCATCGTATTTACTACAGTACTATATACTTAAGACCACAAGCAATGTCCACGCATATACCGGTATTTAGCCAGTCAATGGGGCTCAAAACTAATATAATTTCTACTAAGTATGATACAAACAAAGCCACCAGAGTCAAGGGAATCAGTCAATCAGCCAACCCATGCATTCGCTCACTCACTCACCCAATCACTCAACTCAATCAACCAGAAGCAATCGCTCAATGAGATTCGACAAACTCGACTACCAAGAAAACAAAGGATCGCTACCAATTTGCGCTTCGTTAACATAAAGGGAGAAATGGATATAAAAGAAAAGTAAGGGCAATATAATTAAAACCACAATCCCGAATGTAGAAGAAAAATGTTAAAATTTTTTAGAAGATGTAAAAGTAGATGTGGAGAAGAATAGGACACACTCCTACGGGTATTCCAAAACGCCAGTGATTGTTATATTCTTTAAACTCTGGCACCACCTTCTGCTGTCAACTGGGCGACCCGGGCCTTAATACGCGCAACTCGCGACTCGATAGCTATAGGAGTTAGTGATAGCGAACACCAAGATTCAGTAATACAACTTACTCTCTTCTCCACTGGTCTCACCATCATCCAGACTTCCTCGAGCATCAGTTGTTGTAGTTGTTGCTGAAACATCGTCTGTAGTTTTATTGGCCTTTGCCCTTTCCGCAGCATTCTTTCTGATCTGAGCCCACCGGTCTTGAACAGCCGGTTCAGATGCACCGGAGGCTGACGGCAACAAAACTGACGGGTCGTCCTTGAAAGGGGCAGGAGAATGCGCGGGAGTATCTAAGTCTAATACTTCAGACGAATCTTCGGGAACAAATGCAGGTTGATCATCCAAAGGACCCTGGTCAAACCCCGAGAATGACTGCTTCGCAAGAGCCGGATGTTGCTCAGGCGCAGGCGGAACCGAATATGCGGGAGCGGTCTCCTTCTCCAGAGCGGGTGAAATGGGATTCTCTGCAGTGGGTGACGTCATTTGCTGTGCAGGAGCCTTTAGTTCGGTGGGTGGTTGTTTTCTCCGCAAAGAGTGCTTGCGTTCAACATCGTTGAGAGGAACTATGAGCTGGCCACCTCCTACAACTGGTGGCTGAGAACCCTCGGCTTTCATTCCAAAGATGGCGCGAAGTCGAGAAACTTTCTTACCCCCCTTTTCGGGGTTAGAACTAGTAGGGTGCACTGGGTTAGGGCTCATAGACATTCGCTTGCCATACCCTGGAGACGACCGTCCACTGTTTGACGATGGAACAGGGGCGGATTGTTGCCGAACGGCCTCAATTGGCAATGATATCGCATTATTCTTAGCTGGTGCATGCGACAGAGTAGCTGCCACAGCTTCCACTCGGGGCTGCACTGTTTCTTCTGTCGGGATTGGGGGAAGGGAGCGTTCTGTATCAGGGGTAGCCTTTTTCTCTGATGGTGAGAGACCCTTGAGGTACGCATCTCTCAAATTATCCCGGTCATACCGATTCGCCCATTTCATGGCTGGTGACGCTTCAGACATGATGACTGGCTGTAGAGTAAAAACGCTATTAGTCTTTGATTCCGATGCATGTTCACGAGGCTTCCCTCGCCTTGGCTGTGCGTATTCAGCATCTGTTTTCTGTTGCCGTAATGCCGCAGCTGCCGCTTGTATCTTTGCAGTTTGATCAGGGCCAATGTTTGTTCTGCTCGCAGTGTGTAATGAGGCGTTGAAAGGTTTTAGAGATTGCTGAACGGGTGCTTCAGTCACGCTAACAGACTTCCTCCTCAGTTTACTTCTCTTAGTCATCCACCTTTTGTCTTTCTTCATAATCACCGGGCTTTCAGTCATGACTGCGGCTCCCCTAATTTTCTCCTGTTTGGGGTTAGTTATAAACTAATTGCAGATTCGAATACAAGCACATACCTCAACCACAAGCCACTTAGCACCTTGTACAGTAGTTTCAACCAGTGCACAGCGTCCAAAAACAGCTTTACGAGGCGTTGTTTCTTCACCAGCCAAGCTAGACATCCAAACCCACCAAAACACGTCATCAACATCCATTGGTTTAACGCTTTCCAGCTCGCCAGGTTCCAGAATTTGCATCTTCCTATTCGATTGAGAGCTCTTAAGGCGACCCGCAGTGCCAATAGGCGGGAGAACCTTATCCGGTGGTAGCAGATGGGAAGCAGCAGCACCTGAATGCTGAAGCTCACGATCACCAAACCCAGCGTCCATAAAGTCTGCCCAGGATGGAGTAGTTGGACGGGCAATCTCAACAAGCTCATCTCTCTCTCGTGACAATGGAGTAGTGGACGGGGTTGGATTTGAATGTGATTGGGACGAAATCCGGCGCCTTGTAAAGGCTTCAGATTGAAGCACATCCTCGTCCTCGTCATCAGACTCCGCCAGTCCCGAGAATCCTATATCCTGAAACCTAGACCAAGACTGTTCTTGGACCCCAGTCGACAGTTTGAACCCACCATTGGAAGATTGGCCAGTAGAGGATATACACCTGAGCACACGTCTGCATTCGTCTGTGAGGGCTCGAACTGGATCGTCGAAATCCGTGAACACCTTCAATGCCCTGTCGCCATGATCATACTGGATGTTTTTCGCTCTTCTCAGCAAGGCGAAGGGAGACGGTGAAACTCTGTCAACTGTCATGACCACCCTGACCGTGCGGGTTTGAAACTGCGGGGGGGTCACGGGTGGATAATCCACTGAGGCAAGCAGCGCTCGGAGCGAAGTGGGCAGTAAGGAAACACTTCTGCTTGGATCCGCAGGCGAAAGAGATCGTAAATATGCAAAGAAAAGATGACAGCATGCATCCGCGGCGCTGGTCCACGTGGCATATCCGCCCTCGAAACCATAACCTGTGTCAACATGCTCGAAGGCCCACCAGCCAGCGAGTCGGGAGAGTTTAAGTCCTCCTAAACCATTGTGCTTGCCATGCTATTTGCGATGTAATATTAGCCATCAATTCTGGTCGTCAAGATATCCGGAAGACTATTTACGAACCGCTGCAATTGCCGAAAGAAGGTCAAAGTAGTCGAATATGATTTTGGACCGAGCTTCCGACTCTGAGCTAATCGGGATGAACGTTGCAAAGGAATCACGAGCCATGCTTGAATCTATAAAAAGTTTAGCTTTAACTCTAACTTTAACCTTAAATGTCGGCCCGATAATCTGACGTACCAACCTCGCCCTCTGGAGAAATTATTAACGTTAGCACATGTAGATCTGTATAGAAATTGATCGGGAATCAGGAAACCAACGTCGGAACAGCTCGTATACATCCCATGTAACAACTCCACCTGGCAATCGACTCCAGCACCACTTCAAGGCGCTACACAGTACGTCGGGTTCGGTGAGACGTAGTTCCTGTTGAAGGTAGGCACCTGTGAGCGGCCCGGTTGTCGGATTAAAGAAGGTGCGGATAAAAGTTCGTGCGGCGCATGAGTCAGAATTTGGGCGATATGGCAAGAGTATAAATGGAGTGAGCAGGCCTAGAGTTCAAATTCTTCAGCATTAACTTTCCAGCGGTGCTTGACTATTCTATGTACCTCTCGATTTCATCTCATTGGTACATCCTCTCAATAATTCCTGCACCTCCTCAGGGGCAACTTCTGTCCGCAGCCATCCGTCGGTGTGCTTGGGTCCTGTTGGCTGCTCGGCGGCAGAAGTCTGGCCCAGAGACTTCTTTGCATTCGCGTTTTCCCTCTTGAACACTCGGTTCAGAAAGGCTGGCATTGAGGGCGAGCAGATCGGACAACTGCTGCACGGCTAGCTGAATTTAGAGTTGGACAGTGCGGGCGTCGGCGTGCAGATAAGTCGAGGATGTGTTCGCGGTACACAAGCGAGACGGGGGTCTAAATTGACCAAGTAAATGCAGAAGAGGGTATGAAATAATGATAGCCGAGTTATAGAGCGCTCAGAAGCACAGCAATTGAAAGCAGGACGTTGCTAAAAAGATAGAAAAAAAGTAGAGAAAGAGGAAAAGGGCAATGTTCCTGGGACAGGGAGGAGAATCGCCGCGATGGAACCCGTCTGGTGTCGGCGCCTGACTCGTAATGCAACTGAATTGCGAGAGTCGTGCTAGTTTCTGTGAAGGAATGAACGCGTAAATATCTTGACTAACAGGTAAAGTGGTAAGTGGTAGTGGCGTTGAAGGCTGATGGGCGGCTCCAGCGAAATGATTGATTGATGAGATGGCTATGAGAGATCAAAGGAGTGTGGTGCAGTATGATCATGTGTGGTTGCCAGCAAAGTCGATGCGAGATAGAGAGCCCCCAAAACTTAGTTTGTAGGATTGTACTTCGCCAAAGAAATACTGGCAGTGGCAGTGGGCAGGGACCACACCACTGGAAGTGTAGGGGTAAAGTAAGTAATAAGTAAGTATTCAGGGGCCAAAATTGATGGTGGGGTTATTTAGGGAGCGTATTTAAGATGAACGATATGTAAAAGACAAATGGACAAAGGTCCAGAAGATAGAAACAACCAAAACCATAAAATGAAGAGAGGGAAGGCAAGAGGAGAGGGAGCTGTAGCAGATAGGAGGCCGTCTTGGTTGGTTTCTCCTAACCACCATTATCACCACCCGCAAATTCGCCGCTAACTGTTAGAATCGCTAGAGAAACGACACGAAGTTCTCGTCAACCCAGAAACGCGCGCGGCCACGACGTCTTCCAATGTCAAAATACCCGGCCGAAATCGTTTATGCCAAATGCTTTAACACCCGTGCTCCGCAGTATGATTACTTTCTAAACCCTGATACTTAACTACTGCAATAAATTCCAGTCCGAAGAGTGAGAGGAGCCGTCCTCACGAGATCCACTCCAACACCACCGGAAATTGCTAGCCCCCGTACCTCCATCTTCCTCAACCTTCAAGACACCCTGATCCAGCCTCTCTCTCTCTCTTCCTCTCTTCCTCTCTCTCTGTTTCAAATCCGCCCATTGTTAGACCAATTGGGCTCTAGTTTGCGCCTAGGAGAATGAATAACTCGATTGGATTGCTTTGGTTCGCCAGGAATTATCTATGGTTACTCAAGCGAGGCTCGGTTTCTAATAATAACTATTACACCTCCGCCACCACCTCATCGTTCGAGCCGCAAGATCTTAGCTGCATCAATACTAGAACCCGGTGGGGACGTCTTGTTTGGGGTTGTTGGAGGCATCCATCCATCCACTAAATACCTCCATAGAGCACGAACGTGTCTGAAGAAGACGAGGCCGGCTGACCGACGACCTGGAGTATGATGTGATTTTTCTGCTACATTCTCTGCACGTGCATCTACTGACGGGGGATCGACGATATGATGAGAACGAGCGTTTGGATATGACGGCGCTTTGGTACTTGTTTAGGTCAAGGCTGCAGTCCCGGGCATGATAAGAGCTTGATAACGCAAAACTGGAGATGCTAAGGCTCGTAAATTCGCAGCCTGGGATATCATATCGTATCAGTCAGGACAGGCACTGAAGCCGTGCTGTCAAGGTTATAATAATCAACCATCTCCCAAGGCATTAGTATTGCATCACCCAGATAGACACTGCAGCATGCAATCTTGAAACATGCGGGGTGAGAATTCCAGGAATCGGACGTTGTAGGATGGAGAGGTAACAATAGCAACTTCTAGAAAACGGCCGCCTTCGATGCGGCTGGTTTGTGCGTTGCATACCCTAGGTACATGAGTACTTCTTATGCAGTCCCAAGCAAGCGTTTAACCACCCCAGCGACCCCACCTTTTGCTCTCTCCTGCATATACTAAGCAACAGCATCGTAGATGGAGTTGTCGCCGCGTGGATGCTCCGAATAGAGTTCAAAGTCCAGTCGCACGCATGGCGGGTGCCAAAGTTACTTCAAGCTCAACTGCGTGCTTTTGCTCTGTAAAGGTTTGAGTTGCAAACACTATCCCGAGTGACTGCCGGTGAGTTAGTGTTTAGTTTGCGGCATATGCCTGCGAGCAAATGCCGGATATGATTGGGTCCCAAACTGCGTCCGAGTAATTGAAGCACATCGATCGGGGCCATTCTGAAACTCATAGTTTGTGGAATATTACTCCCGGGTAATGTGTTTCTATTTTTGAACGAACTCCTATTTTTAACCCTCCTTTCGCCGTTACTCTCTCTTTCTCTCGACCCATCTGTCAACCCGTTGAATCTGAACTCCCGCCGTGCTCATACTCCAGCAATCCGGCTGTGACAGTTCTATACATATATCATCGTCAATCATCCTGACCCGCCATCCCCAAGACCATTCCCTTCTTCTCAAGTTAGAATTCTTACCCCATATCCAAGTACCAGTTCTCTGTCGGCGCCTACTTCTTTTACTTCCGCTGCTACCTATTATTGCTTTACTTCGACTTTTTCTCTATCGCTGTTTTGTGTTGTCGCTGATTTCTCTCTCTCTGTCTTGCGATTGTTCCAAGCAGGCTCATCAATTACCCTTGTCCAAGAGTCGATATCCACTCTCGCGCTGTTGTGCTAGTCACCGGACAGGCCCCGTAAGACTCTTGCCGAGCTCTACTTCTCTCTGGGTTTCAACGCTTAAACGCGTGTATTTTTCCACGTTTCTCCCATCGGCTTCAAGATGGGTCGAAGAAAGGTGTGTTGTGGCATATTTCCCTTTTGTCGCGTGCGGAGTGGAGCCATCGTCGCACCCACGCCAGCGCCATGCATCATACTAATAGTTCTCGCGACTGCAGATTGAGATAAAGCCTATCAAGGATGACCGCAATCGCTCCGTGTATGTTCACACACTCTCCCTTCTCCTTTCGTTCTGGAGATACTGACTTTTATCCAAAGTACATTCCTCAAACGAAAAGGCGGGTTGTTCAAGAAGGCGCATGAGCTCTCCGTCCTGTGCTCCGTAGATGTCGCAGTTGTTATCTTCAGCAACAATAAAAAACTATATCAGTACTGCTCGGGTGACATCAACGAGATCATCGGTCGGCATTCTTATGTATGTATTGCTGCTTAATATGTAACATTCTTTCGCTAATACTGTTCCCTATTAAAGTATGATGCGCCGCACGAGTCGAAAGGCCCAGCAGACTTCGCAGGTAAGAAGGATCTAGGCGACGATGACGACGACGACGACGTGATGGTAGGGCCTGAGCGCGCTGGCTCTCACTCGTCGAATGATCACCCACTTCCCCATCACATGCAGCATCCGCCGCTCCATCTGAACAATCGGCAACATACCGCATCAGCATCCCCACCAAACATGCCCAAAAGTCTAGTTGGGCCATCGGGCTACCCCATGGGGCCCCGTGTAGGCACTCCGCAACCAATGACACGTCCGTCATCAAGGAATCAGGCACAAAGGCGCAACAGCTCAAATCTTGTACCGCCAAACGGATATCCGGCCACTCAACCGCCACCCCATCAAGCGAATGGCTATGCGTACATCCAGCACCAGCAGCACCAACCACAGCATCACCCTCAACATCAACCACAACACCAACCACAACACCCCCTTCAGCAACACCAACAACATCAGCCACAGCCTCCTGTATATGGCTCTCAGATAATGCCGCCCTCAAGCTTAGCGCAAGTTCAGTATCCGCCATATGCAGCCCAACAACATCATCAACCGCAAACAGCAGCACAGGCACAAGCGGAGGCATATATTAACGAAACCACCCGACGGCAATCAATGCCACCTGCGTATAACCCGGAGCCACCGGCTCCCGAAAATGAACAACCTTCCCGTCCCGAACCACCTGCTCCACAACCAATAGAACATAAAAGAGCGCCAGCAAAGTCTCGCAGCATGTTTACCCCCATCGGTCCTAGTGAGTCTATGCTTGCTCAGCACTTCGGCTTTGGAGGGACACAAGAACCCACCCGGTCTCAGTCGCTAGATGTTAGCACAGTTCATAGGAAGAATTCCGAATTACCACCGAAGCAGGAAGAAAAGCCTGCGCCGATTGCACCGTTACCACCCGTGTCTACATCGCCGCCGCCACTTACGCGAAACAACAGTATGGCTGATCCAAAGTCAGCCGGCATGCGTCCAAAATTGAAAGTTAGAATCCCCAGCGAGAACTCAGATGCGGGTAGCCCGTCGTCGTCGTCACCGAGAGAGTCATCTGGAAATGCAGGAAATATTTCCGCACGACCCAACAACGAGAATGGCCCTGTAGTACTTCCACCCCCATCGCCCAGCCATAGCGTAGGAGCACTTTTGAGTGCCGGCGCTACAGGCCCTGTAAACCCTTTCTCTCGACCCCCACCGGCCAATAGCCAACCCGAGCAAACACCAATGTCCGCATTACCAAGTCGATTTACCGAGTCCATGCTCGCATCCCCATCATCAACTTTCTATGGTGCCGACTGGCTAGGATTGCCTTATCCCCGTGGAGGTGGCAGTGATAATATGTTGCCTAGCCCTCTCAACTTCCAAACACCAGTTGGGGTCACCAACCCTGCGCCTTTCTTCAAAGGCGAACAGGAGGCAAATGGTAAAAGACGATCACCAGAGTCTGATCATTCTGAGGGTTCCACGGCGAAAAGGCAGAAGAACAGTTGATTCTTCATTGTTACCCTATCGAGTCATGGGTTGTGATACTGTATTCATCCCTTCCTTTGCTGCAACATTGCATGACTTGGTCTTTATGACGTGACGGTGTTATGTTGGGGTTCGGCGTTGTGTGTCTTTTTCTTCCATTTCTTCATCTGTCCGTAGCTCTTGACATGGACATTTCCTACTTCCTTTTCTTTTAGGGTTAGCCTGGGTTTGGTTTAGTCTGATGTTGCATCTACTACGCACTTACGGTTTGAACTTCTTTCCCATTCGCTTAATCTGCATATCATGGTTACGGATTCTGCATTGGCGGTATTGTTTTTTTGTTTCCCTATTTTTTTTCATCGCATTTCTCAAGTACGTTGCGCTTTTTATTACTCTCTACGACTTTCTTGTATAAAAGTAATTCTGCTTCTGCTACAGGACGGGGGCGGTTATTCTTGGGCTGGGCTGGGCTTAGTGACTTGGGAGGGATTCTTCATTAGACGGAATTTGTTGTGTGTACTTTCTTGGTGAGGGTTTGTTGGATTGGAAATGCTCTCGTTATAGGCTGTCGGGCAGCTACTGGTTATATGGGATGGAACAGGATCGGATGGAACAGGATCGGATGGATGGATGGGATATTGGGAATGCAAATTACACATTGACCCTTGCGATTCGTATGAAATTCTACTATTGAAAATGATATTGCGTGATGGGTTGAATGTTGCCGTGGTTGACGGTATTACGCGTATTCCGGAGCCTTTTCCTCCATCCAATTATCCTACGGATTCGTCATGCACCCGTCGACCACATATCACAAACCATCAGTTCCTCCTGATACCCTTCCCCTTCTCATCCTTCCCCCCAGAGGTCTCCTTAAATACCCTCTCCCATCGCACCGCGAGATCAGCCACTGCCAAGTAGTTTGCAGGCGTAGTTACGCTGGTGTCGGTGTGGACGCCATCGACAAGTTGTTTTACGCTCTCCAGGGTTGCACGGAGGAGACGAAGCGACGCGAGTTCCTGGCTGGGTGTTAGACGCCGCAGCAGCGGGAGAGGCGGAGCGGAGTGTACCTGAGTTAACTCAGCATCTGAAGACATGGTTTGAAGGTGAGGTTTGCGCTGGACTACTGGAGCTTGCGAATCTCTCGCTAATGTAATAGCAACTTAGGCGATATGAGATTGTGATTTGTTAAGTTTCACGTTGAAGCCCCATTTGCACCTTTAATCAGACCGCCTACGCCGCGTCGAGCAGCTAATTCGAACGGGGAACCGGGAGCGGGCGTGCCGAGTGGGCCGGTAGTTAGGCGGCTCCTCCCGATACTGGTTCAGCCAGACAAGACAAGGCATGTGACCCAGACATTGATTGTGCGCAGTGAACCCCGGTCGCTGTTTTTTTTTGCAGTACATATGCAGGGCCGTTCACATCTAGATGTGAGTGATGTTACATGAATGCACTGAACATCAGCTCTTCTCTCATGGTTTTTGTGTAGCTGCAGGAAAAATACTGCCCTTTCCGGCCTTCATCACGTACTTTATATGACAAACTCTAGCCTTACGTTTCTCCAGACGGAGATGGCCGATGATTTGAGGCCGTGGAATATTCGCATCAACGTTCCAAATTCTGGATTCGAATGGCCTCACGGCCAAAGCCGAGGGCCTTGCACGCCAAACAACATAGGTCATCGTCGTGTGGAGGTGGGTTGGGTTGTTTTGCCTGATGGCCCTAAAATCTGCAATCGATACGAAGCGGCAGATTGAGTCCCAAAACGCTATGGCTAGTAGTTCGCCTCCATTATGACGTTTTGGGCACCAAGCTTTTTGTTGCTTCGTGGAATAAATACCCTTGGTTCTTGCCCTTTGATACATGTGCTTTATATGTGATTGATACCTGCACAATTTCGCCCCCATCATCGGAATCTCCTTGCCTTTCAACGGTTTTGTTCCAGGATTTGGCTGTTGATACCTTAATTGTGGTGTTGTTGCCTCGGGAAGTGTGGCCTTGGAACTCATATAGTAGGCGAACGGAAGCCAGGGTGTTTTTATAGGAAAAATAAGAAGAGCTCCAGCAACCGACTGTTGGAATTGAATTTTGTTGTCCATCCCAGAGTGATTGCTGGATGGAAAAGTCTACAGGACCCGCGGCTGCGGCGGAACAGCAGCAGCAACAGTCACCACCTTCCCCCACATCGGTGGCATTGATTGAGCATGAGAAAGAGAGATATATCGACAACAGCAGTAACAGCGTTTCTACAGCACAACTGGAAGATGGTGCAACTCCTTCTCCTTCCTTACCTCCGGAGGATAGTCAGGTACCGGAAGAACATGACAAGCTCAACAAAAACACACTGCTGATTGTGTTGTCTTTATGTGTTAGTCCTCCATCCTTCGGGTGAAGGCTGTGATACTGACAGGGTTTTGGGTCCCAGGTTTGCCTTTTCTTGTCTGCCCTCGACCAGACAATTATCACAACCGCCATTCCCGTGATTTCTAGCGAATTCCAGTCTTCGTCTGCATACACGTGGATTGGAACGAGCTATCTCCTGGCCTCTTCAGCGTTGGTTTTCCTCGGTGTGTTTGCGAGTGTTGTTCTGACCATAGTATTCTTAGCTTCTTGCCGTCATGGGGTAAATTCAGGTATGTTCCTTCCCCCCTGTAACATATCTGCCAGATATTGAACCGGTGGCAGTGATATTTGGGGTCGCAAACCGGTGCTCCTCGCAGCGGCAGTGTTGTTTATGATAGGAAGGTGAGAATACGGCAGCTTCCACCACCAGACGAAGATACTCATAAGCCCACAGCGTATTATGTGCCGCTGCCCGTAGTATAACGTTAATGCTCATCGGTCGAGTCCTCCAGGGCTTAGGAGCGGGAGGTCAACTGGGTTTAGTCAATGTCACGATCTCGGATATCGTTACAGTGCGGTAGGTGTGGTCCATCGGGACAGGATTAAGTGTGTATTTCAACGCTGATTACCCACTGAGCAGGCAACGCGGGTTGTATCTTTCATACATTGGTAAGAATTACCTTCGATTGGGAATTGCAGATCTCTAATTGCTTCGATTAGGTATGACATGGGCCGTCGCTTCAGCAATTGGCCCGGTACTCGGCGGCGTGTTCACTGGGATGGCGGGGTGGGGATGGCGCTTCTGTTTCATTATCAACATTCCAGTTGGATTCGTTGGGATATTGGGGTTGTACCTGTTTCTGCATTTACAATCGCCAACCATCAGCCTTATGGAGGGACTGAAACGGGTGGATTGGCTAGGCACGTATCTACCTACGCTCAGGGTTACAAAATACTGATATTTAACATTGAAAAGGCACGATCTTCATTGTTGCCGGCGTTGTCTTAGCTCTTCTCGGGCTCGAATTCGGGGGAGTCATGCACCCATGGAAGTCCGCCATCGTGCTGTGCTTCCTCGTCTTTGGGTTCGCATTCCTAGTCTGCTTCATCATCGTCGAATGGAAATTTGCAAAGCTTCCGATCATGCCCTTAAGGTCTACCTCCCCTCCCATCCCCATTGCACATATTAACACACCGAATAGACTTTTCACCAACCGCACAAATGCCTCCTGCTACCTCGTCAGTTTCTGTCACGGCATCGTCTTCCTCTCAGGCTGTTACTTCATTCCCCTCTACTTCCAAGCCGTCCGCGGCGACACCCCACTAATGTCAGGCATCTACGTCCTCCCCTACGTCATCTCCCTATCCGTCACCTCTGGCAGCGCTGGCCTCGTCATTTCCCGTACCGGACGCTACCAGGAAATAATCTGGGCGGGCGTATCCGTGATGGCCCTGGGCTCGGGGCTGTTCGTAAAACTGACCCGCACCTCCAGCTGGGCCGAGTTAATTATCTTCCAACTCATCGCGGGCACGGGTGCCGGCCCACTTTTCCAGGCTCCTCTGATCGCCGTTCACGCCACAATCGCTCCGGAAGATGTGGCCACTGCGACATCGACATTTGCATTCCTTCGCTCTCTTGGAACCGCGCTCGCCGTGTCGCTGGGGTTGATAGTATTCCAGAACGGGATGGCGAAGCAGGCGGGGCCAGGACTGACGCGGAAGCTGGGTGCGGAGGCGGCGGGAAGGATTTCGGGCGACTCGGCGAGTGCGAGTATCGAGTATATCAAGACGCTCACGGGGGCGAGGAAGACGGGCGCGCAGGATGCGTATGCGGAGGGTATGCGGGGGATGTGGTGGTTTTTTATGGCGATAAGTTTGGTCGCTGTGGCGTGTAGTGTCTTCATCGGTATGTTTCTCTCTGGCCGGCGGTGGGGAGGAGACGCTGATGATGGAAATAGGAAAACATCATCTCAGTAAACAACTTAACTCGTCGCAGCCGGCCATTATGCGGCCGAAGAAAGGGCAGAAAGCAGCAAAGGCACCGTCAGAGAACGTATAGTAATGAATGGAACGACCCGTCCCTCCAAGCCTCTGCAGAGAGGGTTGGAATTTACGGCATGGTAATGGCTCTCTACTCATATTTACAGCGTGTTTGAATTTTGGGGTTCATTTTTGGGTATCTCTCATATCTTTGTTTATGCTTGGGCTACATGGTACCATAGTATATATGCATAGGAATATCACGAATGAATGAAATGATTGATAGAGCTCGGTTGTTGATGAAGAGAAGGCCGACAATGGCTACAACACATAACGAGCGAGATTCTGTTGTTACTTTGGATGCTTCTTAGACCTGTTGATTAACTTGATTGATCCTCTCTATCTTGAGGGCCAAAGGTCCGTATATGTACAATCTCCCATATGCGTACGCGTATGCTCTATCTGACATGAGACGCATCACCCTGGTCCTGATGCATATCCTCATACAGCCACCATCTTCATACAAGTCTTCATTCTCATACAAGACATCAGACGATGCTGAGACTCATGATCCAAGTACACATGCAACATCTGTGCTACAAAAGACATCGAGTGATGGATAGTGTACGGGGTTGTGCCATGGACGAGACTTGAGCCGACACATACTGTACTTAAGTAGCGAGCTCGGAACAGCCATCAAAATGTGATGTTGTATCATTTCCGACGATGTCGTTGTGATAAACTTTTGGGGGTCCGTGACAAGGGATTCGGACATCTCGCCTAACATACGGAGCTCCGTAACGCATAACGTATTCATGTTCGTTACAGTAGTGCCCCAACCATTAGTTAGAAAGCAATTTGCTTTGGCCGCGTGCCGGGTGGCATTTTACCAGGAGGAGAGGCAGAAGAATGAACTGTTTATATTAAAACCACATAGAAAACGGCAAGGACACAGCAAAAAGAAAGCATAGCACCTAATAACCCTCTCACTAGTTCAATTTGCATGTAGTATTGGGTATTGAAACTTCCCATCACCACGAACCTGGCCGTTCATAAACCCTCACCCAACTATCCATAGTCCCGCCGTTCAATGAGTACTCTATCGTCGTATTGAGAACTAAATTGCTTGCCAATAATTCCAAATTTTAGAGTCATTAACGTTGTCGCAGAATTTCTACAGAAAGAACCCGCGCCAGACCAGCAATTAGCAGCCTTCAAGCGGGGTTTCCAAAAACGTAGCGTAGTAGGCTTACCTGTTAGGAATTCCTCGAAGCTAAGGGTTATATAACTATACAGGGTATTAGCTACTGCTTATTAGCATCCGGTGGTTTCTGTACGTACCCGTCCCTGTCATCGTCGTACTTCTTGAACACCTCCGTCATCCGCTTCAGCGAGATACAGCTCTGCACAAACAAATCAAATGAGATTGCATTTTGCCCTATATCAACCCCCGCGCCCAAACGTTAGCTAAACCTATAATTGGGAGATATCAAATGCGAAAAGCCCGTTCCCACCTTCCTGGGCTGGTGGCTGCGGCGAGGAGTCCTGACCTCTTCGGTCGTACGACCTGAAAAGCAGCTGCACAAATTGCGGAGATAGTCGGTAACCGAATGCTGCCATACAAACACACATCAGATAAATGTGGTTCCCTAGGAAGGGAAAGCTAGGTACCGGCGAGCGCGTTTTGAAACTCTTGGTATGAAATGTTGCCGCTCTTGTCAGTGTCGAAACGGTCAAAAAGGGAACGCCAAGCGGCAAGAAATCCCCAAAGGCCACTGGAAACTGACGTTTAGCTAACATCATGGAATGTGACTCGGTGCAGTGGGGGCGGCCAACCAGAACTCGCTAAATCCGATGGTACCCGAGCGGTCGGTATCAAACATCCTGTTTCCGCAGCATTTAGCAAGGGTAGTTGCACGGAGATTTGTTGGAAATCATACCTAATCATCATTCGAACAGTATGCGGATCAAAAGAAGTCCAGTCTCCATTGACCAGCGCCGCCCGAAGCTCCTTCTCGCTCAACTGCCCACTGCCTAAAGTCGTGTTAACCTCCTCCACTCTCCGCTTGCGAAGAAGTACCCACCATCTTTATCAACCGCCTTGAAAAGTGGGTATAGCGTCGGGTCAGCACCATTGCCTGCTGGAGGTGCGGGCGTAGGGGGCGGCCTAGATACTGGTGGAGGACGCTGTCCGAACCCATGCTGCGTGGGTGGCGACGCATATGCATTGTGTGGGGGAGGCTGTCCATAGCCGACTCCGCCATAGCCCTGGTGCTGTTGAGGAGGGCGTTGTTGGTGGTGCTGCGCATAGGCATCTGGTCGTGGAGACATCGGTTTTCCATAACCACCCTGGTTTGGGGGAGGGCGAGAGGTGGGGCGATTGTCATGGTGATCTGACATCATTTGAGCGGCCTGTGAGGTGGGTATCAGCATGACTCTGAGCGATGGGGTAGCTGGACACTGTAACCAACCTGTTCTGGTTCGGCGTGACTGAAGCATTGCTGGTCAGTATATGTGCCATATCGTGCGTATCAGAGTGATCGGGGTGCAAGAGTAGACAAGAAGTATTTGTAGCTCGAGCGCAGATCTCCAGAACTTACGCAGGAAGAGCATCAGGGTTCTTGTTGTAGTACGCCATAATTTTTGGCGATACGTGTTAGAAGACTTGGGATTCTCGAGTCAGTTGGCATGCAGCAAGCAATGATATCAACAGGAGCGCTCTAACCAAGCGTGTAGAGAACAGGCGCGGAGCGGGTTATTTGTAAGAATGTGCGGATCTGTGATAGCTTCGAAGGGCTGCAGCCTCGTGCGAATGTGAACGTGAATGGGGGGAAGGTGAATGTGAATGTGAACGTGAATGGGAGCGGAAGAAGAGAAGGCGGGGGCAACGTAAGGGTTCGGAGCATATCTACAAGGTACTCTACTTCATACTAAGTAGCATAGGTACACGCAAGGCTTGCTCGTGGCTGGTAAGGTACTTAGTACTACGTAGGAAGTGAGGGGCAGATACGCCAAGTCCTCACGTAACTTTTGTCCTCCACAACTACTCACTTCACCGCTCGTAGATATTCAGTATTTCTCTCGCTGGTAGCTGAACAAGCAGAGATAAATATCTGACCATACCGGTACCGCAGATATGGAAGACCCACCAGCTGAATTTTGGTTGTTTGGATATGGGTACTCCTCTTTCCTCGATCTCCCCATCTCCGTCTCCCAGGCTTCAAACCCCTTCAGTGTCTTGCATTTTCTAATTTAGTGCTATATTTTTTAAGGCTGACTTTACGCTTTCGTTCAGATCTCTAATTTGGAAGCCTCCGCCAGACTATGGTACGCGTTGGCTGCGCATTCCAATGCTTGCCGTCTGACGCGGTCGCAGACCTCAAATTGCCAGGTTACATTAGAGGCTACGTAAGGCGTTTCTGGCAAGTATGTCGCGCATTCAATGTTTAGTGAACTACACAGCTCAATGCTGACCCTTTCTCAAAGGCTAGGTTCGAATATAAACTGCAAGTTCTCGAAGCTGAATGGAACTGATGAAATACAGCGAGGATCATAGGGGCACACCTGAAGCGTAGGATCCCAATACAAGACAAACATCCAATGCTCTGGGTTTACTAGCTAACTACATAGGCCCGGACGTGTGGTGACTCTGATAGAAAGATCCATATGGGAAGGGCTTGGTGATCACCATGAAGCAGACGATATCGTCTGGGGCACTGCATACCGGATCCCGGCGGCCAAAGTGGAAAGTGTGAAAGAGTATGGCTTCTCCGCACCGTCGTTTGGAGAACACCCATGTTAATAATTTTATCAAGATATCTCGATATACGAGAGATCAATGGCTATGTATGCTATCAAGCTGACTTTGTGAATGACGAGTGATTGGTTGACATTTATAAGTCGATTCACTACGTTGATGTATACCAGACTGAGGAGGTGCTTCCTCCGATCAAAGCGCTCGTTTATATTGGTACCACCTCGACCACGGCCCTTCCAGTGATAATGTGGGCTAATTCCAGTTGAGGTACTCCGGAGAATCCTCAGTTCATTGCAAAGAACGCTGTCCCAGGTGAAACTGAACTTGCTCAACATATTTATAACTCAAGAGGTCCTTCGGGGGAGAATAAAGACTATCTGTACAAGTTGCATCAGTCTCTCGAAGAACTCAGCCCAGGGTCAAAGGATAATCACGTCAGGAGTCTCTTCCGCAAAGTAGCCATCCTTCAAACTGAAGATAAGCTTAACGGTATCGATCACTCTGTTGAACAGGTGTGACTGCCCAGCTACCATTATGGAGGAAATGGAACCGACGCCGGGGATTTAGACATAGAAATGAAGCACTAGAGATACCAATTATAGATATCATTCCATCATCTCGAGAATTCATTCCTTCAGATTGCATTCATGATTGCGCCGGAGATTGCTGCGAACATAAAAACAAACAAGAAAGCCCGTATACAACAAGGAAATGTGCATTTGAAACGAAACTAACGACCAAGCTCACGACCAAAACCTAACAGACACATTCCGCCACCATCACCAAGTTAGTATAGCCGCGCAACCAGACTTCGGACCTTTTTCAAGCTTAGTATCCGTAACCTCCTCCTCCTTGTTGTCCTCCTGTATAAACATCAGTATTTGACTGGATATCGAAAGTACAATGTTACTTACCATAACCACCACCACCGCCGCCATAATTACCGCCGCCGCCGCCATAGCCACCGCCGCCGCCACCGCCATAACCGCCGCCGCCACCACCACCACCACCTCGACGATCAGTGGCCTTGTCGACGCGAATTCTGCGTCCATCGAACTCGGAGTCGTTCATATTGGCGATCTGTATCGGCAAAGTTAATTAAGATAGCATATCAAGGCTAAACAGTGGTTAAATCTTACAGCCTTGTCGGCATCCTCGTCAGTGGCGTATCGAACAAAACCAAATCCGCGGGATCTGCCAGTATCGCGATCCTTGACGACGACCTACAATGGAAGTCAACCACCCATTGCAATCACGTAGCGGGGGGCGCACTTCGACAGAAGCACACGGAGCAAACTTACTGCTTCCTCAACCACACCAAATTCTTCGAATTTGGCCCGGAGGGTCACATCATCAGTGTGCCAGGCGAGGCCCCTGTACAGGTGTTAGCAATGTGACAGCGGGTGTAAAATACCACAGGTAATTATCCACGCCGAGTCGGGCAGCGGGGAACATCATCTCCAAACAAATGCGCAATGGATGGTTGTGCGCATGGTCATACGATAAATAAAAGCGACAACAGAATAATTATGACGAGAAAGACAAACCCAACAAAAAGTTTCGACATGATTGTCGAAGGTTGATTTTCGCGGGTGCAACAAACTGAACACATCATTTAACACTATGGCAGACAAAGACTGCGGGGCAGCCGTCCGAGAGAAGACGGAGACGACGGCGACGGAGAGAGAGAGAGAGCATGCCTGGACGTTTGTTTGTTGGTAGGAAGGGGAGAGAGAGTGAGGGTGAGGTAAGGAAGTAGATAGTAGGGAGGAGGAAGTTGGTTGAGAAAAGACTGTTCAGCAGAAAAACTGGAGCAGTTGGAGTAGGATAATGGTAAGGTGTGAGAGAAAAGGAGGAGCGGGAGGAGAGCCGTGTTTCGAGAGAAAGAAGACTCACTCAGCAGAGAGGGGCTTGGGGCTAGGTTTACTGTTGCTGGCATTATTATGTGCTCTATGCTCCATCCATCTGCTAGAGCAAGAATTGGAAGCCCTACTCCGCAAAACTCCACTCATTTCCTCTCTTCCTACTGCCTATTACTTTATCTGTCGACGTCATTTTGACAACAAAAATCTCTGACCACGGCCATCAGGGTTCTAGATTATTATCATGAATTGCAGTTATTCTTTGTTTAGTGGCTGCTCAGAATAGGAAGCGGTGCATCTTGTACCCATCCCGTCGTCCCAACTCCAACTGTATGGTCTGGCCTCGGCGTCACTTGATAAAGATTGGTCTGTGTCACTGGCAGTTTGGGGTGAAGATCACTGGGCACTTCCTAGTTCCATTCTAAATGCATGGCCTGCAGCTGCCAGAATTACCAACTTTAGTACCAGTACTTGACTCATCTGGAGAGACATATATGGAGATGTTGTCTTCCAAGCGACGCGAACGATGCGATTCTATACCGCTAAGATGATGCACCAAAGTTAATGGGACAAGATGGAGTCCGATGCTGTGATCTAGTTGACAACACCAATCGCGGATTGTGTCCAAAGATGCAAAGTGACATCACAGATTGCATGGGACTACCCCTCAGTTGGCTGAGCAGCTCCTGGTTACTCACTCGGGCCCGCATTAAAAACCAAAAGATGCAATTGGCCAAAACTTACTCGATCCAGTAATTCTGCAATGGCCAATCTCCATATCAAGCAAATCTCGGCCACTCAGAAGTTTTGGTACTTGAGAGTATTTCTGCCACAAGTAATGCGGGTCACAGCGGGGTACTGATGCACTCTCGTTTCCAATACTGCTTCTACTGCTGCTACTTTATATTGATTGATATTCCCTGTTGCCAAGATCGACTTTATTAGACTAAACTAACCCATTTGATATCACAGACATACAAGCGCCGATGGTGAAACCCAATAGCTAACCAACACAGATACAAAGCGCCAGAAATTCCCATTTTTCGCACCCGGCGCTTCAGCATCTCCTTGAAAAGATAATCATGCATTGTCACCTTCTCAGAAGGAGACCGGCAGAATAGTATTATGGCAACTCAGTATCTGATCCAGGGTGAAGCTTGAAGCATGATAAAATCAACCATGCATCTTCAGAAATTCAAGACCTACACTTAAATGTGTGGAGTAAAACAAAGCTGAAGAATGCGCGCTATAGATAAAGATAGTCCTAAGTCAAGTCCAATGCCGTTGTGTTCCATTGATTGCCCTTGAGTTGTATATATCAACGGCCCAACAAGCGTAAGCTATCCCGCAGGATGGATAATCAGAAACACCTAAATCTGCGCCATCTACAGTGTCTGTAGATAACTATCCTCGTAAATATCAGGAGATATTTGCAAATACCCTGCCTTTAAGCCAAAATATGCCGCCCTGCAGAGTTATATAGACATTATATTCACCGCTTCTAAGGTATAAGAGAGAGTTTTTCTGGCTGGGGTGCCTAGCCAGTGGTGTAGAAGTACGATCCATTGTTTAAACAATAGCTATGGGGTTAGCTACTCTTCTGTCCGGACTTGTGTCGGGGACGTACTTATTAAGTATCGGTGGAATCTCACCAGTGCTTACTCTAGGTATAAATACAGACTAAGGGCTATCCTCCCGGGAAGCTATTGCGTAGTAGTAGGAAGAGAAGGGCTTGATATCGTATTCAACACTCAGATTTTTGTTTGTAAGAAACATCCAACTCGGCAGATGTTGGCAAATGCCATATTAATTCTTACATAGATGCCGGGTTCCAAATTCCTCTAGCGAGGAGTGATTTCGATCATGTCTCATCACTCACTGCCTTGCAAGAGTTACTTCCCCTAGTAGAATATGTTATAATACCCACCGAGTAAGTAGCACACTCTCTACTTTCTTAGTTAATCAATTAACCACTTGAGTCCGCCCAATTTTTCAACATTCGTCCCGTAAACCTAATGCGCCTGGGGTCTGAAAAGCGATGCCAAGGGACCCGGAAAATTGGTCAACTGTCTCTTTACTCAATTGTTTTGCTGCGGCAACCCGAAAACAAGATCCTCTACCTGACTTACTACTTTAATCCCAACCACAACTCTGGTTTCCTACAAGTCACCTGTTGACTATCCACTGCCTTACGACCATCAAGATGAAACACACTTGCGTTGCGGGGATTCCAACATAAGACCTCAATCACTCGGAACGCTAGGATCACAAGTACTGCGCATCTCAACTGGTTTAATCATGGTCCTCACTGCCGAGCTGTTGCATAAGCTCGAACAGTATTATGATGAAGACGGTCCAGATTTAGTTACTTCTTTTGTCCTCCAACAGCAAGCCCTGCATGAGCACAACGATCCAGAGATCTCGGAAACCAGCGGCAAAGTCCGGGACTCGGTCCATAGCATAAGGGATTATCGAGACCGACATCATGCGTACAATGCGTGCAATAGGACAGTGCAATGTAGGTATATTGCTCATGCATTCTCGCTTCATGATTGGGACAACAGCTAACGGTGATAAGATCCTCCTCGTGGACGCCTACCGGAAACCAATTCCATGCAAGAGATTGGCACGAATAGCAAGCATCCAGAGATCACCCATGGACCCGATGATATGGCCCCCGGCGACCGGAAACGAAGACGGAAACCTCGGTCACCAGATAGCTCGTTGATACAATTTGCTCAGCGGGGTACCACCATGAAGGACCTCACAAACACCTGTTTGGAGTCCAACGATGAGGTTAAAGATATATCCCGTTGGGAGTATGGGAAACATACCGAGGAACATGTTGATGGCCGGAGGACTAAGAATTTTGAGAAAAGGGCACGACACAAGATGAAGGATGCAGCTACAAAAGGCCAGAAGTCCAAGCCTCCGAAAAAAGACAAAGCAACCAACAAAGCAACCAAAAAGAGAAAGAAAAATGGAGAAATTGCACCCCGAAATAAGTCAGATGCTCTTATTGAAGGGTACTCCGCAGAAAATATAGCGAATCAGCGGATCACGGTGCGTACCTACTCGGACGATGAAATTCTACAAATCCTTATTTGTTGTGGGCACAGCTACAACCGTCTCATAAATTGGGGATTTTCAGAAACGGCCGGGCATCTTCACCAACGCAACGGAAAGGATGTAGGCTTTGTTCAGTCACCATGGTCAGAATTCTACTGATACGTGGTAGTACCGGATCTGTCGTTTTCTGAAGTGGATTTCCTCCGGAAGAGAGATCCCCTACATCCAGTAGTCGAAGAAGTTTCTGGCAATAAAAATGCACGAAATTTGGACAGAGGCATCCAAGAGAAGACACGGAGTGATACTAGCCTTCTATCTCTAGACACAGCTGAAAAAGCCCAGGGCCACACTGTTGTCAGTTCTGTCGGAGACGGGTACATCCATGCACACAGAACCATCCCCGAAAACGCGACAACAACGGCCACGTCCGATTCGGTGGGTGGTCGTATGTCGTCTGGTCGGACCCCTTCGTTTCATTCACGAAGATCGATCACACTTGACCTTGATGATCATTCCGAGTATTCCCGGCTTGGGACACAGTCTCGGTTTCAGTCGGGGCATCACTGCCATTCGCCAAATAATAGCCCCACAAGAATAAATGCCCCAACCTCTGCGACCACTATTCCAAATCTTCAACGAGACGAAAGTGTAGGCTGTCAATCCAAACTGGATACGAAAGTCGAAGGAAAACCAGTTTCCTGCACCAAAATCTTTCTACGGAAAGAGCCTACAAAAATTTCCCAGGTAATACTAGCTGTTGCAAGGTTGTTAAGAGACGATGCTGACTTGCGTAGCCGTCTTTGTCTCCGGTTGCTGAGCTATTGCGTATTTGCGAAGACATTTCAACGTCTCGGGTCACCGAAGAGAATACACCGATAACGACGCATCAAGTGAGAGAATACTCTCACATACTCGACACATCACCAGGACCATGTCCTAAATATATTGCCAACGAGAAGCGCGATTATCAGCCGGCCCGCCACGTTTCTGCAGAGTTCGTTGGCAGTGCCTCAAACTTACATGAGGAAGCATACCAGACACCTTCGCTTGAAGACTTGGGAACTGATTCTATTGATCATAGCTTCTACTTAAGGGATAATGTTTATGACCCCAAGGATAGTTCTTTACAACATGTGGAAGCGAATGAAACCAACTACTCTCAAGATGTGGTAAGATATCGAAACCGACACTTCATGCATGATCACTCGCGAGATGGTCTTGATCCGGAAATTGGTGACTTCAACCACGATAGCAGTAATTTGTGTAACCAAAAAACGACGCCGGAGATCTATGCCTGGAGTAATGGCGGTGTTGAAAAGGATTTATATGAACATTACTGTTTGCAAAATGAGGCCATAGATGAATGCCGGCAGGATTTGCAGGGAGGGGGTTTCAATGTATTGGCATATGCAGATAACTCTGCTAGAGTTACAATAGCTAGATCTTGCTTGCAACCAGAATTGCTACTGTCCGAAGACAGCATAGATCCCGACTTCAGGAATTTCTGGAGACCACGGCGTTGGACTTGAACAGAATAAATGATATTTCGTGCTGTGGTTGGACCGATTAACTTAAGACCTGTATGTGGAGGTAGAGCGGCAACAGCGCAAGATGCGATTGTTGGCGCAGTTTTGATGTTGGGGTATCTTTGCTGCATGCTTTACTCGTGGCTTTTTTTTGTCTATCACACTGTTTATTGGCGATATGACTACAGAAATGCACACGTTAGATTGAAGACACTCATTTTATGGTTTTCAATTTTTTTCACACCATCCTCCTTGGTAACTAGAAAGTTGCTAATGATATATCAACAGAATATCGCCGGAAAATCATCCATAACCTTTGCAGAGAAACAATAAGAAGTATTCGAACCGATAACAGTTCGTTACTTTCCGGAGGGTGGAGAGAGCACCGTAGAGAGGCCCAGAACAGTAGAAATCTGTTGGGCAACTTCAGTATGTTGAACACGGGTCTGTTCAATTTTTGCTTCCTCTAACTGCATCCATTTAGTGATGGTTGCCATCCTGCATCTGTATTAGAACCAGTAAACTCACATGACAGTAACACTGTCGAAGAATGAGTACATACTCTCGATTCAAGCGAAGACCCTGGCTCTGTGATCTACAAGTTACCCACAGTTCGTAAAGCTAAGAAACAACCCGAGATTAATTAAGCCACTAGGATCCCTTGCTCATGCAAGTTGTTGAGGAGAACTTACCCATACCCAACTGTGGAATTCTTCCAGCAGAGCTACCTCTTCGCCATCCACACTCTGCTGGTCTGCTTTGCATTGAGCTTCAAAGCCAGTCCAATCGAAGTCTGCCAGCGGGACAAGAAGATCGTCTGCTGATGCACCCCGCTTTTCTTTTTCTGGTAGGTTATTTTCAGTGCTTTTGAGGGTTGCTGATGTGCCTGTTTCCGGTTGCTGTGATTGTCGCGGGTGCTCTCCGGATGAGGAAGATGTAGACGTTATCTTGGGTTGATTCTCGGAAGTTGAAGAGAGGTAATTTCCATTATTCATCGCTAAATTTTGGGAATTGGTTCCTATCTCTCTTTGTGGAGTGACTTGGTGCTGCAGGTCTCTTATGGCTTCAAATCCAGACTCCTCACGAGGCCTTTTTTTTCCTGTGAGGGGAGTGGGAGTCCTTGAGGAGTGAGAACTCGCAGTACCTGAGGGGCTCGAGGAGCTGCGAGGGCTGGTTGAAATACTCGGATCCATTTTTTTGGTCTTGAATAATCGTGATAATATCGGGTGTTTATTATTGAAGAGTGTGAGGTAGGTGTGGTAAGGGTAAGGTTCACATTTAGTTACCCTGTTGCAAGCCACATTTCTCAACCTCAACATGTTATCAGGCGCAGATCTCAGGAAGCTTGTCTGTGGGCTCATTCTAGTTTTCCTTCTTTCTGACTCACCGCAAAGCAGATGTCTAGCCCTTGATAGCAGCAACTCACCCTATTCCCTGGCTTCCATCCGCACTGATTCATGAACCTATGAAATTGGCGCACAAACAGACAGCGAAATATGCAATGCGGTATATGCGACAGACATAGTCAGCGTGTCACATGTGTGCAGTGCGCGCAGGCTACCGTATGGCCGTTACGGACTGAGTTTCTCTTCAAGACTGCGGAACGTGATGCCGCCTCGGAGAAGATACAGGAGTACCTCGAGAGCCCTAGGGGAGTGGATGAGGCGGCAGTAGCAAGGACGGATGGAATCCAAGAAAGGGTGGAGGAAACCAAGAAGGAGAGCGAAAGGCTAAGGGAGTCTATCAGAGCTGGTATGGTCTAATCCTGTACTCGAGTGAAGGCCCCTCCCTAACATGCGTGTGGCGCAGATAGAGTACGCATAGAGAAACTACGCAACGATATCGCAGCTAGAAGACGAAGACTGGATGTTGCCCATGAGGCTGAGCAGAATCGACTTGGCATGCTGGAGTTGATGAAAACGGATATCAAACGGATAAATCAAAAGTGGAAGCTAGTGTATACGCGCACCGTCGAAGCTCGAAGCTTTCTGTGTCGTGAAGCCGCGGGGTTGTATGGTTTACGATTAAAACGACGGAGGAGTGGGAGGGTTGAGTATTCGATTGGTGGGGTTCTGTTGCCCAACTTATTGGTGGGCCTGAATGGTGGGTAGTTCCTATTGCTACAGATTGTCGGTAGAGTCGCTGATATGTGTGCCGTATAGTACACTCTCATACAAGTCTCAACGTTTCATTGGACCATCTTGCGCATCTCCTTGTGCTGGTATCGCACTATCTTGGACTCAAGCTTCCAAATGAAATAGTACTCTCAGGACGAGATAATCCGTATACCTCACTGCGTGGGCTACTGAATAACCGACATATGGCAGCTCGGTCCCTCCATGCCGAGTCTCCACTCGTAGCTCTAGCTCGCGAAAATCCAACTGCACATTCCAAGTTTATTGAAGGTGTATCAATGCTTGCGTTAGACATTGCGTGGTTATGCTATTCGCAAGGCCTACACATCAACGAGGTTGAGGATGCTTGCAACATAGGGCACTGCATGTGGAAGCTACTCGTTGCAAAAGACAGCACTGCGGTGACCAACCCCTCATTTGGCAAGGTGTCGCATGCAACCATCAACGGTTATCTCGCATCCTCGCGTTTCGAGCCGGTAATGAGAGACTTTAAGCTTCGATACAACTTGATCGCTGATCGGATACGGTACACATTGCAAGGGGAGACCATCGTGGCGGATTGGGACATGGTGCCGGATGCGGAGAAGGAGACCAAGGCTATACGGAGAAGGTCAGTGGCGGGGATAACAGAAGAACAGGCGGCTGAAAGTGCATCTCCATCTTTGAGACCGTCATCGTTAAGTGGAGGGGGTGTTGGGAGGTGGACTAGGATAAGGGCTAGGAATGATGGAAGTTAGATTTTCTTGTTTGTGGCGTTAGCGTTTTGGGCGGGCGGGCGGGCGGAGTATATGGGATCCGGGCATTTTTGCGGGTGCTGAACTGGCTGGCTACATCGATATTTGTGCAAGCGGATTGCTGTTAAGTACAACATACTTTTAACCAATTGCTGATGCACTTGCTATTGTGGACGACGACGGTCGAGTAATCCGCCATCGGAACATCATGGGTACATACAGGACGTTGTATACTGTGCATTCAAATTACGAGTCAAGGATGAACGTACGGAGGTGAACCTACCATATCATTTTGGAATGAGATTGTGAACGCGCTAGACCTCCACTAGCTTCAGTTGCTCACAGACAGCCCACTATTATCCGACCCCTATCAGAAATGGGCATCATCAAAGCTCTCCTCAAGACATCAATCATCAGCGTTGGTACAACGGCCGCAACCTTTGCTCTTCTGACTCGAAAGGACGAGTTTGTTCCGGTCTCACCGCTCATGGATGAGCTCCTCAAGTCGAAGCATTACGCCAAACTCAATCCCAACAACAACCCTGTTACTCACGACCTTTGTATTCGACGTGTACCACTTTCCAAGATAAAACCCCCGTTGCGCGAGAACCCCGATGCTCTTACCCGCGCCTTCTGTGCCAGCGTGTGGAGCGGCAATGGTATGACATTCACCACCGCCGCTCCCGCTGGGCAGACGGCACAACTGACAAGAATGGCTATCGAATCCAGCGTCACTTGCTCCACCGGAAGTACCAGGGCCCTCTAACGGCGTATAAACTATGGACGCCTTTGGAACTCAGTAGCTCGCAGTACGATGTAGGGACACAAATAACAGACCATTTTGAGGTTCTAGAGAAAACGCCCGAAACAATATGTGTGAGGGCTGGGGATAGTCCACTCAAGAGGGACGTTAGGCCGAGTGATGGGCTTTTTGAGATGAGCGCCAGGGTTAAGGGAGACGCGGTAGAATTTGGGCTGAAAAGTGTTTTCTTTCAGGGACTGGGGAAGCCGGAGGGGAAGCCAATGACCCCGTGGGTGGAGGTCGCGCATAGGCTGTATACCAAGGTTTTGATGGAGACGGCGATTTGGAATTGTATTGGGAGTGAGTGAGGGTAGCAGATATGAGTGGTGTACATGTAAGGTACCAGGGGCGGGGCGGTAGGCTGCTTTAGGACGGTGTTTGTTACTCTACTCTTCGATTATACCTCCCGAGTATCATTGGCGGAATAAATTCGTGGGCGATGAGCTTGCACAGATATAACGAGATTCTCGCTTTCTCCGCCTTTCTTTGCTTACGAATGCTAGAGTGTTTCATGATCCTCGGTAATGCGGCTTCAAAAACGATTTCTATCAGATTGCAGGAGGTAAAATTGCCGGGTCGCGGGTACCTTACGCATTTTGCAGTTCATCCGCTTGGAAGAACAGAGTAGACCAGTTCTCGAATGTCCAAGAGGCTCGGACCGGCTTGCGGAGGAGGGTTGGGGTTGCTAACTGCAAGGCTAGAATTGGCGATGATCGCCTACTAATTTTTTGCCTATGGATGGATTCTTCCTAGGTAGCTGGTTTATTAAAGTGTCTAAAAGCACTTCAGTAGTGTAGTATTGGCGTTGAGCGTTGAGCGTTTAGTACAGGGCCTTTCGGCCCCCTATTGATGTATCGAAAATTCAATTCGACAACAACGATGTCGCAAGAGGTTGAAGTTGACGGTGATGAAAACATATCTAAGTATAATCCCCTCTTCTGTGAGTAGACAGGAATAAGCTGGGAGTTGAGTGTCAGTTATACCAACGTTCCCAACAGTAGACCCGGCGTCAGCCCATCAGGAAGAAGCAATGGGAAATTAAAACTCCAACAAACGCGGTGGTGGTGAGTGCCGTGAGGCGTCTGTTATGTCTTACCATCCACGCCAGCCACTCTCTGTGCCTACTCTGCGCCTCCGTGGCACCCGACATGCAGCTGCAAGGTACTCCCGAGTCAGTTGCGATGTTTCTTTGAGCATATGCCGCCTGCCGTTTACGCCGGTGCACGATGGCTTATTCCTCTTATCGTTCAATCGAAATAATATCCCTTTAAATCCCTCTCCTCTCCACTTCCCCCCCATTCCTTCTTTTTTCGTTCTACTCCTTTTCTATCCTTTTCATCCATCTGGACGAGGAGCATCACGGTCTCTACCACCCCACCATCACCATTACCATCACCACGTCGTTTTCGCAGCGACCCACGCTCCCTTAATATACACTAATTCGATTGATAGACACACTCTTTTGTCATCCTATCAACTTACCATTATTACACTACTATCGGATACCCTAAGGAATCCCAGCTTAACACAAAATGCCTTCGTTCGCGGATATCCTCTCAGCTAGTCTTGTAGTACTCGGCGCACTTGCAGGAAGTGCTGTTGCAAATCCTGGTTGTAAGACCATCAATTCAATCGCATACTGCGAGGCCGTCGACCATATTACGTACTCCAACATTAGAGACACTGGTTCGTACGATGACGTTGTCAATATGGACTCCAAAACCTGTGCGTGTGACACAAAGCCAAAGTCTTATTCTGGCAATCTCGCTCCATTGGATGAACAGGTGAATATCTTCCTGGTGTAATAATGTCTGGGGCTAACTAACCAATCACCAGCTCTCACTCCACTTTCGGGGACCGCTTACCTTGAAGAAGTTTGCTGTCTACTACCCTAGTGGATCGAAGTACACTAAGCGCGCCGAAAAGCGATCAGTTCATGTCTCAAAACACCACAGACATCATCATGGTTCTGGAGAGGATTATCTCAGGAGGAAACAGCAGAAGGGTGCACTCACACGGACTGCATACTACGACTCCGAGAAAGGAATTGCGCAAGGACTGGTTTTCTTGAACCACAAGGGTGGACAGGGTTCCGGCGTTTGGGATATGTAAGTCGGCCTTCTACAGGGTGATAGGCATGATCTAACCCATCGCTATCGACAGGTGCTGGGGTAATTCCTTGTCCTACGCAAGTGCCACTTGCGATGAGGGATCATCCAAGCCCGAAGTTTTGGATGATATCACTCTGAAGTCGAATATGGAGTTCTTGATCATGTCCGACGAAAAGTGTGACGGAGATTGCGGATATATCAGGCCTGGGATCCCGGCTTATCGTAAGAGTGCTCAATTCATGCATTCGATACTCTCAATACTAACTATACATCAGGCGGATTTGATGGAAAGAACAAGGCCTTCCTATTCGAGTTCAACATGCCCGAGGATAACACCGGAGGCTTTAATTCAAACATGCCATCCATCTGGGCGTTGAATGCGAAAATTGCGCGTACCGCACAGTATGGAAAGTGCTCCTGCTGGGATTCTGGCTGTGGCGAGTTCGATTTATTTGAGGTCCTTGAAGACGCCACCAACTATGTGAAGTCCCACTACCACGCTTCACAAGGTGCCACCGGCTCTTACGGTAAGGGTGGAGGAGGATCTCCCGATTACTTCAAACGCCCATTCGGCAAGTGCGTCAAGGCAGCTGCAATCTTCGACGAGAGTGGTACCGTGACCGTCAAGTTCCTTCCCGACAGCGCCGAGTTTGGCTCCTCTCTCGATTCTGCAGTGCTCTCGGAAGGATCCGAAAACCCCTCAACCTACAGAGTTCCAGGCTAGTTCTTCTCTTAGCCTTTTACTCTTGCTGGGGTGTCGGGTTCGAAACTGGCTGTTCGAGTGGAGTGTGGCGTAGGTGAGGCGGCAGCGGGTGGTAAATGTTTGTACTTGTAGTAATATCTGCCCTGAACCATCAGACGTCGATTTTCTGTTTTTGCGAGCTTAGTGTACTGCTGGGCATCCGGAGTCCCGCGGACTCTGCAGTGTTTTTTTTGTAATGGGTGTGTATTTTTGTTGTCTCGTCGTTTTGCGACTCGACTCTGGGTTTCGGGCGTAATCCATGTACAATTAGGCAAATGGGACGTATGAATGAGTTGAATCATACCCACTCGGTATCTGTAATAAGATACCGAGCTAAAATAAAGACTATTTCGATATCGAGTACCCATCTTCGGCAGGTGCGAGGGCTTTCCTTCAACACAGAAGTTGGTATGGTGTGTGGTGCAGACGAACTGCAATCATACAGGGCCGCATATACAGGATACACACCTACTAAATTTTGGGGCGGGTATTGAACATTAGTTCCGAAAAATCCGACAAACAGATATTACCGTAACTCGCGACAAACAGCAAGGTTGAAAGATTAGTTACCAAAGCACGAGTGCACTATGAAACCGTGCAATGCTAGATTATCGGTCTGTAGAATGCACAGTACAGTCCGTCCGTCTCTTGCGCCACACTTTTGGGGCTATTGCCTGAGGCCCAATGTCATCTCCCCCACACCCGGAACTTCGGTCAAAACCCAAGTATCTACCATAGATGATCCAAACTTTAACCTGCCAAAGTAAGAGCAGTATTTTGTACGGTAGATATAGATGCTGTCGAGATTTTCCAGCGATGAATGCTAGTACCATGCAAGCGAGCGATTCTTTGTGCCTACAGTCTTGCTAAATGTTTGAGCTGGATTAGTCACGGGGAACTACCCTTTCTACATCTCGCCGCCAAACTTGGGAAATCCCATATAGACCAGCGCTTTACGGAACTGTCACCTCGCCCTTAATTTCCTTACTTCCTTGAGCTTGGTGGGTTGCTCGGGTGAGGAGCTCTGTCGATATATATGGCCGGGTCGTACCACGTTACATGAAAGCCCACATCCGATACTGTATGCTCTAGGTCTGAATGGTCAGACTACGGCATATATGGCTGCGGACTATTAAGTGTACGAGTACTTGATGAGGAAGCCATGGGATACTCTAATTGGATGTTGAAGGTTGGGGGTTAGGGTTGAAGGTTTAAAGATACTTGTTCTGCTCACAGTTGGGACTTTCTGCTGGTGATATAAGAGCACAGCTGGGGATTCTATGGGGCAAACGGCTGGGGCGATATCTTTGCAAGTCTCAAATACCAAAAGTGAAGTGTAGCTAAGTCGGTAGATGAACGCTTGGTTGATCGGGTGAGAATGGGTGATGGTTTAGAGAGATCTCGCAGGGCCAAATTGGGGGGGTAGTATTTGCGTTGACTGGTCAACTTAGGTAGCACTACTGCTCATTGGCCTTAGCTTAGGATTGAGTCTCTGTTGGTGTACTGTGCTCTCCCACCTCCATCTTTCTCTGTCTGTCTTTCTCATCACATGGATGTCTCTCTGCCTTTGGGTAAGTGGCTGCCAGTATTCTCTCTACTTCCCTCTGCGCCTCTCTCTCTTGGCTCTGAGTTTGTAGTCATTTGGACCCTGTCTGCGCTCACTCACCCTCGCTGTCAGTGTTGTTTAGACCTGTCACTCGCTCTCTTCTCCTGGGTACTCGTTTGTAACAGCTACTCTACTCTATTAATTCGTGTGTTCTTACGCTTCAATCTCTCACGGTGGAGGGACAAATTGAGTTGTGGTCTCTATTGCTCCATCTTAAATACCTACTACTCAACGATAGCGTCCTTCTACTGAACACCTCCCCTCCCGCTCTGTCTTATTTTAATTATCTCCTCTCCTCTCCTTACTCGCCTTCTTTTCGAGAATGGCAGTGCTTACTTGCTCTCTCAATTTGTGGACGTTTTTGCTTAATGTACCTATGCTCTACTGTACTTTTGCACTCTCTATATTCTCCCTCCCGATTCTCCGTTAAGGATTCTTCCGCTCTACCTACACGTGCAAGCCTTGCGTTTCACCACTATATCTCTACTTGACGTGCCTCTCTGCTCTCGTAGTGGAGGTGGAGACTCCGCTCGTTCCGCTCTATGGTTGACTAAAAGTTTAGCCTGTCGTAGAGTATCCGCCATTAGTCTCGGAGTGCTTCCCAGCGTTCGAGACTAACCCGCAATCCCTCTGTTGTTTTCTGGATTAGGTATGGTCAATACCAATTCGGCTCTCATCGCCAATCGTACAACTCTCCGTTCTACTCTCTTCCAATTCCTCCCTCTACTGTAGCTTTCAAAGTCTGGAGCATAGACAACGTTGTGGAGGTGGGTCAGTGAAGTATCTGACGTACCCCGGGCCGGGCATGTAGATTCAGTAGCGGCGAAGTACATGGGTGGTGCCGAGGTTCTTCATGGGACACTGAAATGGCCAAAAATCTCGTTTGTGGTGGCCAAAGTATTTTCAGTCCGAATATCTCACCACTCTCACTCCGACACACCCTTCACGCACATTCAAACATAGTCGCTGGGCCGCCTACAGGAAAAAAAAGGGAAGAAAATCTACCTCAGCCAGTCGCAGGTTGTTTCTATTTCCCACTAGCGACAACACAGCAACGCCAACCACTCACAGTCCATCCCTCCACTCCCATCCCTGATGTCGCAGGCCTCACCTCCTAAACCTTGGGAACGAAACGGTGCCGCTATCTCCGCTACGTGTAAACAAACTCTGCTTCGTCTCCTCTGTCTCCTCTTACTCACGTAAAGCTCACAGTTACCCTTTCGCCTCCCAATATTCCCACAGTAGCTCTGCCACCTACTATGTCAACACCATCTAGTGCGGCTCCAAGCACTTCATCGGCCACCTCATCTACATCTACTGCTTCGCCGCCTGCCGTCCCACAGCGACCTGCCAGTCTTTCAAATAATGCACTTACGACAGGCGCGAGCCCTTATTCTACCATGAACCGGCCTGGCTACGGATTGGGGGGTGGATTGGGCGGTTACGGTACTTATGGAACCATGGGGGGAATGGGTGCAATGGGATCGTATACTTCGCCATACTCACGTCTCGGAGGGGGCATGTACGGCGGAATGGGGATGGGAGGATATGGAATGGGCGGGGGTTATGGAGGATACGGTGGGATGGGCGGCATTGACCCCAATGACCCCAACAGTCTGAGCCGAGGTTTCGAGAATTCTACCGCCGCGACATTCCAGATGATCGAAAGTATCGTTGGCGCTTTTGGGGGGTTTGCACAGATGCTTGAGAGCACGTATATGGCTACACACTCGTCCTTTTTTGGTATCTCCCCTCATTTGGTCCTGCACAGCTGCAACTTATGTATCATGTGAATGGTTCAAACTAATGCCAAAACCCAATCGATAGCTATGGTCAGGGTAGCCGAGCAGTTCGGAAACCTCAAAAATACGCTTGGCTCAATTCTCGGAATCTTTACCGTTCTTCGATGGGCTCGTACACTCTTAGCAAAAGTCTCCGGTCGGCCTCTCCCTGCCCGGGCCGGCGACCTGACGCCCGCCAACTTTGCGCATTTTGAAGGTCGCGGTCCAAGTCCAAGCCCATCAAAGAAACCATTCTTGTTCTTTGTCGCTGCTGTTTTTGGCTTGCCATATCTTATGAGCAAACTCATTCGGTCCCTAGCCGCGAAGCAGGAAGAAGAAGAGCGCCGCAGAATGGCCGGAAACCCCGCAGCGCAGATGGATCCGAGCAAACTTGAGTTCTGCAAAGTCATGTACGATTTCACGCCGGAACAAAACAATGGGATTGAGCTGGATGTCAAGAAGGGGGATCTGGTCGCGGTTTTGAGCAAGAGTGATCCCATGGGTAACCCAAGTCAGTGGTGGCAATGCCGAGCGAGGGATGCGAGAGTAGGATATCTACCTGGTCCTTACCTGGAGAGTATTGTTAAGAAGGATGCTCCTACACCTCAGAAACAGCTCGAGAATGGTACGGGGAGTAGGACAGCGACGATGACCAGTGCTGTAGGAAAGCCCGCAGTGGTAGAGGGAAAGGCGGGGGACATCAGCATTGAGAGTTTTCAAAAAAGTGGGTTCACTTCGTGAGGTGTGTTGAACGAGATTGTTGCAGGGAGTTTAGGGTTCTTTATTCTTGGTTACCAGTGTTCCGGTTCTTTGCTGCATGTTCATGGTCCACTTTTTCTTGTCTTCTTGATTGATTGCTTGATTGTGTATGCGAGTTCTCGCTCTTATATATCCGCGACTACTTTTCCTTGAAAGGAGCGTTCGCTAGTTCATGGTTCTTCCTTGCTTACGTCTGGCATGAAAGTTAAGCTGGATTTTTTGGTGCTTGCATTATTACTGGGTCACGATAAAGGTTAGGGAATGATGGAGGTCTATACAAGACGGATTCGCTTTACTTTCTCACGGGACAGACCGTCAATTCGGGTGATATTCAAGGTCATCAATTCCCACGTTCATGGTATCCAAACAATCGCAGTTCAACCGGCTATGAAGCGTAAAAACTGCAAAACACAGCATACCTAAGCCACGTTCTTCTCCAACCACCCCTCCCACTGCTCCTTTGTCCACCCAGAAGAAATCGAATTCTCCAAAATACCATTGAAAACTACAGTTGGACTTACATGGATCCCAACCAATCTCGCCGCCTTGATATGCAGCTTCAGATCATCCGTGACCTACCCACACTATCTGTCAGCTCTCCCGCATCCCGTGTTCTCAGACCACATACCTTATTCCCAATATTCAGCGCCCCATCCTTATCAGGCTGATCCGCAATCTGCAGCAGCCCCAGCATCTCCCCTCTGTTGATACTCACGCTCTCCTCCGCCAACGCCGCAAGCCGCGCATACGTCTGGTTCCGGGTCTCGTTCACCACCGAGACATCAAAGAAATCACGTTGGTTCTGCATCAGCGCGGTAGAAAACGCGAACAAGCTACCGGGGGAGAGCCGTTCGACGGCCAATGCGGCTTCGTGGACTAGAGTCGAGGACGGGTGCCAGGGCTGCACTTGGTGTCGTAGAATGATGTTGAGGTTGGGGTATTTGGGGAGAAGCGGGAAGACATGCGTGCTGACGGTGGTGAGGAGTTTGGCGGAGAACTATGGACGGGGGTTTAATGCTAGGTTATGGGGAATGGAAGGGGAGGGTTACGGGGCAGACGTAGTCGAGATCTGGGATGGCGGGGTGTTAGCGGATGGCGGGGTTGAGATTGCGGTGGGGTTGCGTACACAGCTCGAGGGTGTGGGTTGGCCTCACCGGCGTGGTGGAGAGAATATGGGCAACGAATTTGGGGGCGACGGCCATGGTAGGATTGTTCTTTTTGTGTTTGTGGATAGAGGGGTGGGTTTTTTGGTGATGAATGAATGATAGTGGTGGGGTAATTGATATCACAGATGAACTTGGTATGCGGACTGGATGAGCTACACACTCCCGACAACCCACGCTGCAGCTCGAAGGCAACTAAGTAGCCAACCCAACTTGCTTTCTCGATGTTTGTTTTGTTTGTGACACCACACCGGCACAATGCTGGTGGCAAAACAATACGAGTAGATTTGCAATGCAAGCTCCCGAGAGCAAGTCGCCGCGGATCCCCGCCTTTTCGATCTGCATTCCTTATCATATTATCATATGGTACTAATAAGTACTCTACACCTAGTTGCTCGCATGAGGTCGGTGAAGTACCGCGGGTGATTTTTTGCTGTGAACCCCACCACTGTCGAGACTCATTGCTGCATCTTGTTAAAGTCTAGGCTTGTGTGGTCGGGAGGGGTCTAATACGGCGACCTATAAGTAGTCAAGCAAGGAGAGTGAAGAAGTGATTCATATATCACATGCGAAGGAGCGCTGGTGTGGAATTCTTGGGCGCTGTAACGAAGATTGGACGTCAGATTTCATTGAGGTTAGGTTTTCTTAAGCCGGACTGGACCAATACCGAAGACCGTGGGCTGGCAATGAAACCTTGTTGACGCTGCCTATGCTATATTCATATGCGCTCGAAGCCAATGAACTTTCAGCCTCATACCACTCTCATGGTAAAACTAGCATAAATCCATCCTCATTATTACATTACCATACGTCAAAACGTATCTACAAACCTCACTCATATGGAATCCCAAACTACACCATCAACCCCACCACCGCCGCCGCCGCAAACACGATAGTCCCCGGGATATACCCGAAGACAGAATTTGAAGACGATGTTTGGATTTGAGTGCTGGAGCCGTTACACGTGCCCTCCACACCGGCATCATAACGGAGTGGCGCCGCACCCACACCCGTAGAGTTGACACACACACCATCACTCGGACCATTTGCCTTGGACGAGAACTCGATGTCTGCACACTATTTTCGTCCCTATTAGCCAGACATCCCCCTCTTCCTTTCACAGAGACAGGGGACATACATTATACAAAGCACCACCATTATGGCTCAGCTGGATAACCTGGACTGATGCCTTATCGCCCTCCTTGATATCGAGTCCCTCTGGCAACGTCACCTTGGGGAAACAGAACGTTCCGTTGGAAGTCTGGTTGAACGGCTCCACCAGGGTAATGTTAAGGCGTGTTACGTTGCTGCCTAGGCCCAGGTTGATGTATGTTTGTGCCCATGGGTGCGTGGGAGTGAAGGCTATTGCACCGCCGTCGAGAGGCCAGAGGGTACGGTTGCCATCCGAGATGGACTGATTAATGCCGCCACCTGGGTGAGGGTTAGAAGGAGATGGAGCTATGGAGGGGGGTTATATACATGGATAGGTCCACTGTGTAGCATACGAATCACCGCGCCAGTAAGGATATGTGAGTGCAAAGTGGGCGGAGGTTGCTGAAGTGAGGAGGAGGATGAGGACGGAGATGAGAGTAGATGCTGGTACCATCTTGTTTTTTCAAGGGTTCGGGAGCGAGTGATGGGACGAACAGAGTACTACTGGTTCTAGGGAACGGGGGAGAGGATTTGGTACTTAAGGACGTCCGTCTTCCAGCCAAGTCCCATAGACCACAATTCGTTCCATCTCATCACATTATTCGGGTATCTCCTGTTACTCCAAACTCTCACTGCCGTCCCTTGGCTTTCTTCCCCTAGACACCACGATACACACGGTTCCCGTCACGGTCAGGTGCAGGGCCAGCAAACTAGCATCCAAAACTTTCTCAACTTTCACCTGCCAAGCATCTTGGAGGAACGCCACAACCTGCTCGAATGTTCTCTCTGTTGGATGGGGATATATAGTGGGATGATAGTTGTGTATCTGCGCTGGTTTTTTGGGTTTTTGGGCTATTGTGAGCACGTTTATTGCCCAAAAACCCGCGCAATACTACCAGCTGCATATGCAGGGGTCACAACCATTGGCTAACCCACGTTCCCAACTTTTCGCGATGGCACAAACAGAACTGACAAGCGATAGCGCGAGCTTGATAATATATATCGTTTAACTTGTGGTTAAGGTATGCGCAGGTAGCTGTCGTCCCGAAACCTGGAAAGTAGAGTAGATTGGGTTAAATTAGCGACTGCTATGAATATGCCGGGTTGTCCTACGCTAGATTCATGGGAATATACCTCATTCGATGGGTGTTGCTGTAGCTCTAACTGATCTTCTTACGAGAGAGGAACGATGACACGGCCAATCCAGATGCCCGATTACCCCAAAAACTTCAATTCCAAGAACGCCATCCTCACCCGCGCTGGACGATTTCGAGCAGGAAATGACCGGCGAAAAGCGTGAATTGGAGTCAACAACCTCTTCGATTCTGTTCCATTCCTCGTTGGAGCACAATTAAAACTACAATTACACGTTCCGACCCATTGCTCCAGTCAAAACTATAGCGTAGCACCCAATGAGGCCAGTGCACTCCTAAACTGCAATATTGCATTGTCAACATCCTCATAATCTAGTGCCGAAATTGCCCACTTTGCATATTTCTGTGCCTGGACAATGTCTTCTTGCTTCAACTCCTTCCTGGCTACTGGAGGTTGTAGTATATGTGTATTCACCTGCTGCTGGTAACGCACCGGCTGTGGTGTAGAGTGTGTGGGCTGATACGAAGAAACACTAGGTAGCAACGATATCGGCGGCGAGGGAGATCGGTATGTGTGCTCACATCCCATATCCGGGAGCATGGTGTTTGTTGATCCCAATGTTATCGGAGACAGACCCGGCGAGGGTTCGTGGACTTTTGGTACTGGGGGAAAATAACCGGTATGTGACGGGGCACTCGAGATTTCAGGCGGAGAAACAGGCTCCTGTGATAGTGATGGCGGTAGGAATCGTGAGGATTGCGGGGGAGATGAAGGGGCTTGTTGAATCGGTGAAGAAAAAGTCATAGGGGCATCAGGTATATGAACTTCTGGGATAGAATCGTGGCGAGGGGCTGCTTGGATAGAATCATCGTGGAGAGAAGGTCCGGCTAATTGGGGCGCCAGATCAAAGGATACAGCGGTGATGGATTCATCGGCGACTTCCTCAACTGTCGGCTGGGGAGGTAACGGTGCTTGTGTTTCTGGCTCTGGTGCAGGAGGATTTAGGTCGGTACCTTCCTTCAAGGCCTTTAAAATGCGTGCGGCATGGAATTTGACGTATTTGATCTTCCTTGCGACCTGCTGCAGTGAGCACTCGCCGCATTGTAGAACAAGGAGCACACGCACCTCCTGATCCGGTTCCTCCGCAAAGATTTTTGTAATTTCCAGAAACACTGCGGCCGCCTGGAGGGTATCCGGAGTTTTCCTGAAACGAATACCATATCAGTTTAATAGCCCTCGCTACCCACAACCGTCAGTGGAAGCTCACTCAGTAGCCCTCCCCATTTCCACTGCCCTACTCCCATTATCAAACACCTTGAACGCGAAGTTCTCCACATAAGCCCGTGCAGCCATATCATCGTCTAGTCGGTCATCACCCTTCAGCGCTTCTTTCCGCTTCATGCTCGCCGTTAGCCACGCATGAAGCTCAATTGGCGCGGAGATGGGACATACCCCTTCAAGATCCTCCATAAGAGTCGATACATAGGTGGTACATTCCAGTGAGGCGTTGTGAAGCCCCTTTTCGAGAGCTAATCGGACAGCCCAATAGTAGCCTTGAGACGTTAGAAAATCCACCAGCGCGAACCCCTTGAGGTTCACCAGGTCGGGGTGAACGAACAGTAGTAGGTGATAACAGGGTCCATTTTTTCCATCTGATTACCGCGATGGATATAGGGTCGGATGAGCTTGAGCTCATCAGGTGGTTGAGAAATCATTGCGATGCGAAGTGTGGCAGTTGCGTATGCGTAGTAGGGAGCTGTTGAAGTATAGAGCTGATGGTGGGGTTGCGGGGTACTGGAAGCTTGACCTCAATCGGTTACTCGGGTTAGGGTTATTTATGAATGTATCATCACTGTATAGAAGTGACTTCCCCTTGTATCGGGAGAATATCTAACCTCTAACTAGAGACAATACTTACGGCGGGCAGGCATAAACGGTATTTGAACAAGACAGACCGAGAGATAAGGGGGGTGCAATTCGTGTGAACTTGTGTTGAAACTCCGCGATCGTTCTATAAAACCTAGCCGTGGACGAAAACGAGATGATTGTTCAACGTTGAGGTTTAGTGAACCAGTCAGTACACACGTGTAATCCTTGGAGGAAGCGCGAATAATATCGCTCGGCTTGGCCCTTGTGGATTGTGTAATTGAGGGAAGCGGACCAGCTTATATGAATTGTTAACAAATCTCCCTCAAAAATCGCCCGCCTCATCTGCAAAAACAAGTTTATCAAACCGCCTCGATCAATTACAAACGCCTTAGCCAAACACACACAAAACCGTCTAGTATACATACATGTAGGTCCCAAATAAAACAAATCACATGTAACACAGAAAGAGTACCCCAAAAATGATAGCAGCATTAGGAGGTATAAGAAAAAAAAAGGCCTGTTTTCATGTCCAAAAAGTGGCAGGCAAACAAGAAATACACCAACCTCTACCGTTTGTGCTCCAGTCCAAAGTCTTTAAACATAAAAGCTTTTAGTCAGTCATGTAAAATGTGTACAACCCTTTCTCACTTCTCTTCACCGGCAGCAGCGATTCCTGAGTCCTTGGACTGTAGCAACATCTTCGCTACCAGTTCCTCGCCTTTGCCCTCGATTGCTTTCTCGTCTCCCTCACTAATGCTCTGGTCGAGGGCTAGCTTGGTGTTGGCAAGCTGTAGAATCTGTTCCTCAATGGTGTTTTTGGTAATCAATCTACTGAGAATTAGCGTTATCGTACAATAATTAGATCTTAGACACGAGGATGAACAAACCTAATAACTTCGACTTCCCGGATTTGTCCTACACGGTGAGCACGGTCACTAGCCTGAGCATCGTCGTGAGGATTGAAGCTGCTATCGAAAATAACTACTTTGTTGGCACAGGCCAAATTGATACCAAATCCGCCTGCCTTGGTACTAAGCAAAAACACCATGATATCCTCTTCAGCATGATACTGATCGATGAGATCCTGTCGCGCCTCGACAGGTGTGCTTCCGTCAATCCTCAGATATCCCATATCCATAGTAGTGAGGACCAATTCCAGAATATCGAGCATCTGCGTGAATTGACTGAAGACTAGGACTCGATCGCTTTTCTCTTTCATTTCTACCAACAACTTCTGGAACATCCCAATCTTGCCGGAGTCCATCCACTCATTCTTCTTAAGTGCATACTTCCCGAGAGACTTAGGGAAGTTTAGACAAAGCCGGGAAAGCTCTAGGTCATTCATAACCTCCATATCTTCGAAAATGAACTGCTGGTCGTTGCCTTTGTACTGCGGCTCTTTCATAATGTCCCGCGCCATCTTGCGAAGTTTGTCATCAGGGTAATTATTCCTGAACAGCAGAGGATGGAGGGCGGCCTTCCGAAGCTGCATCATGACGTTGCTAGTCGACTTGTTCGGCTTTTTCCCGGCTGCACGGGCTTCAATTGCTTCTTTGGCAGACGCAATTTCATCATGGTATATTTTGCTCTGGGCCTTGTTCAGGGCACAATACTCCACCCTGTTGGTCTTCGACGGAAGATGCTTCAGTACTTGTGCCTTTTTCCTTCGCAGCACAAACGGCGTCATCATTGCCCTAGCCCGTTTAATCCTCTGCTGTGATAACAACGCGTTGTTTGCCTCGTCGTCGTCGGTGGTCTTCGCCTTGTACTTGAAGATGCTCGCTAGATCTGCCTTCTTTTCGTCGAAGACGCTGGGCAAGATGAAGGCAAGCAGAGATGCAAGCTCCTGCAAGTTATTTTGAAGGGGTGTTCCGGTCAGTAAAAGTCGAAAATCAGCCGGTAGTTTGATTAATGCATCGTAACGGTTTGACGAGCCGTTCTTGAGGAGATGTCCCTCATCATAGACGCAGCAATTGAACCGTAGACTCTTGAGGAAGCCTCTGTCGTTCTTGTCACCAGTCGCAAGCTGGTATGTCGTAACGAGAACGTTCCAGCTTCGATCTTTTCGAAGAGCTTCCCTGATAGACGGTCTCTCTTTCTGAGAACCATAATATGGCTCCACTTTCAAGTCGGGACAAAAATTGGCGAATTCTCGCAACCAGTTTTCCAGAGTCGAGGAAGGCACCACAACGAGATGCGGGCCAGTCACACCCTTTAAGAGCAGATGCGCAAAGAACGAGATAACCTGGCATGTCTTTCCCAAACCTGAAGACCAGTCAGCATCGGGAACAGGACTTCTAGCACTTGGGTTACAAAATACCCATTTCATCTGCCAAAATGCAGCTCAAATTTTTCTCATATAGAAGATTGAGCCAGTTAAGTCCAGCTAACTGGTAATCCTTCAATTGTACACCCTCCTTCATATTTTTCGGCTGTTCCTTGAAGGCCCCTGTCTGTTTAGCCCGCTTAGTACCCTTGATCTCTGCTTCGCCGTCATCCGTCGGAGTTCCAATTCCTGAATCCCTGGCGGAAACAGAATCCAATTCAATATTGATATCGGTCATCTCAAGTTCTCCTCCCGTCTGTACATCAACACCCCAACTTTTCATACTCTCAGCAAGGGGTTTTCCGAGCTGTTCCACCTTCTGGATAAGCGAATCCACAGCATCGTAGCCTCGCCACGTTTCCAAACACACATCAACAACTTTGTCGCCAACAGGTTTGCTCCTTCCCTTCCCTTTCTTCTTCCCAGTAGCGCCAGATGTAGTTGAAACTGTGCGCACATCATCGAGGGAGGAAAACGGCCGATGTGAAATGATAGCCTCCGCGATCTCTTCTGTGGTACAGGCGAAGTCCGAAAGCGCCTTAACGTCACAACCATTGATATAATTGAGAACATTGTGCTCAAGCTCGCGTTCATCCTCCGAATTGTCCTCCTCTTCAGCGGCAGAATCATCCGAGTCATCAATTGTTATGGGACCAGGCGGTGAGTCCGAGCGTTCACGGGATGTCCTGTTAGAACCCCTGACGAGCTTTCTCTTTCTCGAGGGGGCAATAGCTGGAGGAGATGACACAAGGTCATGTCTGACTGCTTGCGTAGAAGACCATTTGTCTTTGATTGCCACTCTACCAGCTCCGGTTCCGCGATTCGCAGTTTTGAAAGATACACGGCCGCCTTCATCATCACCCGTCAAGTCGACAGTATTGTCTTGACCCAGCAGTTCATCCATTGCATCATCGTAATTTCCGCTATGACGGATAAGAGTGCCCAGAAGATAGGCGATGGCCCTGCCGGGACAAACCATCTTCATCCGGGAGATCGTGTTCCTGAATTCGAAGTTCGTAATGGATTCGAGAGTTATATCGGCAGTTGGTATCGCCGGTTCTGGTCGGCGCTGGAGCGAACCACCGACACCACCATTAGGGGAATACCCAGGTCTTTTAGCAAGGGAGTCTAAACGACCGGGCTTTGTTGCATCGTACGCAAACCTCGCTGCAAGATTGCTCATGCTGATGGGCGACTGAGGCACTTTCTCTCCCGGAGAAGGTTGGTTCTCTTTTCGGTTTCGTATCGAGCTAATAGAAGGAATTGGTCTCTGCCTAGTATTGTCGCCGAATATTGGCTTGATCCCATGGTCAGAACCCTCGCCTTCTGAAGACGAACCAATGTACTGCGGCCCATCGCTGTCGAAGTTGATCGGTTTTGCGGTGGGCTTGGTTGAATAGAATTCGAACGGTTTGATTGAGCTGCTGGGCAGCAGGGCTGGCCTCGACTGGACTGGTTGGAGGGGAGACGATTGCTGGTTGCGGTAAGGTGACGACCTTGGTACCTGCACAACGGGGGGATGCTGCGAGGTCGGAGGTTGTGTTTGTGTTGCAGAACCCAAGATTTGAGTTGGCTGTGTAGCAAAGGAGGACTGTGGAGGAGACGACATTAGGCCAAGGGGTTGGGTAGGAATGGTCGAATAATTGTCGAAGGTGAATTTAGATGGCGTTGAGGAGGCGTTTAAGGGCTGTGTAGGAATAGTTCTACTTAACAGAAGAGTCTCGGTTTCGGGGAAGCTCTCGGTGTAGCCGGCGAAGAGTTCGTCACCACTGTCATTTTCCGAGTCATATGTGAGCTTTCGTCTCTTGGGAGACGAAGCCTCGTCATCAAAGGATGATGGCCTCACTAAATTATTGGAGGCCATGGTAGGTGGTGGAGGAAGTTTGTGCAGGTGGCTTGCAGTGGTAGCAGGCGATAGTGGTGCTGTGGGGAGAAAACGGGAAGGAACAGAAAACGGGAAACGGGACGCAGGGGAACGCGGAAAGTGGTGATGTTCGTGTTGTCGCGACAAGAAAAAAGACGTGGGGGCGCTTATAAGAATCGAGTAGCCAAGACGATGACGGGGCCTTCAGAGTGCAGACCACGAGCGTGAGAGAGAAAGACCGTGCCAGCCAGTGAAGAGAGCAAAGACAAGGTGGAGGGAGGGAGAAGGGAGAGGGAGAGAAAGAGTGAAGAAGGGTTGCGATTCTTAAAAAGCGAAAGTTTTACCTCTTACCGTGCCTGTTGCTCCACGCAGATCATTTTCAGCCGCCCTTCATCTGCTTCAACCATCCAACTCCCACCACTGCAACACCTACCTAATAGGCACCTAAACTGATCTCAATGGCTACTCGAAGAAATGTCAAAGTCGAGGAGAATGAACAGACCAAAGACAGTGTCCCCACCATCGCAACTTCCCAGCCCTCAAAAGCTCTCAATATCCCTGGGTGAACTTTGGCTCCAGCTTCGGCCTCAACAATGTCCTCAAGCTGACCAACCAATGTCTAGCGCGGTTGTTGTGAAGCTCCTCCTGTTCACGCTCGCTATGATTACTGCGCCTCTGCTCACGTACTACATCTCTGTCACCTCAGTGTTTGTTGGTACGTCTCGGACTTTGTTTGTGCAGCATCAGCTACCAGCTACCAGCTAATGAATCGTAGGAAATGCTACGGTTGCAGGTGCATTTGCAGCAGTAGCAGCGAATGTGGTATTGATAGCCTATATAATTGTTGCAATGAATGAGGACGATACGGACGAGAAGGACAAAAAGTCACAATAGCCGTCAAAGAAGGGACTAAGCCAGTGTCGATGTCGCAGAGCGAAGTTGGATGGGCAGAAGCGTATTTCATTGGGCACATGGGCGTTATTCTTGCAATCTTCCTATATTTTAATGGTACATGGTAATTAACGGTTTCTGGAATGTTGGAAGACATTCCTTTGATGAAGCCACCTGCGCGCTTGACAGCGGCAAAATGACGAAAGGTACTTCTTAGTACTTATCCTTAAACGCCACACGTCTCACCACCGCAACCATCCCACCCAACCTATCGCAAGAGCAACGGACTCCCCCGAAATTCAAACCTCTCTCTCCAAACATGCACCTAATTCTCCGATGATGAGTGATCTTCAGAAAGAATTCCTCCGCGCAAAACTCCGTCACCTCCCTCTCGAACCTCCAATGCCACCAACCCACCAGCTCTCAGAGCTTACAGTTCTCTCAGAGCATAACGAAGATGAGGAGAATGGTAGCATTCCACCCTCGCCTTTGACAGATGACTCTTCTTCTGCCTCGTCTGCCTCCTCGACGGGCACCATCCGGCCCTTCTTTAGACCAGCACAGTGAGCTCCACCCAACGTCCACTCCGTTATCCCTCTCCAGAAGATTTAAAACTACCGCTCACTTCCTAGACCTAGGAAGAAACCAACCTTCGAGCCAATTCCCTGGCAAACCCACTTCTCTCTCTCGCTCCACCTCGTCTCTCCCACCTCCCCATCAACAACCTATCATACCTACCTCACACCACCTCTCCCCAAGGGCCCTCTCTTCATAACGCACCACGGCGCGGGCTCCGCCGGCCTATCCTTTGCCTTGCTCGCAACCTCAATCCGAAAACTCCTCCCATCCGCAGGCATCCTCTCCCTGGATGCTCGGGGCCACGGCGAGACCGTCACCTCCGATGACTCCGACCTCTCGCTCTCCACCCTCTCCTCGGACCTTATCGAAATAATTCAGCTGACAGCACAATACTGCGGGTGGTCCCCGCTGCCGGACATCGTACTGGTCGGACACTCCCTCGGCGGTGCAGTGGTAGTGGACGTCGCACATTCTGGGAAGCTCGGAAACGCAATACTCGGCTACGCCGTGTTAGACGTGGTGGAGGGGAGCGCTATCGATGCGCTGCAGAGCATGCATACTTACCTCTCGACACGCCCCACAGGTTTCAGCTCGCTCTCTCAGGGGATTGAATGGCACACTCGCTCTCGGACGCTGCGGAATCCCACATCTGCGCGTATCAGCGTTCCCGCTTTGCTCTCCGAAGACGCAAATTCTTCTTCCCGTCCGTGGAAATGGAGGACCGATCTTGCTGCAACACAGCCGTTCTGGGAGGGCTGGTTCGTGGGTTTATCGAAGAAGTTCTTGGAGGCTAGGGGAGGGAAACTTTTGCTTCTTGCCGGTACGGACAGGTTGGATAAAGAGCTGATGATTGGACAGATGCAGGGAAAGTATCAACTTCTCGTGTTGCCCGAAGTGGGGCATTTTGTGCATGAAGATGCGCCCGAGAAAACTGCGGCTGCAGTAAGTGCTGCCTCTGGAGCTCTTGGTAAGATTGTGCTGATTTTGGAAAACAGCTGGTTGAGTTTTATAGGAGAAATGATCGAAGTACCTTGGTGCTGCCACCAAAAGTGGGAGATATGTACAAGCCTGCGGCTAGCAAGCATTACACTTCCATATAGAACGAAGTAGAGAGAGTTTTAGAGTCTAGATACGACGTTGTGCAAGTGCAGCCTCCAAACCGGGAAGCCCATCATGAATCCGGCCGAGTGATATCTCGAGGTTAAGTGTGTAAATTCACGGTTTGGTTAAGGGATTGTTTGCAGCATTCATAAACGTTTTGTATAGTATTGCTCGTCTCCAAACAATGGACAAGAAGAAAACATGAATTATAACATGAAAGCATAATATGCTCCCATGTGGGTTATCTCACCCCTGAAATCCAGAAGCAATAGGACAAATAACAGTAGCCAACAAAAGAACCCGCATAACATTAACATCCCCTCATTAAGTTGTATCTCGCTTCTGAAAATCCTTAAGCTCTGCCCATCCACATGCCAACCACTGCGTCGTCGAAAGCGAGGCCAATGGTATCTTGCGCCCGCTCGTTACCTGAACTTGCTAACGATAGCAGACAACCTTCCTAATAGCACCAAGGAGAATTCGCATCAGAAACCGCACAATGAACCACTACTCTACTTTCCAAATAACCTACGCTTAAGCTTGTCCGCCAGACCGTCATGTTCTTTCTTCTTTTCGACTTTCTCGCCACCAACGACTGCATTTCCCTCACCACCACGCTGTAGCAAATAGACCACTAGTTAGCACTCGCTCACAATAGTAAAACCCTAACCCGCATCACCAACCTAATAATACAGGGTAAAAAGGACGGAAATGAGAAAGAAGGAACATACTCCGGCATGATAAGTATCATCAGCCTTGACAAGGGCCGCATCGGGAATGATGTCATCGTCATTGCTAGTATTCTTCGCGGCAACCTTGGGAGAGCCGATGTTGCCAGCTCCGCCACGCTAACATAGTTATAGCTGTCAGCCCTATGTAACTTTGTCTGTAGGAAGCTATTCCACGACCGGAGAACCGTAGTTGTGGGGAGGTGGATGATGGCATGATGTTAACTTACACCAGCGGAGTAGGCACCACCGGAAGCAGTGGGATCACCCTCGCGATGGATCTCGCCGTCGGTGTATTGAGTTTCGTCGGGACCGATGTTGCCCTGACCTGATAGATAATCGGAACGTCAGCTTGCAGCCCGAAGAGCAGTAAACTATGATGACATAACGAAAGGTACAAGCTCTTTCGGGACCAAAGCTCCGAAATTTTCACTCTAAGGGAATAATCCGGCGGAAAATAAGAGTGGACGATGAGCACATACCACCGCGGCCGTGGGAAACATTAGCTTCAGTAGACATGATTCACAGCTTTTGAAGGTAGTAGATGTGAGATTCGGCAAAGGTTAGATGAAGTCGAAAGAAAGTTTTCGCAGGAGCGGAGGTGTTTGAGTAAAGGAACGAGGACGAGAGGGTATGCGTTTAATGGACGAGGAACGGAACAGTGCAAGTGGTGTGAGGGAAAACAAACAACCAGCCACGGCAAGGACAAGGTCCTGGAGCAGCCTCCTCGATGCATCGGTGCCAGGACGGTGTCAATAATCTTTCCTGGTAACAGTTCCCCTCGAGTAGGCAATCCCCATCACTGCCATTGGAGCTAAAAAAGCAACCTCCGTCAGGTGTAGTAGTCTGATTGGTGTGTCTCGTGAACTGAAGACGGCGATTAACGTTGTTTGCCAAGACCATATATTATTTTGAGTTCCTATCGGGAACTGGACACCTTATCTCCCGCGCCGTTACGATAAACTACTGAATACCCCCACTAACTAACGCACATACAACTCTGACTCGCCACCTAGTTAACAACCACTGCTACAAGGCCAGAGCAGCAGAAACTCCCAGCAATTCGAGATGAACCGACGGGTCCTCACGACTATATGCATCACTCCGAGTAGCTGATAATCCGCGTAGGCTACCACGCCGGCGATTACCCCTTCGGAGGCGGCGCTCCCAGCTCCGACAGCATCCATCTCGGACACGAGAGCTTTCGTATTATATATGATCTTGATGGAGAAAATTGAACTTTATGAGACAGATTTTGGCACCATAGAAGTCGTGGTCAGGCGATGGCAATTTTCTTCGCACAGCTTCGGACCTATTCGAGGGCTGCCAAGGCCCGAAATACGCTAAGCTCGCATTGACGTTTGAAATTAAGCGCATGCTCGGCGAGGAAGGGCGGCATCACAGGAAGACATGGAAGATGCGGACTAGATGGATAATCTGTGGAGTCAAATGTTCAAATGAAGTACTTCCCATAAGAATCTAGGCCTAGCTCCAGTCTGTGCGACGACAATGAACCGCAACAAAAATCATCTTTAGGATCTGAGATTCTAGGACGGTGTCTGGGAGTCGGGTAGCAACCCCTCTCCCAAATTTGGGACCTAAGACTTGCTCAACAATTTGCGAATTCCTCGGGTCTGGGATTTGGAGGGCTTCTAAACTTTACGGGGGAATACCTTAGTGTCAATACGGCAAATACATAAAGACTTCTACGAGACACTTTGCCATAAAAGCCTACCTGAAGTATATCTAAAATACTTGTGAAGACTTTGCGAAGACTTTGCGAAGACTTTGCGAAGCCAGAAAACAGATAAAGTCTCGTGGAAGCATGTTTACATTTACCGTATCGGTACTAAGGAACCCCAATATCTTATTTCAGCTACATATCGCCATACTTGATCATACTGAAGGATACCTAGGTAAAGTATGCCCAGCTATCCAAAATGTCGAGTTTAGATTGCTCATTGCAACTAGAATCGTGAGTTATAGCTTAGAGTATATTCCCTTAACTTTGCCCTATCGAAGAACCAATTGCGGTGGATGCGGGTCATTAACGCGATCTTCCATCTTTCCGGATGCGCTGTTGGCTTTGTCAACTTCGTTTTTGGCATCCGGCACGACGTCAAGTAAGTCTGCCCAAGTTGGTTTGGAGGATACAGTTAGACTCCGTCGAGGAGCTGCAGGCTCTAACTAAGACAACCGCCTGTGATCCTCTCTTCCAGTGTGCAAGAACGAAAAGTGCCATGTACTCAGCAGCTTGCGTTGATCACGCTTCTGCCACACCGCAGCGCTCTACGGTGGTCTTGGTGAGGTGTATAGTACGTTTGCGACCAGGATGAGAGGTGCTTCGAGTCGTCAAGTCTTGCCAAGACCTGCTTTGGAGGAGGTTCCCACGAGGAAGAACTATCTTCTGATTGGCCTCGAATCAGGCTCTCAAATGTATATTTGTGTGGCATGTACTAAGATGAAAGTGGAAGTGATAAAAAGGGAATAGTGTGGCAGGGGTAAGGTATTACTATTTAGACTAAGCCCGATATGGACATACTTAATCCAGATTAGCACTGTGTTGCCCTGGGTATACTAGAAACGCCGAGTCTGCGTATAACCCGTACCACTACACCATATGGAACGAGCTAGAGCCTGATTCGAGGCCACACCTCACTTTTCTTCATGATCTCAATTTGGATCAGACTCACCATTTCGGTTAGTATGAAATCACGTGAGATCAAGGCCTGTACGAACAATATCTGGCGCTAAGTAAGACCATAGTTTTGTGTCTCTTTCCTCTCTCAGAATAACCTGCCTTGGAAGCCTTCCTCAGAAGTTCTTTCCTAGTATCGGGTATTTTGAATTCCTATGTAGGTTTAAATCCTGATCGTCCCGCTATAAAACTGACCGCAACTAGTTGGTAGTACGTCGTATCGTCGATTTGCACGAAGCAGGGATGGAGTGAATTTCAGTCGCGAACTCCAAGTACGTAAAGAGCTGGCATTTTATCTACTAATGAAACGTGAAGACGCCGAGATATTAAAGTGACGACACCGTAAACAAATTCCCACAACACAACCAGCCTACTGAGCCGAGAGAGTGATCTCCTATGAATGCGTCGGCATAGCCGTGCTAGCTTTAGTCGCAATGGCATCTTCGCTTCTCCACAACCTGTTCAACATTATCAGAATTTCCTTTACTGTGTGATTGGTTCGAGGATTGGGTAGAGAGATAAGGATAAGGAAGCACTTAGTAGGGACTACGGTATGCATCCTTCACCTAATGTCACCCGGTAAGAGAAGTTGGTACATACGCAGTAACAGTTTTTAGCTGTGTGTAGAAGTTGAGACCAGACTTTCCGTAGAAGTAGTGACCACTCTGGCTTGCAATAGATCCTTTGTTTCCGGTAAAGGAGAACATGGGAAGAGGTACTATATCACGAGTTAGCCATCCAGCCTTCTGTAGTCAAGGTGATAATTACCGGGAATTGGAGTGTTGATTCCGACTTGCCCGGCCTCGATGTCCCGCTGGAATCTCCTAGCAGTTGCACCACTGTTGGTAAAGACAGCGACGCCATTACCGTATTTGTTGGCATTGATCAAGTCGATAGCCTCCTCCAAAGTATCAACATTCAGGCACACAAGGACGGGTCCAAATATTTCCTCTGCGTAGCACTTCATATGAGTCTTGACGTTGCCAAGGATGGTAGGTGCAATCTAAGTAACATCAGCAAGAGCCTGCAAGGAACCATATATCCGATTCTAGAAAGCTTACGAAATTTCCGTTGGGGTATTTTTCTGGCTTGTAACCGCGTCCGTCGAGGAGAAGCGTCGCACCTTCGTCGACACCACTCTGGATCAAATACTCAATCCTCTCCTTGGACTGCGGGGATATTACGGGGCCCAGATCTGCGCCCTCCTCAAAGCCGCCGTTCACGTTGAGTTTTTTCGTCTTCTTCACAATCTCAGGCAGCCATTCCTTGGCCTCGCCAACCAGGACCAGTGTTGACAGGGCCATACATCGTTGGCCGGCAGCACCGAAAGCAGCACCAACCAACGCGTTGATAGTGGCATTCTTATTTGCGTCGGGCAAGATACTTAGATAGGTAAGTAATGGAAACATATTGAACCTGCAGATAATCAAACTCACGCAGCATGGTTTTTTGCTCCCAGATTTGCCTGGACACGCTTGCCGTTGGCAGATCCACGGCTATAGATGTAGTTACCAGCCTTATCGCTACCGACGAAGCTGATTGCCTTAATTCTAGGCTCGTCTAATATAAAGTTGACCGTATTGTGTGCGCCATGGACGATATTGAACACGCCATCCGGAAAGCCAGCTTCCCTAGCCAATTCCGCAAGGATCATAGCTGCACCAGGACTACGATTCGTTAGTAGGAGTTTTAAATTATATGATGGCTGGCAACAAACTCTCTCTCCGACGGCTTCATGATTGTACAGTTTCCAGTCACTGCAGCGATTGGGAGACACCACAAAGGAATCCTAAGTCAATGAGCACCTTTTTTTAGGTTTGCGGTCCGAGAAAGCTAACTTACATGGCGGGAAAGTCTGCGTACCACTATCAGCAAAGTGTTCAAATGGAATACATAAGCTGTCTGCAGAACGTACTGAACGGGCATATTGCTGCCACAATACCCAATGGCTCCCGATAACTCCTAGTCTCCATATCTTTGGCAACTTCTAGAACCTCGCCCATCATTTGAGTGGTGATTCCGCATGCAGTCTAATAATGCCATCAGCTACTATAAATCTACGACATTCGTTTGTGTAACAAACCTCTGCGACCTGTAGCCCTCGAAGTACATCTCCCTTCGCATCGGCAAACGTTTTGCCCTGTTCCAAAGTGATGCTCGCTGCCAACCTGTCCCAATTCTCTCTGATTAAGCTAACAAACTTGAACATGATTTGCTGGCGAGTGAGAAGACTCGTCCGCTTCCATGCTGGGAATGCTTTTGCCGCCGAATCAACAGCCGCTTTCAGCTCCGCCGGCGTGGATTTGGGGACCCGAGTGACGAGATTGTTCGTAGCCGGATCATGAAGATCAATCCATTCGGTAGCTTGAGATTCAACATACTGGTTATCGATGAAGTTGCGAGTGTTCACTGGGGAAGCGATCTTGTCGTGAGTAACAGGGTAATCAACCTTTGAGGCAGCTGGGATGGTGGTGCTCATTCGGTGCGAAGTAGCATGGAGGGGGCGAGTGGCCGCGTAATTTGGATAAGTGGGAGCCATTCTGGGACGAGATTTCGGCAATATACGGTAGAATGTTTGAGAGCGAGATATTGCTGGGAGCAGCGAACAAGACGCAGCTCTGTGGGAGAACATGGCATAGGAGTTGGGACTGATCAGCCCTTATAGACGATAACAAATGGGAAGACCGACTAGACAGGAGCTTACGGAGCAGATGCACAATTGTTATCCAGAAGGGGATTGACAAGTGTTCACCATCTAAGGGTGGCAGGTGAGATAGCTGCTGGGGTTAAATACGGGTTGACACTCGCAGCTCCAACGGCTCCATCCATGCTTAACCCCGGATAACCGTAGGCGATGCTCCCTGGATCACTCGTGGCTATTAGCTCCCTTACCCCGCCACTCCGCTTCTCCGAACCCAGAGCACTCTGTATTATGTAGAGTACTCGGTATTATGTAGAGTACAGTACACGTAGGCAATTCCTCGAGGTTATAGAGATCCAAGCAGTATTGCTTCACTCCATAGGGATACCTAGAGGGGGTAGACTTAACAGCGGCTAAGCACTGACTAGAGTGAGGAAGGATAAGTGAGAATTAGGTCTAGATAAGTCTCGAAAAGCTTTTCTCGGTGTGGTTTAATTATGCATATCGCACCGGTTCTGTATTTATTTCGCGGTAGCCTACTTTGAATCGAGATATCAAGACTTTGCTTTCTACTGCAGGAGACTGAAGTCGGAGGTCAAAAGAGAAAGACGGGAACGCCATACCCAACCGAGTGCCAAGCCAACCCAAGCCATCCGAAAAGTCCCCTCTCTTCACAACATATGTTCTCAACACCCCGCCTTTTTCGACCAACCTGCTCTTCTCCCTTCAGATTGCCAACGGTGCTGTCTCCTCAACCACTTCCATCCGCACGTAGTGCCCTTGTGAGTCGAGTTTCTCTGTCTAGCTGGTTGTGCGAAAATTTGTTAACTTAATTCTACCAGATTGCCCGGCACCTGTCAACTGAATCGCCCAGAATGTCTACCTACACTACCCGCAAGATTGGCCAGCCCAACACCTTGGGTGAGCGATTTACATCCATCCCATGAGCGCGTACGAGTGCTAAGCGGTGTATTTAGAGCACCGTATCTTCATCGAGAAGGACGGTGTGCCAGTGTCTCCATTCCACGATATTCCACTTTACGCCAAGTACGTTACCCTAATTCTAGTGAGGTAATGGGAAACTAACAGCTTCTGAAGTGAGCAGAAGACTCTATTCAACATGATTGTTGAGATCCCCCGCTGGACCAATGGCAAGCTTGAGGTTGGTGAGATCTGAACTCAATCGGATTGGGCAAGGTTCTGATTAAATTTCTTTAAATCTAGATCTGTAAGGAGGAACTTCTCAACCCCATCAAGCAAGACGTCAAGAAGGGCAAGCTTCGGTTTGTCCGCAACTGCTTCCCCCACAAGGGCTACTTGTGGAACTACGGTGCTTTCCCACAGGTACGATACCCAGCGTTCCTCGCTTCCATCCGTTTATTCTAATTATACTAATTCGTTGTGAAGACTTGGGAGGACCCCAACACCATCCACCCTGAGACCAAGGCTAAGGGTGACAACGACCCTCTCGATGTCTGCGAGATCGGCGAGTTGGTGTCCTATCCCGGTCAAGTCAAAAGGGTGAAGGTGTTGGGGATCATGGCCCTTCTAGACGAGGAGGAGACCGACTGGAAGGTCATTGTCATTGACGAGAAGGACCCTCTGGCTCCTAAGCTCAACGGTTTGTCAACCCGTGCACCTCTTTGGCAGATCCACAGAGCTAACTTAACTTAATGCTAGACATTGAGGATGTCGAACGTCACCTTCCTGGCCTTCTCCGCGCCACCAACGAGTGGTTCCGCATTTATAAGATTCCCGATGGAAAGCCCGAGAATCAGTTCGCATTCTCCGGCGAGTGCAAAAATAAGAAGTACATCTACCACTTCCATTGTATCGAACCTGAGACTCACAAAATTCACTCTGAAGGTATGCCATTGATGTTATCCGCGAGTGCGCCGAAGCCTGGGAAAAATTGATCACTGGAAAGACCGATCCCAACACCATCTCTACGTAAGGTCCTTCTAAGCGTAGTTCCCACACTAGAGCTAACTTGACATCTGTAGCACCAATCTCACTGTTGGTCACTCTCCTTCTCGGATCGACGCTTCCCAGCTCCCCCCCATCCCCGCCGGCGAGAATTTGCATCCCGCGCCCATTGATCCCTCTGTGGATAAATGGTTCTTCATCTCTGGTGCTGCCATGTAATGGAAAGCATTTTACTCGTACCGAGTGGCTGGGTCACGGTGCTTTATAAGTAAATCAAGCAATAAGAGGAGATCAGAATATAAATGTCGACAATTTGTCGGTTTGTATTGTAATCACGGAGCAAATGATGGCACCGATGATAAGCGAAAGTTTGAACGATTGATCGGCACCGGGCTTGTACCACAAACCAAGATCCTTGCTCGCTGAAATGATGTCATGAGTGGTCATTGCTCTACGTCGAATAACGTCCATCATGCCCATTAGAGTACCTCTTTTCCTTCCTTCATCCTCATCCCCAACAACACTGCAACAGTTACCCATCGTATATTTCGGCTGCCTGTCCCCGCTCAGCTATGGGTAGATTCTGGGGTTCCAATCCATCTAATGGCGACGATCAACATCATGATACCTCTGCTTCCCGCCCCGAGTCTAGCCCCGAGTCCCACCCTAGTGAGAGACGAGAATCCGACGAACGTACCCCTCTCCTTCCCCGGGAGACTCAGCACCACCTGGATCCAGATGATCCAGCGGTTTCTCCTTACAACCTACTCTCGGTCCGCTCCCTCCGATGGGTTTCGATATTCCTGTTCATCATAACAGTTTTATGGTGGATGATTCTCTTGGTAGCGACTTTTGTTAGCCCTCCAGGATTCTACACAAGGGGCGGCGGATGGTTCGGGTTTGCGTAAGTCTAAGATCACAATTGGTGGAATTGGATGGAAGGAAGTACATACTAAATTTGTGATACAGGTACTCGACTCTGGCAACAGGAATCCTGCTTGTCTTACTCTTATTCTATGCGACACCGTCAAAGACTGAGCGGGTTGTGCTTGCTACGGTCTCCTTCTTCCTGCTTGTGGATACTGTTATCATACTTGTAGCTTACCCAATCCGCCATGATGAGAATTGGGTGGGTATCGTTTCCGTGGTATGGGCTTTGCTCATTACTGCGTGGGCGGTATGTCAAAATGCTCTTGTCTCATGATCTAAATCGGCTAACTGACCTAGATAATATGTGACTCTGTCGTTGAATATGGCAAGCGAGAAGAAGAAGAGCGACTCACCGGGCGTATAGAAACACGCCACTCCTTCCGTGAGTGGTGTTCAGTTTTTGCCGGAACAATCCTCCTGATCATATTCCTCGCTATTACGGTTCTCTTTACGATCAACCTTTCCATTTATGCACGAGATACAACGCTCGCACCGCCGGGCAAGCTATATTTTGTGGATAGCAACAAGTACCAAGTTCATGTCAACTGCATCGGCAATAAGACCAACTCACATGGTCATAAAGTCATCACCGTCTTTGTAGAAGGTGGAGAAGATCCCGTTGAAGGACGCATCGCGAACTGGGTAGATGAAGCATATAGCAACAATGTAATCCAGCGTTATTGCTATTGGGATCGTCCAGGGATGGCGTGGAGCGAGAATGCGCCCTCCCCGCTCTCTGCCGGCATGGCAGCAGACGCTCTCTCAGAAGCACTAAGGAAAGCGGGCGAGGAAGGACCCTGGGTCCTCGTTTCCCACGGTATTGGTGGAATCTATTCGCGCATCTTTGCATCCCGACATAGTGCCGATATCAAAGGTCTCCTTCTTATCGACACACTCCCTGAATCACTACTCCACCGTGCTGCCTCCCCCGGCCGCGGCTTCCTACTTTGGATCCGCGGCGTCATCTACCCGCTCGGCATCGACCGTCTTGTCTCAGCCATCATCCTCCAGCACAACCGCAACGACCGGGTCTATGGACGCGACGCATATCAGAACGGAGGTCAGATCAAATACAAGCTCCAGGAAAATCTCGTTGCCACGACGTTTACAAATAATGAAATTATTGCCGCAAGGGGGATCTTGCCAAGGGATACGCCTGTGGTGGTGGTCAGTAGCGGGCAGAAGGTGAAGAGGGATAAGGAGTGGAATGACGGGCAGAGAGAATTGAGTAAACTTACCGATAATTTGGTGGCATGGGATGTGGTCAATGGTGCACCTCATGAGGTTTGGAGGAATTCGCATGGAAGGGAGATACTGGAGAAGAGGCTGACACAGTTGGTAAACTATAATTGAGGAGGGGGAGGGGGGTGAGTCAAAAGGGAAGGATGAGATGAGATTTATGAGCATATTGGGCTGCGGCGAGCTCTCGGTGTTTTCGTTTCCTTTATGATTGGATTAAGGATATCTTTTGGCTATATTTGGATCTGTCTCGGTCTTGGTGCTTTGTACTACGAGTGATGAGTTTAAGAATGTAAACTGAGTGTGAAAATCTAGTTGGCTATTCTGAGAACTTTGAGAGGCTGGAAATTAAAAGAAGCGGTTAAGCTGGTGCAGAGGTACTCAAATGCTAGCTCATTGTCCTTGAGTGAGTGACATCTCATGTTTTATTCCACCACATTGTATGGTTATACAAAGTAGCAGGACAAAAGTGAAGGAACGCATACCAACAAGCCCGACAGATGATGCTCCAAATGTCGTTTTAGAAGCACCAACCTTAATTGTACTTAAGTACCAATGCAAAGAATTCAGGGAATATCTTTCTTTTGAAGAACTGAGCTCCGTGTCGTGTTAGCTACATCTTGGTACTGTACTCTACTTTTCTAAAAATTACTAAAATACAATCAAGTATAAAACAAAATCCCCCATTTCCAAAACCCCTCCACTCTACTATTACAGCCCCTTCCATGCCAATTTTTGGAGGTGATCCACCCTCTTTCTAGTCTGCTTTACAAAACCCAAAAACTTCATTTCCGCCACACTTCGATAGAACAATGCCTGAGCGGTCGCCTCATCGACCTTCTTTCCGGCCTCATGACCATCATCATCCGCATCTTCCCCGTTGATAACACTCTTGAAAGCACTCCAAAGATCAAATCCATTGATTAGCGCTCCTCCCTCCAAGTACAGTTGATACACTATACTTGTGGGCGGATGGCTTCCCTTCATTGTTCCATCTTCTCCCGCCTCCTTCTCTTCCTGCGTAAGTTCACAGCACTCGCAGCCGAGGTAGTCCACCGGTCTGCTTAACGCTCTTTCCACTGTGGCTCTGGCTCGAGGCGCAAATACATCTTTATGCGGAGAAACGAGATCGTAAAAGAAGACCTCGTGTAGAAACACATGTTCGACACCCTCTAAAGTGGTGGCAAAATACTCCAGAAATATATCATGAACCCTCTGCACCAACTGTGAGTACAGGGCGTCATTCTTTGTCAACCCGGACTTGTGTGCGTTCAGCTGGATCTTCTTTGATACAGCAGTGGAGCGCAGCGAGGAAGAGGCAACATCAAATTCACTAGTAAGAACTGAGGTTTTGGAAACTAGTACTTCAACTTCTGACTTGATGGCATCAAGCTTTGGTGCCATAATTGTTGTGGAAATGGCGGAAATTAGGTGGAGAAGAGAGGTAGAGTTCATCTTTTTGATAGAAAGAAGTAGGCCGCGGATCATGGGGCTTTCAGCATGGAGTTCTCCGGTGAGGACCCGGGGGAGGAGTTCATAGCGTGGCGTGCGTGAGGTGGAAGATGATAAACAGGTGCGAGAGAACTCGAGGATTTCGACGGCGTTCCCTAGTTGGATGGCGTAGGAATGGCATTTGGCGGCGGAGGTAACAACAAACGACCGGAGGCACGAGTTATCGTTGACAAGGGCGCGGACTTCTTTGCTGTGTCGGTCTTCAAGCTTGGATTCTATATACCTAGAACGAGTATTAGCCAGAACACGGGCATATGAAGATGCTCTATACCTTCGGAAAGATGGGAGGTTTCGAATAGCTTCGATATGTTCATCTGATAATACCTCTGACAAACCATCGGCATTGTCTAAGAACCCCAGGATGATGCTGAGGGGATTTGCGTAAAAGTGTGACATATACGCATATTTGAGTGCCGACATAAATGTCTGTATGCTCTGTGTATGGTTTCTTTGCCTCTCCATTAAGAGATCACACACCGACGAGCCGAGTCGCAGGATTGACTTGTCCCCCAGTACGGCATCGTTGAAGACCTGAGCTAAACACTCCTCTGCGCGCTCAACATCAAACTTGTCTCCCTGCATCATCCGGATTGTGGCCTTGGGAAGCTTCTCATGAAAGATATCAAGTGACGTAGCAATTCCTAACAGCAATACGAATGGTATCCGATCCAAATATGCGCTGAAGAGTGAAATCAAGTCCGCCAGAATTGTACTATCAAAGGCCTCGGTATCCTGTATCGCAATCACGACCTTTCGTCCCGGGTGTAGCCCACACCAGTTCTGTAGAATCTGCAGGTCATAGTTAAGGAGCTTCGCACCCTTTTCTCCCAAAATCAATTCTTTGTTCTCGTTGCTCATTCCCTCATACTGTTCCGTCGCGTCTTTGATAAGCTTCTTCAATGTCCCCTTCAGATTCAGTGCGTCTTTTGAAGTCAACACCACCACTGGCCCAGATCTATCCAGATCCCGTATCCTCGACCGGAACTGCACAAATAACGGTGCGTGGGAGGCAATATTCGGGCCGGTAAGAACAAGCGCTGTCGGAATCTTGCCATCACATTTCTCCGGTTGTGCGCTCGTTACAAACTCGGACACATCATCCAGCGTCTTCTGATTGAAGGAGTCAAGAATGAATTTCGTTCGCCTCTCTTGGTCTGCCCACAGACAGTGGTATGTATCCCACCGTAGCTTAGCAACTTCTTCTTTCTCTTTACCGTTCAAAAGGGTCGGGAAAAGGCATTGTTGCTCTTCCGGGGCCTTCGGAAGCTCCTTTCCCTTGCCTTTCGAGGTTCGCCGGCGCTTGTTTGGGCGTGGTATGTCGGTCCCAGTGGAGGTGAATATGTAGCATCCCTAACTTCATTAGACGGGCCAGTGGGGGGTAGACCATAAGCTTTACCTGGTGTTCTTGAGCATCATAACCGTCATCTCCAGATGTGGGGGAGCGTTCTCGCGCCATTGCAGAACTGTTTGTGTAGTTCAGGTTGGGAAGACGCGTTGAACCATAACTATTTTTTAAGCCGCGACTTGGCAAAACTGATCATTATAAGGCGATTCAGAGTCATTGTCGATATATTACTGCACAGCAACTGCAAACTTCGGATTACTAGAGCGAGCTTTACTTGAAGTTACCGAGTATTGTATCTGAAAATCTTGTGACAATACCTTGTGGACGGAAAGAGCCCATCACAACATCGCACTCGCAGCCTCTACCTTCGCAACATGTGTAAGGCTAGGTTTCTCGGGAGTCTACGTATTTTCATAACTCCAATAATGTGGTATATCTACAACAAAAAAATTAAAAAAATTATGCCGACGCTGCCTTTATGATATTGTTACCATTAATGATAGACGTTGTCCCAATGACAAATTGCCGTCTTGCTGTTGAGTTCGTTAGCATTTTTCTGTCAGACTACCAAAACACTTACCTTCTTCTCTTCTACCAATAAACCTCAATGCCGAAATCTCTGTGAATGTACAGCCTCCCAAAAAGAATACCACAGTAACTTTCCTGTCATTCTGACCATTAAGGATGTTTCTTGCTCTAACCGCCTTCTCCTCTCCTCTTTGCACTTCGTCAAACGTCTTGCCTTTAACGTTCTTCAAAATATCCTCGAAACCCCTCCATCCTACCGCTCCAGCGTTGATACCCGCGTTCGTCCCATCCTCGCCTCTGCGCCCTTTAGCTGTTGCTGTCATAAGTGGTTTCTGTACTACGCATTGAACGAGGCGTACACTCAATGGCGCGTATCCAGAATATACATAAGAGATATCGTCAGGATCGTGCTCGTTAACCTCATCAACAATCAAGCGTAGGGGTTTGCGTAAGTTGGCATATAATGTTCTGGTAGGGCCAGAGGCCGTCACCGCAGTACGGGACTGAAAGAATCCTAACCTTTCCAAAGCATCAAGGGTGAGCACGTGTTGATAACCATAGGCTTGCAGAACCTCTCGCTTAAAGCTTTCAAAGTCCTTTGGCTTGAGACCAGAGCTCATAAATGACTCTACACACAGAAGCCGGAGGACTGACTCAAGGGGAGCAGCACGGGCAATCAATTCTTCAATTGCATCATGTTGACTGGATGGGTCAACACCTGCAACGAGATTTTGCTGGACCTCTAACGCTTTGTTGAACATTTCTGACCGTGTATGTTTCATTATCTCCTCCGCTAAACCAGTGTGTAATCTTAGGCTCTGATGCTCTTGCTGGAGACCACCGAGCTTGCTGACAAACTGCCGAATCTCTGATACTGTTTTTGCCTGATGTCTTCCCTCGTAGTCGTCATTCAACCGCCTAGCAACTTTGTTCAAGAGATTCCCGACAATTGCAAAGTTCGTGTCTCGGAGGTTGTCGAATAATTTATCTTCAGATGAAAGGAGAACAGGTCTTTTCTTCTGTTGTGCTATCGGTACCGGTGATTTGGATGAAGACGAAGATGAATCAACATTTCCGGACTGCTGCTGTTGCTGAGGAGGACCCACGAGGGCTGCATCCAGCTCAATTTTGCCTGGACATATCAGCTGGTGCAGCAATATAAACTCAACACAAACTTACAGTTATGAATTCCAATTGTCTCGTCAATCAGACCCTCGTAGGTTAGTTGTGTCATTAACGGTGTGACAAAATCAACATCTCTGTCGATAATAATCAACTCGCCAAGGACGCTACTAGGCGTCAGTGCAAAGGGGCTGCTGCCATCCGCGGCGTCTTCCTCAGTCCGCATCCGAATTAACTGGTCTGCCAGCTTTCGTGCGCGGTCCCCCTTGCCGATGATTCGTGGAAATAAGCCATGTCGACGTTGAATACTCATGAGTGCGCGAGCCGAATAGAAGATGGAGGTGTGGTCTTTACGCTTTGGGTGTACAAATGGTAAGATAGCGATACAGAGCTCCAGAGTGTAGGCCCAAACCACGTACCAAGTAGAGCTCTTCGAAAGAGCTCTCGAGTTCCAATGAAAGTAGGTCAGGTTCTAATGGCAGAAAGTAAAGCGGAAACTCGCGGATAGCAATCTCGCCCAGAATCCCTTCATCTTCAAAGATCTTCTCACAAACCAATGTACGCCGTGGCGTCAAGAAGACGGAGTATTCAAACTCTTGTCCCGGAATCTTCGCATTATTCTTGATCTGATCTGAAGCAAGGGAAGTGTTAGCTTCTGACCAATATTCCTGCCAATAATGGCGTCAATTGACGGGCGAGAACATTGAATCTAAGCTATAGTTAAATATAGGGAGAATGACTGGCGGCATCAAGTAGGTGTATGTTCAATGCTGCTTACTATTGTCCCAATAGGTGAAGACGCAGCGGTATAGGGGGTGGGCTTACTAGCTATTGTATAAGCATTCTTTATGGTACAGCGCGCAAGGTAGACGATATTTTTCTGGGGGAGTTCCGTGACTGGTTCATCAAGCCAGAAGATCTTGTCAACCCCGTAGTCCTGTACTCCCACTATTATCAGCTCAGTTATGATACCCAGACAGCTCGCAAACTCTCACCTGCAGTACAGAGAATTTGGCGAAAAGGCCGATGGGCCCGCTCAACGTCCTATCGAGAAATAGGACTTTCTTTCCTCGCACCTGTATTCTAGTCAGTCTGACCTCGATAGCTACAAGTAGTAGCTGAAGGTTAGCAATTCTCGACGTACGCCTTCGAGGAGGTCGAGGAGATCTTTGAGGGCTGTATCCTTGATACGAGTAGTATCGATTCCTGGCGGGGGAGCCATGGTTTATGTTTCGTTATTGGGTTGGGAGGCGACTAGATAGTTTGGTGACGTTGGAGGTGAGCACTCTGTTGGGCTGGAGCACTAGGTTAATGTAGCAACTTTGTTTAATACCCCTGCACACCAAGAACCACGAGGTTAAGACCCCACTATGTACTCTACTGATTCACTGCAAATCTACAAATCTGAGGTGAGGAACGTATAACTGAAGTACCTAATGTGAGTTTTATAGAGAAAAATCGCTTCATTCGAGTCCTTCAGAGGCGCACGTTAGAATATACGTAAGTACAGAATGGTTCTCTCTCTATGGTAAGCCGTAACAGCAAGCAGTTATAAACTCCCATTACTCCCATGCTGCTAATCAACAACACAATACTTTAGAGGCTTCGACCAAGAATACGGAAAAGAAGCCTATTTTTTTTTACTATGCGATAGATAGCTGTGAATGTAGCTTCCCTAACTGTGGACCCTATACGAAGCTGCTTGCCCCGACATAGAGACTAACGTTCTCATGGGTCTGCAAAATTGCGCCCTCTAGACCGTGTTATCGTCGTAAACAAACTGTATATCTCGAACAGATCTGCCCGCCCTAAGGACAAATTGGTCATCGCCTTCTGGCCGTTCGTTTTTCGTGTTTCCTGTCAACATGCTTTGGATAGACATGCAGACACTCTCGACGCTCTGAACGGGCGACCATCCGTTTCCAGAGGAAAGTAGGTCGAGGCATATAACCCCGTTGCTGTAGATGTGGGGATGCATCGGGATCTCACGGTCTGGAGCCGTGATAAACATTACTTCCGGCGCCTGCAGCCAACCATGTTAGCTAGAAAAGGAAACCGGCTGACAAGTCGGAGTAGGCTGTACTTCTATCGGATAGTTGTTGGAGAAGCGAAAGCTAAGACGATATGTCTTCCCTCTATACAGAGGGTTGTCGTCGAGGACTCGGATGTCCATCTGCCAGCGTTGAAGGTCGTCGGCCTTTACAAGGTTGATTCCTATGTTGTGATTTAGAGAGAGTCGATCAGGTGAAAGATAATCTTAATTCACCTGGGGCAAGACCTCCTTGGTGAATCTGAATGAGTAAACCATATTTTTTAGTACTCAAATTTGCTTGAGAATCTAGACGGGTGGGCGAACGAAAGCGTAAGTACCTTCACCAACTCCTTCTGCAACCGTTTCGCGAACATGGCGTCAAATTTAACCGTATATCTTTTGGTTGGTGGGCTGTACTGTGTCTTGAGCGGTAGGAGGCAGCTTCCTGCGCTTGTCGAAATCGCTTTAAGTGGAGCTACAAGTGGAGCTACAAGTGGAGAGAGGGGTTTGTTTCAACAGCGATCTGATGTTCTGTATGGCAACGTCGAGCGCAGGTAGAGGATACGTTGGTGGTAGCACGAGAGGTATATACTTAAGTCTTAGTATCTCGCTTCAGAAGACGTATTAACAAGTTGAAGCAGCCTGTCGGACAAGCAGTAGCATGAAGTATTCTACAAAGTACTTAAGTACGCTAATTGTTACACAAGGTTGAACGAAGCAAAGACCGGCAACACCGATATGTCGGTACTGTTGTGAAAAAGCGAGGCCCACTTGGCTGTTAATTTAGACTCTCGTATTCAGAATCAATTATATCAATGGTTGAAGCTTGCCTACGAATAAACTATGGACTACGATGGACAGATTTCAAACGATGGCTAGACCTTTGGGTGACTGATCTCATTTTCGAACCGTTTGTAAACAGGAAGTGAGTCTCGTTTTTTCACAGCAGTAGCATTTACGTTTTCATAATGTAAACAGCCTTGCCATCGCATGCAGTCCTTCGGTTTGCTCGTCCATCACTAGCTCGGTCCTCTAGCTGAGCATTATGGACGCTGCCTCTCCTCCGTCAATCGTTAGTGAAGTATGCCCTCAGGGCTAGTGTTAGCTTGATATGGCCAAATACCTTGCCATATGACCCTCTCCTTATGAAGGTACTTTTGTACTTACTTTAGTAAGTACACTGCTGTATCTAACCCCACCAGTTCGTGCCCCTATCACTTCCGTGACTACCTTCTCCAGCGCAGCTTCATATGTTTTCTCACCGCTGCATTAATCTTAAAGCTCTCCCGCATGGTATAATGAAAGGCCTCGATATAGGCGGCCGTAATCTCTGCGCAGGAAACCCCATCCAACTCCACATCGACCGCAAGCCCAATAGACCGCAAGCCCAATACTTCCGATTCTGGTCTTGAATCGCCTGGAAATCAACGGGTCCCGTAAAGGATCGTGTCGAGCCACACTAACGCTGAATCAACAATTTCCGGGCTCTGTACACCATGTGGCGGCAGCATAATACAGACGCCAACGCTGGGCACTTCTTTAGAAACAGCTCTGACAGTGCTCAGTCTCTAAAAGAACCCCCGGATCCACAATTTCCCGCCCAATTAACTCAACAATCCTCCGGACCGAGTTGAGTCGATTTTAGCGAGAATCCCACATGTTATCGGGGGAAACATGCTCTTCGGTTCGCCCTCCAAGTTCCTATCCCGTCTCCGAGGGAAAAGAGAGTACCTATAGCGTGGACCTGTGTATTGGTGTTTTACGGGAAGCTTTCCATCCATGGCTCTTGGAAGTACAATCTGTACTTGTCTGTAGACATGTCCAACAGCTGATTTGGATAATGGATCTCAACTCCACGGCTCAGCTGAGAAAATTGGAGGGATCTGAAGATTTCGGAGAGACTCATTAAAATCTTGGCTCTGTTCAACTTTATGAAAACTACTTACACAGTAATTAGCCTAGGCTTGAGATTGATATTTAAGTACTTACTGATTCCGTGTCCATCGCTTCCTGACAGTGCAGTCCATTGCAGGATTTGGGTGCGGCTTTTGGCACATCCTCCGCTCCCCGTTTTTCGGATTGTTCCCGGCTTCCAATTTGTACACGGGGACCATTGGATGTCTTAAGATTTAAGCCTGATGTAGATAAGAGGGCTTAAATGCTTGCTTGCATGTTGCATGAGTATTCAAGTACGTCTATCAACTGCGAAACAGCATAACGTGCCCCGTATCTATCTTTAGATGATGCCTATTAGATGCCGTGTAAAAATTGGTCTTTATGTAGATGCTGGTCTTGTAAATCCCAGATTCTTTCGTGGGAGAGGTAAGAGGACTGAAGAGGACTGAAGAGGAGACCTTCTAACCTCCGTATCGACAGAACATCCATTATACGAGTAGAGTATGGCGGAATGCCTAGTGTACCCGTTGAAAAGCGTAGGTGAGAGAGACCCAGAGTATGTTACACAAAGTTTGGAGTGAAGCCGTTGGCAGCCCTACTGCGGCTACCCTTTCTAGGAACATGTTAGAGGAGAGGCTTGGAGCTCTGCGCATGTGGCATCCCGTCCGTATCCGTGCTTCTGGGACGCAGATGGCTATGCCACCAGCAATAGGAGCAGTTTAGATGTCCGAGCAGTGCATTCTATATTCTGTATGTATGCTGAAGAGAAAATAGCACGAGGTTGGCATTGCTGAGGGGGAGAGATGTGCAGGCAGCTTGGAGAGGTAAAGAAGCTGCAGTCCCTGCGCATACCAAATGAATGGCTTAACCCCGCACCTCACCCTGGTCTGGAGTGCTACCTCCGATTTCCATTCAACGAGGTCGACTCTTCTTGATCTTTTCTTTATCATTCATCTATCCTCACTGCTAATCCCACCGTCCACCAACCACCAAATACCGACCCCGCGGCCTCTGTCGATCTGAGATTTGTTGTTTGCTTTCGCGCCAACAACATTCTTTACCTCCACTACTGCAACTCAGCCTTGCAGCTTCTCTCGTGCTACATAGCCCAATCAATTCTTTAGAGTGGCTGTTCCGTCTTTTTGTGGATTACTAGAGCCCCTATTGAACGTGTCTGGCATACTCCCAGGCTTTCTACTCCATACGGTTTGGACACATAGGACGAGATCTGATTTTATCTCGGACAAGCGCATTCAATATGAGCTGTAAGCCTCCTTCTCAGTTTTATCTACTGCGCATTTATCCTCAATGCTCACCTGGCTTATAATCCATTATTTTTCCCTATCTTCATCTTGCTCTGGTATCTTTTGGGTTTAAATACATTCATAATCGAATTCGGATGATGCCGTCAATATCTGAGTGGTTTCATAATAATCCCATGAGATTAGTCGCGTCAGTCTTCAACAAGCTGCATGGCCAGCCCGCTACTTATGATAAGAAGTGCGTATCCGAGTTCTAGCCTTAGAACCTTGCTGAAAGCTGAGACGCTGACAATGGGCTTATTAGGGCACAATACAAAATGGGCCGTACCTTGGTATACATATCGTTCGGGCGTTAAATTCACGATCGCATCTGACCAAGGAGATAGGGTGCTGGGACATATGGTATTGTTCGAGAAGCGGACGGTCCTACTGGCAAGGTTGCCGTGAAGATCATCCTGAAGAAAAATGTCAAGGGCAACGAACAGATGGTATATGACGAGTTGATGCTCTTGCAGAAACTTCACCATCCTCACATTGTCGCGTTCCACGATTGGTTCGAGTCCAGAGTATGTTTAAGTATCACGAGTTTTGTCGATGTTAGCGGTCTAATAATTTGATAGGACAAGTACTACATTGTCACCCAGCTTGCCACTGGTGGAGAGCTTTTTGACCGCATCTGCGAATACGGAAAATTCACCGAAAAGGATGCCTCCAAGATTATACGAGAGGTTCTGGAGGCTGTGAGTTACTTGCATGATAACAACATCGTTCACAGAGGTAAGGTCTTATTACCGAACGATCTTGAGTACGCTAAAGGGTGTCAACAGATTTGAAACCTGAGAATCTTCTGTACCTCACTCCTGACGTGGACTCGTCTCTTGTTCTTGCCGATTTTGGGATTGCTAAAATGTTGGACTCTGGTGATTCAATGCTTAACACAATGGCGGGTTCGTTTGGGTATGCAGCACCGGAGGTGATGCTCAAGAAAGGTCATGGAAAGGCTGTTGACATGTGGTCTCTGGGTGTTATCACGTATACCTTGCTTTGCGGATATTCACCATTCCGTAGTGAGAGTCTACCCGACCTCATCGACGAATGTAGTAACGGAAGAGTTATATTCCATGAGCGGTACTGGAAGGAAGTAAGCAAAGATGCTAAGATTTTCATTGGAGAGCTACTGCAACCAAACCCCGATGACCGTCCATCGGCAAAAGTAAGCAGCCTGTCTCCTCGCCCCTATTGGCGGACTGCCGTACTGACTTATCGCAGGAGGCTTTGCATCACAGATGGCTTAAGGGCGAGACCGCGACTGATCATGATATCTTGCCCGAGATCAAGTCTTTTATTGCAAAGGCTCGTCTCAGGCGTGGTATCGAAATGGTTAAACTTGCCAACCGTATCGAGGCGCTTAGGATGCAAGAAGACGAGAAGGACACAGATCTCCCGGCTGACACGGGGAAAGCGGCCGTCCAAGGCTCTACGGCTGCGGGGAAGGATCCAACAGACGAATCTAGCCCAAGTCGCAGGCTATCGAGGGTTGCTAGATCGGCCATTTTCCGTGAAGTAGTACTTGCAAAAGTTAAGGAGATGAAGACTGAGGAAGAGAAAACCAAAGCAGAGAGGACACTAACGGAACTCAAGGATAAGTCTAAATAAATGGCCTTTATCCCATGTGAGCCCGTCTTATCTTTCTCCAGGATTCCCACTTGGCTTTCGTTTGTTTTCATGTTTTTTTCTTGAGTGTTATAGGTGGTCATTGTTTTTTGATAGCCCATGATTGCTCTAAACCAGCGAGTGCATTATGAATGAATGGGCGGAGTGGATTCAGATACAGAATGATTTTCGTTCTTGGTAAAATTTGATGCTCTGCCGAGTGCTCATTGGTGAAGTTTCACGTGAGCCGATCATAAGTTGCTACCTAATCCTTGACTTCAATTGTCCGCATCATCGATCTCACCACCTCGGCACTCCAATGCGGTCAATTTCCCCTCTTCGATTAAGCGCACAAAGTCTTGCAGCCCTGCGATCCACCCGCGCACGATGTCCTCTACCGTACCATCGAAGTTACGCCACTAGTCGCACCGTCGAGCATGATATTTATGATGTCGTTATTGTCGGCGGAGGTCCAGCGGGTCTATCGCTGGCAAGTGCGCTGCGTATGACACTTGGGTCACTTTCAATGGCACTCATGTTGATCGATCGAAGGCTCCTCGTCCGTCACCAGTAGTCTTCGAGTAGCGCTTGTCGAGGGTATGGATTTGGAGCCATTGAAGCATTGGAAACCGGAACTAGGAACTTATTCAAACCGTGTCAGCTCGTTGACCCCCGGATCGGTTGGATTTTTTACAGATATTGGAGTATGGAATCATATTCGGCGGGGTAGGGTGCAGGCTTATAATGGCATGCAGGTTTGTGTCTTAGGGAGGTGAGTAGATGGTGATATTGACTGACAGCGAGTTGTAGGTGTGGGATGGTGTATCGGGCTCGCAGATCTCGTTCTCAGCAGACCTCCAGGATAATGCGAACACCATTGCGTACATATGTGAAAACAACAACCTTGTTTCCTCGTTACTCTCACGGATTGGTCAGCTCGGTGCTGGAATTGAGATTATGGATAAGACGAAGGTCGAGAGCATTACGTTTGGCGAGGACAATGGAGAGCTAGATTTACGCTCTTGGCCGGTAGTGCGGGTTTCCTCGGGGAAATGTTTGGGCGCACGTTTACTTATTGGAGCTGATGGCGTGAATTCACCGGTAAGGACGTTTGCAGATATTGAGACGCGAGGGTGGGACTATGGACGGCATGGAGTTGTTGCTACGTTGAAGCTAGAGGGTGACGGAACTGGAGAAAAGACGGCGTATCAACGCTTTTTACCGACCGGGCCGATTGCTATGCTGCCAGTATGCTCTTCATATATATTCATCTCCCAGCTTGATGCTAATAAACATAGCTACCAGGTCCCTATGCAACTCTCGTCTGGTCCACTAGCCCCCAGAACGCAGCTGTTCTGAAATCCCTCGCGCCGGAAGACTTTGCAGCGATGGTCGATGCCGCCTTCCGCCTAAATCATGTTGACATCGAGTATATAACTTCCCATCTCACTTCCGGCCTGGTAGAAGAAGTTGCATGGCGCGAGAAGGCCAGTTCCTTCGAAAGATATGTCCCTGCAAGAGTCATTGGTGTACAGGAGAAATCTGTGGCCAGTTTCCCGCTCAAGATGCGGCATGCAGACTCTTATATCTCTGAGCGGGTAGCCCTTATTGGGTTTGTCTGGTCTACCTCCCCTTGCCGTCTCCCACTAACACAAGAGCAGTGATGCGGCTCACTCAATTCACCCTCTCGCTGGTCAAGGTCTCAACCAAGGCATTGGTGACGTTAGATCTCTTATCAAAACGGTTGAATATGCTGTGCAGCATGGGCAGGATATTGGAAGCGTTCTGAGTCTTGAACCTTACTACTCGGAACAGTATTTCAAAAACCACCTCATGCTCGGAGTTGTTGACAAGCTTCATAAACTCTATGGCACTGCTTCTATACCGGTGGTGGCGGTGAGGAGTTTGGGATTGGATGCTGTTAATGCGTTCGGGGGGCTAAAGAAATTTATTATGGAGCAGGCGGCAGGGAAATAGAAAGCGAGATAGGGAGTTTGGGCTGTACATTAGAGGAGAATATGCTTCTAAGGTTGATACGTGCCTTGACTCTCGCATATGCAATCTCATAATATTGGGCATTGTGGAAATCATTCACATCAAATCCCCCTATTTCCTTCTACGCGCATCTAGTTGGCTGGGTGGACTCTTCTGTTTTGGCTCCTTAGAATACGTGATTCACCCCCACTCCCGCACCAGTTCTATATCTCCCCCCATCCGCATCCCTTTTCCTAAGCCTTCTTCTTAGCCTGCATTGCCGCCATCTTGGCCCTCTTCTTCCGACCACTTTTGATCATGACCATGCTCAAGAAGCTACCAACAACTGCGACGCCAACAAGGACAATAGCAACAGGGATCCGGATCGCCCACACTCTTGGGGGAAAGAAGTTATGGAGCTCGATGTTTTCATCGACAAAAGGCTGGAATGATGTGTTAGCGGGAGTATGGAGGAGAGAAATAATAGGAAGGGGACCATGAAGAGAGTCCAAATTGTGTAGTAGAGGAAAACGACGGTGGCGAGGATTATCATGCTGAGACCGGCAATGAGGGCAAGCTGGCAGTGCACTCAGAGGTCAGTTACTTCACGACGCAACCGGCCGGGGCGAAGCTTACCATGGCTGGTAGTGTAGAAGGCGCGACGCCTACTGTAAGGAATGATGTTGAATGGGAACCGAAGAAACGGGTGCTGTTTGCGTGTGCTGGACATCTACTCCGCCTGCTTTATGGTTATTTTGTGTGAACACCTTGCGGAATTCGGGTGACACAACAGGGGTCTCCAACGGACGGGAAGGACCAAGGCTGAGCTTCCGGGGTTCAACCAAACTCGGGACGAGAGTGGCGGTAACATACAAGTAGAGCATAAATCACCGACAGCCAATTCATCGTAACGTCTGATTGAGCAGAAGAGAGTTCCACAAGGTAAAGTGGCATTCCATCCAAAGGTTGGCATGAGCGATCTAACCTTCATCTGTACTGTAGGAGCAGGCAAGTGTCCAAAAACAGCCTACTCGACAGATACTAAGTTAACTACAAGTAACTAATCGATCGGCCATCCATCCATCCTGCTGCATAGCTCTCAACGACACCTCATCGTTCGCTGTTCACCTTCCAAGCTGTCCGACATCATCTCCTTTGGCCCATCCGTTGCCTCGGTTTACACCTTACATTCATATCTACACAGAAGACCCCCCCCTCCCTATAGCCCAGCACTTGCTTCTATTCGCTTTCTTCTAGCCCAGTCCTGTCATGCGAATACATGTCCCCAAACACCATTTACGGCTCTCTCGACTAGTCCTCGGTCCCCAAAACATAAAGCTATATCGCACCACCACTACCACTACCACCAGTACTACTACTACTACTACTACTACTGCTACTACCGCCGCTGCCACCACCACACGGACAAACTCTACCAGCTCCGCTCCCACCAAATCTGCAAAAGCGACAACTCCCATACCGTCATCTTTCCACTTCGTTCCCTCTTACTCCCTCTTCGCCAAGCGCCCTCCGCGCCCGTTTCCACCACCCTTCCACTCGCCGCCTGCGTCCTCGTTTTCGGATCCACTAACTACCTCCACTCATAACCCCCGGATCGCTCGGGAACGCCCGGAAGGTGCTGCCTTTCTCTCAGGCGTCACGAATGGCGACGATGCTGTCCTTACCAATCGTCACTACTTGGCGGTAGCCGACGGTGTCGGCGCATGGAACACAAAATCCCACGGCCATGCGGCCCTGTGGTCACGTCTGATGCTGCATTTCTGGAGCTCCGAGTTGGCATCTGGAGCTTACGGGTACCGCCGCCCTGCCGAGGAAGGCGGAATGGACCCGGTTATGTGCTTGCAGGAAGCTTACCACTCGACGTTTGCCGCAACTACAAATGCGGGTGCGAGACGGGACCAGATCTGGCAAGGCACGACTACAGTCTGTGGGGCCGTGCTGCACGGTGAGAAGCTCGTCGTGCTGAATCTCGGCGACTCGGTGTGCTTTGTGTATCGCCCCGTTAAGAAGCGGTGGGTGTTGCGGACGAAGGAGCAGTGGCATTGGTTTGATTGTCCGCGACAGCTGGGTACAAACTCACCCGATACGCCGGTGGGGAATGCGGTTGTACAGGAATTGGCGGTTGAGGATGGAGACTTGGTTGTGTTGGCGACGGACGGGCTGGTGGATAATATGTGGGATGAGGAGATCATTACGGTTATCGGTGGAGTGTTGGAGGCGAAAGAGGACGTGGTGGAGAAAGAGACGGGAGAGACTGGAGACTGCGGGAGGATGAAGATGATGGCACAAAGAATTGTGGAGGGCGCGAAGAAGACGGCGATTGATCCGTTTGCGGAGAGTCCGTATATGGAGAGAAGTATTGAAGAGGGATTGGGGATTGAGGGGGGGAAGTGGGATGATATCAGTGTTGTTGCTGCCGTATGTAGGTTGAACTCATAGCGACTATTCGCGACCACGAGGGAAGGTGTATTATACCAACGGGGGGTTGATTTGGTTTGTTGTTGAAGTGGTTGAGGGTTACTTCTGGTCGGGTGTGTATTACAGGCGTTTTCGGGAGTTTTATATCACGTCTTTTTAGTACCTAGCACTATATTCTAATTCTGGGTTAGGATTCGTACTTATTATCTATCATACCATCGAGCAGACAGACAGGGAGACCACGCAGTGTTGGTAGCTATCACATGAATCCTAGATGACGGCGACAATTCGACTCTTAACCCATCGAAGGAAAATTGTAGATAGCATAAATCAAAAGCAGTGCGCCCTACTTAATACATACACATACGCCCATCATGCCACCATAACCATGCCAAACCAGAAATATGTGATCGAGAAACAAGAAACCGCATCAAGAATAAAAGAACTGAACGAAATAGAAACACCTCCATAGACACCACACAGCTAGCATCGTCATTACTTTTTGCCTTTGCCTTTGCCCGCCTTCTTCACGTTCTCAACAATGACGCCGTCCGAATCAGATGTCCCTTCCTCCCCCAATAGCTCGCGGGTAGACCTCGCCCGCTTCTCATCCCACCATTTTCGCTCCTCAGCAGCATCTGCAGCAACCCGTTCAGATCGCTCGCGGAACCGATCATGGTTCACCATCTCATTTGCAGTGTTGAAGATGATCTGGCCCCAACCCTCCTTGTATGCATTTGCCTCCATCACGACATCACGAAGCTCCTATTGTCACCACCGTACCATTAATTATCTATGCGGCGGCAATTCAGGAACAAACTAGGACTGCTACTACTAACCTCCTCCATCTCAGACTCGGCCACCGAAAACCTAGTCCATAAATCATCGCCCACACATCCCTTCTGAAGGAGTATCTGTAGGCTGTTCTTACTCTGCCGGAGGGCCATGAGCCGTTTGATATCCTCCTTTGCACGCAGCATGAGCGCGGCCTTGAGGATCGAATCGGGAACCGTCTTACTACCTTCGAGGTGCAGGAGCGAGAGGTAGATGTCACGGGTCGTATGCGGTGGGAACCAGGGCTCGAGAGAAGCGGCTTTGGCGGCTTTGCGTTTGCGGTAGAGAGAGGAGAAGACGCCGAGCGAGCCGACTAGAACTACGATGTAGCTTAGAGGCGCGATGAGGGAGACGAAATTGACCATTTTCTTTTTGTTGTGTTCGTGTTACTGGTGGGTTGGTGTCAGTGGCATTAAGCTTTTCCGCTTTATGTGGAGTTCAAAAGAGCGTGGTGGAATGGCAGTAGTTGTGGATGAGGTGTAGACAAAAGACGAAAGACAAAAGACAAATGTCCTCTCGGGTCCAAAGGGGAATCCCTGTTCAGCTTGTACTGCTCACTAAGCGAGAATTGTACTCGGCGCTTGGCACAAGTTGGAGCTACACGCATACGTCAAGGTTGCGGCGTGTGAGGTCGCCCGATTCACTGACCTTCCATCAGTCCTTTCATCACTCATCCATCTACCCATCCATCCACCCATCCATCCACCCACCCTCCTGTTCATCACATAACTTAGATATCCGCCCATCGCTATCGACATCTCATTTATAGCTTCCCCGCCGACACTACATAACCTGCCGACGATATCGATGTCCCTACATTCAACGATGATTCTCCGCTTTCGCTCACCTGATGGGACTTTCCGTGTTCAGGTAGAGCCTGGGGACGCTGTTTCTACGCTTAAAACCAAAGTCTAGCTTCTCTTTGGATGGTCGTGGTACTAGGTAGAAGCTAACTACCAGCTCTACAGCTTGCGGAAGTTGTACCTAAAGATGTTGACTCTCAGAGCTTTATTCTTTCCAGTCGGCCAGCGAATGGGCAAACCAGGCCCCTTGAGGAGATTCTCAACAGTAGGATTCAGGAGCTGGGCCTCAAGTAGATATTCCATTCCTTCCAGTTATTCCGACCAAATGACTGATGTTGCTGCCAGACATGGAGATCTGCTCTTTTTAAGCTACACCGAAGCTGCAGAAACGTCTAAAATTCCATCCTCATCCACGACGCCAGCAGCTACAAGCATCCGATTGAACGGACAACCCGTAAAGCCGTCCGAAGATGTCTCGCACAAGTACACTACTACCACCGCCGATTCGGCTGCCCACGATGTCGAAAAGGTTTCGGATCCCTGGGAAAGTGTTGAGCAGGACTCTATAGATGAAGAACTGGAAAAGCTGGACGGAAAGATCCCTCGCTCGCGCGATCAGAGAATGTGCAAGCATGGTCCCAAGGGAATGTGTGACTACTGTATGCCAGTGGAGCCTTACGATGCTACGTATTTGGCCGAAAAGAAGATCAAGCACCTCAGCTTTCACGCTTACCTGCGGAAGACGAATACTCTCACCAATAGGCCCGAGTTAAAGAGCTCGTATATGCCTCCGCTGTCGGAGCCAAACTATAGAATACGGAAGAATTGTCCAACTGGTCATGCACCCTGGCCAGAAGGGATTTGCTCAAAGTGCCAACCGTCTGCTATCACACTCCAGCCCCAGACATTTAGGATGGTAGATCATGTTGAGTTTAGCGACCCTGCATTAATCAACAACTTTATCGACTTTTGGCGCCGGAGTGGTTGTCAACGTATTGGTTACCTCTACGGAAGATATGCACCCTACCCGGAGGTTCCGCTGGGTATTAAAGCTGTTGTCGAGGCTATCTACGAGCCCCCTCAAGTCTGCGAACCCGATGGTGTCACTCTTTCATCACTGTGGGAAGGCGAGAAGAAAGTCGACGAAGTCGCCGCTCTGTGTGGACTGCGCAAAGTTGGTGTCATTTTCACAGATCTTTTGGACGACGCTTCGGGAGCGGGCACTGTTGTCTGCAAACGTCATATCGATTCATACTATCTGTCTTCACTGGAAATCGTCTTTGCTGCTCGTCTGCAGGCTCAGTATCCAAACCCCAGCAAGTGGTCAGAAACTGGTCGGTTTGGATCAAAATTTGTTACCTGTGTTGTGTCAGGCAACGAAGATGGTGGGATTGATGTGGCTGCTTACCAAGTGTCGAACTCTGCTGTTGAGATGGTCCGCGCAGATATCATCGAACCCTGCGCCGAACCTGGCAAGATGTTGGTGCGGGAGGAAGATGGCAAGTCTAGATATGTGCCAGAAGTCTTCTTTAGGCACAAGAACGAGTACGGAGTCAACGTGCAAGAGAACGCAAAGCCAGCATTCCCGGTTGAGTACTTACTTGTTACTCTGACTCACGGATTCCCAACCAGTGCCAACCCGATGTTTAAGGCACCTACTGGCAAGTTTCCGGTGGAAAACAGAGAGGTTATTGGCGTAGGACAGGATCATACGGCTGTTGCCGAACAGTTGGGTGTGAAGAGCGGAAGTCCGGAGGGTGGTATTACAGCCGTGTCCGATTTCCATATGCTCGTGTTCCTCAAGAACTGGGGAATTCTTGAAGAGGTGGGTGTCTCCTTACATCTTTCGTTTCTGACGCTGCTTTTACTAATAAGCTGGAACCTGTTGGTGTTAACAGAAAGAAGAGGAGCTTCTAGCGCAAGTTGCAACGACGGTGGATCCACGAATTGGGGACAAGTTATTGCAAACTCCGGGTTGGCAGACATTAATGACTATCCTGAAGGAGAGCGGTGGGTCACCCTCCCAGCGTTTGATTTCAGCAAAGCGGCCCATAGACGGCAGTGGCGGCAGTGGGTACGATTGGAAACGCGCAGAAAGGAGGTGGACAGATGCAATTGACAATGAACGCTTGACTAAACGATTGAGGGGTGTTAGTTTGAAGGATAAATTTTCTATTCGTCGGTAGCCGGTTCTTTACAGTTTCGTTTAGGATAGCCACACCACTCTTCTGGATTTTCGGGAATTTGTAGGTTAGGACTAGGATAGGCCAGTGAACTGGAGGATGGATGGCGGTTGGTGATTCTGCTACGGGATTGATTTGTTGGTAACGATGGGAATAGAGTGGTCTTTGACTGATTGCATTGGTTCCGAAACTTTTTATTTGATTTTGATACAGGCGCGGACGCAAGCCTCGAGTGATATTTGATGAATCACTGCCCTGCATTAGCTAATAGCACAAATTTCAACCAAGTACCCGCAACACCACCGATTTCCCCCACGTCTCTACCATGTCATCCCCAAATATCCAGCAAACCCCCTTTGTCAAACAACTCGCCGCGAGCGGTCCGTGTTCCTCGTCCTATCTGCCCTTCCTGCACTGATGTGACAGCAGATAGACCCACCCGCGACAAGGCTGTTGCATCGCTGAAAACATACCTTACCGCATCACGGACATTCACGAAAACTGATCTACTGAAGCTATGGAAAGGTCTCTTTTACTGTATTTCCCCCTCTATCCCTTCTACCCTCTCTCATCTCCTATCCTCACCCCTTCGTCCGTCCTTCGATCTAATCATCTCCAGGCTTCTGGCTCAGCGACCGCCCACGACCACAACAAGCCCTCGCCAACGACCTCGCTGAACTGCTAACGCCCATGAACGAAGCAAACTCGATAACGTTCTACCGTGCCTTCTGGGAGACAATAACACGGGAATGGAGCGGCATTGACGTGCTGCGCATCGACAAATTCCTACTATTAGTGCGCCGGTATCTTGCGGTGGGATTCCGCTACTGCAAAGTCATGAAGTGGCGGGAGGATGTGGTGGAAAACTTACTGCTTAAGACGCTGGAGCAAACTGCACTCGACCCGAGGAATCAGAAGATGCCAAGTGGGATTCGATTCCAGCTGGCGGATATTTGGCTTGACGAATTGGAAAAGGTTACGGGAGAGGATGGGGTGCCGGTGGTGACGGCGACGTTGTTGATGCGCCCGTGGGAGGCAATGGTGAGGCAAGGCGTACAGAATTTGTGGAGAAAGAAGGCCAGAAAGGTGTTGGCTGATGAAAGGCTGAGGGAGTGGGGGTATGAGGGCGAGTTTGCGGCCAAGGACTCTGCAGAGAAGGGGGAGGAAGAGGAGGAGTGGGGTGGGTTTGAGGATTAGATGCGAGTGGCGGTGGTGCCAATAATGCGCGGCACCGGTGGATTCTTGTACGATATCTTGACATGTTTCACGAGTTGTACGTGAATACAATGTCTTTGTGACCTTAGAATTAGCCCGGAACCTTTATCTATTTCAATATCTTGCGCGATCAAGAAATAAAGCCTTACACGAAGGCCCAAATTCATGCCCAGTTGGTGTGCAGCTGAAGGGAGAGGCTATCGGCGCCAGAGGAGGAAAGAGGAGGAAAGAGGAAGATAAAAGGAGAAGATGAGGAAGACGAGGACGAAGTGGACATTATGCTTGTAGACTTTGTAGAGGCGGTGAAGAAGGAGAGAGTGCTGAACAAGCAGACGCTAGGGAGCAAGATGTAGGCGGATGAAGCAAAATATATGGTAAGCATTTTTAAAAATGGTATGTTACTCTATACACTGGAGTATTTATCATTTATCGGGCATCAGGCTAACTTTTAGAAAAGATCAATTACATCTCACCCCACTTAATGCAACGCTTCAGCTGCGACCTTTGTTCCACCATGTCGACGCCCAACTTGCGGCAGAACGGGCATAGACAAAGTTACTCCGAGAGGCTGAAGTGGAGAAGCCAGCACAAGCTCGTGCAGTTCAACCAGGAGGTCTCACAGACTATGACGGTGCTTCGCATTGCGGAAGAGGAATGGATGAAATTACATTGGATAGATCAGGATAATGAAGCATGGAATCAGTATGAATTGCTTTGCTTGGGAGATTCCATACCATCCCGCTTGAAGTGCGGAACTTCAAAGACAGAATACATAAATTGGCTGAGCGGAGCAATGATGTGAAAAAGGAAGCTGGGAAGTAGAGCACATTGTTACTCCTTTTAATTAAGCTGTACTGGGGGAAATGGGTGCTTTTTTGATTTATTTCCAGCCCAGACTTCGGGTTTTGTTCGGTCCTAAGCCATCATTCTTCGTCTGGTAGTAAAATCACTCCATAGAACGTCAAATTTCGAGCTAGCCCAGCGTGTAGTGTGACTTGGTTGGGCTCCTGGAACCATATATATCTACTTCAGCCCGTGAGTACATCATACAAGTAAGCGCATTGGCAAAACTCCAGAACCACACACTAATAGTCCAATATCCATTTTATCCAAAGAAAAACGCATTTCCACCTAGATCTCTTCTGACCATTCCTTTGTAATCCACATTTGGATCAAAGTCCGTCCAAATGCTTGCCGGAAATATATGTTTATTTCGCTCGTACCACCTCCGGTCGACAACCTTGGTCATAGTTGGATCCTCTTTACCACCTTGCGTTATCTCATTGTTCGAAGACTCTGGCGCAGAGCTTGGATTGGCTGGATCTAACCCCGAAGGATAATCGAAAAGTAGTCCATTTGGTCCAACTGTCCGGTTTGCGATAAAGTAGTAGAATTCGTAGTGATGTGGTATTATGACCTCTCCTCGGACGAGTAGGAGATCATCAACAGATACCCGAAGCCATTCGCGTCGTCCCGACATACGCCGTGCCCGTTCAAGGAAGAGCCATACCGCTTCCCCTTTCTTAACTGCGACTCCTTCACCGTTTGGAGGAGCTACATTTGTGCCTACAACTACAGTTAGTAAAAGCTGGTACATATGCGAGAGGAGTGCGCCATACCATCATAGAAAACAAATGGTATTGTGATCTCCTCGTTCTTGATCTTCTCTTGGAGTTGTAAAAATTCCCGTCGTAACATTTCACGCTCCTGTGCCTCTCTCAATAGTGTGCTCTTGGTCAGAGCTTTCGGCGGTGGCGCCTTGAGCTTCGGGTTAAACTTTCTCCGCTTTTCCTCCTTAATTTCCCCGTCATCGCTACCCTCCGGACCTCGCGATACGGATCTCGACTTCGACTTTTCTTTGTCGGTGCCGCCACCTGCTTCGTCTTCATCATCGCCTCCGAACGATAGCTTCCCCTTATCAACACCAGGCTTCCGTTTCTTCCTGACAGCTTTATCAGGACCAGTAGAGCCCTCGCGTGAAGTTCTACCGGACCCACCTCGCGATGTGCCAGCTGATTGAAACTTTTCTGCGGCCTCGCGGTCGCGCCGCTCAGCAAGCTCTGTGCGCCGCTTCTTAAAGTCGGCGAGGTGAACAAGGCCGACAGTGTGGTTCTTTAGTGCATCCTCAAGGGTATCGGTGTGGTTAGCGAAGCGATTAGGCGTAGCGATGCGTGAGGGAGGATTCGAAGTGTTCGGCGTGGACTCTGTAGACATAACGGGAGATACGGCAGACTGGAAGTTTTGAAGGTTGCTGTTGACAGAGATTGAGCCACCGAGCCGCCCAGGAACGGCAGGTGCCACATGCATGATTTCACTCCGAAGTCTGTGAAGCTGCCTGTACTACGCTGTTGGGGAAACCTTTTAGTTTCAGCGGTTAAGGCGGTCACGCTGGGTCACTCGTGTCCTGGAGAAACAGACACTTCGTTGCGGCCTGCAGCTGCTTCATCGCTGGTTGTGTGCGTGATTTGTGATTTGTGCTGTACCCCAGAGTAAACTATCCGCTCGAAGACCAGGAATGACGCAGTAAACCGAGAAGCCGTGGTGCCCCAGCCAAGCTCCCTGCAACATTTTCACGTCTCCGTCCGTGCGCATCGCCCCAGAAATGGCTGCCCTCCTCCGCCTTTCCCGCCCTCGCACAATCGCCTGCATCGCTCGCAACTACGTCGACCACATCGCCGAGCTTGCCAATACCCGGCCCACAGAACCTTTTTACTTCCTCAAGCCTGCATCGACGGTCCTGCACCCTGGCGCTGGTCCGATCCTCTATCCCAGAGGCTCAAACCTGCACTATGAAGTTGAGCTCGCTGCCGTGATTGGATCTACCGTTGATGAGCTCCCCGCCACTGCCGATTCCCTGCGCGCCGTAAAAGGCTGGGCGGTAGGAGTTGACATGACTGCGCGAAGCTGTACACCCTCCCTCCTCGCTCCTCCCGGTAGTATCTAATAGGACAACGTCTAGTCCAGGATGCGGCGAAAAAGGAAGGTCTCCCCTGGTCGCTCTGCAAGGGCTTCAAAACGTTTCTTCCAGTATCTCATTTCATCCCAAGAGACAAAATCCCGAACCCCCAAGATGTGGAGTTGTATTTGAAGGTCAATGGACAGCAGAAACAGAGCGATTCTACATCTCTCATGCTATTCGATATCCCAAGAATCTTGCAACATGTTACCTCTGTTACCCCGCTTGAGGACAATGATTTGGTGCTTACTGGAACACCAAAGGGGGTTGGACCGGTTGAGCCTGGAGATGTGATTACGGCGGGGATTAAGGTCAATGGGGTTGAGTTGGAGGAGGGAAAGATTGAGGTTAGGGTAGAAGAGAGAGCTACGGGGTATGGTGCTGCCGCGTAAACAGGCCATTCACCTGAGTGCCGGTGAAGCACATCAAGCTTGTCCTGTCATTCGATCATGTATGTTGCATATATATGTGCACTTATGACTGCTTCCTGCTCACACACACTGTAGATAGTCTTGAGGTTCTCTCTCTTGTATCTATCATCAGTAACCATCAATAGACGCACACTGTTCCTCTCATAAAGTAATAATGTCGGTATACCCAGAACACGAGTGATGCCGGGTGCAGTCCAGCGCAGTCTAGTGCCGATTTCTTCTCTTACTCAGTTATACACTGAATGCTAGTAAAGTGATACAACTGAGCTACTAGAGATGGGAGGTGGGGGGTGGAGAGGAATTCGGACGCCACTGAAAAATGGGGGCGGTAGGGGATAGGTTGGGCTGTACAAAAAAGCGGCGGGGAGCTGTTATGATACCTGCTCGCTGTCCCTTCGATTTGGAGCACTTGTATCTGAAGGCGCAGAAGCAGGGGTATCGGGTATTAGGTAGACATAAGTGACAGTATGACCTGCGGTTCCCTTTGATATCACTCGGTCTCTATTTCGTTGAAAATCATAACTTTGCGCTGCCGTTTTCCTTATGGCCGATTAATACGGTACCCCCAACTACCGAAGAAGTCGAAAAGCATAAATATATGTACGGAAAAACACAGTACGTCAACCAAAGGAAGATATAGCCCTCTATTCATCATCCATACTCTCCCACCCACCCGCACCTCCCTTCATCCTCACCCCACCTTCCTCCTCATCTTCATCATCAGCGCCCTCTTCCTCATCGCTAGAGCTCCCAGGATCATTCGCATTACCGCGAACCAAGCGATCTACTTTCTCAGGATTCGTACTCTTGACCCTGTCTCCAAACACTCGTCTGACACCAGGGTTTGTAGACGTATCCCACACGGTGACAACGCCTTTACTTCCAGCCACGGCAAGCCTAAAGCCCACTGGTGCATCCGGCGCAAACGATGCACTGAAGATTTTTCCAACATCCACATCTCTCGAAACCACCATCGATGGACCCCCGGAGGAAGCCTGCGTGTTCCAAAGCTTCACCGTTTTGTCAACAGAACCAGTGACTAAGAAGCCGGGGATGATGGGGTTGATGTCGAATGAGGATACCGCCTTGTCGTGAGCTTGTAGTATCCATACTGGTTTCGAGGCGCCGGAGTGGGCGGGGATAACACGAGTGTCGTGGAAATGGACACATCCAGATTCAGTCGAGACATAGAAATAGTTGCTATCATGGGGGTCCCATCTGACCGCCTCCACATCGCTCTCTACACCCCACCTCGGGTGCTTTGCGTCCGGTGTTCTCATATCCGCCCATACCACCGTGCGATCGTACGAGCCGGATAACAGCGTCGTTGATTGGGTCGGGTTCCATGCCAGCGCACAGACTTGGTCGGTGTGGTAGTTATATGATTTAGCGCACTTGAGTGTTTTAAGGTCCCACAGCTTCACTGTTTTATCTGCAGACGCAGAGGCAAGGAGGTTGCGGTGTTGTCGATTTCCCACGAGGGCTTGCACCGCGCCCACATGGTACTCGTCATTTGGCTTTGGGGCCTTCCTCTTCTTCTTCTTTTTCCTCTTCGCTGCTTTCTCGTCGTTACCTGCACCGAGAATGGCGTTCGGGAACATACTGTCTACTGTATCGAGGTCCCAGATTTCTATATCGGGATCGGTAGATCCTATTGCGACGACGTTGCCGTGGGAGTCGGACGAAATGGGAGTTGAGGTGCCAACAGGGACATCGAGCCACTCGAGGCAGAGGGGGATGGCGGGGAGCATGATATCGTGGTGAACGTAGAGGTTGTCGTGTTCGTCTTCGTAAACATACACCTCGAGGTGTGCAACTTCATCTTCCACCTTTCCAACAAGCAGCAAATTATCGCTAGGTAGAATCTGAAGCTCTTCACGTTCTTCTTCATCAAGATCTTCCGTCGCCATCGTGATGTAGGGGTCTTCTTCGCCTGGCTCGTAGTACGCAAGCGATTTGATATTACCAAACATGCCCATCGCTAAAATTCATCAACGCAATTCATAAACCATAGGACCGAACAAACTTACAGATACCAGTCTGTTTCTCCTCCTCGGTGGGCTCGTCGTAATCACCCAGGTTGTACTCCTTCAAATCGTCATCATCTTCCTCCTTGCCAACCGGCATCTCCGCTTCTTCAATCTCCATCTCATCACCTTCCACTACCTTCCCGTTTGCACCCTCCCTGCCTTTATTTGCTTTGGCTCCCTCTAGATCTTCCCTCGCATCCTCCAATTGCAACTTCGCAAGCTGCGAAATGCGCTCAAACTCCTTCTCGTCCAATTCTACCCGGTGTGGATGTTGCGCCGCGAACCCGCGAGGCACCCAGGTGGTACAGGTGATCATGGATTCCGACATATCTGGCGTGTTGGGCTGGGCGGTATGTGTGTTGGGTTGTTGGTGAAGCTGGCTGGTGGGGTGAAATGTGGTTCAATACCGCAAAAAAAGTTATTTGGGGCTCTTGGGATGTGCAGGGATTCTAATTTTCACCGCGCGCGCCGCTATAAGTATTGTAGAGAGCCTTAAATTTAAGTTCACGATTCACGAACATTTCTTTTCCTCTCTCTTCATTCTCGCCTCCTCGCCTCACTTCAACATCACCTCAATCAATCTACCCCGCTAGTAAGCTATCTTCCCAATGCCGCCCCACAGCCCCCATCCATAGCATGATGAGCCGGCCTTAAAGGCCAAAACCCATATATATCAGGAAGAGCCGTATGAGACTCTTTCCATAGACGTATCACTAGCTACCCTCCTTCTCCGCTTTGGGATAGACCCTTAGCATCTTGAAGGAAGATGGTTTGGGATGTGTCCGGATCGATGTCAGTGCTTATAACTTGGGATCTGAGATTGCTGCTGTCTTCAAAGTCCAACATTTTACTTAATTGTTGTCTGGAAAACCAAATGCTAATAAAGAGTGAGGTACAGATCAGCTTATATATCCATGCACGAAACAACATTAGAAGATCTAGTCATTGCAAGGCATAACTTCTTTCATCTCTTCATTTGAAAAACTCCCCCTTGCACTACCTTTTTGACCAGTTTACATCGTTCTTTTCGCCTTCATCTCTGCATTCATCTTTTGCCAATGACGGAGATTTCTCAATCAGAATAGAATGCCATATCAACTAGAGTATCTTTTCTTAAATAACGAACCAAAATTTCCCAAAATTGAGAAACCTAGAAATGCCTTTACAAGAGCAAATACACTCCCAATGTAAAATCAAGTACAATGTAAAAACCCAATAACCCAAGAATGCTTCCAAGTTCACCAGTCCAACTTCTGGTCAAGAAAAACCCAATCAATTATACATGCGAGAAATCCAAAATCAAAAGATATTGCAACGGGAACCGGCGCTCAACTAACTCGAACAAAGAAAGTCCAATCAAAAAATTTGCAGACTTGGTAGCCTCCTGCATCCATACACCTTCATACATACACCTTCATACACCTTCATACATCTTCATACATCTTCATACATCTTCATTATACATTTTCGTACATCTTCATACACGCTCAACTCCTTCCTTCGTAATACTGGTTCTGATACCCCTCTGGCGCTCGATTTCCCTGTGGCTGCTGATTCGGATAACCATAGCCAAAAGCCATCTGCTGCTGCTGCTGTAGCTGCTGCTGTAGTTGTTGCTGCTGTAAAAAGAGTTGCTGTTGCTGCTGGAATTGGTGCAACTGCAGATGCTGTGGCGGCGGCGGCGGAACCTGATGCTGCTGCTGCTGCTGCGGGAAGTAACCTTGCTGTTGGTCAAACTGCTGGACTATAGCTCTAGGACTCGGCGTTCTTCCTGCCCTCATTGCTTGCTGCTGTTGCTGCTGCTGTTGCTGTTGCTGCTGCTGGCGCCGTGCAATCTCTTGCTGCACCGTCAGACTGCCTTGCGCACGCTGCCACGACTCCTTCATGTGCTTCTTCTCTGTTTCTCTCGACTCGATTGCTCCAATTAGCCCTGCCTTGTGCGGTGGAGCTTTTCGTTGGGACTCGTCCATCTGAATGAGCGTAGACCCAGTCTTCCGCGCTACATACTCTTGTTCCCGAGCAGACAAGTGTGCCGAGAGATCTGGCGAAGAAACAAGACCATGAGGTAAGAAAGCAGCATTCCCACCACGAGACGAAGGACGAGTAGGCAAGTGTTCGGCTGACTGATTGCGCGGTGTTGCATTATTCGAAGACCGTCTATGGTGAGCATAACGGTTGCGTGACTGGCTTACGGCAGCCGCCTGTGCAGCCTTTTCGACAACATATCGCTCGGCGGTTGTGCGGTCAGGAGAGTTGCCTTGTGTTGGTACAATACCGGGTTGCCAGGCAACAGTTCTCCGTTTCGACTGATCACTGCCAGATTCTTGAGACCCGGGAGACGGGTGGTTCCATTCAGCACTTGCGCCAGATGACCTAGAAGGTGCACGGGTGTGTTGTGTGTTCAAGTGGTCTCCGGTAGATGGACTACGGCGATGGTCACCGCCACCACCAATCAGTGTTCCATGCTGTGAAACAGGGTAGACATCCGACCCTACAGCAGTTACACTGCCCCTCGAAACTCCCCGCATACTGATCTCGGTTGACAAACTTCGTCCATGACTGAATGTCGTACCAAAATCTACCTTAGGAATATCTATTTGTTCCAATGGCTTTCCAGATGAATTCGGGCGATAACGTACATCTCCAATCACAACCTCGGGGTCCGGTTTCTGTCCAACAACCTTCATTACACCGGCACGAGGCATATTAGCATCTCTCTTTGGGGGCGGTGCATTCGTATCGACGCTACTCGCGTAATCTGGCTCATCCTCTGATTCATCGCCATATTCACTATCGCTGTCGCCGCCGGCCAATACTTTCTGTTTTCTAGCAACCGCCCTACGGTCAAACGTATCCTCATCAGCCGGGGTTGAACGGGGAGCGCCGTCCTGGTGCTGCGGTTCTATCCGATTCAGCGCATTTTCGTCGATCAGGTGATTGAGGTCAGTTAGACTATCGGGCGTATCGTACTCGGTAACAGCAGACATAACTGGCTTCGGTGCCATGTTGGTATCCTGAGCTCCGGTTTTGACTCTCAGAGGTGGCTTTGCCGGTAGGGGTGGTGTTGAGAAGGAACCCTGGTAGTCCGCCTGGGGGCTGGGACTTCCAGAAGGCGGAGTTGGTTGCCATGAGCGCTGATGCTCAGTGTATTCAGGAGCTGGTGGCATTTGTGCCTCATAATCTTGGGAATCTGGTCGCCCAGGCGGTGGATGATTTGCATACTCCTCATCGTACGCAATCTTCTGATCGTTGGTAGGAGGCGGCCCACGGAGAAGTACATGCGAGGACTGCAAAGCAAAGCCTGGCGGAGCCTCCAGCTGATTATCATAGCTAAGAGACTGTTGTTGTGCGATCTGGGTCGGCGTACCAGCGAATTGCTCTCTACCCCTGCTCACTGGCCGTTGAGGATCTTGGGGCAACCCACGTTCCCTTTCGGTCCTGAGTGGCACGACCCCCGCAAACAAATTGTCATTGGGAGATTCCACTGCAGGTAGCGGCTGTTGGGGTCTCGAGCTGGGTGGGTGTATGGCTCTTGGAGTAACCGGCACAGGCTCCGGAGGTGGCTGATTCGTCTGTTGCTGTAAGCGGCGAGCAGCTGGATCGATCTGAAAGAGCCCATCATCTGAGGATGTTTCGCTGCGCTCTGATGACGGCGGTAGGTTCCCATACTGAAATTGGTTGCTGGTCCCTGCTGGGCCGAGGTATTGCCCCTGATAATGCATATATCCGGTCGTCTCGGAAGCCGACCTAGAATGGCCTGGAACTTGTGGCGTTTTTATTGGCACATGCTGAGGAGGATGGTCAGACCGATGGCGAGAAAGAGAAGATGACGATCTACTGTCGAACGTGAGTCGTGATGGTGTCGGAATGCTTGATTTTGGTCGACCCTTCCGATTCAACATCTCGATTTTCTCTCCTGTCAAAACCTTCAATCTCTCTCTCCATTCGGACTCCAATTTAATCTTATTCCCATCCGTAACAACAAGGTTCACGACATCAACAACATCAAGGTACCCGCACTGCTGCGAACCATCCATCGGCATGGCAAACATCAGGCTCTGTAAATTCGTTTTATCAGGGTTCAGCATTCCAGGGCGTCCATATAGAGCAAAAGTGTCATAGGTTGGGAATAGGAATCGTAGCATAGTCTCGAACCCACTGACCGCCGGATGAACATCGGGCATCACAAACACATAGCCCTCACTCTCTGGCGGATGACCTCCGTGAATTTTTATCCTACCTTCGACCTTGATCAACGTTGATATGTCAATCAGACGTTTGTCCTGAGGATATAGAGCATATGCGGCAAATGCGTCTACGATCGTGGCAATTGGTACGGTCTTCTTGCTTTTCTTCGTATCATAAAATCTGATGTCCCCCTTCAAGAGCGGAATTTGTGGATACGAAGACCCTTTGGATTTTTTCGCCACAGCCTTCGCCTTTTTGACTGCCTTCTCATCCGGCTGCGAGATAACGGCCCAGCATTTTCTCCACGGAGTTCCGGCACCAAATCGCACCCTCACCCATTCCTCGTATTTGAAAGAAGTCCGCGCTGTTATCTGGCCAATCGCATTTAAGCTCTTGCCTTTCGCGGCAATCAAGGCGCCAGTGTAGATCTCTTGCAACTTTGAGTGTTCAAACATGCAAAGCCGTATACTGGCCGTCCATTGGGCGAGCGAATGATGTGAATTAAAATGAAACAGGTAGCGATTTCGTCCGGCCGTCGATATGCTGAGAACGTTTGTGAGAGGAGGGACATCCAGTGATCTTGTCTGCATTTTGTCGATCTAAACGTATACTCCATGATTAGTATGCTGCACAAGGACGATCCGCACCCTGCAAACTGACCATTTTGATAGAAGCATCAGTTAGATTGATAAAAGTCGGTACTATATCTTGGTTCTGACTTGCTGCGTCGAGCTCTGCAGCGTCCCACAACGACAAAACCGTCCCTCGTAATTGTGCAAAACATTCCTTCCACGATCTATCTGTCCCTGGCTTTCCATCTATTGGGCTCACGTGATCTGTCAGTTACAGTTCCCCGCAACACACAAGGTACTCAAAATGACCGATGTTCTTTCTAATGGCCGGAGCAGGGTAGAGGTGCACCGACCAGGTTTAAGGTCTGCAAGCTTCAGGAAATAGCCCTCCGTATATAGCTTCTGCGAGTGAACATTCATAAAATTAAATACCGGCTGCAGCTCCGGTAGTGTATCCTTCTCTATCTCCACTTGCACTGGTTGAATCTGCATTATGCTCACTGGTCTCGATGACGGTCTTGAGTTGGTTGGAAGATGCGGCGGGACAACTTCGGACTGGGGACTGGCAGCATGCGTTTCTGAGAATGAAGCGAAGGTGTCTCGTTGTAACCGTCGAGAGGTCCTCTTATCCGGGGAACCGGAGGACTTGGAGCCGATGAGGTTTGTGAGGGAGGCCGACCATGCTAAAATACAAATGCCACAGTCAGCTACCTACCGCGCCTATCAAGGTGTCTCTACACCTATTTCTGCACAACGAAGTGAGACGCCTTGGTACTTGAAACAGTGGCGCTGAAGAGTAGGGTCACCTACACCTTGCTCGTGTCATTGGAAAGTCCTATAAGACTATCTGCACTGTAGAGCGAATTGCGTCCCGTATTACAGAGCGTCAACGCGAAGTGGAAAAAAACCGCCGTGAATGAATGCTGCTGCTGCCTATGCGGCGGTGCTAGCGATGAAAGAAAGTCACCAAGGGAGATCACCCCCACAACAACCACACAAAGGATGCTATGTGCAGGAACTAGAGTAGGGAAGTAGGTTCGCCTGAGCAGATTAGGTTGTCGAAGGAGAAGGAGAGTGAGTGACAAGGAAGAGGAGGGGAAGGGGAGTGAAAGCGACCGGAACCAGCGGAAACAAATGGTGTTTAGTCGGTTATCAGCACACGATAAACAGATTTATACGTAATTCATACTTCATACAAGAAGGGAGGAGAGGAGAAGCTGATGAAGAAGCGAGGAGTAGTAATAGGAAGTACTTGGTGGTTGGGAGTTAATTAGAGACTTGGATGGAATGAGCGACGATAGACAAACGGCTCGAGAACATCATCACTCAACACATAGGTAGAACATGCAGCAGGGGTTTTGCTTTCGTACAAGTTGCCCTTCGCCTCTTACAGTTCACTGCTCCGATAGCTGAGAACGGCCTACCAGGTACCCAAAGTACTTAGTGCTCTTAGGACTTATACACCCTTTCTCCTACCTAGAGATACTTCAAAAACACTTCATTTTATTATTACGCCCTCAAGCATGCACACACTTATCTATAAGCACCTAGCGATATTATCTCGTATTCCTTGGTGCTTCTTTCCAGCCCTCATCATAGAGGCAGATTGCATCCGTTGACAAAATTCATCATACTAGAATGCATGAGGGGTATTGTAATATCTATTTTTAGAGGTGGTGTACGTCGACACTACAGTAGGTAGCGTTACGAGGTTCTAAGCCAGTGTTGTCGAGATGCCAATCACACCACACGCTACAGTCACGATTTGTCCGGTGAGATCTCGTGCGAGTGCCGGCCGGACAACTGCCGTTTTCATACTTCAGATGCCCATCCGCTTTTGATATTGAAGAGTTACTTCCAAAATCCGACCGTTGCTGTGGAACAAAAAACTTCACCTAGAATTTATACCGTTAAATATCTATGGCCCCCTCGAAATCCATGTTTCCATTAAAGCATTGATGAAGAATGTCTGGGTATCTTGCATGAAAGCTCGCCGCTTATTGTTCCACGAGGGTTAAGTTCTGTTACATAGGTCACGCATGATCACTCGAGTTAGTAATGTTTATCATTTCCAGTTAGTTCGTGCACAGTCAAACCACCGCACTAGTCAACTTTGACCGCCCAAGTTAGACCACAAAGGCTGTTAATAAAGTTTTTCAAACTTCCTTCAACATGGTCTTCAGTGCACCCACCACCACTACCGGCCGCGGGGGATACACGGGGGGTGGTGAGACAAGTAGCGAGCAAGTGGCGGGCAGAAACCTTGGGAGAGTACGAAAGATAGGGTTCAAGCTCGGGGAATTTATACAAACCCACAAGTCACAGGCCCACGCAATTGTTGCAGGGAATAGCATGTCTTGGCCTCGCCTCATTTTATCTCCGCCTCCTGCACAGTTGTTAAGGGTTTCCGTGCTGCCGTCCACGTCCTACATACTTGCTATGAGTTGTTGGTTGGTTGAGCACCAACAGGAGACCCTCGCTGGAGGTCTGTTGCTCAGCGCAGTATATAGTAAGGTTCATAATACCTAGCCCAGCTACGATTAGCTGACACGTTAGATACCTTTTGAAATAAAAGAGGCGAGGAGAAATCAACGGATAATACATAATCGCACACATTACCATCAAAAATTGTTCCGCCATAGCGAGCTTATAAGTATCCGAGAATTGGTAGTTCCCAGGCTGTCCTTTGGGGCAGCTACTCCATCAGGATGTCGCAAAAGTTAGTTTTGGCTGTTGCGATTGGACTGCGAATTGATTGTCCGGAAGAACGACTTATCAATTCAGCCATATGACTTGTTCGAACTTCAAACTTCTCTAATTATATTCTATTCTGCTTTTACATCAAAATTTACCTCGGTTTGCCGGCAAAAACGCAAGTAGAGTATCAAGTAAATGCCAACAGAGGGCCATTCTCACAGAAATGGCATTCACTCATCGTCGTCGTTATAATCCGCCCCAAATCCGAATGAAAACCCTCCGGCTCCTGCCTCCTTTGCAGCAACGAGGGTATCCCACTTACTCTTCTTAGTCTCCAGTACTTCCCTCGCCTTCTTCAGCTCCTCCGGATATAGAGCCTCCATCCTCTCGATAAACAGCTTATATGGATCCGTAACCTTCTGGCAATCAAAACCTGAAATACTCTGCCTTTGTTGATCTAAAAACTCCAACGCTGCTGGGAGCTGCGCAATGGGAACAAAATTCTGGGTTAAAGCAAGTGCGGGTGAGGTATTAACGACTAGATGCCACCAGCCTGACGGAACGTGGAGGATCTCGCCGGCTTTACAAATACCCTCGATGCAGCCCGGCATTTGTCGCGCTAGCTTGTGGAATCCCACGAGCCATTCTGCGATGCTGAGGGGACTGGTAACTTCGCTTTGGTCATCCGATACAAAGACACCGGGTGGTATTGAGGCCGGCGGAAACATGATCCAGTATTTTTCGCCTTCGATTACAGCGTTCCAGGCAGAAGTGGCATTAGGGTCCTACTATCCTCAGATCTAGGCAGTAAGAAGAGAAAAGACGAGAGTGTACCTTATGAAACGTGCTTCCGCTTCTCCCTGGCCCTAAAATCATCCACCGATGGTCCGGTCTGTCGTCTCCAAGCACCTCAAAAAAGTCTTTTCCGAAGCATTGAGGCGCAGTAAAGCCTGTTTCCATCTCGCCGTTGGTTTTCTCCACAAATTCGCGGTCAAAGAGGTAGAGAGGACTTTCGTCGCATTGGTTTTCCATGTATGCCACATAATCACCCAGCCGCCAATCTACGCTTTCGGCACGGAATTTGATGTCGCCATATTTGGAGACGAGGGATTTGTAAGTCCATTCTTTGTAACCACGCCAGGTTTTGATAGGAGAACCCAGGACAAATGGCGTATTTGCGTATTTATTGTTGAACTCTTCGGCGGAGAGGTCAGGGAAACGTAGGATTTGGTTGTGAGCAGGTATGTTTGATACAAAGGATCCAAGAGGTACTTGAGACATATGGAATGGACGATATAGGGCATCAGAGAAGAGATCTGGGAGAGGGATATTGGATTCCTGGCAGTTGGGGAGGTTGAGAAGGGTTCGACGCCATGTTCCCCGCCATGTGAAGGGAGCCTTGGAAGCCGGAGATCTGGGGGTCGGAGACAAATGTTAGATTCACATTGGACCGTACATCATTCGACACGGCAATGAAGAATTTTCGTAGTAGTTGATGCAGAGCTTGAGAGGCGTTCTACATACTCTATAAACAAAGTTTTCCATAGCTCTTCGGCCCGACCGAACCCGTACATCCCTTTGCTGGTTGAACCAATCGCAACCAACCCATCTGCATTGAGATATCCAAAAATCTGAAGGATCACCTCATCGGGAAAGAGGCCAAACAACCCAGTAGACGTGTCACGCAGATTGTATGGAGCAGTTAAAGCGTTGCCGCCCGGCTTGATGCGGAGTGGATGTGGTTGAATTTCCGTTTCTATGGATGCATCGCTGACGTCGTCCTGCAGCGGTGCAACCTTCATACGCTTAGATGGAGGAAAGTCTTCATTGATGATAGCTGAAACAATGGCAGGAGCCATTACGGGTAATCGAGTGGTGGGGGGGACGGAGAGAGTTTGTAGATGTCGAGAGAGAGAAGAGTAGAGATAGATGACTGATAGATGGTCGTTAATTGATGAATGGTGGTTGTGGTAGTGATGATATTTCAAGTGCGAGTATGAGTTGGCGTTCTGTGTCTTTTTTTGGTGCGAGGGAAAATCAGGGGGATTGTTTAAGTTAGTGAGCGTTAGGCCTTACTAAGAGGAGCAAAGGAGCAAAGAGCGTATCTTTGTCTAGCTGTCTAGCTGGTATGCAAGGTTTACTTAGTACTTACCTAGGTAAGTAGAGTAGTATTTTGAGTCTTGCGGTTGAATGATGTTTGATCCGATTTGCTAGAAGATTAAGCTGACTCACCACTTCAGTTTGCACTCGATTGGTTGTGGTGGTGGTGGGTTGTGGCCAAACCATAAAGCAGGCGTGGTCAGAAAAAAAAATGAATACAAAACGCCCCACTTAACACCAGCCCCTCCTCTCCCCTCATCTATATCATTTGATAACACTCAACACCCAACCACCAAACTTCTGTCAACCATTTCCTCTACGCCAGTATCTCTTCACAAAAGTAGGAGAGCCCCTTCACACAACTTGTCATAGTTAGTATTGCTGGATCTATGCCATGGTTGACACCCTTTGCTCATATTTCCAACAGAACAGAAAAGCAACTTCCAGACACAAATCGCCCAGCATGGCTACCGAAGGACTGAAAGATATCGAGGTACGTTCCCCTCTGCAGTTACACCTTACTAACATGCGACTGTAAGTCTTTGTTGCTACGTCTCTTCCCTGAGTCGTTTGGTTTGGGGTTGAACATCGCGGCGGGGAAACTGCGGGGTTGGTGGGGTTTGCATCAATGCTAGTCGTATTAACTACTTTATCATATTCTACAGGGCCAAATTGAGTCCAACTACGATGAGACTGTCGATAATTTTGACAGCATGGACCTCAAACCTGAGCTCCTCCGGGGTATGTGCTCATTTTGCTCTCAGCCTTCAGAATTTCGTTCCATCGCGTTTGAAATAACCTATATCTGCCAAGAAACATGACGCTAACAAGTTTCGCACGAACAGGAATTTATGCTTACGGGTAAATCGCAACCTGATGACCTACTGGCAACAACAACGCTGACGGTTTTGCAGTTTCGAGAGACCTTCTGCAATCCAGCAGCGAGCTATCCTTCCCGTTATCAACAGTATGTTCTATCCCGCATATAGCGTCATCGCAATTTCAGGTGTACGGGATATCGAGCAATGAGAACTTTATTAAGTTTGGCTTTGTCTTGTTCACTGGTGATGACGCTTATATTTATGGATAACTGACATCTTGACAGATCGCGATGTTATTGCTCAGGCGCAGTCCGGTACCGGAAAGACCGCCACTTTCTCTATCTCCGTCCTCCAGAAGATCGACCTGAGCGTTAAGCAATGTCAGGCCTTGATCCTTGCTCCCACCCGTGAGCTTGCCCAGCAGATTCAGAAAGTCGTTGTGGCCATTGGTGACTTCATGAATGTCGAATGCCATGCCTGTATCGGCGGTACCGTCGTCCGTGATGACATGAAGATTCTTCAAGATGGTGTCCACGTCGTTGTGGGTACTCCTGGTCGTGTTCACGACATGATCCAGCGCCGTGCTCTCAAGACCGATGCTATCAAGATTTTCGTCCTCGATGAGGCTGATGAGATGTTGTCCGTATGTACCCACCGGTTTCCTCAATTGTTACAAATTTCTTGCGTTAACAGCATATTCAGCGTGGTTTCACCGAGCAAATCTACGACATTTTCCAGCTCCTCCCCCAGTCCACCCAGGTCGTCCTGTTGTCGGCCACCATGCCCCAGGATGTCTTGGAGGTCACTACGAAGTTCATGCGCGACCCCGTCCGCATCCTTGTGAAGAAGGCCGAGTTGACCCTCGAAGGTATTAAGCAATTCTACATTGCTGTTGAGAAGGAGGAGTGGAAGCTTGATACCTTGTCGGATTTGTACGAGACCGTCACCATCACTCAGGCTGTCATTTTCTGCAATACCCGCAGAAAGGTTGATTGGCTCACCGAGAAGCTCACTGCTCGCGACTTCACTGTTTCCGCCATGCATGGTGACATGGACCAGAACCAGCGTGATTTGATTATGAAAGAGTTCCGTTCTGGATCTTCTCGTGTCCTCATCGCTACCGATCTATTGGCCCGTGGTATCGATGTACAGCAGGTCTCTTTGGTTATCAACTACGACCTTCCCGCCAACCGCGAAAACTACATTCACAGAATCGGTCGTGGTGGTCGTTTTGGACGAAAAGGTGTTGCAATCAACTTTGTTACCGCTGTACGTTACTGCTTGACTCGAGATATTTTATTGGCACTACTGATGGATTTGCAGGATGATGTTCGTATGATGCGTGAGATCGAGCAGTTCTATTCCACCCAGATCGAGGAGATGCCAATGTTTGTTTCTCACAAATTTCCATTTTCTCTCCCCTCAGCTAACTAAAAATTGCAGGAATGTTGCTGACCTTATCTAAGTTCTGTACTAACACTTCGTTTTCATCCTTTCATACCATGTCTGAGTTGTAACGAGCTCGATAATACAAAAGTTTTCCTTTGTGGTTTTCGGAAAGGGGGGATCTACTCTATAGGGATTTGTTTTCTTTGTTGTGGGGTTTGGAGGGTTGGCATTGGCTAAAGGGGGTATTTCGGCAAGGAAAAGTTATCTTACTACCTTTTTTATGTCGCATCTTTACCGAAGTTATGCCCAGGTTAGCTGGGGGTATGCATTTCTCATTTCCTGTTGGACCCTTATCCCCTCGATTTCCGTACATACAGAAGTCGGTTTTCTTACTAGTTTGTGTTCTTTTTGTGCGATATTCCTGAGTTATATTTTACGGTTCATGCGAGATGCTTACCATTACTGCTTTTTTGTCTTCAATTTCATGAGTTTTCCAGATTATTTCCTTGTCTGTCGAGCTCGTTCCTTGGGTCTGGGGTTGCTACTGCCACTTCACTTTTCGGTGTTCGTTTGTCCCATCCATTCTTCGCCGGGGTGTAGGTATCTGATAGATTTTGAAGTTGAGTTTGCATGATAGAACCTTTATTATGGGCTGCGAAGGATTGGGAAAACTAAACGGCAATGATATTCTGTGATATCTGCCAAGGCCGAGGTTGACACTCATGGGCCCTTGACCACATATCGGATGCCTTATACTATGTCATAAACAGCAACCACTATGTCACCTGTCTCGTCAATTTCTTCTGTAAATCCTCCCCTCCCTGGATTCAATTTCAGTCCTACCAACTGACCCAAAGGTTGTCAAAGCAAGCTCTCGCCCGGCTCTATACTTACAGTCCACCGCCAACCACCTACCACTCACTCCCGTTGACTCGCCGTGCTGCGGTGTTGGTTCTACTCTTTGCTGATCGTCGTGGTGATTTGCGCGTCGTGCTCACACTGCGCTCGCCTTTACTGCGCACCTTCGCCGGCCAAGTAGCTTTGCCCGGAGGTAAAGCCGATTTTTTGTCCGAGACCCCAGTGCAAACTGCGAGAAGAGAGGCGTATGAAGAGATCGGACTGCCGCTGGACTCTCATCATTTCCCACCACCGTTCAGCGTTGAACATATCACGGAGTTGCCATGTTCTCTAGCCCGAACCACGCTAGGAGTTCGTCCCTGTGTTGCATTTCTACGAGACGATTCAAATGGGAGTCGCGTGGACGTGGAGGAAGCGCTGACTCCGCGACTGGATGCAAATGAGGTTAGCAGCGTGTTTAGTGTTCCGTTGGAACAGTTCTTAAATCGCAAGTATTTGGGGCTCGGGGTGAGTTCGGAGGAGAGTTGGTATCAAGGAAATTGGGTGAATTGGGAGGGGGCAAGATGGAGGATGCATGAATTCCAGGCTCCTGTATGGGAGAGGAATACGTTAAAAAAGTACCGCGTGTGGGGTATGACTGCAAGGATACTGGTCGATCTAGCGAGGATTGCCTATGGGAGAGATCCTGAGTTCGAATTTAATACTGAGATGGGTGACGAGTCGATGATTAAGGAATTGTTTGAAGCGGGCCAGATGAAGGAGAAGGCTAAAAAGCCGGACGCTGAACTGGAGACTAAAGTGTTTACCGAGGATATACCTAAGAAAGGAAACCTTTAATTTATAGTGATACTTTATTGTTTGTAGATAATAGCTGATACACCCGGCTGTTGTAGCGAGCAGAAGGGTTAGGTACGAATCTGCCAACTCTAAATATCGAACTGAGGAGGAACTGTCACTTTTGGAGTTTAGCTTGGGTTGGGACAGGTATCATAGGCCGTTGATTAATCATTTTGCAAGCCCATATAATTTGTACTTGATAATTGTTTAAGCTATTGTGCGAGAACTATGCGCCCTTTCAGGTTATCAAAACCAACCTACGGAAGCTTTTATAATCGTGAACTTTCACATATCCGGCACGCACTATCATTAAAATGATATGGTGACTGGACCTCCTCGAATTCGAATAATAGTCCCTGGTGATACAAAAAACAGAGAATGGAAGGGCGAAGCGACTGGGTGGCGGCTTTCTGCCCACTGCAGTACCCCGCGGTGGTGAAGTGCTAAGTAATAGTTCGTTACTTCACGTGTGAAGCTTGGCGCTCTGTGTATAAGTAAATCCAGTTCGAAGAAAAAAGTCAGTGTTGAGTATAGTAAACTGGCATCACGGGCTCATAATTTGCACTGACCTGACCTACTTTATGTTATTGTCCTGTTGAACCGTCATGAGGTCGGCTATTGGTAGCGGCTATTTTTGCTAGTAAGATCAATGTTTTTGGAAGTGCAAATGGCCGTAGAATTCACGAAGCGCCAAGACTACGATGTAACTGTAACATCCAACCTTAACTCCAAGCTTACCTGCACAAATCGTAAGTTCAACTATCTTCCATCTCTCACCGCTTCTTCCACCGCCCGCTCTTCAGCCGAATTTCTGCACTCTGACCTCTTGAGCTTTCGCATTCTCCGCAAGATTCGTTCGGCATTCAACGGTACCGGAATTGTCGCGCTTGAGTACCCCGCTATAGCTCAATTTACTGCCGATAGTAAACAAGATGGACGATAACTTTGATTCCGTTCAGTGGCGTGACGATGACGAGGACTCTGTTGACGACTTTGCTCATCACATTTCGTCTGTCAAGAGTCCTGGATTGAATGGCCTGCCAGGTTCCGGCGAACCGTTGCAGGCTGGTCCAAACGCCGATGCTATAGATCTTGCTGGAGCTGGACGGGGAGCTTTGGAAACGACCGTTTCGGACCCACAGACCGAGGGCGAGGGGACAAAGGATGCCTATGTGTCATATCTTGTTAGAACTGAGGTATTCGCAACGCATCCGTATTTGTGGTGGTATTGAGAGCTGATACAATCTTGACTAGACCGACTTCCCAACCTTCCAGAAGCCACAAGTAGCGGTCAGACGGCGCTTCACGGATTTTGTTTACCTTTGGAAGATGCTCTCGAAGGAGTATCAAGCTGCCGCAGTGCCTCCGTTACCGGACAAGCATAAAATGGGTATTAATGTCTTCTCCGTTCTGCCATATGCTCGTTTATAACATGTGCAGAATATGTTCGTGGTGATCGCTTTGGATCAGATTTTACCCACCGCCGCGCGCACTCTCTCCACCGTTTTCTCAAGCGATTAGTACTTCACCCTGTGCTGCGACGTGCCACCCTCCTCACTATATTCCTTGAATCTCCTGATTGGAACGCGCACATGCGTTACCGCCCTACTCGGGGAAACACAGGACCCGATGCGGACAGCGGTGGGGGTGTATTCGACGGTCTGACCGATACTTTTTTGAATGCGTTTTCAAAAGTCCATAAGCCCGACCGCCGTTTCATCGAGGTTCGAGACCGCGCCGACAAGCTAGACGAGGATCTTACCCACGTGGAAAAAATTATAGTCCGAGTGGTTCGTAGGGAATCCGACTTGGAAAGCGATTATGCAGATCTTTCCAAGGAGTTTTTGAAGGTTGTTGAATTAGAGCCTGAATTAGAACCTACGATTAGGGCGTTTGCTACTGGGGTAAAGCAGACAAGTGAGGGCTTGAAGGCGCTGAAGGAACACACAGATCAGGATTATCTTAGCTCCTTGAGAGATATGGAGGCCTATATTGTCGCTCTAAAGCAGTTGCTCAAGACAAGGGAACAGAAACAGTTGGATTTTGAGGGCTTGACGGATTACCTCGATCGCGCATCGACGGAGCGTGATCATATTGCGTCTGCACCTGCTGGATCGACAGGATTAGGGCCTACGGGGTTTCTACGAAGCAAGATCGAAGATGTGAGAGGTGTTGACCACGAAGCATCGAGACGAGAGAGGGTCAGAAAGCTGGAGCACAGGATCGACAAGTTGACACGGGAGGCTGAGGACGCGAGGAAAACCGCGGAGAGCTTCGATGAGGAGGTTGTGAGGGAGGTTGCAGATTTTGAGAGGATCAAATGCATGGAGATGAGGGATACTCTCGGGGGGTTGGCGAATGCTAATGTCGCTTTCTATAAGGGCATGGTGGATACTTGGGAGAATATGCTAAAGCAGCTAGACGAGAGTGATATTCCACCTGAATGAGAGGAGAGATTACTTGGTAGGTGGGTTTTTGTAGTAGTGCATTGGCGTATGGGATTGAATAATGATATTGATTTCGTCGCTGGCTCTGATACTTGATTTGTGGTTCTCCCGAAAGTGCGCACTGTAAGTGTAGCAATCAGCGTCAAGGACCTGTTTCAAACCTCTTGCAGCTCTCTCAATATCTAGTCCAGTCCACCATGCTTCGAGGTGAACCTTGAGATATCTGTTTCATATACTTACATAGAGCTATTCAGGGAACAGTGGATTATGGTAAGTGTTCCAGCATCTTCAAGAATTGGAAAGATGAGGTTTGATGAAGTAGCCTTAACTAGCGAACTATCTCACACACCACCCTGGATGATGATACTTGCTATGCGATTCTACTGCTCTATCGAAGCGCTCGGGCCAGAGCATATACGTAATATTATTGCCGCTGGCCAAAAGTATGCAGCTTTTGTTTGTTTGTAATCATATTGTATTCGGCCGCTTGCGGCCATGACATACATTTTCCTTCCTTTCCTCACCACTGTTCGAGTTCAAGTTGAAAAGTATGCAACTGTGTGATACCTCACTTCCAAACTCTTATTCAACTCAACAACCGCAGCCCCCACCAAAGTCATTCGAGATAAGTCCCGAATTACGAGCTAGACCAGTGCAAGAGCTTATCCACTAAGCTGCCACAATTGCAGCAGAAAACATAAGAATATTACTCTAATTGGAGATTTATCACACCACTTCATCCACATAAAGGCTTAAGTTATCTTTAATTGTTGAATACTCTAAAAGCGAAAGTTTCTGTACCATTTATAGACAGGTTATAAGAGTGGAAGTGGAGCTTCATGGGAATTCTTGTCGTTCGTGGAGGGTTGTTGCTGCTCGAGTGTTGTGGGATATGACATGTCAGGCATGGTTGCAGAGCGTCAATAGCACACATAATACTTTGGCCACTGCCAATAAATAACGCTATGAGTAGTCGGACATACGGAATCCGAATTATATAAATATGAACTCTACAGATTTGCAGGACAGAGTGGATCTATGTCCCTTGTACTAATGGCGTAACAGCGCTCAGCCATGCAAATCTTCATTAGTTCCCGGACACCCTTCCATCATCTCATCTTCGTATGTAAACTTACACCAAAAGCAGTAGTGATAAGTCTTCCTCAGGTATTCCACAACTCTCTGCAACTTCTCGCCAAAGCTGAGCGCTTCAAACTCAGCCAACTCCTCGTCCTCGTCCTCCACTCCCTCTCCACCTTCATCTTCTTCAAAAATGTTCCCCCTTTCTCCTATCACCGTTGGTTCAATTCCAAGTGCCGCTTTGTCAACTTCGTCCAGCTCATGCAGTCGATCATACTCCGGCAGACGTGGCTCTCCAAGTCCTTGCTCCATGTCATAACGTATCCTCCGTTGTCTCTCTTTATCCTCGCGATATCTCACCATGCCTCTCCAAAGCACGTTGATGTTTCGTAACGGCACCTCCCGGGCCTTTCCGATATCTTCTTCTGCAACGCTGTAGTCACGCTTCATATCTAGCTTCTCACACACTTTTTGTGCTGCATAAAACTGGGCTGCAAACCGCTTCTCTTCTCTTTCCACCCGAACGCGCTCGCGGTACTCCGCCGGATCAAGTTCCCGCCGTTTTGAATCTCTTAAATATGCCCCTGAAGCCTCTAGTTTCCGCTTCATCTCTGTAGCATGACCGATTCCTGCACGATCCTCCTTGGGCGCAACACCAATAGGTTCAAGTCTAATGTCTTCCCTCTTCCATTCTTTCCCTACCTCCTCTTCCCTTTCTCCCGCCTTCTTGCCGAGTCCGGTCCCTGGTGTGAATCCCATCATCTTCATCATCTTCAGTCCCTTATTATTCCTTTCTGCTTCTGCGTCAATGATGCTCTTTGCCAACGCCGCATCACGCTTCTCTTTCTCTTCGCGTGCAAGCTCGGCCTTTGATTTGGGGCGACCTCGAATCTCGGATTCGCGCTGGAGACGCTTCTGACGCTGTGTTAGTGTTTCTCGTGCAGACTTAGGCTCCTCGATAATCATATTCATATAATCGTCGTCATCATCGTCATCGGCTGGAGGTGAGGTTGAGGCGGAAAGTTTCGATGCGGATTTCAGGGACGGAGAGCCTCGCGTGTGTGAGAAACTGGGAATGAAGCCAGATTCATTGTCGTCAGAGTTGGATGAGAGGAGGCGCTTTTGCGCGGCAGTTGGGGTGGACATTTAGGCGGACCGTTTAGGTGTGGTTTAGGTGTGGGCGGGTTTGACATTAATCGACATGACTAGGGTTGGGGGTTTGACACAGCATATCACTCTATAATTCCATGATGTGAGACGAAGTACACAAGTTTTTCCCGGTAATTGGAGAAGGAATGACCATATATTACTGTGGATGAGAGGATGGGCAATAAGACGAGGAAGAGCCCAAGTGGGCCCACAAAAGAAATCCGGTAACAATTCGGGTGAGAAAACGTGCTGCAAGCTGACTACCTATTTGTACATATCCCAACGCCATATAGAACAAGAATAACCCTAAATATCAAAGCGGCCAATACCACCAATTACAACCCAACTCATGCTCAACCTCTAAATAATGTACACTCTGTAGTTAAGAAATTACAAAAATCGCCTCTATTCCCTCTAACCTCACATTCTCCAACCCCATATCCTTCCTTGCCCTTCTTAGCTCGTCCTGAACAAGAGTGCTCATCCCCATCTCCCTCATCAAAATTGAAGTCAAGCTTTCCAAAGTACCCTCGTCAGCGTCGAAGATCAATCCCCTCTTCCTAGGGGCAGGATCGACAGGACCTCTCTTCCGTCCCCGCCGTTGCATTATATCGCGCCCCAATTGCAGTACATTCGCCACAGAGACGACAACAGTTCCCGCGTCAATACGTGGCCTCCCCCGAGTCACCGCCGGATCCCAAGGCCGCGCTCGTAGTACACCGAATGCAACCTCCTGGGTGACAGTTTGGTCGATCTTCATACGCCATAACGTGGTACCCGCATGTAATGCAAGAAGCGCTCCTTCGAGATCCCGAACTAGGAGAAAGCATTTGATGATAGCGTACCAGACATCCTTCATGCTCCCCTCGTTTTCCTCTGTACGCTTGGGAAGATGCCCCAGCGTGAGTTTCCAAAGTTCTCTAGGCGTTAGAAATTCTGTGGACATATGATGAGGTTCAGTATGATGTCTCCACATGGCAGTCCACATGATCGTAAACGATTCGAAATCGGGGAGGACCCTTGCTTCTCTAACCATAGCTTCGAAAGCGTTCGCCAGCCGCAGCATATCCCGCATGCGGAAAAGAGCGTATAGGAAATGGTTCATGATGTAGGCGTTTGTGGGTATATCACACTCCAGCATTTTCTGGTAAAGAGGTGAAATGCGGTCCATGAATTTGCGGCGCGAATAGAATTGCATTAGAATGGAGAATGTTTGTACCGTTGCAGGTGCTACCAATATCTTTTCTTCCTCATCGGGGGGTGTTTCTGTCATCATAGGCTTCTTCCACTTCCCTCCCCATGCGGCCCCCGTAGTCGCAGGTAAACCCTTCCCCTTTCGACCGCTTTCGATTTGATTGAGTCGCTCCGAAATCATTTCCTCTGCGATGTGCTCCGCTAGTTCTACTTTATTTTCCTGTAGGAAACCCTGAATAACCCAATTGCAGTGGATCGAATCTGGTGGGAACTGTTGAGAATGCATCACATCGGCCACAAGAAACCACGCTAGATCGGTCCTGCCCATCCGCATAAGATTCAGCATCCAGGCCGAATAAAAGTACCTGTTTGCAACCCTCGGTGGTAGATTTTTGATTGCATTTAGAGATAGGGCATTCAGGCTCTCTGGGTCGACTGTTTGTTGTTGTGCGGCTTGCACAGCCTCAGACAGATTCTGATAAGTCTCGGTCTGTTGCCTATCCAGAGCATTGTGTCCGGCAAAAACCATATGCTTATACACCTCTAGCCCCATTGCAGGATTGTAGTTATCTAAGAACGACATTGCAAGGTTGTCAAATTGCTTCGCCGTAATACGCTCTCCATTCTTTTCTGCACATTTCAACATCCTTTCATATGTGTGCCATGCTTTTTTCCCCTCGTGAATGTGGTTATATGCCATAATGACCGGAATCCACGTCTTATGTTCGGTGTAGCCTAAGGTTTTGAACATTTTCTCAATCACTAGCACAGCCTTCTCGGGATTCCTTTCCAGTGAATACAATCTGACCCCCAAATTCCACACTGCTGGCGAAGGGATCCGTTTCACCAGTCCCAACCACCGCTTGATAGCCCGGTCTCTGGAATCACTCCAGAACAACCCGCCAACATACGCAATCTCCTGTTCTTCCGTCATGTCCACCCCGGCCTTGACCATCAGATCACCAATTTGTCTACTCCGAGACGAGGGTATCTCTTCAGTCTCCATGGCCCAGAGAAACTTCCAAGCATACGGTGTTAACAGTCTCAATAGTCGGGGATGCGGCTCCAGCTTTCTCAACCGTGCCAACACCTCCGCTGCAGCTTTCGTAGACGGCTGTTTCGCCCACACCATAGTGCACGTCAGCTTCTGCAGCAAAAAAATTTCCTCCGCTGTCAAGTTTCCCGTCGAAGATATGATTGTATCCATTCCTGTAACTGCATCCATCACAGATGTTTTCCTCCCCAATGTTGGTGTTTCCTTTGATGGTACTGACTTTTCAGGGCGCACAAAAGCCGGCGATTCCACAACTTGATCAAATATCCTCACTTTCGATTCATCTTTTCCCGAGGGGGCATTGATAATCTCCTCAACAGAACTCCATTTTCGTTCCAGTGGAGTTGGCTTTCTGGTAGAGCCGGGAATGGACACTTCGGTCAGCGAGACCTGTCGTTCGGATCTGAGGCGGCTAAGATTCTTGAAGAGGGTGCGTAGCTTGCGGCGGTCAGCACGAGCGCGGGATCGTAGCATTAGAGTCGAGGAAGGTTTGGGGATAAATTTTGTGGTTCGAGTGTCGTATAGAAGTACACTACCTTACAAAAAGTTCATGTGATATACACTTCCCCGTCAGTGATTTTGTCCGTAACGACGTGACAACAAAGTCTACTCAAGTATGGTACACCACCACTACTACGCACTCAATTCAACTGTCCCTACAACGCCTAGATGCTGTTCCTGTACCCTTGCCTAGCATAAGCAATTAAATGTTCTTTTGGGACTTCACATTCCTACAAAAAATATCGGATCAATTGTCTGTTAAGGGGTTTCTCTTTACATGCATTTTAGGCACTTGAGCAGAAGTAATCGATACCTGGAAATTTGAGGGTGCAAAGTATGGCAAAATGGACACAACTATTAAATTCATTATATTTGTTAAAGTTTCTGGAATGATAAATGTTCAAAGTTGAGTGCTTATTGATATATCATAGTATTTCAACTTGAAAATAGTACTAGAAATTAGATATCTGGAAAAAGTCATTCTGTTTTGAAATAAAGGCATGTGCACCAACATAAACTAATACAACATTTCTTAAAGCTAAATACAGTTGCCTATATTCTATTTATTCTTCCTTATCTTTCCAGTCTAAATTTCTTGCAAAGATATACAAGAGCAAATTAAAAATTATAGAGGTCCAAAGAAGTTTCTTCTGTGAACTAGTTTTTAAACAACTATCAAGGAAGAAGGTCTGTATTCTGCAGATGATGAAGACTGTTTTGAAACCTGAAAATACCAGCTGAATAAGCTCTCTGTAATGCTTTCTGGTTAGAATTTTATTTCCCAAAATAAATCTAGAAGTCTCTGATAATAGAGAATATAATTCTGGGAAGATTTTGGCAGACTGAATTATGGAATGGAAATGGAATGGAAATTCCATCTGAAAACTATCACATTTCTATACTATGATGTATTTGGACTGCCATAAGCTGGACATGGTATAGCAATGACATATCAGTTAATACCATTTTAGGAAAAAATTGCATTACTGTAAATATATTCTGATGGAATACTTTGGTATGAAATGTTCTTATTATTAGCAGTACCTAATCTACTATTCTACATTTCTTTATATTATAGAAAACTGAAACATAGTATATGATAGTTGGGACTATACTTAGTGTAGCTGGTACATCAGATTCTGAGTAGATGGGATTGAAAAGTAAAATCTACCTAATGTTGAATACTGAACCACAGTTACTAATTGTATCATATACATTACATGGTATGAGTAGTGCTGTCAATAACCATTTGGTATAATCGACTTTATGCATTTTCTAATGGATATAAAATGTAGATTGATACAAAATATATAATACAAGTATATATCTATCTTTCAAAAGATTTGAAATTGGAATCCATAAAGAAACAATTCAAATACCAATATGAGCTCAATGTTCAGGCTTTTCACTTAGCAGCGATAATGGTACTTGTGATAGTCGTCTGAATCCATACCACAGAGTTACTCGAGGTGTAGTCACATGGTATACATACCACCTATTCATGACATGGCAAGTATGCTAGCCAGATGAACTTTAGCGGGCATTTATCTGGGTCGCATGTCAATTGGATAAATATCAGTGTTTAGCTGATTCAATTTTGCTGAAGCAGCTGTACAGCTATAGCCGGAAGACTTGTCTCAGTGGTGCATACAGTTTCCAATCATGTTCATTATTCCTGAAACTAGTGGGACATGTCTGATTGGACTGGAGAATGCTTTGACACATGGACACAGTAGTCGATAGCCAATCATCAGCAAAATGTATTTTAGTCACTGGAAGCCTCCAGGAGTGTCTGAGAGGATGTGGAGTGTAAACTTAGATGCATCAATTTCAGGAGAGTATCAGACCCTTGGAGGACATTCCTGCTGGCATTCAGAGTAACTGGGAGCACTGGCGACAAGCTTGAGAGCGCCGACTACAAGCTCGGGAGCACCTGGGAGCGCCGGCGACAAGTCTGAGTGCACCTCGAATCACAGTAGCGCAGTCTGGGAAAAACAACATCTTCTTTGGCAATGGTGCTGGTGCACCTGGAAATCATAGCTACTACTTATTGTTCAACGATTTTTAAAACTCATGTATTCAGTTTGTATTCTCATCTATGTATCTATGTATCTATATAGCTACCCATCTACTCACGGTATATCTGGACTGGCAGAGAAAAATTTGAGGTGCACCTGACGATGAGGATCGAGTGAACTCAGAGATACACTCCGAGGCCATGATCGTGCGAGTTCGATGATTCACTTGGAGGTAGTAATTGAGTGTATTTAGAGATACACTTGGAGGCCGTGGTCGAGTGATATTAGAGATGGACTCCGAGATCATGATCGAGGGAGTGTGTAGATGCACTTGGAGGCCATGATCTTGCGAACTTGGAGGCCGTAATTGAGCGACTTTGGTGATACACTTGCAGGCCGTGATCGAGCGAGTTTGGAGACCGTCATTGAGCAAGTTTGGAGATGCACTGGGAGGTCATGATCGAGCGAGTTTGGACGAGTACTGGGAGGCAGTCGATGGAAGCCGCGCCGGGTACTGAGACTCTGTTCATCAGTTAGTCAACTCGCAACCATGGGAATGTAACAAGGTGACTTCACCTTGGAGGTCTTATGGAGAGCGGGCTGATAGTGGTTGATCGTATAGGGAGGTACCCTGAAAGCTGAAGCTACATTCAAGAGTCAACTCGTAATCATGAGAATGAAGGGAAGACAAACAATCTTTGGTGAATGCTGTACTAGGTATATGTTGTACACGGTATCAACTCATGATCATGACATGGAGAGATACAGAGGAATGACTTAACTTTTGTGTTCTGCGATGATGGTAGAGTTGTGGACGAGAAAGAGAGAGATGGGGGATGAAGATGAAGATGAGAATGATGTGGAGGATTACGAGCGGACTTGAGAAATCAGGGGTATGACTTGCCTGATTGGGTTTAGAAAACCTCGTATTGGTGTTATTATGCGCCAGATCAGGAGTCGTATCTGCTGTAACAGGGATTGTAAATTGACTCGCACACAAAAATCTCTTAAGTCCCAGTTTCTTATGATGATTTCCCGCATACCCTCTCATCTCTCTCTTTCTTGTCCTCAACTCCACCATCATCTAAGAACATGAAGTTGAGTCATCGCTCTCTATCTCTCCATGCCATGATCCAGAGTTAACATCGAGTACAGCATACACCGAGTACAGCATACAACGAGTGCAGCATACACCGAGTACTACATACACCGCATACTGCATCATCCCAAGATCAACTGTCTCCCGCTCCCAGCCAGTCTCTCATATCTTGGCAGACCATGTTGTACTCAATTCTCTACATTCGCCCAATTACGAGTTAACCAATGAATAGAGTGTCAGCTCCCGTTGCGTCTTTCTCCCTCCTGAACTACCGCCTCCAGATTGACCACCTCCGAGTACTCCAATCTCGCTCGATCATGGCCTCCAAGTGCATCCCTAAACTCGCTCGATCACAGCCTCCAAGTGTATCTCTTAACTCGCCAGATTACGGCATCCAAGTTCGCACCATAGCGGCCTCCAAGTGCATCTCCAAACTCGCTCGATTAAGGTCTCCAAACTCGCTCGATCTTGGCCTCCAAGTGTATCTCCAAACCCACTCGATCACAGTGTTCAAACTCGCTCCATCACGGCCTCCAAGTGTATCTCCAAACTCGCTTGATTACGGCCTCCAAGTTCGCAAGATCATGGCCTCCAAGTGCATCTACACACTCGCTCGATCACGATCTTAGAGTCCTTCAAGTGTATCTCCAACCTCGCACTATTACGGCCTTCAAGTTTGCATGATCACAGCTTGGAGTGCATCACCAAACTCGTACAATTATAGCCTCCAAGTGTATCTCTTAACTGGCACGATTACGGCCTCCAAGTTTGGACCATAACGGCCACCACGTGCATTTCCAAACTTGCTCAATTCCGGCCTCGGAGTGCATCTCTAAGCTTACTCGATCACTGTGTGGTGAAACTGTAGAGGTTGAAGGCAGACACCCCATCATCAACACTCCGCCGCACGGCCCGCACCTACCATGGTATCCGAAGGGAATTCGTGAGAAAGAGTGGTTCCAGCTCGAGGAGCATAGGAAGAGGGTGAGAGGATGTGAAGGGATACCCGGCCATGATGAACCACACAAATTGCATGGATCTCCAAATGTTCGGCAAGAGTGCATGAGACCAAGAGCTGGAAAAGATAGAGTATGTATTTTGTATATTGAGATGATGTCAATCTACCCCAGAGTCTTCGAAATGTATACTGCCAGTCGCTGAGTCTATCTCCTTTATCTCTGTATCTCCATATGTATATCTATAGCAAGACTTAGATAATCCATGCCATATGATGATGTAGTGAATCTTGTTACAGTAACAGACCAATATGATTGATCAAATGCCTTGTGGTTATGGAACTGTAAGAACCACTGCTCTGAGAATACGGCACCAAGTCTCCCGCAGAGCTTGTGCAGACTACCTAGCTGCTGCTGAGAGCTTCCGCGGACCTGTGCAGAGGTTTCAGCAGCTCCAAAATTTGACTATCCTAATGGTGAAGTTTCGTAGAATCCTGTTAGGGGTTCTCCCTTAACAGTTGATAATAGTACTTGAATTGAGCCAGGGACAGCAATACCATGCCGAGGCGTTCAAGACGGCTAGTGGTGTACCCTTTAGCGGGGGTTTATACCAGTCACGAGAAGTGCTCAAGAGACGTCCAGTGGATTAAAGACCAGGCACGTGAGAGACTTCTTTCATCTTCCAGAAACTATGCGGGACATGCTTGCGAGCAAGCACGGCAGTTGATAGTCAATTGCAAGTAAGTGGGCTCTTCACTGCCTGACCGTAACGGCAGGGTACCCAGTGCGGCACACCCCGGTGTTCGGAGATAAATGTATCCACCTAAGCATGACGTAACTGAGGGATTTATGGCATTGGTGAAAACCAGAAGCAATTACCTTGCATTGATTTGCATAGGTGTATCTTGCAACTCGAGAGTGTCATGAAGACTCTATGTTGCAGCACGGGAGTGGTAACCCTATAAGCCTGTTTAACTACCGAATAAACTCATCAAGAGCGAGATGTCAAAGTTGAAGTTATGGTCTGATTAATGAGCGATATGATACGTATCTCCTATGGGGATGCGCGAGCACATCCGTAAAGGCGCCAGCAAATAAGTCGCAAGGATATCTACCGGGCATCGCCAATAAGACCCACAGATAAGTGGCTATCATTGAGGGATTTAATCATAGCGATGTGTCAAGGGTTTGGCCGACGGCATGAGGGCACAAGCTATAAAGAGATCACATTGTTCCGGCAATGAAGAAGGCAAGCTCGAACAGCTAGAGAAACAGTTACCTACCAGCGGAGAAATATCCTTATTTATTATTGCGTTTTTATGATACCTATACCTATTATATCTATACCTAGAATCTATTAGCTTTGTGTAGCGGCAGCCCCGCACCTTACGGCAGCAAGAAGATTGTGCGGCGATTATCCTCGAGAACGACAACGACGTTATTACGTACGCCTTGGAGAGGATCATCTACTACGCCAGAAGCATACAACGAATCGTCGTGGACCATTGTAATTGGTGGCTAGCTTCCCTTGTCGGATTAGAAAGCACCACG